>Ga0209207_1000004_pt1 | contig 753575 bp, 694 predicted proteins | sample SaghotsprinmetaG_FD_184140 | JGI IMG/M metagenome (GOLD analysis project Ga0209207, IMG submission 184140) | Hot spring microbial communities from South Africa to study Microbial Dark Matter (Phase II) - Sagole hot spring metaG (SPAdes) (version 3) | ecosystem: Environmental > Aquatic >... | reverse complement strand
TGCCTGGTGGCAATAGCGCTGTGGAACCACCTGAATCCATTCCGAACTCAGAAGTGAAACGCAGCTGCGACGATGGTAGTGTGGCAGATGCCATGCGAGAGTAGTACACCGCCAGGCTCCCAATAAATAAAAAAGCCCCAGTCGAAAGACTGGGGCTTTTTTATTTATTGTGATTCTGGCTGTGAAGTACTTGGAGAGTAGTACAGTGAAATCGGGCTTTCAAAAAGCCAACAATTTGGCTTTTTGCCGATTGAACACCCCGAGCTCTGCGAAGGGGGCGGAAATTAAGAACGCCAACAGTTTGGCGTTCTTCCGATTGAGCAATCCCGAGCTCTGCGAGGGATATGAAGGCTCCCAATAAAGCCAAAAAGCCCCAGTCGAAAGACTGGGGTTTTTTTACTTTATGGCATTCTGGCGATGATGCATATGGCAGATGACGCTTTGCTTATCTGCACTACAAAATCAATGGAATACAGCCCTGCATTTTACATGCTGTAAGCTTCGAACTCGGCGGATGACGCTTTGCTTATCCGCCCTACAAAAGGACTTTTTGTCAGGAGTTTAGCCTTACATTGCATTTTACATGCTGTAAGCTTCGAACTCGGCGGATGACGCTTTGCTTATCCGCACTACAAAAGGACTTTTTGTCAGGAGTTTAGCCCGGTACTTTTGCTCTGCGAGTGATATGAAGGCTCCCAAAAAGCAAAAAGGCAGTGGAAATCAACTGTAGGTGCGATAAGCGCAAGCGTCATCGCACGGCTTAGATGCACATCGCACATAGCGGATAACGCTTTGCTCATCCGCCCCCGTAGAATAGCCAGGTGCGCCAGTGAATATTCAGCAACCAGAAACGATTGATTGAAAAAAGTAGCTAGTGTTTCTCTGACCTACCTAGACATGTTAGGTTAATCAAATAATGACTATTATTCTGCATGGAACGCAGCGAGGCAGTCGGCTAGCAGAGCTAAAGGCATCGGTTTAGCAAATAAATAACCTTGCGCATAATCGCAATTTAATTGCTTTAGAAACTCTTTTTGTTGAAGCGTTTCAACCCCTTCAGCGACGACTTCAAGTTGTAGTGCCTGGCACAAGGCACAGACGGCTTTGGTAATCTCAACATCATTACTTTGATGAGGAATCGTCATGACAAATGAACGGTCAATTTTTACGCAGTTTATTGGTAAGTTTTTGAGCCGGCTCAGTGATGAAAAACCTGTACCAAAGTCATCAATAGCAATAGTTGAGCCTCGCTGGCGAAGCGCTGTTAGAAGCTCGACTTTTCCTTCAAGGTCCTGTAACGCTGTTTCGGTAACTTCGAACTGTAAACGGCTCGGGTCGACTTGATGCCTCACAAGGGCTTGATCAATCCGTTGTAACAGAAGGTCGTCTTCTAACTGCCTTACTGAAAGATTCAGAGAAATCTTCAGGTCGGATTGAAATGTGCTGAGCGTTTTAAAATCTTTGCAGACATGCTCAATAACCCATGCACCGAGGTCGATGATTAGACTGCTTTGTTCGGCAATCTGTACAAACTTCTCAGTCGAGATCTGACCAAACTCCGGATGAAACCATCGAATCAATGCTTCGACGCCATACAGGCTCTCCCGTTTCAAATCGATAATGGGTTGGTAGTAGATTTCCAGGCCTATGTCATTCAGTAATGCCTGTTTTAATTCTTTTTCAATAAATACACGTTCCTGGGTACGATTTGCCATCGCAACATTAAAAAAAGAATAGCGATTGCGACCGCTGTCCTTCGCTGCAAACATAGCTAAATCTGCACACTTCAGGAGTTCGTCATAGCTGGAAGCGTCTTCCGGAAAGCAGGCAATTCCAATGCTGCAGGAGACAGCGACATGACTATCATCTAGGTCAATATCTTCGTTAATACTGCGAAGTAGTTTTTCTGCAACCCGATGATAAAAACTTGGATGGGACGCATCAGGCGTGATGATGACAAATTCATCACCTCCAACTCTGATTGCAGTGTCTCCAGCTCGGGTTAAACTCGCTATTCGTTGCGCGACAATTTGCAATAGCCGATCGCCAACATGATGACCCAAGGTATCGTTAACCAGTTTGAAGCCATCTAAATCCAAGTACATTACACCCAACATGGTTTTATTTCGCGCGGCGCGTTCTACTTCAATCTTTAATGTTTTTTCTAGCTTGGCTCTGTTACCAAGCCCGGTAAGATGATCATGAAATGCCAATTTGGCCAGATTTTCTTCTGCACGTTTTAATGCGGAGATATTTGAAAACGTCAGAACATAGTGGCTGTTCTGAGTGCCCGGCTGTGGACTTTTGACTTTGCAGATATGCTGCCAGGCTGGAAAACTGGATTGGTCACGGCGTAAGCACATCACCTCACCACTCCAATGGGATGACTTCAGTTCCGACAGTAGCGCTGGTTGTGGTGATTTAGGATAACTTGGATACAAAAATTGGTCTGGTTGCAGCCCCTGTACTTCATTGCTGCTAAATCCGGTGATGGTGCTGAATGCCGGATTCGCTGACATTACTTTAAACTCCTGATCGAGAATAAGAATACCCTCAGCAGTTGTTTGAAATACGGCATAGGCTTGCCGTAGCTGGTGTTGGGAATGTTGCTGGTTGGTGATATCCCGCATAACACCTACGATGGATTCTCCGTTTTGCGACTTGAATTTACGTGCAAATAATTCGACCCAACGCGGCGGAATTCCATCTTGCAAGCGCATGACGACATTAATTGGACGGTCCTTTTCTAATAGTTTGAGTAGCCTTTGTTGTTCTGATGCGTGAAATAGTTGACGAAGTTTGTCTTGCCCGTCGCAAATAATTTCGGGTGGGTTTGATAAAAGCTCGCGTACCAGGCCACTACTGATCAGTGTGTCGCGCTGTGTATCCAGCTCCCACAATCCCAACTGTGCTGCCTCCATCGCCATTTGCAGCCGTTGTTCAGATTTTTTTATTTTTAAATCGGATTGGTGACGGTACAGCGCCATCTGAATTGAAGCATCCAGCTCTTTACGATCATAGGGTTTGATCAGGTAACCGTAAGGCATACTATGTCGTGCCTGCTCCAAAATGGCGTTATCGCAAAATGCTGACAGGAAAATAACCGGCAGTTGTAAATGCTGGTGCACGAGCTGAGCCGCTTCGGTACCTCGCATAGCGCCAGCGAGTTTAATATCCATAAGCACTAGATCCGGTCGATGCTTGCATGCGTTTTCCAGAACCTGTTCGCCAAATGCAACTGTGGCGACGACATGATGCCCCAGATCTTCCAGCGACATTTTCAGATCCAAGGCGACGATATGCTCGTCTTCAACAATCAGGATATTGCTACTCATATTGAAGCCTCAACTTCTGAGGGAAAATACACCAGGAAACCTGTCCCTGGTTGGCGTTGCAAGGTTAATTCACCGCTTAGTTGCGCGACGAAAGTCGGTATCAACTGAAAGCCGAGAGAGCCTTGTTGGCTTAATTGTACTTCCGGTGGCAGACCGACGCCGTCATCGACAATATGTAGCCGGACTCGTCGTTCGGCATCCTGTGATAACTCCAGACGAATCAAGCCCCTTGCCCGATTTGGGAATGCATGTTTGATTGCATTGGTCAAAACCTCATTCACAAACAAACCACAAGGGATTGCCTGCGATAGTTCCAAGACCAGCGTTTGATCTACCGCAGAAAAATCAAAGTCGATCTGACATTGTTGACTAAGACTCTGCCTTACTAACTGGCAAAGCTGTTGTAAGTAGGCTCCCAGCGTAATGGAAGAAAAATCGCGTTTCTCATAGAGTAACTGATGCGTCAGCGCCATAGTCCTGACCCGTAATTGGCTTTCGGTCAAAGCTTGTTTTACTGATGGTGAAGCGCTGCGTGCCTGTAAATTCAATAAGCTGGAGATAATTTGCAGATTATTCTTCACCCGGTGATGCACTTCATTGAGCAACGCGGTACGCTCATTAAGCAAATGACTTTTTTCGTCGACGATCAACTGTAGTTTTTGCTGAGCTAACTTTTGCGCAGTAATGTCGGTGACGGTTGCCAGAACTCTGGCATCACCAGTCATATTCAAATGGGTCAATCCAATATCCACTGGAAACAGGGATCCATCTTTTCGTTTGGCGTAGAGCTCCGTCCGTTCTGACATGCGACGGGTACTCGGCTGTTTTAGATACTGGTCACGGTGCTGTTGATGCTGATGCTTCAAATCAGAAGGCACCAATATTTCAATCGGTTGACCGATAAGCTCCTCTGCAGTGTAGCCAAACATTTCCAGCGATCTTGGGTTGATCATGGTAATGCAACCCTGTTGATCTACTGAAATCAAACCATCCGCTGCACTATCAAACACTCTTCGGAATCTGAGTTCACTTTCTCTAAGTTGTGCTTCACTTTGGGTTCTGGCCGAGATATCAATCGCGGAAGGAATTAAAAAACATAGGTTGCCACTTGGATCAAACATCGGTGCCAGCATGAAGTCGACGATAATAATTTGCTCTTTCATTTGTACGGTCACATCAAATCGGCTGGTACGTCCGGCAATTCCATCGGCCACTGCGTTTTTGATGCGTTCTCGTTCTGTTGCTGAATGTTGCCACCAGTAGCAGTCCCAAAATTTTTGATTGACCACATCAGCAAGTTCAATGCCTGCGGCCTCCAGCGGCGAGCGATTAGCGTCAATCAGAATACCTTCAGGTGTCAAAATCCCGACAAAGGCAAACAAATTATCTAACACTTGCCTGAGCGTCGGGGAGCTCGGTAGATTGGTTCTTGTCACTGCGAGCGAGGGTAAAGGATCGAGCAAGAGCAGATACGCCCCCAGACCATCCGCATTGGATAAAATTTGTAACGAGCATTCTCTTTGGGTGTTTTCAACAGTGATGGAGACGGAAAACGCTGCTACGCCCGCTTTGGAGTTATCTGCTGATTGCTGAAGCTGAAGGAGTGCTGGATAGAGCTCTAGAGAGACCGCACAAGGCAGTTCGGTAATATGTTGCTCAAGGTGCGCCTGAAGATTATAACCCGTTAAATCCGCAAACGATTGATTGAGCGTCAGATAGCAATAATTGTCGTCGAGCAGGGCAACGGCTGCCCCGGGCCGTTGCATCAGATAGTCAAATGCCAACGCTTTCACTTGGCACAAAAAATCAGCAGAAGCTGCGTTTGATGAAAACACCCGAAGTCCATCCATTGTCTTGCGGCACTGGTCTTGACTTTAGTTTATAAATTCGGGAATCGCCATCACGAATAGTTTTTGTTCCGAAAAAAGCAAAGCCTCTCGAGATGGCTTTGCTGTTGTGAAGCTGCGATAGGAGACTTGCTAGTCTGCCAGATAGTAGTCAACCGTTGCGACCACCCGGATTTTTTTTATGTGTGGCGTACTACTATCGCGGTCAGTGATGGAAAACTGCCCCTGATTGGCTTGTTTAATTTTACCGACCCTGCTATTAGAGTCCGCAGCAAATTTTTCGGCAACTTCCCGCGCATTGCGGGTTGCCTCTTCAATCATGGCTGGTTTGATACTGTTCAGTCCGGTAAATAAGAATTCGGCGCGGCTATCGTAATCCTGACCTGCGATAGCGATACCGTTTTTACTCAGCTCAATCAGCTTTTGCATCGCGCCATGTGCTATATCTACATGGGTGCTGTAGACGGTGACGATTGAGCTTGCGGTAAATCTTGGTTGATTAGGATTGCCGTCATGATAACCAGCCTGGCGATCAATAATGGCCGGCACTGATACTGAGATTTCTTCTTGGCTAAAGCCATGAAGCTTTAAAAAGGCAATCACCTGTTCGTTTTTACGCTCAATATTGCCGACAAGTGTCGGAAGGTCATTTCCGACATCGTTAAATTTGATCGGCCATATGACCGTATCTGCTGCGATATCCCGTTCGGATAGTCCTTTGACCTGCACTGTACGTTCCAGTGATTTAATCGACATGAGTTGTTGACCTAATGTAAAGCTTGCCGCTATCAAGCCCAGGCTAAAGCACGCGCCAAGTATCCAAGCGGTTTTTGGGGTGGTCATTTTTGACTCCGAATCATTTTGAAAAATTGTTGCTATTCTGCAGCCCGCAACTGAATCTGTCATGAATTCTTTATTGCGTAAAGCTGACGTTGTCTGAGTGGATTGATCAAGTATCGAAAGCTTGGAGTTTAGAAAAGAAAAGGGCCTTACCGAATCCGGCAAAGCCCTTTGTGTTAAACCCGAAGATCAATGTTCTGTCCGAGATTGCCGACAGGCGATGCAGGTGGGGGTGATGCGGAAACTGCACTTTCCAACAACTGCATAGTCATTTTACCTTCTTGTTTTTGCTGAGTTTTAGCAAGTGCCACACTCAACATTTCGTAGCCTTGGCTCACCGCCGCGCCACCGATGCCCTCAGTCATAGAACCTCCCATGCGAATACATCAACACGTCTATCGGCCTTTGATGCCTCAACTTTAAGATCTGTTTGTGCAGTCGTGTGACGAATAACTGAAAAAATTGCATAAAAAAGCCCCGCTTGTTGCAGCAAGCGGGGCCGGGGCTTTTCGCTCGGAGTGACTCAATCTTCCAAAGCGTTAAGATTCTGTCTGGCCTGTGCTATGAAATTTGCACTAAGGCGGTCGAACTGGCTTTTAACTGTGATGGTGATAACACCGGGGTCAACGGACGCACAGGGCGGGTTGGACCTTTTTTCATGGTGCCTTTGATCATCGGTGCCGGGGCTGCGGGTAATTTACCAAGTTTCGCAGCCAGACCTTGTTGTATATCGGCCACTGTATAGCCGGCTTTAATTTTCATTCTGATGTATGGAATGCCGGATGCTTCCAGTGCACCGCTCACAAACCAATCCGGAATGGCTTTGTGTCCCGCTTTATTGCTGTTATTTACCAAATCGACCACCGCAACAATACTCATATCCTTGCTGTCGCAGAGTACGTAATCCAAATATTTGGCATTCAGTTTTAATAATGCAGTGCGACGAGTTTTTGCGTCGGCATTATCTTTTAATTCCAGAATGTCGGCTAGTTTTACTCGATTAATAATCTTGTATTGATCACCGACAGCTTTTTCGAGCAAACCAAGAAATGACCGTTCGACCTGAGTAAACAATTGATCACGTTTCGTGAAAGGGAATGGATTTCCGTGATGGATAAAGCGGGAGACAATAAAAGCAGCGACTGCCGCCAGCAACACCAATAAGATAATAATAAATTCCATATCTACCTCTGACAAAATTTTGACTCTTGCGGCAACCGATGCCCCTAGACAACCGCTGCCAGTAACAACTTTGCAGAAGTTGTGCCAGAAGCCCATGGAAAAAATTGATTTTGTCATTTTTTAAAATGATGCCTGCCATTGCTGACATTAATGGAGTTGATAATGGTGGAAAGCCGCTTTGCGCTTATAGTAGCTGGCAGCTGGAAGTATGACTTCCGACGACTATCGTTTTGCTTTTGCCAATTGATACTGCCTGCTTGTGTCAGGCAAAGACCATTAAGGACCTGCTCATGACAACTGAACGTGCACAATTAACCATTCACGGTGCAATGCAACCGGCCTACGAGGACATTCTGACACCAGAGGCATGTGGATTTCTGGTGGCGTTAGTAAGAGCTTTTCGGCCGCAACTGAAAGACTTACTGGCAACCCGGCAGCAAGTACAGGCTCGTTATGATGCTGGCGCTTTACCTGATTTTCTGCCAGAAACTGCCGCTATTCGTGCTGCGGACTGGCAAGTCGCTGCCATCCCGGCCGATCTGCAAGACCGCAGAGTCGAAATCACCGGTCCGGTGGATCGCAAGATGATCATTAACGCCTTAAATGCCGACGTCAAAGTCTTTATGGCCGATTTTGAAGATTCACAGGCGCCGAGTTGGAGTGGGGTCATTGAAGGTCAAATAAACCTGAAAGATGCCAATTTAGGCACGATCAGCTATGAAGATCCGGCATCCGGTAAACAATATGCGCTGCGCGACAATCCTGCGCTGCTGATTGCCCGGGTGCGGGGGCTGCACTTATGGGAGCGGCATTTAACGGTGGATGGCGAGCAAGTTCCAGGTTCTCTGACCGACTTTGCCTTGTACTTTTTCCATAATTATCAACAGCGTTTAGCGACTGGCTCGGGTGTTTATTATTATTTGCCGAAATTGCAAAGCCATCAGGAAGCCAAATGGTGGGATGAAGTGTTTCGGTTTACCCAAGCTTATTTTAACCAGCCGGTTGGCACTATTCGCGCCACCGTGTTGATTGAAACTTTACCTGCCGTGTTTGAAATGGACGAAATTCTATATAGCCTCAAAGATCACATTGTGGCGCTGAATTGTGGTCGTTGGGATTATATTTTTAGTTATATCAAAACCTTAAAAAATCATCCGGACCGGGTGTTGCCAGACCGCCAAGTCGTGACCATGAATCAGCCGTTTTTAAGTGCTTATTCGCGACTACTGATTAAAACCTGTCATAAACGCGGCGCGTTGGCGATGGGCGGGATGGCGGCCTTTATCCCGGCTAAGGAGCCAGCTCAAAATGAAGCCATTTTGGCCAAAGTCACCGCCGATAAGAGCCTGGAAGCCAATAACGGCCATGACGGCACTTGGGTTGCGCACCCTGGTCTGGCTGCCACTGCCAACGCGGTATTCAACGCCAAATTAGCCGACAAGCCAAACCAACTGCAGGTATCCCGCGCTGAGGATGCGCCTATTACCGCCGCTGATTTATTACAGCCCTCAGAAGGTGAGCGCACTGAAACTGGGATGCGAACCAATATTCGGGTAGCACTGCAATACATTGCGGCCTGGATCAGTGGTAAAGGTTGTGTGCCAATTTACGGGCTAATGGAAGATGCGGCGACCGCAGAGATTTCCAGAACCTCGATTTGGCAATGGATCAAACATGGTAAGTCATTGTCAAACGGCAAATTAATCGACAAAACTTTGTTTAGCCAGATGCTGAGCGAAGAGTCACTGGTGGTGAAAGCCGAAGTGGGTGATGAAGTGTGGCAACAACAAAACTTTGACAAAGCGGCGGGATTGCTTTTAAGTATCACCACGGCTGATGAGTTGGTGGACTTCCTAACCCTGCCAGCTTATGAGTTATTAGGGTAACCAAAATGCGGGGCTTTTGCCCCGCATTTTCATTTCCAGCTGTATTTGGCCGCTGGCCATTGCTTAGTGTGTTAACTCATCGGCAATTTCCACAATCAGCCGGCGCAGCCAGATATGACTGGCGTCTTGATGTAATAACGGACTCCAGATCATTTTCAGCTCAATCGATGGAATAGGAAAAGGCGGATCCAGCACCTGCATCGTGCTGTCATTTTTATAGAGGCCAGCTGCGCGCGAGGGCAGCGTGGCAATCAAGTCGGTTTCCACAGCCAGGTGCATCGCCACATGATAGTTCCGGGTAAAGACGCTGATATTGCGCTGTTTACCAAATTTCGCTAAGGCTTCATCGACCCAACCGAGTTTCTGCACATCGGCCGGATCCATGCCAACCCCCACGCCAAAACCGGTTTTACTGACCCAGATATGCTGACCTTTTAAATAACTATCGAGATTAAAATTGGCCAGGATTGGGTTTTGTTTATGCACCAGACAAGCAAAGCTATCGCGCCAAATGGTCTTTTGATGGAACGACTGTGGCAGCTGGTCAAAGCGGTTGATCGCCATGTCCACCCGGCCGTTTTCGACATCGTGAAAAGTCACATCAGACGGCGTCATAATGTCCAGCGAGCAGCCAGGAGCCTGCGCCCGCAGGCGTTTGAGCAGTGCCGGGATCAAGGTTGAAGCCGCATAATCACTGGCCATAATCCGAAACACCCGATGACTGTGCTCAGGTTCAAAATCTTTATTCGGCTGTAATGTTTCTTCCAGGGTTAGCAAAATACCACGGACCACCGGGGCTAGTTCTTTGGCGCGCTCGGTCGGCACCATCCCATCGCTGGTTCGCACCAGAATCGGATCGTTCAGTAAATCACGCAACCGTTTTAAACCATTGCTCATCGCCGGTTGGGTGATGCTGAGCTGGTTGGCGGCTCGGGTGACATTCTTTTCCCTTAGTAATACATCTAAGTACACCAACAGGTTTAAATCGATTTTACTGATGTTCATGCCAACCTCCGAATTCTAGCTTTATATATTCACACAATGAATGGCGAGAATCAAAAAAATCAGCTTCATGAATTGATAATTTGATCCCTATAGTGTTTAGCAACAGCAAGGCAAACAACTTCGCTCTGCTGCAGCAACCTAATTAGCAGCGTGATGCAAAAACCAGAGGATACCGCTATGTCAGCTTATCAACAGAATATCAAAACACTGGAGCAGACCTTAAAAGCTCAGGGCAGTGCCTGGAATGCGATCAGCGCAGAATATGCTGCCAGAATGCAACTGCAGAACCGTTTTAAAACCGGTCTGGAAATCGCGCAATACACGGCGGACATTATGCGGGCAGACATGGCCGCTTATGATGCTGATAGCAGTCAATACACCCAATCGCTGGGTTGCTGGCATGGTTTTATTGGACAGCAGAAACTGATCGCCATCAAAAAGCATTTTGGCAGCACCAAACGCCGTTACCTGTATTTGTCCGGCTGGATGATTGCCGCACTGCGCTCAGAATTTGGGCCACAGCCTGATCAATCGATGCATGAAAAAACCGCGGTACCGGCTTTAATTGAAGAGCTATACACTTTCTTACGCCAAGCGGATGCGCGGGAATTGGGTGGATTGTTTCGCGAATTAGACGCTGCCCGAGCCGCGGACGACCAAGCCAAAGCAGCGGCGGTGCAGAACAAAATTGATCATTTTGAAACCCATGTCGTGCCTATTATCGCTGACATTGATGCCGGTTTTGGTAACGCAGAAGCCACGTATTTACTGGCGAAAAAAATGATTGAAGCCGGTGCCTGTGCGATTCAGATTGAAAACCAGGTGTCTGATGAAAAGCAATGTGGTCACCAGGATGGCAAGGTGACGGTGCCGCATGCCGATTTCCTGGCCAAGATTAATGCTGTGCGTTACGCCTTTTTAGAACTCGGCATTGAAAATGGCATTATCGTTGCCCGGACAGATTCTTTAGGAGCTGGTTTAACCAAGCAAATTGCCGTCACCAACGAGCCGGGTGATTTAGGCGATTTATACAATGCCTTCCTCGATGGCGATTACATCGAATCGGCTGCTGATATTCAAAACGGTGATGTGGTGGTGAAGGCCAACGGTAAGTTGCTGAAACCGAAACGCCTGCAAAGTGGTTTATTTCAGTTTAAACCAGGATCAGGTGTGGATCGGGTGGTGCTCGATTGTATTACCTCATTGCAACATGGTGCAGATTTACTGTGGATTGAAACCGAAAAGCCACATGTGGGCCAGATTGCCGAAATGGTCGACCGCATCCGTGCTGTGGTTCCTAATGCTAAGCTGGTGTACAACAACAGCCCGTCCTTTAACTGGACTTTAAATTTCCGCCAGCAAGTATTTGATGCCTGGCAGGCGGATGGTAAGGATGTGTCAGCCTATGACCGCTCGAAGTTGATGAGCGTCGAGTATGACAGCACAGATTTGGCGTTAGAGGCGGATGAGCGCATCCGGACCTTCCAGGCTGATGGCGCCAAGCGGGCGGGGATTTTCCACCACTTGATTACGCTACCAACTTACCATACTGCCGCCTTGTCAACAGACAATCTGGCAAAAGAGTACTTTGGCGCGGCCGGCATGCTGGGATATGTTAAAGGGGTACAGCGCCAGGAAATCCGCCAGGGCATTGCCTGCGTTAAACACCAGAATATGTCTGGATCTGATATTGGTGATGACCATAAAGAATACTTTGCCGGTGAAGCTGCATTAAAGGCCGCTGGTAAAGATAACACCATGAATCAGTTCTGAGGGGCTGATTGAAACAAGAAGCGCATCGTGGATGAGGGTCTCTTTGCGCTTAGCAACACCAACAGAAATTGCTGATTTTACGTGGTCGAGGGTTGGACTTAAGTGTCTAAGCGACGTTGGCAGCCGTGAGGCTGCCTTTTTTTTGCCAGGCCCCGCTGGATCCGTTTTTCAGCAGTGTGCTCGCGTCATCGCGCTTGATTGGTTTTTTAAGATTGTAGGTTCAGAAGTAACTGACTGATCCGCACTTTATGATAGGGCAAAGCCCGTTGGGCTTTACCGGGTTTTTGCAGAATCAATGCCTGTGGTTGAAATTGAAGGGTAGCACTTGCCGTTAAAAGTTGATTGCCATGGCGCTGAAATGGGATTTTCGCTAAGGTTAATCGCTCGCATAATACTGATTTTACAAAGTGTTTATCCATGTGTTACCTCAATGGCTACCAAACCGCTGGCAGTGTATCGGCCATTGATGACAACCAGTTGACGGTTCACCGACGATTTTTAGTCGTCCCGGAGCTGATAACAATCACAGATGGCTTGCCAGGCCGCTTCCGCAGTATCAACAAACTGAATTAACTTTAAATCATCGGCGTGAATTAAGCCCTCGTCGACCAGCATGTCAAAATTGATCAACCGCCGCCAGAACTGCTCGTCAAACAGAATCACCGGTACCTTGCGCGCTTTACCGGTTTGCAGCAAAGTCAGGGTTTCAAACAGCTCATCCAAGGTGCCGAACCCTCCGGGGAAGGCAACCAAAGCCCGGGCTCGTTGCAGAAAATGCATTTTACGAATCGCGAAATAATGAAAACGGAAACAAAATTCCGGTGTGATATAAGGGTTGGGTTGTTGTTCATGTGGTAGCACGATATTCAGGCCGATGCTTTTACCACCCGCATCAAAGGCACCACGATTGGCCGCTTCCATCACGCCAGGGCCCCCCCCGCTGATAATGGTTACAGCAGACTGTGGATTCTGTAGGCTATGTGTTGTCACCAACTGCGCAAATTGCTGTGCCTGTTGATAATACCTGCTGTTGCGGATCTGCCTTTTCGCAGCGACGACCGCTTGTTGTGCATCTGCTGCATCCGGATCTTTGGCCAGCTGTTGTTGCGCCTGAGCTAGCAACATCGCGGCATATTCCGGGGAAACAAATCTGGCGCTGCCAAAAACGACGATAGTGGCTTTAATTTTGTGTTGTTCCAGAATGGTTTGTGGCTTGAGATACTCCAGTTGCAGACGGACATGCCGCAGTTCATCCTGCATCAGAAAGTCGTCATCAGTAAAAGCCAGTCTATAAGAGGGGTGTGCCTGCAGCTCTGTGGCCTGGGTGATGGCCTCGCGGGCCGAAGCGAGGTGCCGCTCGTACAAATCGTTAGAGTCAGTCATGCTGTTTTCTCGTCATGGGCTTTATTTACTTAGTCGTTATGGGTTATTCGTGGTGCGCGCACCAACTAAGCCATTGTTTGATTTAGCGTAAATGTAGCAGTAACCTGAAGTGCTAAGCTAGTCTGTCATAGGCGAACGGTTTATCCACATGCACAGAATTCTGGACATCGTGGATCTACACAACTGAGGTGATATATGCCCTTGAATGCAACTTTGACTTTTTACGGCGCGGCGGGACAGGTAACAGGTTCCTGTTATCTGCTGCACTGGAATAACCAAAAGGTCCTGCTGGACTGCGGCATGGTGCAGGGGGGCGATCAGGTCACCGATCTGGGGAAATTCCGCTTTGCTTTCCGGCCCAAAGAGATCGATGCGGTCGTGCTGTCCCATGCCCATATCGATCACAGTGGTTTGCTGACGCTTCTGGTCGCGCATGGATTTCGAGGCAAAATTTATTGTACAGAGGGGACCGCAGAATTATTACCCGTACTGCTTAAAGATGCCTGTTATCTGTATTTAAAAGATTTGGAATGGCAAAACCGGCAACGGTCGCGGCTAGGGAAATCGGAACAGGATCCGGTGATGACGCTCAAAGATGTTGAGCTGGTGATCCGAAGTTTGCAGCCGTTGCCTTATTTGCAGCACTTTGATGTGTTACCAGGGTTAGAACTGCAATTTCTCGATGCAGGCCATATTTTAGGTTCAGCGATTGTCGAACTTTGGATCAAAGGGCCACAGGCGATGCGTCATCTGGTGTTTTCCGGAGATTTAGGCAATCCGGCAACGGTGCTGATGCATGACCCAAGCGCGGTGAAGCAAGCGGATGTGGTGCTGATGGAAAGCACTTATGGTGATCGCGATCATCAGCCGTTGACCAACACACTGGAGGAGTTTGCTGCGGCTTTGGAGGCCGCCGATAAAGCTGGGGGCAATGTATTTATCCCAGCTTTTGCTTTGGGGCGTTCACAGGAGATCCTGTATTACCTGGGAATTTTGTATCATCAAGGCCGGCTCAAACAAAAAATGGTGGTGCTGGACAGCCCGATGGCGATCGAAATCACCAAAATTTACAACAAGTTGATTGATGAGTTTGACCACAAAGATACCAAAGTCTTTGTCAAATATGGTGCCCATGATTTGCAAAGCTTTTTGCCAATCTTGCATCTGACCGAAAAAGTTGAACAATCGATGGCGCTGAATCGCATCACCAAAGGGGCCATTATTATTGCAGGCTCTGGCATGTGCAACGGCGGGCGCATTACTCACCATTTGAAACACAATTTGTGGAAAAACGCCAATCATCTGATCTTTGTTGGTTTTCAGGCCAAAGGCACCTTGGGGCGGCGGCTGGTTGATGGCGAAACCCGGGTGAAAATTATGGGGCAGCCGATCGTCGTCAAAGCAGCTATTCATACCATGGGCGGTTTTTCTGCCCATGCGGGGCAATCTCAGTTACTTAACTGGGCTAAAAATATTGGCGGTCGTCCACGGTTTTATCTGGTCCATGGTGAACCTCAGGCGCAACTGGCATTGCAAGAGAAGCTGCAGCAGCTTGATATTGAAACGGAGATAGCAACGATGGGACAGACGATCGAATTGTGATCTCGCCAATCCATCAGAACTTTGCTTGCTCATCTTCAGGGCATCAAGAAAAAATGACACTGTTGTGTATATCGTTGCAACAGTGTCTTATCGTCACCGATTGCCGGGGTCAACTCTGTACCTGGGTCGGACTGACATCTTCGCTAGGATAACAGCCCAACACTTTGACAAAACGGGTGATCCGGTTGAGTTCGTCCAGAGCGCGTTTCATGGCGTAATCTTCCAGATTAGCCAGCACGTCAACATAAAACATTTCTTCCCATGGATTGCCCGGAATTGGCCGTGATTCTAATTTACCCATGCTGATGCCATGTTGTTTCAGTACCAATAACGCGTCGACCAATGCACCTGGTTGTTGGCCGGTGTACATAATAAAAGTTGTTTTGGCAGGAATCGCTTTCGCCACCGCAATTGCTTTGCGCGCGACCACAATAAACCGGCTGACATTGTCTTTTTGGTTGGCTAAGTCGCGTGCCAACACCTCAAGGCCATAAAGCTGGCCGCCCTCTTCACCGCCAATTGCCACCACCGATAAATCTTTGGATTGACGAACGCGCTCAAAAGCATCACTGGACGCTTCGCAGTATTCAATTTTTACCTGCGATAAGCTTTGCAAATAGTTACTGCACTGAGCGATCACTTGTGGGTGAGCGCAAATTTGCCGGATATTCGCCAAATTAGTGCCAGGTAATCCCATCAGGCAATGCTTGATCGGATGCGTCAGTTCGCCAACGATGGACAGACGGGTGTGCTGCAGCAAATCGAACACTTCATTGATACTGCCGCTGGAGGTATTTTCAATCGGGAGTACGGCATAATCGGCATGACCGGTTTCTACTGCCTGGACGATTTCATTAAAACTGTCACAACCAATTTCAATCAGCTTTTCCGCTCGACGGGTAAAATATTTCTGGGTTGCCCAATAGCTATAAGAGCCTTGGCGCCCCAAAAATGCCACTCGGCAGACTGGGCCATTCTCGCCATTAAGTTGGCCCTGGACTTTGGCTTGTTGTTGCAGCACCGAATCTTCAATAATCACGTGATACAGCTTAGTGACGTAACCGGCGTCCAGACCCAGTGACTTGCCCTTTTCAATCAGAGAAACCAGCAGTTCCTGTTCGCGTTTTTGATCCCGGATCGGCTTATTTTGGGCCAGTTTCGCTTCAGCAACGGCCAGAGCCAAAGCGCGGCGTTTTGACAGCAGCCCCAGCAATTGCTGATCGGTGTCGCTGATGTCTAATCTGATTTGATCCAGTTCTATTGGCGTCGTTGTAGGCATTTTTCCGGCATCCTTAAATAAAAAAACCTCCCGTTCGGGAGGTTTTTGACTGTGTTTAACGCGTGCAGCCAGTTACCTCCCAAGTTGGGTGGTAAAGCTAAAAAAGAAGCGGGCTGCAAGCTTAATTCGTTTCATGTTCCTACAATAATCAGTCTGGATGGCTAAAGTCAACCTCGGGGTTGTAATTCGAGCAGATATTTTTGCTCACCCGGTAAGAAGCTCAGTTCCGCTTCGCCGAGCCAAAACGAATGGTCGGCCCGATAAAAGGGAGACAACGGATGGCCGGATTGTCCTGCCGGTATCGTCAGAATGCCGTTGGCTTCTTGCCCAGGTGCCACCACCATTCGCTCAGATTGGCCATGGATTGGCAGTTGAACCCGCGGCATATGGCGATCGCCGGCCAACTCGCTGGCGGGCATATTCAGCAGCTGACCGAACCAGGGGATAGCGCTACTGAGCGGATGTTCTATTTTCGCTTGATTCACCAGACCCCAGCGCACTTTCGCTAGATCGCCGCCTGCTTTGACCAGCAACTCATCACGGCTCTGCAGTACTGCCTGTTCCAGCAGTTGTTGCCACGAAATAAAAGGCGCGGGGACTGTATCAGGGCGTTTGGCTTGGATGAGCGCCCAGCCCGGCGTTTCCGGCACCATTTTTAAATCAGACAACTTCAGTTGTTGCTGTTCCATTAAGCTGGCAATCGGTGAGAACACTTGTTGCAGTGCCTGGTCGCGAAAAGCTCTGACCAACGTGTACCCAACAGATGCGGGACTTGCTGCCGCGCTGTCCAGTTCGACATAACTCCGATACTGGCCGAGTTGATGGCGGCTGACAAAGTCATCGCTGAGCACTTCCAGCAACAACTGCTGCCAGCGTTTTAAAAATAAGGCTCGATGGTCAAGCTGGATCTGATGCAAACTTTGTTCTGAGTGTTGGTCAAGAGCAAACAACCCATCACGGATTTGCAGACCGCGGGCGCCTAAATCATAACCGCCATCCCCCAACAACCGGAGTGATTTGCCGCCAACAACCCGCGAGTTCGCGGTCCAGAGCCGCTGGCCACTCGGGTTTTTCACGACCGGATAATCCGCTGCCGTTAAATAACCATTCCAATAGTTAGCGCCGGTACTCCAGTCCTGCGGGCTGTTCATATCCTGCAGGGTACGGTTCGGAATGGGGCCAATAATGGTCCATGCATGGTTGCCTTGTCGGTCTGCCACCAATAGGTTTTGCGCTGGCATACCTACTTTGGGGGCGAGTTGCAGCGCCTCGTCAACTGAACGGGTTTGCTCAAGTTGTTGCAGCTCGAGATTCAGTGCCTGTGGGTCGTGGGCAACCCAGCGTAAGGCGTATTGGCCAAATGGTGCCGGCATCACGGGGCCCCATTCGGTTTCTTTGATCAGGATGATCACATCTTCCTTGCCTTTGACTTTAATCACTTCATTGTTGTAGCTGTATTCTTTGGCGCCTGCCGGTGAGAGATACCGCTGCGGATTGCCGTCGTCCTGCAGGCGGATCACGTCATGCCAGTCGGCGGTACTGTTGGTAAAGCCCCAGGCGATATGGCCATTACTGCCGGCGACAATACTGGGAGCTCCGGGTAGACTGACCCCAGCTACACTAAATTGATCGTCTGCTTCGCCAAAGATCAGTTGTGCTTTAAACCAGGTGCCGGGCACCCGGATCCCAAGATGCATATCGTCCGCTAATATGGCGGCTCCATGACGGGTCAGTTGACCGGATACCGAGAAATTATTGCTACCGAGGTCCCGACTATCGCGCAGCTGGCAGTCGGTGCAGGCGACTTTTTGATCGGAAAGCACTTTAGGGTAGTCGGAGGCCGGAAGTGGCACCGCGCGGACGGCGCTTTCATCAATCGCAGCCTGCCAGTCGGCGCTATGTTGATTCAGAAATTGATACCAATCATCCGGGATCGCTTGTTTAAGAACCCCTTGAGCCAGTTCATCTTTGCCTTCGGCTCCTTGTAAATCCAGATACATGCTGTAAACAACTAACAGGGAATCCGTTTCCCGCCACGCGACAGGCTCTTGTTGCAGGAGCAAGTATTCAAACGGCCGGATTGGCAGTTGCGCCAATCCTTCGTTGACACCCTGAGTGTAGTGTTGCAACAACAACCGTTGCGACGCGGGCAGCGTGGTCAGGATGGCGTCTGCCCGATCGCGAAAGCGGTGCATCCTGCGACGGGTATCCAGCGCTAAAGCCCGTTCGCCAAACAACTCAGCCAGTTCACCGGCCGAGTTCCGCCGGAGAAGATCCATCTGGAAGTAGCGATCTTGGGCATGTGCAAAACCAAGGCCGTAGGCGGCATCAAGTCTGGTTTTCGCTCTGACGGTCAAATAACCCTGAGCATCCCGGCTCAGTTGGACTTTCGCACTGACATCGGCACTGGCAGCCCCTTCGTATAGTGGTAGGCTGCTATGCAATGCGCTGTACAAGGTAATCAGAGTGATCGCCAACAAAGTAACGACCAGATAGAGTGTGGATTTGAGCCATTTCATCGATTTTTTAGCCTTTTTTCCGGTACAATCTGCAGGTTAGCACAGAAATTTTGAAGAAGGGTAACATGCAAAAAAGCAAAATATGGGATGGTGCAGTCCGGATATTTCACTGGAGTCAAGTCGTCCTGCTGGCGGGCTTATGGTACAGCGCTGAGCAGGAATGGTATGGCTTGCATATGACTTTCGCTTACACGCTGGCAGCGTTGTTAGTGAGTCGTGTGATCTGGGGCTTTATCGGCAGTGAAAATGCCCGTTTTAGCCACTTCGTCAAATCACCGCGTCAGGCCTGGCAGTGGTTGCGGCTTTCGCCCAAACCTGTAGCAACCGGCCACAATCCGCTGTCTGGCTATATGGTGATGCTGTTACTGACATTGATTGGCCTGCAATTTTTGACCGGTTTAATGACCAGTGATGACATTCTGACGGAAGGCCCTTTAGTGGCGCTGGTTCCTGCCAGTTGGGTTAGTGTCGCCAGTAGTTTTCACAAGTGGAATATTAATTTGATCCTGGGTCTGGTGGCGGTGCATGTGTTGGCGGCTGTCGTGCATCAGTGGCGTGGCGATAAGATTATCACCGCCATGCTGACTGGCACGAAACAAAGCCCCGAATCGGTTAAGGTAACCTTTCGTTCGGCCGGGTTGTACCTGGTCATGGTGCTGCTGGTGTTCGCGTTATTTTATGTCTGGCAGGGAGCGCAGGTGCTGGAGTTGCTGCGCGGTGAATGGGCGTCGTATTTGAGCTGATTGCTTTGATGAACAAAAAACCGGTCTTGGCTTCTATACCCTAGACCGGTTCTGCGCGATTTTCAGCCCAGCGGTTTAGTCGGCTTTGTACTTGTCGTGACAAGCTTTGCAATTTTTGGCAAATGCCGCAAAGGCCGCTTTCACTGCAGCTTGGTCTGCACCGGTTGCTGCAGTTTGTAGTGCTAACGCATCTTTTTGGAATTGATCTGCTCGGCCGTTAAAGTCCTGCAGATTGGTCCAGATCTCCGCTTTGGCGTCACCCGAGGCTTTGTCCGCGCCTGGTACCGTAAAAGCTTCCCATGGCAAGGTGGTCAGTGAGGCCAGAGCCGTTGCACGTTTTTGTACCCGGGCTGCATCATAAGGCACATTGCCACGGATCATATCGCCTAAGTCCATCATATTATGACGGATCAACTGAAAGCTGGCTTTGCGGTACTTCACTGCGTCTTCCGCATCGGTAAAAGCACTGCCAGCAAATAATGGCAAACTAACACTGGCGAGTACGGTAGATATGATCAATAGTTTTTTCATTAGCAGATTCTCATTTGTTTGAATAGCATGCAATAATGTTAAAGCTTTTCAGCGCTTTGGTACAGTCAGCATTGACTGATGCCTCAGTAATGTCAACCCATATCCGGGATCATCTGATCCTAACCTATTCTGATGACATGATTGCAACTATCAGGCGAAGCGAGTGAAGGAAGCAAATTACCACACGACCGGTTTAAATTCGCTCAGCATCAAGTTTTCGGCTTTGGTGTTTTTGCTGACAGTTGTCGCCAGTACGGTGATCGCTTTTGCTATGCTGGCTTTGCAGCAAGATGTGCTGATCGAGCAGGAACGACTCGAATTAGTGCAAACGACCAACAGGTATGCCAAACAGCTGGATGGCGAATTCTGGCAAAAAGAGAAAAAAGCCATCAGTGCCAACCAGGTCGTCAGTCGATTTCTGGCGCAACGATCGACCTTACCACCGCTCACGTTAGAAACCTTTGCAGATGGCAGTATCCGCAGCAAGGATGAATTGTCAGCAGCCTTTCAGAAACACAGCAGTTATCTTGCAAAAAAGCATCACTATTTTGAGCAAACAGAATTGTTGTGGCAGCAATTGGCGCCAGTGTTGCTGGAAGACTTTTTCAATTTCTACTTTATTTCCAAAGAGGGTTTTATCCGGATTTCGCCTGCTGATTGGGCTTTGGAAATCCCGGCGGAACATCAGTTTGTTGAAGATATCTTCTTTGATATCGCAACCCCTGCCAATAATCCGGCACGTCTGCCGCGCTGGACGCCCCTCTACTTTGATGCGATCTGGCAAAAATGGATGACCAGTCTGGTGATCCCGGTCTATATCGACGATGAATTTGTTGGGATCACCGGGACTGATATAGTGCTGGATGAAATTTTCAGTAATCTGGGGCAAATCTCGCAATGGGAAACCGGCCGCGAAGCCATGTTGTTTGACGGACAAGGAAATTTGCTCCATGACAGTCATAACAGCTTGCAGCAGGCGATTGGTAACCCGGTGATGGATCAACTGGCGGTGGGCGTGCAGTCGGCGAATCCGCAGTTGGCAGCTTTTATCAAACAGGTGGTGAGCCAACCTACTGAGCAGCAAAGTAACAGCAAAATGCTGGAAGATTATGTTGCTTCAGCCGCAAAAATTGAGCGCTTAGATTGGTTTGTCGCTTTGTATCATCGCAAGGATCATGTGATTCAAAGCCTGGATGATTATCGGGATAACGTCGTGCTGCTGTTCTTCATGGTGGCCTTAATTGTCGCGTTGGCGCTGCAATTTTTTATTTATAAATTTGTTTTAAAACGTTTAACCCGTCTGGCTAGCGCTGTGCAACGGTTATCCTATGGTGAGCCGGCGGAGCTGGAGCTTGATCAGCGACCTGATGAAATTGGCCTGCTCAACCGCGCATTTGTGCGGATGTCCGACGAAATTCACCAACTGATTTCCGGTTTGAATACCCGCATTCAGGAAAAAGAAGATGCTGAGCGTGCTACCCGAAAGCTCAGTAAAGCCGTGGCATTTTCCAGTTCCGGCATCGTCATTACCGACCAGCATTTAGTGATTGAATACGTCAATCCGTTTTTACTGGAAATGATTGACGCCACCGCCAGTGCGGTGATTGGTCAGCCGATCCATCTGCTGTTTGCACAGGAAATGCGCTTTGTCGGGGCCGATATTCTGCAAAGTTTGCAGGAGCGTCAACATTGGCGTGGTGACATGTTAATGCAGCAGGGCAACAAACAATTCTGGGCCAGCCTGGCTATTGCGCCGATCCGCGACGATAAAGGTGAAGTGGGTAACTATGTCTGTGCCATGCAGGATATTTCTTTTATTAAAGAAAGCCAACGCAAGATGGAACAACTGGCCTACTACGATGTGCTGACCGGTCTTGCCAATCGCAGTTATTTCCGCGATCAGTTGCGTAAAGCTATTGCGATGTCGAGCCGTGGTTATTACCACTTTGCCTTGTTGTATTTTGATTTGGATGAATTTAAGCGTATCAACGATACGCTGGGTCACGACGCTGGGGATGAACTGTTAAAAGAAGTTGCCCGTCGGTTGATCAGTCGTTTGCGGGAAGAGGACACAATTGCACGGCTTGGTGGTGACGAATTTGCAGTGATTTTAAGTGGCATTTCCGATCGCAAACAGGCGGCATCAATCGCCACGAATTTACAGCAGGCTTTCGCCTTGCCGGTTAAATTAGCCGGCCACGACGTGTCGATCAGTGCCAGTATTGGCATTACTATTGCGCCGGAGGATGCTGACGAGGAAGAGCTACTGCTCAAGCATGCCGATTTAGCCATGTATGAAGCCAAGGCCCGGGGTAAAAACACCTTTCACTTTTTTAGTCAGGATTTGAATGAGGCGGCCAATGAACGGCTGCAAATTGAAAACCAACTGCGTGAGGCTATCCGTGAGCAGCAGTTTATGTTGTATTACCAACCGAAAATAGATATCCGTACGGATACGATCATCGGTTATGAAACGCTGCTGCGTTGGTTACGTCCCGACAATACCATGGTGCCGCCTCTACGCTTTATCCCGGTGGCTGAATCAACCGGCTTAATAGTGCAAATTGGCGAGTGGATCATCTGGGAAGCCTGCCGGTTTTTAACCCGGCAGCATGCACGCGGCCATTTAATCACCGTCTCTATCAACTTATCTGCCCGGCAATTTACCGATCAGGATCTGCCGGCACTGGTTGAGCGTATTGTGAAACGAACCGGCGCTTCTCCGGCGCATTTAATCTTTGAAATTACTGAAAGTATGCTGATGGGCGATATCGATGCGGCTATTGTCCAGTTAAACGAGTTAAAGCGGCTCGGATTGGCTTTATCTATCGACGACTTTGGTACAGGCTATTCATCGCTGAGTTATTTGAAGCGATTCCCGGTAGACGAGCTGAAAATTGACCGTTCATTTGTCAAAGATATCCCTGAAGATAAAAACGACATGGACATTACTGCGGCCATTATTGCGATGGCGCAGAAAATGGATTTACGTGTGGTTGCCGAAGGGGTGGAAACGATTGAACAAGCCGATTTTCTGAGAAACAACGCTTGCTACCTGGTGCAGGGTTATTATTACAGCATGCCTCTGGCCGAGCAGGAATTAACCCGGCTGAATTTCGATACTATTTAACCCGAGTTCAGGTTATTTAAGCAGGTTGTTCGCAAAACCTGATATGCAAAATAGAGATAAAACCCTGCATCAGACTGGATGACGGGGATACACCACCAGGAACCCAATATGACCCCATTTCGCTTATCGTTGCTAAGCGTTGCTGTTGTTTGTTCGATAGCACCGGCTTTTGCCGATCAAACCAGTCCGGTTTACGGCATTCGCGACAAAACTCCGAATTTACTCGCTTTTACCAATGCAACGGTGCACACCGAGCCTGGCAAAAAACTGGAAAATGCCACGGTGCTGGTGGTTGACGGCAAAATCAGCGCCGTTGGTAGCAACAGCGTCCCCGCCGGATACCGCAGAATAGATGCTAGCGGTCATCATATTTATGCAGGCTTTATCGATGCGTATACCAGTTATGGTGTAGAAAAAGCAGCTGCCGGCGCTGGTTTTGAATTTGGCCGCAAACCGGTCTATCAGAACGATCGCAAAGGGGGGAATGCCAGTAACGCGGCAATTCACGCTGAGCAGCAGTGGGTCAACGCCTTCGTGCCTTCGGCCGAAGAAGCCAAAGCGTATCAGCAACAGGGCTTTACCGCGGTGCAGTCAGCCAGATTCGATGGCATTTTCCGGGGGCAGGCTTTTGTCGCGTCTTTAGCCAATGGCTTACCAGGCGAGCTCATCCTCAAAGCAAATGGCCCGCAATTCATGGCTTTTGGCAAAGGCAGTTCGAAACAAAGTTATCCTTCTTCCTTGATGGGCAGTATTGCGCTGATCCGTCAGACATTATCGGATGCGAATTGGTACCGCTTGGCCTATGGCAAGCACGATCAATTACAGACACGGCAACCGGTTGAGTTTAATGCGGCGTTGTCGGCCTTAACCAACCTCGAACAAAGCGGTTTGGTATTTGAAACCGACGACGATCGTGCTTTGTTGCGTGTCGATAGTTTACTTAAAGAATTTAATCTCAAAAATGTCGCTTTACTCGGCTCAGGTTATGAATACAGCCGGGTTGCCGATGTAAAAAATACCGGTCGGACCTTGATTTTACCGGTGGCTTATCCGGCGGCACCCGCGGTTGCCAATATAGATGATCAATTAGATGTCAGTCTGGCGGATTTACGGCATTGGGAACGCGCGCCAACCAATTTGGCGGTCATGGCAAAGGCCGGGGTGCCCTTTGCGTTGACTACCCATGCGCTGGAGAAGAAAGAGCAATTCTGGCCAAACTTACGCCAGGCAATGAAACACGGCTTGACCGCCGATCAAGCATTGGCGGGATTAACCACAGTGCCGGCTAAGTTGGTCGGTTTATCAGAGCAATTAGGTAAAATTGCTGTGGGCTATCAGGCCGATTTAGTCATTGCCAAAGGTGATTTATTCGCCGATGGTGAAATTGTTGCCACTTGGACCCGGGGGCAGGAACAGCAATTTAAACCCCTGAAGCCAGTTGCATTTGCCGGGACTTATGCCGTGAACTTAGCGGGAAAAGCACTAACCTTGGAACTGACCGGCACCGGCGATAAGTTAGCCGGTAAATTGAAGCAGGCAGACAAGCACAGTGAGCTGAAGCATGTGCAGCAGAAGCAGCAGCAACTGCAGTTTACCGTCGATTTGGCCGCCGCTGACGCCGGAACCGGCGTGTTGCAATTCCAGGGCGTACTGGATGGCCAGCTCTTGAGTGGTGAATGGTTACTCCCCAATGGTCAAACGCAGAAAGTCGTGTTAAGTCAACAAGCCTCGACCAGCAAAGCAGATGAGCAAAAAGCCGCATCGGTCGACACCAAACTGGTGTCGATGCTGACGTTCCCGAACCGGGCCTTTGGTACACCGACGGCGCAAAGCCGTCAGAATGCCCACATCAAAAATGCCACGGTCTGGACTTCCGATCAGGCCGGTAAACTTGAAAATACCGATGTGATTATCAAGGATGGCAAATTCAGTAAAATTGGCCAGAACCTTGCGACCCCGAGCGGTTATCAGGTTATTGACGCCACGGGAATGCATCTGACAGCGGGTATTATTGACGAGCATTCGCATATCGCTATCGAAGCAGGAGTCAACGAAGGCACTGATGCGGTGACTTCGGAAGTGCAGATCGGCGATGTGTTAAATCCGGAAGATATCAACATCTATCGTGGGTTAGCAGGCGGGACAACCACAGCCCAATTGCTGCATGGGAGCGCCAACCCGATTGGCGGTCAGGCTCAGATTATTCAACTACGCTGGGGCGTGACGCCAGAGCAGCTGAAATTTAAAGATGCTCCGCCAAGTATCAAATTTGCTCTGGGTGAAAACGTTAAACAGGCAAACTGGGGTGAAGCTTTTACCAGCCGTTACCCGCAAAGCCGGATTGGGGTCGAGACCACTATTCGTGATGCTTTCCAGGCGGCCAAAGAATATAAAGCAGCCTTTGCCGCCTATCAGGATTTATCGCGCAGCAGCAAAGACAAAGTGGCGCCACCGCGTCGTGACTTCCGTTTGCAGGCGTTGGTGGAAATTCTGGATAAACAGCGTTTTGTTCATACGCACTCTTATGTGGCGTCGGAAATTTTGATGCTGATCCATTTAGCTGACGAAGTTGGCTTTAAAATCCATACCTTTACCCACATTCTGGAAGGCTACAAAGTGGCCGATGAAATGGCTAAGCATGGCGCCAGTGCGTCTTCCTTTGCCGACTGGTGGGCTTTTAAAATGGAAGTGCAGGACGCTATTCCTACGAATACCTGTTTGATGGCTGATCGGGGCGTGATGGTGTCGATTAATTCTGATAGCCCGGATTTACAGCGTCGTCTGAATCAGGAAGCCGCAAAGTCGGTCAAATATTGTGGCATGTCAGAAATTGACGCTCTGAATATGATCACGATCAACCCGGCCAAACAGCTGAATATTCAGGATAAAGTCGGCTCAGTGACCGAGGGTAAACAGGCAGATTTTGTGCTTTGGACGCATCACCCATTATCCGTGTACGCGCAGGCGAAACAAACCTGGATCGATGGCATTCGTTATTATGATCAAGAGCGTGACGCTCAGGTTGCGGCTGCAGTTGCGATCGAAAAACAACAACTGATGCAAAAAGTTCTGGGAGCTTCCGACAGTGCAAAACAAGGCAGTGGTGGGGTACTGAAAAAAGACGATCCAATTTGGCATTGTGAAGACAACGGTGACTGGCTGCATGCCAGATTCGGTAATGGCCACATTCATCACGATCACAGTGCGCATTAAGGAGCAGCTCATGAAGTTTCAAAAATCGATTTGGGCGATGCTGATTGCAGCCGCCACACTCCCGGCGATGGCGCATGACATTGTGCCAGGTGCCAAACAAAGCGTTGCTATTTTACTCAAGGGCGGCACGCTGCATACCGTCAGTCAGGGCGTGCTGCAAAGCACGGATTTGCTGATGGTTGACGGTAAAATTGCCGCGATCGGTGCTAACTTAACGGCACCAGAAAATGCCAAAGTTATTGATGTTTCTGGTAAAAATGTCTACCCGGGGTTGATTGCACTGGCCAATCAGCTTGGGCTGATTGAAATTGAAGCGGTACGTGCCACCGACGACACTAATGAAATAACGGACACCAATCCGGATATTCGCGCCAAAATCGCTTACAACGCAGATTCAGAAATTATTCCGACAGTGCGCGCGAACGGCTTTAGCTACAGTTTAGTGTATCCAAAAGGGTCAGCCCTGATGGGTCAATCCAGCCTGATGCAACTTGATGCCTGGAACTGGCAGGACGCAACCGTTGCTGATGGTGTCGGTTTACATATCAACTGGCCAAATGCCAGCCTTGCCAGTCAATGGTGGAGTAAGAAAAAACCGGAAGAAATTGCCAAGGACAACGCCAAACGCCTACAACAAGTCAAAGACTACTTTGTGCAGGCCAAAGCCTATGTCGATGCCGAAGCTGCCGGTTTGAACAAAGGGATTGATTCGCGCTGGAATGCAATGATCCCGGTGTTTAAAGGCGAACGACCACTGTTTGTGCATGCCGATGATGTGCGCCAGATCAAGCAAGCGATGTTACTGGCCAAAGAGTATCAGCTGAAGCTGGTGATTGTCGGTGGCCGCGATAGTTGGCGGATTGCCGATGAACTGGCCGCAGCAAAAGTGCCGGTCATTTTTACTGCGCCTTACGGCGTGCCTGAGCGCGATGATGAAGCCAACAATACCGCGTTTCAAACACCAGCCTTGTTGCAAAAGGCCGGTGTTCGCTTTGCGTTATCGCTGGATGGTTACTGGGATACCCGTAACGTGGTGTTCGCCACGGGTCAGGCCATCAGCTATGGTTTGACATCCGAGCAGGCGCTGGCTGCAGTGACGCTCAATGCGGCAACCATTGCTGGAGTCGAAGATCAGATTGGCTCGCTGGAGGTCGGCAAAGCTGCATCTGTTGTGGTGTCTGATGGTGATATTTTTGATTATTTGACACACAAGGTGCGGTACATGTGGATTGATGGCCGGGCGGTTGATTTAAACAATCGTCACCAGCAGCTGCATGATAAATACAAGCAGCGGCCCGCCAGTTAACGTTATAGCTTAACAATCAATCATGGGGTCAGGAATCAATGACTCTGACCCCATTGATTCCTGACCCCAAACATTGTTACCCGATGTGTTAGTGCTGCTCTAACAAGTTAAATAACAACGCCCGCACTGTCTCTGGTTCAAACGGTTTGTCGCAAAGCGCATTGACGCCGCTTTGAGCGATATTGCTCAGATGCGTGTCATTCGCTTCACTGGTAACCATCAACACCGGTAAGTGGGACTGTTGACTGTGCTGGCGGATGTATTCTGTCAGTTCCTGGCCATTGACTTCTGGCATGTTGTAATCGGTCACGACCAAATCGAACATCTGATGTTTCAGGATCTCAATTGCCTGCTGGCCATCTTCGGCCTCGACCATCTGCGCAATCCCAAGATTGGACAACACTCGCTTGATATGATTTCGCGCCAGCCGGCTGTCATCGACCACCAACACCCGGACATCCGTTACATCGTACAAGGTTAATTGCAATTCGGAGGGCGATAATAAATCCAGTGCCGCATTAAGCGCTTTACCAAGATGCAAACGGCTAAAAGGTTTTGGCAAGATAGCAATGACACCCGACTGTTTAAACTCTTCGAGCTGGGCTTTGCGGGTCTCGCTGGACACCAACATAAAAGGGATATCCGCATCACTGGCGCTATTTTTTAAGGTGCGAAGCAGCTCCAGACCTGTGCCATCCGCAAAATGCAGCGCGCTGACAATCAAATCCGGTCGGTGCTCACGGATTTGCCGCAACGCCGCTTGCACGGAATCTGCTTCTTCAATTTTATGGATTTCTTCTTCTTTAAGATGTTTGATAATGATTTTACGCTGCAAATCTGAGGGTTCGACCAGCAAGATTGCCAAGTCTGAAGGTGCAATATGTTGCATAGAGACGACCTTAATAAAAAGCTTTACTGCAAGAAAACGCGAGGCGAGGACGAAGACAACCGTCAGTTAGCCACCAGCCCATTTGAACTTATAGCCAAGTTTAGTCAGTTCCTGTGAAATAACTTCCCGTTGATCGCCCTGAATTTCAATAACGCCATCTTTGACTGAGCCACCACAGCCGCATTTTTTCTTTAAAAGTGCAGCCACTTCGGTCAGTTTGTCATGGGATTCCGCCAGACCGGAGATAGTAATCACTGCTTTGCCATTACGGCCTTTGGTTTCACGTTTAAGCCTTAGATGGCCATCACTGAATGCTGTGCCACCGGCTTTTTCAGTTTTTTCCGGAGCGATAGTACCGCTGGCGGTACTGTAAACCAAAGTGGACGATTGTTGCTGCCAATCGGCGAGGGAGATTTTTTTCGATGTCATGACCTTTGCACCTGTTGTGGGCCTTGGAATAGTGGCAAGATAAAGCATCTTGGTCAGCTGCAGCAAGTGTCCCGCTTGCTTTGTGGTTGGCTGTGGATTCTTTTAAGCGTAAATGGTGAAAAGTCAGCCAAAGTCGTTGGCTTTTTAGTCCTATCTGCTAGACTATCGCGGTTTTTTGGAAATCTGGACGGCTAATGTCAATTGTTCGTTATCTTAATTTAAGCGGTTTATTGCCGCAAACCGAAGCCCGGCAGCAGGCATTGCAGCAAGCGGTCGCCGGTTATGTAAAGCAGTTTCAGCTTTATTTGCAGTCTACTGCAGCACCAGAGGTGCAATGGAGCTACCCGGTGCCGGAACTTGGCGAAGGTGGCGCTTGTTCATTGTTTGGCCAGCTCGCGGACGCGCCTTATGATTTAACTGATGTTTTAGGCGGTAAAACGCCAGCCAATCAGCATTTACTGCAGCAAATGAACAGCATCACTGCTTTTTATCAGTCGCACAGCAAAAGTGATTGGTTTGGTATTTATCAGCGCCGGCTGAACCCACAGGGCGAAACCGTGCTGGTGAAGCTGAGTTATTTTGGGGCTCCGTCTCGTGCAGAGTTTCCGCTAACGACTGAATTCGCTGCGATCAGCAATAACAGTACGGTCGGTTTGAGTGGCAAAGCGCGGATTATCAACGATGTGCCGGCCTATTTGCAGCAAGGCGGCGAATATTACACCTGTGACCCGAAAGTCTTGGCCGAAGCCTGTATTCCACTGTATGACGAGGCAGGGCAGGTGGTCGGTATTATCGATTCTGAGGCTTTTCAGAAAGATCTATTTGTTGCTGATGAGTTGGCATTATTAATCGCAACCGCCGTTGTGGTGCCAGCTTTATGGCAAACAGACCCTGAGCGCGGAACAGCCGCAACGGTGACGGACAACGGTTCGCGCTCAACACTATAAATTTCGCGGCGTTGATACCGATCAGCGCTGTCCATTTGCAGCAACACAAACAGGTAATTTGTCATGTTCTCTCAATTACAGCCAGTCGCTACGGATCCGATTTTAGGTTTAATGGCGGCGTACAAAGAAGATCCGAATCCATTGAAAGTTGACCTCGGTGTCGGCGTCTACAAAGACGAACAAGGCCACACTGCGGTGCTGGACTGTGTAAAAAAGGCGGAAAAACTGCGGCTGGATCATGAAGACAGCAAAACCTATATCGGCATGGCGGGTGATTTAAGCTTTAACGCCCATATCGAAAAACTGGCGTTTGGCCCGCATAAAGTTTTACTCGAAGGCCGCACCAGCACTGCACATACGCCAGGTGGCACCGGTGCGTTGCGCGTTGCCGCTGAATTTATTAAACGCGCTAACCCGGATGCGACCATTTGGGTCACCAACCCAACCTGGGCTAACCATATTTCGATGTTTCAGGCGGCGGGTCTGAAGGTTAAAGAGTACGCCTATTACGACTACAGCACCAAAGGTCTGCAGGAAGAGCAGATGTTTGCAGAACTGGCCCAGGTGCCTGCCGGTGATGTGGTGTTGGTACACGCTTGTTGCCATAACCCAAGCGGTATGGATTTAAACTTCGCGCAGTGGCAACGTTTTGCTGCACTCGCCAAAGAAAAAGGCTTCACCCCGTTGGTGGATATGGCCTATCAGGGCTTTGGCCTGGGTCTGGATGAAGATACCGCCGGTCTCCGTCATTTGGCCAATGAAGTCGACGAGTTGATTGTTTGTACTTCATGTTCAAAGAACTTCGGTTTATACCGTGAGCGGATTGGTGCTGTATCCGTCGTTGCTGCTGACAAGAAAACGGTTGAAATTGCCCGCTCTGTACTGCTGAGTGTAGTGCGGAGCATCTATTCCATGCCACCAGCGCATGGGGCGATCATCGTCAGCCACATTCTGGACAGTACTGAACTGACTGCTTTATGGCATCAGGAACTGGCGACCATGCGTAATCGCATCAACGACTACCGTCAGCTGATTATCGACAAACTGGCCGCTGAAGGCGTACAGCAAGATTTCAGTTTCATTACTAAGCAACACGGGATGTTTAGCTTCCTTGGCATTAACAAGGCGCAAATCGACCGTTTACGCACTGAATTCAGCATTTATATGGTGGGTTCAAGCCGCGTCAGTATTGCGGGTTTAAACCACAGCAATATTGATTATTTCGCAAAATCAGTGGCGGCAGTACTGAAGTAATTGCTGTTGATGAGCGTCTGAGCTGCCGGCATGCCCCAAGTGCTGGCTAGTCCTTCGGCAGCATCATTTATTTTCTGATCAAGGCAACTTCGGGTTGCCTTTGTTTTGACCACTGTTTAAGGTAAAGCTAATACATTAGCTGGAGTCGCGGCAGTTGGCAGGTCGAAGGAAATTTCCGGGATATTGGACAAGGCTGCTCAGGATGTGTTGCAAAACCGTCCCCGTCTTGAGCGCGCTGGTGATGAACGTACCGTTGGCAGCAGACAATCTCCGAGTCGTATTGGAGGTTTCTCCGCCGCATCAAACCTATGATCACGGCAAAGTGGCGGGACTGACCACGGCGGTTGTCGAACTGATGCTGCACCAGGCTGGGCTCATTCCGCAATATGAAGTGTATCCTTGGGCCCGCGCTTATCGTATCGCCGAATCAACGCCGAATGTGCTGATTTATAACATGGCCCGGACCCCGGATCGCGAACAGCAATTTGAATGGATTGGTAAAGTCGGTCGCTACAAATTCGGGTTTTTAAAACTGGCGTCACGGTCGGACATTCGGGTCCAAAAGCTGTCGGATCTTCACCACTATGTGATCGGCGCACAGCGGGACGACTTTTCTGCCGAATGGCTGCGGACTGTAGCGAAAATTCCGGACACCCAACTGCAGTTGCAGGCCGATGTGGTCGAAACCTGGCGACTGTTAGTCAATGGTAAGCTGGATTTGATGATTGATGATCCCAGCGCGATTGACGACATGTTACTGAAGCATTTTCTGGAACCCTCCGATATCGAATTTGTGCTGTTTGTTCCCGAACTTGAACAACATACCTGGATCGCCTTAAAAAAAGGCTCCGATCCCAAGTTAATTGGCCGTCTACGCGATGCTTATCAGCAGGTTGCAGATTCTGCTGAACTGAAGAACGTGATGGAGTTGGGTTTACCAAAATAAAAAATCCCCGTGATACGGGGATTTTTCAGGTGATCAGCATGCGAATCGCTGAGCTTAAATCTTCTTATACCGGATGCGATGCGGCTCCAGCGCTGCCGCGCCATAAGTCGCTTTGACCCAGGCTTCATAGTCGGAGTAGTTCCCCTCAAAGAAGTTCACTTTGCCTTCGTCGCGGTAATCCAGAATATGGGTAGCAATCCGGTCAAGGAACCAACGGTCGTGCGAGATCACCATGGCGCAGCCAGGGAAATCCAGAATCGCATTTTCCAGTGCCCGCAGGGTTTCTACGTCTAAATCGTTGGTGGGTTCGTCGAGGAGCAACATGTTGCCGCCGGCTTTGAGCAGCGCCGCCAAGTGCACGCGGTTGCGCTCACCACCGGATAACTCGCCGATAAACTTCTGTTGATCGTTGCCTTTAAAGTTAAAACGGCCAACATAAGCACGGCTTGGAATAGTGAAGTTACCGATTTGCAGCATGTCCTGACCGTTGGAGATTTCCTGCCACACGGTATTTTTTGGATTCATGTTGTCGCGGAACTGATCAACACTGGCCAGTTGCACAGTTTCGCCCAATGAAATGGTGCCGCTGTCGGCTTGCTCTGTGCCGGAAATCATCCGGAATAAGGTGGACTTACCGGCGCCGTTGGCACCGATAATGCCAACAATAGCGCCTTTTGGAATACTGAAGCTTAAGTCGTCAATCAGTACGCGATCGCCGTAAGATTTCCGCAAGTGAGTCACTTCCAGCACTTTATCGCCTAAGCGGGGTCCAGGTGGAATGAACAGCTCGTTGGTTTCATTACGTTTTTGGTAATCCTGGCTTTGCAATTCTTCAAAGCGTGCCATCCGGGCTTTCGATTTGGCATGCCGGCCTTTGGGATTGGTGCGCACCCATTCCAGCTCTTGTTTAATCGAGCGCTGGCGAGCGTTTTCGGTTTTCTCTTCCATCTGCAAGCGGGCATCTTTTTGCTCTAACCAGGAAGAGTAGTTGCCTTCCCATGGAATACCTTCACCGCGGTCCAACTCTAAAATCCAGCCTGCCACGTTATCGAGGAAATAACGGTCGTGGGTAATGGCGACCACAGTACCGGTGTAGTCGTGCAGGAAACGTTCTAACCAGGCGACCGATTCAGCATCCAAGTGGTTGGTTGGTTCGTCCAGCAGCAGCATGTCTGGTTTTTCCAACAGCAAACGACAAATCGCCACACGGCGGCGTTCCCCCCCCGACAGCACGTTAATTTTGGCATCCCATGGCGGTAAGCGCAGCGCATCGGCGGCACGCTCTAAGGTGTTATCAAGGTTGTGGCCGTCTTTGGCTTGGATAATAGCTTCCAGTTCGCCTTGCTCACGGGCGAGGGCGTCAAAGTCGGCGTTTTCGTCGGCATAAGCGGCATAGACTGCATCGAGGCGGCTCAGTGCATATTTGACATCACTGACGGCTTCTTCCACGACTTCGCGCACCGTTTTGCTCATGTCCAGCTCAGGCTCTTGCGGCAGATAGCCAATTTTGGTGCCGGCTAAGGGTTTGGCTTCGCCATCAAATTCTTTATCAACACCGGCCATAATGCGCAGTAAGGTCGATTTACCTGAGCCATTAAGACCTAAGACACCGATTTTGGCACCTGGGAAAAATGAGAGTGAAATGTCTTTTAAAATCGTCCGTTTAGGGGGGACGACTTTGGACACCCGATACATAGAATAAATAAACTGCGCCATAAAGTTGACTCTTCCTGCAGTGAAACAAGTGGCGAAATTGTACGTTATTTTTCAAGCCAACGGAAAGTGAAGCAGCAAGCCAGGGCAATTAAATTCTCTGTGACAGGGCGCTTTCTGGGGCGGATTCTGGTTTAATAGCGCATTAGCTGTGATAACGCAGCGCTTCTTCATGCCAACAAAAGGAAACAATCATGTCCGAGTATGCAAATGATCCGGTATTTCAAGAATTTATCGCTGAAGCTCGCACCCATGGTCAAGTTTGGGTATTAGCGCATGGCGAAGATTTGTTAGTCGTCGAATCCGTGGATTTTGAAGATACCGATGTGATGCCATTCTGGTCGAGCGAAGAGGCCGCCAAACTGCACTGCAGCGAAGAGTGGGCCGAATACAAACCCGAAGCGATTGCCCTGGATGTCTTTTGCGATGGCTGGTTAAAAGAAATGTATGACGATGGTGTACTGATTGGCACGAATTGGGACGAATCCTTAAACGGCCCGGAAGTCGAACCCCGCGAAATCCTCGAAGCGCTGGCTCAGGTTCAGTAATTACTAGAGATGGGGTCAGAGGAATCAATGGGGTCAAATCAATGGGGTCAGAGTGAATTGATTTTGATAGAAATCAATTCACTCTGACCCCATTGATTTGACCCCATTGATTACTGACCCCATTGATTTTAACGGCGGCGTTGCTGGCGGAGCAGCATGACGCACGCAAGCAATAACATCGTTGCTGTCGCGGGTGATGACACCACTTTTGTCGGTTGGCTCAGCAAGTCCAGCGTGTATTGATAACGTCCGGTTGAGTCAAAGCCGAAGTCATTGCCACCAACAGCCAGCGTATAACTGCCGGCCGATAAGATGAAATCGACCAGTGAGCCACCGGATAATGGCGTAAACGGATCCGTGCCGGTCAGGTAAGTCAGGGACTCGCCCGCAAAGCCAAAAAAGTCGCTGTAGTTGGAAAATAGCATGCCAGGGTCTAACAACATTTCGCCGCGATACAAACTAAACCCAAACACGATATCGGACAGCACTGCGACTGAGATTTTACTTTCCTCGGTTAGATGCAGGATCCAAAAGTCCACCTCACCCGCACCAAAATTATTGGTCCAGCCGTTGTCGCTGATCACTTCAGACTGGTATTGACCTGTGCCATTGGGCTGGATAATAGCTGCATCAGCATGACTGCTCAGCAAGAAAAACATCCCGAGTATCGACACAAAAGCCGCTTTTTTTAATATAGAAAACATCAGATTACTCCCAAATATGTTGAAGGGTACCCAAAGGTACCCTTTGAATGTCAGCCAAACTTATAAAGCGCCTTTTTCCCAAGGGCCGGTGATGGCGAAGGTAACCCCCGGAGTCTGAATATTCACAAACAACCAGCGATCGTAAAAACAGGCGCCACACCATTCGTTGCCAGACATGCTTCGGCGAGCACTGCCATTGGTCGAGGTGCCCACCGTGGTGAGGAAATTCGCCTTGGTGCCCGGATAAACAGCATCGATGACTGTCAAATCGCCCTGATCCAGCGCAATCCGGTTTTCTGCAAATGGAAAGGTGTTCCCTTCCAGTGTCAGGCCAACCAGACGTTTGGGATTGGACCCCCCATCTTCACACATCAGAATATTGCCGCGCGGGCTAATTGCGATATTGTCCGGACCGTCAACCTGAGTGCGGTTTTGCGATTCAAACACTAAGGTCAGCAGTTCTTTACGTGGGTCATAACAAAAAATCTGGCCAAGGCGGGCAGCACCACCCGAGGTGGAGACAAAGTAAATTTTACCATCGTCGTACCAGCAACCCTCGCCGCGCTCAATGATGGCGGCGTCTGATGCCTGATTGAAGCAGCTCATGGTAAATGCGTCCGGATCCGGCACTTCCTGCCAGCTGACAGTCCAGCTGCTGCCCGGCAGCAAACCACGACGGAGGTCAACCCGGGCGGTGTTGTTCAATACCATGGCATATAAGGTACCGCCGGACCGTAAATCGCCCCAGGCTCCCCGTGGTACAAATTTGTAAAAGGCAGAGCTGCCGGTATCTTCCGTTTGGTAAACCGCACAAGTGGCTGGATCCACCGCAACGGCTTCATGTGAAAAACGCCCCATTTCACGGATCGGTTGGCCATCAGAAATGCCAAAACCAGGTACTTCAAACACATAACCGTGGTATTTACCTTGTGCAACCTGAAAAGTCTCTTCACAAGATAACCAGCTACCCCAAGGAGTGGTGCCGCCAGCGCAATTGCGGATGGTGCCACCAAGGCTGTTATAGGAAGACAAAAATTTACCTTGCAAGGTATCAAACAACACATTGGTCGTGCCGCCACGTTGCGCTGGATTGTAGACGCCGCGCCCCCCGCGTGGTGCGGTATTGTGGCCAGAGCTTCCTTGTTCATGGTTACGCACCAGGCAAATGACGTTGCCCTTCACGGCAGCAATCCCCATGCCGTCGTGGACGCCCGGTGTTGGAAATCCGTCGGCCTGCGTTGAACCAGTCCAACCAAAGGAGGTGTACTCAAATCCTTCTGGCAGTGCCAGTAACATTAAGCCTGTCGCTTTACAGGGTTTGACAGATAATGGTCCATAAGAGTCGGTGTAGGGCAGGTTGGCCGCCGATGCCTTGCTTGCCAGCATGGCAAAAGCAGTACTTGCGGCAACGACGCCAGTGCCTTTGAGAAAATCACGCCGGTTCACAGCGGTCTGCAGTGCTGATTCTGGAGTTGTGGAACTTGTCATTTCAGATCCTATTGTTATCGGTGTTAGCTGATGTCATGGGTGTGCGTGGTAAGCCAAGTTTGCGGCTACACGGCATCTACCTTAAATTCGCTAAATGACAAACCTTAGGCTGAAAAATGAACATTTTGTAACAGTAAGATAACAGTTTGCATCAGGAAGCGCCGAATGCAGCGGAACAGCACATTAAGAACCAGTGGCGACGCCAGACGATGTGAGACGATTCGCTCGTTGTTGGGCGCGGGCGTCGGCAGCAGTCCAGTGGATGATCAAAATAGAAAGTTCGTATAACAGCAGCATCGGCAGACCCAAAGCGATTTGCGATACCAAATCCGGCGGTGTTAATAGCGCCGCTACCAGAAAAATCAGCACAATGGCGTGGCGTCGGTACTCTCGTAACTGCTGACAGCTGACCAAGCCAGCGGTAGCCAACACCAGTAACAAGATTGGGAGTTCAAAACAGAGCCCAAATGCCAGGATCAGAGCAATCACCAAGCCAAGATATTCACTGACTTTGGCTTCCAATGCCACCCCGATGGTGTCTGCTTGGCCCGTGGTTTCAAAACTGATGAAGAAATGCCAAGCCATCGGCATCACCAGATAAAAGGCCACGGCCGCACCCACCAGAAAAAGTAGCGGAGTCAGACTAAATAAAATCTGCAGACTTTTGCGTTCATGTTGATAAAGTCCTGGCGTTAAAAAGCGCCAGCATTGGATCAGAATAAATGGCAAAGTAACGAATAACGCACTGAAAAAAGCTAGTTTCATATAGGTAAAAAATGCTTCGTGCAACGCGGTGTAGATCATCCTGCGGCCACTGTTTGGTCCAAAGACGCTGAGTAGGGGTTGCTGCAAAAACTGATAAATCTCCCCGGCATACAGATAGGAGACTCCAAAAGCGATGATAAAAAAGCCAAAACAGTACAATAGCCTGCGTCTTAGTTCGGTCAGATGGTTTAATAATGGAGCCGCGCTGCTTTGAACGCTGTTCGTTGGCTGCAGATTTTTTGGAGGCTGAGCAATGGTCATAGGTTTGTGTCTTTGCAGGCTGTTTGGCTGGTGATTGTTGCGGTGAGCGCCGGCGTCGCTACTTGCTTTGGTTGAGACTGTGCTGGATCGTGCTGTGTGTTGGCTGATGTCGATTGCATTGCGGCGTGTTGTTGCTGTGCTTGGGCAACGAGTCGCTGCCGCTCTGCATACTGCTCGGCGCTCATTGAACCGGGCAGATAGTCCGCGGGTAAATTGCGCACTTCATCTGGTAATAAATACTCCCACCCCGGATCTGGTGCACCTTCGGGATTGTTAACGCGTGTCACTTCCTGTTCTAGTTGTTGCATGCTGCGCAGCAGAGCGCGGTACAGGCGCTGGCCCTTGGCGACCAGTTTGCCACCAGCTTTAAACAGCGCCGGCAAATCTTTTGGCCCAATCACCAACAGCGCCAAGACGCCGACCAGCAATAGCTCATTCCAGCTGAGATCCAGCATGTTAAACCGACCTATGCAGCTGCTGCCCGGTATCGACTTCAGTTTTCACGGCAACTGCAGCCTCACCCTGTGGGGCGGGTTGGGATTTATCCGTTGGAGTGCTCTTTACAACGCTGGCGCTGGGTTCGGTTTGATCCTCAGCAATCCCTTTTTTAAAGCTGCGGATCCCTTCGGCCAAATCACCCATCAGCGCCGGGATCCTGCCCCGGCCAAATAACAGAATAAACAGCACTGCGACCAACAAAATTTGCCAAATGCTCAGACTCATCACATCAACCTTTTTATCGAAGATAGACGACTACCTTAGGTGTGTAATATTTCCTGTAGATGAATGAATTGTGAACACTTCGCTACTTTTGAAGGGAGGGGTCAGGATCAATGGGGTCAGAGTGAATTGATTTTCATAAAAATCAATTCACTCTGACCCCATTGATTCTCCTCTGACCCCATTGATTTTTGTTATTCATGCTGGGTGAAAAATGCCTGAAATTCTGCGTGCTGCTGCGGTAAGGTCAGATCGATGCCGGGAGATAACTGATCGAGCAACAACTGAAAACAGTCCAGACGCGCTTTGGCTTTGTCATTGCCGTCGATGACAAACCAAGGTGCATTCTGCGTGCTGGTGTGATAGATCATGTCCTGCTTTGCGGCTTGATAATCAGCCCAACGGCTGCGGTTACGTAAATCTTCGGCAGTCAGCTTCCAGCTTTTTGCTGGATCATCAAAACGCTGGCGAAAGCGTTTGAGCTGCTCCTGTTCGGAGATTTCCAGCCAAATCTTAACCAGTCTGATGCCCTCTTGCTGCAAGGTAACCTCAAACTGATTGATTTGCTGATAAGCCCGTTGCCAGGCGGCTTGATGACAAAAACCTTCAACCCGCTCAACCAACACCCGACCGTACCAGGACCGGTCAAAGATTGAGAAATGCCCATGTTGTGGTAACCGCTGCCAGAACCGTTGCAGCCAATGTTGCTGCCGCTCAATTTCATTGGGCGCACTGATCGGCCAGACATGCAACCATCGTGGATCCAGACACCAGGCAACCCGCCGGATAAAGCCCCCTTTACCAGCGGCGTCCTGGCCTTCAAGCACCACCACCGCGCTCTGTTGTTGCCGGCTCATGGCCTGCTGCAATAACGCCAATTGCTGCTGTAATCCGCTGAGATCTATTTTATTGTCCAAGCTGACCTCCATCCCAATGTTGCTGAACCAAGCTGAAGATACCCGTTTTACCATGACCTGAACATGCGGCAACACAAAATGCACTGGTGATTAGTTTGACTTGCTGCAGGGATTTCTTTCACATCTGTTGTCGAACTGCCGCAGGGGTCAAGTCTGCTCTCTGCTTTGACCAGCGGCTGCGTAAAGATTTGGTAAAGAACCAAACTTTAGATCTAAATCACATTGCAAATGAGAAGGATTCTCAGTAAGATCTGCGCATTGTGGTTCGCTTTTATGGTGCAAGGTGTCGTCTGCAGTTCCAAAATCCAACCTCTGGCTGAGCAAAACCATGCGGTTGGTTCATATCTACAGCTCAATGCTGGTGCTGGTGCTGCTGTTATTTTTTGCCTTCACCGGGATCACGCTGAATCACCCGGAATGGCAAAGCGCGCTTGGGGCCAGCTCTAGCCGTCAACAACTTGAACTGCCGGATGCACTGAAATCGTTGTCCTGGAATGATGATGCCCTGGAGCAAGCCGTGCAGGCGCAAAAAATTGCTGCCTGGCTGCGTGAGCAACATCAGGTGCAAGGCGCCGTGTTTAATTTCAGTTATGACATGGATGAGCAACTGCTGGAGCTCGATTTTAAACGCCCGGCGGGTTATAGCACCGCGGTGATTGAACTGGCAGCAGGGCAGGTTGAACTCAGCACTGAATATGCCGGCACGCTGGCGTTGCTGAACGATTTACATAAAGGCCGCTACGCCGGTAGCAGCTGGAAATGGTTGATTGATTTCACCGCCGTGGCCTGTCTGTTATTTGGTTTGACCGGTTTTTACCTGTTATGGCGCCAGCCATCAAGGCGCCGCAGTGGGATCAATACTGCGGTATTTGGGGTGATTGTGATGTTGCTGGCTTATCTGGCGGCGCTGCATTAACCGGCGAACACTGCTCCTGAAGCATCGGGCCTGAATGGATCAGGCTGCTGATCACGATCTGGAAGAAGAGGGATAAATGAAATTACATGCTTTGGCTTTGGCAACCGCTCTGGTCGCCGGCACGCTGCTGACTTCGGCGCAGGCCGCGGAAAATCTGCAGATCTCGTTAGAATTGCCAACCCAACAACAGGGTCCATATCTGCGGCCTTATGTGGCGGTGTGGATTGAAGACTCGGCTGAGCAGCCAGTCAAACTGATTGAACTTTGGCGGGAAAAACCGGATTGGATCAAAGATTTACGTCGTTTTTGGCGCAAAATTGGCCGCAGCGATCAAGCGCTGGTCGATGCCCGGACCGGTGCCACCAAAGGCCCGGGGAAATATCAGTTGAGCTGGCAAGGTGATGATGACGCCGGCAATGCGGTTGCTACAGGGCAATATTTGTTGGTGGTCGAAGCGGCACGCGAGCATGGCGGCCGGAATCTGGTGAAGCAAGCCTTTCCATGGGATGGCTCTGCCGTTGATATTCAAGTCAAAGCTGGCAGCGAAATCGGTGCCATCCAATTATCTAAGGGAGCGAAATAACATGTGGTCTTCTCAAATCACAACATCAACGGCAACCACCAAGGCCCTGAGCCTGCTGGTTGCCATGCTTAGCCTGCCGCTGTCAGCACATACCATGACGGTGGTGCCAAGCCATTTTGTTCAGTCAAAAACCGGCGGTTGGGTGAGTGTCGATGTCTCTGCCACCAATATGACGTTCCAGTGGGACAAAGGCATTGCGTTGGATAACTTTAAAGTGTTTAACCCGGATGGTCAGCAAGGCCAGGTGGCCTCCGTTTATCAGGGCAAGCGCAAATCGCAGGCTGATGTTGAACTGGCGACCGAAGGCACCTACCGGCTGGAGCTTGGCAATGGCCAACGCTTTTTTACCAGCTATGAGCTCAAAGGCGAGCGTAAACGTCTGATGGCGAATAAAAAAGATCGGGCTGCCCAACTCCCCGCTGGCGCAGAAAAAGTGGTAACGACCCAAGGAAGCAGTCGTTCGCTGGCCTTTATTACCGTTAATAAGCCATCCGATGCGGTATTGGCATTGACCAATAAAGGATTGGAATTTCAGTTTGATCGTCATCCGGCGGATATCGTGGCCACCGAAGAAGTGACCGTGACTTTATTGATGGACGGCAAACCTGCCGCCGGAGTGGAGTTGGATTTATCGCGGGATGGCGAGTTGTATCGGAATGAGCCAGAGCGGCTGCATCATAAAACGGATGCCAGTGGCAAATTCAGTTTCACTGCGCCGGTGGCTGGCCGTTATTTATTGGAAGCCTCCTATCAGGCGGATCTGAGCAACGAACTGACGGATAAAGTGCGGGAAGGGTTTACGCTAAGCTTTGAAGCAGCAATGCCGTAAGAGCGCTCAGTAAGGGGATAAACACCAAGGGCTGGCCCTTGGTGTTTTTAATGGATTGGAACTTAATACTCCAAACCCAAGTCGTCATCTTCTTCTAAATCTAATAATCGGCGTAATCTTTTTTGCTCCACCAGATCGTCAATTTTGCGTCTGGCTTCGAGTTTATGTTTATTTTTACTTTCTTTGCCGCTTGTTTTACTCAGTTTCAGTTCCGCCGCAACATCGACAGCGTCATAGTCCCCAACGATCATTTCTGCCATTTATCGTTACTTCCATGGTTTTATTTTTGTTTTTACCTATACCTTATTTCGCTGAAGTTGCACGGTTTTTGCCGGCATCCACAAGGCTTTCGGGTCTATAGTTGCCCTGGCGCAACAGGTTTAACTATCGGCTGACCCTAGCGTTTTAGCGTTAAAGTTTTCGCCACAAAAGCGATTTATTTTTATCGTGACGATAAATAATACTGCATTTATTGCTAAGTCGTTGCCTTTTATCGCAGTTCTGTGCCACTTCACCGGCACTTGCGGATTTGCCACTGGCGACTTTGCTGCTTTAGTGAACAATCGCAGATCCTGGATTGGATCCATGCCCGATCTTAAACCGATCTATTCGGTATACTGCAACGTAAGAATCACGTCGCAACACAAATCAGTCTTTACCGGGAGAACAACAATGCGTACTTGGATTATCGGATTAGGGGCGCTGTGCCTTGGTCAGGCAGCGTTAGTACAAGCCAATCAGTGTGGTGATATTCTTGGCCACTCAATTCAGCAACTGCGTAGCAAAGAAACTATTGATTTATGTGAAGAATATAAGAATAAAACCCTGTTAATCGTCAATACCGCCAGTAAGTGTGGTTTTACGCCGCAGTTTAAAGAGTTGCAGGCGTTATCTGAAAAATACGCCGACAAAGGCTTGGTGGTTTTGGGCTTCCCGTCAGACGACTTTATGCAGGAACATGACGACGAAGAAAAAACGGCGGAGGTTTGTTATATCAATTACGGTGTGAAATTCCCGATGTTCTCTACCAGCGCGGTACGCGGTGATGATGTCAACCCGGTGTTCAAAGCCTTGATAGCCAAAACCGGTGAAAAGCCGTCCTGGAACTTTAATAAATATCTGGTCAGCAAAGATGAACAAAGCGTGATGCACTTTGGCAGCAAAGTAAGCCCAGCTGATGCTGATTTTGTGGCGGCAGTTGAGAAGATGTTGGCGCAGTAGTAATAACTTAAATGTGATGAAAATGTGATTAATAATTGACATCTAATTTTCAAGGTTGTGTGAATTGATGTGCCGCAGATAGTATCCGCTGCGGCAATAGTCGTTTTGCCTCATGTAATTACACAACAAGGAATTTTGATGAAAAAGTTACAAATCGCAGTTCTGATAATGTCATGTTCTGTTGTCTTACCGATGTTCGCAGCAGAAGTGTCTTGGGTTAACAAAGATCTAGCACAAAGCTCTGATGCATCTAAACCGAACCACGTAACCATGCTCGCCAACAATGAATATGGAGATACGAACAGAAACGCATATTTGTGTCGGGAGAATGATCGTTCAGATGGACTTACGAATGTCGGGAAAGCAATAGTTATTAAAGGGCAACCACTATCGACTGCTGCTTGTTTCATTCCATGGCACGGTAAGGAATATAAACGAACTTCAAATTTCGATTTGCTGAAAATTTATCGCCCAGTTAACTGAAGCTTTCCACAATTGAACACCAGCCTCCCTTTAGATTCGTACGCTTTTGGACCCAATATCATTGGCAGGCCCATCTACGCATGTAGAGATGGTCGAACCGGGACTTTGGGTAAGTTGCTTTACACACAAACAGCACAAGGCACTTATGGTATATGTTATGTGCCAATGGGGGGCGTTGAGCATAGGGTTGTCAGTTCGGGATTTTCTGCTTTAAGCTACTGATGATATAAATGCTCAGGTTTCGTTAGTTCTGCCATGAACTGTAAAATTTGCAGCCGAGGAAATCTTTGCTGCAAATTGTAAGGTCTATGACCTAAAGTATTAGGCTTGAAACTACAATCAAGCCGCCAGATTGTATAAACGCCTTGTGTTTCTGAAGGTGTTTTGATTCAATAACACTTCTTTGTCTTGTTGTTTTCTAAGTTCTGAATTCGCCACATGATGCTAAAACCTGCCGCGCCACCAAAAGATCCAACTGCTGCTATTTTGATTGTAATGCCCCGATTTCTGGGAGATGCGGTCACGGCGACTTCGGCGGTACAGATGATTCGCATGTTGTATCCACAAAACCCAATTTTTCTACTGACCTGGCCGCATGTGGCGCAGTTATTTGCCAATCATGATTTTGCCGGCTGTCAGGTGATTGTGGATGGTCGATACGCCAAGCCAAAACAGTCTTTGTGGCGTGTGGCGAGGCAGTTAGCCCGCTATAACTTCAGCCGGGTTTATCATTTACGTAATTCATTTAGTGATGCGCTGTTGTGCACGTTGGCCGGGATCCGCGATCAGATTGGTTATGCTAAAAATGGTCGAACCCCATTGTTATCTCAGGCATTTAAACTTGATCCCAATTTTCACTATCAATATCGCTACGGTAATCTGGTCAATCTGACGCATGGTCAACCATTTGTACAGATGCCGCAGATTAGCCTGAATGCCGGAAAAAAATCGTTTACCGAGAGTGCGAAACAAGTGGTGGTTTATTTCGGTGGTCGATACAAACTAAGCCGGCATTATCCGTTTGAACTCGCCAGTCAGGCGTTATCGTTGCTAGCATCAACCAACAACTGCCATTTTGTGTTGCTTGGCGATCAGCAGGAAGTTGTGGAAAATGCTGCGTTGGCTGACTTTTTGCGCGCGAACGGCATTGCTGTGACCGATGTGACGGCAAAAACAACGGTGGCGGAACTCGCCGATATTATCAATGCGTCGGATCTGGTGTTTTCTATTGACTCTGGTCAGATGCATATCGCGGCGGCGCTAAAAATTCCTTATGTGGCCGTGATTGGTTTTGGCACCAGTCCGTGGAGTTGTGTCGAGCCAAAAGTAACGCATGGTATTCATCTGACCTGTAATAGTCAGGTGCTTGATCTGGATAAACAAATTTGTGAGATCAGCCCACAGCAGGTTGCTGAGGCCGCAAAACGTCTATTGGCGCCGAAAGAGACTTGATGAGCGGCGGCGGATATATCAGCCGCTACTTCCGGTACACTCGGTTAATGTTGTACCTATATTCAGACCTGCCGTAAATCAAACCCCAGCTGCATAAAATACTGCCGCCAGTCTTGCTGCCAGCGCGCCAGAGATAAACTACAAACGGCGGTAGCATGGGCCTGTAGCGCCATCCGTTTCGCATCTTTTGGATGTTGTAGAAGGTAGTCCAGCTGCGTAGTGAGTGTATCGGCGTCTGGCATGCCCATCAGGCCATTAAACTGGTCAATAATCATATTACTAAGACCACCGACATTGGTGCTGACGATGGCGCAACCCGCCGCCATCGCTTCGGCCAGACTGAGTGACGATCCTTCCGAGCCAATTGAAGGGAGCAATACCAAATCATGTTGATAATGGATGCGCAAGGCATCTTCTGCGTTGTACCGGCAGACATTCACCTGTGACTGCCCGGCAAAAACGGCCTGAATATCGCCCTCCAGCGGGCCTTCGCCAGCGAAGGTCACTTGCAGTTGTGGATATTTCAACATTAATTTCTGCACCACCGCAATCGCCAGACCAATACCGCGGTAATCGACAAAACGGCGGGCAATCAGTAAACGTGGGCTGGCCAGGGGCTGTTGCCATTTTTGTTCCAGATGTTGCTGACTAATAGCGCCAGCGCTGAAATTCAAAATCACCTTTACCAGAGTTTTCGCCGGGAAATTTCGGTAAGTGCGGTACCAATTGACAAAATTGTGGTCAACACAGACCAGATTGTGGCAGTCCCGAATGTAACCTAAATATTTTTGATGATTCAGCAGGCTTTTAATGAAGCCAAAAATACTGCCGGATGCCGGTTTATCCCACGACACGCCATGTTGAATGGCAATGCTGCGGCGATAATTATTTTTCACATAATAACTGTCAGTGCCAAAAATGATACTGTCCTTTTCGTCATTAAATCTGTCGCTGATGTATTGGAATAACGCCAGTTTTTTGCGATTCCCCCGATATCCGCTGCAGTGGATGCCGACAACTTCAATACCCTGAAAGTTGGCACTGAAATCCTGATCTGCGGTCTGTACCACCACACAACGTTGTCCTTCACTTTGCAGAAGCCTGGCTAATTGCAGCAGATAATTCTCAATGCCGCCGAGCATCAATTGTTGGGTTTTTGGATCATAAAAGTGGCGATAGGTTAAATAGGTGGTAGCGGGAGCAACTTGCAACATCATCGGGATCCGTGGCTAGAGTGGTGTTTATCTTGATCGCTGACTTCAAGTCGATGAACGATGAAGCCTCTTCAGCTGGCGCATTGTGCATGGCAAAGCCGTTAAAAAATGTATCTGTTTGTGCAGGTTTGTCGGGCATCTTTTTCTGCTGCGATGACCGGTTTGCAGTTACAGCTTGATAAGCGGCAAGAGTCGCACTACTATCAATCAGACAATACTTTCTGGTTATTAAGTTATTCCATTTTAGAATATAGGATTAAACTCCAATTGTTGCTGACGATGCTCGCCGCGCTGTTTATTGGTTTATGTCTGGGCCTATTTGGCTCGGGCGGTTCTATTATGACGGTGCCGGTGTTGCTGTATTTGCTGCAGATGCCGGAAAAAACCGCTATCGCTTCAGCGCTTGGCATCGTGGCATTGATTAGCTTGGTGGCGCTACTGCCCTATCTCTATCGCAAACATCTGCAATGGGCGTTAGCGGCCAAGTTGGCGCTACCGGGTATTTTGGGGGCTTGGCTTGGCAGTTTACTGAGTCATCAGGTGGCCGCCTTCTGGCAAATTTTATTGCTGGCGGTTTTGATGAGCTTTAGCGCGGTCAATATGTGGCGGCAACAACTGTGGCGCTGGCCTTTGTCGCGCAGCTGGCAATTATTGGTATTAGGGACTTTGTTAGGTGCCGTGACTGGTTTTGTTGGCGTTGGCGGGGGATTTTTAATTGTGCCGTTATTGCTGGCGGTGACATCGTTAACCATGGCTGCAACCATCGCGACTAGTTTGCTACTGATTTTTCTGCAAACCAGCAGCGGTTTTATCAGCCATTACCTGCAGTTGCAACAACAAGGTGTGCAGCTGGATTTGAAGTTGATCGCAACTATCGGTGCCTTGGGGGCCTTGGGGGGATTACTGGCGATGCCACTGAGCCAACGCTTACCACAGCCGTTGCTTCGCCGTGCTTTTGCTGTGCTGTTAATGATGTTAGGTATTAGTCTGATCGCGCGCCAGCTGATCGCAGGTTAGGTCATTCGCACTACGTTTTAATCAAAACTTTATTGCAGATCAACCATGCTCACGGTAATCCGATTGTCGGAATGAAGAATAACTTGTATATTAGAAAAACCTAAACTGGAGGTGACCTATGACCGTAGAAAGAGCAATTCTGGCGTTTGCCGGACTGATGGTGTTGTTGTCCTTGGCTTTAACGTATTACGTGCATCCGAATTTTGTCTGGCTCACCGTTTTTGTTGGTGCCAATCTATTTCAAAGTGCTTTTACCGGCTTTTGCCCGGCAGCGATGGTGCTGAAAAAGGTGTTTGGGATGTCAACGGAAGCCGAAAAAGCCACAGCTGTTTAAAGCCTGAGCTGTGTAAAGTCTGAGCTGTTTAAAGCAAGGGATTTTGCGGTAACAGCATCCGCCATTGAAGATGTAAGGGGTAGGGCGACACCGAATTAGCCCGGGCTAAAGCCGGTGTCTTCTGCGGTGGCTTGCTCGGTGGCGGCAACCCGGGCCAGCTCGTCACAGCGTTCGTTTTCCGGATGACCAGCATGGCCTTTGACCCATTGCCAGTCGATGTGATGACGGCTGCTGGCGGCGTCCAATCTTTGCCATAAATCTTTGTTTTTAACCGGCTCTTTTTGGCTGGTGCGCCAGTTATTGCGTTTCCAGTTTTTCAGCCATTGAGTAATACCAAGCCGCACGTACTGGCTATCGGTGGTCAGCACCACATTACAATCTTCTTTTAAACTTTCCAGACCAACAATAGCCGCCATCAATTCCATCCGGTTGTTGGTGGTGAGCTTAAAGCCTCCGGCCAGCTCTTTGAGGTGCTGATTGTATTTTAACACCACGCCATAACCGCCGGGGCCCGGGTTACCCAGACAAGATCCATCAGTAAAGATTGCCACAGTTTTACGCATCAATTTACGCCTTAGCGCTTCCCAGCTGTTTAAACGGCGTATAATCTAACGCAAAAGCGCTAAAAAACGAACCTAAGATGGCAAAACGTCAGATCATTCTCGATACCGAAACTACCGGTATCAATCCGTTAGAAGGCCACCGCATTGTCGAAATCGGCTGTGTTGAGATGGTTAACCGCCGGTTGACCGGTAATAACTTTCATGTGTATATCAACCCAGATCGCTTTATGGATCAGGAAGTTATTAACATTCACGGTATCACCAACGAGTTTGTCGCTGACAAACCGCGGTTTCGCGATATCGCCAAAGACTTTTTTGATTACATTCAGGGCGCTGAGCTGGTGATCCATAACGCCGCATTTGACGTCGGTTTTATTAATCACGAATTTAATCTGCTGAATCCACCGCGACCAAAAGTCGCCGAAATCTGCACAGTGCTCGATACATTGGCGATGGCGCGCGATTTACATCCTGGGCAGAAAAACAACTTAGATGCGCTCTGCAGACGTTACGATGTGAACAACAGCCACCGGACTTTCCACGGCGCATTATTAGATGCGGAAATCCTGGCGGATGTGTATCTGGCGATGACCGGCGGGCAGGTCAGCCTGAATCTGGCGGCGCATCAGGATAATGCGGCGCAACAACAGCAACAAACCAATCAGGGCCTCATTCGCCGTGGTGTGCTGAACGTGATCAGTGCCAGTAGCGAAGAATTAGCGGCGCATGAAAAACGCCTTGATTTAGTGCAGAAAAAAGGAGGCAGCTGCCTGTGGCGAAGTTAAAGACCGCACCTGCAATCGCGAAGTTCGTCACCGTTGCGCTGTTCCTACTAGGCTGCGCGCAATCAGCTTCCGCGCAGACCACAGCCGCTACAGCAGCCACTGAGGTTGCGCAGCAAACCGCGGCAACAAATCAGCCTGAAGTGACGCAGAGCGATAAAGGGGCGGTCGAGTCCAGCCTTGGCTTGACCGAACTGCCGGATATTGGCGCTTCGAATCAGATCCCGCTGCTCAACAACCGATTTCGCATCGATTATAAAATTGATGAAATCACTTTGGTATTTTTCCGGAAAAAAGGCGCGCCTTCAGTGGTGTTGGTCAAACCGGACGGCAGCAAAATTTACGCGCGTACCGCCAAAGATCATCAGATGGAATGGCATGATGATAAAACTTACGACTTAATCCGAATTAAACAACCCACGCCCGGGCCCTGGCAAGCGATTGGCAGTATTTTGCCAGAGAGCCGGATCATGGTGCTAACGGATATCGATCTGCGGGTCGATCCGCTGCCCACCGACATGATGGTTGGCGAGACGCTGAAAGTCACAGCACGGCTCACCAATGGTGGAAAGCCAATTAATGCCAAAGATTTCCGCGATGTTTTAAAGCTGGATGTGCTATTGATCAGCACCCAAAAAGCAGAATACGACAACCACAATCAAACCGTTTTAGAATTCACCTCTTTTGAGGATGATGGTAAAAATTTTGATGAAAGGCCTCGGGATGGCATCTTCACTGGTGAGTTTAAGCTGGATTTTCCGGCGGGTGAGTGGATCCCCAAATATATCGTGAAGACGCCGCTTTATACCCGCGAGCTGATGCAGGCGCCGATTATTGTCAAACGGGCCCCCCTAGAATTTGCTGTTGTTGAAGCTACGGAAGAGGCCGAGCGGCATCAGCTGACCTACACCATTGTTGACGGGCCGGCGGATGGTAATACCGTGGCTTTTCAGGGGCGGATCCGCTTTCCAAACAACGAAGTACAAAGTTTTACTTTGGGTGAAATGCCGGGCGCTAGCCGGGTGTTGGCAATAGCGAATGCCGGGATCGGGACGTATCGGATTGAAAACATGATGTTTGGCCGGACCCATAGCGGACGTGAGTTTGTGATGAGTTTGCCCGAATATACCTTCGCTGCCGTTGGACCAAAAATCGCAGTGCCGGAAATCGCGGCGACAGAGTCGGAAGCTATCGTCGCTGATGATCCGGCGGCGCCGGTCGCTGCCCCTGTGGAACCTGAAGTTGTACCGCCACCACCTTTTCCGATCGGCTGGGTGATCTTCGCCAATCTGTTGATCCTGCTGCTAGGGGGAGGTGCGGTGCTGTGGATGGCCAACGATCAGGCGAAACAGATGATGTCGATGTTATTGGCGAAAGTGAATCCAGCGAAGCTGCTCAAGCGCAATAAAAATGCCGCGCAAACGCCGGACTCGGCTGGCGCTGCCACAGCGGCTGGAGCGGTCGCCGCCGAGACGCCTCCGAAAAAAGCTCAAAAAAACAACGGTGGAGATGATATTTTAGATCTTTCATTACCGGATGATTAAGGATTAGCCAAAAGCGCCAAAAAAGAGGTTGACGGCCTATCGGCGAATCCGTATTATTCCCGCCGCAACGCAGCATACCCAATTGAAAATGCTGTATTGCTTGGCGCGGAGCGGTAGTTCAGTCGGTTAGAATACCGGCCTGTCACGCCGGGGGTCGCGGGTTCGAGTCCCGTCCGCTCCGCCAAATTTCGATGTACACCGGAGCGGTAGTTCAGTCGGTTAGAATACCGGCCTGTCACGCCGGGGGTCGCGGGTTCGAGTCCCGTCCGCTCCGCCACTACGTCGAAAACGCTTTCTGATCCGGAGCGGTAGTTCAGTCGGTTAGAATACCGGCCTGTCACGCCGGGGGTCGCGGGTTCGAGTCCCGTCCGCTCCGCCACTTCAGAAAGTCGCCGCAAGGCAGAAGCCAAAGAGCGCAAGCTCACTCCAGCGCGGAGCGGTAGTTCAGTCGGTTAGAATACCGGCCTGTCACGCCGGGGGTCGCGGGTTCGAGTCCCGTCCGCTCCGCCACTTTACTGATTTCATCCAAATGACTTCAGCAAGACATCAACCAGCTTTTTGCTGGTTTTTTTGTGCCCGCGTTTATGCAACCCAATTTGATGTTTCCCACGCTACTGAAGAATTAAAGCTTTTCAAAACGTTACGATTAGTGCGAACTTCAGCCTTCATCACCCGCGGATCCCACCACATGGTTGGGTTCCTGTTTCGGCGGTCATCCGGAATAAATCAGCAGCGATGCGGCTTTTTCGGAATTCTCAACAATACTGTTGCTAAGCGCGTGGCAACCTAAGTAATTGCGGAGGAATGATGATTAAAGCTTATGCAGCACTGGCAGCGGCGGCTGATTTAACGCTCATCGAGTATGAGCCAGGTCCATTAGGGCGGCAAGATGTTGAAATTGATGTCGATTATTGCGGCATTTGCCATTCGGATTTGTCGATGATCGATAACGAGTGGGGCATGTCGGCTTATCCGTTGGTCGCCGGGCACGAAGTGGTCGGCCGGGTGGCAGCGATCGGGGCCGATGTGACGCATTTGCAACCAGGGCAGGTGGTTGGCTTGGGTTGGCATAGCGGCTTTTGTCAGGTTTGCGCCAGTTGCGGCAGTGGTGACCATAATTTATGTGCCACGGCACAAGGGACTATCGTCGGGCGCCATGGTGGTTTTGCCGAAAAAGTCCGCGCCCATGCTTCGAGCGTCGTTGCGCTGCCCGCGGGGATGGATGTTAAAACGGCCGGACCTTTATTTTGTGGCGGGATCACGGTGTTTAATCCACTGCTGCAGTTTGATGTTAAACCCACCGACAAAGTAGCCGTCATCGGCATCGGGGGGCTCGGTCATCTTGGCTTACAGTTTTTGCGGGCTTGGGGCTGTGAAGTGACTGCCTTTAGTTCAAGCGCCAGCAAAACTACGGAAGCCAAAGCGTTGGGAGCGCATTATTGCATCAACTCCAGAAACGCCGCGGAAATAGCCGCTGCGGCCGGACGGTTTGATTTTATTCTGAGCACTGTCAACGTGAAACTCGATTGGGATCTCTATCTCTCCACATTAAAACCCAAAGGCCGGTTGCATTTTGTCGGGGCCACATTGGAGCCTCTGGATTTAAATGTATTCAGCCTGATTATGGCGCAGCGGTCGGTATCTGGCTCGCCAGTCGGTAGCCCGGCCACCATCAAAAAAATGCTGGATTTTGCGCTGCAACATCAGATTAAACCTGTGGTTGAGACCTTTAAATTTTCAGAGATTAATGCCGCCATCGCGCACTTGAAAAGTGGCAAAGCAAGGTATCGGATCGTGTTGGAACGCTAACATATTTCGCTGACAACGCTGGGTAATTTTGCGTTGTCAGCCTCACTTGCGGCGATGGCCCGGCGGTCGATTTAGTTTTCGGGTTGTTTCAACTGATAGGCCTGAACCGAATTGCCGAGGAAAGTCGGTACGTACAGGATTTTCTTCACTTTGTCCCAGCCAATATCTGCGGTATTTAGTTGCTGCGGCCGGTTGTCGAGTAATACATCAAGCTTGCCATCCGCATGCACGTAATAGATTAAACCCGCCCAGCAGCTAACAATAAAATCGCCATTCCCGACATATTCTACGCCATCGGCACGCTCAGCAAATCCCTGGGCGACCACCGTTAATTGGCCCGCTGCATCAGTTTTCAACAGCTTGTCGCCGGCTCCGATATACAGCTGGTCACCGACAAAGGTCAGGCCATTGGCAGCTTCGACATTTTCCAACCAGGGATTGAGTTTGTTGTGCTGTAAACGATAGATCCGGTTTTTGCGCGTATCAGAGACATAAACCATCCCTTGGGCATCGACCGCGACGTCGTTCAGAAACACCGCATCCGGTGCGCTGATTTTTTCCAGCACTTTGGCTGTTTTGAGATCGATCACGACAAGTTCAGTCAGATCGGCCACATAAAGTTTACCCTGAAAACTAGCTAACCCTTTGGGCGCATTCAAACCGCGCAGCCAATCGTGCTGGCGAATCGTCCCGTCGGTATTGAGCAAGGCGATACCGCCCTGACCATCTGCGACGTTACCCTGGCCATCGATTTCTGACACAAAAAGCGTTGGCTCTGCAGCGATGTTGCTATGAAGCACCGATTCAGGGATCCGCAAATCTTTGGTGTGCCACAACAATTCCAGTTGTGGGGTGGCCATAGCCGGCAATGCGAGTGCACAGGTAAATAACCAATAGTATTTTAATGACATACAGTACCTTCTGCGGGTTAAGGTTAAGAAATGGGGCGTGAAAACACTCAAGGTACCTAATTATTGAACAAAACGCGAGCAGGCCATTGTTGCTCGCAGGGCTTTGGCGTCAACCGGCTCTCGTGGATCAGATAAGCTGATACAATTCAGCACGGTTCCGGCCATTGCGTTTGGCGGTGTAAAGGGCGGAATCAGCCTTGGTGTACAGATCTTCAAAAGTGCAGTCGCCCTGACCCAAGGCGATGCCGATCGAAACCGTGATGCAAAGTTCCACCGAACCTGCTTTGATTGGAAATCCAGCCAATAGGGCCCGGATCCGTTCAGCCACTTGCAGAGCGGTTTGTGGACAGGTTTCAGATAAGAAAACTGCAAATTCTTCGCCGCCGATCCGGCCAAAAATATCGTATTCGCGTAAGGCCTTTTTAATCCGGTGTGCGGTGGCTTTCAATACGTCGTCGCCAGCCTGGTGACCATATAAGTCGTTGACTGATTTAAAGAAGTCCAGATCTAAGAGCAGTAGCGCGGTGGGTAAATTCAGGCGTTGACAGCGGCCAAGTTCGGTATTGGTCGATTCTACAAAACAACGGCGGTTGGCGACTTTGGTGAGTTCATCCGTCAGTGCCAGTTCACTAAGGCTTGCTACTCTGGAATGCAGTTGATTCTCCAGAACTTTTTGTTTGGTAATTTCCTTGGCTTGCAACAACATTTCACCGCTTGGCAACAGCTGTTCTGACATTAAAAACCAGCGGCCATCAATCAGGTCGACTTCAAATAAGCGAAATGGATTTTGCCGCCGGCGTTGGTGGGCATCCTGTAACCACAGCTCGATATCTGCTGCTTCAATGCGGATCCCTTTGCGTTCATGGAATGAACGGCGCATCAGTTCATCAAAATGGATGCCCTGCAACGTCTGATAATCCTGATAAAAAAGGTCAGCAAAGGACTGATTGCAGCCAAGGAGCGTATCGTCAGCTGCTAAGATGGCGTAACCATCGTTACAAACATCAATAAATTCGAGAATTTTCTGCTGAAAGAGACGAAGGTCTGCGCTCATGACGTTACCTGCGTTGATGTCTGTGAACCCGTGGATGGATCAAATTTAGCAGATGAACATCGGGCTCGCATCTGCTGCTCCCTCGGGGGCACACGATCAGCGGGTTCGCCGTGCGCTTGTTTGCCCCCGCTGCGGCTTCTGCTATGTGGTTCGGTGCTCTAGGTCCCACAAAAAGTACGATAGGGGATCTTGGACTCTGGAGCCGGCTGCGCCCAGCGCTGATTGTCGTCGGTTTCAGTGAAAGGTGCTGCTAAATCCCGGGCAAATTGCTGAAATAAGCTTAAATCGCCCTGTTCGGTAACCTCTGTGATGATCCGCTCAATCTGATGATTCCTTGGAATAAAAAACGGGTTCACTGTGTTCATTTGGCGAGCAATAGTTTCAGGATCTCCCTGCAACTGTTGCTGCCACGTTGCCGCCCAGACCAACCAGCCTTGTTGGTCGGCAAACAACGCTGCTGGCCCCCGCTCGGCCAAGGGATCACTGACTGCAAAGGCCAGGGTTCGGAAAAATAGCGTAAAATCGACCCGATTGGCTGCCAGCAGTTGCAGGATTTGCTCAGCCAATACTTTCGCCGCAGGCGTGGACGGCAGACCCAATTTGGCACTCATTCGATCTTGCCAGGCCTGATAATACAGCGCTGGAAATTCATTTAAGGCAGCAGTCGCCAATTCGACCGCCGCAGATTCTGTTGCTGCCACTAATGGGAGTAAGGCTTCAGCCAGTCGTGCCAGATTCCACTGCGCAATCGAGGGTTGATTGCGATAGGCGTAGCGGCCTTGATGATCAATGGAACTAAACACGGTGTCCGGGTCAAACTGGTCGATAAACGCACAGGGTCCATAATCGATGGTTTCACCGCTAATCAGCATATTATCGGTATTCATCACGCCATGAATAAAACCCAGACTCATCCAGTGGGCGACTAATCTTGCTTGTGCAGCAATGACCGAGGTTAACAGTGCCAAATAAGGCTGCGTGGCGTCCTTACAGTCTGGATAATGGCGGAGAATCACGTAGTCGGCGAGTTGCTGCAGCGGCGTGGCTTGGTCTGTTTGCTCATTCGCCGGCAACATACTGGCAAATTGGAAGGTACCAATCCGGATATGGCTGGCGGCAACCCGGGTTAAGATCCCGCCCGGTTTGGGGTGATCCCGGTACACCGCTTCTCCGGTAAACACTGCTGCCAGCGCTCTGCTGGTTGGCACCCCAAGCGCATGCATGGCCTCACTGACCAGATATTCCCGGATCACCGGTCCGACTGCTGAGCGACCATCACCACGGCGGGAATAGGGGGTCGGGCCGGCGCCTTTAAGTTGAATGTCGCGCCGTCGTTGCTGCGGATCGATGATTTCTGCCAGCAACAAAGCGCGGCCATCTCCGAGTCTTGGCGAAAGATGGCCGAATTGGTGGCCGCTATACGCTTGTGCCAGCGGCTGTGCCCAGTCCGGGAGCAGGTTGCCGGACAACACTTTTAAGCCGGCGTCGGTTTCTGCCAAGGTCGGGTCAAAACCGAGTTCGCTGGCTAGCGGGTGATTAAAAGCCAGCCAACGGGGGGCTGCTACTGGCGTTGGCGCGCATCGTTCATACAGCGTGGCGGGTAAATCGGCATAGCTGTGCTCGGTTTTCATCAAGTCGGTCTCGGGGGGATTGCTGCGGTCAGACATCAAAGAGTGCTCAAAATCTTTTAGAACCTTGATTGTACCCTGATGGATCCATCTTGCCGACCTACAGTTTTCAAAATTTGACCGCATGTTGTTTTTGCCCGAAACGGCTACACTAATCATTGGATGGCTGGTAGGTGTTCTTGTGGACGTTGTGTTGGAGACCTGAATTTGTCTGCTGCAAGTAAGCATTTGTCTCGTTTACAGTTTTTATTTCGATTGACCTTGGTCGTGCTGGCCGGTTTTGTGGTCAGTTTTTATTGGTATGTCAGTACCGAGCGCGCGATTGACGCGGCAAATCAGCAACGGCTGCAATCTTATTTGCTGGCGGATATTCTGCGCCAATCCTCAGATGATTTAACCCGCATGGTACGAAGTTACGTTGTCACCGGAGAGTTAAGGTACAAAGCGTATTTCGAGGAAATTATGGCGATCCGGGATGGAAAAATGCCACTTCCGCAGTTTTATCACCGGGTGTACTGGGATTTAGTGACGACAGAAGGAATGAGGCCGCGTGGCTCTGAGCCGGCCGTCCCGTTGTTGGTCCTGATGCAACAAGCAGGTTTTACCCAGGCCGAATTTGCCAAACTGGCCGAGGCTAAAAAATATTCTGATGATTTAACGCAGATTGAATTTGCCGCGATGCAGTTGCATGAACAGGCCCTCGAGCTGCCGCCCGCTGCTGCCGCTGAGCAAAACCGTCAGGCGGTCGCCATGCTGTTTGATAACCGCTACCACCGGGCCAAAGCCGGCATTATGCAGCCCATCGATCAGTTTTATCAGTTGATTGACAAACGCAGTACTGCAGATATCCGCCAGGCGATGGTTTGGGCGGATGTCGCGCGTTACCTGTTTGTGGCGATCGGCATTTGGTTGTTATACCTGCTGTGGCAAATCCGCCAGTACTTTAGCGCGGTGCTCGGGACTTCTCTACCGTTGTTATACCAATATATCAGTGCCTTAGGCTCAAGCCGGCAGGGAACGCCGATTGCCGTATCCAGTCAGCAGCAAGACACAGTTCTGGGGTGGTTGGCAAAAACCGAACAGCGGTTGCTGCAAATGGATGAAAAACGCGCTTTAGTGCAACAACGGCTTGAACATCTGGCGCATTACGATGCACTGACCGGCTTGGCGAATCGATTGTTACTGCTGGAAACATTAGCTCAGGCCATCCGACGTAAACCGGCTGCACTGATCGGGCTGGCCTATCTGGATCTGGATGGCTTTAAAGGAATCAACGATCGCTATGGTCATGCACTCGGCGACCGGGTGTTGCAGTTGTTAGCACTGGGTTTGCAACAATTGATGAGGCCGCAAGATATGCTGGCCAGGTTTGGTGGTGATGAATTTGTGGTGTTATTTGATGGCCTGAAAACTCAGGATGAGGGCTTCGCGATTTTGCAGAAGGTGTTGGAGCACCTGCAACTTCCGTTGCAACTAGACGAATATGTGTTGCATCTGTCGGGCAGTGTTGGCGTGACTTTTTATCCGCAACGGCAACCGCAGGAAGCGGATCAATTGTTACGTCAGGCCGATCAGGCAATGTATCTGGCCAAACAAGGTGGTAAAAACCGCTTTCAGTGTTTTGATACTGCACAAGAGGAGTTGCTCCGCGGCTACCATCAGCAAATTGAGGAAATCCGTGCCGGCATTGCGCAGCAGCAATTTGTGCTTTATTACCAACCCAAAGTAAATATGCAAACGGGTCAGGTGATTGGTTATGAGGCCTTAGTTCGTTGGCAACACCCTGAGCGGGGACTGTTGTCGCCGGCCACGTTTTTACCGCAACTGGAACAACATCCGGTGGGTATTTTATTAGGGCAGTGGGTCGTTGCAACTGCGGTTCAGCAACTAGTGAGCTGGCAATTGCAGGGCTTAACACTGCCATTGAGTATCAATATCGCCGCCAACCACCTGCAAAGTAGCGGTTTTGTCGAACAGCTCACATCGTTACTGAAGCCGCAGCCGCAAATTTTTGGCTTGGTGGAGCTGGAAATCCTTGAATCCAGTGCCCTGGAAGACATTAGCCTGGTCAGCCGGGTTATGCAGCAGTGTAGTGCGCTTGGGGTGCACTTTGCACTGGATGATTTTGGGACCGGTTACTCGTCGTTGTCTTATCTGAAAAAGTTGCCTTTACATTTGATTAAGGTGGATCAGAGCTTTGTCCGTGACATTACTATCGATGACGACGACCTGCCGATCTTGCAGGGGATCCTGGCGATAGCCCAGGCATTTAACCTGGCGATTATCGCCGAAGGTGTGGAAACCGAGTGGCATGGTCAAAAGTTACTGCAGCTTGGCTATCAGTTGGCGCAAGGGTATGCCATCGCCAGACCGATGCCAGCGGCTGCGGTGTTCGATTGGGTTCAGCAGTGGCAATCTCCTGCCAGCTGGCGGGGCAACAATTGAACCAACTTCGCCCATCCGCTCAACCGTTGCCGCATTTTGTCGCAAATGACAGTTTTTTTCTGGCGGCTGATGAAATTTTTTAACTTATTAAAAGTTGCTTAAAATCAATGATTTAAATTCATGGAGATGCACCTTTTTGCCCTATTGATACGTCTTTTGTATGTGCTTTGTTTCGGTGCAGCGGGAACTTTCCCCCGGTGACATATTGACGACAGAAAAAAAATCACCTAAGTTGTGAAAGCGCTTACAGTTGGGTGTTTGTAGTCTGTTAACAACCGTGTCAGCGCTGATGAATTCAAAGCTCGCATAAAAATAGCCAAAACACAGTCGACAGGGATAACAGAATGCAAACTAAAACATTTCGAAAAACCAGACTCGCCACCAGTTTATCGTTGGTGTTGGGTGTTGGAACCATGCTGCCAGCCCATGCTCAGGATGCCACGGCAGACGTAGGGCAAAAAGCGGATAAGATTGAAGTCATTGCTGTGACGGGGATCCGTGGCAGCTTAATCAAAGCAATGGATATCAAGCGTTCTTCGGACGGGGTCGTTGACGCTATTTCAGCTGAGGATATCGGTAAATTCCCAGATACCAATTTAGCTGAATCTTTGCAGCGGATTGCCGGTGTGTCGATTGACCGGGTAAACGGCGAAGGGAGCCGGGTCTCTGTGCGCGGTTTTGGACCGGATTTTAACTTAGTGACGTTAAACGGCCGGCAAATGCCGGTGACAACCGGGTCGCGCTCTTTTGATTTTGCCAATATTGCATCTGATTCGATTAGCGGCGTTCAAGTTCATAAAACCGCCTACGCAGCCAATCCTACCGGGGGGATCGGTTCTACCATTAACGTGGAAACTTTACGCCCGCTGACCTCGCCCGGCATGAAAGCAACGGCTAACGTGGCGATGGTTGATGATAAGTCGACCGAAAGAGGGTCACCAACCCCTGAGTTCTCTGGTTTGTATTCGAATACCTTTGACGACAATAAATTCGGTGTGATGGTATCCGGTAGCTATCAGGAACGTGAAAGCGGCAATCAGCAAGCGAACGTTGGGACTGGCTGGCGTAGCTTTTTAGGCACAGTCGATGATGACTGGGGTGCCGGCACTGCCGAATGGGGTGGCGTTCCGCAGGGCGGACAAGTGAATCGCCCGGGGCCTGGTGATATTTATTCGGTTCCGCAAACCACCATTTACAAGTTTGAAGAGCAGCAGCGGGTCCGTACCAACGGTCAGCTGGTGTTGCAGTACAGCCCGAACGACAGTCTTAAAGCCACGCTTGACTATACCTATATGCGCAATGACATCGATACCCAATACAATGATGTCTCTGCCTGGTTTACTTTTGCACCTTCGCAAAACGTCTGGACTGACGGCCCGATTTCTTCGCCATTAATTTATTCTGAAACTTACGCCACGCCTCAGGATTTATCGATGGGGGCCGGTGATTTTGGTGTTCGCAATGAAAGTGGTTCTTTAGGTTTAAATCTGGAATGGCAGCCCACAGAGCGGTTAAAAGTGAATTTCGATGCTCATCGTTCTGAAGCTGAAATTAAGCCAAACAATATTTTCGGCTCCAATAACACCTTAAGTACCGCAGCGTTCGTCCGTACTTATGCCGCGACCGATTTTAGCGGTGATTTGCCAGCCTTGGCGGTGGGTGGTGGTAACGCCGTGAAACCCTCCGATATGGTGGTGACCGGGAGCGTGTTTGGTAACTCCACCAACCGCTCGGAAATTGATCAGTACCAAATCAAAGCTAACTTCGATTTAGCCGATGCCGGAAGCATTGATTTTGGTCTGGCGCTGACCGACGTGGATAACCATTCCAAATCAGTCAACGTCCAGCGTAACGATTGGGGTGGCGTAGGTAAAGCCGGTGATTTTGACGATAGCTTGTTCCCGGCAGGAACGATTCACGACAAATTCTCCGCCACCAAAGGTGATTTTTCAGCGGCCAGTGGCCGGAATTTCGAACTGTTAAACCGGATCTTCTTCTGGGATTTCCAGGCGGTTCGAGCGCGTGCTGAACAACTGTACACGCCTGCTGGTTACAATGGATTAGGTGATTGTGGTACTGATTTCTGCCCGTCCACCGATTACGCCCGCGATACCGACCGTTACACCATTGAAGAATCGTCGGCGTTTTATATGCAATATAATTTCGCATCTGAAGCCAAAGGACGCCCTTACGATTTACACGTCGGGGTTCGGGTTGAAAGTACCGATGTCACCTCGACGTCTGCGGTTGCAGGTTACAACGGCGCCGATTGGATTGCCGACACAGAAATTGCGTTGGTCGCGAGTGGGCAGCGCGAATTCCAAACCCAAAAAGGGAAATACGAATACATTCTGCCGAACCTGAACTTCAATATGGAAGTGCTGGACGATGTGATGTTCCGTGCCGCCTATAGTGAAACGATTGGCCGGCCAGATTACACCTCGATTCAGGGGGGAACCGTGTTAGCGACTCTGGCGAACCGTTCCGGTGGGGGTGGTTCATCGGGTAACCCAAGCCTGTTGCCGCTGGAATCGAAAAACCTCGATTTCTCAGCTGAGTGGTATTACTCGCCAAGCAGCTATGCATCGGTCGGTTATTTCCGCAAAGACACCACCAACTTTATCAGTAACGTGGTGGTAGACACCCAGATCGCTGGTATTTTCAACCCGGCAGACGGTAAGAAGTATCGTGAAGCGGTCGCGGCGGTTGGTGCTGATGCAGCGGCGATCCGCAATTGGATCTTTGCAAATTATCCAAATGATCCGAGTGTTGATGTGGCAGGCAAGAAAATCAGTGGTAAGGCGGGTGAAGATAATCCGCTGAACTTCCTGATTAACACCCCATCGAACGGCGATGACTCTGAAGCGATTACCGGTTGGGAATTTGCGGTGCAGCACGCGTTTGGTGAAACGGGCTTTGGTGTGATCGGTAACTATACCAAAGTGAACAGCGGTCAAACCTATGACAACTTCATTCTAAAAGATCAACCGGCACTGATTGGTTTAAGTGATACCGCCAACGCTATCCTGTTCTATGAAAACTTCGGTTTCCAGGCGCGGATCGCTTACAACTGGCGTGACCAATTCCTGAACTCCCGTGGTCAGGATACCGGTGCCAACCCAAGATATACTGAGGCTTATTCGCAGATTGACGTATCGGTCAGTTATGATGTGCCGCAGGTCGAAGGTCTGACGGTCTATCTGGAAGGTCTGAACGTGACAGATGAATACATCCGGGTGCATGGCCGGGCCAAAGAGCAGGTGTTAAGTCTGATTGAAACAGGTGCTCGTTACAGTATTGGCGCGCGCTACAGCTTCTAAGCTCGAACGCCTGATGTGTTGATGGCTTGGATTTTCAATCATGGATTGTAAATCCAGCCATTCAGACCACAGATGTAAAATAAAGCCCATGGTCAGCCAGTGCTGACCATGTTTTTAATCTGCCTTTCGGATGTTGCTTTGCCAATAGATGCGGTAGATTACTTTGATGCAATTGATCAAGGGCGCAGGTCATCCGATGGACAACCCAATCCGCAATATCGTGATTGTCGGCGGCGGTGCTGCTGGCTGGATCACCGCAGGTCTGCTTGCTGCGGAGCACAATGCTGATCAGGGAGTGCTGGCAGCCAATCCAAAACTCAGTATCACGCTGATCGAATCACCCGATGTTCCGATTATTGGCGTGGGGGAAGGGACCTGGCCTTCGATGCGGCTTACTCTGCAGAAAATCGGCATTCGTGAAACCGAGTTTCTGCTGTGCTGTGATGCCAGCTTTAAACAAGGTTCAAAATTTATCAACTGGCGCGGATCCGCTGCGGGACCAGGCCTGTTTGCTGATAGCTATGTTCATCCTTTTAGCTTGCCGATCGGCCAGCAGGAATTGAATCTCTGCCCTTTCTGGTTACCGTATCAACATGAAGTGGCCTTTGCAGATGCCGTCTGTCAGCAATTTCAACTGGCGGAGCTGGGGCTGGCACCGAAACAAATATCAACGGCTGAATACAGCTTTATCAATAATTACGGCTACCACCTGAATGCGGCAAAATTCAGCCAGTTACTACAAACACATATCACTGAGAAATTAGCGGTTCGCTATATTGCCGATCATGTGGTTGCGATTCAGTCGCAGCCCAATGGCGATATTTCGGCGATCCGTACCCGCGATCATGGTGATATTCCGGGCGATTTGTTCATCGATTGCTCCGGTTCGCGTTCGTTGCTCCTCGGTGAGCATTTGCAAGTGCCCTGGGTGAGTCAGCAGCAGGTGTTGTTTAACGATCGGGCGCTGGCGGTGCAAATGCCTTATCCGACCGAACATGCTGCGATTGCTGCTTTTACGCATAGCACAGCCCAAAGCTGCGGCTGGATCTGGGATATCGGGTTGCCGACCCGGCGCGGTATTGGTCACGTCTATTCCTCAGCGCACCTTGGCGAAGAAGCTGCTGCAGCGCAATTATCGGTTTATTTACAGCAGCAATTTGGTGCCGCGGCAGCGTCAAGTGCTGAATTTCGCCAATTGCGTTTTGCGCCGGGGCATCGGGCGGTGTGCTGGCAACACAATTGTGTGGCCATTGGTATGGCCGCTGGTTTTATTGAACCGCTGGAAGCATCGGCACTGGCGATGATCGAATGGACTGCCAAGACGCTGAGTAGCCAGTTGCCAGCCAACAAAGCCGTGATGGGGATTGTCGCATCGCGACTAAACAAAGCCTTTTTGCAGCACTGGCAGCAGATTGTCGAGTTCCTGAAGTTGCATTATGTGCTGAGTCAACGCTCAGACCATGACTATTGGCAGGATCACCGCGCGCCGTCCTCGATCCCACAAGCTTTACAGGAAGCATTACAACTGTGGCGTTATCAGGTACCCTCAGCGCAGGATATCTCTCACAGTGATGTGCTGTTTCCGGCTGCCAGTTATCAATATGTGTTGTATGGGATGGGGTTTCAGACGCAGCTTAGTGGCAGTCAAAAACCGTCCTTGCAGCGAAAAGCGCAAGGGCTCTTTAATGAAAATATACAACGAATTCAAAAACTAAAACCGGTACTGGATGATAATCGCAGCTTGTTGCAAAAAATCAGGCTACATGGGCTGCCGACGATTTGACCGGACATTGAACAGGTTAACTGCCCGCACATGCCAGCCGACATCAGCCAATGTACCCAACACATGAATAGAACAACAACAGGGATCTGATATGACACAAATCGTTTTACTCAATAGCGCTGAACATCAGGAACTGAAGATAAATACCGATCGCGGCGCCGCCTTGGGGGATAACCTGTGGTTTACGCCGACCTTTCCTTTGGAATTTCGCAGTGTGCAAGCGCAATACCCGATCTTTTTCCATAAAGACCAACAAAGCGGCAAACTGTACCCGGTGGCTTTGTTTGGGTTTAGCCATCAGGAAAATCTGTTTTTACAGACGGACAACTGGCAGCACAGTTACATCCCGTTATCGGTGTTGCGTTTACCCTTCTTAATTGGTCAGCAGACCGTGCGTGAAGATGGTGTTGAGCAGCAACAACGGGTGATCCATCTCGATATTGAGCATCCACGGGTGAATAAAACCCAAGGTGAGGCGTTATTTTTACCTTACGGTGGCAATACGCCTTATCTGGAGCAAGTGGCCGGGATGTTAGAAACCCTGCACCTGGGCTTGCAGGACGGTCAGCAGTTTGTGCAGCAGTTACTGGATCTGGAGTTACTGGAAGCTTTCACTCTGGACGTGCAACTGGATGATGGCAGCAAGCATCAGATGATCGGTTTTTATACTGTGAATGAGGATAAGCTTAAGTTGCTGCAGCCAGAGGTGCTGGCCTCGTTGCATCAGCGCGGCTACCTGCAGGCAATCTATATGACGTTGGCATCCCAATCAAATATCCGCACTTTGCTCAAATTGAAAAATCAGTTGCTGCAGCGGGCGGCGGGTTAACGCATGGCAGAGCTGGCATTGTGGCAACAGCAGGCTCAAGCGGTCGCTGCGGTGCAGGTTTCGCCAGGCGTGCGCTTGAGTGATCTGCTCGAAGGCCGAACTACGCCTTTGATCCTCAAAGGGCTGTGCCGGGACTGGCCCTTAGTGCAGGCTGGGTTGATTTCCGATGCGGCAGCGGCTGACTATCTGCTGCAGTTTTATCAGGGGGAGCCGGTCAGCGTTTGCCATTTAGCGCCAGAAATGCAAGGGCGTGTTTTTTATAACTCTGATTTTTCAGGATTTAATTATCAAGCTGGCAAAATGTCGTTGCCGCAGCTGTTACAGCAACTGGCTGTTGCGCAGACCCAACAACCGGCGCCGACCTGGTATATGGGCTCAACCGAGATCCAGCGCTGGTTTCCAGGGTTGGCTGAGGCCAATAGTTTGAGTCAGCAGTTGGTGCACCCTTTGACCAGTGTGTGGCTGGGGAATCAGGCCCGGATTGCTGCACACTTTGATTTTCCACAAAATCTGGCCTGCAACGTCGTCGGTCGGCGGACTTTTACCCTGTTACCGCCTGAACAAATCGAGAATTTATACCCGGGCCCGATGGAGTTTGCGCCGGGCGGGCAGGATATCAGTCTGGTCGATTTTCTCGCGCCGGATTTGGTCAAATTTCCTCGTTTTGTCAAAGCCCAGCAAGCGGCAACTATTGCGGCCCTGGAGCCCGGCGATGTGCTGTTTATTCCCAGTATGTGGTGGCATCAGGTACAAGGACATGATGCCTTGAATATTCTGGTGAGCCACTGGTGGCGTGACAGTCCGGCTTATTTGGGGCGGCCGACCAATGCGCTGTTGCACAGTATGCTCAGCCTGCGCAGCTTGCCCAAAGCACAGCGTCAGGCCTGGCAGGCTCTGTTTAACTATTACATTTTTGAACATGACAATGCGCCGGAACCCGCGATTCCGGACAGCGCCAAAGGCATGCTGCAACAGCCGCTGTCTGAGCAGCATGCCCGGCAATTGCGGGCTGACTTACAAAATAAATTAAAGCGTTAGCGGTGCTGAAAAGCGCAAGCGTCGCGCAGGGGAACAAAGATGCAACAGGTTCATTTTCAAGCAGTGAGCAGTGACATGCAAAGACCGGTAAAAAAAGTCGTGATTGCCGGTGGCGGCACGGCAGGTTGGATGACCGCGGCTGCCATTAGTAAATTACTCGGCAAAAACCTCGACGTCGTGCTGGTGGAATCCGATGACATTGGTACCGTTGGCGTGGGGGAAGCGACGATTCCGACTCTGCATATATTCCATCGTTTGCTCGGAATTAACGAGCAGGAACTGATGGCGGCCACCAACGCCACCTTTAAACTCGGCATCATGTTTGAAAACTGGTTGCAGCGCGATCAAAAGTACCTGCACTCCTTTGGTTTTCTGGGGAAAGACTGTTGGGCTTGCGGCTTTCAGCATTTTTGGAGTAAGGCGCAGCAGCGGGGTATTGCCCGCGATATCGGCGATTATTGCGTCGAGCATCTTGCGGCACGCCAGGGCCGCTTTGCGGTCATGCCAAATCAGGATCTGAACCATGCTTATCATATGGATGCGACTCTGTACGCCAAATACCTGCGAAGATTGGCGGAACAACATGGACTACGGCGGGTGGAAGGAAAAATTGCCGAAGTGCAGCAGCATGCAGACGGGCATATCAGCGCGCTAAAACTGATCTCCGGCGAGCTGATCGAAGGGGATTTATTTATTGACTGTACCGGCTTCCGCGCTTTATTGATCGAGCAAACACTCAATACCGGCTATGAAGACTGGAGTCATTATTTACCCTGTGACAGCGCGATTGCGGTACAAACGAAAACCACCAGTGCACCTTTGGCCTATACCCGTTCGATAGCTCATGCGGCGGGTTGGCAGTGGAAGATCCCGCTGCAAAGCCGGGTCGGTAATGGTCTGGTGTTCTGCAGCAAGTTTATGTCCGATGAGGAAGCCAAAGCGCTGTTGCTGGCCAATATCGAGGGCGAGCGTTTAATTGAGCCGCGGGTGATTAAATTCCGTACCGGCACCCGTCACCAGCATTGGCATAAGAACTGTATCGCCATTGGTTTATCCAGTGGCTTTTTAGAGCCGTTGGAATCGACCAGTATTCACCTGATCCAACGCAGTATTGTCCGTTTGTTACAGATGTTCCCAGCCAATGGTATTCAAACTGCGGAAGTGGATGAATTTAACAAACAAACCCTGATCGAAATGCACAATATCCGTGACTTTATTATTTTGCATTACAAAGCGACTCAGCGCGATGACAGTAAATTCTGGCGTTATTGCCGTGATATGGCCGTGCCAGCATCCTTGACGCATCGGATGGAATTGTTTGCTCAGTCGGGCAAAGTCTATAAATTTGCTCAGGAATTGTTTGGTGAAAGTTCCTGGATCCAGGTGATGATGGGGCAGGGTATTGTACCGGCGCAATACCATCCGATTGTTGACTCCATGAGTGATGCGGAGTTATCGGATTTTCTCGGTACTATTGCGGCCAATGTGCAAAAGACGGTGCAGAACTTTCCGTTGCACCAGGACTTTTTACAGTATTACTGCAAATCAGCGATTGTCTGAATGAGTACCGCCACCCTGAGTGAATCCGCCGGCTCCTTTGACGTCAAAGGGGGATTAAAGCCGCAAGTTTTGCTGGTCGGGCGAGCACAAACGCCGGTGGTGATCATCGATGATCTGATGATGGATTTGTCTGCATTGCTGGCGGATGCGGCGCAAGCCGATTTTCAGGCAGATCCACACTCTTATTACCCAGGGGTGAGGGCCAGGTTGCCGCGTTCTTATGTAATTGCGGTACTTAATGCGGTTTATCCGCTGATTTACCAGTTGTATCAGGTGCCGCTGGAGCGGCGGCTTAAACCACAGGATATTTATTATTCGCTGATCACCACCGCTGAACAAGATTTAAAGCCACTGCAATGTTTGCCGCATTTTGACAGCACGGATCCCTATTATTTTGCGCTGTTGCATTATTTAAGTCCGCCGCCGCATGGCGGAACCGGCTTGTTCAGGCATCATCCCACTGGGCTTGAAAAGATAGCTGTGACGGATCAACCACATTATTTTCAGGCCGCAGATCGTTATTTTGCGAAGCATGGCGGACCGCCACAACGCTATTGTGTTAGCTCTGATGGTCATTTTGAGTTGTATCACACTCTGGAATACCGGCAAAACCGGCTGGTGATTTATCCAGGTAATCTGCTGCATTCCAGTCTGGTCAATCCACAGACGGATATCGCTGCATCGATCGATCATGGTCGTTTGACCGCCAACATTTTTATCAACTTTTTAGCTTAAACAAAGGTGCGGCAATGATTGAACATCGACAGCATGCAAACTACCGTGCAGAAACGCTTTGAAAGCGCTTACAGTTGTGTTAAAAAAGCACAAACATCTTCTGTCCAGAACCGAACCGGATACACATTGCTACACGGGCCAAAGTGAACTTATGAAAATTGAATTACCAATAGATTCAAAGCTGAACACCAAACAATTTGTCTATGGTGTGGCGACAGCGTCCTTTCAGATTGAAGGCGGTGCTGAGCGTCGCTTACCTTGTATCTGGGATACCTTTTGTGCAACGCCGGGTAAAATCCGCGATGGTTCCAATGGCTTAGTGGCTTGTGATCACTTCCGATTGTGGCGCGAAGACGTGCAGCTGATTAAATCATTGGGCGTGGATGCCTATCGGTTGTCGATCTCCTGGCCCCGGGTGATGCACCAAGACGGTAGCCTAAACCAGGAAGGCGTGAATTTTTATATCCAGTTGTTAGATGAGTTAAAAGCGCATCAAATTAAAGCCTTTGTCACTTTGTATCACTGGGACTTGCCGCAACATCTGGAAGATAACGGCGGTTGGCTGAATCGTGAAACCGCTTATTTATTTGCCGATTATGCCGACAAAATCAGTCGCGCTTTTGGCGATCGGGTTTATTCGTACGCCACGTTAAATGAGCCATTTTGCAGCTCGTATTTAGGCTATGAAGCCGGAATTCACGCCCCTGGCCTGAAAAGCAAAGCCGGTGGCCGCCAATCTGCCCATCATTTGTTATTGGCACATGGGCTGGCGCTTCGCGTCTTGCAGAAAAATAGCCCACAAAGCATGAATGGTCTGGTGCTGAATTTTACCCCTTGCTACGCGCAAAGTGATGATCCGGCCGATCTTGCGGCAGCGCAACTGGCCGACGATTATTTTAATCAGTGGTACATCAAACCGGTGATGGATGGTTGTTATCCGGCTAGTTTTGCTTTATTGGCCGACAGTGATAAACCGACCATCCATGACGGCGATTTTGACATCATCAGCACCCCCATGGATTTTATGGGAGTGAATTTTTACACCCGTACCGTTTATCAAGCCTGTGCTGAAAATGGTTTTGCCCCGGTCGATATGGTGGATGCGCCAAAAACAGATATTGGCTGGGAAATCTACCCGCAGGCTTTTACCGATTTGCTGGTTTCCCTGCATCAGCTCTATACCTTGCCGCCGATTTATATCACCGAAAACGGGGCGGCGATGGATGATAAATTGGTGCACGGACAGGTACAGGATCTAGACCGGGTCAGCTATTATCAACAGCATCTGTTGGCGCTCGATGCGGCGATCCGGCAGGGCGTCAAAGTCGATGGTTATTTCGCCTGGAGCCTGATGGATAATTTCGAATGGGCTGAAGGCTATCTCAAACGGTTTGGCATCGTGTATGTGGATTATCAAAGTCAGCAGCGCGTGGTCAAACAAAGTGGTCTGGCGTACCGGGATTTGCTGAACAGCCGCTATACCCGTCATCCTTGAAGATGCGGGTATAGTCGACACAACAAACAAAATAACCATTAAAAAACTAAAAATAATAATGATAAATCATTTTAAAACAGGGGAAGATGATGGTCAGTGTAAAAGAAAAGATTGCCTATGGGCTCGGCGATACCGCCAGCAATATAGTGTTTCAAACGGTGATGTTGTTTCTGACTTTTTTTTACACTGACATCTTCGGTATTTCGCCGGCTTTTGTCGGCACCATGTTTTTAGCGGTGCGGGTGATCGATGCCATTACCGATCCGTTGATGGGGGCGATTGCCGATCGTACGACCAGTCAACATGGTAAGTTCCGACCCTATTTATTGTGGTTTGCGTTGCCGTTTGGCCTGATCAGTGTGTTGGCTTTTACCACACCGGATTTTTCCGAAAGCGGAAAAATGTGGTACGCCTTCATCACCTACACCTTACTGATGATGGTGTATACCGCGATTAATATTCCTTATTGCGCATTGGGTGGGGTGCTAACGGCGGATCCCAAAGAGCGGGTTTCAGTGCAGTCGTACCGCTTTGTGTTTGCCATGCTCGGTGGGGTGTTGGTCTCAGCCTGCACCTTGCCGCTGGTCGATTATTTTGGTGCCGGCGATAAAGCCAAAGGCTATCAGCTGACGATTTTAGCGATGAGTATCTTAGGCGTTGGAATGTTTCTGGCGTGTTTTTACGGGACGAAAGAACGGGTACAACCGCCGGCTGCCAAGCAAGGCAGTATGAAAAGTGATTTTAAAATGCTCTGGCAAAATGACCAGTGGCGGGTGTTGTCGGTCGCGGCGTTATTCCTGCTGGCCGGTTCGGTACTACGAAACACCCTGGCAATTTATTATGTGAAGTATTATCTGGAGTTATCGGACAGCATCAGTTTGTTTATTACCCTTGGCATGATAGGTAGCATCGTCGGTTGCATTATTGCGCAGCCGCTTTCGAAAAAATTCTGCAAAGTGAAGCTGTATATCGGGATCCAGTTGGTGGCGGCATCGCTTTGTATTGCCAGCTATTTTGTTGCCGCCGAGCAAGTAGAACTGGCCTTTGCACTGTTTATCCTATGGAACCTGTTTTTTAATGCCGGTACGCCGCTGTTGTGGGCAAAAATGGCGGATACCGTGGATTACGGCCAGTGGAAAACCGGCGTGCGTACCACCGGCATGGTCTATTCATCGATTGTCTTTTTTATCAAGCTGGGTCTGGCGATTGGGGGTGCCGCTGCCGGCTGGTTGTTGGCAGGTTATGGCTATCAGGCAGATGTTTCGCAAACGGATACTGCCAAGCATGGCATTTTAATTTCGTTTAGCTTGTATCCGGCGATTGGTTCGATCGTGGTCGCTTTTGTGATGCGTTGGTACATTTTGACCAATGAAAAAATTGACCAAATCAGTCTGGATTTGAGAAGAGTCGCAGTTTAAAAGCTGATAAGCTAACCGCAACTTTTCGTGACGACAATATGATCAAGGACTTATGGCTACAATATACGACGTTGCAGAGCTGGCAGGGGTTTCACTAGCGACGGTGTCGCGGGTGATGAACAAAAATACCAATGTTGGTGAGAAGACCAGGCAAAAAGTGTTAGCGGCGATGGCTGAGTTGGATTACCGGCCGAACACTTTTGCCCAGTCACTGGCGTCCAATAGTTCAAACAGTATCGGCGTGCTGGTGTCGCAACTCGATGGTCCTTATTACGGTCCGATGATGGCGGAAATTGAATCAGCACTTCGCGCCACCAATAAACACGTGATTATTGCAGTGGGTCATAGTGTGGCAGAACAAGAAATCGATAGTGTTGAGTTCTTATTAGGCCGTGGTTGTGACGCGCTGATCCTCGACGTCGAAGCAGTGTCTGATGACTATCTGATTGAACTGAGCCAGGGCGCAACGCCGATTGTGTTGATTAACCGCTATATCAGTGAAATTAGCGACCGTTGTATTTACCTGGATAATGAACTGGGTGGTTATCTGGCAACACGCCATGTGCTGGAACTCGGACACCGCGATATTGCTTATGTCTCAGGTCCCAAACGTAAACACGACGCAAACGAGCGCTTAGAAGGACACAAAAAAGCACTGGCCGAATTTGGTATCGAATTTAAACCGTCGTTATGTATTGAAGGCGACTACAAAGAAGATGGCGGTGTGCTGGCGATGGAACAACTGCTTGATAGCGCGCAGCGGTTCACTGCCGTGGTCTGCGCCAACGATCAAATGGTGTCTGGCGCTATTTCGGTTTGTCTGGAGCGGGGGCTCAAAGTGCCGGGCGATTTGTCTTTTGTCGGGTACGACAATATTCCGTTTGCCCGTTACATTTCGCCGAAACTAACCACCGTCAATAACCCAATCCACGAGATGGGTAAAATGGCAGCTTTGTGGTTACTAAAAAATATTTATAAAAATGACCAGTTGGAAGTCACCAATGTGTTTGTGCCAGAACTGGTGGTTCGTGGTTCGGCGCGCCGACCGGGCAGTAAATAACCAGCCGGTCGTCACTCTGTCGTTGGGACCACTGGCTGATCTTCTAAGCTGATGTTTAACCCTTAGGTTATTCAGAGCTAACAATCACTCAGTCCACTTCTAATGGAGTCCCGATGAAAGCTATTGTATGGTCGTGTTTGTGTTTAACCTTGTCTGTCCCTTTATTCGCCAGCGAATGGCGAACTCTTTTCAATGGCAAAGATCTCGAAGGCTGGCAGCCTTATGTCAGTTATCAACCTGAAACCAATGCCTACAATTTAGTCTCAACACAGCAGCCGCATGGACTCAATCGTGATCCTAACCGAATTTTTTCAGTGGTGGATGGCTTGTTGCGGGTGTCGGGTGCCGAGTGGGGCGGGCTGACCAGCATCGACGAATTCGAAAATTTCCACTTACAGCTTGAAATGAAATGGGGAACGCAAAAATGGCATCCAAGACTGGATGCACCGATGGACAGCGGTTTGTTGTATTTTGCGGTGGGACCGCATGGTGCGCAAAGTGGCCATTGGATGCGCAGCCACGAATTTCAAATTCAGCAAGGGGATCATGGCGATTACCATAGTCTGGATGGCGTGATTATTGATGTCCATGCGACCGATACCAGCATCGGCGATTGGAAATTCTACAAGTACGATCCCAAAGCGCCGCTGCGCAAAGACATCGCCGGCCGGGTACTTAAGTTGGGTTTACACGAAAAGCCGACCGGCGAGTGGGATCTGCTGGAAGTGATCACCGACGGCAAAACCTTGATCCATAAAGTGAATGGCCATGAAGTGTTTCGCGGCTTTAATTCACGCCAGCCGGTGGACGGGGGATTTGCGCCCTTAACCCGCGGCAAACTGCAAATTCAATCAGAAGGCGCGGAAACTTTTTTCCGGATGATCCGGATCCGTAGTTTAACCAAGCCGGCGGCTGAATATGCTCAAAACCTATCGGAATGACCGATGGGGACATAGCACAAATCAACGGCGACCGGTCCGGTCGTCTTTCATTTCAGACTGGTATTTGGGTTTATGGATGGAAACCGCGGGCAACTTAGATTCAGCGCTGATGCAGCACGCAGTTGCCCGGTTAGCCCGCCATCAGGGATGTAATGGGTCCTGCGGCAAATAATGCCCGGTGATCCGGAAATTCGCATCCGAGGTGCGTCGCCCCGGAATGCCGTCTGGTTTTACGAAAATGCCCGGATGGGTATTTAACCATTCCTGCAAGGCGACCGCTTTGGCCTGATGCGCCGGATCGGCAAAAGCCCTTTCACTATAATGCACCTGCCATTGACTGGCGGCTGCCACTGGCTGGTCGGCAAATTCAATCAAATCCTGCTCGGCCATCCGGCGCAAAATCACTGCACATCCACATTGTTGCGACACCGCACTATCTGACCAGCGGCCGTCGTGGGTATATTTCCCACTGACGTAATGATTGCTGAAGCTCCAGAGGTAAGGGGTAGGGACATGGGGATGGTACATCCGATAGCCCAAACCATTGTAGGATTCCAGTGTAAACAGCAATGCCGGGAGACTCCAGTCTTTGACTTTATGCGCTCCTTTGAGACTCAAAGCATCCAGCGCACTTTCTTCCCAGGTAAATGGCGGATGGCCTTTTTTCGGATGACCAGCCGGCACCTGCACGGTGCGGGCGGTCAGCGGGTCGCCGTTGTGCAAGTGACGGTCGAATCTGAGCGAGGCCTCTAATGCGTGGATCACCGCAATCACATACCAAGGGGCGCCGCTTTGCGCGCTGACCGCCTGATAGCGGCTTTTGTGTTGCAGAATTTTCTGAATACTTTGTTCAACGACTGCGGCTTTGCTGGGGGTTATTTTGCACTGGTCAAACAGTTTTTGGTAATCCGCTCTGAGTGCTGCGGTCAATACAATCTTTGCCATGGTCATGTCCTTTGCATCGGTTTTGGGGTCGTTGTTCATCGCCACAGATGGTGATCGTACCTCCTTGCCCGATCGGCGAAGGCGTTAGCAGTTACCGCAGCCAGCCTGATGCAAGCATAGTCGTAATCGGCCGTAGTACAGTGGCGTCATTGAAAAAATACCCCCGTGGACACGACTGGCCAGCAATCAGCCCAGTATGTTTGAGTTTAATGATATAAATAAGAATGATTCCTGATATGAAAGCTAATTGACAATAATTGTCATTTGCTTATAGACTCTCGCGCAAATTCGGCGTGCTTTCTAAAAGCAATCAACGTACCCAAGTTAAGGACTTAAAGATGTATTCAACTTTGTTTCATGTCCGTTTTCGTCCCTCCCGTTTGGCCTTCGCGGTGGCAGTTGCCGCCAGCAGCGCTGCTGTGCATGCAGACGAAGCTGCAGCCAGCAAAAAATCGCTGTATTCCGGCATGGAAGTGGTGAAGGTTGTAGGGCAAAAAGAAGATCACCGTTTTGAAGCCACCGGCTCGGTGAATCTGGTTGAACTGAAGGAGATCCAACGGGTACAACCGCTATCGACCGAAGATGTGCTGCGTCGAATTCCTGGCATCAACATTAAAAGTGAAGAAGAAACCTCCGTTGTGGCGAACTTTGGCATCCGCGGTTTATCAGCCAGTGAGTCTAAATCGCTGATGTTAGAAGACGGGGTGCCAGTTGCCCCGGGTTTATTTATTGGTAATGACCGCTATTTCAACCCACGGATTCAACGGGTGGAGCGGGTTGAAGTGTTAAAAGGTTCAGCCTCTTTACGCTACGGCCCGTCGACCATTGGTGGCGTGGTGAACTATCAAACCAAAACTCCGGATGATGGTGTTGAGCTCTCTGCCCGTGCCGGTTCTTTTAATATGAAAGAAGTGGGCATCGAAGCGGGTAATAAAAACGCCGCTGGTGATGCCTTTGCCGGGATTGTTGCCACTCATGCCACCAGCGATGGTTTTATGGATAAAGGCTACAGCATGAACGACGTGATGGCCAAAGCGGGCGTCGAGTTTGGTAACAACCAGAAACTGGGCGTGAAACTGTCCTGGCATGAAAACGACGTTAATATGTCTTACCGCGGTTTGTTGCTCGGCGATTATCAGGCTGGTGCCAAATATAACCCAGCACCAGGTGATGATTATCTGACGGATCGCGCGGCCTTTGATATTAACCATGAATGGTCGTTAAGCGACAGCGCCACGTTAAAAACCCTGTTGTACTGGAGCGATGTGACCCGCGACTACTGGCGTTATGCAGTGAATACTGCGGCGTCAAATGCCGCTGGGCGTTGGGTATACACTGATAACCTGACCGGCAATAACCGTTCATGGAAACGCGCTGGTGCAGAAACCCGTTTAACTTTGGATCAGCCGTTGTTTGGTCTGAATGCCAGCACTGAATTTGGTCTGCGCCTGATGCATGAGAAATCCAATGATTTGCGCATTACCACCACCCGTGCAGCTGATCGCACCGGGACTATTGCCGGTCATTTACAAGATAGCGCTGACAGTGTCGCAGGATATGTGCAAAGCCGGTTGGAGCTGACTGACAAGCTTGCAGTGACTCCGGGCTTGCGGATTGAGTCGTATGAGCAACAGCGGCACAACTTGCAAACTAATGCACTGGCCAAAACCAGTAATACCGAGTTTTTACCGGGCGTCGGCCTGACTTACGACCTGACCGATGCGGCACAGCTATACGGCGGTGTATACCGGGCATTCTCGCCAGCGACCAATGCGGTGGCCTTGACGGGGCTGACTGATCAACAGCTGGATGGTGAACGTTCAGTCAATTACGAGATCGGGGTGCGCGGTGTGGTCGGTACTGCGAATTACGAAGTGGCTGCTTTTGTGATGGATTTCAGCAATCAGGTGGTCACGGGCAATAGTAACCCGGCGCTGTCGCTGTCAAATGCCGGTGCAACCAGCCATCGCGGGATGGAGTTTAGTTTCAGCCAGCCGCTGACTGCTGGCTTGCGTTTGGACACCAATGCGACCTGGGTACCCGAGTCTGAATTTGAAACCGGAACCAACGCGGGCAAACGTTTGTCCTATGCGCCAAAAGTGTTAGCCAACCTGGGGTTGAATTACACACTGGAGAAGCTGGATTTGTCTCTGAATTTGCATCACCGTGGCGAGCAGTTTGGTGATCCGACCAATCGGATTGATATTCCAACCAACGCCGCCAGTGGAATTTGGGGGGGGCTGATGCCAGCTTATACCGTGATTGATGTGTTGAGCCAGTATCAGGTGACTGAAAACTTCAGCGTATCAGGTGCCGTGAAAAACCTCACTGATAAACGTTACATCAGCGGCCTGCGCGAAGGTATTTATGTGGGGCCTGAGCGCTCCTTTGAAATTGGCGCCCGTTACCGCTTCTGATTGTTGTAGAAGCGACAAGCTTTTTAACAGATAGCTTTTTAAAAAAATATCTGGCTAAGATAAGGCCGGAACTCAGAGTTAACCTACTGAGTTCCGGCCTTTTTTTATTGGATAAGGATATTGGTATGACCCAACACAGCGACGCGAATACAACCATTTCAGCCGACAACAGTTCACCGGCAAACAGCAACGGCATCCGCATCGATTATTTGGCCAATCACCGCGCGCTGATCCCCGAACTCAGCACTTTGTTATACCAGGAATGGGCCGATCTCTATCAGGCAGCCGGGCTGACCAAACAAGATCTGACGACGGCCCTAGAGCTACGCTGTGTCACCAACCAATTACCCATCACCTTAGTGGCAATCGCCGCAGACGGCCAGTTACTCGGCGCTGGTAGCATCAAACTGGACGAACCCGGCACCAAAGAAGGTTTATCCCCCTGGTTGGGTGGTATTTATATCAAACAGCAGCAACGTGGCCTCGGCCTTGGCGCGTTAATTGTCAGCGCGCTGGAAGATAAGGCCCGCGAGCTTGGTGTTAGCGCTTTATACTTGTCTGCCGACACCGCTGAAGGTTTTTACCAGAAATTAGGCTGGTATGTTATGGAGCGAGTAGAGTCCTTTGGGGTGCGTGACGTGGTGTTGATGAGTAAACGGTTGCTGTGATGGGGCAAGTGGTCGAGGGAGACGTTGTGTTTACCCTACGGCAAGGGATGTAGGGTGGATAAGCATCGCGCCATCCACCAATGGCTGCGCATTACCGAACAATCCTAAGTGCCGGCACTGCCGATGGAACCCGCAACTCGGGTGAATCCCGCAACTCGGGCGAATCCCACAACGGCGGATGACGCTTCGCTGATCCGCCCTACCAGGGCCATAAAACAAAATGCGGCCTTACATTTTACAAATTTGAAATGTAAATTAACATTGGATGTGGCACTCAGCAGAAAACGAATCCACCGCTGCCGATCTTTTCTCAAACACCAATAAAAAATCGCCGTTTTACCCGAAAAAATGAAGGAATGTCTGTATATGGAAGCACAAAGCACCACGTCTACCCGTAAAGTCAAACAACCGCCCGTGCTGTTTAGTAAAACTCAGGCTGTCATTGCGCAAGTGAGTCGTATGCTCGGCGGCCCGCTGATTACCTATTGGAACAACCCACGGGGCTCGGTCTGCGCCAATGATGTCGTTGCTTTAAATGAGATCCTGGAACGTGTGGGCTCGCACGATATCATTTATCTTTTTTTGAAATCAGATGGTGGAAGTGGCCAGGCGGCGCTGCGATTTGTGAATTTACTGCGGCAATATTGCCAAAAGCTGGTGGTGTTGGTGCCACTCGAATGCGCTTCTGCTGCCACCATGATTTCACTGGGCGCCGATGAAATCCGAATGGGCCCAACCGCCTACCTGACCGCCGTCGACACTTCGCTCAACCATTCGCTGTCACCGGTCGATCGCAATAACGATCGGGTCAGTGTCAGTCTGGATGAGCTAAACCGGGTGATTAACCGCTGGCGCGCCGAGCAGCACGATTCGACAGACAATCCCTATAAAACGTTATTCTCTTATGTGCATCCGTTGGTGATTGGTGCGGTAGACCGAGCTGAGTCGCTATCGGTGATGTTGTGCCGTGAGCTGTTGTCATACCATATTGCAGACGAGGCCAAAGCACATGAGATTGCCGCGACGCTCAACTCAAAATATCCATCGCATAACTATCCGATTATGCTCAATGAAGCAGTGAAAATTGGTTTAAAAGCAACGTCGCTAAGCAAAGAGATCAATACGTTATTGCTGGAACTTAATCGGCTTTACAGCGAAATGGGACAAAAGGCAACCACTGACTTTGACGAGTTCCGGGCGCACGGTAATGAAATTCTGAACATCCTGGAAGGCGAAAACCTGCAAGTGTTCTATCAACACGACAAGGACTGGTTTTATCGCAGTGAAGAACGGCGATGGATTACTATGAACGATGAAAGTAGCTGGCGGCGGATTGAAAAAGTGCGCGGCAAGCTGCAGCGAAGTCCAATGCATATTGCATAGAGCACTGTATATGAAGTCAAAACCAACCACCTACAACTGCGTAGTGAGCAATCAAAAGTGAGCGCCGGAGGCGCGAACGGGCGAACGGAGTAGTTATCGGCGGTTGGTTTGTCCATACCGGATGTTGCGACCCCTGCGCTTAGCTCAAAGTTATAAACAATCCCCCACCAACGGCAATAACACCTGCACCTGATAACTCTGATCCGCAGCAATATCGCGGATCAATAACTCAGGCAGCTTTACCCCATCGAGCCATAACTGCGGCGCCGTAACTCCCGTTTGCCGGCTAAACCGGATATCAAAGCGCGCGCCGCGAAAGCGCCGGATAATACTGGCGTCATGCCATGTCGAAGGCAATTGCGGTGCAACGATTAAGCCTTCGGCACAACCTTTGACCCCAAACATGCCCTCGACCAAAGCGCGATAGACCCAGGCAACGGTGCCGGTATTAAACAATTGGCTAGAGCGACCAGCGGTGCCGGGCAGGGTTTGATAGGCGCCGCGATAATAATTCGGCATAAACACCGGCAGCTGACCGCGTTGTCGTTGATCGGCAACATCGTCACTTGGCAGCATTTCGGTTAAAAGTTTACCAGCTAAATCCGGTTCGCCAATCTGATACAGCGCATACAGATAAAAGGCCGCCGCATGGTTGTACACCGAACCATTTTCAGCCGATCCCGGAAACTTCTGAGTTAAACGACCGATATCCTGCACCATCCGGGTATAGGCTGGTGCCAGCATTTGCACGCCATAAGGGGTTTGCAGATGCTGTTGAATGGCATTGAGCAGCAGTGGGATTTTAGCAGCGTCGGCAGCGCCTGACAGCATGGCCCAGCTTTGTGGGTTGAGATAGATCCGGCCTTCGGTCTCAGTGCTGACGCCGAACACCCGGCCATCATCAGTGATACCCCGGCCGTACCAGTTGCCATCCCAGAGTTGGCTGTTCACTGCCAGATTAAAGTCTGCAGCGTGCTGCTGATACTTTGCCGCCAATTCCGGCATTGCCCGCTGTTGACAGATTTCGGCAAAACACTTGAGCGCATAGGCACTGGCGAGCGACAACCAACCCGAGACGCCACGGCCTTTAAAACCCACCATATTCATCGGATCGCACCAGTCGCCTTGCTCGATATAACTCAAGCCGCGTGGGTCTTTTTTCAGGATCAGCCAGGCCATGGCGCGTTTTAGATGTTCAAAAACCGACTGAGCCATGTGGTCATCGGCAAAAGCCACTGGCTCATCGAGCAGAGCATAGTCATTGGTCTCCGCCAAATAAGCTATTAAGCATACCGGCAGCCAGACACATTGGTCAGTATGCGGCACCTGGTTGATGTATTTCAGCGTGGCGGCTTCATGCAACAAAATGCCATCTGGCATTTCGCCGCTGGCGTGCTGCTGCGATAACGCCTTAAGCAGAGCCTCGCGAAAAGATGCGGGCTTTAAATAACACATGCCCATATGATCCTGCAGATAATTGCGGGTCTGCGGATCGGTGGTAAAACGGTTGCTGTCGCCATGATAAAACTGCTGGCGCGGCAGCCAGTGATTGACGAAATTATTCAGTTGTTGATTAGGCGTGTTGATCTGCAGGCAGGGTTCCACTGCATTCAACCAGGCCGCGGCTTGTTGTTGTGCTGATATAAACCCAGCGGCATTCGACGTTTTCTGAGCCGCAGCAGCGCCAAAATAACGTTGCCGTACGGCTGCAATCTCAGCTTTGTCATAGGCCGGGCCAAATACAAAACGGTACACCTGAGGTTCACCTGGCGCTAACGTCAGCGCATATTGCATAGCGCACACCGGCGTTTGGTAATGGGCCGGTTGATTGGCTAGGGTGGCGTTCAGAAGCGCAGCGGGACGTTGCAACCCCCCTTCGCCTTCAAACAGGTGTTGATTGGCGCACCAGGCGATAGGCGGACGTTCTGCCAGCAAAAAGGTCTGATCTTTAAAAAACTGCTGTTGGTAAAAATCCGGATATTTCTGATAAGGGGTAACGCTTTGGCAGATCACCGCCGACAGATCAGCAGCAAAGTCGCCGGATTGATTCATCCACGACATATAGCCCACCGGGAAATAAGGGTAAATACTGATTTCACGCTTGTTAGCGCCGGTATTTTGGACTGTCAGTTGCCATAATTCATGCGGCGCATCCGGGCTCACCGTCACTTGCCAGTTCAGTGTTAAGCCTGCTTGTTGCACCTGCCATTGCACATCACTTTTCCCAACCGAAAAACAAAACTGCTCCGCTGGCTGGCGCACCGGTTCATAGGGGAGGGAGAATATTTCGCCATTTGCATCATCTTTAATGTAAACAAACCGTCCCGGATGATGGGCAAAATAAGGCTGCTCCGGCTGCATAAAGGTTTTGGCTTCCAGCACCGGCGCATGGGCGTATTTGGCCGGCTCCGGCTGCATAAATTGCGCTGTGGCAAAACCTCGGCAATTCAGTTGCAACAAAAGCTGCGGATTCCATAAAAAGCTACAGGCGGCGGGTAGTGCCGTCGGGCTAAATAGCTGATAACGCTCGCCGTCTGCTGTGGGTTGCATCAGTGGTTGTGTTCGCGGTTGCTGCATATTTTTCTCAAGCAAAGACATGATCAAACCGCTCCGGCAGAGTTGTTAGGTGCTACGGCAGCGGCTTTTTGCGCCTGCAATTGTTGTTGGATTTGCGAAAGCCTGGCTTCGGTCAGCGGATAAAACCGCATCACCCAGGCCGCTAACAAGGCAATGACACCGGGAATGATGGTCATCAACCATAAAATGCCTTGCTGCGAACCGGCACTTTGTTCAGTGTTGGCGACATAACCGATGGCGGCCAGCAACCAGCCAATCATCGCTGAAGCCAATGCTCCGCCCAGCTTTTGCGAAAAAGTAGCGGCGGCGAAGGTCATGGCGGTGGCCCGTCGGCCGGTGCGGTATTCATTATCGTCGGCGGTATCGGCATACATCGAAAATGCCAGTGGCGATTTGGGCCCGAGCAAAAAGCCAATCAATAAATTCAGGCCAAAAATCAGGCTAACCGCATCGGGTGGTACGAAATACAGACTGATGGACAGCAAACCGACCAGCGCCATCAAGAGCATCAACAGTGGTTTTTTACCTAAAAATTTGGTCATCAAGGGGGTGCAGGCGGCGCCTAAAGCCAGTGCCAGCATATATGAAGATAAAAACTCGCCGACTAAATCCGGCCGCTGCAGATAATATTTCAGGTAGTACACGGCGCTGCTGGCGCGCATGGTAATGGTCACCATAATGATCAGCGCCAGTGCAAAGAGCACCAGCCAGGCTTTGTTGTGCAATAAGTCTTTGAGATCCTGCGACACCGCCGCAGGTTTCACGGCGATCGGCTGTACCCGCTCGCGGCAATTGGCAAAGGTCAGCAGGAACATCAAAGCTGCAGCGATGCCAAAACAGCCCATCGTCAGTTGCCAGCCCAGCGCTTCATCGCCCTGGCCAAGCCATATCACCAATTTGGGCGTGAGGTAAGTCACGACAATACCGCCGCTAAAACCGCCGATAAAACGCAAACTGACCAACTGTGTGCGCTGCTGGCTATCGCTGGTCATCACACCAGACAGTGCCGAATAGGGAATATTGATGGCGGTGTAGCACAGCATCAACAACGAATAAGTGCCATAAGCCCACATCAGTTTGCCGTTTTCGGATAAATCCGGGGTTGAATAGGTCAGCACACCCGCGCCAGCCAGCGGCAATGCCAGCCACAATAAATAGGGGCGGAATTTACCAAAGCGGCTCTGTGTGCGATCAGCCAGTGCGCCCATCAAAGGATCGGTGACGGCATCAATAATTTTGGTGATCAGCATCATGGTGCCGGCCGCTGCGGCGGAAATGCCAAAGACATCGGTGTAATAAATTAGTAAGAAGGCGGAAATATTGGCCCAATAAAAGTTAAAACCCATATCGCCGAGGCCGTAACTGATTTTTTCACGCCAGCGTAGTGGGGCAGTGGCAAGGTCCATCTGATGTTCTGGCATGTTCCCATCCTTTGTGATGGTGTTAGGGCTGAAATTCTCAGGTTGATTTGTATGCTAGCCCGGTGTCCGCTCAGTGATCGGATGGTCGGGGGCGAGCTTTAACCTGTGCGAAATTTGCCGGATTAAAGCATCGACCGGCTGCTCAATCGAAAACGGGTGGACATCGGTCTCGCTGCTACTAGGTTGCATACTCTCAAGCTGACTTTGCAGCAAACTGGCTGGCATATAATGACCGCTGCGCGCGGCTAGCCTGGCAGCTAACACCTCCGCCGAACCCTGCAGATAAATGAAGCAAGTCTGTGAGCCGGCTTCGCGTAATTGCTGGCGTTGGCTGGCTATTAAGCCAGAATAACTCAGCACGCAGGAGTGACCAGCAGCGGCCTGCTGCTTGAGGGTTACGGCCAACCGGTCGACCCAGGCCTGACGTAAGTCGCTCCGAAGTGGCGTGCCCGACGCCATCATGGCTTTGGCCTCGTCACTGTGAAATTCATCACCTTCCAGAAACAGGTAACCCAAATTGGCTGCCAACAGCTTGCCAACGGTGGATTTACCACTGCCGGCAACGCCCATGATAATCAAGGTTTGCGGTTGTGCCTGCACTTTTGCGTTACCATTTTTCATTAAGGACTGCTGATTTTTCATTGGGTTAACACTATCAGAGCGATTTTAAGGGCTGGCGGACCAGCCCGATAAGTGCCGGCATCAGCCTTGTGGACATTGCAGTTTCAGCGCATCCACTGTGCCTTGGGGCAACAACTTCAGTTCAGCAAAACTCAGTTGCAGCTTGCCACTGCTACTAATCGCCAATGGCACGGCAATTTGCGCTAAATCCACGCCTTGACTGGTGAAGCAGCGGACATCCACCTGCAATTCAGTCCAGTTGCCAGCCTTCAGCTGTTGCAATTGTGGGCTGATATCCAGGTTGGCACCACATTGCTCATTACACAGCATCGACAGTTCCACGGGCGCTGTCACTGCTGCATCCACTTTTAGCATTAAACTCAGCACCGCTTCTTGGTTGCCAAAAGCGCGTAAATCGCGTGGGAAATTACTGCGAAGTGCAACCGAAGCTTTGGCTGAACCGTTGAAGCTAATTAACCGCGCATCCTCTTGCACCTTGCGATCAAAACTTTGCAGTTTCACCGCGCCCAACGTCTGCTGGTTGCTGGTGACGCTCGCCGATTGCTCAGCACTTTGCAGCACAAACTGCCACGGCGCTTTGATATCGCGGTCAAACAACGGCAATGCGCTGACGCTGGTTTGGCTGGTGCTGGTTTCGGTCAAAGGGGCGCTAAACAGGCTGGCGGCTTGCTCAGGTGCGTCGGCATAGGTTAAGCCATAGCCATAAGCAAACAGCGGTTGGTAGTTGGCATCGGCTTTATTGACTTTGCTTTGCTCCGGTCCATTTGGCCAGGAGAACGACAACTTGCCGCGGAAATCCTGTTGTACCTTGCCATCTTTATCGCTAAATAATACCGGCGCGATGGCGTGGCCTTCGCTACCCGGTAACCAGATCGCGACAAAAGCGTCAGAGGCATTCAACTCCGCATTCACCCAGAGCGGTCGGCCGCTGATAAACAACGACACCACTTTAATGCCCTCAGCCTGCAATTTTTTCAGTAGGGCTAAATCGGTTTTATTGCCCCGTTGGTATTCAAGGTTGTCGATATCACCATTACCTTCGGCATAAGGCTGCTCGCCAAATACCACAATCGCCACATCCGGCTTTTGCTGGTAACTGCCATCGCTGCTTAGTTGGACCTGGCCACCAGCGGTTTCGACCTGGGATTTAATGCCAGCGTAAATCGAACTGCCGCCCGGGAAGTCGGCATTATTATTGCCGGTACCTTGCCAGGTGATAGTCCAGCCGCCGCTTTGCATGCCGATGTTATCCGCGCCTTGGCCTGTCACCAAAATCTTTTGGGTTGGGTTTAACGGCAGTAAGCCTTGTTGGTTTTTCAACAGCACCAAGGATTGTTGTACAGCAGCAGCAGCCACAGCGCGGTGTTCCGCCGAACCGATAATGTCGGTTTTACCTGACAAGGGCCGGGTTGCCGGGCTTGGTTTTTCAAACAGTCCTGCCCGCACTTTGACCCGTAAAATCCGCGTCACCGCATCATCAATCCGGCTTAACGGGATTTCTCCACTTTTTGCTTGGGCCACTAAGTTTTCATACAAAGGTTTCCAGGCCGGTGTTGGCACCATGTACACATCAAGGCCTGCATTGGCAGCTGCCGGGCAATTTTCGTTACTGCAGCCTTTGATTTGGCCATGACCATTCCAGTCACCGACCACCAATCCATCAAAGCCCATGCGGGTTTTCAGCACGTCGGTCAGTAAGTACTTGCTGCCATGAATTTTTTCACCATGCCAGCTATTAAAAGAGGCCATCACCGTTTGCGCGCCGGCTTGTAAACCACCAACATAGCCCTGGGCATGAATATCAAACAGTTCCTGCTCGGTGGCGATATTATCTCCCTGGTCAATGCCGCCCTCGGTGCCGCCATCGCCAAGGAAATGCTTCACTGTACTGATCACCCGTTCATTGCCTAAAAAGTCAGCATCGGGTGCGCCTTGTAACCCTTTCACAATTGAAGCGGCATATTCACGGACAATTTCCGGATCTTCAGAATAACCTTCATAAGTGCGGCCCCAGCGATCATCCCGCACCACGGCAACCGTTGGTGCGAACACCCAATCAATACCGGTCACCATCACTTCGCGGGCAGTGGCTTTAGCGATTTGTTCAATTAAATCAGGATTGTTTGCCGCACCTAAACCGATATTGTGCGGAAACAAGGTGGCGCCAATCACATTGTTGTGACCATGCACGGCATCGGTGCCCCACATGGTTGGGATCGTTGAGCCGTCTTGTGATGCATCAATCGAGGCCTGATACATATCTTCAGCTAATTTTATCCAATCAGCTGGCGTGGCGTGCTTGTTACCGGCCGGGAAAGAACCACCACCATTGAGGTAAGAACCAAAGCCATATTTACGCATATCTTCCACCGTGATATCGCGGATCTCCGGCTGGATCATCTGGGCAATTTTTTGCTCCAGCGTCATGGCGGCCAGCAGCTTGGCGACTTTGGCTTCTTCGTCTGGATTGCCCTGACGGGGGATTTGCAGCTGAGGCCAAATTGCGGCAGGGTCGTTCGTGGTCACAGGTGCTTTGGCAGTTGCCGGTGTTGCCTGAGAAGACGCTGCGGCAGTTTCTGGTTTTGGTTGACAGCCCGCCAGCGCCAGCAATAAGGCAGCGGCGACCGGCGTCAGCACGGCGGCGAAACGTTGATGGGGTAAAAATGGCATCATGTAGTCAAGTCCTTGTTTCAGCGATTATTTTTTTAGGTAGCTTTGCAAAACTCAACTCTTGCTGATCATATGCCACTCGACTGAGTGCCATTAGATCGGTCGTCAAGCAGTGTAAAATCAGCATAGATGCCACCTGATATGAAAGGAATATGCTGCTGTAAGCGCTTTCATTTATAGCATATTGGTTGCTGTTGGCAATGATTTTCTATTGAATCGGCCGCAGTTTGCTTGCAGTTGCCGGTTGGCTTTGTCATGCTGACGGCTACTGGCGGGTATTAATCGCAAAACGTTGACAATCTTTTGCTTAACGCCGGAAATTCAAGCAAGCTGGACGCTTGAACATGCCTCAAAAATCCATTTTCGGAGACTGCTACTCAGGATGAAGTTGTTGTCGTACTTTTCGCCATTTGTGTTGCTTCGTCTGTTGCTAAGCTGCAGTCTGCTGTCGGTCGTGCTGGCGCCTGCCTTTGCGGTCGAACGTCAGACATCGTCCATTGCGGTTGACCGTCAGGCGCGGCTGATTTTCACTGCGGAGTTACCCCGTATCCTGGAAACCGAGCAGGGTGATTATGCTGAACTCGCCGCTCTGGTTAAAGCACAGCGCCAACAACAGATCCCTAGCTTTTTTTTGTTCGGTGGCGACAGTTTAGGGCCAAGTACGCTGGCATCTTTTGATCGCGGCTCGCACATTATCGATATCCTGAATTTGCTTGAACCGGATGCGATGGGCGTTGCCAAGCGCGAATTTAGTTTTTTTGAAGATGAGCTCTCACTGCGCAGTTATGAAGCGTCTTTTCCGGTGGTTGCCAGCAATGTGTTCGATCCCATCACCGGGGGGAATTTGGATGGTCTGGAGTCGTCAGTCATTGTGCAGCAGGGGGATGTGCGGTTAGGGGTGGTAGCGGTGTTCTCGCCAGCGGCCATAGAACAATATCCGTTGAAGCGAGTGATGATTACTGCGCCGGAAGAAGCGGTGCGTGAACAGTCCGTGTTATTGCGCCAGGCCGGAGCTGAACTTATCGTGTTGTTATATTCAGCCAATTTTGAATTTGTCGATAGTTTGATTCTGCAAGGTGTGGTCGATGTGGCGCTGCGCAAAAATGAACTGTTCCGCCTGACCAAGCCGGAATTGCCCAAGACTCTGCCGGAAAATATCAATTTAAGTGCGCCTGGTGAAGTGGCAGTGGTTGATTTACGTTGGACCCGCGGCGCGCCAGAGTCGTTAAAAATTCAACCCTCTTATCATCAATTGAAAAATCAAACTCCTGATCCGGTGGTGCTCAACGTGGTGAAAAACCACGCCGCACGGTTGGAGCAACTATTGGGCGAGACGATTGGCACCACCACGGTCGAACTGGATACCAGCCGGCGGCTCGTGCGTAGCCAGGAAAATGCCCTGGCGAATCTGGTGGTTGACGCGATGGTCTGGCATACCGGTGCCGAAATCGCCTTAGTCAATGCCGGGAATATTCGGGGGGAAAAACATTATCCGGCGGGTACGAGTTTAACCCGGCGGGATATCGCAATGGAGCTGCCCTATCGGAATCAGGTGGTGCTGGTTCAGGTCAGTGGCAAACAGTTGTTAGCCGCCCTGGAAAATAGCTTAAGCGAATATGAACTGCTCAGAGGACGCTTCGCGCATGTCAGCGGCATGCAAATGCAATTTGACCCGACCAAGCAAGTCGGTAAAAGAGTATTGGCGGTGACGATTCAAGGCCAGCCGCTTGATCTGAAACGCCAGTATAAACTGGCAACTTTCGACTATCTGGCTGGCGGTGGAGACGGCTATAAAGCGCTGGTTGATTTACCGCAGCTCAATTACAGCAATCAAATGAATAAATTGATCGCCGAAGTGGTGGTCGACTACATTAAACTGCAGAAAAATATCGCTCCGGTCACTCAACAACGGCTGATCAACATGGCGGGGAGTCAGCCATGACCCGCTCGTACCAGGTGCCGCCTGTGTCCAAACCTAAGCCAGAGCCAGCTCACGTTGGCCCGATAAAACGCCGTTATTCCATTACGACCATGTTGACCCTGACTTCACTGCTGGTGTTGTTGCTGATGATCAGCATGGTTGCGATGATGCAAAGCCGGTTGTTAGGTTTTCAGCACAATATCGGTGATATCGCTAACAATGCGATTCCCTCAGTGGTGCATACCAGCAAAGTGTATAGCAAAATTAACCAGTTACTCTACTTGACCGAGGCGATGGGACAAGCACCGAGTCAGGCGGTGCGGCATAATCTTTATCTGGATATTCAGGAAAATCTGCAAGGGTTAGAACAGCTGACAGCCGATCGGCAAAGTGTGTTATACCAGGAAGCGCAATTAGTCGCGCTTACCGAAGAACTATCCAGCCTGAATGAGCTGACCAACCAGCGACTGGAATTGCAACAACAGGTGCAAGCTCGTCTCGCTCAGGTGTATTTGTTGTATGAAAAATTACAACGCACCGCGGACAATGAGGCCGCGGTCACCGGCCGGCAAATGACCGGTCTATTGGAAATTGCAGAAGTCGTTGCGCAATCAGGAAGAGCCATCACCATCAACCGACTGTTAATGTTGCGGCAACTGCAACATCAGGTCAGCACGCAACTTGAATTGTTGTCCTCTGACACCATGCAAAGCGCTTCGAAAACGCTGATGTTGCAACGTCAGTTACAACAATTGTTGCTGGCTGATGATGGGGTGTTTCCACTTCGGATCCAGCAATTGGTGACCACGGGACGGGCGAACGGTCGCAGCAATTTTGTCCGGAATCTGGTGCTGGATTATGCCCGTTTGGCAGAAAACAGCGCTTATGATGTCAGCGTAACGGTATTAGCTGATGCTGAGCTTAGCAACAGGCAAATCCGCCAGTACAGCCAGCAGATTTTATTTATTTCTGGGCTGGCGATTTTGTTTCTCGCTGCCGGCATTTATCTGGTGCATTTACGCGTGGTGCGACGCTTAGAACAGCTCAATAGCAATGTGTTGAAACAGTTGCAGGGCAAGCCTGCGTCGCATCAGATTGCCGGTCATGATGAGATTGCGGTGATTGCGGGTTCATTCCGCTATTTCGCCGATACCGTGAAACAGCAACAGCGCGAACTGGAGTTGTTGTCTTATACCGACAGTCTGACTGGGCTTGCCAATCGTCGGGCGCTGGAAATGCGTTTAAACGAACAGTTGTCTCAGGCACAGCGCCAGCAGTGGCCGTTGTCATTGTTGATGATTGATGTGGATTGCTTTAAAGCATTTAATGACCATTACGGGCATCAAGCGGGGGACAGTACCCTGCAGCAAATCGCGCTCATCTTGCAACAAGGCTTTAATCGGGCGACCGACATGGTCGCGCGCTACGGCGGGGAGGAATTTGTCGTGATCCTGCCCAACACCAATAAGACCGGAGCTCTGGCAATCGCACACCAATTACAGGAGCTGGTTGGGCAAGCGGCTATTCCGCATGAGCATAATCTGGCAGGACCTTATGTGACCATCAGCATCGGGATTGCGGCCCTGGAGCGGGCTGGTCCGGCGGATTACGATCTGATTTTGCGTCAAGCCGACAATGCACTGTATCTGGCAAAAGGCGCCGGCCGGAATACGGTCGCCTGAGTCAATCCTTGTACCGACAGGCCTTTTCAAGTTGTCATGGATAAAACTTGTGCGATAAAACCGGTAACTGCTATGTTGTATAAAAAGAGTGGCCGGAGTCGCGATGAAGTTTGCCTTCTTAGTTTTGTGCCTGTTCACACTGCCTGTCCCGGTGTTGGCGAAACCGGTGATCGACTGGCTTAGTATCCACTGGCCACCTTTTCGGATAGCTGAGGGGGTAGACAAAGGTCGTGGACATGTTGATCAAATGCAGCAAATGCTGATGGCTGAATTGCCACAGTATCGCCATCAAATCCAATACAGTAATTTGGCCAGAGTTGAACAGATGCTGGCCGCCCCTTCCGCACAAACTTGCATTTTTTCATTGCTATACAATGAAAGTCGAGCTAAAACAATGCGTTACAGTGTTCCTGCGGTGATTTCAGTGAATGTGATGCTGCATATGTCTGCAACCCATCCGCTCGCACAGCGCTGGCGAGGCGGTTCCGAAGTGGCATTAGCTGATTTGACCGCCGATCTGGCCACGAATGGGATGGTCGAGCGAAATCGTGGATATCCTGCAATAGTCAGCCAGTATCTGGACAAGCCAGACAGTAATTTGACCAGTCAATCGCTACAAAATATCAATCCGGTTGAATTGTTGCAGGCAAAACGATTCGATTATTTTATTGAATTTCCGGATCGGGTTCGATATTTCCAATCGATGACCTCGCAACAAAGCCCGTTAATTGACTTACCGATCCGCGGTTTAGAGCCGTTGATGGTGTCTTATGCCGCTTGCCAAAACAGTGCAGCCGGCGAGGCAAGGCTTCGCGATATTAATCAGGCATTGCAAAAGTTGCGCCTGACTACTGCCTATCAGACGGCCATGATGCAGTGGTTAAGCCCTGAACGCCAGTTGCAACTGCAACAATACTTGCCACAGTTTGTCAGTGAAAACGCGGCTCCCCAGCCCGCAGCTTTGAAGAATGAAGCAGAGCTTTCGGGCTCAGCGCCAGCGGTTCCCCAGGTCTCGTTGTAACCTGGCACCACTCTGCCAGCAGCTCAGCAGCGCCAAATGTGCAGCGACCTCAGCAAGGTCTTGGCGGGTCAGAAAATCGCCAGTAGCCGGTCAAACCAAGAGCGTTGAGTCAGTGGAACTCTCTGCTTCGTTTGTTGGCCCGGGCGCGGTTCCTTTCGGCCGGCTGGCGTGACAGTAGAAATCTGTAGCGTACATGCAGGAACCGGACTGTTAAATCCGGCAGTAAGGGTTTTCAGTGGCCTGCCAGGGCCGGTTGCTTCTATTGGTGTAGGAAGAGTGGACGGCATAACTACCTCGTTTAATGTTCAGTAAATGAACAAAACAGCTCTGTTCAGTCAATGCAGTTGGCAGTTAAAGAATAGTTCGCTTTGGCAAATTGCACGGGTTGCGCGCTCCCGGGTTGGTTGTCCTGGAATATTCTTTAGCCGATAGATAGTAGATTTCTATTGTGTCAGCTTGATGAATGCCAAGCCGCGTCAAACCGCGATGGAGATAGAGCCGTGAGACGAAAAGGCGGTGTCCAAACATCAGCATGTACCTATTTCCTGTTTGATTCTGTAAACATTTGTGTGCGCTCCCCTTGAGTTTGCACAGAATGAGAGTTGTCGAAGCAGCGCCTGAGATGCGGGTTGTGGGAAATCACTCAAAGACGCTGCTGATGATACCGGTGATGGTGAGTATTTGTCGTTTGTCGCGATGGTTCTGACGACTCAGTGCAACGGAGTTGTGCGTTGATTGCAGTAAAACTATCTCCGGATGAAGGATGAGTGACCAAGCGGATCTGGCAGGGCACTGCAGTCACATTTGCCTTAGCTGAAAATGACCAAAATGCACTTAGGTTAAATAAAACCGCTCACGGTAGGCCTTTGGAGTCAGGCTGGTATATTGCTGGAATAGTTTTCGAAACGACGACAGATCTTCATACCCAACCACGTTAAGCAGCTGTTCAATAGGCAGCTGACTGCTCTCCAGTAATTGTTTGGCTTTTTCTATCCGTAACTTTTGCAGATAAGCCATTGGCGTGTCGCCGGTACTTTGTTTAAAGCGGCGGATGAGCGTGCGCTGCGTCATGGCAAAGTGGGCCGCGACATGCGCCAGATCGATATTTTCAGCTAAGTGTTCGAGCAAATAATGCTGAATTTGCAGGATTTTATCGTCGCGCTGTGGCGCCATCTGAGACAATGTTAAGTACGGCGTTTGCGAGCTGCAGTTTGGATCAGTCAGCATAATTTTTGCCATCTGCTGGCTAAAGCGGACTCCCTGATGCAGTTGGGTTAAAGCTAAACAGAGCTGGATATAAGCATTGGTTGCACCGGCTGTATAGAGCCCGTTTTGCTCGGCCACTTTATGATCGATTTGAAGTTGCACCTGTGGAAAGTAGTAGCGGAAAAAATCAGCTAAAAACCAGCAGGTGGTGGCGGTTTTACCGTCGAGTAAACCGGTTGCCGCTAATCCGAAACTGCCGTTGCAACTGGCCGCGATTGGGATTTGACGCTGATGGGCAGCGGCAAAGTGCTGCCGAGTCTGCGCAAACACTTTCATCATCGCACTGATAGCTGCAGGGTCGTGTGCATAGCTCCCCGGGATGACAATCAGCTGGCTGTGTTGAAAATCCAGCGGTTGGCATTGAAAATTCATCATCCCAGCCTGGTGTTGTATCTGATTGTTCAAATCCATCAACTGCACCTGATACCGGGGTTCGTTTAATTCCGGCTGCTGGAACAGGGCTAAATCATTACAAAAGCGAAAATAATCGGCGATACCACACACCTGGCCACTGGCAACGCCGGGATAGAGCACAATGCTGACCTGAATCATAATGTCATTTTTAGCCTTTTAAATGTCAATAATGACACTGTAGGGCAATCAATGCGCCTTGTAAAGTAGCTGCAAAGCAACAGATTTCGACAGTAAAAGCAGCAATGACGAGGTGTTCAGGATGAAACTTAAGCATATTCAATTGATGGCGCTAGCACTGCAGTGGGGCTTAATCTTGTGGCTGAATCTGCGGATTGAAGCCGATCCCTTTATTCAGTTGGTGGTCACCCCCTTACTGCTGGTACTGAGCCTGGTGTTGCTACCCGGCAGGCAATTCCAGCCACCGCCGTCGACGCATGGTTAAATCAGGCGATGCGGTAAAAAAAACCACCATCCTTGGATGGTGGCCGAGCAAACAGGCTCTTTGCAGGACAGACTCACACAGGGTTACAACAGTTGACTCATGACGCCTGACCAACGGCCACTTGGCGATTGTTCAACAGCCTTCCCGGAAGGAAGGCTAGGGCGTTGCCAGTGATCAGATTAAAAATGGTAAGCCACCCCCATCCGGGCATAACGGCCAGGCTCGCTGAAACGTTCGATGCCGTTGCCAAACACGTCACCGAACTTCGCACCTTAGCCAGCAACTGGCGCCGTGCTATCAACCAAACCGGCCACACATCGGCCAACGCTTGCTGATAATACTGCTGTGCCAGTTGCTGCTGATGCAGCGAAAATGCCTGATTGCCAAGCGTGATCCAGTGTTGCCATTGTTGCATTGGTTTCATCTCAATTGATAATAATTATCATTTAATCTAGCGAATGACTGGCGTTTAGGCAACTACTGCAGTAAATTAAATGCGATTAATTCCTATTTGCGAGTGGTTTGCACGATGAAACAATACTTGTGGCGGCAACTGCAAAAAAAGATCCGACCTTTAGCTATCGTGGCCGCCGTTTCTGCATTTCTCTACCTGCAACATCAATTGCAGTGGTTCGTCAGCTGATCATTGCTTTTCTGAAAGTATGAGCGGTGCTGCGCATTGCGCTTTACATGCGCAGGATCAAGATCTTTTTTTTTCTAAACCCAGATAATCATCCATAGTCGATTGAAAGCCGTATCCCTACAAGCAGGCTCTGCTTGCGCGGTGCAAAGTGGACAATACAGTGCTTTCAAGCGGCTGACCTGCGCATTCGATAAACACAATAAAACATGCAAAACACCTGGAGTTACCTATGTCAAAACTCGACCGTCGTAATTTTCTGAAATTATCCGCCTGCAGTCTGGTGGGGATCACTATGGGAGGTATCAGTTTACGGGCAGTGGCTGAGGAGCAGCTCAAACTGGATGATCCACTGGCTGTCGCGATGAAATATGTGCATAAATCCACCGTGGACGGGGCGACCTGTGGCAACTGTGCGCACATCAAAGGCGATGCCGCAGCAGAGTGGCGTCCTTGTAATATTTTCCCGGCGAAACTGGTCAACAATAATGGCTGGTGTGCCGCATGGATGAAAATGCCTGGCTAATCACCGCGATGCAACAACCCCATTTGCGCTGAGTGCGTCAGAGGTCAGGCTCTGATGTTGCTCAGCGATACTTCCTCAGGTTTCTGGCGTGCCGTTGATCGAAAGTTCACTCGCTGACGTACCCTAACTACCTTTAAAACCGTTAACACCGGAAGCAGTTAGGATGTCTGAACCTGAAGCCGCAGGCGCGCCGCGTCCAGTATTGGTATTTACTGACGCCGATATCTCCAGAATTATCGAAATGGCTTGGGAAGACCGCACGCCATTCGAAGCCATCGCACAGCTTTATGGCTTGAACGAGAGTGCAGTGATCCAACTGATGCGTCGCGAGCTCAAACGTCGCAGTTTTCAGCTTTGGCGTCGCAGAATGGCAGGACGAATCACCAAACATTTGCAATTAAGGCCGGCACAGGTCAGCCGTGGCTATTGCCCGACCCAATATAAACGGTAACATGCCGCTTTATTGTCTGTGCACCAGCGCAGCAATCAGCCGGCAGCTACGTCGGTACTTCAGGAGTTTTTGATGCGTGAAACGCTACTTATCACCGGGGCTGCGCAGCGAGTTGGGCTGCATTGTGCTTTAGCGCTGCAAGAGCAGGGCTATCAGGTGATCATCAGTTATCGTACCCACCATGCCGCAGTGGCTGAGCTCACCGCCGCTGGCGTGATCTGTTTGCAGGCCGATTTAATGGATCTGCCGAGCATCGGCACTTTTGTTGACGCGGTAAAACAGCATACCCCGACATTGCGCGCTATTATTCACAATGCCTCAGACTGGCAAAAAGACCGGCCACTGCAAACACCGGCCGGCATGAGCACGCTTGAACAACTGCAACAGGATGCGGCGATATTTGATGCGATGTCGCACATCCATGCCCGTGCGGCCTATTTGCTGAACCGAGCTTTGTTACCGTTGCTCCAAGCTTATCTGAGTGAAGATGAGCAGTCGTTGCCAGCCCATGACCGCTCGCCTCGGATGGCCGATATCATTCATCTGACTGATTTTGTAGCCACGGTCGGCAGTGCAAAGCATCAGGCGTATGCGGCTTCTAAAGCGGCACTTGAGAATCTGACCTTTTCGTTGGCACGACAGTTAGCACCGGATATAAAAGTCAACGCGATTGCCCCCGCTTTATTGATGTTTAATCAAGGCGACGACGAAGATTACCGGCAAAAAGCGCTGGCTAAGTCTTTGCTGGGACTTGCTCCCGGGGCTTGTGAAGTGCTGGAGACGATTCGCTATCTGCTGCAAAGTCGTTACATTACGGGGCGGGTGTTGCCTCTTGATGGTGGCAGGCATTTGCGACTCCCATAAGCCACGCTGGTTTTCTAAGATGAAAGTAGTCTGATGGATAGTTGTCTGATGAAAGCCGCCTGATAAAAGTTATTTGATGAAAACGCAGTTTAATCAGTCTGAGATCCCGCGGATCCAACGTCCTTATTTTCGCAACGGCCCCAATCATCGGGCGGGGGCTGATGTTAGCTTTGCAGATATCGTAAAAATCTTTGATTTCCAAAGGATTCGAATTGGTCGTTGGGTCACTGCCAGCGAGCAACAACTGGCTGCCAATCTGTTTTTTGATGCGTTTTGTGACCTGCAGTTGTTATTGCAGGTGCCGGCGCAGGTGATTTCACTCAGAGGGACTTTGGCTTTAAGTTTTGGGATTGGCGGCAGGCCGGGCAGTTGTGCTTATTATCAGCCGGCAGGGCGGCTGTTGGCCCTGGCAAAGAATGCCGGTGGCGGTAGCCTGGCACATGAGTGGTTTCATGCTTTTGACCACTATATTGCCGACAAAATGTTTGAAAGCTCAGACTGCGCCGGAAGTTTTGCCAGCAAGTTGTGGCTGCAACAACACGAAGCGCGTCCGCATCATCTGAATCTATTGTTGGATAAAGCGTTTCAGTTGCTGTATCTAGACCCAACAGGCCAACAACAAAGTGAGTTTTTTACAGTCTGCCGCGATTATGACCGCAAAACATGCCAGCTGTATTATGCGATGCCAGAGGAAATGGCGGCGAGGGCCTTTGAGCAGGTATTGCAGCAACAGCCGTTGCAAAATAGTTTTTTAGTTTCGGGTTGTTTAAATGGTCCAGCGGCGAAAGCCGGCTTGTATCCAGATCCGGCATTATCCGGCCGATTAGCCCAATGTTGGTTGCAATACTTCGCAACCCTCGGCCAGCTATTGTCCCCGTCACAGCTGGCCGGCCGGATGGACGCCTATTAACCGACGATCCGAACCCGGATGTTGCGACCTTTGATGCCCTGGCTGAACATGCGCAGGGCTTGTTGGGTGATATCACTGCGCACAGCAACGTAAGCCCAGTCATCAAACAAACTGATTTTGCCGATATGGTCGCGCCCGAGCTGCTGATCCGCGGTTAAAGCCCCCAGCACATCACCGGCACGCAGTTTCTGCCGCTTGCCTGCATCAATCAATAAACAGGTCATCGGAGGTTGTAGCGGCGGCAGGTTGAGTACTGACCGATCCGGCAATGGCTCTGCATCAATTGCAGCGTTTAAGGTATCTTCCAGCAGACCGATTTTATAGCCATCCTGCTCATCAAATAAACTGCAGGCGATGCCACTGCTGCCGGCTCGGCCTGTGCGGCCAATCCGATGGGTGTGCGTATCCACATCATGAGCTAATTGGTAGTTAATCACCGCATCCAGCGCATCGATATCCAAGCCGCGGGCGGCAACATCAGTGGCAACCAACACCGACACCGATTTATTGGCAAAACGTACTAAGGTTTGATCGCGGTCGCGCTGCTCCAAATCGCCATGGAGCGCCATCACGCTAAAACCTAAATCTGCTAAAGAATCGGCGACTTCCTGAGTTTCTTTGCGGGTATTGCAAAACACCACTGAACTGACCGGGCGATGCTTGAGTAGCAATAGTTGAACGGCTTCTAACCGTTCGGCTCTAGAGCCAATCTTGAAGAAATGCTGGCTGATACTGATCTTGCTGTGACTGGATTCGACCTGAATTAACTCCGGCTTTTTCATCAGCCGCTCGGCCATCGCCTGAATCTGTTTTGGATAAGTCGCGCTGAACATGAGTGTCTGACGATCGACTGGTGCATAGGCCATGATCGCATCCAAGGCTGGCTGAAAGCCCATTTCCAGCATGCGGTCGGCTTCATCCAGTACCAACGTCGTTAGGTCGTCAAGCTTTAACGAACCTTTTGCCAGATGTTCTTCCACCCGGCCAGGTGTCCCGACAATGATATGCGCGCCATGCTCCAGACTGCCCAGCTGCGGTCCAAACGGCACGCCTCCGCACAGTGTTAACACCTTTATATTATGAATAGACCGGCCCAGCTTACGGATTTCCTTCGCCACTTGATCGGCCAGTTCTCTGGTTGGGCAAAGCACCAGACTTTGCACCCGGAATCTTTTGACATCGAGTTTGGCCAGAATCCCCAAGCCAAAGGCTGCAGTTTTTCCAGAGCCGGTTTTACCCTGACCGATGACGTCGATCCCGGCCAATACCTTTGGTAAAGAAGCGGCCTGGATCGGGGTCATTTCGGTATAACCTAAACCGGTTAAATTCTCGATGAGGGCGGGCGGGATTGCCAAACTGGCAAATGTTAAATTGTTCACAATTTAATCCTGTGGTCTTGCAGCATCTTGAGCTGCGCTTGCTGAATAATCGACAGCCCGGAGGCAATGGGGCAGAGTAGAGTGCGACGCTGACCTCAATACGCTGCAATCACGGTATACCGTCCTTCTGTGGACATCGCCGTTAAATGCTCCCTGCAATCACGGCATACCGTCCTTCCATGGACATCGCCGTTAAATGCTCCCTGCAATCACGGCATACCGTCCTTCCATGGACATAAAAAAGGGCAACATCCGAAGAGTTGCCCTGATTTAGTTTGGTAAGGTTAACTTACCAAAATCGGAGTTCTAATTACAGAACAACGATGTTCTCAGCCTGAGGACCTTTCTGGCCCTGAGTTACTTTGAAAGACACACGTTGGCCTTCCTGCAGAGTTTTGAAGCCAGTGCTGGCGATTGCGCTGAAGTGAGCGAAAACGTCTGGGCCTGAAGCTTGTTCGATGAAACCGAAACCTTTAGTTTCGTTGAACCATTTTACGGTACCGGTAGTTGTATTTGACATGATATATATCCTGTATCTATTTGATGATTATGCCTGGTGTCAGGCGGTGGTGCTGGAAGTGGTGCTATGACTTATGAATACAGGACGTACTAATACATCAGTAACTGTTCGGTGTGCATAAATATGGTACTAACTTTCAAACTGTCGCCATTGTATAGTGTTTAAGCAGTTCGTCAAACTTTATTTCAAAATGATTGATTGAACTTAAAATAATTAATCAATTATTACTATTAATGCCTTTAAGTTTCATTGGCTTAGTTACTTCTCAGTCTTGGGAAGTATTTTTTTATCCTGTTCTCCCGTAGATGTTTTGATAAAAAAAGCCCCCAAATTGGGGGCAAATGTGCGGAGATGTCTATGAATTGAAATCGACTAAATTGTCCTTTCGGGTGAGTTACTCATCACTGTTCATAAAGCCCAATAACTGCAACAGACTGGTGAATAAGTTAAAAATTGCCACGAACAAACTGACGGTTGCCATGATGTAGTTGGTTTCGCCACCATGCACGATTTCACTGGTTTGCCATAAAATCATGCCAGACATCAACAGCACAAACATGGCGGATACTGCCAGGCTCAAAGCGGCGATTTCGAAAAATACAGCGGCTAAGCCAGCGAGAAAAGCCACCAGAATGCCAACGGTTAAAAAGCTACCCATAAAACTGAAGTTGGTCTTCTTAATCAACGCATAGCCGGATAGCGCAAAGAAAATGGTCGCGGTACCGCCCATCGCCATGGCGACGACTTCACCACCATTTGGCATCGCGAGGTAGCGATTTAGAATCGGCCCCAGGGTATACCCCATAAACCCGGTCAGCGCGAATACACCCAACAGGCCAAGCCCGCTGTTGCGGAATTTGGTGGTGAAAAACAACAAACCAAAGTAACCCAGCAGTGTCAGGATGATACCCGGGTGTGGTAAATTCAGACTACTGCTGATGGTCGCGGCAACAGCGCTAAATGCCAGAGTCATCGCAAGTAAGGTGTAGGTATTACGTAAGACTTTATTGGTTTCAATACTTGAAACTGAACTGCTATAACTTTGCTGACGTAGGGTTTCCATAAGTAGTTCCTCTTACTGGCTGAACAACAGGCTCAAAAGCCGTTCACTCTTTTTTTCTGATTAGCAGTTATACCCAACGGTTATCTTCAGGTAAAATCGAATATACCTGAGTAAAAATTCGTAAAAATCGAAGGTGTGACTATGACTCCGGTCAATTTTAATCAGTTGTATTATTTTTTTCTGGTTGCAAAAGAGGGAAGTATCGCCAGAGTTAGCGAGCAGTTACATATCACGCCGCAAACGATTAGTGGTCAAATCAGTGCGTTGGAGCATAGCACTGGCAGTGCACTGTTCAACCGGCAAGGGAAAAAGTGGGCACTGACTGAAGTCGGGCGGGTGACTTACCGTTACGCCGAAAATATTTTTGAGTTAGGGGATGAGCTACGCTCGCTGTTGAAACATCATAATGTCCGGCAATGGCAGACTTTTACCGTGGGGGTGACGGACGTCCTGCCGAAAGCATTTATCTACGAAATGCTCAAACCGGTTTTTGGCATGCCAGAACAATTGCGGCTGATTTGCCGTGAGGGAGATCAAGCAAGCTTGCTGGCGGAACTGGCTGTGAACAAAATTGATTTGGTGCTATCGGACCAACCCATGCAACCTAGCAGTCCAATCAAAGCTTACAGTCACCAGATTACCGAATCGACCACCAGTTTTTTTGCCTCGAAGTCACTCGCAGCATCGCTGTCAATTCAAAGCTTTCCGCACTGCTTACATCAGCAACCGATGTTATTGCAAAGCAAGCGTTCCTTAATCCGGCAGAGGCTCGAAGCCTGGTTTGAACAACATGGGATTGTCCCTTCGGTTCGGGCGGAATTTGATGACAGCGCGTTAATGAAAGCCTTTGGCCAACAAGGGCTTGGCGTGTTCTCTGCACCCACGCAAATCGAACAGCAGATCTGTCAGCAATACGAGGTGCAGGTGATAGGTCGCACTGAGGCGGTCAAAGAGGTTTTTTACGCCATTTCGCCGGAGCGGAAACTGACGCATCCTGGGGTGTTACAACTGGTCAATGCGCTGGCGCGTTAAGTCAGCGCCATTGCCAGTTCGTGGTCCGGAACAGCTACTGTCTGCGGCCAAATCGTCCGAGTTGTTGCTGGGTTTCTGCGGTTGCTTTGAGTAGTGTTTGACCTGCTGTTTCTATAGCGGACATTTGCTGATAGGCGTCGGTGGTCCCTTGTTCGATGGCTGCTAAATGTTGATGAGTTTGCTGATACTGTTGTTCTAATTGCATCACCGAGTCATTGATTTGCTTAACACCATGCTGCGCTTGGTCAAGTTGCGACTGAAGTTGCAGAAAATCGCTGCTGGTGATGCTGATGTCCTGCTGTGCCTGACCTGCTTGTTGATTTAGCCGCTCAGTTTCCGAGCGAGTTTCTTTCACCAGTCGCTCCATATCGTTTAAAAAACCGGAAATTTGCCGGGTCGCGTCGTTGACCTTTGCCGCCAGTGTGCGGACTTCATCGGCAACCACAGCAAAACCACGACCCGCCTCGCCAGCCCTGGCGGCCTCGATCGCGGCGTTCAATGCCAGCAAATTAGTTTGATCAGAAAAGTTCTCTACCATTTGTAGGATTTTGCGGACATTCTCCGAGTTTTGTTGCAAGCCCTCCACGGTTGAACCAAAGGTCTCTAATAAGTTGACGATGCCGGCCAGTTGCCTGGAAAGTTGGTTCATGCCGCCACTGGCTGCTGCGGCTTTTTGAACCGTGGTTTGCGCAACCTGATTCATCTGATCAGAATGACTGACAATGCTTGATAAATGGTCCAGCACATGGTCACTTTCATCGCGGATTTTTTCGCTGCGTTGCTCTGTATCCTGCAAGTGGTGGCGGGTTGTTTTGACCGCTGAAGTGACTTGTTCATTGATCTGATGGGTATGCTGTGCTTGTTGATGAAGTCCGGTTAATAAGGTGCCCAACTTACCGACAAACTCATTGTATTCATCAGATAAGGTTCGAAATTCATCGTAGGTAAACGCCGGTAAGCGCCTTTCAAGATCGGTGCCTTTGCTGTTGGCTTCATGTAAGGCACTGACCAACGCTTGTACCGGCCTGACAATCAGGTAATTCAGGTAGAATATAGTGAACAGAAACATCAGTGTACCGCCGACTAAGATCAGCCACCAGCCCATACTGGCTTGGCCCGATTCAGGCAATGCGCCATACAAAGCCAGCCAAAAGATCAGCATCAGAAAACCGATATTGCCAAAAATCTTCCGGCTTAAGGTCGAGAAAAATGCGCGTTCAATCGTCGTATACAGACTGGCAAACCATTCCATCAGGCGGCTCCTCGTTAACTCCGGCGTAAAAACAAATGATGTTGCAGTACGGGATGCTGTCGCGTCTCTTCTGCAATCAGCAGCATAAACTACCATAGCAAAAATTCCGGACTTTGAGCTACATCAGGCTTTTAGAAAATTGTCATTTGAGCGGGAAGCGGTGAAAGGATCGCGCAGAATGCAAAAAGCCGCAGTAAGAACTGCGGCTTTCGGTTTGTCGGCGACTCGCTCTTACAACCGTTCTAACATCGCGGCAGTAAAATCGGTGGTGCCATGGACACCGCCCAAATCGCGGGTTGTCCGATCGCCGCTGGCAATGACATCGGTTAATGCCGCGCGAATTTTTTGTGCTTTGTCAGCCATGCCCAAATAGTCCAGCATTTGAATAGATGCCAGAATAACCGAGCTTGGGTTGGCCAGGTTTTTACCGGCGATGTCCGGGGCACTGCCGTGAACTGCTTCAAATACAGCACAATCATGGCCAATATTGGCGCCTGGGGCCATGCCAAGACCACCGACTAAACCGGCACACAAATCAGACAGAATATCGCCAAACAGATTGGTCGTCACAATGACATCAAACTGCTGCGGGTTCATCACCAGTTGCATACAAGCGTTATCGACGATCATTTCAACGGCTTGGATGTCCGGATAACGGGCGGCAACCTCACGGGCAGTTTTTAAGAACAAACCTGATGTTGATTTTAGGATGTTCGCTTTGTGCACGATGGTGACCTTTTTCCGGTTTTCACGCCTTGCCAGGTCAAAGGCAAAAGTGACAATCCGCTCAGATCCTTCACGAGTCACAATACTCATGGCTTCAGCCAGTTCGCCTTCGTTTTTAACGATTTGGCCAGCGCCTGAATACATCCCTTCTGTATTCTCACGCACAGTGATGATATCGATATTTTCGTAACGGGCCTTGGTTCCTTTGAAAGAAATCACCGGGCGTACATTCGAATACAAATTGAATTTTTTGCGCAAAGTTACGTTAATCGAGGTAAATCCTTCACCAACCGGCGTGGTCAGTGGGCCTTTTAAGGTGATTTTGTTACGGGCAATCGCATCCAGCGTGGCTTCAGGCAGTAAATCACCGGTTTTTTCTAATGCCGTCAGGCCAGCGTCGACATATTCGTAATTGAAGTTACAACCGGCTTTATCCAGCACGGCGATGGCTGCTTCGACAATGCTCGGGCCAATGCCGTCGCCTTTAATCACGGTAATAGTTTGCGAACTCATAAAGTTCCTTAATTCTGGTGGGCAGGGAAGAAAGATGTCAGTTGCCGGAAGCTGAGTCAGGCTGATGAATACAGCGACTTCCTGACATCAAAAACGCCGAAATCATAGCATTTTTCGTTATTCGTTTCCAGTTCAGGCAGAAGCTGGCTCCATACAGCAGCATGATAATGAAAATAACTAAATCTGATGTAACTAAACTACATTTCTGCTTGCAAAGGGCAATAACAGCCACTTCTTGCACTCAGCAACTCTAACCACTGAGACCATGGTATGGAGGGTAAATCTAATGCATGCCGGGCATTGCTAAAGGTTTTTTCGGTGATGGCTGGCTGTCGGTTCAGGCCATAGAACAGACTTTCTGTCATCATCCAGCCGACGGCGATCAATAATCTGGCGCATTGCTGTTGCGTATACTGTGTCTGGATTTCGACCAATTCCCGGTAATAAAGCGCACCATCCTGCCACATCATCGGCAAACTGACGGCTGCAACAAACTGGGAGACTTGCCGCGGGTAATCGGTGTGCTGCCAGCAGGCCTGGCAACTAAACTGGATTAACGGCGATAATTTCGAGGGTATCGGTTGTAGCGGCAAGTAGCGGCATCGTTCATCCTGGTGCAGCGGCAACACAAAACTTCCGGCCAACAATTCAGCTTCAGCCGCATGCAGCTTTATGGAACGGGTATGTTCTGCCAATAGTTGCCAGGCGTGTCCAAGGCAAGACTGGAGTTGGTCAAACCAGATGCGAAAGGGTTGGTGACAGTGCTGACTCTGCTGTTGCAACCAGCCTTGGCGTAAGATCTGTGGAAGCTGGTCAGCACCGATCAGCGCAACCGCGTGGGATAGGTTATGGATCGCAAGTTGTTGCCGGGTTCGCTTGCCCGCTTGTGCCAATACATGGGCACTTAGTTGTGGGTGCTGTTCCAACCAGGCAACTTGTTTGCGCACCGAATGGTTTGGATTTAATTGTTGTATTTCAGCAATCGCCAATGATTCGGGGATGGTCCGCTCTATTGGCGCACTGACAAACAAATCCAGCCATTGCGGATTGGGAAGCCGCCGTGGCGGAAGTAACTTTAAACTAGGCTCGGACAATTCTATGCTGTGAGGCTGAAGTTGTTTGGTGCTGAGATCGAAAATATGGCCAACCAGCGTTGGCTCAGCCGCGGTGAGCAGCGCCACTTCGCCAATAGTGTCGCTACATAAGCGCCCCACAAGTTGCAAACTAGCGCCTGATTTAGCCAATTGTGCAGTGAAATATCGCTGTTCAGCATTGGTAGGCTGATACAAGACCTGCTCTAACGCCGTTTCGAGACCTATCGCCGGTTTTGCCGGGCTTGGGGTCATCGAATAGCTTAGGTCATTGCAAAACAACATCGCTGCGGTATAGGGTATTTTCTGCGTCGCTGATTTTTGAAATTTGCCTGAACTACTATCGGTCAGCAATTGCCGCCATTGCCGGTGTTGAAAATCAGCGCCAAATGCTTTTAGTGTATACAAACCGGCCTGCCGCGTGAGTGTTAATCCTGCAGGCTCCGAAGACGCAGTAAGATTAGAGAGCTGTGCAACCACACCGGTCATTCGAAACAGATTGCAAGCCAGGATTTCTTCCAAAACAACCGGAGGCCAGTCTCCGGCTCTGGCAAGACTAGCTAGCAGCACCGATTGTTTCATTGCTAACTGACTGATGTACAGAGTATTAGCTGGGGTCAGAGCCAACTGGCTATATGCAAGCCGCGGTTGTTGTTGGCATGTTTTTGCCAGTTGTACTGCGATTTGCTCGGCAATCAGCGGCAATTTCGCGCCATCGGGTGATGATTTTACCTGCTGGTAAAATCGATCCAGATATTGATAAAGCTGCAGTAGTGACGCGGCTTCTTTAAGCATGAGGTTGGGTAACTTTTTGGTACAAACTGATGGCGTCGGTATCGATCGCTATCAGTCGCTGGTTTTTAAACAGGAGGGCAGTGCATTCGTGTGTGGTGGTAATACCATCGGAAATCGCACGTTGAGTCCGGTAGTACATTAACTGATAGACATCGGAACCCACTTTTTCCGCTTCAGTAATATCAGGGCCACCTAATTTATTGATCAAATCGGATTGCAAAAGGGCACTGCCGGCGCTGATCTGCGAAATATACTTCCGATTAAAAGCTTCACGGTCGCTCCAATTCATAGTGGCCGGATTGTCTGGATAAAAATTCAGAACCAACCAGGTGACCAACGGATAGCACAACACTGCCGCTGTCAAAAACCACCAGAATTTTTTATTCATTTGCTTTGCTCCACCTCTGCAGTGCAGTGTGTTGTTGTCGCGCACCAAGGTCCGACCGGCGAAAATAGTCCGCTTTTGCTGCTTATTGGCGCACTTAGGTTGAAACTGATACAAAAAGCTTGCCAGAAACTTTATACCAGACAGATGCTAACCAATTATGCTGGGCTTGTCAGGGGAGATCAGGCCAATCACAGCCCACAACGACTAATGTCGTTGTGGGCTGTGATTGACTGGAAAACTAGAGGGCAATTTTATAACAGGGGATATATTTGCTACCAGGAAGTTTCATCCGGCCCTGCGCGACAAAGGCCTCCAATAATTTATCCATCAGGACCATCAATCTAGGTTCACCGGATAAAACAAAAGGACCATGCTGGGCAATCGCTTTGATGCCCTCGTCTTTAACATTACCCGCGACAATCCCGGAAAATGCCCGACGCAGATTCGCTGCCAGTTTTGCTTTATCTTGCTCCAAATGCAGATCTAATGCGGCCATATTCTGATGTGTCGGAGCAAATGGGTGCTGGAAATCACTGTCAATCTGTAATGACCAGTTAAAGTGGTAAGCATCTCCCACGGATTTACGGAATTGGCGCAAATCGCTGCAGCCTTGTTTCAGCTTTTGCGCGACCCGTGCCGGATCGTCAATAATAACTTCAAATAGACTTAATGCGGCGGTTCCCAGTGTTTGTTCAACAAAAGATTGCAGTTCCGTAAAATAGGCTTCGCTTTGTTTTGGGCCGGTCAGGATCACTGGCAACACCTGAGCTTTGTTGTCCTGATGTAACATAATTCCAAGCAAATATAACAGTTCTTCCGCAGTACCTGCCCCCCCTGGGAAAATGATAATACCGTGCGCAGTGCGGACAAAAGCTTCCAGCCGTTTTTCTATATCAGGCAATATCACTAATTCATTGACGATTGGATTTGGCGGCTCGGCGGCGATAATGCTAGGTTCGGTCAGTCCTAAATAACGGCCATGCCGGATCCGTTGTTTACTGTGACCTATTGTTGCGCCTTTCATCGGCCCTTTCATCGCGCCCGGTCCACAGCCGGTACAAATGTTTAGACCACGCAAACCAAGCTGATAACCAACCTCTTTGGTGTACTTGTATTCCACTTCATTGATGGAATGTCCGCCCCAGCAGACGATCATATTTGGATCGGTACTGGGATTAATAACCCGCGCGTTGCGCAAGATATCAAACACCGTGTGGGTCAGTTGGGCGCTATTTTTCGGACTGGCTGGTTGCTGATCTGCACCGAGCTGGGTGTGGTAGAACAGAATATCGCGCAGCACCGCAAACAGGTGCTCATGGATCCCTTTGATGATTTGACCATCGACAAAAGCATTCGCGGGTGGATTAAACAACTCAATTTTAATCCCACGCTCACGAGCGATCAGGTTCACCGCAAAGTTTTCAAATTGTTGGTAAATTTCGGCAGAACTATCGGTATGGCTACCCACATTCAACACGGCCAGGCAGCAATTGCGGAATAAACGAAACGTTTCGCTGTTGGCGTTTTGTTTTAGCAGGTCAACTTCCAATTGCGACAATAAATCCATCGCCCCCAGCGGGTTCAATTGTATATGCATGATGACTCCTTGTAAGCTGACATCACTGTTATCAGCTGATGTCATAGACAATGAACGGACAGGACTAAATACATCCAAACAACCTGAATATTCGCGTTCAGAGCCGTTTTGGCATGACGATTACAGCATGAAACAGCAGCGTCCTTCGGATGGGGCTAAAAGCCCTTGATGCCGCGTTACCGTTTGTCGCTTTGGAGCAACCAAAACTTCCAAGCGCAGTCTCGTCTCAAGACCTGTTATCTCCCGCTGAAAACGCATCTTTAAGTTGATTGGGTATAAAGATTATTTTTTAAAGATTACTTTGTCGCGGCCATTCCGTTTGGCATCGTATAATGCCTCGTCGGCACGATCAAAAGCTTCGCGATTCGTATCTGTACTGCGTAATTGAGTCGCTCCAAATGAAATGGTGATCGGGACATTGGTATCTTTAAATTTAAACGGGATCCGCTTTATTTTTTCACGGATTGCGTTCAGCGGCACTGACAAGTCTTCGATTGCTGTTTCAGGAAATAACAGGATGAACTCTTCACCCCCATAACGGGCAATGAAGTCCGTATCACGCAAACTTTGTTTTAAAGCCTTCGCGATCACTTTCAGGGTTTTATCACCGGCGCTGTGGCCATAGCTGTCATTGATGTTTTTAAAGTGATCAACGTCGCCAAGCACTATCGCCAATGGCTTGCCTGAGCGTTTAAAACGTTTCACTTCCAGCTCGTAACGCTCATCAAAGGCAGCCCGGTTGGGCAGTTCCGTCAAAGCATCCTGTAAGCTGCGGAATTTTTGCTCAGCCAAACGTTTTTTAAACTGTGAAGCTTCTTCTTCCAGTTCCTTGAGCCGGGCATCCATCTGCTGCACAGTCTGTAACAACATTTGCCGTTCCTGGCGTTCTAAGTCTTCTTTATCTTTTAAGGAAGCGCTGATCGCCCCCAGTTTATCCGTCACCATCAACTGCAGCTGTTCCAGCGAGGTCGCCGATTTGGTCTCTTGTCCCAGTAACTCTATTTGTCGCTCAATCTGTTGATTCAGCAACTGCATCTTTTCTTTGATGTTGTTGCTGGTGTTGAGTGACGAAACCAGAGATTGCTGAACGCTGGTCAGCGCCTCATTTAGTTTGAGTAAAAAGTGCTGTGCCGACTGCCTTTCATCATTAATGCTGGAAATTATGATTTCGATAGTATGCAGGCAAGCTTCCAGTAATTTTTCAATGCCAAGATCTGAAAGCAAACTAAGCCGGATACTTTCGATGGCTTTGGCATACTGCCCCTCAAAAGCAAGCTCACTGAGTAAATTAGTCAGTTCGACTGAAATTTGCCGGCAAATTGCTTCATATCTCGTGGCATCACTGATTTCTTCCAGCGCCATATTCTGTTTGGCGCTTAACGCCAGCTGATACAGTTCGGTGAGATGTGTTAAATGAGGTAAAAATGCCTGCACACTCGGCGTTGGTTCATCGACTTTGGTCAGCAGGTCGCGTAAGTCACGTCTGAGTTGATCGGGTAAGCCGCGTTGTTTTTGTAATAACTTGCCGGCCACGCTCAGGCTTTGTTGTGCCCGCTTGACGTCCTGATGTTGTTTGGATTCCAGTAATTTCAGCTGTTCGGTGGTTCCGTCGACCAGCGGCATCACTTTTTCTAAGTCAACGCCTTTACCCAGTTCTAACCGAAGTTTGGCCAGTTTATTGTCTAACTCAATATCAATCCCTTTGCAGACTAAAGACAAACGGGACACAAATTGGGTCAGGATTTTAAATTGACCTTCGTAGGTATCTTCGAGTTGTTTCCGGGCTTTTAACGCCGCGGTGAGTTGTTGCTTAAGATTGTTTTCAGTGTCCACTACAAAGGCTTTCCTGGCGCTCACCGAGTTAACGTGCAGGTAAGTATATCGTTAATAACGGAAAAAGCGCAGTCGTTTTAGCAGAAGCTTGAAAAAAAGGTGCGGGTGAAAAAGTCTCGGCAACAGGTGTTACGCTCATCCCGGATTCATAAAAAACGGCAAGCCGAAGCTTGCCGTTTTTTGCCCATGATTGGACTTTATTTTTTATTTCCTGGTCAGGTAGTAGGGTAACCAGGATTGTTCTTCAACAGAGGTCAGAATGGTCATCGAAACTGTCCTTACATTATTGGTGGGTTGATGTGTCTGGCATCAACGCGGTTAATTTAACCATATTTCGTTTCGAAAGTAAAAGTGTTCTTGTAATGTTTCATGTTGGGTTACGAAATTGGTTTTTCTGCAATTGAAAGGAAAAGTGTACAGCTTTAGCGCATTTCACTGGTCAAGCAACGACAATTCCCCTAATTTCAGCAAAACATCAAAGGAGTTTTTATGCTTGTATTCTGCTTTCGTTTGATCTTGCTTGGACTTTTACTGAGTGCCCAGACGGTTTGGGCCACTACGCAATATCAAATATCCATCACTCAGCCGGAACATCATTTGGCTGAGATCGAAATGCGCTTTGTTGCCGAACGGGCCGGCCCACTCCAACTGAAACTACCGGCTTGGCGCAGTGGGAAATATCAAATCATGGACCTGGCCAGCGGTGTACGCTTTTTCCAGGCTACCGATGCGGACAATAAACCGTTAGTTTTTGACAAAACTGAAAAAAGTACCTGGGAGTTGCAGGTTAAAAGCCCTGGCCTCATTCAGGTGAAATATCAGATTTACGCCAATGAACTGGGGCAGCGCACCCGCCATATCGATGATAGCCATGCCTATATCAACGCTTCGGCGTATTTGATGTATGCCGATCAAACCCGGCTAAAACCTGCCACAGTGCAGCTGCAGGTCCCGGCAAACTGGCGCAGCACCTCGGGCTTACCCAGAGGTGAAAATCCCCATCAGTTCCTGGCGGCAGATTATGATGTGCTGGCGGATTCGCCTATCGAAACCGGTATTCATCAGACTTTTCATTTCAGCGTCGATGATCGTAGCTATGAAGTGGTGATTTGGGGCGAAGGAAATTACGATTCGAAACAAATTGTCGCTGATCTACAAAAATTAGTCGCGCAGGCTCCGGCCATTTGGCAAGGTTATCCTTATCAGCACTATTTATTTATTATTCACGCCACCAATGGGGCCAGAGGTGCCACCGAGCATTTAAACTCAACGGTGATCCAGCGCGAACGTTTCAGTTTTGGGAGTCGGGAACACTATCTGCAGTTTTTGTCGACCGCAGCGCATGAATTAATCCATACCTGGAATGTCAAGGCATACCGCCCTTCGGAGCTGGTTCCTTATGATTACATCCAACCGAATTACAGCAAGTTGTTGTGGATTTCGGAAGGTTCCACCAGTTATTTCCAAAATCAGTTACTTTTGCGTGCCGGTTTAATGACGCATGCTGAGTTTTATGCGGATTTAGCCAAAAGGCTGGATAGATTTGACCGCTTACCCGGCGCACAAGTGCAATCTGTGGCGCAAAGCAGTTTTGATAACTGGATCAGTTTGTCGGGCGATCATGCAGACAACTTCAGTGTGAACATTTACAGCGAAGGTTATCTGGTCAGTTGGTTGCTTGACTACCATTTATTGAGCCAATCTAAGCTCAAAGCCAGCTATAGAGATATCCACCGGCAACTTTATCAACGTTTTGGTCAAACAACGGCTTTCACTGCAGCAGATGTACAAAACATCGCGCGGGAACTGACCGGGCAATCGTTGTTGCCCTGGTGGCAGCAATATGTAGAGTCACCACCACAGATCGACAGTGACAAGTTGCTCGCCGCTGCGGGTTTAGAGCGCGTGCTGGCGACTGAGCAACAAGCTTGGTTGGGGTTAACCAGTGTTCATCTGCATGGCAGCGACAAAGTTAGTAAAGTTGAGCGAAACTCGCCCGCATGGCTCGGCGGCCTCACCAGTGATGATGAAATCGTGGCGGTCAATCAACTGCAGTTAAAAGCGGCTTTAAGCGACAGGCTAAAAGACTTCAAACCCGGACAAACCATTGAACTGAGTTTGTTCCGCGAGGGGCGCTTGCAACATAAAAAAGTGCAGTTAGGCGCTTTGCCCGCAAAACCAGCTCAGGTGAAACCTGTCGCTAAACCAACCGCTGCACAGCGCCAATTTCATCGCGCATGGTTAGGGGTGGATATCGGCAAACTTGAGGTCAAATTCTGATGCTCTGAATATCCACATAGTGCTGGCTGACCTTCAATAACCTGGTCAGCCAGATGGGGCTCGTTATTGCCTGGTTAAACGAATATTTGGCGGATTGTACGGACTGCTGCTTCGTAATGGATTAATGTCCAAGCCGCCACGCCGGGTGTAGCAAGCATACACCGCCAGAAACTCCGGTTGCGCCAGGCGCATCAGATCTAAATAAATCCTTTCAACACATTGCTCGTGAAATTCATTGTGATGACGGAAGCTAATCAGATAACGCAATAAACTTTCATGTTCAATTGCCGGCCCTCGATAGTGGATAAAGACACTGGCCCAATCTGGCTGTGAGGTAATCAGGCAGTTCGATTTTAATAAATGCGAGTGCAGCTTCTCCTCTATCACCGTGTCTACACCAGTCAACTTTAATAAGCCGGCATCAAAATCATAGGTCTGGATTTCGATATCCAGGTCATCCAGACAGCGTCCCTGGATCCAGGTTGGCTGAAAGGCGATTAACTCGTTCACATGATGAATAGTCACGGCGACTTTGTCGCCAGCGCAAGCTGATAAATCGTGTACCAAAGTTTGATACAATTGGCTAATGTCACGAAACCTGGTTTGATTCAGGCTATTGAGATAAAGCTTAAAAGACTTGGATTCAATCAGATTGGCGGAGGTCACCGGCACCACAAAAGTGGCCAAAGCCACCATCGGTTTGCCTTTATGATTCAACCAGGACAATTCATAGGCATGCCAGATATCCTGGCCGAAAAATGGTAACGGGCTGGTACCAGCGATTAAGCCGATTGCATCGCGGCCCAACTGTCGGGGCACGGCTTGCAGTAAGGAGGCATCGTATTGATCAGCGTAAGCTGTTGTTTTGCCCAGGCTCAGATGGGCCAATAAAGATTCATCAGGTTTTGTCATGGGAGGCTCGAACCGGTTAGAATACAGCAATTTTACCACAGGATCCGCGAAGCGATATGTCTGAAGTGACTCAAGTTTTCACCCAATTACTGCAACAAGCCAGAGAACAAGCCGAAGCGGCCGGGCATTGTTGGTTTAGTTATGCCGATCCGGAACTGGCGTCACCTTGCCAGTATGGTGATGTGACGGATGAGCAGCAGGTGCGGTGGTGGCCGGTTTTTCGCAGTGAGGGCCAGGATTTCAGCAATCTTGAACATGGACTCGACATGAGTTTACATGCAGATTTGCAAGCCTTTTATGGCTTCTGTTACGGTGGAGGCCTTAAGGTCAGTCATCCGCGTGGCGATGCTGAATTATTGATGGTTTGGCATCAGGAGGATTTTAGCCGCTTACAGCAAAATATCATCGCACACATTTTAATGAAACGACGGCTCAAGCAGCGCGAAACGGTATTTTTTGCGGTTACCGACGATGATGACATTATGTTATCAGTGCTCAATGAAACCGGTGCTGTGTATTTAGAGCATGCCGGTTGTGAAGTAAAAGAGCAATTGGCGCCCTCGTTAGCGGAATTTCTGAGGCAGTTGACTCTGTCTGCGTAGCTGGTGTCATAGGCTCCTGACTCGAGCACTGGGGCGCCCCTGTCAACGGAGAGTGCTTTGGGGAGAGCTTTGTCGTTCCGGTTTATCCGCTCGCAACGCCTTGCGTCCAAGTGCTTGCTGATTTACGCCCGGCACATGCCCGTGTTACTGACACTGCCAGGCAATATTGCTCAGTAATCGGCAATCTTGGCATTGAAAGTCGAATAATTGGTGCATAGGTTCGGGAAGTCGCCAGTCTGCGCCACAACCCGGACATTTTTTGTCGGATTCGCCAGCGCAGTTATGGCTGGTGCCACTATATAAGGCGAAATAAACCGGCAGTTGTTGTTGTTTGGCGATTTTTGCCGCAAAGGCCCGTCCTTGCCGATTGAGCGTGCTATTCAGTTGCTGCAGGCTGTTTTGCGCAACTTTAGGCAGCACTCTTTGTTCCTGCATCTGAATTTCGTCCAATGCCTGAAACTGTAATTGCCAGCGGATCAAACCCTGATGATCCGGACCTGACGTTGGCAACAACTTATAGAGTGGTACCGGAGCAAAATGTTCGGCGCAATAGAGCGCTGAATTCATCAAACCGAATCGGCAATAGAGGATGAGTGCCGCCGGTACGCCGCATGGATCGGTATGATTTGACATCAAATCTTCGCCCAGCACTGACATTTTGGGAAATGCCAATCCGGCATCGCCCAAAGCCAGTAATGCCTGCTTTGCTGCCGGGCTATGATACTCAGTGGCCAGCGCTGTGGTTTCCGGTAGCGTCACCCGACTGATAAAATGATCATGCTGCAGATAAGTCGGAAACTCCCGCCCCAGTAATTGTCCGTTAAAAATCAGCGTTTCCAGATAACTGCGGATAGCTTGCTCGGCCACCGGATAACTGGTGTCCGCAATAATGCGAAATTGCAATTCAGCGACGTACATCAGTGCGACCTGGTTGTAAGCTTAATTGTTCAACTAGTGACGTCAGCCGATCAATTTTGGCATGTAACAGGCTAATCTCATGACGTAAGCTCATTATTTCGTTGTCTTTTTCAGTTTTAATTTCAAGAGCTGCCGAGGCGGTTTCAGTTGGTGATTCTGCCTGAGGGGGCGATTCTGCCTGTGGCTGATTGATGCGCCATTGTTGGTAGGCAGAAAACAATGCTGCGGCGTCCAAGCCACGCCCAGCGTGTGCACGCACTAACGCCAGGCTCGGCGTTTTTCCTTCTGCCTGCAATTTTGCCGCTGTTTGGCAAACAAGAGTATACAGTTCTGTCATATCGAAGGCTCAATAGCTAAAAAGTGGTTTAATTTACCACTTTATATCAGGTTTAAGCGAGTGCTTCTGGTGTAAGCGATTGAAAATTCAGTGGTATTTAGTTGGCATCGCATTTGCTAAAGCCACACTGACATCGATCAGGTAGTCCGTCACTTGATCAAAGTGACTGATCCAACATAAAAAAGGAATCTCTATGCATACTTTAGTTAAATTATTTGCCGCAACAGCTGTGATGGTTGGCTTATCTGGCTGCGTGGTTGCCGTTGGCAATGATCGTTCTGATGACAATTGGGACAACACTAAAAAAACTCAACTGCACAATCAAAACTTTATCAATCAATTACAAACCGGGGTGACGTTGGCTTCGGTCCGGAATAGTCTTGGCAATCCTGACTTTAGTGAAAATTTCCAGAAAAATGGTGAGACCACCGAAGTGTTGTTTTACCGTACTCATCGCACGCATGGCGATGGCATGACCACCAAAGATGAATGTACCGCGCTGATTTTTAAACAAGGTTTATTGGTTGGCTGGGGCGATAAAGCGTACCAACAATTATAACGCTTTGAATTGCAGCAGGGGATTGATACATCAGCCTGCTGCAACGCCGCTGCCGAAAACTTCCAGCCGCTTGCCAAACTCATAGCCAATCCAGCGACCGTTTTTGGCAGATAACTTTGATGTGGCACAATAAGTTGCTGAATTATTCAGCAACTCTCAGTTTGCGTCTGCCGTTTTGCCTGCTATGTTGATGATGCCACAACAACAAGAAAAGGCGCTCTGCTATGCAACAGATCGAAACCCCAGCCGAACATGAATTGACCGTCGAAGTGCTGAACGCTGAACAGCTCAAATTAGCGGCTTCCATATTGTATATGGCCTATCACGATGATCCGCTCTTCATGCAGATTTTCCGCTTTGAGCAAGCTGATTATGACAAACGTTTACGCTCGGCGATTCGCGAGGATTTGGCTGCGTTCTGGGATGCCGGTCAGCCCATCCTGGGGTTAATGCACGGCGAACAGCTCTTAGGTGTTGCCTGTCTGACGACCCCGTCCAGTGCACTCAGTGGGGACCGCTTTTGGCATTGGCGGTTAAAAATGTTGCTCACGGCAGGCTTGTTGTCGACCCGGCAAATGTTGGAAAAAGAGCAGAAAATTCACGCCGCCATACCGGCTGAACGCTACCACATGCTAGCGTTTCTGGCGCGAAATCCGGCGTATCATCAACCGGCGGCGATGCGGACATTTTTGCAGGCTATCGATCATTGGGTCGATCTTGAACCGGAATCCGAGGGCATTGGTGTTTTTGTCACTCTGGATAAATACCTGCCGCTGTTTCATCAGGATGATTACCAGAAGGTGTGCACTCTTGAATTTCAGACGGTCAGTGGTACCTTATTATTCAGACCTAAACAACCGGCAAGCTAACCAAGAATGACCACAACTTCAGACACAGCACGACCACAGAAGTTTACGACTTTTGCTGAATTTTACCCTTATTATTTATCCGAGCATCAGGCGCCGGCCTGCCGGTTATTGCATTACATCGGCAGTACGCTGGTGTTGGTTTTGCTTGGATTGATGCTGTGGAGCGGTCAGTGGCAATGGTGGTGGGCGTTGTTGCTGGCCGGTTATGGCTGTGCCTGGATTGGCCATTTTTTTATTGAACATAACAGACCTGCCACCTTTAAGTATCCGTTTTATAGCCTGGCAGCAGATTGGGTGATGTTTAAAGATATGCTGACTGGTCAGCTTGCGGCGAAGTTGGCTAAAATTCCCGGAGCTGTCCAGCCATAACCCGGTTACATTTTAAATGCCGGTAACTCAAAAGCCGCCAGTTTCTGACCTTTTAACCAAAGTTCAGCCTGATAGCGGCTTTCACCATCACCACTAAAATCAACCAGATACAAAGTGCGAAAGCCTTTTTTGCCATTAACAGTGGTCCAGCGGTGGCTGACTCTGGCACAATCTAAAAACTGAATTTGTTGTTGCTGGCACAGTTGTCTGGCCAGTCCGGTTGCTCGTTCATCCTGGCGTCTTTGTAGTAAAAACAGGTAAGCCACCAGCATCAATAAAATCAGGATCAACACAGAGCCCATCGAATCTTGTTCCATTGTTATCAGGTTTGTTGGAACTCGATCATGCGGCTCGCTGCGCTAAATTACAAGTCGTGATAGGATCGCAAGCCATAACTTTCGCTCGACGAACATCATTACAGCAACTGGAAACCATGAACTATCAACAGACTGCGCTGTTATTGCAGCGGATTGAAGCGGAATTAAAACGATTGCAATGGTGGAGTGAGCAGGTGCCGCCGACAACAGCATTGGCCAGTACGGCCCCATTTGCCTGCGATACGCTGTCACTGGCTCAGTGGCTACAGTTTATCTTTTTGCCGCGGATGCGGGCGCTGATCGAAGGACGCTTTCCCTTACCTGACAATTGCGGTATTTACCCAATGGCCGAACAAGCCTGGGCGCCTTTAACGCCGGCTCATCAACCGTTACTGAGTACGCTCAAAGAGTTAGATGTCTTGCTCAGTCACCAGATTTCAGCTGCCGGACAGTGCTGAGATGACGCTCATCCCAAACGATAGTCAACCTATGCTGCTATCAGCACAGCTTGGCGACTCTGCGATGACGGCAGAGCCGCCGCAGGCGCCCAAATTAACGATTCTTTACCTTGACCCTTATCTGGCTGTGGTGGATAAACCGGCCGGCATGCTGGTGCATCGTTCGTTTTTAGACAAACACGAAACCTTGTTTGTGATGCAAACCTTACGTAATCAGTTGGGTCAACATGTATTCCCGGTGCATCGGCTGGACCGGCCGACCTCTGGTGTCATGGTGTTTGCTTTATCGGCGGCAGTGGCGAGATTACTTACGGAGCAGCATCAACAGGAAAGCTGGCAGAAATTTTATCTGGCGATCGTCCGGGGTTATGTCAAAGCGCCGTTGCTGTTGGATTATCCGCTGTACGAGCAACTGGATAAAATCGCCGATAAACAGGCCAATCAGCAAAAGGCTGCGCAGGACGCCCGAACGGCCGTGTGGCCGTTAGCGCAAGTCGAACTGCCGATTGCGGTAGGGCGGTATGCTGCAGCTCGCTACAGTTTGGTGGCATTACAACCGCTGACCGGACGCAAGCATCAATTGCGCCGTCATCTGGCTCATTTACGTCATCCGATCGTTGGCGATACCAGTCATGGCGACGGCAAACATAACCAATTGTTTGCAAAACACTTATCCGCGCCGCGGTTAATGCTGGTCGCTAAAAGACTGCAAATCCGCCATCCGATAAGCGGTGAGTTGTTGCAGTTTGATGCCGGGCTCCAAGCACTGGAGTCGTTGTTTTTACAGTTTGGCTGGCCGACAGCGGAAGCTTATTATCATCAGCTGTGGTCAACTTTGGACTATCAATCAGTGCCGGTCCAGCTTGAACCGGCCAAACCAGGACCCTAGCTCATGGCAAAAATTGCAATCATCGTTGGAACTGTTTATGGCGGCGCTCAATATGTCGCGGAGCAAGCCATTGAATTGTTAACGCAAATCGGCCATCAACCGCAGTTGTTTCATCCGGCGCGTCTCAATGAGGTGCAACAATTTGCAGCCGATCATTGGTTGGTGATCACTTCAACGACGGGGCAAGGGGATATTCCAGATGATTTAGTGCCGTTTTATGTCGAAGTGCAGGACAAATTTCCACTGCTGACAGGGAAAAGCTGGGCCATTATTGCCTTGGGTGACAGCAGCTATGGTGATACCTATTGCGGTTCAGGCGAGAAATTCCATGAGTTATTTGCGCAACTGCAAGGGACAGAAGTGGCACCGATGCTGAGAGTCGACGCCGGTGAAACTTTGCAGCCGGAGGATGTGGCATTGCCGTGGATAGCGCAGCAGTATCAGTCCTTAGTGACTACCAGTTGAACTCAACCAGATCCGTATTCATGGTTTGTTTTTGGTTGAATAAAATCTGTGTGGCATCGGCATCACTAATCCACAGATTACGATCCTTCGGCAATTCTTTGAATGTTGCGGATTGAGTTTGTAGATCAAGTTGCAGCAAACGGCCATCTTTGGTGGTGGCCAACAAGACACCGTTCGCGATAGTGAATGCACTGACCGTCACTTCTGGTACCAGCGGCTGAGCAGTCCGCGCGGATGCCGGCAGTTGATAAAGTTGAAAATTGGCATCGCTAAACCACAAAGTGCCATGTTGATCGAGCCTGGCATCATCAAATTGTCCAGCATGTAGCGGGGTTAACTGACCCGTGGCAGGTTGATAAAGTGCCAGTATTTCCTGAAATTCATGCTGATATTCAATCAGCAGCTGTTCTGATGTAACGGCCTGATGCAGGTATTTAATCCGGACCGGGCTTGCCAGCTGGCGACTTTGCCCGTCCAGCGCAAACTGATACAACGAGTCATTGACGTTAGCCAGCACCGACTGCCCCTGACGAGCCCAGATCAAACCATTGATTTTTACCGGCCGATCAAAGTGGCTTAGTTGCCGCAAGGTTGCCCCTTCTACTAGCCAGATTTGATTCTGGCCACTGCGATCCGAGACAAAAGCCAGCTGCTGCGCACCCTTAGCAGCCACGGGCGATAATCTGGCCTGCGACTCAAAGGCCGGTGAGCGCTGTAGCGTCTGGAGCTTGTTCGCCTGCCAATCACTGTGGATGATGTCCAGGTCAATACCCCCCAGGGTTGCAGCAGCGTTGCTGCGACTGATTGCAAACCTGCTTAAGCGCAAACCCGCTGGCGTAGGCAGTAATCGCAAAGTCCCGTCTGGCTGTAACAGAAACAGTTGACCGTCAGATTCGAGCACCAGTTGCTGGTGATTCTGAGCGATGGTTATTAGATGTAATTTGACCTGATTAAAGGCTGAGGTTTGCTGTTGGTAGTCGAGTGGCTGCCGCGATAGCAGTTCGCCTTGCTGCGAGATTTTCAGTAGTTCACTGTGGCCACTGCCGGTGTGGGCAATGGCCATCATCGTTTGGTCTGGTTGCAGCACAAAGGTCAGGAGATCGCCATGGCTAAACAGTTCACGTAGCTGGCCGTTATCAGGTGACATCAGAACCAAATGGCGTCGGCCGTTGTCCTTCGCCTGGCGTAGCAGTAATAGTTGCTGATCGTCGCGCCACACAGGATGCGACAGAGGTTGGTGCTCGCAACCACCCACTTTGGAGACCGTCGCCGCTGGATGAGCAGGCTGCAGTGAATTCAGCGCGATAACGTCCACCTGCCAGCATGGCGGATGATGTGGCACGATACAGCCATGGTTGCTGATCACTGCCAGTTTTGTTGAATCCGTTGACCAACTGGCGCCGCTAAACTGTTGTGGCGACAGTGTGAGTTGCAATTCACTTTTATCACGACGTTGTTGCAACCAAACAGTGCTGTGGCAAAAACTCTCAAAGCGTTCAAACGCGATCCAACGTTGATCCGGTGAATAACTGGCATGGTCTTCGTATTGTGCTGAGGCGGTCAGTTGCCGTTGCAGTTGCAGTTGCGGCAACGGTGCTGACTGGGCGGATTGCTGCTGCCAAACTACCGTCACGAGTGCCAGTCCTATTGTGATGATCAGGGTGCTGAGGACTCCGATAAAACCCGGTCGCCATTGGTTTGCAGCTTGTGGTATCAGCGGGGCCTTGGTGATGAAACCTGTTGTTGTGGCAGCCGATCCCCGTTCTGGGGGATCGTCTGCCAAGGCTTTGCCAGGCTGGTGTTCCTTAGCACTGAGCACGGGGACAATAAGGGCATAGCCGCGTTTGGGGTAAGTTTTGATCACATTTTGAGTCTGGCTACTTTCACCGAAGGCTTTTCGAAGCTGTGCAATACAACGCTGTAATGTATTCGGCGAAACGACGGTTTGCCCCCAGACTTGCTGCATCAGGGTATCGATGCTGACCAGTTGGCCTTGTTGCGCCATCAGACAACTCAGCACCTGCAGCACTTTACCTTGTACCGGCAGCACCCGACCATCGCGACTAATGGTCTGTTCCTGAAAATCGACGATGCTGTGGTGGATCCGAACCCGCTCTGACATCTGCGCTACCTGTACCTGAAGGTTTTATCCGGTGCGAACAGTCAAAAACATGAGGAAACAGCTAAACGTCTTTGATTCTGTTCAATAAAAGGTTGGGACGAGCATACCGCAAAAAATTCAATTCAGGGGGAAATCAGCAAAAAATCAGCTTTTCCGCCAGTCTTTCCCGGCAACGCTGCTACCGTGAGCAGACCCTTGATTGTGAGAGGGATTGTCGATGAATACAGATTGCAGAGAGTGATTTTATGAAACTGAAGGACTTATTTTCTATATGTGTTGTGTTGTCTGCGCTGACATTGGGCAGCATGCCATTGGTCGCGGATCCCACAAAAACCGTGACGGCAGCACAAAACCCAGTGCAAAGCCCAGAACATAACCAGCCACAAACGATGTCTGCAGCAGAGATCCTGAGTCTGGTCCATCAAATTAATGAGTTACAAAACAATGCGATTTTAGCCAGTACCGTCAAAGCCGATGTGGATGCTTTATTTGCGCTCTACAGCCCGGATTTTGAGTATGTGCACGAACAATATGGGGGTCGGTATAGCCGCGATGTACTGTATCGCAACACACTCAGAGCCATTGAAGCCGGGCGGTATCAGGAGCAACAGCCCCGTTACCGGATCGAAGTGGTGTTACCCGGGCTGAACGCGGCGGCGGTTCGCCGATATCAGCAAACCGGCACGCCGGCCCACCATTTGACGTTATTCGAATTTGCCAATGGCAAAGTACGGCGAATTGTTGAGTATTGGTAAGGATAGGCAATGAAGTGAACCCTGTTCAAATGCTGTGTTGGTGCAGGCATCTTCCTCGAGCCGGCAGCGTGAGCGCCTGCAACCGACGAATACCGCATGGCCACAATCAGCAAAGGCAAGATGATGCTGAAAATACAAGACGGAGCATTGCCTTAATGTTTAACCAAGGATCATCCATGAAGGTTATATTTTTTGTTGTGGCTGCGTTTTACTCAAATATTATTTGGGCAACGCAGCAGGAGATTGCTGTATCACGGTTGTCAGAAGATGCATTTGTTTTAACTTCGGTAAGCAACGGCACCAATATTGGGGTACTCAACACAATTGACGGTGTTGTATTGATTGACCCGATGCCGGGGGAGGGCCATTTAGATGCTTTGCATGGGCTGATCCAAACCCTGACTGGCGCAAAAGCAAATTTCATTCTAAATACCCACGCGCATTCTGACCATACTGGGGGGAACAGCTATTTTCTCGCAAGGGGCGCTTCGTTGATCGATGACCTGGCAAGTGTCAGCGGGCTGGTCAGCAAGCAGGCCAAGTCGCACTCTGCCATCGACAACATTTTTTACCATAAAAAAAGTAACAGCATTTGGGGAGGGGATATCTATGACACCCGCTGGCACCCGACCTTTTATGCCGGAGGGATATCTGGTTTTAGTGCTGCCATTGACTGCATTTTGCAGTTGGGGGATGAGCAAAGCTTGATTGTCCCTGGTCATGGTAAACCGACAAGCAAAACCGAGCTGCGAACTTTTAAAAACAATACTTTAGATTGGGTTGCCAGAGTAAGGGCATTGAAGAATGCCGGCTTGACGGTAGGTGAAATGAAGCGTGATCCGCAGCTAAACCAGATGAAAGATACATTCAATCGGGATAACAAACCGGATTTTATCCCGGAAGCCGCACTGGTGCGTTTTATTGAGAGAACGCTCACTATGATTGAGCAGGCTGAATAACCAAGCACGGTTGCAACGCATTGTGAACATTAAACGAACAGCCGCATCAGCGGCTGTTCGTGATTTCGGTCTTAGCATTCTTCAATAGCTTTGGTAAATAGCTTTCGACATTCGCTTTTGATAAGCACGGGCGGTCAGGCCCGCTTGGTTAATCGATACTACGTAACAATGCGTTAATCCCGACTTTGGCGCGGGTTTGCGCGTCCACCCGTTTTACGATGATCGCCGCATATAAACTATGCGAGCCATCTTTGCTCGGGATAGAACCCGGTACCACGACAGCGCCAGCCGGCACGCGGCCGTAGGTCACTTCGCCGGTCTCGCGGTCGTAAATGCGGGTTGACTGGCTGATATAAACGCCCATCGACAGGACCGCGCCTTCTTCGACAATCACGCCTTCGACTACTTCAGAACGCGCGCCGATAAAGCAGTTATCTTCGATGATGGTTGGGTTGGCCTGCAGCGGTTCTAACACGCCGCCAATCCCGACGCCGCCAGATAAATGCACGTTTTTACCAATCTGGGCGCAAGAGCCGACGGTGGCCCAGGTATCGACCATAGTGCCTTCACCGACATAAGCGCCGATATTGACGTAGCTTGGCATCAACACCACGTTTTTAGCAATAAAGCTGCCTTTGCGCACGGCGGCAGGTGGTACCACACGCATGCCCTCAGCGACAAAACGCTCGTGGGTATAGTCGGCAAATTTCATTGGGACTTTGTCGAAGAAACGGTTTTCCGCGCCATCCATCACCTGGTTATCGTTGATCCGGAAAGACAGCAACACGGCTTTTTTCAGCCATTGATGCGTCACCCATTCGCCGGCGATTTTTTCCGCAACCCGGGCCTGGCCGCTGTCGAGTAGGGCGATGGCGGCCTCAACCGCGCTTTTAACGTCGCTGCTGACCGTTGTTGGTGTGATATTCATGCGGTTTTCAAACGCGTCTTCGATAATGCTTTTTAAATCAGCCATGATGGTGCTTTAGCCCTCAGTTGCATGGGTCAGTTGTTCCACCAGCACGCGGCGCAACTGACTTTGTTCGTCAGCGGTGAGCGCTTCGTCCTGGCGGGTGGAAATCATAAAAAAGTCTTCGGCCCGTTCGCCAATAGTGGTGATTTTGGCGGCATGGATATTAATTTCGCATTGTGCAAACACCTGACCTATATCAGCCAGCAAACCCGGTGTATCCAAAGCTGCGAGTTCCAGCATGGTGCGGTGTTTATTTTTGCCAGGTAAAAACACCACTTTGGGCGGCACATGAAATGCCCGTAACTGTTTGTTGGGACGGGCTTTTTGCCGTTCGCTGGTGGGTGGATTGCTAATATAGGTTTCCAGCGCTTTTTTGATGCTGGTGATGCGCGAGGTGGATGTCACTGCCGCGCCGTTTTGCTCGAGCACCACAAAGGTATCCATGGCATAACCGTCTTTATTGGTCATGATTTGCGCATCAAAAATACTGACTTTTTTGCTATCAAGCGCCGCCACCATCCGCGCGAATAAGTTCGGTTGATCGGCGGTATAGACGAAAATCTGCGTGCCACCGCGCATAGCGGTTGGGCTAATCAGCACCAGCGGCTGATTAAAATCAGCATGTTGCAGTAGGTTTTCGGTGTGCCAGGCAAGGAGTCGCGGATTGTAGCGGGCAAAATAGTCGGCTTTAAATTTACTCCAAAGCGGATTGACCTGCGCTTCGCTGACGCCTTTCTCAGCCAACAAACGCAAGGCTTCCGTTTGGTGTTCGCGGATTTGGTCGCGCAAATCCATTGGTTTTTCTAAACCTCGGCGAAAAGCTTTTTGCGTGCCGAGATAAAGCTCACGAAGCAAAGAGCCTTTCCAATCGTTCCATAAGTTATCGTTGGTGGCGCGAATATCCGCCAGCGTTAAGCAATACAAATAATTTAACCGGGTTTCATCGCGGACTTTTTCGGCAAATTCAGCAATGACGGCCGGGTCATGAATATCGCGACGCTGCGCGGTAACCGACATCAATAAATGTTGCTCAACCAGCCAGACGATTAACTTGGTATCAAATTCACTGAGTTTATGCAGTTTGCCAAACTCACGCGCATCCATCGCGCCTAAATCGGAGTGATCGCCACCGCGGCCTTTGGCGATATCGTGAAAAATGCCACCTAAATACAAGAGCTCCGGCTTTTCCAGCCGGTTGACGATATCGGTGCACAGCGGAAATTCATTGGCAAATTCCGGTTCGCTGTAGCGATGTAAGTTTTTCAGCACCCGATGGGTGTGTTCATCCACGGTATATGCGTGGAACAAATCAAACTGCATCTGACCGACAATATTACGCCACTGCGGTAAATAGGCTGCCAGAATGCCGTGACGGTGCATCAGGGTAATAGCGCGATCCATGCCATGCGGATGGCGGATAATCGCCATAAACAGCTGACGGCAAGCTTCATAATCCTGTAAATCGCCCATCAAACGACGGCGTACTTGGCGCAGCAACCGAATGGTTTCCGAGTGAATGCCGTGAATTTGCGGGTGGTTGGCGATATGCCAGAATAGTCTGAGGATATTTTCACGCCGGGCAAACACCGCTTTATCGGTGGCGTGAATAAGGTGGCCCTGAATTTCAAAAAAGTCATCCAGCGGCTGGGTTTTATATTTACTGTGGCTTTTGAGAATGCTGCCTTCAAAATGCTGCAACAGCATTTCGTTGAGTTCGCTGACGCGCTGCACGGTGCGGAAAAACCGCTTCATCATCCGCTCAACCGACGCTTTACCGTCATCGCCAAAACCGAGGCGGTTGGCTACTGCCGGTTGATAATCAAATAGAATGCGGTTTTCGTTCCGACCGGCCTCAATATGCAGTGCAAAACGCATCTGCCATAAATAAGCTTCACACTCCATCAGTTCCTGATATTCATCTTCAGTCAGATACTGATAGGCCACCAGTTCGCGCATGGTGCGGGTACGAAAGTGTTTTTTCGCCACCCAGCCGATGGTTTGAATGTCGCGCAAACCACCAGGATTGGCTTTTAAATTCGGTTCAAGGTTATAGGCGGTGCCATGATATTGCGCATGCCGGCCTTGTTGTTCGTGGCGTTTCGCCTGGAAAAAATCTTTACTCGGCCAGAAGTTATCTTTGCTAACTTCAACTTGCAGACTGTCAAACAGCTGCTGATTGCCCGCCAGATAACGCATTTCCATTAAATTAGTGGCGATGGTGATGTCGTCTTTGCCAAGGCTGACCGACTCTTTAATGGTGCGCACGCTATGGCCGACTTCTAACCGTAGGTCCCATAGCAAAGTGACGAAATGGGCGATTTGTTCCTGCAAGGCCGGGTTTAAACGGGCTTCGGTCAGGATCAATAAATCGATATCCGAATAAGGATGCAGCTCGCCACGGCCATAACCGCCGACGGCAATCAAGGTTAACTGCTTTTGTTTACTGAGGTCAAAATGTTGCCATAACGACTGTAACACGTCGTCCATAAACCGTGCCCTGGCTTTGACCAGATTATTGACGGTTTGGGTTTGCGAGCTGACTTTCAGCCATTCCAGAAAGTCAGCAAAATGTTTTTTGTAACTATCGAGGGTAAAGTGACCTGGAATGGTCTTGTCAAATACAAGCGCCGTGCTCATGAAAAATACCCTAACTGGTTACTTTTTGTCGTCTGACACGCCGGCGCTTTAAAATGCAGTTTAAAATCAGTCGGCAGTCAGGATTCGTTCGATGGTATCGTCCTGACGTAAGGTCAGAATTTCACAGCCTGTCTCAGTGACCACAATGGTATGTTCAAACTGAGCGGATAAACTACGATCTTTCGTCACAACCGTCCAGCCGTCTTTTAACAATTTACTGTGCCGCTCACCAGCATTGACCATCGGCTCCACCGTCAGGCACATCCCGGTTTTCAGGGTTTCGCCAGTGCCAGGTTTACCATAGTGCAACACTTGCGGATCCTCGTGGAACACAGCGCCAATGCCATGACCACAGTATTCACGCACGATAGAGTAATTGTGCTTCTCAGCATGCACCTGAATCGCATGGCCGATGTCGCCCAACCGGCAGCCATTTTTGACTTTCTTTAAGCCCAGATACAGCGCTTCCTGCGTCACCCGGATCAACCGTTCGGCCAGAATACTTGGTTTGCCAATCACAAACATTTTTGAGGTATCACCGTGGAAACCGTCTTTGATCACGGTGATATCAATATTAATGATGTCGCCGTCTTTCAAAATTTTGTCGTCAGCCGGAATACCATGGCAAATCACGTGATTGACCGAAGTACAAATGGATTTTGGGAAGCCGTGATAATTTAATGGTGCCGGGATTGCCTGCTGCACATTGACGATGTAATCATGGCAAATCCGATCGAGCTCGCCAGTGCTGACACCCGCTTTCACATGAGGCTCAATCATTTCAAGCACTTCGGCTGCTAGTCGTCCTGCGACGCGCATTTTTTCGATCTGTTCCGGCGTCTTAATGTTTGCGGCCATGCCATTTCTCTCTTTGCTGTAGCACTGCATAACCCGCGGTCATTTGACTTACATTGCTGTAAATCTAAGCGGCGGATTGTGTTTCAAGGGCGCCTATGGTATAAAGCGCGCCGCAATTTGGCAAATAGCTTGTGGCTTTTTTCACTAAATACCACAAACCCTGTTGTCAGCTTAGCGAACCAAACTTAATTAAATAACACACATACACCGTCACATAAGCCGGGGTGCCAATGAAAGTTGGTCGGATTTATGGGGTGTATGGAGGCCTAACCCCCACTCAAAGGAAATAACTCTGATGGCAAAAGTTTCAATGCGCGATATGCTCCAGGCGGGCGTACATTTTGGTCACCAAACCCGTTACTGGAACCCAAAAATGAAGCCGTTCATTTTCGGTGCTCGTAACCGCGTTCATATCATCAACCTGGAAAAAACGGTTCCAATGATGAATGACGCACTGGCTTTCATCCAGTCAGTGGCTGCCAAAAAAGGCAAAATCCTGTTTGTTGGTACCAAACGCGCTGCTTCAGAAGCAATCAAAGAAGCTGCTCAGCAATCTGATCAGTACTTCGTAAACCACCGCTGGTTAGGTGGCATGCTGACTAACTGGAAAACAGTTCGTCAATCTATCAAGCGTCTGAAAGACCTGGAATCACAAAGCCAGGACGGTACTTTTGACAAGCTGACTAAAAAAGAAGCTTTAGACCGTACCCGCGAGATGGAAAAGCTGGACAAGAGCTTAGGTGGTATCAAGGACATGGGCGGCCTGCCTGATGTTCTGTTCGTGATCGATGCCGACCATGAACACATCGCAATCAAAGAAGCAAACAACCTGGGTATTCCAGTAGTTTCTATCGTTGATACTAACTCTGATCCAGAAGGTGTTGACTTTGTCGTTCCAGGCAACGACGACGCTATCCGTGCTATCCAGTTATACCTGGCCGCTGTGAATCAAGCGATCGTTGAAGGACGTGACAAAAACATCGAAGTCCAGGCTGAAGCCGATAACTTCGTTGCTGCTGAGTAATTAGCAGTGTCTGGTGTTTCTGTCATCTGAAACACGACTATACCCGTTATCCTTGAGGGTGACGGGTATTACACGTTTAAATTGAACAGGGGCCCCGGCCCCTGTTTGTCTAACCTGATTGAATGCGAGGAATTCCCATGGCTGTTACTGCCGGTATGGTAAAAGAATTACGCGAGCGCACTGGCGCTGGCATGATGGATTGCAAAAAAGCTTTAGAAGAAACCAATGGTGACATCGAAGGCGCAATCGAATTAATGCGTAAAAACGGTCAAGCCAAAGCTGCGAAAAAAGCGGGCCGGATTGCTGCTGAAGGTACTGTGATCACTCGCGTTGGTAACGGTTACGCTATCGCAATCGAATTTAACTGTGAAACTGACTTCGTTGGTCGTGATGCCAGCTTCCTGGCTTTCGCTAACGCAGTTGCTGATCTGGCTCACGCCAACAAGCTGTTCACTGTTGAAGAAATCAGTGCCGCTTCTTTGGGCGACACCACAGTTGAAGAAGCTCGCGCTACTCTGGTGACTAAAATCGGCGAAAACATCAACGTTCGTCGTATTTCATTAGCTCAGGGCGACGTGATCGGCCAATACACTCACTCAGGCCGTATCGGCGTGTTGACTGTGTTGGAAGGCGGTAACGAGGAGATCGCAAAAGACGTCGCAATGCACGTTGCGGCAAACAACCCATCTTTCCTGACTCCAGATGCAGTGCCGGCTGAAGTCGTTGCAAAAGAGCAGGAAATCCAGGTTGAAATCGCGATCAACAGCGGCAAGACCAAAGAAATCGCTGAAAAAATGGTTGCTGGTCGTATGACTAAGTTTACCGGCGAAGTGTCTTTGACTGGTCAAATGTTCGTGAAAGATCCAAGCATCACTGTTGGCGAATTCCTGAAGCAAAAAGGCGCCAAAGCAGTTAGCTTCATCCGCTTAGAAGTAGGCGAAGGCATCGAGAAGCAGGAAACTGACTTCGCTGCTGAAGTAGCTGCACAGATCGCTGCTGCAAAAAAATAATGCAAGCTTTAGCTAATGGCTAAAACCCGCTAAAATAACCGCGACCCGGCTACGCCCGTCGCGGTTTTTTTTTAAATAGAGGGAGCAACTGTATCCTCAGTCCATTATCTGACGTGAAGCCAGTTAAGGGGCAGGTAACGGATACACCAGACACCAGCGAAAGTGCATCATCATGATAACTTTCACACCCGGTGATGTTGCAGCGCGGACTGCAATCGCAGCAGCCGATTGGCGGCTGCATGGCTAGCAAGGAAACCGCAATAATGTTTACAGACGAAACTTCAATCCGGCCTGATGGGGATCTCATGAGTACAAGTCCAAAACCAACCTATAGAAGAATTTTATTAAAACTAAGCGGTGAAGCCCTGATGGGGGACGAAGGTTTTGGGATTGATCCCAAAGTACTGGATCGCATGGCTCAGGAAATTAAAGAGCTGGTCGAGCTTGGAGTGCAAGTCGGTATTGTGATTGGTGGCGGTAATATCTTCCGTGGCGAAGGTCTGGCGAAAGCGGGCATGAACCGGGTGGTTGGCGACCACATGGGGATGCTCGCCACGGTGATGAACGGTTTAGCAATGCGCGATGCGCTGCACCGGGCTTTTGTCAACGCCCGCCTGATGAGTGCTTTTCCACTCAATGGCGTTTGCGATAACTACAGCTGGGCGGAAGCCATCAGTTTATTAAAATCGGGTCGTGTTGTGATTTTCTCTGCCGGTACCGGCAACCCATTTTTCACCACTGATTCCGCAGCTTGCTTGCGCGGGATCGAAATTGAAGCGGACTGTGTGTTAAAAGCCACCAAGGTCGATGGCGTGTATTCTGCCGATCCGGTGAAAGATCCTGCGGCCACTTTGCATAGTCAGCTGACGTATGATGAAGTGTTAGACAAAGAACTGAAAGTGATGGATTTAGCCGCATTTACTTTGGCGCGCGATCACAATATGCAAATCCGGGTGTTTAATATGAACAAACCTGGTGCATTAAAACGAGTGATCATGGGCGAGAGCGAAGGCACAGTGATCGACCACGCGGAAAATTTGCAGTAGACTAGCGCCCGGCGTTAACCAGCAAAGCCAGATTTTGGCTTTTGCTTATACCCAAAATAATTGAAGATGCAGGATGGCCACGGTGGAACCGCGACAAGTGAGTGAGACTGGAACGCCAGCCCGACCTGGAGCATAGTTGTCCTATGTGACTAGGGCGAACGAGCGCAGGCAACAACCCTGCAACTTCAAGGATGACGGGTATAATAACTCAAAGGAAATATTCAGGTGATTAACGATATTCTGAAAGATAGCAAAACCCGGATGGAAAAAAGCGTCGAAGCGCTGAAAAACCAACTGACCAAAATTCGTACCGGCCGCGCGCACCCAAGCCTGCTCGACAGCATCAGTGTTTCTTATTACGGTTCTGATACGCCGCTGCGTCAGGTTGCTAACGTGTCAGCAGAAGATTCCCGTACCCTGATGATCACGGTATTTGACCGTTCGATGATCCAGGCTGTCGAAAAAGCCATCATGCAATCAGATCTGGGTTTAAACCCAATCGGTGCAGGTACTTCTATTCGGGTACCGTTACCAGCACTGACTGAAGAGCGCCGGAAAGATTTAGTAAAAGTCGTTCGTGGCGAAGCTGAAGGCGCGCGCGTGGCGATTCGCAACATCCGTCGTGATGCCAATGCTGACTTAAAAGCGCTACAAAAAGACAAAGAAATCAGTGAAGATGATGAGCGTCGTGCTTCGGATGAAATTCAGAAAATTACTGACGCCTGGATCAAAAAAGTAGATGAAGTATTAGCAGACAAAGAAAAAGAATTGATGGCCGTTTAGTCCAATTTCTTATTGCTTTGTAGACAAAGCGCCGTGCAGCTTCACTACGCGGCGCTTTTTTTGTTCGGATAAATGTTGCCGGTTCCCAAAGGGGCCAGCAGCCGCAGGCAGGCACTGATGACTGAAGAGACACAAGCGTTTAACCACGCTTTGCCGCAACATGTCGGAATTATTATGGATGGTAACGGCCGCTGGGCCGAACGCCAGGGGAAACCTCGGGTCTGGGGTCATAAAAAGGGCGTGGACGCCGTGCGTCGCGCAGTGAGTTTCTGTCGCCGGCTTGGTATACCCTCTTTAACGTTATTTGCCTTTAGCAGTGAAAACTGGCGCCGTCCGGAAGATGAAGTTTCCAGCCTGATGCAGCTGTTTTTATTTGTGCTGGAAAAAGAAGTCAAGGCGCTGCATAAGAATGAAGTGCGGCTCAATATTATCGGTGACTTGTCACGGTTTAGTGCTAAGTTACAAGCCAATATCGAAAAAGCGCAACAGCTGACGGCCAACAATACCGGCTTGACGCTCAATGTCGCCGCCAACTATGGTGGACGTTGGGATATTGCCAATGCTGCGCGCCAACTGGCATTTCAGGTTGCTGCAGGGCAATTACAGGCTTCAGACATCAATGAACAATTGTTGTCGCAACACATTCAGATGCATGATCAGCCAGAGCTGGATTTAATGATCCGGACCGGTGGCGACATTCGCATTAGTAACTTTTTATTGTGGCAGGCTGCTTATGCCGAGCTTTGTTTTATCGACACCTTATGGCCAGACTTTGATGATCAGGTGTTCGCTGAAGCAATTGCCAGTTTTGTCAGCCGGGAGCGCCGTTTTGGCTGCACTGGTGAACAAATCAGGGCTTTAGCTGCCGGCTTCACAGAAGGATCATAAGATTGTTTAAACAACGTCTGCTGACAGCACTGGTGTTAGCACCTTTAGCGCTCGGTGCAGTGTTTTACCTACCTCCGGTTGGCTTTGCCGTGTTTCTTGGTTGCGCTTTTTTAATTGCCGCCTGGGAATGGGCCAGTTTTTGTGGATGGCAGACCTTGCCGCAGCGTCTGAGCTTTACGGTCGGATCCTCTTTCTGGTACTTGCTTTGCTATCAAGCTTTGCCACAGCAGCTCGTTTGGCCCATTCAAACCAATCAGGTTGCGCAAATTTCTTTGTGGTCTGGCGTCTGTTGGTGGCTATTGGCCGTGCTACTGGTGTTGAGTTTTGGTAAAACCAAAAGGTTCTGGCAGCATAATAAACTGCTCAAAGCGCTGATGGGCTGGTTTACATTAGTGCCTAGTTTCGCGGCGTTGCTCCTGCTACGGAACGTGAATTTTGAACAATCAACCTTCACCGGGGCTTGGCTGATTTGTATGTTGCTGGGACTGGTATGGGCTGCAGATATCGGCGGTTATGTTATTGGCAAGCCTTTTGGCAAACATAAACTGTTGCCAGAGGTCAGCCCGGGCAAAACGCTGGAGGGGATGCTGGGGGGCTTGCTGTTTGTGATGACGCTGTTAACCGGCGTGGCCGCTTATCTTAACTGGCCGGATGGCGTTGCACTGTGGTATCTGGCAGCCTTGTTATTGACGTTTTTGTCAGTGTTTGGCGACCTGTCCGAGAGTATGTTTAAGCGGGTCGCTGGACTAAAAGACAGTGGCAGCATATTTCCGGGACATGGCGGTATCATGGACAGGATTGATAGTTTGACAGCGACCGCACCTTTGTTTGCGTTGTTTGTCGCTATGCTAGGTGGTTTTTAATGCCGCGTCAGGTTGTGATTTTAGGTTCGACCGGTTCGATTGGCTGCAGTACGCTGGATGTGATAGCGCAGCATCCGGAGCGTTTTTCAGTGCTGGCACTGACTGCGGGTCGTCAGGTCGGAAAACTGCTGCAACAGTGCCTGCTGTTTAAACCCCGTTATGCCGCATTGATGCATCAAACAGACGCTGATTGGTTGCGTGAACAACTGAAATTGTCGGGTTCTGCCACCGAAGTTTTAAGCGGTGCTGCAGCTTTTGAGCAACTGGCAGCGCATGCTGATGCCGACATTGTGATGGCCGCGATTGTGGGGGCCGCAGGCTTGTTGCCTACCTTGGCGGCGGTGAAACAAGGTAAAACCGTGCTGTTGGCAAATAAAGAAGCACTGGTGATGAGCGGCGAGTTATTTATCGATGCAGTGAAAAAACACCAGGCGGTCCTGTTGCCAATCGATAGTGAGCACAATGCGATTTTCCAGTGTCTGCCACCCGCCTTGCAGGCTCATAGTTATCAAGGTTCACTGCCGCAAGCTGGCATTTCGAAAATCTTATTGACTGGCAGCGGTGGACCGTTCCGGCAAACAGACCTGGCGCTATTTGAGCAGATTACCCCGGCGCAAGCTGTTGCTCATCCCAACTGGAGCATGGGGCAAAAAATTTCAGTCGACAGTGCCACCATGATGAACAAAGGGCTGGAGTTTATTGAAGCCCGTTGGTTGTTTAATTGCCAGCCAGAAGATATCGAAGTGGTATTACACCCACAAAGTATCATTCACTCGATGGTGCAATATAGTGACGGCTCGGTGTTGGCACAGCTTGGCAACCCGGATATGCGTACGCCAATTGCCCATGCACTGGCCTTTCCCGAGCGTATTGCCAGCCATGTTAAACCTTTAGATTTTTTCAGTTTGGCGAGTTTTACTTTTGAGCGACCTGAGCCTGAGCGCTACCCTTGCTTGGGTTTAGCGATAGATGCATGCCGTCACGGGCAGGGGGCGACCACCGCACTGAATGCTGCTAATGAGGTTGCAGTCGACGCATTTTTACAGCAGCAAATAGCCTTCACCGCGATCGCCACGATCAACGCGCGTTGTCTGGAGCATTTTGCTCATCATCAGGCGTCACAACTTGAGGATATCCTGGCACTGGATGCTGAAAGCCGGGTTTATGCCCAACAACAACTGAGGAATTTTGCCCGATGAGCGCCTTTGTATGGAATCTGTTGTCTTTTGTGGTGGCACTGGGGTTACTCGTGACCGTTCATGAGTTCGGTCATTTTTGGGTGGCACGTAAAAACGGCATTCTGGTGAAACGGTTCTCGATTGGTTTTGGTAAAACTTTGTATAGTTGGCGCGACCGCCAAGGCACCGAGTTTGTGATCGCTGCGATTCCGCTGGGTGGTTATGTGCGGATGCTGGATGAGCGTGTTGATCCGGTGCTGCCGGAATTTTCTGATTTGGCCTTTAATAACAAAACCGTACCACAGCGGATGGCCGTGATTGCCGCAGGTCCAATCGCTAATTTCCTGTTTGCTATCGTTGTATTAACCCTGATGTACCTGATCGGTGTGCCTACCTTAAAGCCGGTGGTGGCCGATGTGGTGCCCAATTCGATTGCCGCTTCAGCGCAACTGCCAAGCGAGCAAAAAATTGTGGGGGTTAATGATGAAGTGGTAAGGGACTGGCAGGCGATTAGTCTGATGCTGGTTGGGCAAATCGGTCGCGATAGCGTCACTTTGACGTTGCAGGATCCGCAAACTCAGGCACAGACGTCATATCCGTTAGATTTACGCGATTGGCGCTTTGATCCGGACAAAGACTCTATTTTCACCAGTTTAGGCCTGGTACCCAAACAAGCCCTGGCGTTATTAGAGGTTGCCAGCATAGAACAAGATTCCGCCGCTCAAAGATCAGGTTTGTTACTGGGCGATAAGTTTATTGCCGCGGCCGGGGTGACTTTGCAGCGTTGGGAGCAGCTGGTGCAGATTATTCAGAATAATCCCGGTAAGGCAGTCCCGATGGTTATTGAACGGCAGGGGCAGGAAATTTTGCTGGAGGTCACCCCGCAAAGCCGGACCATGCCAGATGGTTTTCATCAAGGCTTCCTTGGTGTCGCGCCACGGGTGCAACCGCTTGAAGATTCGATGTTTTTTGAACAGCAATACGGTCCGGTAGAGGCGGTGTGGCAAGGGATCATCCGGACCTGGCAATTAGTGCGGCTGAGCTTTTCAATGGTTGAAAAACTGCTGTTTGGCGACGTTTCAGTCAAGCATTTAAGCGGTCCTATTTCCATTGCGCAGGGCGCGGGAAGCAGTGCCGATATGGGGCTGATCGCCTTTTTATCCTTCCTGGCGTTAATCAGTGTCAACCTCGGGGTGGTAAATTTACTGCCGCTGCCTATTTTGGATGGCGGCCATTTAATGTATCTTGTGGTGGAACTTCTCACCGGCAGACCGGTCTCTGAGAAAGCGCAGGAGACAGGTTTTAAAATCGGAGCCTTCGTTCTGCTGATGTTAATGGGAATTGCGCTGCTCAACGATATTTCTCGTTTGTAATAAACTAATCATAAGTAGTCCAAAACAATGACAATTAAACGATTAGTAGCTGCGATGTTGCTGGCTTCTGCCAGTAACTCGGTGCTCGCTGAACAATCATTTACGGTAAAAGACATTCAGGTGGAAGGCTTACAACGCGTTGCATTAGGCGCGGCCCTGAATAATCTGCCATTTAATATCGGCGATACAGTGACGGATTACACCCTGTCCAAAGGTATCAAATCTTTATACTCTGCAGGTCATTTTGATGAAATTGCCGTGTATCGTGACGGCAGCACTGTCATTTTCCGGGTAAAGGAACGGCCAACCATCAACGCCATCGAATTCGATGGTAATAAAGACATCAAAGAAGACCAGCTGTCTGAAAGTCTGACCAACCAGAAAATTATCGTTGGTGAACAGCTGGATAAAACCATTATCCGTGAAATTGAAAATGGCTTAACCGAGTTCTACCACGGTGTCGGTAAGTACAATGCCAAAGTTGCGATCAAACTCACCTATCTGCCACGCAACCGGGTCAACCTGAAGTTAGAATTTGTCGAAGGCGACGCAGCCTCAGTGCGGCAAATCAATATTGTCGGTAACGAGTTGTTCAGCGACGAACAAATCCTCAAAGACACGGAGTCCAAGGTCGATCTACCTTGGTGGCGCTTTATGTCATCCGATCGCTATCAAAAAGACACCCTCAAAGGCGATTTAGAAAAAGTCCGCAGTTTTTATCTGGATCGCGGTTACTTACGTTTTGATATCGAAGCCAACACCGTCGCAGTCAGTCCGGACAAAACTTCAGTGTATGTCACGTTGCAAGTCAAGGAAGGTGAACAATATACCGTGACAGGGGTCGATTTTGTTGGCGACCTGATTGGTCAGGACGAATTTATCAAAGCGATGCTGCCGATCAAAGCCGGGCAACTGTATAACGGTGCATTGGTGACGTATACCGAAGAGAGTATTGCTAAGTTTTTGGCAAGTTTCGGGTATGCCAATTCGAAAGTCCGTACCAGCACCAATATCAATGATGAAACCAAGGAAGTATCGTTAACGCTGGCTGTCGAGCCGGGTAAGCGCGTATACGTGAACCGGATCCTGGTTAGCGGGAATGCCGCGACCAAAGATGAAGTCATTCGGCGTGAAATCCGGCAGATGGAAGGCGCCTGGTTATCAAATACCACGCTTGAATCGTCGAAACTTTGGATCCAGCGACTGCCTTACATCGAAAAAGTTGACTTTGATACCAAACCGGTTCCAGGTTTTGAAGATAAAGTTGACGTGAATTTCAAGGTCAAAGAACGTTCATCCGGTAGCTTCAATGCCGGCGTGTCCTTTGGTAGCTATCAGGGGTTGGCCTTCCAGTTTGGTGTCGAGCAACAGAGTTTCCTGGGATCAGGTAATTCTGCCGGGATTAGCCTGAATACCAATAAATATCAGAAATCGATTAACCTCAACTATACCGATCAGTATTTCACCATTGATGGGATCAGTTTGGGCGGCAGCATTTTCTACAGTGACTTTGATGGCAGTAAAGCGGGTTCTGAAGCTTATAACCAAACCAGTTATGGTACTGGAGTTAACTTTGGTTATCCGATTAATGAATACAGCCGCCTGAATTTTGGAACTTCAGTCACTTTTAGCGAAATCGCTTATATTCAGGAGTTTGATCAGTTACGTCATTTCCGCGCGGTCTTGGTCGATCCAAGCCGGCCGGATCAAGCCTATAAGTTTACCAACTACGACCTGTCCGTGGGTTGGATCCGTAGCACCCTCAACCGCGGTACTTTCCCGACCGACGGTCTAAGAGTCTCGATCGGCGGCAAGATCACCACGCCAAATTCCGATTTAACCTACTTTAAAGCTAACTTTGAAGCTGCCAATTACATCGCGCTGAGTAACGACCATAGCTGGTCGTTCCTTAGCAAACTGGAACTTGGCTATGGTAACGGTTATGGCTCTAACAATGGTTATGACCATACCTTGCCGTTTAATGACAACTTCTACGCCGGTGGTCAGAACTTCCGTGGTTTTGAAAACCGCGTCATTGGCCCGCGTGCGGTCTATCGTTTTGTGAATTCAGTGCCAGGATTACCAGATCCTTTTGCCACCGGTACGATTGGTAATTTGCCGATGTCGCCTGAATTTGACAGCTACAGCATCTCGCAACGTTCTTTTGGTGGTAACGCCATGGCGATCGCGACTTTGGAGTTAATCACACCGACCCCACTGCTGAAAGAAGATTACGCCAACTCAGTACGGACCAGTTTATTTGTGGATGCCGGTAACGTTTGGGACACTGAATTCGACATGAGTCGATATGCGAAATTGACCCGTTACCAGGACTTGAATTACCTGCAAAGCGAATTGCTGGATTATTCAGATGCAGGTATGATTCGGGTCTCTGCAGGGGTCACAGTACAGTGGATTTCACCGATGGGTCCATTAACTTTCAGCCTGGCCAAAATCATCAAAAAGTATGATGGTGATGAGCAGGAGAACTTCAGCTTTAATATCGGCACAACTTTTTAAGAATTATTTTGAGGTTAAAGGACATTATGTTTAAGCCAAGCTTTACCAAAACAGCAGTGTTACTCGCCAGTGTTCTGATGGCTGGTTCTGTTACTGCAAAAGAAATGAAAGTGGGTGTGGTGAATGTGCGTGCCGTGTTCAGCCAAATCCCACAAACAGCCAAAGTTCAGGAAGCGTTGAAAACTGAATTTGGTGCCAAATTTGCTGAAATGCAAAAGTTGGAAAATGACCTGAAGTTTAATATTGAAAAATTTAAGCGCGATGGCTCAACGATGAGCGAACAGCAGAAGAAAGATCTGCAGGCAGCGATCGAAAAGCAACAGCAGCAATATGAACCAATGGCGCGTTCTTTGGAAGAAAGCTACCGTCAGCGTCAGGGCGAAGAAAACAACAAAATTGGTGCTTTAATCAAAACTGCAATTGAAGCGATTGCTGCAAAAGACCAATATGATGTAATTCTGAATGCCGAAGCTGCGGTATTTGCCAAACCAGAGTTTGATATCTCATCTGCTGTGGTTACTCAGGTTAGCAAAGCTAAATAATGCCGGTTTATAATTTACAGGCATTGGCTGAGCATTTAGATGCTCAGCTGCATGGAGACGGTGCTGTTGAAGTCAGCGCTGTCGCCACGCTAGAAGAGGCTGGTTCTGGCCAGATTACTTTTCTGGCCAATTCGAAATACCGCAAATTTCTGCAACAGACCAAAGCTTCAGCATTGCTCATCAAAGCAGAAGATCTGGAGTTTTGTCCTGTTGCTGCCTTGGTTGTTAAAGACCCTTACGTTGCCTTCGCCAAAGTTGCACAGTTGTTGGATAGCACGCCAGCTGCTGCAGTCGGTCTTCATCCCACGGCAATCGTTGACAGCTCAGCACGGATTGATCCTAGCGCCAAACTTGGTCCTTATGTCGTTGTGGCCAAAGATGCGGTGATTGCTGCCGGGGTCGAAATCGGTGCTGGTAGTTACATCGGTGAGGGCGCCCAGATTGGTGCTGGTTGTAAAATCTGGCCCAAGGTGTCGATTTATCATCGGGTCCAGCTCGGTCAGCGCTGTATTGTGCACAGTGGCGCGGTCATCGGCGCCGATGGCTTTGGTTTTGCGAACGAACGTGGCCAATGGTTGAAAATCCCGCAGGTTGGGACTGTGATCGTTGGCGATGACTGTGAGATCGGCGCCAACACCACCATCGACCGCGGGGCAATTGGCGATACTCTGATTGGCTACAATGTGATTCTGGATAATCAGGTGCAGATTGCGCACAACGTGCAGATCGGCGATCACAGCTGCATTGCAGGCTGTACAGTGGTGGCTGGCAGTACTAAAATTGGCAAATATTGTGTGATCGGTGGTGCTTGCGCTATTACCGGACATATCGAAATTTGCGATGCGGTCCAGATCACCGGTATGAGCATGATCACCAAAGCCATAACCGAAAAAGGCATTTACTCATCCGGCATGCCTGCGACAACCAATCTGGAGTGGCGCAAGACCAATGCCCGTTACCGGCAGTTGGAACAAATGTATCAGCGGTTACGCGAAGTCGAGCAAGAACTGGCTCAATTGCGTAACGTCACCGGCGAATAACCGCAGCAACTTATTGCTTTTATTCATTCTGGTCGATGCCCACAATCATTGAAGATACGGGTAGGCGCCAAGCGAGTGAAGCCCCGGGAGCATAGCTATCTATGTGACTGGGGTGAAAGAGCGAAAGCAACACCCCGCATCTTCAAGGATGACGGGTATAAATCAGTCAGAGGGCTCATCTTGACGAATTCATTAAATACCATCGAAATTCAAGAAATTATGGCGCTGTTGCCGCATCGTTACCCGTTTTTATTGATTGATCGGGTGCTTGATTTCACGCCCGGCGAATCGCTGACTGCCATTAAAAATGTCAGTATAAATGAACCCATTTTCACCGGCCATTTTCCAAATATGCCGATTTTTCCCGGAGTCCTGATTCTTGAAGCCATGGCGCAAGCCACCGGTATTCTGGGATTTAAGACGGTGACCGAGCGCACCGAAAACGAGTTGTATCTATTTGCAGCGATTGACGAAGCGCGCTTTAAAAAGCCGGTGGTGCCGGGCGATCAGTTACTGATCGAGGTCAAGTTTTTAAAAGAACGCCGCAATTTGTGGAAATTCGCTTGTGAAGCTAAGGTGGATGGACAAGTCGTCTGTACCGCTGAATTGATGTGTGCCAGAAGAGAACTTTAATATGATCCATCCTTCAGCTGTGATCGAAGCCGGTGCCCGCATCGGTAACAATGTGCGGATTGGCCCTTTTAGTTATATCGGTGCCGATGTTACTTTGGGCGATGATTGTATTGTTGAGTCACATGTGGTGATCAAAGGGCCTTCGACCATTGGTCGGGGCAACCATTTTTTCCAGTTCGCCAGTATTGGCGAGGCTTGTCAGGACAAAAAATATAAAAATGAACCGACTGAATTGCAGATCGGCGATTTTAATATTTTCCGCGAGGGCTGTACCGTCCACCGCGGCACGATTCAGGACAAAGGACTGACCGCGATTGGCAGCCATAATTTGTTTATGAATTACACCCATGTGGCCCATGATTGTGTGATCGGCAGCAATGTGATTTTTGCCAATGGCGCTTCGACTGCCGGTCATTGTCAGGTGGGGGACTGGGTGATTATCGGTGGGATGAGTGGCGTACATCAGTTTTGTCAGATTGGTGCGCACAGTTTTATTGGCGGCGGTTCTATTGTCGTCAAAGACGTGCCACCTTTCGTGATGGCTCATGGTTCGCACGCAGTGCCGAACGGGATCAATTCGGAAGGGTTAAAACGTCGTGGTTTCAGTGCGGAAGCCATCCTGGAAATTCGCCGCGCTTATAAAGTTTTGTATCGGCAGGGGTTGACCGTCAATGAAGCCTTGACTGAACTCGCGACTAAATCAGAACAATGGCCGGAGATTAAGCTCTTTACTGATTTTATTCAGAATTCTGCCCGTGGTATTGTGCGTTAAACGAGGCAGTCGTAAACTTTTACAGCGCCGTTGTCGGGTTAGATAACGGCGTTTTTATTTGTGCCGATTGGCGTGAGACCTCGTAAAACCGGCCTCAATTTAAGCAAGGAACCTGAAATCCCGTGATCACAAGCACGCAAAGACCGTTAAGAATTGCCTTGATTGCTGGCGAGCATTCCGGTGATATCCTTGGCGCAGATTTAATCCTGGCCCTGAAACAGAAACTTCCTGCGGCTGAGTTTTATGGCATCGGTGGTGACAGAATGCGCGCTGAAGGCTTCAGGACGGTCTTCGATATGGAAGAGCTGGCGGTGATGGGGATTGTCGAGGTGTTAGGGCGATTACCACGGCTGTTAAAAGTTCGCCGCGATATTCTGGCCCATTTTACTGCGCACAAACCAGATCTCTTTATCGGTATTGATGCACCTGATTTTAATTTACCGGTGGAACTAAAACTTAAACAAGCCGGGATCAAGACGGTGCATTATGTCAGTCCGTCCGTGTGGGCCTGGCGGCAAAAAAGAATTTTTAAGATTGCGGCGGCCACCGATTTAGTGCTGGCGTTGTTGCCTTTTGAAAAAGCTTTTTACGATCTGCATCAGGTCCCTTGTACCTTTGTTGGCCATACCCTGGCGGATCAGATGCCCTTACAGCCGGACAAAACTGCCGACAAAGTGGCACTGGGTTTTAGCGCTGCAGCGCCGTTACTGGCGCTGATGCCGGGCAGTCGCACGAATGAAATCAAATTGTTAGCTCCTGAGTTTCTGCAAGCAGCCGCGCAGTTACAGCAGCAAAACCCTGGTTTACAGCTGGTGTGCAATATGGTGACCCCAGCGAAAGCTGAACTCTTCAGGCAAATCTGGCAACAACAGGCGCCGGATCTGCAGTTAACCTTGTTGATTGGGCAGGCGCGGCAAACCCTGTCGGCAGCCGATGCGGTATTGATTGCTTCCGGAACCGCAACGCTCGAAGCCATGTTGGCAAAAACGCCGATGGTCGTGGCCTACAAAACCAACTGGTTGACTTATCAAATTGCCAGCCGACTGGTGAAAGTCGAGTTCTTCAGTTTGCCGAATTTGCTAGCGAAAAAAGCGCTGGTGCCGGAGTTTTTACAGGAGCAGGTGACCGTGCCGGCGTTAGTAAATGCGTTGCAGCCTCTATTAACGTCTTCCGCTGCAGACACCCGCGCAGCCTTTACGCAGATCCATCAGCAGATCCGCTGCGATGCCAGCGCGCAAGCTGCCAAAGCTGTTTTGGAGTTAGTCCATGAGTGATTTTCAGCGACCGCCTTTTGCTTTGATAGCCGGTGTCGACGAGGTCGGACGCGGTCCTCTGGTTGGCGCAGTGGTCACGGCGGCCGTGATCCTCGATCCGAATCAGCCGATTAGCGGTTTAACCGACTCCAAAAAACTCAGCGAGAAAAAGCGCTTGTTGCTGGCAGAGGAAATTCGGAGTAAAGCGCTGAGCTGGAGTTTAGGCCGCGCCGAAGTTGAGGAAATTGACGAACTGAATATTTTGCACGCGACCATGTTAGCGATGGAGCGGGCGGTCGCCGGATTGCATATGAAGCCAGAATGGGTGCTGGTGGATGGGAATCGGGTTCCAGATGGTTTGAAGCATTGTGGTAGCGCGGTGGTCAAAGGCGATAGTCTGGTGCCGGAAATCAGTGCGGCGTCAATTATTGCCAAGGTGGCACGGGATGCGGAAATGACCGCTTTGCACCAGCAGTATCCCGAATATAATTTTGCCGGCCACAAAGGTTATCCTACCGCCGAACATCTGGCGGCTATTGCCAAACATGGCATTCTGGCGGAACATCGTCGCAGCTACAAACCGGTGCGGGACGCCATTGAATCGGGGCCTGGCGCAGAAGCATATGGCGATTAATCAGCTTTAATTCACAGATCAGCAAGGGCAAGCATGGAACCGGGTTTTGTTCACCTGCGGGTACACAGCGATTTTTCGATGATCGATGGTGTCAGTAAAATTAAGCCGATCGTTGGCGCCGCCAAAAAACTTGGTATGCCGGCGCTGGCGCTGACCGATCAGATGAATATGTGTGGTCTGGTACGGTTTTACAGTACGGCGCATGATGCCGGGATCAAACCGATTGTTGGTGCTGATATCTGGGCGCAACATCCGTTATTTCCGGGTGAAGCCTGCCGGCTGTTGATTCTGGCTGCGGACAACGAAGGGTATCAGAACCTGACCATGCTGCTATCCAAAGCCTATTTGCGCGGTCATGTCGCAGATAAACCGCAAATCGATCACGACTGGCTAATTGAGCACAACGCCGGCCTCATCGTACTGTCAGGCGCCAAAGATGGTCCACTTGGTAAAGCCTTGATTAAAGGCAATAAAGGCAGCAGCGATCAGCTGGTGGCTTTTTATCAGCACTATTTTCCCAACCGGTTTTTTTTGGAAGTGACCCGCACCGGGCGGTCGGATGAAGATATTTATCTGCAGCAAGCCGTCACGCTGGCTGAAGACTCCGGTTTACCGCTGGTGGCCACCAATGAAGTGGTGTTTTTAACCCCGGATGATTTTTCTGCGCATGAAATCCGCGTGGCGATCCACGATGGGTACACACTGGAAGATAAACGCCGGCCGAAGAACTATAGCGAGCAACAGTATCTGCGAAGTATCGAAGAGATGCAGGCGCTGTTTCATGATTTACCGGAAGCCTTGGCTAACTCAGTTGAAATTGCTAAACGGTGTAATGTCACCATTCGTTTGGGAGAGTATTTTCTGCCGGCTTTTCCAACCGGCGGTATGACCGACGGCGATTTTCTGGTGCTTAAGTCTCGCGAAGGTTTGGAAGAGCGGCTGCAAATTCTGTTTCCTGATGAAGCCGTGCGCAAGGAAAGACGCGGTGAATACGACGAGCGTTTGCAAATTGAACTCGACGTGATTAACCAGATGGGTTTCCCGGGCTACTTCCTGGTCGTGATGGAGTTTATTCAGTGGTCGAAAGATAACGATATTCCGGTGGGCCCAGGGCGGGGCTCTGGCGCGGGGTCATTGGTAGCGTACGCGCTAAAAATCACCGACTTAGACCCGCTGGAGTTTGATCTGCTGTTCGAACGGTTTTTGAACCCGGAGCGGGTATCGATGCCGGACTTTGACGTCGATTTTTGTATGGACCGGCGTGATGAAGTGATTGAACACGTCTCTGACATGTATGGCCGGGAAGCGGTGTCGCAAATTATCACCTTCGGTACCATGGCGGCCAAAGCGGTGATCCGCGATGTCGGCCGGGTACTTGGCCATCCTTATGGCTTTGTTGACCGCATTTCCAAACTGATCCCACCCACCCCTGGCATGACGCTGGAGCAAGCCTTTATCGAAGAGCCACGCCTGCCTGAGCTCTATGCCGCGGATCAGGAAGTCAAAGATCTGATTGATATGGCGCGGCGCTTAGAAGGGGTGACTCGGAACGCCGGTAAACACGCCGGTGGTGTGGTGATTGCGCCGACTAAAATTACCGATTTTGCCCCGGTGTACTGTGACAGTGAAGGCAATAACCCGGTCACCCAGTTTGATAAAAACGACGTGGAATATGCCGGTTTAGTGAAATTTGACTTCCTCGGCTTGCGGACGCTGACCATCTTGCAGTGGGCGGTCAATATGGTGAACGAACGGCACCTCAAAGAAGGCAAGCCTTTGGTCGACATCACGCAAATTCCGCTGGTTGATAAAAAAAGCTACGACATGCTGATGAAAGCGGAAACCACCGCGGTGTTCCAGCTTGAATCTCGGGGTATGAAAGACCTGATTCGCCGTCTGCAGCCCGACTGTTTTGAGGATATGATTGCCTTGGTGGCGCTGTTTCGGCCAGGCCCGCTGCAATCAGGCATGGTGGATAACTTTATTGACCGTAAACGCGGTCGAGAAGCCATTTCCTATCCAGATGCGACTTGGCAGCATGAATCGCTGAAGCCCATTCTGGAACCCACCTACGGCATTATTCTGTACCAAGAGCAGGTGATGCAGATCGCCCAGGTGTTGTCAGGCTATTCGCTGGGCGGCGCTGACTTGTTGCGCCGCGCCATGGGTAAGAAAAAACCAGAGGAAATGGCCAAGCAGCGCGATACCTTCCAAAACGGTGCGGCTGAAAACGGTGTAGATCCCGAACTGGCGATGAAAATCTTCGACTTGGTGGAGAAATTCGCCGGTTATGGCTTTAACAAATCGCACTCCGCAGCTTACGCTTTAGTGTCTTATCAGACGCTATGGATGAAGGCGCATTTTCCGGCTGAGTTTATGGCGGCGGTGATGTCGGCAGATATGGACAATACCGACAAAATTGTCACCTTGGTGGATGAATGTGAGCAAATGAAGCTCACGTTAATTCCGCCTGATGTCAATTCCGGTTTGTACAAATTTACCGTGAATCAGCAAGGTCACATTGTATATGGCATTGGCGCGATCAAAGGAGTCGGTGAAGGCCCGATAGAAGCCATTATCGAAGCGCGCACGCAGAAGGGCGTTTTTGTCGATTTATTCGATTTTTGCGCCAAAGTAGATTTAAAAAAGCTCAACCGGCGAGTGATTGAAAAACTGATTTTATCGGGCGCGATGGACCGGCTGGGGCCACACCGAGCGTCATTAATGGCGACGTTGGAAGAAGCGATGAAAGCGGCTGAGCAGCATGCGAAAGCGGAAGCGGTCGGCCAGAGCGACTTATTTGGTTTATTGTCACCTGAACCTGAAATGTCGGCGAAATCCTTCAAACAGGTGCCGATCTGGCCAGATGAAGTTTGGTTGGAGGGGGAGCGCGAAACGCTTGGCCTTTATCTGACCGGTCACCCGATTAATCGCTATCTGGCAGAATTGCATCATTACAGCAGCTGCCGCCTGGTAGAAATGCAACCGGGGCGGCGGGACCAAACGGTGCATGCTTGTGGTTTAGTGGTGTCGGTGCGGGTGCTGATCAATAAAAAAGGCCGGCGCTGGGCTTTAGTGCAGCTGGATGACAAATCAGCACGCTTAGATGTACGTTTTTTCCCCGAACAATTCGAGAACTTCGAGCATCTGCTGCAAAAAGACCGGGTTTTGGTGGTTTCTGGACAGGTCAGCTTTGATGATTTCAGCGGCGGCCTTACAATGACCGGCCGCGAGGTGGTCGAAATCACGCAAGCACGGGAAAAATGTCTGAAATCGCTGTTGGTTGTGGTAGATTCAGCGCAGGTTGGCGCAGATTATCTGCCAAAGCTACAACAGGTATTGACCGAATTTAAAGCGGGCACCGTGCCGGTGCAGCTCCGCTATCATCGCCAGGAAGGCGCTGTAACCATGGCTTTGGGAACTGAATGGTGGGTGACGCCCACCGACGCTTTGTTGCATCAGTTAAAACAATTAGCAACAATACATCTTGAATTTAACTAGGTAGGTAGTGACAGTCGATGATGCTGAATTATTTAGAGTTTGAGCAACCGATTGCGGAACTTGAAGCAAAAATAGAAGAACTGCGCAAAGTCAGCCGCAACGGCGAGTTCGATCTCGGCTTGGAAGAAGAAGTGAACAAGCTGAAAGAGAAAAGCCTGACACTGACCAAAAAAATCTTTGCTGAGCTGGGTGCCTGGCAGGTTGCGCAATTAGCGCGCCATCCAATGCGTCCTTATACCCTTGATTACATTAAACATATTTTTACCGATTTTGATGAGTTAGCCGGAGACCGGACTTTCGCCAACGACGCTGCGATTGTCTGTGGCACCGCCCGCCTGGGCGAGCGCACGGTGATGGTGATTGGTCATCAGAAAGGTCGGGACACCAGTGAAAAAATTAAGCGCAACTTCGGGATGCCACGTCCTGAAGGGTATCGCAAAGCACTGCGGATGTTTGAAATGGCTGAGCGTTTCAACATGCCAATCATTACTTTTATCGATACGCCGGGTGCCTATCCAGGCATTGGTGCAGAAGAGCGGGGGCAGAGTGAAGCCATCGCCCGTAACTTAAAAGTGATGGCGGGCTTAAAAGTGCCGGTGTTGTGTACGGTGATTGGCGAAGGTGGTTCTGGTGGCGCCTTGGCGATTGGCGTTGGTGACCAGGTCAATATGCTGCAATACAGCACCTATTCGGTGATTTCGCCGGAAGGGTGTGCGTCTATTCTGTGGAAAAGCGCTGAAAAAGCGCCATTAGCCGCCGATGCGATGGGGATCACTGCGCCACGCTTAAAAGAACTGAGCCTGATTGATGAGATTATCCCGGAGCCTTTGGGTGGAGCACATCGTGCACATGAACAAATGGCCGCGAGTTTGAAGCAAGCTTTGCTGCGAGATTTGGCCAAACTAGATAAATTATCTATTGCTGAACTGCTGGATCGCCGTTATAAACGGCTGATGTCTTTCGGTTACTGCTAAACAGGAAGCCGCCTAGTGCGGCTTTTTTTATGTCTGAATCCACACCAGAATCTCTTCCTAACTTGCCAGCAACCGCCGCCAGTCGCTTGCTCAGTGAACTGGATACAGCGATCGAGTCGCAGTTGCAAGATTATGCCATTCACAACGTGGTGTTGGCTCTCAGTGGCGGGCTGGATTCGATGCTGCTGTTGCAGCTTTTGCTGCGGTGGCGCGCCGGCGCGCCTCAGCGGCAGCTTCAGGCTGTCCATGTGCATCATGGGTTAAGTCCTTATGCCAGCAACTGGGCGGAATTTTGCCAGCAACAATGCGATCGTCTTGGCGTCGTATTACACATCCGGCCGGTGCACCTCACCTCTGCCCGTAATATCGAAGCGCAGGCGCGGGCTTTGCGTTATCAGGTGCTGACCGAACACCTCAGCGGGACGGCGCAGAGCGCTTTATTAACCGCACATCACGCCGATGACCAATTGGAGACGCTGTTACTGGCATTAAAGCGCGGGAGTGGGCCGGCAGGGCTTGCCGGAATTGCCAGCGCCAAACGGCTGACTGACGGCTGGCTGCTGCGGCCTTTATTAAATTTTTCCCGCCAACAACTGGTCAGTGTCGCCACGCTATTGCAACTGAGCTGGATTGAAGATGAAAGTAATTTGGATCCCCGCTATGACCGGAATTTTCTGCGGCTTGAGGTGTTGCCGCTGTTGACGAAACGCTGGGGAGCCTTTGCCACCACGACCAGTCGTAGCATGCAGCAATTGGGACAAGTGCAGCAAGTCAATGATCAACTACTGCAAGGCCATCTTGGCAAGATTGCCGCAGCCAACCGTTTATCAATCAAAGGCTTAAGTCAGTATGATGCACCGACACAATGCCTGTTATTGCGCCTGTGGTTAAAGCAGTTTGGGTTAAATCCAGGCAGCGATCGGTTGCAACGGATCCAGCAAGAACTGATTGCGGCCAGCGCTGATGCCGAACCGCAAATCCTGATCAATGGCTTTAGCCTGCGCCGGTTCGCTGGGGATCTGTACCTGTTAAACCAAGCGCAGCAGCGAGCCGCTCACACAATGCCGCCGAGTCTGCAGTCACTTCAGTCAGGGGAAAAGATCACTCTGGCCGACGGCCGGATCTTAGTGTGGCAAAAGGAGCCCGCTGATTTTGGCGAGGACGCCCGTTATTGGCCCCTGGCCGTGACGGACGATGCTCAGTTGGCTTTGGGGTTTGGCTGGCTAAATTACCGCTTTAAGCCGGCTGGCGGCGCGTTGAGTAAACCGTTGAAACAATGGTGTAAACTTTGGAAGGTGCCGCCCTGGCAACGTGGCTCCATGCCGTTAATCATTGCCGGGCAGCAAATTTTGTTGGTTGTCGATCAAGGGGCCGCTTGTCAGCCAAGCGAAGCGCGAAGTTGGCTGTCGATTCGCCCCATTCAGGCAACAGATTAAGCTTTAGCGAGTTCTGCCACGCTGTTTTTAATCGATTGCCGGACCAGATTTTTCCCTGCTAGTTTTGCCTGATATAACGCACTGTCGGCGCGGCTAAACAAACTTTTGCAATCTTCCTGACTGGTCAGTTGGGCCAAGCCTGCACTGGCCGAGACGCCAAATTTGTCGCAGATATGGTGCTGAGCAATCGCCTTGACTAACCGGTGTGCGACCAATTCCGCACTGGCTGCATCTTCGGAGGTTAACAAGACCGCAAATTCATCGCCACCGAAGCGGAACAGATTATCGCTCACGCGCAGTGTTTGCCGCATCGCATCTGCTACAGCCAGCAACACTTCATCGCCAGCATGGTGGCCGTGATGATCGTTGACCGCTTTAAAGTTATCTAAATCAAGCAGGATCAGGGCACATGCCTGTTGTTTGCGCTCGGCAAATTGCACCGCCTTGCTAAAAGCATCGTCAAAAAAGCGTCGGTTGCCAAGGCCGGTCAGCGTGTCTTTTAATGCCAGTTGTTGTAACCGGGTCACCACCAGTGCATTTCGCAGCGGAAACAACCACTGGGTTTCCAGCTCAAGTAAGCGTCGCTGCTGGAGCGGGCTAATTGCGACTTCACTTTGATAGACCAATTCGGCCAGGCACTGATCGTTGAGCAGCAGCATACTCCGATATTCCTGCGTTGCCGGGTACGAACCGGCAGCGCTGAACACTCCGACTGCGGTCTGCATTTCAATCGCCGTCAGCGGCAAAATTTTGCCTGCGGCCATGGAGAAAATTTGCAGTTGCTGAGCTAAATCAAGGGTCGTTTGCAATTGCTCTACCAGGCCAGGTCCTACCGTGTTGGTCAAATGCGACCATTGGGGTTTGGATGTCACGCTGGCGTAACTTGGGACGTGGTCAAGAGACATATCGCTAAAGCTGAACAATTCCATCAGCCTGCTCCTGTTATCGGATGATAATTGAACAGAGCAGGATCTATGCCACTATTTAATTGCCAATTAAACCAGATCGATACGGATGGTGATGACCGCTACTCTGCTGAGCGTCAGCGGATTGACGGCAAACCGATGCAGGAAGCTCAGCGCGTCAGGAACGACCGTTATCTGGCGTGGGGGAGGCTAAAAATGCCATGATTTGGTCCATCTGCTGCATGGCGTCGTCATAACCCAATTCAATCAAACGCTTGGTAAATGACTTTTCAAATAGCAGGTAACTGGCAAGGCTGGACTCCGAGTGTTGTTTGATGCCAATCGTGCGCAGCAGGGTCCGCACCGCCATCGGCAACGCCAGGTAATTCTCGCTGGCTAGTTGATTAAAGTTGGTACTGGGATTAATTAACAAGCTTTGCACTGGCTTCAGTTCGGTTTTGATTTGGTGTTGTTGTAAGGTTTGGATGGTTTTATTGACCCGGACCATCCGCTCCAGATCGGCTGTTAAGGTATCTGAGAAGATACTGTCCAGCAAATGACCAGCAATGGTTGACAGATTTGGGTGATGCGGCATCTGCTGCAGATGCTCCCGCCGCCTTGGCTGCTCAAGGCCAATAATCAAAATTTTGTCAGCGCCCAAATGGATGGGGGCACTCAGCGGCGCCAATTGATTGACGCTACCATCACCATAATAATGTTGGTTGATCCTAACCGAAGGCATCACCAGCGGGATCGCCGCCGATGCCATCAGATGGTGGATCCCTAACAGCGTTCGCTGGCCGCAACGGCGCGAGCGCTGCCATTCGGCAGCATCCCTTGATTGGAAAAAAGTGATGGAATCGCCACTGTTATAACAGCTGGCAGTCACTGACACGCTATCGAGATACCCGCCCATGATATTTCGATCCAGTCGCTTTAAATCCAGCAATTCGTTTAACAGCAGTTTAAGTGGTTTGTTGTCGAGCAGGGACACTGGCTTATGGTTGGCATAGTCAGCCTGAAAGGCGCTGAAGAATCCACGCAGCAAATGGTAAGTCGCCCGGAAATAATCAGAATAATACACATGATGGGTATGAAAATTCTTCCAGATCCATTCCAGTTTCCGCACACCGAGATGGAAACAGCTGGCATAACAGGCCACGGCGGTGCCGTTGATCGCGCCGGCGGAGGTGCCACAAATAATCTGGAACGGGGATTTGCTGTTGCGCGGGTACTGCTGAGCGATCGCTTTGAGTACCCCAACCTGATAGGCGGCGCGAGCGCCCCCCCCGGTAAGTAACAGGGCGATTTTAGGGTTTGGTTTCGAATCACTCATACAACAGCACAAACAGCCAGTAGCAACCATGCAGATTTGCTAACTATTGCTGACTTTGCTGCACATTGCAACGCTCTGATCTACAGAAAGAATCTGCAATCTACAGCAAGTTGTAACTGCAGGTGGAACGGGATTGACGCTTCGGGTACAGTAGCAGACTGTTGTTCGTTGAAATATTGCGAGGGATCTATGTCTGACCGCACGTCAAACCGTCAAGCAACGCCGGGTTCAACATCACAACGCTGGCTTGGACCTGCAGCCGCTGTGGTTATTTTAGCAGCAGGTAGTTGGTACCTGTTAAAACCGGAGCCTGCGCCTGTTGTCACTGAAGCTGCAACCCCTACGGTACCTGAAGTGGCAGCGCCGGTAGCCGAGCCGGCCGATGTACTTTCTGTCGCGCAGGAGCCAGAAGATGTCATCAGTGCGCAAGCCGCAGACGCTGGCGTTGATGCCACATTACTACCGGCCGAGCAGGAAGTTGCTGTAACTGAACCTTTGCCGCCTTTGGATGAGTCCGATACGTTGGTACAGCAAAAGTTGCTGGCATTGCCGTGGAAAGCAGGTCTGGCGTCGTTGTTTGCCAATGAAGAAATGATTCGGCGTTTTGTGGTGCAGGTTGACAATATTGCGCAAGGTCGGTTGGTCGCCGAGCAATCCTTATTTAAAGGTTTAGCGCAAGATTTTAAAGCCAAAAAAAATGGTCAACAATATCAGTTGGATATTGCTAACTATCAGCGGTATCAGCGATATCTTGATTTACTGGAAAGTGCGCCCAAAGCTGAAGTGGTGGCTTTGTTTCAGCAGCTGTATCCATTGATGCAACAGGCTTATCTGGAGCTTGGCTACCCAGACGCGCAATTTCGTGACCGCCTACAGCAAGCGATTCAGCAGCTGCTGTCTGCGCCGGAAATCGCCGATGGTCCGTTGCTGCGATTAGATTCGGTGCAATATAGTTTTGCCGATGCACAGATTGAACAGCTGTCCATGGTGCATAAGCAAATGATCCGGTTAGGGCTGAAAAACCAACAGCGGTTGAAGCTTTTACTGGCGGCGTATCAGCCTTTGCTGGCAAAGAAGTAATTAAGCATTTTAAAATCCTCGCGCAAGAAGGGTGAGCACCATGCAACACTGGCCAGAGTTACCCGTCGCCGCGCCGCGGCATCGAAGTGTCGGCGCACAAAAGTTTGGTCGTTGGCTGCTGGAAAAACTTGGCTGGCAGATTGAAGGAAACTTGCCTGCTTTGCCTAAACTAGTGGTCGCAGTTGCTCCCCATACTTCAAACTGGGATTTTGTGATTGCCATGGCCGCCAGTCTGGCGCTTGGGGTGAAAATCTCGTTTTTAGGCAAACACAGTATTTTTATCTGGCCTTGGCGGAATTGGTTGTTGCGCTGGGGCGGGATCCCGGTGCGTCGCTCTGAGCGTCACGGTGTGGTTGACCAGATCGCCAAACAGTTCGCCGCGCAGCAACAACTGATCCTTGGCGTGTCGCCGGAGGGCACCCGCAAAAAAGTGAGCCAATGGCGCTCAGGTTTTTGGAATATCGCCCGCACCGCTGGTGTTCCTATTCAGTTACTGGGTTTGGACTATGCGCAAAAGAAGCTGGTGTTTGGCCCTTTATTGCAACCAGGTGATTCTTTTGACCAGGATTGTCAGCAGATGCGATTATTTTTTCAACAAATGACCGCGAAGAAACCAGAATTTGCATAATGGGTTGCCAAGCTTGGCAGTTTTGCGCATAATGCGCCGCGTCGCAATTTGGCATCTGTCTGCCGCGGCACGCAAAACACTATGGTGGCCTTATCGGTCCTCTCGCAATACTAGTACGTAAACCCGGTCAGGTCCGGAAGGAAGCAGCCGAAGCGTATGACGTGTGTGCCGGGATGCGGCTGGTAAGGCTGCCACCCAACTCCTTTTGCATTCATGTCCTCTTTGTCAAATTACCGCTTACATCCCAGACAACCGCACAGTGGCGGCTGATCTTTATTGCTTGCGTTGCAAAGGCAACTGCAGCCTTCCCTTTATTCAGACGGTTTTGCTAATGCACGGCGAAAATCTGCCTGAACGATGTCTAGTGCCGCCAATACCACCGCCGGAGGTAATTGTTGTTGCTCCAGGAGCAGGATCAGGTCAACGGCTAATTGCACTTCGATAGCTGCTTGCGCCAGTGGAACCGGCGCAGTCATGACCGTTTCATCATCAGACATCAAGGGCGGGGGCGGCCGTTGCTACACTTTGTTCAGCGGCTTTCAGGTTGTCCGGGCTGTCAAGAAAAGCGCGGGCTTTGAGGACCGCTTCTTTTACGCGGGTAACCATCTCGAAACGTTCGGTTTGCGGTAGGTAAAACGCCAAATCTACTTCATAGCGGATATATTTACAGGGCAGCTGGTTTAATACGATGCAGGATAAATCGGCCAGATACTCAGGATCCTGATCGGTTAAGCCCAGTTCAACCAGATGATCAAGCATCAGTTTTTCGTAATAGTTGTGGATATCATCATGTAGTTTCATCAACTGCTCCATGGTCGCTTGCGGTCAAACCGGTTGACCTGACTGGTTTTTTTATTCGGCTAAGCATAAACCCTCATCAGCAAAAATGCCACAGCTGGTCAGGCTGACATTCTGCAACCGGCACTGCTACAATGCGCGGTCGAAATTAAGGCCAGCGGCCGGATCCTTATCATGCAAAAAAATACCACGCCTTGTTACTACGGCGATTATCTGCAACTGGATAAAATTTTAACCGCACAAGCCCCGGAAAGCGCCAAATATGGCGCTGAAGCCCATGACGAAACGCTGTTTATCGTGGTGCATCAGGTCTATGAATTATGGTTTAAACAGGTGCTACACGAGCTGAAATCCGTGCTGGCGGTGTTTGCAGCCAGCGAAGTCAAAGATGAACAATTGACCGGTGTCGTGCACAAACTCAAACGGGTCATTACCATCCAACAGCTGATGAATCAGCAAATTGGTGTGATGGAAACCATGACTCCCCAGGATTTTATGTCATTTCGCGATTATCTGGTGCCGGCGTCCGGATTTCAGAGCGTGCAGTTTAAGATGCTGGAAATTGGCTTAGGTCTGAAAAGTGGTTACCGGATTGATTACGATAAAAATTCGTTTTACAGCCGGCTAAATGAAACAGACCGGCTCTTTTTGCAAAGTCTGGAGCAACAACCCAGTTTATTCGAGCAGGTTGAAAAATGGCTGGAGCGGATGCCATTCTTAGAATTTGGTGACTTTAGTTTCTGGCAAATGTACCAGGACGCCACCACAAAAATGCTGGATGAAGATGAACAAACAGTCCGGCAAATTGTGCAGATTGCAGAGCACGAACGTGAGTTACAACTGGCAGAAATTGAGAAAACCCGCGCTAAGTTTGCCGCTTTACTCGATGCCGGCAAATACCAGCAATTGCAACACGATGGCAGCTTTCGGCTCAGTCAGCGGGCGATGCTGGCGGCACTGTTTATTAGTTTATATCAGGAGGAACCGGTATTTAACCTGCCGTTTCAGGTGCTGACCTGCCTGACTGAAATCGATGAAAATCTGACCATTTGGCGCTACAAACACGCCATGATGGTCCAGCGGATGCTCGGCACGAAGATCGGCACCGGTGGCTCGTCAGGCCATGATTATCTGAAAAGAACGACCGAGAAAAACCGGATTTTTACCGATTTGTTTCATATGGCAACGTTTTTACTGCCGAAATCCGATTTGCCGCAACTACCCGCGCAGCTAAAGCGGCAGTTAGGTTTTTATTTCGCTGGCGCCGTGTAGAGCGACTGTTTGCCACGCAACCTATTTGTAGCGGCGGGGGCGTTACCGGCAAGTTAAGTGCTGATCTGTACCGGTAACTGCCTGCTGGCAAAAGCCGCTTTAAATAACTGTAAATGGACCTTGGTTAAGGCGGCCAGATCGCGCTGATAGCCGCCGCCAATCACGGCAGCCAGTGGAATGTGCAAATCACGGCAGCGCTGGAGCACCAGTTGATCACGCCTGAAAATTCCGGGGGTGGTAATCGATAGCAATCCCAAATCATCCTGCTGATGAATATCCACACCGGCATCATAGAGCACCAGATCTGGCTGATGCAGCGCTAGCAGATAGTCCAGACTCTGCTGTAATGATTCCAGATAAAGTTCATCGTCACAGCCATTGGGTAGACCCAGATCCCAGTCAGATTGTTGTTTTCTCGACGGAAAATTTTTCTCTCCATGCAGTGAAGCGGTCACAATCTGAGGATTGTCTGCAAAAATCAGGGCTGTGCCATCGCCCTGATGCACATCACAGTCAAAAATCAGAATTTTCCCAATCCCTTGTTGTTGCAGCAGCCGGGCCGCAACAGCCAAGTCATTAAACAGACAAAACCCACTGCCTTCGCTGGCAAATGCATGATGGTAGCCACCACTTAAATGCAGAGCTAAGCCATGCTGCAAAGCCAGTTTTGCGGTTAATACGGTGCCGCCGACCGAGGTGAGGCTGCGGCTGACCAAAAACTCTGACCAGGGAAAACCAATGCGCCGCATCGCTTTGGCGTCAAGGTGGCCGCTGCACAGAGCCGCGATATAGCCAGCATCATGCACCACCGCGAGTTCATCCCGGCTTGCCGGAGCTGGCTCGATAAAGCAACTGGCCGGCACACCAGCCGCAAGTAATGCCTGATAAAGGGCTCGGTATTTGCCAATGGGGTAGCGATGCCGCTCCGGCAACTGCAATTCACTGTAACAAGGATGATAGATGAGGGGCGGCCAGTGCATCAGAGTTCACGTTTTTGTTCCAGCCATTGGATCTCAGCTTCTATCTGGAAAATGGCTTTACGACAACGCCCCAGGCGGGCGTGCATTGCCAGTTGCCGGGCAGGGTCTTGCTGCTCTCTGGCTGCGGTTTGGATTAAATCCAGTAAGCGACGTTCAAATTCATGAGTTTCGCTCAGTTTTTGGTATAAAGCCTGATGCGAGCCGCCAAGTTCTGCTAACAATTGTCCGGCACGTTGCCGCTGGGCGGTGGTTGGTGGGGTCGCAGCTTTTACTTTACGTGATTTACCCCGTTCCCGTTGCCGCACATCAAGACTCTGAAAAGCCCGGCTCAGCGCCTGCATTTGGTCGGATAATTTTTCGGCTAATCGCCTTTGGTTTTGTTGTTGCATGATCAATAACTCACCAGCACCGCGATTGGGTTGTTTTAGTCGCTGCAACAGTTGCATGGCTTCTTGCACATAATCGAGTAGTTGTGGCGAGTGACACTGGAACAATTCTGAGTCAAACCAATCACGTCGTTGCCAGGCTGGAGCCTGTTGATCGATTTGACTGGCTTGGCTGGCGAGCTGCAACAACTGCTGCTCTAGCTGTGTCGTCAATTGCTGCCACTTATTTAAGGTGGGATCCGTATTCATGTTGAAAACCAGGTTTGCCAGATCAGCCGAAGTGCAATCGCCATCACCATGACGATAAATAGTGGTTTGATCAATTTACTACCAAACCGAATAGCCGTATGAGCGCCCAGGTAAGATCCGACCATCAGACAGAGTCCCATCGCGATGCCCAGCTGATAGTGGATATGGCCAAGCCAGGCAAAGGTCACCAGTGCAAATCCATTACTGATAAAATTCATCGATCGTGCCACGCCACTGGTCAGCAACAGATTAATTTTATACAGCGCCATCGTTGAAACCATCCAGAATGAGCCGGTGCCTGGCCCGGCAATGCCATCGTAAAAACCAAGGCTAAAACCTTGCAGTCGCTGCGTCCAGCGGTTGCGACGGCTCTCCTGTGGTAGCATCAACTGATCGTCCGGCTGAACTTTGGCAAACAAACTATATATCGCTGCGACGAGGATCAATACCGGCAAGACTTTTTCCAAGGTTTGTTTGCTAATTTGATCCACCACAAGTACCCCAGCGCAAGCGCCAATGGCCGTGGCCAACAACGCATGGCGCCAAAATACCGGATCAAACAATTTTTTGCGGTAATAGGTTACGGATGCGGTCAGCGAACCAAAGGTGGCCGCCAGTTTATTGGTGCCCAGCACCAGATGGGGCGGGAGTCCGGCTGTCAGTAAGGCGGGGACGGTTAATAAGCCACCGCCACCGGCAATCGCATCAATAAAACCGGCCATAAAGGCAACCCCACACAGTGCCAGCCAGATGCCGGGTTCAAGCACAAATTCCATGGTTATCCGTCAATTTGTTGTCGAAAAGGCGGCAGAGCCCTGAGCATTGCGCTGCCATAAGATTTGGTCACTAAGCGCCGGTCGAGAATCACAATTTTGCCTTGATCCTGTTCCTGCCGCAGCAGTCTACCACAGGCCTGAACCAGTTTTCTCGCAGCAGCGGGCACGGTTAACTGCAAGAAGGGGTTGCCGCCTCTTTTGGTAACCGCTTCGGCCATCGCTTCTTCAAAGGGCGAAGTGGGCACCGCAAAAGGCAATTTAGTGATGATCAGGTTGGTCAGTAAGTCGCCGGGTAAATCCAGCCCTTCAGAAAAACTCTGGGTACCAAATAAAATGCTACCGTTGCCACCACGAATTTTCATTTGATGTAAGTCGAGTATCGACTGGCGCCCCGCCTCCCCTTGGACCAGTAACGTAAAGCCTTGCTCTCTAAGCGCCTTCGCCACTTGTTCCATTTGCCAGTAGCTGGCAAACAACACCAGATTACCCACTTGTTTATCCAGATACTGGGGGAGTACGGCAATCAGCTCTGCAGTAAATCCGTCGGAGCTCGGTTCGCTTTTGAGCTTTGGAATATGGATTAACCCGCGCTCGGCATAAGCAAAGGGGGAGCTGACCTGTAACGTCTGTAGTCCGGGATGATCGGTAAGACCCAGTTCATGCTTGATGTAATCAAAGGAGTTTAATGAGGTGAGGGTTGCTGAGCACAATAAGACGGCATGGGCTTTTGAAAACAGCAAGTCGTCCAATTGAAAACTGACCGACAATGGGCAGGCATGGCCGCGAATTTGCTGCTCGTGTTGGCTGAGCCAGCGCGCCTGATTGACATACTTGGTTTGGGGGACGGACCAGAGTTGCCACAATTGATGCTGACCGGAGAATTTCTGTTCCAGCACCGACAACTCATGTTGCAGTGGCAACAGCACCTTGCTGCGGACTTTCCCTTCATTGGCCAGCTCTAAAAGTTGCTGAAATAACTTCTCAATGCAGGATATCAGCTTGCCGCTTTGTTCGGCCAAGGTTTCCGCCTGCCGTGAAAATAGCTCCGGTAAGATAGCATCGACAAAACGATGATGTGGCTGGTTGGCAAACCACTTCGGATGTTTGTTGATGGCCTGCTGCAACGGTTTGAGCAGATTAAAAAAGTCTTGCGATAACTCGACCAGCTTTAAAGTTTCACGGATTGCGCCATGGTGGGTTAGATTGCTTTGTAAGTTGTGATACAGCTTGTCGATTTGTTGTTGCCAGAAGTTGCAATCGATATTGAGTTGGCTGTCTGCGGCAAAAAAGTCGCGGCCGCTATCCGGCAAATGGTGTGCTTCGTCAATTACATAAATACAGTCTTCCGGCTTTGGCAAGATACTGCTGCCAGACGCTAAGTCGGCGAGCAGCAGGGCGTGATTTACCACCAGCACCTGGCTGTTATCGATTTCCGCTCGGGCCAGGTGAAAAGGGCAGTTTCGGTGTGCGGCATGTTGCTTGTGACAGTGATAGGCATTGGCCTGAATGCCACCCCACGCCTGATCGGTGAGCTGGAAAGGCAGTGAATCACGATCGCCAAGCCAAGTACGCTCGTCCCAGGCTGCCAGGAGTTTGCTTAATTGCGCCGGATCGGCACTTTGCCATTGTGGCAACAGCTCGGGCTGCAGTAATTGTTCCCGTAGGCGCTGGATACAGGCATAACGCTGCCGCCCCTTGATCAGGGTAAACTCAAATGGCAGTTTGCTATGGGTTTGAAAAAACGGCAGATCTTTAAATACCAACTGCTCTTGCAGGGCCACAGTGGCCGTGGCGATCACCAGCGTTTTTTTCTTACTCAACGCCAGCGGAATGGCCGCCAACAAATACGCCAGTGATTTACCGGTTCCGGTGCCGGCTTCAATCAGACCAATCCGATCATAGCTATGATAAGCACCAGCGACGATATTGGCCATTTCAGCAACCAGCTTATTTTGCGCAGGGCGCGGCTGATAACCGGGCAGTCCAACTTTAATCTGTTGGTGGATTTCCTTAATTTGGGCCTTGAGAGCATCGCTGAGCATAGGGGCTCTGTATAAATTTACAGTGAATCTATTGTACAAAGCACGGTTGGTTCAGGCAAATGCTTCTGTGTAATTGACTCGCGTCCGGCGAGGCGGGCAAAGAGTTGTTGCGACTGTCAATTTAACTATACAGTAGAGCCGTGATACTTTGTATCGAGTGACCCTTCTGGAAACATGTATTTGCAAATTTCTTTTACATGAAACTGCTTTCAAACTTATTTATTTAGCATCTTTGCTGCATTGTGAGGGCGTTACAGCGCCATGATTCGACTTCCTTACTAAGTGGTTGGTTGTTTTTTTGTGCAGTGTTTGCGAGTTTCAAAAAAAGTTCACTGAGTCCAGTTTTTTTTTGTACGAATTTATGTAAAAGCGATTGACCCTCACAAAAAAATCGACTTATTATCGGGATGACCACTTCCGTATTGCGACGGAAAATACAGCCCAGCGCTGTAGCGGTGACAGACACACAACAAAATCACGAATTCAGTGATCCAGGGAGATAAGAATGTTTAATAACGATAAAACTGCAAAAGCTGTGCGCATTGCTCTTGCGTTTGGCGCGGCTTCAACCGCCGTGTTCACTTCAGGTGCAGCCTTCGCTGCTGAAGAAGAAGCAAAAGAGAAAGTAGAACGGATCGAAGTTACCGGCTCGCGGATCAAACGTGTTGATGTTGAAACTGCAAGCCCGGTACAAATCACTTCTTCTGAAGAAATTAAATTATCAGGTTTCACCCGTATTGAAGATCTGATGAACAGCTTGCCACAAGTTGAAGCCTCAGAAACGGCATTCCAGGCCAACGGCGCTTCTGGTAACGCAACACTTGACTTACGTGGTATGGGTTCTCAGCGTACGTTGGTTCTGGTCAACGGTCGTCGTTTACAGGCTGGTGGTGTGTACAACCCAGGTTCGCCTGACGTAAACCAAATTCCTGCTGCTCTGGTTGAGCGGGTTGAAGTTCTGACCGGTGGTGGTTCAGCCACTTACGGTGCTGACGCTGTTGCCGGTGTTGTGAACTTCGTGATGAAAAAAGATTTCGAAGGTATTGAGTTAACCTCTGGTGTGTCTGGCTATCAGCACAACAACGACAATAAATATATTCAGGGTCTGATGGATGCCCGTGGTTTTGAATATCCGGAAGGCGATAGCGGCTTTGACGGCAAAACCACCAATATCGATTTAACAGTGGGTGGTGACTTAGGTTCAAAAGGTCATATCACTGCTTATGCTACCTGGCGTAATGTAGACGAAATGCGTCAAGGTGCTCGCGATTACTCTTCTTGTGCATTAAACGACCCAGGTACAGCTTGTGGTGGTTCAGGTACAGCGCCAATCCCTAACTTCTACATCGGTCGTGCTGAATCTGATGGCGGTTCAGGGATTGATTACAGCAAGTTCTGGACTTTAGGTACCAATAACCTGTTCGTGCCAGAAGCTGGCACTAACCGTTATAACTATGCCCCAATCAACCACTTTATGCGTCCAGACGAGCGCTATACATTTGGTGCTTTCGCTAACTACGAAATCAACGAATATGCGCGTCCGTACATGGAAACCAGTTTCATGAACGACCGTACCGTGGCGCAGATTGCTGAATCAGGTACTTTCTTCGGCGAAGAATATACCATGAACCTGAGCAACCCACTGTTTACTGACGCACAACGTGCACAGTTCCGTCAGCTGTACGGCGCAGATACCCAACAAGTGAACATGTTGATCGGTAAGCGGAATAGTGAAGGCGGTGCCCGTGCATCTGACCTGGAATTCACCTCGTTCCGGATCGTAACGGGTATTGAAGGGATCATTAACGACAGCTGGAGCTATGACGCTTCTTTCTTACATGGTTTAACTTCATCAAGCGCTGCGTACCTGAATGACTTCTTTGGTCCACGTATCGGCCCAGCTATCGGTGCTGTTGCGATTGACGGTGTTCCGAACACTGAAATCGGCCCGATTCCATATGCGGTGTTCCAACGTGGTGGTGTGACTGCTGAAGCGGCTGACCAGTTAAAAGGCACTGCGATTTTACGTGGTGTAACCTCTCAAACGGTGATGAACGCTTTTGTGACTGGTGATTTAGGCTTTAACCTGCCGTCTCACTCGTTACCTGTTGCTGCGGTATTAGGTTTAGAGCACCGTCAGGAACGTTTCAGCCGTACTGCGGATGAAGTGTTTGCGCAAGGTTTATTGTTAGGTCAAGGTGGCCCAACCAAGAGCCTGAACGGTGGTTACACCGTACGTGAAGTGTTCGGTGAATTAAGCGTTCCATTAGTGGAAGATGCTGCATTCGCGAAAGATGTCACTGTAGGTCTGGGTGGTCGTTATTCAGATTATTCAACTTCAGGTGGCGAGCCTACTTACAAAGTTGAATTAGACTGGACACCAGTGGATGACTGGAAAGTTCGTGCCAGCTACAACCGTGCGGTACGTGCACCAAACGTAGGTGAACTGTTCGCTGAGCAAAATATCGGTCTGTGGGGTGGTGTAGACCCATGTGCCGGTGCAACTCCGGCATTAAGTGCGGCTCAGTGTGCGAACACTGGTGTGTCTGCTGCCCAGTATGGTCAGATTGCCGCAAGCCCGGCAGGTCAGTATAACCAGTTTGCCGGCGGTAACCCTGAGCTGAAACCGGAAATCGCTGACACTTACTCATTTGGTGTGGTCGCTAACCCGTTTGAAGGTTTCAACTTCTCTGTTGACTACTGGAACATTGAACTGGACGACGTGATCGGTAACATCGCAGCTTCATTAACACTGCAAAAATGTGCTGAAACCGGTCAGGCTGTTTTCTGTAACAACGTCAAACGTGGCGTGGGTGGTTCACTGTGGATTGGTGAGTCTGGTTATGTACAAGCCACCAACATCAACTTAGCCAGCCGTCACTGGCGTGGTGTTGACTTGAGCTCTAACTACGAAACTGAAGTATTCGGTGGTAAGTTAACTGCCAAGTTAATCGGTAGCTACAACCTGAAGAAACACTACACGCCACTGCCAGGCGATGCTGAAGCTGCTTACGAGTGTTCTGGTAACGTCAGCACCGACTGTTTCGCTCAGCCAAAATGGCGTCACACTGCCTCTATCAGCTACACCACGGGTGACTGGTGGACTGCAACGGCGAAATGGCGTTACTTCGGTGAAGTTGACTACACCAGCAAGGTGAAAGTTGACACTCTGGTTGCTAACGGTATTTCTGCACAAAGCTACCTGGACTTAGTCGGTGCCTTTGACCTGAACGACCATGTCAGCGTATTAGCTGGTGTGAATAACGTCCTGGACAAAGAACCACCAATGGTGGGTCTGACTCTGTCTAGCAACGCGAACGCTGTAGCTGGTTTCTACGACACTTTAGGTCGTTACCTGCACGCCAGCGTAACTGTGAAGTTCTAAGTCACTTTGCATAAAGGGCCTGAAATGCAGGCCCGAGATAAAAAACCAAACGCTTGCGTTTGGTTTTTTTTTGCCTTGAGAGCACCCAAAATTCAGAAATTCAGAAATTCAGAAATTCAGAAATTCAGAAATTCAGAAATTCAGAAATTCAGAAATTCAGAAATTCAGAAATTCAGAAATTCAGAAATTCAGAAGATAGGTTCTGCGCTCTTGGGCTTAGCCGATAACTCTGAACCCAAAAGTAAATCGATGCATCTCAGTATCAGAGTAGGAGTTCCGGGAGAAGGAGTATTGGAGGGCGGTTGAGCACTCCGCCCCCAACGTATTGATGCGGTTAGATCCGCGGTGCTATATCACAAGGCGCCGTCATGCGGTGACCCCCGCCACTAAAGGGATAAGTACCATGCCAGGTATAACTTGGAAACAACACCAATAGGCCCGGCTTGGGACATACCGCTTTCGCCACCTGCTCACGCTCGCCTAATCCTAACGATGTTTCACCAAGTTTCAGCCAGCCCGCGCGGTTTGGATCATCCTGCCGGATTGACTGTGGCACGTCGAGGTAAGTACAGGCGGATAACCAGCCTTGCGGATGGACATGGTTGGTGTGAAAACCGGCTTGCTGTAAGCGCACCGACCAGCTACCAACGATTTGAAATTGTTGTTGATTCCGTCGCAATAACGGATGAGTCGTATCCCGGGGTAAGGATGCGAGATACTGACCGATATGATGCTGTAGTAACTGGTTAAAATCCTGGATCACCGGGTTCGGTTGGTGCAGCAAACTTCCAATAGTCTGAGTGCCGCCTCGAACACTTTGGTCCAGCGGTTGTTGTCGGCTGACATGCAAAGCGGCCACCGCCTGGTTGAGTTCAGCCAAAAAGTGCTGCGGATTGTCATAATTTTTTGGCGCGCCAAGCTCGATTTCCCGAACGAGTCTGGCGTAATCGTGCAGCCATTCCGCTTTGGGATCGCAGGTTAAGCGCCAGCAGGTTCCCTGGTAGGCCCAGATTTCCTGATTCTCAGGTTCGATTTGCTGTGCCAGCGCCAATTCCGCCAAGGCTTGGGTATAATCAGCTTCCCGCATTAAATAATTGGCTAAATCAATCCGAAACCTGCTGTGGTTTGGTTGCTGTTGCAATGCTTGCCTGGTTAATTGCTGCGCTTCGGTTAAGTTCCCTTGTTTGCTGAGTTGCACGCCAAGGGCATGAAGTAACTCCGCATGCGGACCAATCCGGGTTAAGCCGTCGCGTAACGCCTGTTCGGCGGCTTCTTGCTGGCCTGATTGGATCAACCGGCTGGCATATTGATAAACCAGAGGCACCGACTTTGGTTGTTGTTGCAAACTGGATTGAAAGGACTGCAAAAACTGCGGCAGTTTTTGATGCTCCCAATAATAGTTATTCAGCGAAATATGGGCATCGATATAATCAGGTTTAAGCGCGATCGCTGCCAGCCAATAGCGTTCAGCCTGGAGGAAATCTCCCTGTTCGGCGGCGGCACAAGCGCGGTTAAATAAGTACTCAGGGCTGTGCTGACCTTGTTCAGTAATCTTGTCAAAACACTGTAACGCCTGCGCTGGCTGGTTAAGCTGACGGAACAAGACGCCTTTATTGTGCCAACAGTGAAAGTTTGCCGGTTCAATCGCCAATGCCAGATCATAACTTTTAATCGCTTGATGCAACTGTCCGGCAGCGGTGAGGATTTCTGCTTGCTGGATCAGGATTTTGCTGGAGCGGGGGGAGAGGACAAGTGCCTGCTGGATCCGTTGTTGCGCCAACTGCAGATTTTGCTGTTGCAGCGCGAGTTTAGCGGCGTTGGTCCAGGCATCGGCAAAGTTCGGTGCCAGCTTCAATGCCTGCTGATAGCCTTGTTCTGCTTGCTCCCAGTGCTGTAGCAACATCAGCAGGTTCGCATAATTCGCCCAGACCACCGGTTGTCTGCCATTTGCCGCCAGACTGCGCTGAAACAATTGCAGTGCAACGGCATGATTTTGTTGTTGCCGGGCGACCAGCGCCAGAATGTGCAGAGCATCCGGCTGTTCGCGTTGGAGTTGCAGGACGTTTTGCGCCGCTTGGGCTGCTTGTGGTAATTGTCCTGCCTGCATCGCGGCAATTGCTTGCTGCAAGTGTTTTTGATACGACATCGCTTAACTCAACAACCATCATCTGAACAAGAAGGCTGAAATTACCATTAAACCCGTCGGTCGCGCTACCCGGCTAAGGCGTGGTTTCATCAACGAGTGACGCGTTCCCTGCTTCGGGCGCCAGTCAATCAGCCGTGTCGATGCAGCAATTTCTCCTGAAATTGCTGCTCGCAACGACGACAGCGTTGCCGGGTCGGATCAGCCGAGAGTAGTTCTGCTTCTATTCGGCTCTCACAATCTGAACACAGGCCATATAACCCCATATCGATCAGACTGATTGCTGCCTGAAGTGCTTCCAGTCTGGTACTGATTTGTTTCAGCTCCGGCGTCATCCAGGGGTGCAGCAATTCAGGCCAGTAACCAATAGGTTTCTGCTCCAATTGCAGTAACAATTCGCTACATTGCGGCTGAGGATGTTGTTGCAAATACTGCGAGATCAGGTGACGATATTGCTGAATTTCGTCGAGCATTCGGGCACGTAACCGCAAAGTGGTAGATTGTGACATCGCGAACCTCAAATAGCTGTGTTCATTGGGTATATACTTTTTATTGTGCCGCCGCGATAAAAAGCCTGCAGTGATACAGATCAAAGCTTGGCGCGATAAATGAGCGGGTGTTTGTTGGGAATTGACCGACTCGCTTTGGGGTGGATTGAACATTCGATGAAATTTAATTGCCGCTGGCCGGGTCTTACTTCAGGATAAGGCTTGGCAATCCGGCCTTGTCATTTCAACAGGACTACAAGGAACTCAATATGACTACTGTAAATCGTAAGATGGTATCGGCTGTTGGCGTATTTGTACTAGGTTCAATCGCGACCGTCGGCACTGCCCAGGCCGCTGGTTTTCAGGCCACTGAACTCACTTCAGGGTATCAGCTGGCAGCGATGGAAGCCTCTTGTGGCGCTGACAAAGCAAAGGATAAAGCCAAAGATACCGCAGAGAAAGCCAAAGAAGGTAAATGTGGTGAAGGCAAATGCGGTGCCGATAAAGCCAAAGATAAAGCCAAAGACACTGCTGAAAAAGCCAAAGAAGGTAAGTGCGGCGAAGGCAAATGTGGTGAAGGCAAATGTGGTGGCATCAGCTGAAATGACCGGGTTGAACGGGGTTGGTCTTGGGCTGCGACGGGAGCTGTTAGATCCATTGTTGCAGCATAAACCCGACATCATTGATTTTTTTGAAGTTGCCCCAGAAAATTGGATCCCCTTCGGCGGTAAGCTCGGTCGCAAGTTTCGTGCTTTAACCGAGCAATATCCCTTTATCTGTCACGGTTTATCGCTGTCGCTGGGGAGTCCGGATCCGTTGGATCTGGATTTCCTCGCGGCGGTAAAAACCTTTTTAAATACCCATCAAATTAAACTATACAGTGAACACCTGAGTTACTGCTCGGCGGGTGGGCATTTGTACGATTTAATGCCCATTCCTTTTACCCGCGCAGCGGCGCGTTATGTGGCAGATCGGATCCGTCAGGTCCAGGATGTGCTGCAGCAGCAACTGGTGATTGAAAATGTCTCTTATTATGCCGCTCCGGGCCAGGAAATGTCGGAACTCGAGTTCACCCTGGAGGTATTGCAGCAAGCGGATTGTGGTTTGTTGCTGGACGTCAACAATGTTTATGTCAACTCGGTGAATCATGGCTATAACGCCAAAGCTTTTATCGCCGCACTGCCGACCCGCCGGATCCGATATGGTCATATTGCCGGGCACTACCGCGCCTCGGACTCTTTGCTGATTGACACCCATGGCAGCGCGGTGATTGAACCTGTATGGCAATTACTGCAATTTGCCTATCAGCAGCACGGTCAGTTTCCAACCTTGCTTGAGCGTGACTTTAACCTGCCTGAGCTTGCCGGATTGGCGTGCGAGTTACAGCAGATAAAAACCCTGCAGCAGGTGGTGGAACATCGGGAGGTCACGAACGATGCCTGATTTTCAGCGCATTCAACATCAGTTTGCCGCGGCCATTCGCGATCCGGCACATTCGCCACAACTTGGCGTCGTGCCAGAGCGATTGGCGGTGTATCAGGACTTGTTTTTCAATAATGTGCTGAATTTTGTCAGCAGCGCTTTTCCAGTCCTCAGTACCTTGTATTCACCGGCCCAGTGGCAGCAAAAAGTGCGGTTGTTTTTTCAGCACAGCAGTTTGCCAAGCCCATATTTTCTGGACATTGCCGCGAGCTTTTTGCACTGGTTACAACAACAACCGCTGCAGGCTGAAGATCGTCCTTTTCTGGTGGAGCTGGCGCACTACGAATGGATTGAGTTGTATCTGGCTACCGCACACCGGCAACTCGATTTCGTTAAGCTGCAGCAGATCGATCATCAGCAGCCGCTGGCGCTGGATGAATTGGCTTTGGTGTTAAGTTATCACTACCCGGTCAGTCAAATCAGTGCCGCTTATACACCGGAGCAGAGCCTGGCGCAGCCTTCTTTGTTGCTGGTTTATCGGGATCCGGCTGATGAGATTAAATTTGTGGCATTAAACCAGCTCAGTGCGAGTTTATTGCAGCTGTTGGCCAGCACGCCAGGTCTGTCTTTATCTGAGCTTTGTGTGGCGCTTCAGAAATTGGCGCCCCAATTCACTGAAGATACGATTTTGGAGGGGGCTCGTCCATTACTGCTGGATTTGGCGAAGAAAGGCGTGATCCGAGCTTTTCAAGCTGGCTAAAATTCATTACCATGTCAGCCCTTTATACAACACATGAACAGCGGGAATCCCTGATGGCTGATGAAAATTTTAAAGAATCTTTTAACCTGGTTCAGTTTTTGTTATTCCTGGTGGTGTTTGTAGGCTTATTATGCCTGGTACCTATTTTGCGCTGGTTACAAATTTTGGGTTAAGACCCGTTCTGAACAGAAAAACCGCCGGTTGGCGGTTTTTTTGTCAGTAGCCTGTCACCGGAAGTTGCTTTTCCGTGTTGATGTGGCTGTGAGTCCCGTTCCTGAAGCTACTTTTTCTGGTTGAATCAATCCTTGTTATCATAGGCGCTAACCAGGTTGTTTCAGGTTGTTGGGGCATAACTATCCTAGTTTACAATGAAGAGTGGCCACTATAATGAGTCAAGCAACAGCGTTCACCACGATGCTCGAACAAGTCATTAAATCAGTTCCGGACTATCCGAAACCAGGTATTTTATTCCGTGATGTGACCAGCCTGATGCAGGATCCGGTTGCCTTTGCCGCGGTCATCGACAACTTCAAACAGCGTTATGCGGATCAAGGGATAACCAAAATTGTCGGCACTGAATCCCGTGGTTTTATTTTTGGTGCACCACTGGCGTATGCCTTAGGCGTCGCATTTGTACCGGTACGTAAGCCAGGCAAATTGCCGCGGGAGCGGATTGCTGAAAGTTACCAACTGGAATACGGTCAGGACACGTTGGAAATTCACCTTGATGCGATAGTTCCTGGTGATAAAGTGTTGTTAGTTGACGATTTATTGGCGACTGGTGGTACTATTGATGCGACCACGAAATTAGTTCGCCGGTTAGGTGGCAATGTCAGCGACGCGGCTTTTGTGGTCAATCTGCCGGATTTAGGTGGTGATCAACGTCTCGCGGCGTTACAGTTAAATGTCTATAGCCTGATTGATTTTGCCGGCCACTAATCACGCCAATTGTGACGGGTCTGTCAGGCCCGGTTGTGGGTAATCAAGGAACGCAGATGAGTTATCAGGTGTTAGCGCGAAAATGGCGGCCACAAAACTTTGGCCAGCTGGTGGGGCAGGACCATGTCAAAGCGGCCTTGACCAATGCGTTGACCCAAAACCGTTTGCATCATGCTTATTTATTTACCGGCACCCGCGGTGTCGGTAAAACCACCATCGCGCGGATATTTGCGAAAAGCCTGAACTGTGAACAAGGCATCACGGCGACGCCCTGTGGCGTCTGCAGTGCCTGTGTTGAGATCGACAAAGGTTACTTTGTTGATTTACTGGAAATCGATGCCGCCTCGCGCACAAAAGTCGAAGATACCCGCGATTTACTCGACAACGTGCAATATGCGCCGAGCCGGGGCCGTTATAAAGTGTATCTGATTGACGAAGTGCATATGCTGTCTAAACACAGCTTCAATGCGCTGCTGAAAACTCTCGAAGAACCACCGCCGCACGTCAAGTTTTTGCTCGCGACCACCGATCCGCAAAAGTTGCCAATTACCGTATTATCGCGTTGCCTGCAATTTAGCCTAAAAGCGCTGAGCCAAAGTCAAATTAAACAGCACCTTAGCTACATTCTTGGCGAAGAAAAAATTGCTGCTGAAGATGAGGCGCTGGCGTTATTGGCACGCGCAGCCAAAGGCAGTTTGCGTGATTCACTGAGTCTGACTGATCAAGCCATCGCCCAGACCAATGGTCACATCGAATTGGGACCGGTGCGCGAAATGCTTGGGTTTTTAGAACAATCCTGGGCTGAATTATTACTGCAGGATGTGCTAAACCGCGACTTACCGCTGATGCAACAACATTTAATGCAGCTAATGGCTCAGCACAGTCAGGTGCATTCAGTGCTGGACGATATGCTGTCATTGCTTCACTTGGCAGCCTTGTGCCAGTTCCAGCTCAATGCGGCTGAACTTGCCTTAACCGAATCTGCTTTTGTGCGGGCGGTGGCAAAATCCCAAAGTGCTGAAGCGATTCAGTTGTACTACCAGCTGTTGTTATCGGGTAAAAAAGATCTCGCCTATGCACCGGATGCCCGAACCGGTATTGAAATGGCTTTATTGCGGGCCATTGCCTTTGTGCCGGCCGCACCAGGTCAGGAACTCATAGAAAGCGCGCAGCACAGTGGCCGAGCTGCGGCGTTGTCGGCCGCAGGATTACCGACCCTGTCTGCGCCGGTAGTTGGGGCAGACCAGATTCAGACAGTGGTCGTGGCGGCGCCGCCAAGGGGCGAAGCAGAGCCAAGGGACGAAGTAGTGCCAGTTGCTACACCGCCTGCCAATGAGTCTGCGATCCCGCAAATTGATCCAATCACGGCGAGTATTATTGCCCGTCGCGCTCAGGCGGCCGCCGGAGCTGCAGACGAAAAAAAGTCTGAGCGCCAGCTGGCGCCGCAACTTCAACCGGTATTGCAACCTACTCAACCCGATCAGCTCACGTCATCATCGAAACCAGCTGCAGTGCAGCCCCCGCAACAGACCCCAGTGTCTGCGGCTGGGGCTGATTTAGGGCCCGCTTTAGCGCCGGCAAGTGATCGCTTCGCAACGACATCACAAATCACCGGGGTTACCCCCCACCATGATGCCGCAGACATGGGCACCAAGATCGTCACGCCAGCAGATATCGAAGCAACAATCGACGAGCCGATGACCGCTTCTGGTCCAGGGGTGATGACAACCGTCGAGACCATCGATGAGCAAGAAGATGACTGGGCCCCTGTGATGCCAGCGATGATCACGACGCCAACGGACAATCTTGATCCAGAGGACGAGCCGGATCCCGTCGCTGACAGCGCGGCGGGAGATTGGGCCTGGCAGCAATATCAAGGCAACGAATCCATCGCCGGCGTTGATCCAATGCCGCGCGAGCAGGCACAACCGATCCGTCATGCATTACTTGACAGTTTGCAGGTGCAAGCGCAAGACAATACTGATTTCGCAGCTGAAACTGTACAGCAGGTCGCGGTGGCCGAGCCCAGTACGGCGCCGCTTTATTTTCATGGCAGTATTGATGCCGGAAATTTTGCAGTGAAGTATGCAAGTCAAATCGATCCATGGGCGGCGCGGATTGATCAGCTGGCTATTGGCGGTCTGATGCGGTTGTTTTTACTGCATGCCAGCGCCTCATTGCAGGGGGAGCAACTCAAACTTTCGATTATGGCCAGTCAGCGCCACTTGGATAATGCTAAAAACCGTCAGACGTTGTTGCAGGTGTTGTCAGCGTCTTACGGTCAGTCACTGACGCTGGAGATTGAATTCTTCGAGCAAGTGCCGGATTGCCCGGTGGCGATACAACAGCGGATAGACGAAGCTCGACGGGAATATGTTGCATCGGTATTGGCAGCAGATCCCTTGGTCCAGGCGCTACAGCAACATTTTGCTGCTGAAATGGTCGCTGATAGTCTGCAGGTTAACTAACCCGGGGTCAGGTTGAGTCGACTTGGCAGCTACCTGCGGGGGCCGTGGTACCGACCATTTTTATTGCTCAGTGCCAGAGGCCATGAAGCCGCTGATTAAACATCGACGCATCCTGGTCATAATGACCTGATCCAAACCGGTCGAAACGCAGAATAAAGCGTCGGCCAGCCAGATCCCGCCCCGGATACCTTGTAATTTGTCGACGATCTGACTATCGTGTCGGCCAGCAAGATAGCATAACAACCATTACGTCGGTCGTTCCATTGAGTTCGGAACAGTGCCAGGCATCAGTCGCTAAAGGCTGTTGTTCCAGACCCAACTTAAAGAGAGAGCATAACTATGTTTAAAGGTGGCATGGGTAACATCATGAAACAGGCGCAGCAGATGCAGGAAAAAATGCAGCGTGCGCAAGAGGAAATTGCCAAGTTAGAAGTCACAGGTGAAGCCGGTGCGGGTATGGTCAAAGTGACGATGCTGGGGAATCACAATGTGCGCCGGGTGGCAATTGATGATAGCCTGATGCAGGATGACAAAGAAATGCTGGAAGATTTAATTGCCGCCGCTATCAATGACGCCGTGCGGCGGGTGGAAGAAACCAGCAAAGCCAAAATGGCGGGTGTCACGGGTGGTATGCAGTTGCCGCCTGGTTTCAAAATGCCGTTCTAATCCGGCCTTCAATCAAAGCCACGAGTATCAGGAAGATTTGACATGGGGAAGCATACACCGCTGGTACAACAGCTGATTGACGCCTTGCGGTTGCTGCCTTCGGTTGGACCGAAATCGGCGCAACGCATGGCCTATCAGCTACTGGAGCGCAACCGCGAAGGTGGCTTGCAGCTGGCGCAGGTGCTGCAGCAGGCGATGCAAAAAGTCGGACATTGCCAACAATGCCGGACCTTCTGCGAAGGGCAACTGTGTCAGATATGCGCGCATCCGGTACGCGGCCATAGTGCCGTGATGTGTATTGTTGCCAGCGCCGCCGATTTGTATGCCATCGAGCAAACAGGACTGTTTGCCGGTCGGTACTTTGTGCTGCGCGGGCAGTTATCCCCCCTTGATGGTATCGGACCCGCTGAACTTGGACTGGATCAACTGGCCAGGCAGCTTTCCCAAGGCCAGATCCAGGAAGTGATCCTGGCAACCAATCCAACCATCGAAGGGGATGCCACCGCGTTTTACATCGCCGAACTTTGTAAAAAGTATCAAATCCAGGTGTCGCGTCTGGCACAGGGCATGCCGGTAGGCGGAGAGCTGGAGTACGTGGACGGAAGCACCTTGTCCTATGCCTTTAGTGGCCGCAAACCCTTTTAACTACTTGAGTCTCTGCTGAGGGTTATAAGCAGCGCCTGAGGTTTCTGGCGCTGTTGACCATCGAAGCCACTGCATTTCCCCTTGAAAGTTTGAGCTTGATCCCCCATATAGCTGTCAGTTCAAAACCAAAGTGCTTGTAAAAGTTTGGGTAAACACCCTGCAATGCCTGCGGCACCAATCTAGCGCGCATGGCGGCAATAGTGATAACAGGAGCGGTAAATGACTGAAACAACTCAAAAACAAACACATGGCTTTCAGGCCGAAGTAAAGCAGCTGCTGCAGTTAATGATCCATTCGTTGTATTCCAACAAAGAAATCTTCTTACGTGAACTGGTTTCCAACGCCTCAGATGCTGCCGACAAACTGCGCTTTTTAGCATTATCAGACAGCAGTTTATATGACAATGACGGCGATTTACGGGTGCGGATCAGCCTGGATGAAGCGGCTAAAACGATCACCATCAGCGATAACGGCATCGGCATGACGCGTGATGAAGTGATTAGCCACTTAGGGACCATCGCTAAATCCGGGACGAAAGAGTTTTTCTCGCAGTTGTCCGGTGAAGCCAGCAAAGACTCTCAATTGATCGGTCAGTTTGGGGTGGGTTTTTACTCCGCTTTTATTGTCGCCGACAAAGTGACGGTGCGTACGCGCAAAGCGGGGGCAACTGCGGACAGCGCGGTCGAGTGGGAATCCGCCGGTGAAGGTGAATACACCTTAACGCCAATCAGTAAAGATAGCCGCGGTACTGACATTATTCTGCACCTGCGTGATGGGGAAAGCGAATTCCTCAGCAAGTGGAAAGTCGAAGGTATCGTCACCAAATATTCAGACCATATCTCGATTCCAGTGCAAATGTGGGAAGAGGGGACGGCTGCAACCGAGGATGAAGACGGCGAAAAAGTTGCTGCGACAGAAGGTCACTGGAAAGTTGTTAACAAAGCAACTGCCCTGTGGATGCGCGATAAATCCGAAGTTTCCGAAACTGAATATCAGGAATTCTACAAACATATTTCGCATGACTGGACCGAACCACTGAGCTGGAGCCACAACAAAGTGGAAGGCAACAGCAACTACACCAGTTTATTGTATGTGCCGAAAAAAGCACCTTTTGATTTATGGAACCGCGAAGCGCGTCATGGTCTGAAACTCTATGTCCAGCGCGTATTTATTATGGATGACGCAGAGCAGTTTATGCCAAGTTACCTGCGTTTTATCAAAGGGGTACTTGATTCGAGTGACTTGCCTCTGAACGTATCGCGCGAGATCCTGCAAGATACCAAAGTGACACAGAGCCTGCGCAAAGGCTGTACATCCCGCGTCTTGAAAATGCTGGAAAAAATGGCCAAAGCGGAAGACCAGACCGAATATCAAACCTTCTGGAATGAATTTGGTCAGGTGATGAAAGAGGGCCCGGCAGAAGATTTTGCCAACAAAGATCAAATCGCTAAATTACTGCGTTTTGCTTCCACCCACAACGACAGCGAAGTGCAGAATGTTGGTCTGGAAGCCTATGTCAGCCGGATGAAAGAAACGCAAGACGAAATTTATTATCTGGTGGGTGATAGCTATGAAGCGGTGAAACACAGCCCGCATCTGGAAGTGTTACGCAAAAAAGGCATTGAAGTCTTGTTGTTATCTGACCGGATTGATGAATGGCTGATGCAACACCTGACCGATTTCGATGGCAAAAAACTACGTTCAGTGGCCAAAGGCGGACTGGATCTGAGCAAGTTGGATGATGAAGCCACGAAACAGGCGCAACAGGAAACAGAACAACAGTTTGCGGCAGTTGCTGCCCGCTTTAAAGCGGCGCTCGGCGATCAGGTTAAAGATGTGAAAGTCAGTCATCGTCTGACCGACAGTCCGGCTTGTATTGTGACTGATGAGTTCGACATGAGCACACAAATGATGAAACTGATGGAGTCAGTTGGTCAGAAAGTGCCTGAAGTGAAACCAATTTTCGAATTAAACCCAGAGCATCAGCTGGTCAAACATATTGCCGATGTGCAGGATGAAAGCCGCTTTAAGCAGTGGGCAGAGGTGATTTTTGAACAAGCGCTGCTGGCAGAGCGTGGTTCTTTGAAAAATCCGGCAAGCTTTGTCACCCGCTTAAATAGCTTGTTGCTTGATCTGGCGAAGTAATCGCTGCTGACTGCCGATACCGACAAAACGGACAAATCTAGCAGGGTTTGTCCGTTTTTTATTGCAATCACCCAAATGTCTTGGTTGGCGCGTAAAAAATCGAACAAAAAAAGATGATGTTTATTTATATCTATATGATAAATAATAATAAATTCTGAAGACCCTTCTGAGATGGTGCTGCTGCAAATTTCAGCATCCACTCAACTTTGCCTTTGTTGATATTTCCAACAGTTATGCACGCTAAGCCTTGCTACTTCTAGCACTTTGGTCGAATAAGCCGTAATTTAATCAATGGAAAACAATCGAAAATTACCTATTGAATCATAAAGCGCAGGAAATCGCGGGATTTACCAGGTTACGACTAAAGTAGCCTTGACTAATCTGATGAGCAGAGGCTTGACGACAAATTTCTTGTCTGATGACAGACATTATGTAAAGATCCAAACCTTACAACGATTGGATCATTCCCTAGCTACTCGAGGTCTTGTATGCGTATTATTTTGTTGGGTGCCCCAGGTGCCGGAAAGGGAACTCAGGCGCAGTTTCTAATGAATAAATTTGGCATCCCACAAATTTCAACCGGTGATATGCTACGTGCTGCTATTAAAGAAGGCACTCCTTTAGGGATCGCAGCGAAACAAGTGATGGATGCAGGTCAGCTGGTGTCGGATGATTTAATCATTGGTTTGGTGAAGGAGCGAATCGCCAAGCCAGATTGCGCAAATGGTTTCCTGCTTGATGGCTTTCCACGGACTATTCCGCAAGCCGATGCGATGAAAGAAAACGGCGTGGTTGTCGATTTTGTGATTGAATTTGATGTGCCGGACGATGTGATCGTCGAACGGATGAGTGGACGTCGGGTGCATCCAGCCTCTGGTCGTGTCTATCACATTAGCTTCAATCCGCCAAAAGTCGCAGGCGTTGATGATGTGACCGGTGAAGATCTGGTGATCCGGGAGGATGATCAGGAACAGACCGTCCGTAAACGTTTGGGTGTCTACCATGAACAAACAGAACCTTTAGTCGGTTACTACCGCAATCAGGCCGCGCAAGGCCTGACCAAGTACCACCATTTGGACGGTACCCAGCCGGTTGAGGCTGTCAGTGCGCAGTTGCTGGCGTTATTAGCGTAAGCGCGTTACCGGCTATACTCCATTGCGAAAACCCACCCGTCGGTGGGTTTTTTTATCTTTTTTGTCAGTCTTTCGACCCTGGATGGACAAAAACAACCCTAAACAGAAAGTGAGAACAGCAGGGTGTCTACATACTGACGCTGACCCTATCTACGCTCTCAGTTATTTGGGTATACAATGCTGCCTGCAGCGGGTGCTGCAATAACTATAGGATTGGAAAAATGACACTTTCGGTACTTCCTTATTATGCTGCCGCGTTGGCCGTCATGTATGTGCTGCTCGCCGGGTTGGTGATCCGGCAACGTTTTAAGACCCGGATTGGTCTTGGGGATGGCCAGCAGCCGGATTTAGTAAAAGTAGTACGGATCCATGGTAATTTCGCCGAATACGTGCCCTTATTATTGGTGTTATTGCTGATCCTCGAAATTCAGCAAGCAGCATTGTGGCAGTTGCATTTGATTGGTGCTCTGACGTTGCTTGGACGGATTAGCCATGCGATTGGTCTGTCGAAAAGCAGTGGTACCTCTCTACCTAGAATGGTTGGGATGATCTGCACCTTTTCTGCCTTACTTATTGCGCCGGTTTTGCTCGTGCTGGGTCAGGCTTAACTCGATGAAAATTATTGGGCAAGGGCCGCCGCTGTTGTGTCTGCACAGTTCACTGAGCAGTCATAAACAGTGGCTATCCCTGGCCGCCTCCCTAGGTAAAGATTATCAGTTGTTGCTACCGGATTTACTGGGGTATGGCGGACATAAAGCCGTGGCATATGCGGCAAATCCAGTGCATAGCCTGGCGATAGAATCCGCGTCGGTACTTGCGCAGCTGCCAAGCGCGTTAAGGCAGCAACCGATGACGCTGATTGGCCATTCGTTTGGTGGTGCCTTGGCATTACATCTGGCGCGAACCGGTCAACTGAAACTTAAAGCGTTGGCGCTCTATGAGCCTGTGGCTTTTCATCTGCTGGCAGCCTCAACACTCCCTGAAGCGCAGGTTCTGGCCGCCGAGGTGCAGGCTTTGTCGATGAAGTTGCCGGATCTGGCGCCGCAGCAAGCGGCACAGCTTTTTGTCGATTATTGGCAGCAGCAGGATTATTTTGCGCACTTACCGGCGCGGATGCAGCAACAAATGGCGGCACAGGTTTGGAAAGTCCCGCAAGATTTTTCTGCCCTAATCAGCGAACCAGCCACTGTGGCGGACTATCAGCAGATCCAGTGCCCGATTTTGTTATTACAGGGCTCGCAAAGCCGGCGTTCTGCATTGTTGATTGCTGAGTTGCTAGCGCAGTGTTGGCCAACAGCCAATGTGCAGACGCTGCCAGCGGGTCATATGGGACCCCTGACAGCAGCAGAATTAGTCAACGCCCGGATCCATGATTTTCTCCGGGCGCAGATCGACGTAAATTAGCTGTTACTTGCCACCGTCAGTGCAGGTGCTTCGTTATTGGCTGCCGTTTGCTGAGTCAACAATGAGGTGGGCTGACCCTGAGCAATATTGATCCGGCGTGGTTTTAATGCTTCGGGCACTTCCCGTACCAGGTCAATATGCAACAAACCGCTGTGCACGTTCGCCCCAGTCACTTTGATATAGTCGGATAGTTGAAACTTACGTTCAAAATTACGCTCGGCAATGCCCTGATGTAAAAAGCGCCGGTCTTCAGTTTTGTCGGCTTTTTGGCCCTTGACGACCAGTTTATTGTGTTCGGTTTCAATTGATAATTCATGCTGATCAAAACCTGCGACCGCCATCGTGATCCGATACTGATCGTCGCCAGTCACTTCAATATTATAGGGTGGATAAGCAGGTTGTTTTTCATTGCGAGCAGCAGCGTCCATCAATCCGGCCAAGTGATCAAAGCCAATAAAAGAACGGTAAAATGGAGTGAAGTCTAAAGTTGTCATCGCCAATTCCTCAATAAAGTAAGCAAATTAGTTAAGAATTTGATTAAATTGGACTTTCCTATATCGGACCAGTCCATTTCAGGATCCTGTTCAGGCATCCTGCTTCATAAAATAAGGTCGGCGATGCGTGTTTCAAGGGGGAAGTTTAAGATTTTTTATCACTGACGGTTTTGAGTTCAGCCAATGCAGCCGCATAGTCCGGTTCTTGTCCTAAAGCGGGGACCAGCTGCTGATAAACCAGTTTACCGCTGGCATCAATGATTAACACGGCCCGGCTCAAAATACCCATATCCTTGATTCTCAAACCGTAGCTACTACCGAAATCGCCCCAGACCGCATCGGATAATACTCGCAATTTGTCGACTTTTTCCTGCACACAAAATCGTTTTTGCGCAAAAGGCAAATCCGTCGAAATGGTCAGCACCACCACATCTGTGGGTAAGGTCGCGACTTCCTGATTAAATTTTTGGGTTTGGATCGAACAAACCCCGGTATCCAGACTTGGAACGACACTCACTAACACGGTTTTACCGCGAAAATCGCTCAACCGGACGGGTTTAAAAGCTTGATCGGCCACTTTAAAGTCCGGTGCCATTTGCTGTAAAACGGCTGGAGTTCCTAACAACTCAACCTGGCGATCGCCGGCTTTTATCTCAGACAGCCGGCTTGGCAATGAGGCGGTAAGATCAACGGCGACGACATTGAAATTCAAGCAAACCAGGGTCAGAGTAGCCAAGCAGCGTACAATTTGGTTCATTATAAAAATCCTCAGGACATCAGCAGTTTTGGTTGGAATTTAATCAACAATTCAATCTGTTATCAATGTAAGCAATCATTTCTTATTCGGATGTTTTTTATTCGCACTTCACAGATTTCAGCGCTACACTGAAAACTAACAATACGTGAATCAGGTGTCTAATGGTAGCTGCGGTTTTGATATGTGATGACTCGAATCTGGCGCGCAAGCAAATGGCACGCAGCCTGCCTGCGGATTGGCAAGAAAAAATTTCTTTTGCAGGTCATGGCCAGGAAGCGCTGGAAGTTTTGAAACGTCAGCCGATCGATTTGTTATTTCTTGATTTAAACATGCCAATCCTTGATGGTTACGAGGTACTGCAGGCGATTTCCCAACAAAAAATCCCGGTCAAAGTCGTGGTCGTCTCCGGGGATATCCAACCGGAGGCCCGGGAGCGGGTGCTGGGCTATGGTGCGCTGGATTTTATCCGTAAGCCGGTCGCTGCCGAAAAACTCACGGAAGTATTACAACAGTTTTTATCCACGCACACCGCGGAGGACAGTAAACAGGTCATCGATCGTGCGATGAACGCGAATCAGCTGGCTGCTGATTTTGCATTGGATCCGATACTGCGGGATGTGTTTCAGGAGTTAACGAACGTCGCAATGGGGCAGGCTGGAGATTTACTGGCCAGGTTATTAAAAGTGTTTGTCAAACTGCCTATTCCGAATGTGAATGTTATTGAAGTCAGTGAATTGCATATGGCCATTGCTTCGGTTGAGCAAAAGCAAACGACGTCCGCCGTTTGCCAGGGCTTTATTGGTGGTGGTATTTCTGGTGAAGCCTTATTAATCCTGAATGACTCCAGTTTTGTTGATATTGCTAAATTACTTAATTATTCCGGCAAGTTAACCACAAAAACGGAGCTTGAGTTGTTGATGGACATTGGCAACATCCTGATTGGTGCTGTACTGAAAGGGTTAGCCGAGCAAATCGACATGACGTTCAGCCAAGGTCATCCGGTGGTCCTGGGGCAACATGCACCCATCAGTGAAATGATTAAAGCAAACGCCAAACGCTGGAAACGGACCTTGGCGATCGAAATTAGTTATGGTATTGAAAATTATAATATTAATTGTGATTTGTTACTGCTTTTCACCGAAGACAGTATTAAAACCATGAATTATAAAGTCGCATTTCTGTTAGAAGAGTAGTTATGTCGCAAATGAACTCAGATGTCTCAGAAGTACACTGGTTACTGGACATGTTCCAGACAGTGGATGTCGGCTTGGTGGTGTTAACCGTCGACTATAAAATTCAGGTCTGGAATGGTTTCATGGAAAATCATAGCGGCCTGACCCCCCGCCAGGTCAGAGATCGGCATTTATTTGATTTGTTTTCTGAAATTGATGAAGACTGGCTACGTAGTAAATGCGATCCAGTGATCTTACTGAAAAACAAAGCTTTTACCATTTGGGAGCAGCGCCCCTTTATTTTTAAATTCCGCAATTACCGGCCTATTACCGGTTCAGCCGACTATATGTATCAAAACAGCACGATCTTTCCGATCACCGATGTGCGTGGTGTCGTGACGCACTTATGTATGATTATTTATGACGTCACCGATGTCGCCACCAGCCGGCTGGAACTCGAGTCGATGAACGGGCAATTGCGGCAGTTGTCGAAAACCGATTTTCTGACCGAACTCAATAATCGTGGACATTGGGAAGATGGGCTCATCATTGAATTTAAACGGCTCAAACGCAGTGGTCATCGTAGCTCCCTACTGATGTGCGACATTGATCATTTTAAACGGGTCAATGACACTTTTGGTCATGCAGCTGGTGATGCGGTGATCAAACAAGTTGCCAAAGCGGTGAAAAAAAATCTGCGTGAAACCGATATCGCAGGTCGGTATGGTGGCGAAGAATTTGCAGTGCTACTGGTCGATACGACCGAAGATCAGGCCATGTATTTTGCCGAGCGCTTGCGTAAAACGGTTGAAAATCTAGCGATAGAATATAACCAGCAACTCCTGCGGGTGACAGTCAGTGTTGGTATTGCTGAGTATCATCAGGAGATGCAGGAACACCGTCATTGGATTGAAGCTGCCGATAAAGCACTCTATACCTCTAAAGCGAATGGTCGAAATCAGGTCACTTTATGTCAAAGTGCTGCGCGTCTGTCGACTGAATAAATTCAACTGAGGATACTTTCAGCATGACCAAGCCGGCGATAGTGCCGGCATGGTCGTTTAACTCGGTGTTAACCGCAATGGCGGTCTAATTCGGTACCATCAACAATTGCCGTACCGTATTGTCTTCATTCAGTTGTTCTAAACGCACCGTAAAGCCCCAGAGCCGGTGCAGGTGTTTTAGGACCTGGTGATAACTTTCCGCTAAGGGCACGCGGTTATTGGGCACAAATCTTAATGTTAAAGACCGGTCACCACTGACATCCACGTTCCAAACCTGAATATTCGGTTCGATGTTGCTCAGATTATACTGGGCCGACAACATGGAGCGAATTTGCTGATAACCTTCATTATTGTGGATCGCTGAGACCTCAAGTGAATTTTCCTGATCGTCATCAACGATTGCAAACAGATGAAAATCGCGGATCACCTTCGGCGACAAATATTGGCTGATGAAGCTTTCGTCTTTAAAGTTTTGCATCGCAAAATGCAAAGTTTCGAGCCAAGGACTACCCGCAATATCAGGAAACCATTGCTTGTCTTCGGCTGTAGGCTGCTCACAGATCCGTCTGATATCACAAAACATCGCAAACCCAAGCGCATAGGGGTTTATGCCGGAGTAATACTTTGAGTTATACGGCGGCTGAAACACCACATTCGTGTGGTTATGCAGTACTTCGAGCATGAATTTGTCCGTCACTAAGCCTTCGCTATACAGATGCTGCAAAATGGTATAGTGCCAAAAAGTTGCCCAGCCTTCGTTCATCACCTGGGTTTGTTTTTGCGGATAAAAATACTGCGAAATTTTGCGCACGATCCGCACGATTTCCCGTTGCCATGGTTTTAACAAGGGCGCATTTTTTTCAATAAAATACAGAATGTTCTCTTGCGGTTCGGCTGGAAAATGTCGCTCCTCAGCGACGGTTTGCTGCTCTTTATTCGGGATGGTTTTCCACAGTTGATTGACCTGAGATTGCAGATAGTTTTCCCGATCCTTTTGCCGCCGTTGTTCTTCATCCATTGATATTTTTTGCGGCCTTTTGTAGCGGTCGACCCCATAATTCATCAGGGCATGGCAGGAATCGAGAATATCTTCGACTTCGTTGAGGCCATATTTTTCTTCGCAATCACTGATATATTTTTTCGCAAATACCAGATAATCAATGATGGATGAGGCATCGGTCCAGGTTTTGAATAGGTAATTGTTTTTAAAAAAAGAATTGTGACCATAACAGGCATGCGCCATCACCAGTGCCTGCATGGTAATGGTATTTTCTTCCATCAAATATGCGATGCAGGGATTGGAGTTAATGACAATTTCGTAGGCCAGTCCCATAAAGCCACGTTTATAGTTTTGCTCGGTTTGGATAAATTTTTTGCCATAAGACCAGTGGTTATAACCCAGCGGCATGCCGACACTAGAATAAGCATCCATCATTTGCTCGGCCGTGATGATTTCGATCTGATTCGGGTAGTAGTCCAGTTGATAGAACTTTGCCACCCGTTCAATTTCCGTTTGATATTGACTAAGCAGCTCAAAAGTCCAATCAGGACCATCCGAAAGTGGCGAGCTCATTGAGGTTGCTGCGGTTTTTTGCTTGGCGGTCATCCTGCACTCCTTACCATGTTAAGCCGCTTGCTTTTTAAACAAGGTTCTAAACACCGGATAAATGTCACTGACCTGACGGATCGGTTGAATAGCAAAATTGTCAAAACTACCCAAGAGCCGTTCATATTCCTGCCACAGGCTTTGATGGGGACGCTGGGTGATTTCTATATAAGCATAATAGCGAACAAAGGGGAGCAATTGTTCTGTGAGTAAGGTTGCGCACTGCGGGCTATCATCAGCCCAGTTGTCGCCGTCTGAAGCTTGCGCCGCATAGATATTCCACTGGGTTGGGTCATAGCGCTCTTTGACAATCTCTGCCATCAGTTTCAGTGCACTGGACACGATGGTGCCGCCGGTTTCCTGAGAATAGAAAAACTCCTGTTCATCCACTTCTTTGGCTTGAGTATGATGACGGATATAAACCACATCGACGTTTTTGTAGCTGCGACTCAAAAACATATACAGCAGAATATAAAAACGTTTGGCCATATCTTTGGTTGCCTGATCCATCGAGCCAGACACATCCATCAGGCAAAACATCACGGCTTTGCTCGTGGGTTCCGGTCTCTTGGCAAAGTTACGAAATCGTAGATCAAAGCTATCGATGAACGGGACTGCACCAATCCGCCGTTTCAGCTCTTCTGCTTCGACACGCAGCCATTGCAAGCGATGTTGGTCCGGTACCGGCTGTTGCTCCAGTGCTGCCATTTGTTGTTCTAGCTCGTGCAGTTGTCTTTTCTTGCCTGCACTCATGGCAACCCGGCGCGCCAGCGAACCTTGCAACGACCGGACAACATCGATATTGCTCGGAACCCCTTCTGAGCGGTAGCCAGCCCTGACATTTTTATACTGCACCAGCTTATCCAGCTGGTTTTTTTTCAGATTCGGCAGCTCAAGATCTTCAAACAACAAATCCAGGTATTCATCTTTGGAGATTGAAAATACAAACTCGTCTTCACCTTCGCCATCCTGACTCGCTTCGCCTTGACCCGAACCTCCTCCTTGGCCACCTAACGGCCTTTTGATGCGATCACCTGGGCTGAATTGATCATTGCCCGGATGGATCATTTCGCGGTGGCCGCCTTTACCCTGATGAAAAAACGGCTCCGTGATATCGCGACCCGGAATAGTAACTGACTCGCCACTGTCGATATCGGTGACACTGCGTTTGCTGATGGCATCAGACACAGCTTGTTTAATCTGGTTTTTATAGCGGCGGATGAACCGTTGCCGGTTCACCGCGCTTTTATTTTTGCCGTTCAGGCGTCGATCGATAAAATGCGCCATAAAACCTCCGGCTGACTTCCAGCATCACTGCGATTTCCGAACCCGCAAATACCATTCCGAGAGCAATCGGACCTGTTTGCGCGTATAGCCTTTTTCCATCATCCGATCGACAAAATCGTCGTGTTTTTTCTGATCATCGGTTGACGTTTTGGCATTAAACGAAATCACCGGTAGTAACTCTTCGGTGCTTGAGAACATCTTTTTCTCGATCACAGTGCGCAGCTTTTCATAGCTGGTCCAGGTTGGATTTTTGCCATTGTTTTTGGCTTTGGCCCGCAGCACAAAGTTGACGATTTCATTGCGGAAGTCTTTTGGATTACTGATCCCCGCTGGTTTTTCAATTTTCTCCAGCTCAGCATTTAATGCCGAACGATCAAACAACTGTCCCGTTTCCGGATCTCGGTATTCCTGATCCTGGATCCAGAAATCAGCATAAATCACATAACGATCGAAAATGTTTTGGCCATATTCGGAGTAAGACTCCAGATAAGCCGTTTGAATTTCTTTGCCAATAAACTCGACATATTTCGGGATCAGGTAACCTTTTAAATGTTCCAGATACCGCTCAGCCACGTCAGCGGCGAACTGCTCGCGTTCAATTTGTTGCTCCAGCACATAGAATAAATGCACTGGGTTGGCGGCGACTTCAGTGCTGTCAAAGTTAAACACCCGCGACAAAATTTTGAAGGCAAAGCGGGTCGATAGCCCGGTCATTCCCTCATCCACCCCGGCATAATCCCGGTATTCCTGGTAAGATTTTGCTTTGGGATCGGTATCTTTTAAGCTTTCGCCGTCATAGACCCGCATTTTGGAATACAAACTGGAGTTTTCCGGCATTTTAAGACGCGATAGCACCGCAAATTGTGCCAGAGAGGTTAAGGTGCCTGGCGCACAAGGTGATACCTTTAACTCGCTGTGCTCCAATAGTTTTTCGTAAATTTTTACCTCTTCCGACACCCGCAGGCAATACGGGACTTTGACGATATAGACCCGGTCTAAAAAGGCTTCATTATTTTTGTTGTTGCGAAAGGTTTGCCATTCCGATTCATTGCTATGCGCCAGAATAATACCTTCAAATGGCAGCGCGGCCAGGCCTTCGGTCCCGTTGTAGTTGCCTTCCTGGGTTGCGGTGAGCAATGGATGTAGCACTTTGATCGGTGCTTTAAACATCTCAACAAACTCCATGATGCCCTGATTGGCGCGGCATAGGGCGCCGGAATAGCTGTAAGCGTCCGGGTCATTCTGGGCGAAATGCTCCAGTTGCCGGATATCAACTTTCCCCACCAAAGAGGCGATATCCTGATTGTTTTCATCGCCAGGTTCGGTTTTGGCAATGGCAATTTGATCCAGAATGGAGGGATATTTTTTCACCACCCGAAACGCGCTGATATCACCATTTAATTCATGCAGTCGTTTACTCGCCCAAGGGGACATGATGGTTTTCAGATAGCGTTTTGGAATACCGTATTCCTGCTCGAGAATATTGCCATCTTCGTTCAGATCAAACAGGCAAAGTGGACTGTCGTAGACGGGGGAGCCTTTGAGATAATAGATAGGTACTTGCTGCATCAGCGATTTCAGTTTTTCGGCCAGCGAGGACTTACCACCGCCAACCGGTCCGAGCAGATACAAAATCTGCTTGCGCTCTTCCAGGCCCTGCGCCGAGTGTTTCAGATAGGAGACAATTTGTTCGATCGCATCTTCCATCCCGTAAAATTCAGAAAATGCCGGATAGCGGGCGATCACTCTATTTGAAAACAGCCGGCTGAGTTTGGGATCCTGGGCGGTATCAATAAACTCGGGAGACCCTATCGCCATCAATAGTCGTTCCGCCGCACTGGCATAACAACTTTTATCCCCTTTGCACAGCGTCAGAAATTCGGAAATACTATATTCCTCCTCCCGCGCAGCTTCGTAACGTGATTTGTAGTGCTCAAAAATACCCATATGCACCTCCGCAACCTTGTCATAAAAACATGAGACTGAACCGGTGTTATGTATAAAGGTTAGACAGTAAAGTTTCGCTTCGCCCAGCTAATTGACAGAATTTTATGAAATTTTCGACAAACGGCTGTTTGCGGCTGTTCGTGAGCCTAAGGCTTCACCGACCTTGCACCAAGCTTAGTTGAAGGGAAGGGTGGGGTTGTAAAAACAACAAACCCGGCACCAGGCCGGGTTTGAATGATTGGCAACTAATAGTTACTTAATCGTCAACGACTGTTATGCAGTCGATTATTTTGCAAAGTTTTCTGCAGCAAAGTTCCAGTTTACCAGTGCCCAGAAGGCGTTCAGGTAAGTCGGACGGGCGTTGCGGAAGTCGATGTAATAGGCATGTTCCCACAGATCCACAGTCAGCACAGGCGTGACTGAGCTGTCAGTCAGCGGTGTACCCGCGTTACTGGTGTTGACAATGTCTAAAGTGCCATCGGCCTTTTTGACTAACCAAGTCCAGCTTGAACCGAAGTTGTTGACGGCTTTGTCATTAAATGCAGTCTGGAAGGCGGCGAAAGAACCCCATTTGGCATTGATCGCATCTGCTAAAGCGCCTGATGGTTCGCCACCAGCATTTGGTGCCAGGCAATGCCAGTAAAAGGTGTGGTTCCAGATTTGCGCGGCGTTGTTAAACACCGGGCCTTCTGAAGATTTAATGATGTCTTCCAGAGATTTACCAGCGTGATCAGTGCCTTCAATCAACGAGTTCAGTTTCACGACATAAGCGTTGTGGTGCTTGCCATGGTGATAATCCAGAGTTTCCGGAGAGATATGCGGTAATAAAGCATCTTTTGCATAAGGTAATGCTGGTAATTCAAAAGCCATTTCTAATTCTCCACTGACGTTGTTTATGGTGTCTGCATCACGTAGACTACAAAACCTGACTAAAATACTCAAGTTTTACCTGAGCAGAGCGCTGGTCTTATGATCCCATGATAGCGGGTTTATGCTGCGGGTTATTTTTGGGGCAGATCTTGAAAACTCAAGTGGCTGACCACAAATCCTCTGGTAAAATGATCAAACTTTTTTTGTGCTGTACAGCTGAGGCTCACCATGGAAACGATCGACAAAATCAAACAACAACTGGCAGATAACCCAATTATTCTGTTTATGAAAGGTTCACCGAAATTCCCAAGCTGTGGGTTTTCTGCACAGGCATCTCAGGCATTGATCGCTTGTGGAGAGCAATTCGCTTACGTTGATATTTTGCAAAACCCGGATATTCGCGCTGAATTGCCTAAATTTGCCAATTGGCCAACATTCCCGCAACTTTGGGTCGAAGGCGAATTAATTGGCGGTTGCGACATTATGTTGGAGATGTTTCAACGGGGTGAATTACAGCCGCTGATTAAAGAAACTGCAGCAAAATTTAAAAAACCTGAAGAAACCGACGCTGGCGAATAAGTTCGACTCTGCTGTTCAAACGGTTATTTATCAAGAAAAAGCAGCACATTGTGCTGCTTTTTTAGTTCAAAGTGTTGACTCATCGGTCTGCCAGAATATTGGCTGCATCCTTAGTCGGTGGTTGACGCTGCCGACTCATCCTGGTCGGTGTCCAGAAATGGCGGCGGCCAGCCCCCTAAGCTTTGCCAACGATTGACGATATAGCAAAATAACTCGGCTGTACGCTCAGTGTCATATAAGGCACTGTGCGCTTCTTTGTTGTCAAAAGCGATACCTGCTGCCTGGCACGCTTTTGCCAATACGGTCTGTCCGAGTGCCAGTGCGGCAAGGGTGGTGGTATCAAAGGACACAAAAGCATGAAAAGGCGAACGCTTGATATTATTCCTTTCCACTGCAGCATTTAAAAAGCCCTGGTCAAACGCCGAATTGTGCGCCACCATCACTGAGCGCTGGCAACCCGCATCCTTTTGTGCCTTGCGCACCGCTTTAAAAATTTCGGTCAGCGCTTCACGCTCCGTCACGGCACCGCGTAACGGGTTAAAGGGATCAATGCCATTAAATGCCAACGAACTTGGATTGAGCACTGCCCCGATAAAAGGTTCAACATGAAAGTGCAGGGTTTGTGCGATTTGTAATTGTCCCGCATCGTCCATCGTGAGCAATGTTGCGGCAATTTCTAACAAAGCGTCGGTTTGGGCGTTAAAGCCGGCAGTTTCGACGTCGATCACGACTGGGTAATAACCACGAAATCGCTGAGCAAGTAATGTTGACGCTTGAGTCATGAGCAAACCTGTAGTTCAGTAGGGCGGGCAGTATGCCAAAAAAAATGGCATTCGTCTTGTCGCGGCATAGCCTTTGCAGGAAAATCGTGGTGAATTCCCGAAAATGCGCAGCAAAAAGCTGCGATGATGTGCAAACACTGCCAGACTTGTTAAAAAGCGCCGGCGATCTGATGGATCGCTACGCAGGAGGCCCAATGAAATTAGCTCAAATCCTGATGTTGAGTTTATTGCTTATGGCAACGGCTAGCCAGGCCCGGCTAAATGTGCGGCAATATGCTGCCACTATTGAACAGGCGAACTGGGCAGTGACCAATGCGTCTGCGCTCAAGTGTGAGCTGAGTCATCAGATCCCAAATTTTGGTGAAGCGCGTTTTAGCAGCAACGCGAATAAAGAACTCAATCTGCATTTTGAATTAAAAATGACCCGCTTACCTGACGATTATGGTCTGGCCAGAGTGACCTCGGTGCCGCCACAATGGCGAGCCGGCGAGATTGCAAAACCGATTGCTGATATGGCGTTGTTGAAACAGTTTGATGGTGGTTTACCAAAAAAAGCAGCCTGGACATTATTAACCGAGCTGGAACAAGGCTTTAGCCCAACATTTTACTTTGCCGACTGGCACAGCCCTTTTGACCAGATTGCTGCGGCAATTAATCCGGTGCAATTTGCTGCGCCTTTCCAGAAATTTAATCTTTGTATGGCCAGTTTATTACGGTTTACTTTTGAAGATATCGCGTTGACGGTGTTGAACTATCAATCGAACAGCGACGAGTTAACCCGCGAATCCAAGGCCAGGCTGGCGCAGATCGCCGAATATTTAAAACATGATAAAGCGCTTGCTGCCGTCACTATTGATACTTACACCGATAGCTATGGCGGTCGCTGGATCAACGAAGAATTATCCCGGAAACGGGCAGCCAGCTTAAAAGCATTTTTTGTCAGTGCCGGTGTCGATGAAAAGTTGGTGAAAACGGAGGGTTTTGGTGAAAAGCGCCATGTGGCACCAAATGAAACCAGTCGTGGTCGGGGGACCAACCGCCGGGCGGTTGTACAACTGGCCAAGTTATAAGCCCGGCATTTGATAAAAATCCGCGGGGTTAGCCGGGTGCTGAATACCGGGTTGGCTTGACCAATGCGGCTATCTCAGTTGGGAGTGGGCAGGGTTCGCCACAAAGCGCCGCAGCGATATGCTCGGCCAGCAAAGGCGCAAACAGCAACCCCCGGGCGCCTAAACCACCGAGCAGCCAGCTGCCATCCTGAAGCTGGCCAGCAAGCGGTAGATGATCTGGAATTGTCGCCCTGACTCCCGCTTTCGCTGACATAACGACCGCTTGATCAAACCATGCCGGTTGTTGTAACACGTTGTTCACCAGCGCCAAATTGGCGCTGTTGTCTTCTTCCAGTTCCACAGCCTCACGGCGACTACGGTCAAAAGTCGCACCAACACAATGTTCAGGTTGTTCACTGTGTGCATTGCTTGCAGGCGTAATGTAACCCTGATGACAAATCACCGTCTTAAGAGATGCGAGTCCTTCGCACCGCACATGACTGACCTGACCCCGGACTAAATTAACCGGCAAATGCGCTGTCGAAGCCAAGCTCGACAGGGCTGCGCCTGTTGCTAAGCAAAGCTCAGAACTTTGTAACAGACCCTGATTGGTATCGAGTTGCCACTTGCCACAGTGGTGGTCATAGCTCGCATCTTGCAATTCGCAGTTGAACTGGGCTGAAAAGGTGGGGTGTTGCTGTAAATAATCAAGTGCAGTCCGGCAGAATAGCTGTGGAGCTATCCAGCCGCCTTGCTTAAAAAACAATCCGGGGAATGGCAACTCGACACCTGCCACAGCGCTGGCTTGTTGTGCACTTAGGGGATGCAGCAGCGTATCGCTCAACACGGCTTGCTGGCTAATTTTCTGTTGCCGTAGTGCTAACTGCTCTGTGCAGGCCAACGTCAGTACGCCACAAAAATCATGCGGAAATCGAAAATGCCAGTCGTTTTGGCGCTGATAAAAACGTCTGGCAAATTCAAAAGCATGCGCATGCAAGGCCGAGACGTTGCTAAAGGTACTCTGGAGCTGCGGATAGAGTGCCCCCTGGCGGTTGTGCGAAGCGCCAAGGGCAGGTTGCGGATCGCGGCAGATCAAATGTACTCTCCGGCCACGACTGACCAGTGCTAAAGCCAGGCTCATCGAAGCGAGGCCACCACCGACGATGCAAATATCGCGATCAGACGCGGGCGAAACGACTGTCACGCTATGGGTCGGCTCCAGCCCTGACGGTTCGAAAGTTCCAACTGACATTTCACGTTTGCGGCCATAACCTTTGATTTTTCTAACGACAAAACCTGCTTCACTCAAACCCCGGCGTACCAGACCTGCACTGGTAAAAGTTGCGACTGTGCACCCTGGTTTACTTAAACGAGCCATTTGACTGAACAGTTCCGGCTGCCACATTTGTGGATTTTTGCTCGGTGCAAAACCATCTAAAAACCAGGCATCGGCGCTATTCTGTCCCGACAGTTGTGGCATGGAATCCAACACATCTCCCAACCACAAATCGAGAATTACTCTGCCTTGGTCCAGCACTAATCTGTGGCACCCGGGCAACGCCGGAGGGTAGTAGGCTAATAACTCTGTTGCGAGTGGGGCGAGGGTCGGCCATTGCTGCAGTGCAAGTGCCAAATCAGCTCTGGTCATCGGATATTTTTCAAAACTACTGAAATACAAACGCTGGCAACGCATGGCAGGCGCCAGAGCCATTGCTTGCCTGAAGTGATGCCAGGCAAGCAGGAAATTCAGACCGGTGCCAAAACCGGTTTCAATAATATGAAAAAAAGCTGCTGGGTGTTCAAGCCAGCGCTCTGGCAAACAATTTTGACGTAAAAACACATACTGGGTTTCTTCCAGGCCACTTTCATTGGAAAAATAAACATCGCCAAATTGGTCAGAAACCGGCGTGCCTTGCTCGTTATAGTGAATTTTCGCGGTTTGAATGGCTTGCATAAAATGGCTCTGGCATAAAAAAACCAGCACAGTTTAACCTGATTGTCATTTGGATGGACAATATCCTCGTCATCTTAGCTGTTACTGGGAGGCAGTACCGCTGAGCCGGGCTTGTGTCTCGTTTTGTTGAGCCCTTGCCAACGTGGGTTACAACACCTTCCAATCAACTTGTTTATAGTGTACAACTGTGCGCTGAAATTGGACCAGTTGGCGCAGAAAAGTCCGTACAATGGGTTTCATGAATATAAAGCGTATTTAGTTTGCAGATCTCAGGAGTCAGAATGAAAAGAGCAGTAATCACCGGATTGGGCATTGTATCCAGCATCGGTAACAATCAGGCTGAAGTATTAGCCTCGTTAAAAGCTGGCCGCTCAGGTATTACCTATTCGCAGGAGTTTGCTGATCTGGGATTGCGTTCGCAAGTCTGGGGCAATATCAAATTAGACCCAAGTGAACTGATTGATCGCAAAGCCTATCGTTTTATGGCCGATGCGGCAGCTTTTTCTTATATTGCGATGCAGCAAGCGATTGAAGATGCAGGGTTAACTGCGGAGCAAGTGTCCCATCCGCGTACCGGTCTGGTGGTGGGCTCTGGGGGGGCTTCGTCTAAAGTTCAGGTAGAAGCTGCAGATATTCTGCGCGAAAAGGGCGTCAAGCGGGTTGGGCCTTATGCAGTGCCAAAAACCATGGCCAGTACCTGCTCTGCTTGTTTGGCAACACCATTCCAGATCAAAGGGGTTAATTATTCGATTAGTTCTGCGTGCGCAACCAGTGCGCATTGTATTGGCCACGCGGTAGAACTGATCCAACTCGGGAAGCAGGACATCATTTTCGCCGGTGGTGGTGAGGAAGTGCATTGGACACTGGCCATGGAATTTGATGCGATGGGTGCATTATCGACCAAATATAATGACACGCCGGAACTGGCTTCCCGTACTTATGATGCAAACCGCGATGGTTTCGTCATTTCAGGGGGCGGTGGCATTCTGGTGATTGAAGAACTGGAACACGCTTTGGCCCGTGGCGCAAAAATTTACGGCGAAGTGGTCGGTTACGGTGCAACATCAGATGGCTACGATATGGTGGCGCCAAGTGGTGAAGGTGCCGTGCGTTGTATGCAAATGGCGATGCAAGGTGTGAGTGCGACCATTGATTATGTCAATACGCACGGCACCAGTACCCCGGTCGGCGATGTCAAAGAATTGGGAGCCATCCAGCAAGTATTTGCTGGCCAATCGCCTGCAATCAGCGCCACGAAAGCAATGACTGGCCATGCCTTGGGGGCAGCTGGTGTGCATGAAGCCATTTATTCATTGCTGATGCTGGAGCATGGCTTTATTGCTCCCTCGATTAATATCGGCGAGTTGGACGCAGCTGCCGAAGGTTTGAATATCATCACCAAAGCAACGGAAGCTCAACTGGAAACCGTGATGTCAAATAGCTTTGGTTTCGGCGGCACCAATGCCACTTTAGTGATGCAAAAATATCGCGGTTCATAGTGCCAGCTTTTAGCTGCCTATATTGGTTGTGTTGCTGACGCCATAGGGTCTGAGCGTCCATCACCAACCAACACAACCAAGCCACCTGACGGTGGCTTTGTTGTTTCTGGCAGTCTAGAATGCGGTCACTTTTGGCGAACAGGGCCTGTGATGAAAATATACGCTGATGAAAATATGCCTTATGTGCAGCAGTTTTTTGCGGATCTGGGGCAAGTGCAGTTGATTGATGGTCGCCAGGTGACAGCAGCGCAAGTGGCTGATGCCGATGTATTACTGGTACGTTCGGTGACCAAAGTTAACGCAAAACTGTTAGCGCAGAACCCGCATTTAAAGTTTGTGGGCACTGCGACCATCGGCGTCGATCATATCGATCTGGCTTATCTTACAAGCCGGGCGATTCATTTTAGCAGCGCGCCTGGCTGTAACGCACAATCGGTGGTCGAGTATGTGCTGAGTAGCTTGTTTTTGCTGGCAGAGCAGCAGCAAAAGCCGTTACAGCAATGGACAGTCGGTGTGGTTGGGGTCGGGCAGATTGGCTCGCGTTTGGTGAAAGCGTTACAGGCGCTTGGCGTGAAGGTGTTGCAGTGCGATCCAATTCGTGCCGCTGTTGAAACTGATTTCGCGCATGTTGATTTTGCTAAGTTATGCCAAAGTGTGGATGCACTCAGTTTTCATGTTCCTCTGCTCAAAACCGGGTCCCATCCCACACTCAAACTGATAAACGCGCAAAATTTGCAGCAGTTGCCGCAGCACGTGGCAATCATCAACGCCTCGCGTGGTGAGGTGACCTGTAATCAGGCGTTGCTGGCTGAAGCAAAAAGAGGCGTACAGCGGCCACTGGTGCTGGATGTTTGGGAGCATGAACCTGACATTTTACAAGCACTGGTACCCTACACCCGGATTGCGACGGCACATATTGCGGGTCACAGCATGGAAGGCAAAGCCCGAGGTACCGAGATGCTGTATCAGGCGCTTTGTAAGTCAATGAATTTTAATATAAAACACACTTTAACTGATTTTTGTCCGGTTCCAGTAATGGAAAAGCTGCAAATTTCTGAAAATTTTAGACTTTCAGATGTCCAAAACGTCTGCCGTATGTTATATGATGTCCGGCGTGATGACGCTTTATTCAGGTTTCATCTGCAAGGTCTTGGCTTTGACTGGCTCAGAAAACACTATCCGCCACGGCGGGAATACAGTTCGTTGCAATTGCAGTTGGCAAATCCAGCTGCGGCAATACCGGAATTTTTACGCACATTAGGTTTTAGCAGCCAGCATTAGGGGAAACAAACTATGGCTCAGCAATACGACGTCGCAATTTTAGGTGCAACTGGTTTAGTTGGAAAGCATCTGATTGAAATTCTTGAACAACGCGATTTTCCGGTGAAACGGTTAATCCCATTAGCAAGTAGTCGTTCTGCTGGCGGGTTTGTCACTTTTAAGGGTAAACAAATTGAAGTGCTGGATGCGGATAAATTTGATTGGTCAGAAGCGCAGATTGGCCTGTTTTCAGCAGGCGGTAGTATTTCGGCGATTTATGCCCCCAAAGCCGCTGAAGCCGGGTGTATTGTGATAGACAACACCTCGCACTACCGCTATGAAGCTGATATTCCGCTGGTTGTGCCTGAAGTGAATCCACAAGCCATCGCTGATTATCGCAATCGCAATATTATCGCCAATCCAAACTGTTCGACTATCCAGATGCTGGTTGCATTAAAACCGATCCACGATGCAGTGGGGATCAGCCGGATCAACGTCTGCACTTATCAGTCCGTCAGTGGCGCAGGTCAACAGGGGATTGAATCATTAGCCAAAGAAACGGCGCAGTTGCTGAATGGCCGCCCGGTGGAAGGCGATGGCAAGTTTAGCCGGCAGATTGCTTTTAACGTGATCCCACAAATTGACGTGTTCATGGACAATGGCTACACCAAAGAAGAAATGAAAATGCACTGGGAAACCCAGAAAATCATGGGGGACCGCAGTATACGCGTCAATGCGACGGCCGTGCGGGTACCGGTCTTTTATGGTCATGCCGAAGCGGTACACCTGGAAACCCGTCATCCGATTAGCGTCGACCAAGTAAAGGCGTTGCTGGCGAATGCGCCTGGCGTGGTATTAATGGAAGACAATGCCGATTTCCCAACTCAGGTCGGCAATGCCCAGGGAGTGGATGAAGTCTTTGTCGGGCGTATCCGACAAGACATTTCGCACGAACACGGCATCAACTTATGGGTTGTTGCCGACAATGTGCGCAAAGGTGCTGCCACCAATAGTATCCAGATTGCCGAACATCTGATCCGCGACTATCTGTAACAACAAGCTATGGCGAAATGAAGGCTCCTGCGGGAGCCTTTTTACTTGTTGATTGCCCCTGGCAGCTGATACATCCGGCGTCAGCCGGTTAAGATTCGGTCAAAGTCGCAGATAACCTTGAAATTAGGGGGCTTTCTGCTGACGCTTCATCGCATTAGCCATTGTTCTGGTTTAGAATTCAACACAAAGCTAATTCAATGTGGAACATTGTTTGCAGGTGCAGCTAATCAACAGTATAAAAGAAATGGCACCGCGCGATTCAGGTGACATATAGACGCCAAAGCGGTAAGGGATATTTGAATGCATCAACTGCGATTACTAATCCTGTTGCTGATTGTCAATTTTATGACGGTTGCAGTGGCGGATACCACCGCGAAGCTGCGGGGGCCAAAAGAGTTTGACGCGCCGGCAGTCACCCGTCTTGGGCCGTTGTCGTCCCGTGACACACTTTGGCGACTTGCCGAGCAAGCCAGACCCGATCCTCGCTTGAATATGTATCAGGTGATGTATGCCTTGTATCTGAAAAACCCGGAAGCCTTCCTCGAACAAAATTTCAACCATCTTAAACCAGGTTCTTATCTGGAAATCCCAACCATTCGCGAAATCCTGGCCATTAATGCTGTCGAAGCCCAACGTAAATCCGAAAATGACGACCGGCTCTGGGCGGAAAAAATCCGCAATGCGGCCAATACCAAACCTGAGGAAAAAGCAGCGCGACAACAGGACGTTGCAAAAGCGACTAAAGAGATTACGGAAGAACTGAATCGGGTTGAATCGCAACAAACTGAGCAAATGATTGACATCAGGGAGCGCCTCGGCGCCTCGATGGCGAGTGTCGAAACTATCGTGGTTGAAAACACGCAGCTGAAAAAACAACTGGATACTGTGGTTGAAGAATTAAACCAGGTCAAAAGTAAGTTGGATAAAGACAGCGAAATCCAAACACAACTGCAGCAGTTGTTGATGCAGCAAACAGAATTGTTAGAACAACAACGCGAGCAAATTCGCAAAGCGGAAGAAGGGTTCAATTTTGCCGAGACCTGGCAAAAACTTGCCTCGAGTCCGGTCGGTTGGGCGATTGCTGCCTCCTTGCCCGCCATCATATTGTTACTGATGGTTGTCTCTTTCATCAGGCGCCGGGGCCAGCAAGCGGCAGATGTGGTGTCTGCGGCAACTGCGGCACCGGCTGTTGATCCTAATTACCGTTCGCCATTACCTCCGCTGGACGATAGCCTGGACTTTGACGAAAGCAGTCTGATCAATCTTGATGATTCACTGCTCAACGACAGTCTTAACTCTGGGATCCGGCTGGACGATGACAATTTCGCTCCGAAAACGGCTAAGCCAGCGATGTCGCATGATTTTGCCGATGATCTGTTGGATGATAGTTTTGATTCGCCCAGTCCAGCCAGCAAAGCAAGTGCAGAATTTGATCTGGATGACTTACTTGATGATCCGCTTGATGCGCCAACAGCTGCGCCAAAAGCCGAGTTTGATCCAAATAACATTCTGTCTGGTGATGATTTAACATCGTTGTTTGACAATCTGGAAGAAGAACCGGCTTTTGAAGCGAAAGCAGATTTTGATCCGAAAAATATTTTGTCCGACAATGATTTAAGTTCGCTGTTTGATAATTTAGAAGAAGCTGAAGATCCGGATGATATTTTTGCGCAAGCTCTGGCCGCGCAGGATGCCGCCACCGTCGGTCAGGCCGCAGCAACCGCTGATGACATGAATGATGTTGATATTGATGAATTACAACCTGATCAGCCATTGGCAGCAGAAGCGTTGCAAAACGCCGCAGCTGAGGCTGATGAGTTTGACGAATTGCTGGAAGAAATCGAACTGGATATTCCTGCCGATCCAGATGACATCGTCTCGATCGATGAAGATTTTGATATTGATGCTTTGATGGCGCAAACTCAGGCAGCGCAAAGTGCAGCGCCCGCCGAGACTGCTGCAGCAGCGACTGAGGTAGCCGCAGCAGAGGACGATTTTGATATAGATTCTTTGCTGGCTGCCAATGCGGAGCCGATCGCCTCTCCGGTAGCCAGCACTGAGTCGATGGCTATGCCTGATCTGAATGCCGACGATTTTATGACGGAAATCCCAGAGCCTGCATCTGACCCTACCTTTGACAGTTCAGAGTTGGATGCATTTGCCGAGTCGCTGGCTGAAGAAACACTCGCCGAAACAGCGGCGACCGACGCCGTTGACATCACTGACGATTCCGAAGACTTTTCGCTGGAAGATGAGCATATCACCGAAGTTGTGGAGCCTTTCGAAGCTGAACTTGCCGGTGAACTCGATGACATCCTGTCCGAAGTTGCGGAAATCAGAGCTCAAAGTCAGTTACAAGCCGCTTCTTTGGCTGATTTAACGTTACCTCAATCAGCATTAAGCGAAGCCAATGAAGATTTCGAACAAGCCCAGCTAACGGTAGCGGATGTCAGTTCCATGCTGCAGGACATTGAAGATGATGAGCAGTCGCTCAGTGAGACATCATTAGACCCTACCACTGAAAGCGGGTTGAAACGTGAGAACGAGGCGCAGGAGCATCTGTCCGACAGCGACGAAATTTTGCTGGATGATCTAGAACCGATACTGACACAACCATCACCGCCTGATTCTGATGAGTTCGAAGAGCTGTTAGGCGTTGATGATGAAATCGATCAAACCGCCATGCCGGATTTAGAGGAGCTGGATGACAATTCGGTGAGCCGGCTTTATGAGTCGATTTCATCTGTAGAACGTCCGAGTCAGGTGTTGGATACTTATCCTGAACTTGAACTGACGGACGATCCGCTTAGCGATAGCGATGCGGATCTGATTTTTCCGGATGATGATGCGCAGCAGGAAAGCGCAGCAGATGTTACTTTTGCCGAGTTAAATGAAGATGCGGCAAATAAGCTTGAGTCCAGCGATGATGAATTCATAGCATCGACGGATCCGGCGGTATTATCTGAGCTGGATAACTTAGAGCAAACCAATTTTGATGATTTGTTGTCGGAGCTGGATCAGTTTGAAACCGCCACACTCGAGCCGGAGCTGGATCTGCAATCTGCCAAAAGAGTACTGGCAGAACTGGATGAAGCACAGCAAGGACAGCAGCAGCTTGGCGGTATGGCTGCTGAACACGATATTCCCGACTATGTCCATATCGACAAACTGTTGGCCGCTTCTGAGGACGATGAACCCGAACCTGTGACGAAAGGCGCATTGAATATCGATGTCGGTCTGGCTGATTTTGAAGACTTAATCTCCGCAGATGAAATGGGCGATGTCGATCATGCGGATGCGGGTTATGCCGGGCGACTCGATTTAGTGCGGGCCTATAATGAAATCGGCGATGCCGAGAGCGCAGGGCAATTGATTAAAGAAATTCTGGCCTCTGATGCGCCGGCTCACGTGAAACAGGAAGCCTTAACCTTACAACAAAGCTAACGATGCGGTGCACTGCTGTGTTAGCCGGGCCAACTGCACTTTGCTTGCCGTGCTCGGATGACAGGCTGTGCCAGCCCATTGGGATTTGTCCGCTGCTTTGTTATACTCGCGCCGGTTTAACGAGGAGTGGGCATGCGTATCGCATTGGGGATTGAATATGACGGCACCGGCTATTTTGGCTGGCAGCGTCAGCGGGAAGTGAACAGCATCCAGGGCGAATTGGAAAAGGCGTTCAGTCAGGTCGCGAACGAACAGATTGAGATCTTTTGCGCTGGTCGTACGGATGCCGGAGTGCATGGTACCGGCCAGGTCATCCATTTTGATACCAGTGCTGTGCGCGATATGCGTGGTTGGATCATGGGCGCCAACTCCAACTTACCAGGCGGCATCGCAGTGCGATGGGCCAAGCCGGTTTCAGACGAGTTTCATGCGCGCTTTTCCGCTACGGCACGCCGCTATCGTTATGTCATTTATAACCGCAAATATCGTCCGGCTATTTTGGGACAAGGTTTAAGTCATTACCATCAGGATCTGGATGTCAGCCTGATGCAACAGGCGGCTCCTGCCTTGCTGGGTGAACATGACTTTTCTTCGTTCCGGGCGATCCAATGCCAGTCAAACACCCCTTTTCGAAACCTGATGCATTTGCATATTGAACGCTATCAGGACTTTATTGTCATTGATATCAAGGCGAATGCTTTCTTGCATCATATGGTGCGGAATATTACCGGTTGTCTGTTGGAAATCGGCATGAAAAAACGCCCGCCAGAATGGTTGGGCGAGCTGTTGGCTGCCCGTGACCGGACTTTAGCCGCGGCTACCGCGAAAGCCGAAGGTTTGTATTTGGTGGCGGTTGATTATCCGGCGCAGTTTGAAATTCCAGTGGTGCCGATGGGGCCGTTGTTTCTGCCGGATTGATTTGCCGGTAGGTGTGACTGGCCGGATTAGTTCGGCGCCGACAGCTAAGACCAGTTTTTTATATTCGACTGCCAGCCTTTATGCTTTAATAACCGCCGTTTGGCATATTTTCGCTGATTTTTGGCTAAAATCAGGCCACTTATGTGCGAAAATCGTCCAGTGTAGACAAAGGAATATTTATGAGTTGGTTAGAAAAAATCCTGCCCAGAACCTCGTCGTCGGCGCGTCGTAACATCCCGGAAGGGGTCTGGACTAAATGTACCTCCTGTGAAGCTGTATTGTATAAAGCCGATCTGGATCGCCAGCTCGGTGTTTGTCCAAAGTGCGACAACCACATGCGGATCAATGCCCGGGAGCGTCTGGCCAGTTTTCTGGATACCAACACCGGTGTAGAACTTGCCGTTGATCTCGAGCCTCAGGATGTGCTGAAGTTCAAAGACAGCAAGAAATATAAAGATCGAATTGTCGCCGCACAAAAAGAAACCGGCGAAAAAGACGCGATGGTGGTCATGCGCGGCTCATTAAAAGGGATGCCGGTGGTGGCAGCCAGTTTTGAGTTCAATTTTATGGGCGGCTCAATGGCTTCAGTGGTGGGAGCCAAGTTTGTCAAAGGCGTTGAGTTTGCACTGGAACACAAAGTGCCATTCGTCTGTTTTTCAGCGTCCGGTGGCGCTCGGATGCAGGAAGCGCTGTTGTCGTTGATGCAAATGGCCAAAACCAGTGCCGCGCTCGCGAAATTAAGCGAGGCAGGTTTACCCTATATTTCGGTATTGACTGACCCGACGATGGGCGGGGTATCCGCCAGTTTAGCGATGCTTGGTGATGTGAATATCGGTGAACCAAACGCTTTGATTGGGTTTGCCGGTCCACGGGTGATCGAGCAGACAGTTCGGGAAAAGCTGCCGGAAGGTTTTCAGCGTAGTGAATTCTTACTGGATCATGGTGCCATTGATATGATTGTTGACCGCCGGCAAATGCGCGATACAATTGCGCGACTTGTGGCAAAATTCATGCGGCTGCCAGCTCCGGTATCGGAGAATCGCGTCGCCTAAGGCGTTATGAACTCTTCTGCGTTAACAACAAGCCAATCGTGTCAGTCATTGACCGATTGGCTTGCGTTTATTGAACAAAGCCATCCGATAGACCAAATTGAATTAGGTTTGGCTCGGGTGCAAAAAGTTGCGGCGCGAGGCGCATTGCAACACTTACCTGGCATCAAAATTCTGCTCGCGGGTACCAATGGCAAAGGCTCTAGCGCGCGCTGCCTGGAACAGTTGTTACTTACTCAGGGCTATTCAGTTGGCGTTTACACGTCACCGCATTTACTGCACTTTAATGAACGACTGCGCCTCAATGGTGTCGATGCTGCCGATGCGCTGTGGGTCGAGGGGCTACGCCAAGTTGAAGCGCTGCGGGATGACGTGCCGCTGACTTATTTTGAATTCACCACGCTGGCTGCCTTTGCCATCTTAATCAGGCAACAACCAGATATCTGTATAATTGAAGTCGGGCTGGGCGGACGACTTGATGCCACCAATATCATTACGCCTGATGCAAGCGTGATCACCACCATTGACCTTGATCATCAGGATTGGCTTGGCAATGACCGCGAAAGTATCGGTCGGGAAAAAGCGGGCATTTTCAGAGCGGGTCGGCTTGCCGTTGTTGGCGATTTGGATGTGCCGGACTCGGTGTTAACCGCTGCAACCTCATTGGCGGTTCGTCTGCAGTTGGTTCATCGTGATTACCGTTATGGCTTGGCCGAAGATGGCTTGACCTGGTATTGGCAGGGGAGCGCGCAAGAGTTGTCAGCGTTACCTTTGACGAAACTCCCCATGCAGAATATCGCCACTTGCCTGGCTTGTCTCGAAGCGCTGCAATTATTGCCGCCACCGGACAAGATTGCTAAAGTGTTGTCTGAGCTGACATTGCCGGGGCGGATGCAGTGGCTGCAGCAACAACCGGCAATTTTGCTGGATGTCGCGCATAATCCGCAATCTGCGGCCTACCTTGCGGCACAACTTGCACTGCTGGCGCCACGCTACGAGCGCATTCATGTACTGGTCGGCATGCTCAAAGATAAAGATATGCAGCAGAGCCTGGCCGATTTTGCTGGCTTGGTCAGTCACTGGCATTGCGCTGGATTACCATCACCGCGTGGCGCCAGTGCGGACTTGTTGGCAGCGCAAGTGCCTGCAGGAGCTGCTGTCAGTTGTTATTCTGACGTCGGGTCGGCTTGGGCTTCTTTGCAAACGCAGCTACAACCGACAGACTTCGTATTGATTTTTGGTTCATTTGTCACTGTGTCGCAGTTTTTGGCACTTTGGCAACAGGGAAACGTATGACCGAAGTATTTAAAAACCGGCTGATTGGTAGTGCTATTTTGATGGTGGCTGCCATCGTGTTTCTACCGGATTTATTAGATGGCCAGAAACAAGTGGTCAAAGACGATTTTAAAGCTGTCCCTGAACGTCCAGAGTTCGCGACAGTCGCGCAGCAGCAGGTTTTTGCGCAGGATCAGCATGATGCCAGTCGTCAGCAAGCGATGACATTACCAACGGACAACAGTCCAGCACTTGATGATCCTTTAGCCGCTCCCAATAACACCGATCCACAACCTGAAACTTTGGTTGACCCGGCAGCGACCAACTCACTGCCAGATCAAACTTATGCGTCGGTCGATACAGACAGTGCAGCTGCAAAGCCGGTTGACTTGCCAAATAAAGCCGTTTCATCTGTAGACAAGACACCGGTGCCAGCGTCGCAAACCAAAGTAGCCGTGGCAAATCCGATTGCTGAGGCAGAAAAAAAACTCGACGCGGCGGCGAAACCGTTATCAGGTGCGGCCTGGATGGTGAAAGTGGGTTCTTTTGGCAAAGAGCAAAATGCCAATGCATTAATCGCAAAATTGCGCCAGGCTGGTTTTTCGACTTTCAGTCGCAAAATTACCAATGCGCAGGGACAGACCATGATTAGTGTTATGGTCGGGCCGGATTTGAAAAAAGAGCATCTGGAGCGTAGCTTGCCACAACTGCAGCAACTGGCTGCAGTGCAGAACCTTAAAGTGACTTCCTTCACTCCGGTTGAAAATAATTAGCCTAACCGGCGCGCCTTTTGATAGAATGCGCGCCGTCATCGAGCAGCCTTTGGAAGCACATGGTCTGGGTTGATTATGCCATTTTGGCAATTATCGGATTATCGACTGTGATCAGTCTGGTCCGCGGTTTTGTAAAAGAAGCCATTTCTCTGATTGTCTGGATCTCAGCGTTTTTCGTTGCCAGCCACTACTATCCTTATCTCGCCCCATTTTTTTCTAATATTGATAATCTCCTGATCCGAAACGCAGTTGCCATCGGCTTATTGTTTATCAGCTCGTTATTACTTGGTGGACTCATTAATTATCTGATTGGTAAGTTAGTCCATTCCACCGGCCTGAGTGGGACTGACCGCTTGCTTGGCGTGTTATTTGGGGCATTACGCGGTGTGCTGGTCGTCAGCGCCATGTTGTTTTTTCTGGATGCCTTTACACCCTCAGCCAAGTCAGATTGGTGGAAAGCTTCAATCTTGATCCCCGAATTCGACTTTATTATTGAATGGTTTTTCAGTTACCTGAAAGACAACTCTAGTTTTATGCAACAGGCATCCGTGCTGACGAGGTAAGGTTCCATGTGTGGTATTGTTGGTATCGTAGGTAAATATCCGGTCAATCAAGCCCTGTACGACGGTTTAACCGTGTTACAACATCGTGGTCAGGATGCGGCGGGTATTGTTACCGTCGACCAGGATCGTTTGCGGCTGCGTAAAGCCAACGGCCTGGTGAAAGATGTGTTTGAAGAACGGCACATGGAGCGATTGGCAGGGAATATCGGGATTGGTCATGTTCGATATCCAACCGCTGGCTCTTCCAGTACGGCGGAAGCTCAGCCGTTTTATGTGAACAGTCCGTTTGGTCTGGCGCTGGCACACAATGGTAACTTAACCAATGCAGAGGAAGTCAAAGCTGAGTTGTTTAAAGTCGCTCGCCGTCACGTCAACACCAGCTCGGATTCTGAGGTGTTGTTAAACGCGCTGGCACATGAGCTGCAGGGTGATGGCTCGATGCAACTCATGCCAGATGCGATCTTCCGCGCTGTCACCAATTTGCACCGTAAAGTTCGTGGTGGTTATGCGGTCGTGGCATTGATTATCGGGCATGGTTTAGTCGCCTTCCGTGATCCCCATGGTATCCGTCCGCTGGTGATGGGAAAACGTGATACCGAACTTGGCACTGAGTATATGGTCGCGTCAGAGAGTGTGGCGCTGGATGCCGATGGTTTTACCGTGTTGCGTGATGTCTCCCCGGGTGAAGCCGTTTATATTACAGAGAGTGGCGAACTTTACAGCCAGCAATGTGCAGAAAACCCAACCTACACGCCCTGTATTTTTGAATATGTCTATTTTGCCCGTCCGGATTCAACCATCGACAATGTATCTGTGTACGCTTCACGGGTTGCCATGGGCAAAAAACTGGGTGAAAAAATCAAAAAAGAATGGGCCCATCTGGATATTGATGTGGTGATCCCAATCCCTGAAACCAGTAACGATGCCGCTTTACAAATTGCCACTGAACTGGGGTTGCCCTATCGTCAAGGGTATGTAAAAAACCGTTATATTGGCCGTACTTTTATCATGCCGGGGCAGGGCGAACGGAAAAAGTCGGTGAAACGTAAACTGAATGCCATCTGGCAGGAGTTTAAAGGTAAAAACGTGTTGTTGGTCGACGATTCGATCGTTCGTGGCACGACATCTGAGCAAATTATCGATATGGCGCGCGAAGCGGGTGCTAACAAAGTGTACTTTGCCTCTGCGGCACCTGAGATCCGGTTTCCAAACGTTTATGGCATTGATATGCCTTCAGCCAACGAGTTAATTGCCCATGGTCACGATGTCGATAGCATCTGTAAAATCATCGGCGCTGACGGCTTGATTTTCCAATCACTGACAGATTTAGTTGAGGCGGTTCGCAGTCAGAATCCTGACATCAAGAAATTCGAAACATCAGTCTTTGATGGTGTCTATGTGACCAATGACATCACCCAAGAGTATCTGAATAAACTTGATGCATCGCGCAATGATGCCAAAAAAGGTAAAAAAGCTGCATTGATGGCCGGTAATCTGGAAACCTACAACGAAGGAAACTAATTGCTGGCGGGACGAGCGAATTTGCTATCGTCTTATTTTGCTGAACAATAAAGGGAGCTGAAGCTCCCTTTATAACATCTGGCAAGACCTCTTAAACGGTGAGACAGTGCCGTCAGTGCGTAAACACCGGCTGGAAGCCCGAGCTCCATAAAATGGCGGTGGCGGTGAGCACACAAACTAGTAAGATGAGCCCGCAAGTCACCACTGAACTGGCATAGATGAATCCGCGCTCTTCCGGAATGTGCATCAGAATTGGCACACCCACATACAACAAATACACCGAGTAAGATAAACCAGCCAAACCGACCAGCATCACGAACCACAATTCAGGATAAAGAGCTGCAACACCTACCATGAACAATGGGGTCGAGGTGTATGAGGCGAGCTCTAGTGTCTGGGTGTACGTCGGTTCTGAGCCAAAAGTATGCGCCATCCAGTGCGCCAGATAACCCAGCGCAAATACGCCGAGAATCAACGCGAAATACATCGCGATGCCAAGTTTTAAGGCACTTTCTGACGTGAGATGAATTGGCTCTCCGACCCCGATACTCCAACCGATATGCACAGCTGAAATGTAGGCGCATACTGATGGGATCAGGGCAACGATCATAATGTGAATTAAACTGTAGCGTAAACTTTCGTGACGAGCGTCAATGGTATGCCATTCTTCTTTCGGGTGGGCATACAGCCCCCATAAATGGTTTAGTATCATTTTTATTATCCTTGTCGACTGCTGTACTGATGGTGTCTGAGCGACTACAAAACACTCATAATCTAGTTATGACCAACAGAAGCACAGTCGTCAAGTTTTGGCTGCAATCAGCAGTAAATTGGTGGGACCTAAACCGTGCTCCCGCTGTGAAATTTAAAATCGGTATCTGGGGCGGTAATCAAGTCGGCCTCCAGTTTGCCAAAATAATCGACTCTGGGTTGAATGGCCGTGGTCGACATGACCTGTGCTAATTCCAGATAGTCTGCGAAATGGCGTGCTTCCGAGCGTAACAAGGATACATAAAAGGCGCCAAGTTCTGCATCGACCCGACCCGCTAGTTTGGCGAACCGCTCGCAGGAGCGGGCTTCGATATAGGCGCCACAAATCAGCTTATCGATCAGGATTTGGGGTTCATGGGTTTTACAGCTCTGTACCAGAGTTTTGGCGTAACGGCTGGCGCTAATGTTTTCGTAAGGGATATTCCGTTGCAGCATGATTTCCAGTACCTGGCAGAAATGATGAAGTTCTTCACGAATTAACAAAATCATCCGGTCAATAATCAGATTGGCGTGAGCAAAGTCAGAGCGACCAATAATGCTTTTATTGAGTTTTTCTGCTTGTTTTAAGCTTTGGACGTCGCCGTTAAAGCGGTAAGCAAAGTCTTCAAAAGGTTTAAGCCAGTTGAGTAAAATCGACGAGCTCTCCTGATCACAAGCGTAGCGCCGCAGCAGATACATTGCCGTTTGCGCCGCTTTTAACTCACAGATCAGGTGATCCTGCAGTAAAATAGGCAGGCGCTCTGGTTTCGTCGCCTCCTCCAGCCAGCTCGTCGGTGTTTCGCAGTGCAAAAAGCCGAGGATCGGGGTTAGCAGGGGATTGTCGTTCATCAGTTACTCCAAAGGACTCAGTCAAAGCGGTACTTGTCGTATTGCATTGGGATACTTTTAAAGTGATGTTGCGGTGTCAAGAGGACAAAAATGTAAAGTCCAGTTGTCTGGGGAGATCGCCAGATATGAGCTTTGCTGGTACCAGTCGCCAACGACATAACGATAAGCCCGCTGGCCATTAAGCCCTTGTAACTCATGCACAGCCGGTCGATGGGTGTGTCCATGAATTAAATACTGCACCTGATATTCGTTCATCACTTTTGGAACTTCTTCTGGTGTGACGTCCATAATCATCGCGGTTTTTTGCTGTTTATCTTGTTTGCTGATGCGCCGTGCTTTGCGCGCCAGATGTTGGCGATACCACAACGGCGTAGATAAAATTAGCCATTGCCACCAGGGTTGGTCCCACCAACTGCGAAACTTCTGATACTGAAAGTCCAGCGTGCAGAGGCTGTCACCATGCATCAATAAAGCTTTTTTACCGTAAAAATCAGCGACATGGTAGGGTGCTAATAATTTAAAACCCGCGCGCTGGGCGTAGGCTTTTTTAAGCAAAAAATCACGGTTACCATGGCAAAAGTATATAAGCACACCTTGCTCTTTCAAAGCAGTGAGAGCCTTTGCAACTTCGGTCAGGAGTGGGGCAGGGTTATCATCGCCAATCCAGACTTCGAATAAATCGCCGAGGATGTATAAAGCATCTGCCTTTATTGCAGTGTTGGCCAAAAAGTCGAGAAACGCCGCGGTAATATCCGGGCGTTCCTGACTTAAATGTAAATCTGCGATAACAAGGGTTAAGCCCTTAGCCATGCAGTTCAGCTTTTTCAATCACAACATTTTCAACCGGTACATCGGAGTGACCAAATTTGCGGCCTGTCGCGACTACCCGGATTTTATCGATTACGTCCATCCCCTCAACCACTTCACCGAACACGCAATAACCCCAGCCTGAAGAAGTTTCTGAGCTGAAATTTAGAAAGCTGTTATCAGCAACATTGATGAAAAATTGACAGGTCGCTGAATGCGGGTCGTTGGTACGGGCCATCGCAATAGTGCCTTTTTTGTTTGGAACTTTGTTATTGGCTTCGTTTTTAATCTGGCCTTTGGTTTCTTTTTGTTCCATTTCCTGAGTAAAACCGCCGCCCTGGATCATGAAGCCGTCAATCACCCGATGGAAAATGGTGTTGTCGTAAAAACCGTCTTGGACGTAACTTTTGAAGTTTTCCACCGTAACTGGGGCTTTGTCGGCAAATAACTGTAATTTAATCACGCCGAAATTGGTGTGTAAGCTGACCATCATTCAATCCTTCCATAAGGGCAATAAAATTTGGCGCTAGTTTAGCGCAACCATGCCTGAACACAAAGCCAGATCGACAGCCACTAGACCATAGCCGAGCCTAAACACCAGTGTTACACTATCGATTTTTCGCTGTCAGCGTTTATCCGAGGAAATCATGTTACAGATTTACAATACCCTGAGCCGTCAAAAAGAGACGTTTGTGCCTATGCAGCCCGGTAAAGTCGGCCTCTATGTCTGTGGTATTACGATTTATGATTTCTGTCACGTGGGACATGCCCGCACTTATGTTGCGTTTGACGTGATCAACCGTTATTTGCGCTTTTCCGGCTATGACGTCACTTATGTTCGCAACATCACCGATGTGGACGACAAAATTATCCGTCGTGCCAATGAAAATGGCGAAAGTTGCGATGCCTTGACAGCTCGTTACACCGAAGCCATGCATGCTGACTTTAACGCTTTAAATTTATTGCCTGCTGATATCGAACCACGTGTCACGACTCATATGGCTGAAATCATCGAACTGATTCAAACCTTGCTGGAAAAAAAGCACGCCTACATCGCTTCGAATGGGGATGTACTGTTTGATGTCAGTACCTTTGAAAAGTACGGCCAATTAAGTCAGCAAAACCTGGAAATGCTGCAAGCCGGCGCCCGGGTTGAAGTGGATCAGAGCAAAGACGACCCACTGGATTTTGTGCTCTGGAAAATGGCAAAAGCCGGTGAGCCGAGCTGGGATTCTCCCTGGGGTGCGGGACGTCCTGGATGGCATATTGAGTGTTCGGCCATGAGTGCCAAACATTTAGGCGCACATTTTGACATCCATGGTGGAGGTTCCGATTTGCAGTTCCCGCACCATGAAAACGAAATTGCCCAGTCTTGCTGTGCCCATGGTACCAAGTATGTCAATACCTGGATCCATACCGGGATGGTACAGGTCGACAAGGAGAAAATGTCGAAATCTTTAGGCAACTTTTTCACCGTCAAAGATGTATTGGCTGAATATAATCGTGAATCCGTGCGCTATTTTCTGATTTCCAGCCAGTATCGCAGTCAGCTCAATTATAGTGCTGAGAATTTACAACAGGCGCATGCTGCGTTGGGACGACTTTATACAGCGCTGCGCGGCGTAACTCCGGCTACTACGGTATCGCTGGAAAATACTTATGTGGCGCAGTTCAGGCAAGCGATGGACGATGATTTTAATACGGCGCTGGCACTGCCGGTGTTGTTTGAACTGGCTCGCGACATCAACAAAGAAAAAGAATTAAATCCAGACAGAGCTGCTGAATTGGCGGCGGTGTTAATCAAACTGGGTGAGGTGTTGGGGATTTTACAAGGTGAAGCGGAAGCGTTTCTGCAAGCTGGCGGCTCTGACGATGATGTGGCAGAAATTGAGGCATTGATTGCCAAGCGCAATCAAGCACGATTAAACAAGGATTGGACGGCGGCTGATGAAGCCAGGGCTGCATTGACAGCCAAAGGCATTGTGGTGGAAGACAAGAATGGTGTCACCAGCTGGCGTCGCGCTTAACCGGCAGATACTTTCTCAGAGAATATGGTTTGGCAGCAAACCATAAAAAAACGCGGGTGAACCGCGTTTTTTTATGGGCAATAGCGCCAGAGTCCGCCCGTGCGCAAGTTTAACTCAAATCATGGAACTGCTCGCAGGCTTCGAGGGTGTTTTCTATCAGACAAGCAACCGTCATCGGGCCAACTCCACCTGGCACTGGTGTGATAAAACGGGCGTGTTCGACGGCTTTGCTAAATTCAACATCGCCGACTAATTTGCCGGAATCCAGGCGGTTAATCCCGACATCGACCACCAGAGCGCCAGGCTTCACCCAATCCCCTGGGATAAATTCAGGTTTGCCAACCGCGACTACCAACAAATCAGCACGACGGACCTGCTGTTCCAGGTTTTTGGTGAACTTATGGCAGACAGTGGTAGTACAGCCCGCTAATAACAGCTCCAGAGCCATCGGACGGCCGACAATGTTGGAGGCGCCTACCACAACTGCATCCATCCCCCGGATTTGCACACCGGTGCTCTGCAGCAGCTTAATGATACCCTTAGGTGTGCATGGGCGTAGTGCCGGCATTCGTTGCGCGAGCCTGCCAATATTGTAGGGGTGAAAACCGTCGACGTCTTTTAATGGATTAATCCGCTCCAGAATGGCTGATGCGTCCAGGCCGGCCGGTAATGGTAGTTGTACCAGAATGCCATCGATGCTGTTGTCCGCGTTAAGCTGGTCAATTAAATCAATCAGTTGCTGCTGTTTAGTATCTGCAGGTAAATCATAAGAGAAGGAGGCAAAACCCACCTCTTCACAGGCTTTGCGTTTGGAGCCGACATAAACCTGGGATGCCGGATCGGCACCGACTAATACGACAGCTAAACCCGGAGCCCGCTTTCCTGCAGCCAGTCGTTGCTGAACGCGCAGAGCCACTTGTCCACGGGTCGCTTGCGCAACTGCTTTTCCGTCAATAATTTGTGCTGCCATCACCTGCCTCTGATCTCATTCTGAAAAACTACCGTATTTTCTCACAGCCAGCTGTAATGCGCCAAGTACAAAGGCGAGTACAGTGGAAATTTGTGTAAAATCAGTGAAATTGCACGCTTTTGCAGCAGAAAACTGCTGGAGGGTTCAAATTATAAGCAAACGAATTTTTTCTCTAAAAAAACGTTTGACGCATTCGGGGTCGGGTTGTAATATTGCGCCCCGTTGCACTAGTGTAACGATGTCGGTGATTAGCGCAGCTTGGTAGCGCACTTGGTTTGGGTCCAAGGGGTCGCAAGTTCGAATCTTGCATCACCGACCATCTTTAAGTTGATATGCGCTCTGTGACTGCACTAGTTGCGTCCGTAGCTCAGCTGGATAGAGCAACGGCCTTCTAAGCCGTGGGTCATAGGTTCGAGTCCTATCGGACGCGCCATTAACTTAAAGATTTGTTTGAATTGATACCGTGGTGGCTGTAGCTCAGTTGGTAGAGCCCCGGATTGTGATTCCGGTTGTCGTGGGTTCGAGCCCCATCAGCCACCCCACTCAATTCAGAACTTTCTCCTCACAAGATTTTACATCTTCAAGAACATATCGTCGGTGATTAGCGCAGCTTGGTAGCGCACTTGGTTTGGGTCCAAGGGGTCGCAAGTTCGAATCTTGCATCACCGACCATTCTCTTCGTCAGTTTTTATTACTTTCTTCCAAAAACTTTGATTTCGTAATCTATTTTTATCGTGATACGCATAGTGGTCACTTCTTGTTTGGCTCGCCAATAGCGTGTTATTGCTTTATTTTCGCTATAGTCTTGCTGCGCTGTGCTCCCTAAACTTGGTTAAAGTCACTGCATTTACGCCAATGTCTACCCGCAGATCCGTTTTTGCCACTGCACAACATGCGAAGAACACGCCGGAATCGATTTCGGTTGCGGTCAACTTGGCCGTAGGTTCGATGACTAGTTCCACCTGACCGCTCAGTAACCGGCATTTGCACATGCCACAAGCGCCCGTTTTGCAACCATGAGGGATGTTTACACCGTGCAGCAGTGCGCTATGCAATATTGTTTGCCCGGCTGAAATGTTGACGAATTGATGCGCTAACTGTAGGCGATAGCGAGGAGAGGGGGCGAACCAAGACTTGAACATTGTTGTGACATCCTGTCCCGAATTTGTTGTTTAGCATAGCCTATTCGCAAAGAAAAACCAGTGCCTCGGCGCTGCTGCCATGCAGGTATAAAAAAGCCGGCACTATGGCCGGCTTGTCATCTTAAAGTTCTGATATCACGCTATCAGCGATGCGGGTTTAGGCGGCTTGTTCGGTCTTTTGCTCAGGTTTAGCAGCAAATAGCGACTTATCCGCCGCCAGCGCGATTGGATCAAAATCGTCGACATTAATCACATGCAAGCGACCTGCCTCGGCAACACGCAGTTTTTCAGCTTCGGCCTGACTTAACACACCAAGCTCCAGACCTAAATCAGCCACTTCACCTAACCGGTAGAAGGGTAGGCGTTTATTCGCAGCATGAACCACTTTGTCAAACAGCGGTTCAGCAGCCAAAATGTCAGCCAGCGCTTTTTCCAGCAATCCTAGCTGATTATTTGGTTCCAGGGTCAAGTATAAGTGACTGCCCAGACGCGAACGGGCTTCACAAGGCGTCTGCATGATGCGGGCGACTTTGTGGTCCAATACATCACTTGGACGGCGCAATAAGCGACCCCAAGGGAATACCACCCGTTTTAGCACGGTCGCGACAATCCGGTTCGGGAAGTTGTCAAATAGTTCATCCAATGCCTGCTGCGCTTTGGCCAGATTATCTTCACAGCCCCATTGCACCAATGGTAAGTCCTGAACCTGGCGACCTTCATCATGATATTTCTTCAAAATAGACGAGGTTAAATACAGCATCGACAGAATATCGCCAAGACGGGCAGAAATCCGCTCACGGCGTTTTAAATCACCGCCCAGGGTCGCCATGGCGATATCTGACATCAGAGCCAATGACGCACTGAAGCGATTCATCTGCTTGTAGTAACTTGCCGTTTCATCTTTGACTGGTGTATGCGAGAACGCGGCGTTGGTTAAAGACAACCAGAAGGTTCGGAAGAAATTGCTGATGCTAAAACCGATATGGCCGAATAACGCCCGATCGAATGCCGTCACCGCAGCACGTTCATCATCCAGCTGCGCTGCTTGTAATTCAGCAAGAACATATGGATGGCAACGAATCGCGCCCTGACCGTAGATAATCATATTACGGGTCAGAATATTGGCACCTTCAACGGTGATGGCGACAGGGGCCCCCTGATAACCACGCGCTAAATAGTTGTTCGGGCCCATACAGATGCCTTTACCGCCATGGACGTCCATTGCATCAATCACCGCCTGACGCATCCGCTCGGTCATGTGATATTTGGTGATCGCAGAAATCACCGAGGGTTTTTCGCCTAAATCGATGGAGCCTACTGACATGGTCGTTGAAGCATCGGCCATATAAGCGTAACCGCCAATCCGTGCCATGGCCTCTTCGACGCCTTCCATTTTACCGATTGGCAATTTGAACTGACGACGGATCCGGGCATAGGCGCCAGTCGCCATCGCCGCGGCTTTAATGCCACCCGTGCTGTTAGAGGGAAGCGTAATAGCGCGGCCAACTGATAAACATTCGACCAGCATCCGCCAACCTTGGCCGGCCATTTTCGGACCACCAATGATGTAGTCAAGAGGAACGAAAATATTGTCGCCCTGCGTTGGACCATTTTGGAAAGGTACATTTAACGGAAAGTGACGGCGGCCGATTTTCACACCCGGTGTGCTAACCGGGATCAGTGCACAAGTAATACCTAAATCGGTTTTATCGCCCAGCAGATTATCCGGATCCTGCAGTTTAAACGCTAAGCCAAGCACAGTGGCAATAGGCGCCAGCGTGATATAACGTTTATTCCAGGTCAGGCGCATGCCGAGGATTTCTTCACCTTGCCACTGGCCTTTACAGACGATACCAAAATCCGGAATCGCGCCAGCGTCAGAGCCAGCCTCTGGTGAGGTCAAAGCAAAACAAGGAACTTCTAAACCTTTGGCTAAACGTGGCAGGTAATGATCCTGTTGTTCTTTGGTGCCATAGTGTTGCAGTAATTCGCCAGGACCAAGCGAGTTAGGCACGCCAACGACGCTTGATAACACCATACTTTTACTGGTTAATTTCTGTAGTACGCAAGATTGGGCATAGGCTGAAAACTCCAGACCGCCATACTGCTTTTTGATGATCATGGCAAAGAAGCCTTGATCTTTTAAGTATTGATACACTTCCGGTGATAAATCGGCGCGATCATGGGTGGTGTGCCAGTCATCAACCATCGCCAATAGAGTCTCTACCGGACCATCCAGAAAAGCTTGCTCTTCCGCGCTCAGCCGAGGTTTTGGAAAGTTGTGTAACTTATGCCAATCCGGACTGCCACGAAATAAATCGCCTTCCCACCAGGTCGTGCCAGCGTCGATTGCTTCTTTTTCGGTGGTGGACATTTCCGGCATAATTTTGCGGTACAGCTTTAACAGCGGCTTTGTTATATGCTGTTGGCGAATACTGGCAATATTTAGCGGGATGGCGACAGCGGCAAAAATAAGCCAGCTGAGGATGCCGGTCGTGTCAGCGAAACTGCCGACAACCAGCAAAGCTGCAATCGCACCGGTAAATAAGGTTAAACTGGCCCGATGGTAGGCCAAGATGCCAATTGCTAATAGCAATGCAGCAATAAAGATTAATACATCCATAATTATCTCCAGATAAGAGGTCTGACCACTAACGGTTTAGCCTAAAGTGGATTGCTCGAAGATGCAAGTGTTTCCTGCTTGAGTGTAGTTGATTCAGTGTCAACTTTTCTGGTTAGGCCTGCGCAAAGCCGAATTTAGCGCCTGAACCGTGGCGATGGGCTTGTCGGTACCGCCGAAACACTGCTAACCTCTGGCTATAATAATCAGGGACATCCAATCAAATAAATATATGTGTGAATTGTTGGGAATGTCGGCCAATGTACCGACTGATATTTGTTTCAGTTTTAAAGGCCTGAAAGAGCGGGGCGGGAATACTGGTCCGCACAAAGATGGTTGGGGCATCGCCTTTTATCAGGGGAGGGGGGTGACCACCTTTAAAGATGCGCAGGCTAGTCATCAGTCGCAGGTGGCGAAGTTAGTGACCGATTACCCGATAAAAAGTGATGTGGTGGTTGGGCACGTACGTCAAGCCAACCGGGGTCGGGTCGCGCTGGAAAATACTCATCCGTTTACCCGGGAATTGTGGGGCCGCTATTGGACCTATGCCCACAATGGTCAGCTTAAGGATTACAAAGCACTCACCCAGGGGCGCTTTAAAGCGGTTGGAACCACCGATAGCGAAACTGCATTTTGTTTTATCCTCTCCGAATTGGCTGCGCGTTATCCCGATAAAGCACCAGCCCGCAAGCAGTTGTTTCGGTTTATTAAAAAACTGTCTGATCAGTTAAAACAACAAGGGGTATTTAATTTGTTGTTGTCGGATGGTGAATATCTGTTTTGTTACTGCAGTACCAAGTTACATTGGATCACCCGCCGTGCGCCGTTTGGCATGGCACAGCTCTCAGATGTTGATGTTGACATTGATTTTAGTCAGGAAACGACACCGAATGATGTGGTGACGATTGTGGCGACTTTACCCTTGACCACGAATGAGTGTTGGCAGGCGATGGTTCCAGGCGAGGCGTGTTTGTTTAAAGCCGGTGAAAAAGTCGAGCTAATCTAAATGAAAACCCGGCCTCAGCGCCGGGTTTTGCTTGGGTATTGGCTTAAGTTATTGCGGTTGATATTGACTCAGCTGCACGTCAAATTGTTCAACGTCGTCTTCGGATTGCCACAGCCTGACCAGCAAATAATCGAGCTCGGGCGCCAACCAGGCATAGACTTGTTTATCGGGGCTTTGACCATAACGTTCGATACGAATGGCTTTCACTTTACCATAGGGCAACGACAACCACTCTTCGGTGGCGACTTTGTATTTGTAACTGCGGTTTTCGCCATGGCGATTGAGCACGTCATACACGAAGTCTGTTTTGCCCTGTTGTATATCCAGTACTATCTGACCATGGAAACTCAGCATATCCAGCCACTGGTCGTTCCATACAACTTGCTTCACGAGCTGTTTCTTATCGATTTTTAATTGTTGTTTTGCCCAATCAAGGTTTAATTCGTAATGACGGCTTGGACCAGTGCCGGAGCGTTGCATCAGGTAATGCGTTGGTTTAATCCGGCCTTGCTCGATTACAAAACGCGATCGTTCCTTACGTTCGTCCTTAAAAACTAGCCAACTGATTTTGCTGCTGTAACCAAGTTCATAACCTGCGCCATCCTGCTTTAGATAACGCGAAGCTTCACCATGTTTTTTCCCTGATCTGAAGATTTGGTAACTGGCCTCGAAGGGCCGGAATCCAGCGTCGGTGGCGGGAAGAACAGGCGCAGCTGGTATTGCTGTATTCTTGCTTGCTTCCGTCATCGAGGGCGCGGCAAACAGCTGAGGAATGGCGAGGCAAAAAAATGACGCCATCAGGCGCCATTTATGAATTGTCTTGATCATCATCGTCGGCATATCCATGGTCTGATAATATCTGGCCGTCCAACAATGCCTTATCTGCCTGCTGTTGTAAACGTCCCTGACAAAACCAGCGTACCACAAGAGGATAAATGCGGTGTTCCTGTTCGTGTACACGTTCGGCAACCATGGCTGCATCATCACCGGCAAAAATCGGCACTTTAGCCTGCAATACTACAGGCCCGCCATCGAGTTCCGCCGTGACAAAATGGACGCTGCAACCATGCACGGTATCGCCAGCATCCAAAGCTCGCTGGTGCGTATGCAACCCCTGATATTTAGGCAGCAACGATGGATGTATATTCAGCAGCCGCCCTTGGTAGTGCCCGACAAAGTCAGCAGTTAAGATCCGCATAAAGCCGGCTAAAACCACCAAATCGGGCTGAAAGCTGTCGATAGTTTGCAATAGAGCTGCATCGTAACTTTGCCGATCGGCATAGGATTTGTGATCCAGCACCACCGCCGCAATACCTGCAGCTTCGGCACGCTGTAATCCATAAACGCCGGCCTTGTTAGAAATCACGGCGCTGATGCGGCCGGCAATAAAGCCCGCCGCACAGGCATCGATCATCGCTTGCAGGTTAGAACCTGAACCTGAAATCAGTACGACTATTGATTTCATCGCGATTTAAGCATTCACGCCAGGGATCACAACCTGTGCTTCACCTTCAGCAGCAGTTTGAATTTCACCTAAATGCCAGGCTGTTTCACCGGCATCTTGCAGGAATTTCAATGCAGGAGCCAAATTGTCAGCACTCACGACCACAATCATCCCCACACCACAGTTAAAGGTGCGGTACATTTCGTGGCGGGTCACATTGCCTTGCTGTTGTAACCAGTCAAAAATTGCCGGCCACTGATAACTCTGTTCGTTACAAACTGCTTTGGTCTGTTCTGGCAGTACCCGCGGAATATTCTCCCAAAAACCGCCACCGGTAATATGACACAGGGCGTGGACCGGAACGGTTTTAATTAAAGCCAGCAGATTTTTTACGTAAATACGGGTTGGTGCCATTAAATGGTCGGCCAGCGTTTTGCCTTCCAACAGCGTGTCCGGGGTTTGACCGCTGACTTCAATGATTTTACGGATCAGTGAAAAACCATTGGAATGCGGGCCAGAAGAAGCGAGCGCGATGATTTGATCACCAGCTTTGACTTTAGAACCGTCGATGATGTCAGCTTTTTCGACCACGCCCACACAGAAACCAGCAATGTCGTAATCGCCTTGGTGATACATGCCCGGCATTTCGGCAGTTTCGCCGCCAACCAGTGCGCAACCCGATTGTTCACAGCCATCGGCGATGCCATGGACAACGCTGGCTGCAACATCCACGTCCAGTTTACCGGTTGCGTAATAATCCAGGAAAAACAACGGCTCAGCTCCCTGAACCACGATATCATTGACGCACATGGCGACTAAATCGATCCCAACGCTGTCGTGACGATTTAAGTCTATCGCCAGTCTTAATTTGGTGCCGACACCGTCGGTGCCAGAAACCAACACCGGTTCTTTATAACCGGCAGGGATTTGACACATCGCGCCAAAACCACCAAGGCCACCTATTACTTCTTTGCGGGTCGTACGTTTTACAGCACCTTTGATCCGGTCAACTAAAGCCTCACCAGCATCAATATCTACGCCTGCATCTTTGTAACTTAACGAAGTTTTTTGTTCGCTCACGGTAATCCTCGATGGCAAAAATGAATTCGGGTCAAAAAATCCGCCGCATTTTACCCTGTTCTGGCGTCAGACAAAAGGATTATGGCTGGATATCCCCATTCAAGCGGAAGATTATCGTTTTTGCATCGCGGCAAATGCTGCAATGAACGCATTACACGGATTCAGGGGACGAGGTTAGTCGTTCCTTATATGGGGTCAAATGGGGTTGGAGAATCTTTGATTCCGCACCAGCTCGGGAGTATTCGGTTGATTTTAAATCATGTTGCTTACGGCGTCTCTGCGCCCATGAACGGCAGAGAATAAAAGCAAAACACCAGAACCCGTCTGGTGCAAGCGGTGCTTTATCAGAGCTTATTGCATGACATTACTCATCGCCTGACTGATATACTCCCGGACGCTTAAATGGGCATCTTTGCTGATTTTGTGATAGCACAATGAAGCTAACGGAAATTCCCGGTTATTGTAGTTCAGACTGACATAAGGCGCGGCTTCGTCGGCTTTTTGATGAAACCACTCTCCGCCCACCACGCTGATGAAAATTTGCCCAAGATAAGCGCCATAGATATTACATAAAGTAAACATATGCTCGTCGCTAAAACGTTGCAGGCGATTCACCTCATGCAAACGGGTCAGAATGGTATCCACCAGAGCCAGGCTTTCCAGACTGAAGTCGAGGTTCATTTGATATTCTTCCGAGGCAAACTGTACTGCGTCGGCTGCACATTGTTGCATCAATTTATCGAGTTCTTGTTGCGTATTCATACCGGACTTCCTGTTTTGCCATGAATGGCGAGGATCAATTGACGAAGTTGCCGGCTACCCGGCCCTAACTTTTCTTCTTTGGGAGTTAACAATGACATTGGCGCCAGGCGCTCCGAGCTTTGGGTCAGTGGTAAACGGTGCAGCACACCTTCGACGATCAGATGCTTGACGAGGTGATCCGGTAACCAACAAAAGCCGATACCACTTTTTAGTATTTCAATCGCTTCATAAAAGTTACTTACCGTCCAACGCTGCTCGGCTTTTAGCCAGCCACCCGGTCCTTCCATCGGTTTACTGGCGGTGTCGCGAATAACGATTTGCAGGTGTTGACTCAGTTCATCTAAATCCAGGTGCTTGTGCTGGGCCAAGGCATGAGTGGCACCAATGACAGGGATCAGATGCGCCACAAAAATCGGTTCTCCTAAATAACCCCGTGGGATCACACCGGTCGCGGCGATCACTAAATCAGCTTTGCCTTCGAGAATCACTTCCGTGGTGCCGGTAATCACGGTATCGATCACCTGAATGCGGCTGCCGCGGCTAAGTGGATGAAACTGCGCCAATGCCTGATACAAAAACGTTTTCGGATATACCAGTTCCACAGCAATCCGGATTTCAGGTTCCCAACCCATATCGATACTGGCGGCTAGCAATTCTAAATCTTCAATTTGCTGCGTCAGGATGCGGGAGCGGCGCAACATAACATCACCCGCTTCGGTTAAAAATGCTTTGCGGCCGATGACCTGCAGCAACTCGACGCCAAGCTGACTTTGTAACTTGGCGACCGCATGATTCAAGCTGGACTGACTTTTATTGAGTAAATCGGCTGCCTGAGAATAACCGCCGGCATCGACCACGGCTTGCAAAATGCGCCATTGTTCCAGAGTCGATTTCGGCCGGTACGGCATAATTCTCCTATTGCCAATCAGGCAGTTGCAACAATAACTGCCCGCAAGGGGGCAGGATAACCTTCGATGGTTTTACTATGATCAGTCGGGTCAAGAAAATCAACCAGACTTTCATTTTCCATCCAACTTGTTTTGCGTTGTTCATCAAGTGAAGTCAGGTTTAAATCAACCACCTTGGCGTCTTTGAAGCCAAGACGTTGCAGCCACCCTAACAAGGCGTCGCAACTTGGAATAAACCAGACGTTCCGCATTTTTGCATAACGCTCACCTGGCACCAGCACCGTCGTCGCGTCTCCTTCGACCACCAGCGTTTCCAATACCAGCTGTCCGCCCGGGCGTAACTGATTTTTAAGCTGTTGCAAAAAGTCGATTGGTGATTTGCGGTGATATAACACACCCATCGAAAATACCGTATCAAAGGCTTTTAACACCGGCATGTCGTCGATCCCAATGGGAATTAAATGCACCTTTGGATCCGGATTAAAGTGCTTGATGGCTTCAAACTGGGCGTAGAACAATTGGCTTGGGTCAATGCCAACAACAAATTCAGCGCCGGCACCGCGCATCCGCCACAAGTGATAACCGCTACCACAACCGACATCTAATACTAACCGATGGGGCAGTGGTTCCAGATGGGGCAGCACCCGATCCCATTTCCAGTCTGATCGCCATTCGGTATCGATGTGCAAACCGTGCAGGGTGAAGGGGCCTTTGCGCCAAGGCATCAATTGTTTGAGTAACACTTCGAGCTGTTGTCTGGCGCCGGCAGAGAGCTCAGCCGGGTCGCCAAACCTCACTTCACTGGTCATTTCAATCACGCTGGTCTGGGTTTTTGGCAGATGGGACAGGACTTTTTGCCATTGTTTGAAGTCACCATGCAGCGCTTCTTTCTGCCAAACAGCCAATTGTGCAGGTAATACTTCCAGCCATTGATGCAACCTGTTTTGCGCGATTTCGCGATAGAACTTGTTAAATTCAAGCATGAGCTGACTCCTGCTCTGCAGTCTGGTCTTTCATCGCAACCATCGAGCAGAAATTAAAACACTGGAACCAGACGACGCTGCTGCTAAAACCGGCCAGGCGGAAGCGCTGTTGATGCTCGGCAATCGTATCGGGCAGCATGACATTTTCAAGGGCACTACGTTTTTGGCTGATCTCTAATTCACTGTAGCCATTCGCTCGTTTGAAATCATGATGTAAATCAATTAGTAACTGATGCGTTGGCGGATGATCCAGCACAATTTTTTCCGACAAAATAAAAATGCCTCCCGGCTTTAGTCCCTGATAAATCCGCCTGATCAGCTCATCGCGATGTTGTTTTGGCAAAAACTGCAAAGTGAAGTTACTCACGACAATTGCAGCGTTAGAGATCGAGACCTCGCGGATATCCCCCAGTACAACATCAAGTGGCACATCGGAGCGGAATGATTGCAGGTGTCGTTGACATCGTTCGACCATCGCCGGGCTGTTGTCAATGGCGATAATCCGGCTATTGGCATCCGTCAACTGGCGACGCATCGCCAGACTTGCTGCGCCCAACGAACAGCCCAAATCATAATAGTGACTGTCGGGTTGCTGATACTTTTGCGTCAATTTACCGATGGTCTGGATGATCGTCTGATAACCAGGCACCGAACGCTGGATCATATCCGGAAAGACTTCAGCGACGGTCGCGTCAAAACAAAAGTCCTGAATTTGAGCTAAAGGCTCAGCATAAATAAAATCTTTTTGCATAATGAAATGTTGGGCTAAACGGCCTGGATGGCAAAGATAATGCAGTTTACCCGATTTCACCGCGGCGCTGTAACCCCGTTGCCGGAGAATCGGTCTGCTGGTCGGTCAGAACAGTGAAAACTGGGGTTGTCGGGGTTGTGGTGTTGATTCAGGCCAGGGCGCCAGCACCGGGTGGGCTATCCCGCTGAGCTTGGCAAAATCCTCAGCAAACTGCCGGGCGAGTAAAGGCGCTAACGTATTGTCAGGCGTATGAAAAAAAGCAAAAGGCGTTAGCCCTTGCTCGCACCAAAACTGCATTTTTGTTAACCAGGGCTGGTAAAAAGGACGATTAGCCGCCAGATCGTCCAAGCCAATAAAACGAAACACCGGCGCGCTGGTTAAAGCGACCGCATGGACGGGCAGCCTGGGTTTTTTCTGTTGAGCGTCCAGCAGCGCCGCCGTATCAGGAGAAACTGAAAACAATGCCCGGCTATCAAGACATAGACGCTCAGTCCCAGTTGCTCTTAGCAGTTGATGTAATGCTTGCTGGTGACCCGCTTTATCGAAGAAAGCTGGGTGCCGAACTTCCAGAGCACAGGGGTAATCAGCGCGGATGCTGTCCAATAGCAACGCCAGATAAGGCAGTTGTTCAGGGCCAAAACGAGCAGGTAACTGCAAGTGGATAAAGCCGATTTTAGCGCGAAGCGGCTGAATTAACTGTAGCCAGAGCTCAAGTTCCCGCCCTGTGGTTGGCTGGTGGCTAATCGCTTGCGGGACTTTAAAATTGAACCGAAACGACGGCGGGCTCTGTTCATCCCACCGTTGCACCATTTCTACCGCCGGCGATGCATAAAAAGTAGTGTTTCCTTCGACAGCATTGAAAAAGCGACCATACTGGGATAAAAAAGTACCAGAATGGCTATCCTCGCTAAACAAGTTGCCGCGCCAGCGCGGATTCGCCCACATTGGGCAGCCCAGATAGTACATGGTCGTGTCCGGAATGTTGATTGGCAGGTCGTCGCAGACAGCCACCAACTGGCTGATGTCGATTGCAGATAAGAGTATCACAATGAAGTTATTCGGTGTGTTAATGACCTGGCTTGTCGCTTGCTTCATGGTATGTAGTGTTGGGTTTACTCTGGCTGCAGAGCAATTACCTCCAACCAAACTCAAAATTGCCATCAGCAATGACACCTATCCGTACATGTATTTGGATAACCAGGAACAGCCTGGCGGACTGGTCGTCGATTGGTGGCGTACCTTAGCCAAAGCACAGAATATTGAATTGGAGTTCATCGCGGTCGATTGGGCCAATATTTTGGCGTTGCTCGACTCAGGACAGGTCGATGTCATCGGCGGGATGGCGGTGACGGCTGAGCGGCAGCAAAAATATTTGTTGGGGACCTCGTTAAGCGATGTGCACAGTAATGTTTTTTTGCATCGGGATTTGGCGCAGGTTCACACCTTGGCTCAACTCGAACCGCATTTAGTCGGGGTGGTGCGTAACTCCGGAAATATTGCCACTTTGCAGCAAAAGCAGCCCAACCTGACCCTAAAAACCTATGAAAATACCACCGCCATGTATGACGCAGCACTGGCCGGGAGTATTAAAGCCTTTGTGACCCTGGATCGGCTAACGCCGCGTTACGCGGAGTTTGAGCGATTGAATCAGCTTTATCCCGTCTTTAAAAAACTGCCATTACTCAGGCTGGATTTAACTTATGCTGTGCGAAAATCTGACGCGCCACTGGCAGAACTGCTGCGACAGTGGGCACAGCAGTTACCTGAAGACCTAACGGATAAATTGCAGCGTCGCTGGCTCAGTGGGGTCAGTACTGACGAATCTTTGCTGTTGTCTTTAGCCGTCGGCAATCAGCCCTTAATGGGCGTATCCCCGAGTGGCCAGCCACAAGGGTTGTTAGTCGACTTGTGGACTTTATGGTCAGAGAAAACAGCGACGCCCATTGCGATTGTGCCGGATGTCAGTAGCGCTGGGATTAAAAGCCTCAGCCAGGGGCGGGTCGATGTTCACATGGGGTATCCGTTGCCACCATCTCAAAACACTGAGTTACAGGCGGCTTATCAGGTTTACAATTTTAGCTCATCTTTTTATTACCCAAAAAATCTGCCTATTTCCGATCTGTCAGATGTGAAGTTGCCGGTCGGCATTTTTGCATCTGCAGCATACCGCCAGCAATTACAGAAGGAATTTCCTGAGCTCAAGCTTCAGTCCTTCAACACGTTAGATGAGATGTTGTTTGCGATCGACCGGCGCCAAATTGCCGGTTTTTTCGGCTCGGATTTGGTGATGCAGCATCGTTTGCTGCTGACCCAAAGTGATCTGTTTAAATCACTCGATTATCCCCGTTATAACAGTCCGCTTTATGCTTTGGTTCGTGAAGGTAATACCCTGCTGGCCAATAAAATTCAGCAGGGTTTTGCTGCTTTAACCCAAGATCAACTGGAAGCCGTGGAGAAACGCTGGGTGACGCAGCAAGATTTTGCTTATTTTGCCAAATTCCGCCAGCAAGTCCCGCTTAGCGCCGCAGAGCGGGATTGGCTGGTTGAGCATCCAAAGCTGCGGGTGGGGGTGTTGGCAGATTGGGCTCCGATGGAGTTTATCGATGAAAATGGCCAATTTAGCGGCGTGACACAGGATGTGTTGCAAAAGTTAAACCAGCGGTTGGGCACCAATTTTGTGGCGGTGCCGTTTCAGCGCTGGGAAGAACTACTGCAAGCGTTTCAGGCTGGAAAGCTGGACGTCGTGGCCAATATGTCCGATTTACCCGAGCGACGGCAATATGCGGCTTTTAGCTATAATTTCTGGCCACTACAGTGGACGTTGATCAGTCATAACAGTACGCCGGAAATTAATCAGTTGCGCCAGTTGCAAGGTAAAAAAGTTGCGGTGTTAAAGGACTATCAGATCACCAAGTATTTTACCACGCACTTCCCAGCGATTGAGTTGTTGTATGTGGATAGTCTTGATGCAGGTTTGCGAGCATTACAACGTGGCAGTGCCGACTTTGTGGTGGATACTGTTGTTTCGTCCGGCCGTGCGTTGAGACAGACAGAAAATCGCAACCTGCGCATGCATTTACCTACCGATATGCCCACTTATCCATCGCTGTTCGCGGTGCGCAAAGATTGGCCAGAGTTGCTGCAGATCCTGGACAAAGGTTTAAAAACACTGACTGAAGCCGATCGTGCGGAGATTTTGGATCGTTGGTTTACCGTCGAGATCCGCCAGGGCGTGAATCAAAGTGAAGTCGTGGATCTGATCCTTCAGATTGTGGGTATTGGTATTTTTTTGCTGGCATTGGTGTTTTTCTGGAATCTGTCACTCAGGCGGGAAATCGGTCTGCGTCGGGAGATGGAGCAAAAAATGCGGTTTATGGCGACGCATGACGATTTAACCAAACTGGCCAACCGGAATTTATTGGAGGAGCGGCTCACTCAGGCGCTTCATCAGCATGCCCGGCATCATGAGAAGCTTGCGCTGTTGTTCCTGGATTTGGATGGTTTTAAAGAAGTGAACGACCGTTATGGTCATCATGTCGGTGACGAACTCCTGATCAAAGTGGCAGACGTGCTAAACCATTGTGTACGCAAAAGTGACACCGTTGCGCGGTTTGGTGGGGATGAATTTGTGATTTTGCTGACAGCGATGCTGGACAAGGACGATGCGGCTATCGTTGCTGAGAAAATCCTGTTGCACTTATCGACGCCGTTACAGCTGTCAGCGTGCTCAGCACTGGTTGGGGCTAGTATAGGGATTGCATTGTATCCGGATAATGGCACGGATAGTCAGCAGATGATGAAAGCCGCAGATAGCTTGATGTATCAGGCCAAACAGCAAGGTAAAGGGTGCTATCGGTTTGGTCAGACAACAACATCAATGCATTGATGATTTAGGGCAGTGACTTTAACCGTCTTTTCTATATAATTGGCGCTCATTTTCAGTGTCAGTTTTCAGTACCGGTAGAAAGGATCAGTGCATGCGTAGTCATTATTGCGGTTTGTTGAACGCACAACATGTCGGGCAACAAGTTTCTCTGTGCGGTTGGATCAACCGTCGTCGTGACCTCGGTGGTCTGATTTTTGTGGATCTGCGCGACCGTGAAGGTCTGGTGCAGGTGTTTTTTGATCCGGATTTAACCGACATGTTTGCCGCAGCTGCAGAGCTTCGCAACGAGTTTTGTGTGCAAATCACCGGTGAAGTGCGGGCTCGTCCTGAATCGCAAATCAACAAAGATATGGCGACCGGTGAAGTGGAGATTTACGCTTCAGCCTTAACCATCCTGAATAAAGCGCCGGCACTCCCTCTTGATTTTAACCAGAACAACAGCGAAGAGCAGCGTTTAAAATACCGTTATTTAGATATCCGCCGTCCTTTGATGAGCGATCGCTTAAAATTCCGCGCCAAGGTCACGAGTTTTGTGCGTAACTTTATGGACAGCAATGGCTTTTTAGATATCGAAACGCCCATTCTGACCAAAGCAACGCCTGAAGGTGCCCGCGATTATTTAGTACCAAGCCGCACCCATAAAGGCCAATTCTTTGCACTACCACAATCGCCTCAGCTGTTTAAACAACTGCTGATGATGGGCGGTATGGACCGCTATTATCAGATCGTCAAATGTTTCCGTGACGAAGATTTACGGGCTGACCGGCAACCCGAATTTACCCAAATCGATATCGAAACCAGCTTTATGACCGCAGCACAAGTGATGCAGGTCACTGAAGACATGGTGGTATCGATGTTTAAATCGATGCTGAATGTTGATTTAGGCACTTTACCGCAGATGACCTATTTCGAAGCAATGCGCTTGTACGGCTCTGATAAACCTGATTTACGCAATCCGATGCAGTTTGTCGATGTCGCCGATTTATTAAAAAACGTCGATTTTAAAGTGTTCTCAGGCCCGGCCAACGATCCAAAAGGTCGTGTCGTGGCGCTGAAAGTGCCTGGTGCAGCTGAAAAAGTATCGCGCAAAGATATCGACACTTATACCGCTTTTGTCGGTATTTATGGTGCTAAAGGCTTAGCCTGGCTGAAAGTCAACGATGTAGCGCAAGGCTTGGAAGGCATTCAATCACCGGTTGCGAAGTTCTTAACGGCTGAGATCGTCAGTGAAATTTTAAGCCGCACCGGCGCGCAAAATGGCGACTTGATTTTCTTTGGTGCCGATCGCGCCAAAGTGGTGTGTGAAGCCATGGGCGCCCTGCGTTTAAAACTGGGTGAAGATTTAGGCATCACTCAGCCGGGTTGGAAGCCGCTGTGGGTGGTGGATTTCCCGATGTTTGAAGAAAACGATGATGGCAGTTTTTCTGCAGTGCACCATCCGTTTACTTCGCCATTAGATACCGCGGCCTTTTTGGCCACCGAAACCGGTGATCTGGAGTTAGGCTCACTGTTGTCAAACGCTTACGATATGGTCCTTAATGGGACTGAATTAGGTGGTGGTTCGGTACGTATCCACACACCGGATGTGCAGGCCAAAGTATTCCAGTTGCTGGGGATTAGCGATGAAGAAGCAGCCGAGAAATTTGGTTTCTTACTGGAAGCCCTGCGTTATGGCGCGCCACCACATGCCGGTTTAGCCTTTGGTTTAGACCGCTTGGTGATGTTGATGACAGGCGCTAGCTCAATCCGCGATGTGATGGCATTTCCGAAAACTGCCACTGCGGCGTGCCCGCTGACGGATGCCCCAGGTTTTGCCAACCCGCAACAGCTGGCGGATTTAGGCATTGCCGTCGTTGCAAAAGCGGACGCTGCGCAATAACTCTGCCGCAATGCCCGTTCTGGCGGTGTAACGATTTTCACCGCCATTCTAATTTTCTGGCGGCGACATTTTTGTCGCCGTTTTTATCTGCGCCTTGATACTCTTCAATACGGGGCGCAGCCTTACGCAATTTAATGGAGTCCACCATGGCAGGTCATAGTAAATGGGCCAATATGAAGCACCGCAAGGCGCGTCAGGATGCCAAAAAAGTTAAAATATTCACCAAGTTAATCCGTGAACTGACGGTGTCAGCCAAGCAGGGAGCCGATCCGGATGGCAACCCTCGGCTGAGAACCGCGATCGCCAAAGCCTTGCTGAACAATTTGTCGCGAGACGTGATTGAACGAGCGGTCAAACGCGGTGCGGGGGATAGTGGCGGCGAACATTATGAAGAACTGGTGTACGAAGGTTATGGACCCAATGGCGTGGCGATTATTGTGGAAACCCTGACCGACAACCATAAAAGAACCGTTGCGGATGTACGCAGTGCCTTCACCAAATACGGCGGCAATCTTGGCACCAACGGCTCCGTGTCTTATCTGTTTGCCCGCCAGGGACTGTTGAGTTTTGCGCCGGGGATTAATGAAGACCTATTAATGGAACAAGCACTGGAAGCAGGTGCCGAGGACGTCGTCATGCACGAAGATGGTTCTTTTGAAGTGGTGACCACGCCGGAAGCTTTTGTCGATGTGCAAGAGGCGTTAATGCGGGCAGGATTACAGGCTGAACATGCAGAAGTAAGTTTAGTTCCTTCCACCAAAGCCGAAATCGGTGCCGATACGGTGGTTAAATTCTTTAAGCTCATTGATATGCTTGAAGATTTCGATGATGTACAAAACGTTTATCACAATGCCGACATCGCCGAAGATGTGATGGCTTTGGTGGAATAAATCTTGAACATTATTCTTGGGATTGACCCGGGCAGCCGCTTGACCGGTTATGGTGTAATTCGCCAACATGGGGCGAAGTTTGAGTATATCGCCAGCGGCTGTATCCGGATGACTCTAGGTGAGATGCCGGATCGGCTGAAACAAATCTATGATGGGATCAGCCAAATTATCGAACAAACTCAGCCGACGGTGTTTGCCATCGAGCAAGTCTTTATGGCGCGCAATCCGGATTCGGCACTGAAATTGGGTCAAGCGCGTGGTGCGGCTATTGTGGCCGCGAAAGTGGGTGGCCTTGAAGTATTTGAATATTCAGCTCGCCAGGTCAAACAATCGGTGGTGGGCACGGGTGCTGCTGATAAAGCACAGGTGCAGCATATGGTCCGTACTTTATTGAAACTTCAGGCAAATCCGCAGGCCGATGCCGCAGATGCGTTGGCGGTGGCTTTATGTCATGGTCATACCCAACAAAGTTTGATCAGTATGGCAGGACAGGCAACAAAAACCGTGCGGCGGCGGTTACGTTAAATTCGCATGACTATGCAGGGAAAAATACAATGATTGGTCGACTCCGAGGTATTATCGTCGAAAAACAAGCGCCTGATCTGCTGATTGAGGTCGGTGGTGTCGGATATGAAGTGCAATTACCCTTGACCAGTTTTTACACTTTACCGGCGATTGGTCAGGAAACAATACTTTATACTCACTTTGTGGTGCGGGAAGATGCTCAGTTACTTTATGGTTTTGCTAATCCAACTGAACGGAGCTTGTTTCGTCAACTGATTAAAGCCAATGGCATTGGTCCGAAAATGGCATTAACCATCTTATCTGGTTTAACCGCAAGCCAGTTTGTGCGCTGTGTACAACACGATGATATCAGTACCTTGGTCAAACTGCCTGGCGTGGGCAAAAAGACTGCCGAGCGGTTATTGGTCGAGATGCGTGACCGGTTAAAAGATTGGGGGTTGTCGATTGCAACCCCGGTGACTGATCACTTAGTGCTTGGCGATGACGAAGTACAAAGCTTTCAACTAAAAGAAACGCCGGAATCAGATGCGATCAGTGCTCTGGTTTCCCTAGGCTACAGTCAGGCTCAGGCAACTGCAGCGGTTAAAAAGGTGTATCATGCAGGTTTATCCAGCGAACAGCTGATTAAAGCCTCACTTAAATCAATGATTTAGTTTTGCTAGGCTGCTGACCGTGGGTCATATTTAGCACTAATTTTCTGAGAGTCACCAATGATTGAAGCCGACCGTTTAATAGCCCCGGGCGCTAGCCGTGAAGATGAAGTGATCGATAGGGCGATCCGGCCAAAATCATTGGCGGATTACACTGGCCAGACCCATGTCCGCGAACAAATGGCCATTTTTATTGAAGCAGCACGGGGCAGGGGGGAACCCCTGGATCATTTATTGATCTTCGGACCGCCAGGATTGGGGAAAACGACCTTGGCGATGATCGTCGCGAATGAAATGGGTGTGAACATCAAACAAACTTCCGGACCCGTACTGGAAAAGGCTGGTGACTTAGCTGCGTTGTTAACCAATCTCGAACCCAACGATGTGTTGTTTATCGACGAAATTCATCGCTTAAGTCCGGTAGTGGAGGAAATCCTCTACCCGGCGATGGAGGACTATCAGCTGGATATCATGATTGGGGAAGGCCCGGCGGCGCGCTCGATTAAGCTTGATCTCCCTCCATTTACTTTAATTGGTGCGACAACACGGGCTGGCGCTTTAACCTCGCCGCTGCGGGATCGATTTGGCATCGTGCAGCGATTGGAGTTTTACAAGGTCGACGAACTGGCACAAATCATCCTGCGGTCGGCGCATTTTCTGAATCTGCAGCTTGATTTACCTGCAGCCACAGAGATTGCCCGCCGTTCCCGTGGGACTCCCAGAATTGCCAATCGCTTATTGCGGCGGGTCCGGGATTTTGCTCAGGTAAAATCGAATGGCCAGGTTTCCATTGAGATTGCCAATCAAGCGTTGTTGATGGTGGATGTTGATGCCCAGGGTTTTGATTATATGGATCGTAAACTTTTGCTCGCTATCATTGAAAAATTTATGGGCGGCCCGGTCGGTCTTGATAACCTTGCCGCCGCGATTGGCGAAGAAAAAGATACCATTGAAGATGTAATAGAGCCTTTTCTAATTCAACAAGGCTTTATTCAACGCACCCCCAGAGGGAGGATCGCTTCACCCCATGCCTATCGACACTTTGGTTTTGATGTACCGACGGTCAAGGATGATTAATCAACTCTAAGTCATACGCAGACAGGCAGCTTAAGCTGCCTTTTTTATGAAATTCAGTTTGTTACAGATAAAAAAAGCCCGCTTGAAGTAGCGGGCGAATGCAACAAGTTGAAGTAGAACTTCAAAAATCCAGGGAACATGTTTGACTAGCCCGACTTAGTCCAGGGACAAATCCAACTAATCTGTGATCTTTACTACAGTGAAACACCCTCGGGTTACACCGTTGCGCTAGCTCAGAACACGTGCGCATTCTAGGAAATTAGAATATTTACTTCAAACGAGAAAAATTGACCAATTAAATAAGAAAAAGTAATGCGAATACTAATTCAATTTTCGTGAATAACAAGTAGGTGACTTTTTAAATCCAGTGATTCTTAGGCTTGGAGCTAGGCTTTATGAACTGAATATGAATTTTTGATATTATTTTTTTCATGGTTATATAAGCAGAGTCAGGCTTTTGGCTCCTTATCGTAATTTATTGGAGATTCATCGTAAAAAGGGAACTTTTGATAGAGAAAACTCTCCATTGACGTGGGATGGCGCGGTCTCGGTGTACATTTGGAACTATTTTTGCAAATGACGTTGATACGCTGTTGAGTTAGTCTGCCTGCTCCAATATCATAGCGCCCAAATTAGTCCTTAATTTCAGCTTTACTTAGAGGTACGTGCAGGTGACTGGTCAACTTTCTGTTATACACCTAATTCTTGATGCCAGTATTCCGGTGATGGCGGTGATGCTGATCCTCAGCGCTGCATCCGTCGTATCCTGGGCAATGATTATCCAACGCAGCAAAGCGTTAAAAGAAGCCACTGAAGAAACCCGTAAGTTCGAGGACCGATTCTGGTCTGGGGTTGATTTATCCAAGCTGTACAATGAAGTCAGTGCGCGGGCTAATGTCAGTGGCATGGAATCTTTGTTCAAAGCAGGTTTCAAAGAGTTCGCCCGTTTGCACAAAACCAATGCCCGTCAGCCAAGTGCTGTGATGGAAGGAACTCAACGCGCCATGCGTGTTTGTCTGTCGCGGGAAGTCGAGCGGCTGGAAACGCATTTGCCCTTTTTAGCTACTGTGGGTTCGATCAGTCCTTATATCGGTCTGTTTGGCACGGTGTGGGGCATTATGACTTCATTTATTGCCTTGGGTGCGGTGCAGCAAGCGACCCTAGCGATGGTGGCTCCAGGTATTGCAGAAGCCCTTATTGCAACCGCAATCGGTTTGTTTGCAGCGATTCCTGCAGTGATTGCGTACAACAAATTTTCTCATCGCGTCGAACAACTTGAAAACGCCTATGCCAACTTTGTGGAAGAGTTCTCAAACATTCTCCACCGTCAGGCGGTGAGTGGTGGAGACAATCAATAATGTACGTGCGCAAGAAACGCCGCATGGTGGCAGAAATTAACGTGGTCCCTTATATCGACGTCATGTTGGTGTTGTTGATTATCTTTATGGTCACCACGCCCATCATTACGCAGGGGGTCAAAGTTGAATTGCCTAAGTCCAAAGCTGAACCAATTGAACAAATCAAAGATGGTAAAACCCCTATCGTTGCGACTGTTGACGAAGCTGGTTTGTACTATTTCGAAAAAGACGGCGTCAATAAAGGCCCCTTTAATGCGGAACAACTTCAGGCAGAAGTTACCGACTCACTAACGATCGAACCTGGAACCCAGGTGATTATTAAAGGTGATGGCCGCGTTACTTATGACGCTATTATTTTACTGCTTAATTTATTAAAAGAGGCCGGAGCGCCGGCAGTTGGTCTGATGACAGAAGACGTGGAGTCCAAATAAATGGATCCAGCGTTTAAAAAAGCGCTGCAAATATCCGGGGGCGCTCATGCGTTGTTGGTTGCGGCGATGTTGGTTAATTTTAGTTTTTTTAACAAAAATGAAGTGATTATTGTTCCTCTCTATTCGGCGAGTAATGCGCCATTGATGGCGAGTGTCGTAGAGAATCCGCAATTAAAAGAGGCGGAAAAGGCGACCAAGGTCAAACCGGAGCCGAAGAAGGAAGAACCGGTGAAAGAGCCACCGAAAAAAGAGGAACCGAAAGAGGATCTTCTGAAGCAACAGGAAGAAGCGAAAAAACTTCAGGCCGCCAAAGAGGCTGAAGTGAAGAAAAAGCGGGAAGCCGACATCGCACTTCGTAAGAAGAAAGAAGAAGACAAGAAAAAAGAATTAGAAAAGAAGAAAGCTGAAGAGAAAGCCAAGCAAGAAAAAAAGAAAAAAGAAGAATTAGCGAAGAAGAAAAAAGAAGAAGAGCTGAAAAAGAAAAAAGAAGACGAGCTCAAGAAGAAAAAAGCTGAAGAGTTAAAGAAAAAGCAAGCCGAAGACAAAAAACGTCAGCAAGAACTTGAACGGCAGGCTGAGCAACAATTAATGCAAGACGAATTGGCTGAAGAAGCAGATGAGGCAAGACGCGCAGCGCGTCAAGGGCAACTTCTGACAGAAAAGCAGCGTTATGTTGCCATGATTGTTGAACGCGTGCGTCAAAGCTGGTTTACTGACGACACGATGAACGGGAAAGAATGTGTGATCTCGCTTAGTCTGGCCAGCAACGGGTTTGTGATTAATATGAAAGTTGAGGGTGGTGATACCGGCGTTTGCAACGCAGCTGTCAATGCAATCAATAGGGTAGGACGTTTCCCAATGCCTGACGATCCGGATTTGAATGCCGAGTTCAGACAATTGCGGTTACCATTTAAAAAATAAACAGAGACCTGATAACAATGATATTGAAGTGGATCGGAAGAACAGCAGTCATAGCGATGGCTATGGTTGCCCTACAGGCAAAGGCATCGCTGGAAATTGTCATCACTGAAGGTGTGGACACCGCGCGGCCGATCGCGATTGTTCCCTTTACTTTTGTTGGACAGAATCAGCCGACACAGAATATTAGCCAGATCGTTGCCGCCGATTTAATGCGAAGCGGCAAATTCAATCCGGTAAATGTCATGCGGATGCCTCAGCAGCCACAAAATAGTAGCCAGTTTAATGCCGCTGCCTGGGCGAAAACCGGCATCGAAGCAGTGGTTATGGGTACCGTCAGAGAAGTAGGTCTTGATCGATACACTATTAATTATGAACTGGTTGATGTGGTCAAGGCCAACGGTGGCGTTGGTCAGCCAATGATGAATTCCGCTGGCCGTTTAGTCGCTGGTTCGAATCATATTTTACATTCGAGCGAAATCACTATCGCGGGCAAGTTGTTCAGACAATATGCGCACCGGGTGAGTGATGTTATTTATGAAAAATTAACCGGTGAGCGTGGTGCATTTTCCACTAAAATAGCTTATGTATTAGTCAGAGATAAACAAGAATATCGTTACCAGTTGGTTGTTGCTGATTATGATGGTGAGAATGAGCAAGTATTATTGCGCTCTAAAGAGCCTTTAATGTCGCCGACCTGGTCTCCTGACGGCACTAAGTTGGCCTATGTGACTTTTGAACGTAAACAGTCTCAAATTTATATTCAAGACGTTTACACTGCCCGTCGTAGTATTTTAACTTCATTCACAGGGATAAATAGTGCGCCTGTCTGGTCTCCGGACGGCAGAAAAATGGCAATGACGTTATCAAAAGATGGTAATACCGAAATTTATGTCATGGATATTGCGTCAAAATCTTTAAATAGATTGACGAATCATCGGGCAATTGACACCGAGCCCAACTGGGCGCCGGATAGCCAAACAGTACTCTTTACCTCTGAAAGGGGTGGAAATCCACAACTTTATACGGTGGATATCAATACAAAAGCGACAACTCGTGTTACTTTTGATGGTGAACAGAATTTAGCGGGTAAATTTACGCCTAACGGGCAAGCAATTGTTATGGTAAACCGGACCAACGGTCAGTATAATATTGCGCGCATGGACAGGACTACCCGTCAAATGCAAGTGCTGACTCGCACTTATTTGGATGAGTCACCAAGTATTGCGCCTAACGGCTCAATGATCATTTATAGTACTTTGCACGGTTCGTCGCAAGTACTGGCACTGGTGTCCATGGATGGTCGCTTTAAAGCTAGGTTACCAGCAGTGAATGGTCGGGTAAAATCGCCAGCCTGGTCGCCGTTTTTATAAAAAACAAAAATTTTGGTCAATTGTTATACTAAGGAAATATCATGAACTTAAATAAAGTATTAAAAGGTTTGTTAGTCGCAGTGCCAGTGCTGACTTTAGCTGCATGTAGCTCTAAATCAGATACTGACGACGGCTCTTCTAACCAGGTAAATAACCAGCCAGTTCAAGCTGTTGATCAAGGCATGAGCGATGCAGAACAACTGCGTCAGCAATTAGAAGCTCTGCGTCAACAGAACACTATTTACTTCGACTTTGACAAATCAACTATCCGTTCTGAGTTCGCTTCAGTTCTGGATGCTCACGCTGCCTTCCTGCGTGCTCGCACTACTATCTCTGTAACTGTTGAAGGTCACACTGACGCTCGCGGTACTCCAGAGTACAACATTGCACTGGGCGAGCGTCGTGCTCAATCAGTTCAAAGCTACCTGGCTAACCTGGGTGTTGCTGCTGGTCAGCTGTCTGTAGTTAGCTACGGTGAAGAAAAACCAGTTGATGCTGGTAACACTGAAGACGCGTTCGCTAAAAACCGTCGTGCAGTTTTAGTATACTAATCTGATTTTGTGAGTGTGCATGGACGTTAAGAAGTCTCTGGTTACAGCGTTATCGCTGATCAGTTTTGCAATTTTGGCAAATCCTGCGCCAGTCGCTGATTTAAGCCGTAGTAGCAATAAAACCTTCGGTGCACAAAACAGTGCGCGAGCCGGTTCCGTTGAGGAGCGGCTTGCTGCACTGGAGCGTGTGGTGGAAGCCCGTGCTTCTGCGCAGCTCGAGATGCAGCAACAACTTCAGACTCTACTCGATGAAGTGAGTGAGTTGCGTGGCACCACTGAAGTGCACAACCACAAGTTGGAAGAGATATTACAGCAACAGCGTGATATCTATCAGGAAATTGACCGCCGGTTAGGTGGGCAGAGTTCATCAGGTCCAGTGGTACCCGCAACGGTATCTGCGACCAATACAACTCAACCTTCTGCTCCTGCGGGCAATCCCGCCGCCGTTGTTGCACCTGACAGGGTTGCTGCATCGGAAGTCTCAACTGAGCAAGCCGGTTCGGTTGCACGGTCTTCGATGACTGAGGCGCAAGCCTATGAGCAAGCAATAAATTTTGTAATTAAAGATAACAACTATGCCGCAGCGATCCCTGCGTTCGAAAGTTTTATCGCCAATTACCCGAATTCTGAATACACGTCAAACTCTCACTATTGGTTAGGGCAGCTTTATTTTCAAAAGCCTGACCTACCAAAATCAAAAACTCACTTTGAGCGTGTAGTGAAACAGTTCCCTAATTCTTCGCGTGTTCCTGATGCGTTGGAAAAGCTTGGAATGGTTGCTGAAAGACAAAATGATGTAGCGGCTGCTAAACGTTACTACAACCAACTAGTTAAAAGTTTCCCTAAATCCAAACCCGCGGCGAAAGCCCGTAAAAAATTGGAAACTTTGTAAGTTATACGCTTCGATAAAACCGCCTTCCGGCGGTTTTTTTTATCTATTAAATGGCTGCATTTTGAAGTTCAGGAATATTGAACGAGTGTGAACGATTAATAATCGGCTGTTTTGAAGCAAGAGAGTTCGGAAAAATAAGATCTGGCATCTCGTTGAATACCGCTGAATTTGTTTGATTAAACGACGAGCGCTATTTTTTATGCTGTCATTTTGAGCAGTCAGTGCGGCTAAATGGGGTTTTTGGCAGATTTTGGTTGCACTGGGCGTGTAAATAAGTAAGATATGCCTCCGCGACAGGGGTCATTAGCTCAGCTGGTAGAGCAGCGGACTTTTAATCCGTTGGTCGATGGTTCGAATCCATCATGACCCACCACTTTCGCGCAAACATTTGTTGGACTGGGTCATTAGCTCAGCTGGTAGAGCAGCGGACTTTTAATCCGTTGGTCGATGGTTCGAATCCATCATGACCCACCAGTCCAGTCAACTAATGTTTGGGTCATTAGCTCAGCTGGTAGAGCAGCGGACTTTTAATCCGTTGGTCGATGGTTCGAATCCATCATGACCCACCACCTTCTTGTTCGTCCCGTAAGGGGTCATTAGCTCAGCTGGTAGAGCAGCGGACTTTTAATCCGTTGGTCGATGGTTCGAATCCATCATGACCCACCACGTCCTAACTAGTTTTTCTCGCCATAAAAGCTGTGTATAATGCGCCACCTTTTGATTGTTGGATGGTCAGCATGAATCAAGCAATGCAGTTTAATGAACTTGAGTATGTTTTCCCAAAAAAGCCGTTGCCTTTAAGTGCTGACGACAAACAAGCCTACAAAACCCGTATTAAACAATTATTAAAGCAGCGTGATGCTGTTTTAGTCGCCCATTATTATACCGATCCGGAAATCCAGGCATTAGCCGAAGAAACCGGCGGCTGTGTGTCTGATTCACTAGAAATGGCTCGTTTTGGCAATCAACATCCGGCAAAGACCTTGATCGTTGCCGGGGTAAAATTTATGGGTGAAACAGCAAAAATCCTGACACCTGAAAAAACAGTGCTGATGCCGACACTTGAGGCAACCTGCTCACTCGATTTGGGGTGTCCTGCTGCGGAGTTTTCAGCCTTTTGTGATGCCCATCCTGATCGCGTTGTGGTGGTATACGCTAATACTTCGGCCGCTGTGAAAGCGCGGGCTGACTGGGTCGTGACTTCATCTATCGCATTGGATGTTATTGAACATCTGGATAGCGAGGGGAAAAAAATCTTATGGGGTCCGGATAAGCATTTGGGCGCCTATGTGCAAAAACAAACCGGCGCCGATATGCTGCTGTGGCAGGGCGCTTGTATTGTCCATGACGAGTTTAAAGCCAACGCACTGGTTGAGCTCAAAAAGCTATATCCGACCGCTGCGGTGTTGGTGCATCCGGAATCACCGGCTGCGGTGGTTGATTTAGCCGATGCTGTTGGGTCGACCAGTCAACTAATCAAAGCCAGTCAGACCATGGCAAACGATACTTTTATTGTCGCGACCGATAAAGGTATTTTCTACAAGATGCAGCAAGCCATGCCGGAGAAAACTTTTATTGAAGCTCCAACTGGCGGTAATGGTGCAACCTGTCGTAGTTGTGCGCATTGTCCCTGGATGGCCATGAATGGCCTGAAGGCCATTGAAGAAGCGCTGACCGATGCCAGTGGTCACGAAATTTTCGTCGATCCGGCATTGCGGGAACGTGCTTTGTTGCCGTTAAACCGGATGTTGAGTTTCGCTCAAAGCAACAGAGTCGCGGTCAAAGGCAACGCCTAAGCATCGGTTATTCGCTATTGCTGAAAATATCAGCAAAAAGCTGCGCGATTGCAATTTGTTGTTGCGCGGTAGGGCGAATTTACCTAGTATAGCCGCGCTTGCGTAAGCAAGTTCGGAGAGATGGCTGAGTGGCTGAAGGCGCACGCCTGGAAAGTGTGTTTAGGTTAATCCCTAACGAGGGTTCGAATCCCTCTCTCTCCGCCAGATTATTCAACAAAGCCTCACACGAAAGTGTGGGGCTTTGTTGTTTTTAGAGATATTCAGTTGTTTAGTACTTGCGCTCAGGTTGCAGCGCAAAGATGAAAGCCACCAAGGTAAACGCTTCTGCCATGTCTTGAGCCGCATAGGGTACCGGGCATGTAAGTCAATTGCCGGCGGATTTGCTAGAATCCGCATGACACCTTCTGAAGGCGGGACACTGTGATGCAATGCGCTTATTTTGTAAAAGATAGTTGTAGATCATGCCGCTTATTGGCGACACCATATGCTGTGCAACTCCAACAAAAACAACAGCAGCTGGCCAAGGTGCTTGCGCCTTTGTTACCCTTTGAACTCCTTTCACCGGTATCTGGCCCGACGGAGCAATTTCGCAACAAAGCCAAGATGGTGGTATTAGGAACCAGTGAAGCGCCTGTGCTTGGGATCCTCAATCATCAGGGCCAGGTTGTCGATTTGACGGACTGCCCTCTATATCCGACAGAGTTTGTGCAGGCCTTTGCCAAAATTAAGGATTTTATCCAGCTGGCAAGGCTACAGCCTTATGATATCCAGACAAAAAAAGGTGAGCTGAAGTTTATTTTGCTCAGCCAGAGTTTTACATCGGGACACTGGTTATTGCGATTTGTGATGCGATCACAAAATCATGTTGCGGCAATACGTAAACATCTACCGGCTTTGCTGGCCGCTTGGACAGAACTGAAAGTCTGTTCAGTGAACTTGCAACCTGAACACAAAGCGGTATTGGAGGGCGCCGAAGAAATCGTGCTGACCCCACAAACTATGTTACCGTTATTACTGAACGATGTGCCTCTGTATTTACAAGCTCAGAGTTTTTTTCAAACCAATCCGCAACTGGCAGCAAAGCTCTACCAGACTGCACGTGACTGGACCTCCAGTCTGGCGGTTACCCGCGTCTGGGATTTGTTTTGCGGGGTCGGTGGTTTTGCGTTGCATCTGGCCACGCCGCATCGGCAGGTGACCGGAATTGAAATTTCAGCAGCGGCCATTGAGTGCGCCAGCCGATCAGCCAGCGAGATGGGGCTTCAAAATTTAACCTTTCAGGCGCTTGATGCGGCGATGTTTGCCGCATCGCAACAAGCATCGCCGGAGCTTTTGGTTGTCAATCCACCCCGGCGTGGTTTGGGGGCTGCGCTCTGTCAGACCATTATGCAGTTGCAACCACAGTGGTTGTTATACTCCAGCTGTAACCCACAAAGTCTGGCCGCCGATATCATGCTGCTAAAGGGGTATCAACTGCAGCGAGCGCAATTGTTCGATTTTTTCCCTCATACGTCCCATGCCGAAGTGTTATGTTTGCTTCAACGGATTCAGAGCAGCCGCTAGCCTGAACGATGGCTGCAGCCTTGGGCAAACTAGAGGGTGTTTGAGTCGGATTTTTCCCCGCAACCGCCGACCGGCGGCAACTGTAACCGATTCAGCGCCACCAGTTGTTGTCCACTAAATACCAATTGATAGATGAGGCCATAGTCGGTTTCTGCCATCGCAGAAATTGACTGATCTGCCAACAGGCTGGTTAGCTCTGGTGTGGTGTTGCTATGGCCAACAATCACCGCCGATTGTTGGTTTTGCTGCAACTGTGCTGCGAAGGCTACTAGATTGCTGGGATCATAAGATTGTAGTTGTCGCTGTTGTTTTAGCAGGGCCTTTGCCGTCATCGCTGTACGTCGATAGGGTGTGTGATACAGAGTTGGCAGAGCAAGATCCTGTAATAATATCGCCAACGCTTTCGCTTGTTGCTGACCGCAACTGGATAATTCCGGATCCGCTTCACTGCTGGCTTTTTCGGCATGACGCACCAGATAAAGTTGGTATGGTGCTGCCAGCGCGGCACCACACAGCAGTAAACTAAGGATGCAGCTGCTGAACAGCAGCGATTTAAAAACAGATTTCATAGCCTGTTGTCCTTGTGATGACGGCGCAATAGTGACACATCTTTGCGCTCGAACTCTTTGATTTAAATTGTTGAGTCTGATCGTTAAGCGCAGCTCTTGTTCTGCGGATTTCGTGATTTAAAAGATAGCGCGATGAAACTAATCAAAAGTTGTCCCTTGATGGCCAGTACCGGTGGTAAAGGTTTGGCCACGAGCTGAACAAGACGGAACCGCAGTCTGTTGTGGCACCACAGTGTGCATCGAAGATCATTGCAACTCCAGCGCTGTATCGCGCTGAGCATCTATTATTGTTCCGGGAACAACCCTCTGCGCCCCTTAAAATCCTGTTGTTGCCAGGCTGATGGCGGTAAACTGCCAGGTTGAGGCCATTTAGTCTGAGATCCCGTTTTATTATGCAAGATTTGATTTACCTGCGCTCTTATCCTGAGTCGATTCGCCAGCAAGTCTCGCTATTGTTGTCGCAAGGGAAATTGGGGCCGACCCTGCAGCAGCGCTACCCAGAGCAGCAACATAACATCCAGACCGACAAAGCACTGTATGAGTTAACGCTAAGGCTGAAGCAGCAGTTTATGAAAAGCAGCGAACCCATCAGTAAAGTTCAGTTTGATCCGAAAATTCATGTCATTCACAACGCGCTTGGCACCCACACTCAAATCACTCGGATCCAAGGCGGCAAACTGAAAAGTAAAAATGAAATCCGTGTCGCTAGCTTGTTAAAACAGCTGCCTTTGCCAATACTGCAAATGGTGGTCGTGCATGAATTGGCGCATTTGCGGGAAAAAGATCACAACAAAGCGTTTTATCAATTGTGCCAATACATGGAACCCCAGTATCATCAACTTGAACTGGATTTACGACTGTTCCTGACTTTGCGTGAGAGTGCAGAAGGAGTTTGAAGTGGCCGAATCAATCAACAGCACTGAATCAACCCACATTTTCGTGTACGGATTATTGATGTTCCCGGATGTTGTGACAGCGATTACCGGTCATCATTTTTCGATGGCATCCGCGGTGTTGCCTGGCTATCGCCGGTTTGGTTTATCAAAGAGTCCGCTTGATGCACCAGTGCCGGTCTTGCTGGAAGAGGCTGGTTATCGTCAAGCCGGCCAATTGTTGTTTGATGTTGACGCTGCGTCAGTTGCTAAATTAGATTTTTTTGAGGATCTGGATTCAGGCCATTACGAAAAAACGCCGGTTCGGGTCGAAGCAAATGGTCAGTGGTTTGACGCCATTTGTTATAGTGCAGGTCCGGCATTAAGACCTTACGCCACGGGTGACTGGCAGCCGGAACTGGTTTCAGCAGCGGCAAAAGCCGATTTAATTCACAGATTGATCCCACAAATGTTGGTGACAATTGCTGAACCGATGACATAAAAGAGCACCGGATCAGCGGATAGCGTCAATTTAGCAGGCTTGTGCTGCACTCGTTGAAGACGTTGCCACCGATGTAGGGATTTTAGAAGGTACTATGTTTAGATTCACGATGATTGCCGGTTTGTTGTGGTGGGGGGCTCCGGTCGCAGCGGCGCCGTCAATCGACGATTTTGCCAATGAATTTCACCAGGAATTCACTCGGAAAATGGCAAAAAGCAATATTCCCGGTGGCGTCTATGTCATCGTCAAGGATGACAAAATTGTCCGGGTAGGTGCTTATGGCGTGCGATCCCGCGGCACCAAAGCCAAGGTTGACGCGAATACGGTGTTCCGTCTGGCGTCGGTTTCAAAAACCTTTGCCGGTGGCTTAGCCGCGCAAGTGGCGCATGAAGGACGCTTCAGCTTCGACGACAAAGTCACTAAGTACGTGCCCGGTTTTAAATTCCGCAGTCCCAATATGACAGCACAGCTGAAGATTGAACATCTGCTGGCGCAAAGTGCCGGCGTCAGCCCAAACGCCTTTGATGATCTGATTGAAGCTAATATGACGCCGGCGCAAATTTTACCGAAATTTGCCAATATCAACCCACGTTGTCAGCCGGGACGATGTTATGGCTATCAGAATGTATTGTTCAGTCTGATTGAAACTGTGTTGTTAAAAACCACCAATACGCCTTATGAGCGTTTGATCGAACAACGTATTTTTAAGCCGCTACAAATGCACAATGCTTCGGTCGGTTATGCGGCATTTCTGGCAAGCAAAAACCGGGCGATGCCCCACGTGAAAATCCGGGAAGGCTGGGGCGAGGCCAAAGTCGTCCCCACCTATTATCGGGTCAATCCGGCGGCTGGCGTCAATGCCAGTGCTATGGATATGGGAAAGTGGCTGATCGCAAAACTGGGTCACCGTCCGGCGGTGCAATCTCCGGCTGTGTTGCAGGATATCCAGAAACCCAGGATCAAAACCTCTGATAATCTGTCTGGAAGAACCTTTGGCCCTTATGTCACCACTGCGCATTACGGCCTGGGTACCCGGATTTATCAGTTTGGCAAGCATCGACTGTTTTACCATGGCGGTTTGGTTCGGGGTTATCGTACCGATATGTCTTACTCGAATGAAAAAGGTTTGGGTTTAGTGGTGCTCTTAAATGCGCAGAGCAACCTGGTTGCCGAACTTTCCAGCTACTTTTGGGCAACGATGTTGGATACCCAGCCGCAGGTAACGCCTGCGCCACAAAAGAAAAAGGCAGTGCGCAAAGTTGCGCAGCAGCTAGAGCCGCTGTTTATGCCGGATGAATACCACGATGAAAGCCCTTGGCATGTCCCGATGCAGTTGCCTGCAGCAGAGCTTGGACAGTTAGCATTATGGTCGGCAGAGGATTGGGAACAACCAGCGCCTTGAGGCTGGCGGACTCTGCTTTTTAATCCGGTTGCCGCTGATAGAGATCCAGATAAAAATCCAAAGTGATGGCTGGCAGTACAGCCATCAGTTGCTCTCGACTATCAGCCGTTAGCCGATACCCCAGCGGGATCATCTGTAGTAGTTGTTCCAATTCGATTGCAGATTGTGGTTGCCACTCCCAACTTAACTGTTGGCGCTGTTGATGCGTAAAGCCTGCTTCTGATGCGATGTCGGTTGGATGCAGTCGCGGCTCCTGGTAAATTTTTTGCTTTAACTCTATAAGATGTTTCGGGGCTGGCGTCACGGTACAAAGCCAACCGTCGGCTTGGCACACCCGAGCCAATTCGCTACTTTGAGACGGCGCATAGATCCGCAATAAGGCGCTGAAACTCTGATTTGCAAAAGGTAAGTGGTAGCTGCTGGCGACCGCAAACTTCAGGTGACGATACTTTTTGGCGGCGGCTTTGACGGCGGCTTTGGAAATATCGATGCCATACAACGATACTGCGCTGGTGGCTGGCTCCAAACCACGTTCACTGCGCAGAAAGTCCTGCAACCGATGACTGTAATAACCTTCACCACAACCAATATCCAGTACTGTGAGTTGCCGCAGCTGATTTAGCCTGGCGCTCAGCAGCTGATTGACCGCATCCGACAACGGCTGATAAAAACCTGCTTCGAGAAAGCTACGTCTGGCGTGGATCATCTCGGCATTGTCGCCCGGATCCAACGATTTTTTCTGCTGAACCGGCAGCAAATTGACGTAACCTTCTTTGGCCCGATCAAACTGATGGCGTTGGGCACATTGATAGCCTGAAGGGACGATCTGAAGTGGCAGTTGGCAAAGCGGGCAGCGGTACATAATCAATCCAGGGTCTTTGTGGGTTGGTTGATTATACCCTTATTCCTTGAAGATTCGGGGATTGTTGCCTGTGTGCGTTCGCTGTGCGATGGTCACGCTCGCTGGTCGCCTGCCCGAATCTTCAATCATTGCGGGGAGACCCTTCACCTCTTTCAAAATACCTGTTGTTGCCGCAGCCATCTGTAACGCAATAGCGCAAACCACGGCAATTAGCTAAGTCAGATGATTGGCTCCGCCGCAGCGATTGAGCTCTGCCGCCAACCCGACCAGCACATGAGTCCAACCTTCAATAATTTTTTGCCGATCGGGCTGCCACGCTGCCGACATCTGGTGCCGTAACGTCAGTTCACAGCCAAACGGCATTGGACTGATGAGAATTCTGACCAAATCAGGTTCCAATGCATTGAGGTCGCTGCTGAAGCTAAACAACAATTGTCGGGGCCGATCGATGACATGGTATTCGCCGGTGCGCTCGACATCGACGCCATGTCGGTGTTCAATCAGCCGATAGCGACCGCCCACCCGGGCATCAATATCAATCTGCTGGAGTTTACCGCTCGGCGTGGCAAACATCCAACGGCCGGCACGATGTTCATCCAGCCAACAATCAAACACAGTTCCGGCGTCAAATTCGAAACAATGGCTGACTTCCAGAGCCAGGGTTTGATGTGGCATTCTAGACTCCATCTGACGGTTGGGAATATCGGGCAGCACGCCATCCGGCACCGGGTACTGCGTGCGACTGTCCTTCAAGCGTCGTCAATTTCACGACAAATTGGTGTCAGTATGGACCTTGATTGTGAAGTTTGTGTGATTACTTTCGTTGTAACAGATCCCATTTATTGCCATATAAATCCTGAAACACCACCACGAGGGCATAACTTTCGTCGCGTGGTTGTTCGAGAAATTGCACGCCGGCATTGCGCATTCGCTGATAATCAGTCCAGAAATCATCGGTGTGCAAAAAGAGCCAAACCCGGCCGGCAGCCTGGCCACCAATTAGTGCTTGTTGCTCAGGAGTGCTGGCTTTGGCAAGCAATACCGCGCTTTCAGAACTGCCGGGGGGCGCGACCACGACCCAGCGTTTATTGCCTTGCGGCGTATCTTCTTTTAGTTCAAAACCGAGTTTTTCGGTATAAAAGGCGATGGCCTGGTCATAGTCGTCGACCAGAAGACTGACCAGACTGAGGTATTGAGACATAAATACTTCCAATTAATAACATGTTGCGCTTGCCGCATTGCGGCGGCGGTGTTGAGGGGGCGCTAGCCCAACAATCCCAGGTCGATGGCTTTTAACACCGCTTTAGTCCGATCCCGCACGCCCAATTTGGCTAAAATTGCCGAAACCTGGTTTTTCACCGTGCCTTCAGATTTAAACACCGCAGCGGCGATTTCGCGGTTACTAAAACCTGCGGCGAGTAACCTGAGTATTTCGAGCTCTTTGCTGGATAAAGCCTCAGCTTGCAGTTCGGCAGTTTGAGGCTCGTCCGTTTTCCGCTGTAAAAATGAAGACAGAATTTTATCCGTAATGGCCGGTTGTAATAGGCTACCACCCCGCTGGACGGTATGAATCGCATCCACTAACAGTTCCAGTGCCACATCTTTTAGTAAATAACCACGGGCGCCGGCCTGCATTGCCTGCAGCACCCGGTCATTATCATCAAAGGTGGTGAGAATAATCACCGGCACCTGACAATGGGCCTGGTGCAGTAAATGCAAAGCGTCAATGCCGCTGACTTGTGGCATTTGAATATCCATCAACACTACATCCACTTGATGCTGTTGCACCAGTTCCACGATGCCGGCGCCGTTGGCCGCCTGCGCTACCACAGTGAAGTCGTTAGCCAGACTTAATAAGCTCACAATCCCCTGACGGACCAGGGTTTGATCGTCGATCACCGCAATTCGGATCATGTTCAGCTCTCCGTGAGTTCGACGTCAATCTGTAATGATTGAGCCGGGCGGCTGAGCAATAACTTGCCACCCGCTTCTTCAATCCGCTCGCGCATGCCTTGCAAACCATTGCCCTCGACCAATGGCCATACCGGACAGTGTCCGTTGTCCAGATAACGCAAACAAACAGTGCGGTGATGACGCCAGACTTCGACTGTTGCCTTGGTTGCCTTGGCATGACGAATACTATTGGTCAGCGCTTCCTGACACACCCGGAACAATAAGGCCGTCGATAGGGGATCGAGGGTAAGCTCAGCGCTGATTTGGCATTGCAGCTTGAGTTGGGGAAAGTTCTCAGCCAAAGCACGGCATTGGCTGGCTAAATGGGGTTTTTGCGGTTCGCGAAGTTGCGATACGCTGTGCCGGATATCTTGCAGCAACTGTTTCGCCAGTTGATGGCAATGTTGTAATTGTGGTTGATGGGCAGGATCTGCCTGATATTCGGCGACCTGCAGTTGGATGACCAACGCCGTCAGATGATGGCCTAAGCTGTCGTGTAGATCTCGGGCGATCCGCAGTCTTTCAGCATCGGCCGCTTGTTCGGCTAATTTGCCCTGAGCATCCAATAACTGCTGATGGGTCAATGCCAAAGCTTCCCTTGCCATCGATTCTGACCGGGCTTTACTCATCGCAAAAATGGCAAAAAACTGAAAAGTACCACAGGTCAACAGCATGATAAAATCGCCGATGCCCGGGCCATTCAATACCGACACCACGGCGTGGGGCGCCAGTGCTGGGACGACCATCCAATACAACCAACGCTCTGGCATAAACCAAGGTAATAAGGCAACCCACAGCACTGCCAGACCGGGTGTAAAGCCCTGACTGACCAGTGCCGAGTTGAGCGCGAGGATCAACCACATTGATCCCAGTTGCAACCATTGCCGGCGGATACTTAGCTCGCCTTGCGAGATTAAAAACAATGCAATAAACAGCAGCAAACTCAACGCGACGACAACCGTTTGCCAACTCGTCAGCCCATCACTGCGGCTGACTGCCGTAATTTGAATGTAGCTAAACGCAGCCCAGGTAATGATCGCGGCCCAGTTCTCTTTGGCAAACCAGGATCGTCGGTTTGGCGCCTGCAATTGGCGCTGCTGCTCTGACAGAATGTCCATGCTGACTCAAATCCCTCTGAAAAAAGTTCAGCGAAGTATGCCGTCTTGCCCCCGATCCGGCAATAGGTCACAAGTCATGTCGCAGAAGATGACTTTTGGCACTTGGGCAATGCAGAGCGCAGGCATAAGCTGGCGTTGGTTTAATCCAGGTTGGCTGCAAGAGGAGAATCTCATGTTATTGATCTATCAATGGTTAGTTTGGGGGCACGTTGTTGCGGGCAGTCTGGCGCTGGCATGTTTCTGGCTGCCGATGTTGGCAAAAAAAGGCAGTCCGTTGCACCGGCGAAGCGGGCGCTATTATGCGATTTTGTTGTATGGCGTGTCGCTGTCAGGTCTTTTGAGCTGCCTGTTGGTCATCGCTGATCCTTGGTATTTTAAGGGGCAGATGCTAAAAGCTGGTGCTGATCCGCAGCGCTTTGCCGAACAGGTCCGGGCGTTCTGGGCATTTTTGGGATTACTGAGTCTGTTGAGCTGGGTATCGATCCGGCAGGCGATGTTAGTGCTGCGAGCAGGCGTTGAGCGTCGCATATTAAAACACCCCCTCCATATCCTGGCGATTGCGCTGTTATTACCGTGCGGTGCTTATGTGCTGTGGCTTGGGATTGGCAGGTCGCAGCCGTTATTTATCGTCTTTAGTCTGATCGCAATGTCTGCTGCGGTCGGTACGCTGCGGTATATCTTCCGGGCGGAAGTCAGCAAATTGATGGTGCTGCGTGAACATATTGGCAATATGCTTGGGTCAGCTATCGCGATTTACACCGCCTTTGCGGCATTTGGCGGTCGAAATTTACTGGGTCTATCAGCCACGGGTCAATTGATCAGCTGGTTGCTGCCTTCGGTGGTTGGGATCGGTTTTATCCTCTGGTATAACCGCCAGTATCAGGATAAACCTAAAGTTGGCGCGATAGCCTCTTAAACCTGGTCATTGCATGATGATTGCTGGAGGCCACACCGCAGTTGTTGTTATACTGCGGTTTTTCTTCAATCACGAGGCCTTTATGTCCGTCAATTCAGCAGGCGATTCGCCAATCCAGGGCTCTGAGCTGGAACTGTGGACCATGGATGAATTATGCGATCACGCTTTTAGTATTTTTGAAGAGCTGGCATCCGAGAATTTATCCGCCGAAGATTATCAGCTCTATCAGCAACATTATCAAAGCCGCGCTTATGTCGATCTGGTGCCGCCAGCTGCTGACTGGGTAGAGTTGATCCAGGCCGAACTGGAACCGGAACTGCACTTTGAAGCGTTAATCGGCTTAAGCGGCGAACATGGCGGCGCCGATCTGGTGCTGGCGCGAATTTTATTAAGTCTGGAAAAACATGATGCTTTGTGTCATGCCCAGTGGCGGGGACAATAACCGCGTGGCTACGCGTCGGATGACTCAGTGCGGTATGGCCGTAAACATCATTCCCGCCGCGTCGATGCCCGTTAGCATCTGGGCCGGCGGTGAAACGCGGCAGCTGGCCATTTTTCCGCAGCATGCCAGCGTTGCAGCGCAGGATTTTCAGTGGCGCTTCAGTTCAGCAACGGTGTTACAAAACGGCGCTTTTACCCAATTCCCCAACCATCAACGGCTGCTGGCGCTGCGCCAGGGCGCTGGTTTTTGCCTACAGGTGGATGCTCAGCAGCTACTAGTCAGTTCACCATTACAAGTGTTGCGATTTGCCGGAAAAGCCCGGACTGAAGCGACTTTAACCGCCGGAGCCATCGTCGATGTCAATCTGATGGTGGACGCTTCACTGCAGGCCAATTTGTGGTCGGCCAGCTGTAGCGAAGAATTCAGCCTCTGGTCTGGCCCTTTGCTGACCGGAGCCATCTGGTTCATTTATGCCGATCAGGTGCCACTCCAGATTTGTTTGGCACCAGATGAACCGGCCTTTCTATTAGCTCATGGTGAAGTGTTACAGATCCAGTCGCCACAACAATCTTGTCTGATTAGGGCGGCTGACATGCCGGGTTCGGCCGTATTTGCCTGGCTGGCTCCGTGGTGACCAGGTTTTTGTCCGGCCTTGTCGCTGCCTTGGTTTTTTCGGTCAGCGTCACCGCCGCGGAGCCGCCATTCTGGCCGGCGGAACTTGCACAGCTGGCAGCGCCGATCAGCGCTAAGCGATCGCAACCCGCAGAATTCTTTCAGTGGCAACAGCAACAACGGCAGCGGCTACGCCAGTCTTATTTATGGCCAGAACCTTTGATGCCGTTAAAAGCAGAACGTCTCAGTCGCAGCGATCAAGGGCAGTATTGGCGCGAGCATTGGCAGCTGCAGTTACTCACGCCAGTGTGGCAGCGGGTCTGGTTATTAATTCCCAAAACAGCAAATTCGTCTGCACCACAGCCGGCCGTCTTATTACTCCATGACCACGGCGCTGAATTTCGACTGGGCAAAGACAAATGGATCCGGCCCTCAGACCCCGACCGGTTGCCTTTGGCTCAGCGCTGGGCTGACAAGTATTTTTCTGGCCACTTTGTTGGAGAAACACTGGCGGCTCAGGGATTTGTGGTCCTTGCTGCAGATACCCTAGGCTTTGGTGAGCGAGGGCCGGTTGGTTATGGCCAACAGCAACAGCTCGCAGCGAATTTTCTAGCTCGGGGCCGCTCTCTGGCAGGCTTTTCCGCCGTCGAAGATTTACAGCTGGCGGCTTTTCTGGCCGCCCAACCGATGGTGAACAAACGTCAGATCAGTGCACTAGGTTTTTCTATGGGAGCTTACCGCACCTGGCAACTGGCGGCGTTATCCGAGCATATTAGTGCCGCAGTTGGTATTGGCTGGTTTAATCAATTTTCAAAGTTAACGCTTGCTGATGGCAATTTAAGCAAAGGTCAAAGCTCATTTTATCTGCTACATCCGGGGTTGCTGGCGGAACTGGATTTACCGGACATTGCTGCACTTGCGGCGCCGAAACCCTTGTTGCTGGTGATGGGCGGTGAGGACCCGCTGATGCCATCAGAGGGGGTTCACCAAGGTTTTAAGCAACTGCAGCTGTACTATCAGCAATGTAGCAGTGCGGCACTGGCGCAGCTGGAACTGAAATTTTGGCCTGAAAAAGGTCATCTGTTTGATGCCGAAATGCAGCAACAGGTGCTGCACTGGCTAAGGCATCCCCCTGCTGCTGTCCGTTGTGGTTCTAACAGGCCGTAGCAATGCTGCTAGTTTACATCCGATAAATACCGTTCAAGCAATGCCGCTAACCGGACAGCTGCTTGTTGTAAGCGCAGTTCAGCAATAGGGCCATCACGCTGGATTGCGGTTTGGTCGATGAGCATTCCGGGTCGGTAATGCTGATAAATTTGCCGGGTTTGTGCCAAAGATTCATTGGCCCAACTCAGCACATCGCCCTGACGCCATTGCTGTTGTTTGCTGGTGGGAACCTTGGCTAATTTCTGGGCCAGTAACTGACTATCTTGCTCATAGCCTAATTCAGCTAACAAAGAACGGTCCCAGACTCCATGCAGGTTGGCCGGTTGTTTTAAAAAGTACACGGCAGTTTTATTGCCGCCTTGATCGTCGGCATAACTGACATGTAAGGGCTGATGTAAGTCGGCGATAAAATGGCCGAAAAACAACAACGACTGACGTTTTTGCTCGCTCAACGGTAACTTTTTCAACAAAGCACCATGGTGCTTAAGCGCCGACAATAAACAGCCCACCGTGGCGCAATCGCGTGTTTTCACTTCGCGGGCAGCCCGCGCGACGTTCACAAAGTGATGGGGCGCCGTGTAACGGTAAGCCGCTTCGCTGCGAACCTCATCTGGCCAGACACAACCATCGGCAAAACTCTGCTTTGGTTGCAGTGCCAGCAAAGCATCCACTTGCAGTTGGGTCTCTTTTGGCAACAGCTGATATGCCGCCTGACAAATTTGTTGATGACCGGTACGGCTAAAGGCGCTGGCGTGCGACGTCCAAACCAGGCACACCAACAGCATCCATCCGTGAAGTAACAATAGCTTTGTCATATCAAACCCTATTCGTCGACGAGTTGCGTGACTTGCCACTGCGCTTGGCCATCACTGAGCAGCGGCGATAATTCCTGAAGCGCGGCCGTCATGTCCGCGGCCAGGGTATAAGGCGGATTAATCACCAGCATACCGGAACCGGTCATGCCAAAACCCTCGGAATCGGCTTTCGGGCTGTATTCGATCCGTAGCTGATTGCGGATGCCGGTATCGACAATCGCCTGGATCACCGCCTCGATGCTGGCGCGTTCAATCACTGGGTACCAGATAGCATAGACCGCTTGTGGAAAGCGCTGGTAGGCCAGCTGGAGGCCTTTGATCAGATCCTGATATTCAGTTTTTAGCTCATAAGGCGGGTCAATCAGCACCAGACCCCGTTTGGCTAGCGGTGGTAACATGGCGCGAAACCCAGCGTAGGCATCCATTTGCTCAATCCGGGTATGGCGCCGGTTCAGAAATTGCGCTTGCAGCAGTGGGAAATCACTGGGGTGTAATTCAGTAGCCTGAATGCTGTCGTCGCGGCGGAGTAACATTTTGGCGATCGCCGGCGATCCCGGATAAAACTGCAACTGACCCGTTGGGTTAAGTTCGCGGATTAAATTCAGATAGGCCGCCAGCGCCGGGCTTTGCGGCTGGTGCTGCATCAGCCGACCAATACCGCTGCCAAATTCACCGGTTTTTTGTGCCTGTTCGGAATTCAAACTGTACAAACCGGCGCCAGCATGGCTGTCGTGATAGCAAAATGGTTTATCTTTTTTCTTTAGGTAGATAAGGATTGCAACTTCAACCAGATGCTTGATCACGTCAGCATGATTGCCGGCATGATAACTATGGCGATAACTCAGCATAAAACGGTTCTCCGCGCCAACCTGCGCCTGTGAGGAATGATATAAAAACCAGCAAACTTCTGAAAATTGCGCGCCAGCATACTGCGCGCGTCGGCAAACTCAAGTCTATTCTTCGCCGGTTGCCGCAATTAGGTTAGAATAACTGATTATTGATGCCTGTGATGCAGGCGCAGCCCCAAAGGAAAATTTTGTGTCCGCAGATGCCAAACCCCGCCGTGCGCACGGCAAGCCATCGACTTCAACGCCAACATCGCGTCCGGCGCGTCACTCCACCGAAGACAAACGGGGTCGTCATAGCGATGTGCTGCAAAAACCCTGGACGGGCACCGGCGCTAAAACAACCTTAAACAAGGCTTCGGCTACAGACAAAAAATCAGCCTTTGAGCGAAAAGATGCACTAAAAAAAGCGCTGCCGGCGAAAGTCAGTGCCGCGACCTTAAAACAGCATCGGTTGGAAGAAACCAAGGTGCAGGGTGAAAATGCCTGCCGGGTTTGTTTCAACAATAGACCACAAGCAGTGGTGAAAATGTACCTTGAAGCCAGTATGACCGGCAAATTTGCCGATGTGATGAAGTATCTGGCGGCCAATAAACATGCCTATCATATTGTCGATAGCAGTGAGTTGGAAAAAGTCGCCGGCAGTCAGCATCACGGTGGCGTGGTGTTGATTGTAAAGCGTAAACCAGAGCTCTCACTTGCGGCCTATCTGGCGGCGAATAAGCATCTAAAACAAGACTGTTTGCTGGCGCTGGATGGCGTGGGTAATCCCCACAATCTGGGGGCTATTGTGCGTAGCTGTGCCCATTTTGGTGTGAACGGTATCATCATGACTCAACCTTATTTGTTGCAATCCGGAGCGGCCGCACGGACTGCCGAAGGCGGGGTTGAGTTTGTGGAGGGCTTGAGTTGTGACAATCTGCCGTTGGCGTTGCAACTGTGCAAACAAGCCGGCTATAGCCTGGTGACGACTTCCAGCCATGGCGGGATTTCGCTGTATCAGAGCCAACTCGCCGGCAAAGTGGTGGTGGTATTTGGCGAAGAAATGGCCGGGGTCTCCAGACAGGTAGCCAATAGCACCGACATTGCGATACAGATCCCGGGTTCTGGTAAGGTCGAGTCGTTGAATGTCAGTGTCGCGGCCAGTCTGATCCTTGGCGAATGGTATCGGCAGCAACAAGGGGCGATCGGACTGTCCTGAGTCTGCAAGCGAAAGCGACTGTTACCGGGCTGGCTATTCGCGCAAATTTTCCGCGAGAACAGGCTGACAAAATATCGGTCTGACGTTATATCTAAGGATGCGCGTTGCGCTTTTTGCAACGGCATCCACAGTCGTCTTCAGGCACATTTAGATCGGTACAGGAGTTGTTATGCTCGACCAGACCGCTTTGTTATTGCTAATCAAATCTTTTAAAGACGGACAGATTGATGCCGGGCAGTTTTACCGGCAGCTGACTGAAACTATCACCATTCAACTGAAATGCAGCCGGGCCAGTCTTTGGCTGTATTCAGATTCTTTGCTGAGTGAAATTATCGCTATTGATCTGTATGACTCATTAAAAAATGAGCATTATCAGGGAATTATGCTGCATGAAGACGATTTTGCTCCATATTTTGCTGCTATGCGTGATGATGGTGGGATTGATGCTCCTGTCGCGGCTGAACACCCGGCAACCTCTTGTTTTAATGAGCTTTACTTCGAACCCAATGATATTTATTCATTGCTTGATGTCGGGATCATTTATCAGGGACAGCTGGTTGGTGTGTTTTGTTGTGAACAGGTCGGTGAAGTGATGCATTGGAATAGCGCGCAAAAAGCCTTTTTGGAACAAGCGGGTAAGTTGATTACCTTTGCGCTGAAACCACAACTCCAGCAAAAATTCGCTGCCTTGTTTTAATGTCCGCAGCGACCGAAAAGAAGTCGCTTGCCAAAGCGGCGCAGTAGCGCCGCCTTGCTTAGCTTGTTATCTGGTACTCGGTTTACCGCATCAGGTCGATTAAACCTGTGCTTCAGTCGCAGTGGCTTTCTTTTTCTGCCACAGTTTGCCGGTCACCGCCCACACCAAACAGCCGCCCCAGGCGATAAACGACATCCCAGCCGGGACATTGGCGATGGCAATAAACTTCAGTTGTTTAGGGTTGAAAAATACCGCCAGAATGGTGGGTAAAAACCAGATAGCCAGAAACAAAGGAACAAACCAGATCCAGAAGCCGATCCCTTGTTGTTGTAACTGTTCGATAAAGTTTTCCATAGCTTGGGTCCTTTTGAATGTTGAGTAGGTCGTCGTGCTGATGGGATCAGAATAAATCCGACGGCGACATCCGCGGCGCAAAAAGTGATGATTGGTAGAAAAAGGGGTTTAACGGTCAAATTTGTCCGTTGATGGTCATAATTGCATTGGCTTGATGCAAGTATTGATATCAAAACGGCGGGTGAGGCTGCGCTGAAACGTCCGGTTATAGATTGAATGACGTCGCTGCAGTCTTCAGTGAAGTCGCGGGGGCTGTGCTACTCACCATAGAACAAAAGCAGCGCAGCAACGGCGATGTCACGCGATAACATCAATGAAACTTTGTATTTAAAAAGTGCCAAAAGTTTGTTTCAAGCTTTGCATTTGCCGGCGACTCACTTCAATCTCTGAGCCATCCTGCAGGATCGCAAGCATGGTGCCGCTGCCCATTCCGGGCTCAAGTTGTTTGATGGCGTCAAGACGGATGATGTCGGCGCGGCTGGCTTTGAAGAAAAATTGCGGATCAAGCCGGCTCTCGATTTTCGACAGCGAACTGTGCAGATAGGTCTTGCCAAACCGTGTATACAGCGCTGTATGGTTACCAATACTTTCAAAGCGGCTGATTTCCGATAACCGCACAATGCGGTTCACTTCGCCAAACTTCAGTAACAGGCCGTGTTGATCGGGCAAAAAATTTTCCGCCACTGCAGTGGTCACTGCTTTGGGGGCAGTGTCAGGCTGCGCTGTGGGGCGATAGCGCTGTAAGGTTTTTGCCAGCCGCGCCGGATCTAATGGCTTGACCAAATAGTCCAGCGCATTGAGTGCAAAGGCATCAAGAGCGAAACTATTAAAGGCGGTGCAAAACACGAACTGTACCGAACTGCTGAGGCTGGCGGCGAGTTCCAGACCCGAAACCTCAGGCATCTGAATATCCAGAAATACTAAGTCAACGGCTTCGGTTTCCAACAATTCGCGGGCTTGGGCGGCACTGGCGGCTTCGCCAACAAGCTGAATGTTTGGATGAACGCTAAGCAGGCGTTTTAATTCAGCGCGGGCCAGCCGCTCATCATCGACGATAAGCGTCCTAATCATATTGCAGCTCCATGGTCACCAAAAATTGCCCCAGGCCTTGTTTTGGTTCCGTGATATTGGTGGTCAAGGTATTGTCTCCCGGCATTAAGGCCAATCGTTGTTTTAAATTGATGAGACCTGTCCCGGTGCCGCCCTGCTGGCTTTGATGGTGATAAGTGTTTTGCACCACCAAACGCCAGCGCTGGGCTGAGAGTTGCAAACTGCTGATCCGAAGCACGCCCGGCTGATGGTTCGGGCTGATGCCATGTTTAATGGCATTTTCGACCAGGGTGAGCAAACCTAAAGTTGGGATCTGTTGTTGCCATAATTGTTCGGCAAAGTCGAGTTGTACTTGCAACCTTTGTTCTAGCCGAACTTGTTCGATCGCCAGATAACGCTGCGCTATTTGCCATTCTTCGGCCAGCGGCGATAGTGGACGCAAATGCGCTTGCAAATGCGTGCGAAATAGCTCGGAGAGTTGGGTGACGGTTTCGGCAGCTTTATCGCGATCTTCATAAATGAGCGCGCGGATGCTGTTAAAAGCATTAAATAAAAAATGCGGACTTAACTGGTTCGTTAGCTGTTGCAGCTGGGTTTGCTGCATTTGGATTTGCATCTGTTTTTTACTTTTAATGCTGTGCCACATTACATAAGCCATCGCCCAACCACCAAACACGACCGCTTGGTTAAATCCACCAAGCAGCAAGGTGGTGCTGGTATCGAGCCGCATCTGGTGTTCGCCCTCGGCCGACGTAAAGACCAGATGGCTAAAGTCGGTCAGTTTAAGCAAAGGAATTTTGCCGAGGCTGTATGAAACCAGCATGCTGAGTAAACCTAAACAATACAGCCAGACTATCAGTTGCACCAGTTCCCAGCCAAAGCGGCCTTGCGGAATAAAATTCAGCTTCAAATAAGGCCGCAGTAAAAAATGACAAAACAGTAAAAATGTGAGGGAGTCGAGCACACCGCGGACCACCACCGCCAGTTGGGTGCGAAAGCTACTGTCGATAAACATCGCCTGCATCACGCTGTAGTATGCAGCAAAAGTCAGCACGAACGTCGCCAGCACGGCGATGTGATACTCGCGGCTGCTCTGCAGGCTGATTTGCCAATAAGGGCGCCATTGCTGCCAATAGCTATGGCGCCGGTCTGCGGTCTGATTCATCTCGTTTTTCGAATCGTTATTCATAACGTAAGGCATCTATCGGTTGTAACCGGGCAGCTTTGACCGCCGGAGCTAAGCCAAACACCAATCCAATCAAGCTGGTAAAACCAAACGATAACCCAATTGCCCATAGCGGCACCAGAGCACCTGGCATCGAAGGCAAGGAAAAAGCAATCAGCGCAGCAAGTACATAACCCAGCAGCAGCCCCAACAACCCGCCAAATAATGATAAAACCAAAGCTTCAACCAAAAACTGCAGCAATATAAATTGTGGCGTAGCGCCCAGGGCTTTGACGATGCCAATCTCGCGGGTGCGCTCGGTTACGGACACCAACATGATATTCATCACGCCTATACCACCGACCAGTAAACTGATCCCGACCACGCCCGCCGCAACGGCGGTGATTGAATTAAACACGGTATCAAGCTGCTGTTTGGTTTTCTCAGCACTGACAAATTCAAAGTGATCCGGCGCCTCAGGGGCTAATTTAGCCCGATTGCGCAGCAACTGGCGGATTTGCTGTTCAATCAGTTTAGGATCGGCATCGGCTTTGGGTCGGTAGCTGATTTCAACCATCAGGTGATTCGAGCCATTCAGTGCTTTGGCTGTGCTAAATGGTGTGATGATGTAGTTGTCCTGGTCAAAACCGAACAAGCTACCGCGTTTTTCGGCCATGCCGATCACCCGAAACCAGTCGCCGGATAAATTGATGTACTGGCCGATAGGATTGGCGGGCATCTGGAGTTTTTTCGCCACGGTAGCGCCGATAAAGGCCACCCGGCGGCGTTTATTGTCGTCTTCTGAGGTCAGAAAACGGCCTTGCTGCGGGTAGATCCGTACCACATGCTGATAGCTGCTATCGGCGCCAATCAACTGGGTTTGGGTACTGTTGCGGCCATACCCAACACTGAGCCCCATGCTAAAAGCCGGCATGCTGGCCGTGATCTCTTCGATGTTTTTGACTCTGGATTTTAACAGGAGGTAGTCTTCATCCCGAAGTTTATTCCGAAAACCAAGCAATTCCTGTTGTGGGGTGGTGTAGGCGCGGATGGTTACCATATCACTGCCCAAATCATCCAGCTGACCGCGGATACTGGCAGTTAAGCCATTCATCACTGCCACCACGGTAATGACCGAAGCGACACCAATGATAATCCCAAGCGTCGTCAAAGAACTGCGCAGGGCATGCGCCCGGATCGACTGTAACGCTGCGAGACTGCCTTCGAATAATGCGTGCAAAAAGTGTTGCATGTTAAACCCTCAGCTTTTCGGTGTGCTGGTTGTTACTGGTGTCGGCGGCCAGTTTGCCGTCTTTGAGGCGCACCACCCGTTGGCAATGATCAGCAATTTCCTGTTCATGGGTCACCAGAATAATGGTGTGCCCCTGCGCGTGTAGCGCATCGAACAACTGCATAATATCGCGGGTGGTTTTGCTGTCTAAATTGCCGGTGGGTTCATCGCCAAGCAGGATCGAAGGTTCGGTAACGAGGGCTCTGGCAATCGCGACCCGCTGACGTTGCCCGCCAGATAATTGATTGGGTAAATGCCCGGCTTTATCGCAAAGACCTACTTTCGCCAGAGCGGCTTTGGCTTTGGTTTCACGCTCGCGCCCGGGCATTAATCGATAGATCAATGGTTGCATCACATTTTGCAGAGCAGTCATCCGGGGTAGTAAATTAAAGCTTTGAAAAATAAAGCCAACCTGACGGTTTCTTAAAATAGCAAGCTGGCTTTCATCAAGCTCCGCGACGGGGTGTCCGGCCAAGCGATACTGGCCCTGGCTTGGCATATCGAGGCAACCCAGTACATTTAATAAAGTTGATTTCCCTGAACCGCTAGGGCCAATAATTGCCACATATTCATTTTGCCGGATCTGCAGATTGAGATCGCATAAAGCATAAAATGTCTCATCAGCCATCTGGTAGCTTTTACCAATATTACACAGATCAATGACCACCGGCTGGACTGAAGATGCATTATTTATCATAACCTTAACTCCGTGACCTTGACTTTGCTGCCATCGACCAGACGACTGACCACGCGGGCAGGTCCGGTAATCACGTCCTGGCCTTCAGTTAAGCCCTCAACAATGGCCTGGGCGGTATCGGTCGCAAGGCCGGTTTTTACCGCTGTTTGATGGGCGACACCGTCTTTGATAGTCCAGACAAAATGCTGTTGATCTTTTTTCTGCACTGCGGCCAACGGCACTGACAAGGTATTCTGCAGGCGGGCGGTCAGGAGCTCAGCGCGACAACTGGTGCCCGGATGTACTCCGGCAATCGTTTGATCTAAGAGCACTTTGACCCGAAACGACAAGGCCTGACTTTGCCCCAATAAACGGGCGGAACTGCCGATCGCTATCACTTTGCCGGCAATGGCTTGATCGGGGTTGGAGGCGGCAAATACAGTTGCTGTCTGTCCGATGGTGATGGCATTGATATCTGCTTCGTCGACCCGCAACTCGGCAAGAATGGCCGTTGGATCTGCCAGCGTCATCAAATCAGAGCCGATGATATTGGTGGTCCCCGGGATCACCGTTTCACCGGGTTTCACGTCCACGGAGACTAATAACCCGGCAATTGGCGCGCGAAATTCTGTTTTTTGCAGTGCATCCTGTGCCATCAGCAAACTGGCCACACTCTGGGTATGTTGAGCTTTCGCTGCATTAATGGCAATTTCCGCAATCTTGACGTCGTTGCGCAATAAGTCGACGGTTTCAACCTGAACTAATTTCTGTTGCAGCAACTGTTGTTGCCGATTTAACTGGCGCTGCAAATTGGCAAGGGCAGCCTCAGTGGTTTGAATTTCAATGGCAGCTTGGTTCACCATCGCCCGGGCTTTGGTGACTTCTGCCTGATAAGCCGTGGGATCAAGCCGGAGCAGCAACTGATCTTTTGCCACCCGTTGACCTTCCTCGACCAGCACTTGGGTGACTCTACCCGTGAGCTCCGAGCGGATCTGAATTTGCGTGTTATACATCAGATTCCCGGACGCCAGAATGCTGTCATCCAATTGACCCACGCCAGCCTTGGCGATGTGGACTTCCAGTTGTTGTTTGCTTGCGCGATATTGTGAAACGGCGATGAGGCCGGCAAAAACTGCCAGTATCAGGCCTACTTTTAAAAACTTCTGCATGGTGCGGATCCTAATCTGAATTGGATGCTCTATTGATAAGTCAGGGCAAGCCCCTGCCGTCGACGATGTCGGCAGGGCGACGGCGTTTTGGCGTTGCCTTAGACCAGTAAGGCCCAGATGCCAAAGACCAGCAGGGTTGGTAGCGCCGCCAGCAGCGTGGCTTTGCCGTTACCAAAGTTGCACCATTGCTTTAAACCGATGGCGGTAATGGCAATTTGCCAGAACATAAACAAATTCAGCGTTTCAGCCCAAGTGTAAAAAGGCGCACCAATCGGTAGTTGGAGTAGCAGTTGATTCAGCGAAGCATAGTTTGCAGTCGCTAAAGGCATATTGGGAGTCTCGGAAAACAACACCAGCAAAATCAGACCGATGGTATTGAGTTGCATCGGCATTTGACTCCAGACACTAAAGCCGAACCAGTCCTGATAGCGAAAATCGCCGCTTATTTTGCTGATTAAATGCAGGTAGCCAGCGAGGATCGCCGTCATCAGTAACAACATCAATGGCCCGGAGACTGCGGCAATGATAGCGGTGTAGGGGGCCGTTTGCGCCATCACAGCGCGGGTTGTTTCAAGCTCAGCCGGTGTTAATTCACCAGCATGCAGCAGTTGTTGCTCGACCAGCCATTCTGCTGACATCCCCTGATAAAACAGGTAAAACGCCAGTGCAGCTAACAGCAGCTGACCAAGGAGTAAAAGCGGATTACCACCACTGCCGCGAATGTTGCGATAAGCTTGGCTTGGCGCGGTAAAAATATCCGCCAGGGTGGTGCTGAAGGTTGTAGTCGTCATCAATTTATCCTTGATCAGTGAGTGGGTTCGATAGAAAACACGGTAATCAAAGGGCAAATTCAGATGACCAAAAAAGTGAATAGCGGTTTAAAAAACGGATGAATGGTTGTTTTGCCAGTGAGAGTCTGAAGCGGCAGTCAACGAAATGACTCGCTCACTGCCTGGATCTGCATTCTGGAAAACTGACCTGGCTTATGGCCTAATTTTTGGCAATGGAGACGGGACCATTAATTTGGTCAATCTCCAGCTCACCTGAGCCGGCATCGGTGATGATCAAACCAGCCGTTTGCCGGACCCGGATATCGCCAGATCCGTCGCTGATCGTCACCACACCGCCAATTTGCTCAATCACCAAATCTCCAGAGCCATCTTCGACATTCACCGCGCCGCTGATCTGACGGATGAACACATCCCCTGAACCATCTTTTAATTGCAATGAACTGCCACCATCGATCCGCAGTTCGCCGGAACCATCAGTAATTTGCAAGGCGCCGGTTAAGCCTGCAATGACCGTGTCGCCAGAGCCATCGTCCAGCGTGAGCGCCAAATGGGGCGGGACCTTCACCGTCAGATTGATATAGGGACTATTCCCGTTGACCAGGCTTTTCGGCATGCTCGACTGCAACAGCGCGCTGTCGCCACGCGCTTTGAGACTTAGTTCCGGTTCAATCCCTTGGTAGCTATAGATGTGCGCCTCAACTTCAATGAGGGTTCGGCCTGCTTCTCCCTGGATCAGCAGCGATCCTGCACCGGTGGAGGCTTGTAGTTGCTTCAGTGACGTCGCATCAAGTTCAAAGCGTTGGCTGCTGTGCTGATTCGGGGTGTTATTGCTGCCACCAACGACATGGATGACGCAACCGCTTAAAAGGGTTGCGGTACAAAATGCGAACACAGTTTTTTTCATTCGAGAATTCCTGAACTATGGGTAAATGCCAGATTGGTGCAGCAGACAGCAAATATAATGCCATCTAAATATTAATATAAATCAATATCTTATTGTTTGGTTGGAAAGGCTTTGAGCGTAATTCCGCAAAAGATAGTGAGATTGACCATCGATTCAGCGGCAATCTAACCGGTGCTTGATGCTGATGCGGCGAGTTGGCTGCGGTAGCGTTGCAACAGGATTTGAACCCGTTTGACATAGGCCCGGGTTTCGGCGTAGGGCGGTATTCCGGCATATTTTTTTACGCTGCCAGGGCCTGCATTGTAAGCAGCACTCGCCAGTGCAACATCGCCCTGATAGTTTTGGAGCAATTTTGCTAAATAGGCACTGCCTGCCTGAATATTCGCGTGACTATCCAAGCTATCATCTACCCCCAAGTCTTTGGCCGTTGCCGGCATTAATTGCATTAATCCGCGGGCGCCGCGCTTAGAGATCGCATCTGCTTTGAAACCAGATTCTGCGTGGATCACCGCTCGAATCAAGGCGGGTTCAAGCTGGTGGGTCGTGGCCGCCTGCTGAATGCTTTGCTGAAAGTCGGCCAGAAACAACCGGGTGTTCGACCAATTAACTTTTGACGCTGGATTACAGGCAAAACAATCAAACTTTAATAGCTTAAAAGGCCGGTTAAGGGGTTGGCGATCAGAAAACGCCACCACGCCGTCCTGCTGCGTGTACTGATACACTTTTGCTGTTGCCTGACTGGCAAAGCTGGTCAGCAAACAGATGATTGGCAGGACCTGCCTGCAGTGAATCGGCAATGGATGGTGCATCTCAAGATATTCAGTGGAAGAAAATAAACTTTCTGGCAAAGTCCCGGACAAAGCTTTGGGTTTTGTGCAGAATTAAAGCCAATACAGGACCCTGCGGGCCCAGTATTGGAGTTTAAACGACTTAACCGCCGGTGCGGAAGATAGAACGGAAACCGCCACCACCACCACCACCGCGGCGCTCAGAGCGACGACGACGCATCCAGGTATGGAGTTCGTGTTTTTTCACATCCAGCCAATCGGCCTTGCTGGTGACTGCTTCTGCACCACGGCGGGCGATTTCAGCACTGCGGAATTTGCAGAATTCATCATAAGCCTGAAGGTCGTCCGCTAATGACTGAGCCACCAGTTCAATCATAATTGCATCGTCCAGAAAACCGAGTACCGGTACATGGTCTGCAATCAAATCTTCTGGTTTGGCAAAGTAGGCCAGTGCGCTCAGCACTTCACCTTTTTCCTCATCGGTCAGATCCCACTCTTTATCCTCGACCAATGCTACCAACTGTTGCAATTTGACGATCCGGCTCGCCACAAAATCCGGAACTTTACCGTTCACTTCATGCGCCAGTTTTTTTGCCGCCGCTAAAACCTGCTGTTGATCCAAAGCCGATAACGCACTTTGGGTTTTGGCCATAATCTGACGGAAATAGTCTAGATCCGGCTCCTGCAATTCAAAAGTAATAGACAGTGACATGTTGGTGTTCCCTTTTTTTCTTTGAAAAATAATGATCAGCGGCTGAGTATAAGTAAATTTGTGAAATGCAAACAAGTGCTAAATGAGTGAGTTTTTTTAACAGGTTTTTCGCTTTCTGGTTGAAAAAAACGACAAAGCCCTTTGGAAGTCGCTGGCAGCGCGATCAAAGCCCTGTTGTGTGGTGCAAGTTACTGGTACCATCTTATTAACTGATTGAAACTAATTATAAATTTTAGGATCCGGCGATGGAAGCAACAGAACAGTATCAAGCGTTGGAACAAGTTGGCGCGGCGTTTTCGATCCATTTAATGCGCGAAGCACAGCAACAATCCTGGAAGGCATTGGCGCAGATTGCTGCGGCGATAAAACCCGGCATGACGGAATCGAATGCGAGGCAGCTCGCCAAAGCTATTTTGCAGCAATCCGGCGTGGAAAGACTCTGGCATCCGGTGATTATCCGGTTCGGGGTTAATACCAGCAAAATTTACAGTGAACCTTCTGAAAAAGACACCATTCTGCAGGAAAACGACATTTTCTTTATTGACTTAGGGCCGGTGTATCAGGGACACGAAGGGGATGTTGGAGCGACATTTGTGGTTGGCGAGGATCAACAATTACAACATTGTGCTGCGGCGGCGCAACAGTTGTTCGACAGGGTCCACCAGCGCTGGTTGCAACAGGATTGCTCGGGTGCCGAGCTTTATCAATTTGCCGGACAACAGGCGCGGCAGCTGGGTTATCAGCTGAATCTGGCGATCAAGGGCCACCGGCTTGGCGATTATCCACACAAGTTATACGCAGGCTGCAATCTTGGCGATTTCAGCGGCACACCACGCGCGGGGGTTTGGGTGTTAGAAATTCAAATCAAACATCCGACACTGGCGATCGGCGCGTTTTACGAAGATGTTCTGCTGCCGGCAATCGTCTAACCTTGTTGCCAACCTAAGCGATCAAATGTTGCGTTCAGCGCTCATTCTGTGGCGCTGTTGTGAGCTTCATACGGCGTTACAGTTCGTCGGCATGCAAAGTGATGCCGCGGAATTTACTCAATCCTAACTGACGCATCAGGTGATGCAGCTGCTGCAGATACTCAGGATGTTCCGGCGCCAGTTTCGCTGCCGCCTGATACATTTTGGCTGCCAGCTTAAAGTCCTGTTGTTGTTGATGCCTGGCGGCCATCGCGGCATAAGCAGCGGCGCGCTGTTCTGGAGTAAAAATTAAATCAAAGGCATGCCGATGCAAACATCCGGCAAAAACTCTGGCGCTATTATCAAGCATCTGGTCAAAAGCTTTATTGGCGGTAAACAGCGAGTCAAACGCACGTTCTGGTTGATCAAGCCCGGCATAGAGCGCCGCTGCATGACAGAGCAAAGAAACCGATAAATTGTCTGCTTCCAGCAACTGCTGGTGTTGCTGTAAATAGTGCAACGCACTCTCGTTACCTTGTTCAAATTTTAACAAATGAGCCCTGACTAACAGCAGTGCCGCCGCAACTTGCCGAACGTCTTTATCGTCCTCCATTTGCTGAATTACTTGTTTTAGCTGGATTAACAGCACCGGGACTTTCGGCGGATCCTGATTTAAAGTCAGTAACAGTAATAACGATCTTGCCTGCGCTATCGACAGTTGTAAAAACAACAGTCCCTTGCCGGCAAGTCGACGTTTGCGCTCTATAAACTCAATGGCCTGCTCAGTCTTGCCGGCGAGGATCAGTACCAGATGAACTAATCGCACCATTTTCATCGACATACCGACATTTGGGATTTTAAGTGCTACCTGCAATGCTTTGTCGTAGTCTGCTTGCTGGATAGCCAGATAGATTTGCCAGATTTCCCGGCGCTCTGCGTACTTTGCCAGCTCTTCGGAACCATCCTGCAAAAATGCTTCACAGGCGGCAAGATCGCCGCGTTCATAACGGATCCTAAATAACGCCCATAAGGCCCAGCCTTGCATCTCAGCGACCGGAGCCTTTAACAACGGAACCACCGCTTCATGTTTATCCATGTCCAGTAACAGCTGGATTTTCAGTTTTAGCAGCAATTGCTGTAGCCCGTCGGAGATCGGCTGTTGCTGGGTATGCAGGAGGAGTTTTAATGCATCATGATGCCGGCCGAGTCCGGCCAGGCTCAGAATCGGCTTTAGCCAGGCACCGAACATCACATGTTGTTTCAGCTCAGTATCGAGTTGTTTGATATTAAAAGGGCGGGGTAGATATTCAATCTGATGGTAAGGATATTCAATGGCATACTGCGCCCGGTCATTTTCCGCGGCCAATAACACCAGTCTGCTGCGGTTGGGTAAAATGCCGCTGCTAATCAACTCTTCAACAATTTCTGCGCCGGTGCGATGTTCTTCAATCTGGTAATCAAGGAAAATAACATCGTAACTGAGTTTTTCTTTACTGCTGAGGAGTTCTTCGACATTTGATTTGCAGCTCAATTTTTTAATACCAAGACTGAACAACATCTGTTTGATGAGATGTGCCAGGTCCTGGTCCGACTCAATGACCAAGACCTGTAAATCAAATAATTTTGCCAAATCCAACTTCAGCTGACTCAAGCGGCATCCCCAACTTAGAAACTTATACAGTTTGCCAAAAAAGCTTCAAAATTCAGTAAGTAATTGTAACCTAGCTTAGAACTTTTTCCGGAACAGTGCAAAATGCGCTAGCGAATTGCTAGGTTCGCGCACTATGATTGGCGCGCCTGCGGTTTTTCATGGCGTTCTATCATTGCAACTGGTTAAAATGTGTTGCTTTGATTTATTTTATCGATTAGATATATTGATTTTATTCGTTATGACGAATTGTCATGTTCGGCTACTATGCTTGCAACACGACGGCTTTCGTAATGAAGCCCCTTATTCAACACAACATGGAGAAGACAAATGTCTATCATCAACAGCAAAGTAAAACCTTTTAACGCTCAGGCTTTCCATCAGGGTAAATTTGTTTCAGTTTCTGACAAAGATTTAATCGGTAAGTGGTCAGTGGTTGTGTTCTACCCAGCTGACTTCACTTTTGTGTGCCCAACAGAATTAGGCGACCTGGCTGACTTCTATCCTAAGTTCCAGGAAATCGGTGTTGAAATTTACTCTGTGTCTACAGATACCCATTTCACGCACAAAGCATGGCACGATGCTTCTGAAACGATCAAAAAAATCAACTACCCAATGGTTGCTGACCCAACAGGCACGATCAGCCGTAACTTCGACGTGATGATCGAGGAAGAAGGTCTGGCCTTGCGTGGTACTTTTGTGATTAACCCAGAAGGCGAAATCAAAGTCGCTGAAATCCATGATCTGGGGATTGGTCGCTCAGCTTCTGAATTGTTCCGCAAAGTTCAGGCTGCTCAGTATGTTGCAAACCACGACGGCGAAGTATGTCCAGCGAAATGGACTCCAGGTGAAAAGACTCTGGCGCCATCACTGGATCTGGTTGGTAAGATCTAAGTCACCGCTCTATGCAGTGAGACAGAAGTGTTGTTCGACAATACTTGATAAAAAGGCCGGATCGTCTCCGGCCTTTTTGTTTTGGACAACGGGATGGGGCGATGGCTGCGGCTGGTTAATCAAATATAATGATTGGTTTCATTTGTTTTATTCGTTATTTTTGTTTTATCGTTTTGGTTATGATGGTTTCATCGAATTGAGCAATAAATTAATCCCCAAATTATGAAGGAATTATCTATGTTAGATGCCAACCTGAAAAACACTTTGCGTAGCTACCTGCAGAATTTAAAAACGCCGGTCGAACTGTCGTTAGCAGTTGATCAAAGCGAAAAAGGTCAGGAACTGAAGGCATTAGCGCAGGATATTGCCACCTTATCCGATCTGATCCTGGTGACCGACAATCCAACAGCTAAACGAGTACCTTCGATGCTGGTTCGCTCGCAAGCCAAAGGCACTGAGATTACCTTTGCCGGTGTGCCAATGGGCCACGAATTTACGTCTTTGGTACTGGCGTTGTTACATTCTGGCGGCCACCCAATCAAAGAAGACGCAGCGGTACTGGAGCAAATTGCCCAGTTAGACGGCGAATTCCAGTTTGATATGTATATTTCGCTCAGCTGTCAGACTTGTCCTGAGGTGGTGCAAGCGCTGAACATGATGGCGGCGGTCAATCCAAAGATTAAAACCAATATGATTGATGGGGCGGTATTTGGTGACGAAGTTGCCTCGCGCAATATCATGGCAGTACCGACCGTATTCTTAAACGGTGAGCAATTCTCGCAAGGTGCAATCACGCTGACCAACATTCTGAACAAAGTCGACAGTTCAGCAGCAAGTCGTCAGGCTGAAGCGCTGGCGAAAAAAGACAATTTTGATGTGTTAGTGATCGGCGGTGGCCCAGCCGGTGCAGCAGCAGCCATTTATTCTGCCCGCAAGGGGTTAAATACCGGTGTATTGGCTGAACGTTTTGGTGGTCAGGTGGCCGATACTGTTGGTATTGAAAACTTTATTTCAGTGAAAGAGACCGAAGGTCCTAAGCTGGTGGCTAATTTAGAAGCCCACGTCCGTCAGTACGAAGTCGACATTATGAACAGTCAGAAAGCGGTAAAATTGTCGCAAAATGAGCTGTTTGAAGTCGAACTGGCCAATGGCGCCGTGCTGAAATCCAAAACCGTTATTTTATCTACAGGTGCACGCTGGAGAGAAATGAATGTGCCGGGCGAAAAAGAATACCGGGGTCGTGGGGTGGCTTACTGTCCACACTGTGATGGTCCGTTATTCAAAGGCAAACGGGTTGCAGTCATTGGTGGTGGTAATTCAGGCATTGAAGCGGCGATTGACTTAGCCGGGATCGTTGAACATGTCACTGTGCTGGAATTTGATAGCAAGTTGCGTGCGGATGCGGTGCTGGTGAAAAAAGCGCAATCGATGGGCAATATCGACATCATTCTGAACGCGCAAAGCACTGAAGTTTTAGGTGATGGCAATAAAGTGACCGGTATTAACTTCACTGATCGCGTCAGCGGCGAAGCCAAACATGTGGCACTGGCTGGTATTTTTGTGCAAATCGGTTTGGTGCCAAATACTGAATGGCTGCGTGGTGTGGTGGAATTAACGCCACGGGGTGAAATTATTGTCGATAGCCATGGTCAGACATCACTCAAAGGTGTGTTTGCGGCAGGTGATGCGACTAATACGCCGTTTAAGCAAATTATTATTGCGATGGGTTCAGGGGCAACAGCATCACTTGGCGCTTTTGATTACCTGATCCGTAATTAGTAACCTTCAATTTCCCTAGCACTTCCTCTTTGCCGCAGCTGGTCTGCGGCTTTTTTTTCGGGTGATCAATGGGGTCTAATCAATGGGGTCAGAGTCATTGATAATTCGTTATCAATGACTCTGACCCCATTGATTAGACCCCATTGATTCTGACCCCAACAGTCGTGACCGCTAAATTAATTAACACACTTAGCGCTTAGTCTGATAAAGCGCCAAAAACATCGCGACATTACTCTCGATGATCTGCTGTTGCTGTGCATCATAACTACCAAGCTGAAAGACTTTGGGCCAAAACGAGAATGTTTTGAACAACCCCCAGAATTGGGAAGCGGCCAGCTTTAAGTCGGGAATATTCAGCATCCCGGCCGCAGTGGCCGCTTTAAGCCAGCTTTCTAATCCACCTTCCTGCTGTTCCAGCTGCGCCATTGCCGCGATTGCGCGTTCCGGCTGGCGGATATATTCCGCCATGACCACACGCGCTAATTCAATAAAATCGTCCTGCTGATAAAAAGCCCAGCTTTGACGGGCAATTTGGGCCAGTTGATCGGCGAGTGGGCGATTGGCTGCAAAGGGCACAGTTGCCGCCGATTTGCTGCGGGACCACAATAAAACAGTCGCTTGTTCAAACAAAATTTCTTTACTGGCGAAATGGTTGTAGACAGTGCGTTTGGACACCTGCGCCAATTCGGCAATCGCGTCCATGCTGGCGCCAGCAAAACCACAACGCTGAAATTCCGCCACGGCGGCATCAAGCACTGCCTGACGTTTTTGTTCAGAACGACTTTGTGTCACAACCTCTTGCACCATGATGTCCCCGATTTGTTGTTTCCGTGCAACTGCGCATTGCAAGTGTGCACGCTGAATAACCCGAAGCGAAATTGTACACTAACGAGTTTACTTTTGCATTTTTACGTGTAAACTACACTGTGTAGTTTACTTTGTTTGTGGAAACTCCACCGTGCTAATAAGCAAGTTTAAGTGCAAGTATAAGTTCAGTTCAATCAACCAATCAAAGCTGTGGTTCTGGCTCGGAATAAGCCTTGGAGGCGCAATCATGATCAAATCTCTGTGTTGGCAACAAAATGCTGAAATGGCGCAGGCAGTGCGAGGGTCATTTAAAAATCAGGCCGCCAAAGTCGACAGTGGCGATGGCAAAATTGCGGCGATTTTGTGGCGTTATCTGACCGAAACCGTGGCGGATAAAACACCGGCACAGCCGTTACCGGTACAAAGCATGCAACTACCAGCCCAGGCAGGGGTCGACGATCAGCTGTATAAAATCAGTCATTCCACGGTGCTGTTGCAGCTAAATAGTCATTATTGGCTGTTGGATCCGGTGTTCTCAAAACGCGCATCACCCAGCCAGTTGGTAGGACCGGCACGCTTTCATCCCTTACCACTGGAGCTTGCTGCAGTGCCTGAACTTGCCGGCATTATCATCTCGCACGATCACTATGACCATCTGGACAAAACCAGTATTCAAGCGCTTGAGCCACGCACTGCATTGTTTTTGGTGCCGCTGGGTGTTGATCAACATCTGCGCAACTGGGGCATTCCAGCTGAAAAAATTATTGCGCTGGATTGGTGGCAACAGCATCAAAGCAATGGGGTGACTTTTACGGCCACGCCCAGCCAGCATTTTTCAGGTCGGGGTTTGTTTGATAAAAATCAGACACTCTGGGCATCCTGGGCGATAAAAACCGCTAGGCTCAATCTGTTTTTCAGTGGAGATTCCGGGTATTTCAGTGGATTTTCCGAAATTGGTCGCAGGTTAGGGCCTTTTGATCTGACGCTGATGGAAACCGGTGCTTATGATGAGATGTGGTCTGATATCCATATGCAGCCAGAACAAGCGTTGCGCGCCCATCTGGATCTACGGGGTCAGGTGATGATCCCGGTGCATAACAGCAGTTTTGATTTGGCCATGCACCCCTGGTATGAACCGCTACTGCGCTTAAGTATCGCCGCCGCTGCTTATCAGGTGCCGCTGCTGACGCCGATGTTCGGACAGCCGGTGTTGTTATCCGAAGCTATCGGCACGCTGCAGACTGACACTGAAACTCAGCAATGGTGGCAGCAATTACTGCCGCAAGGTAGCGAGGTGAGTGCCGAGATTTTGTTGCCACGATAACCCGCAACGGCAGGGGGGCGCAGCATCCTTGCCGGGTTGACGGGGAAATTGGCGGGGCTGAGGCAGAATGTAGTTCTGGTGCGGTTGATGGCTGGCTAATTGCAGATCTAAGCCGTCGCAATTTCGTACACTCGTTACAAGCAAAATCAAAATTCAGGTTGGCGCGGTTTGTACAGGTTTGAACTGAGGATAATGGGGCAGGCTTGCGCTGCATGGCTTTGGTTGATGTTGGCCGTTGTTTGCAGCCCGGCGGTCATTGCTGCGAGTAGTGGCTGGGTACAGAGCACGCACTTACAAGCCGAGCTGGTGAGCGAATACCGTCAGTTGCAGCCCGGGCAGACGGTGACGCTAGCACTGCACACCGAGCATGAACCCCATTGGCATAGCTACTGGTTAAACCCTGGTGACTCTGGGCTTGCGACACGTATCGATTGGCAGTTGCCATCGGGCGTGACCGTATCGCCAATCCAATGGCCGACACCAAAAGCGATTCGCGTTCCACCGCTAATGAACTATGGTTATGAAAATCAAACCCTGTTGCTGGTCCAACTGACCTTAGCGCCGGACTTTGCCCTGCCAAGCCTGGATCTTCATGCAACGGTCGATTGGCTGGTGTGCAAGGAAATTTGTATTCCGGCGAGTGCCGAACTGCGTTTAACGCTGCCTGTTGCTGCAACGGCGTTGCTGTCACAGGAAGCGGTTGCTCTTTTTAGCGAGGCCCGTGCCGCGCTTCCAACGCCGTTGACCGCAGCCGGTCGCTACCAAATGCAAGACCGTCAGTTTGTCGCCGAGATTGACTTGTCGGACGATCTTCAGGTCAGCGCGTTTTTTGTCGGCGCCGGTGAGCTCGTTGACCATGCAGCACCACAGCAAGCATTGTTTCAGAACGGCAAGCTGTTGCTGCAACAAGCACAGAATACCTACTTCTCGGAGGCACCAGAGCAATTGCCGCTGGTGTTAATCACGGCCGATGGCGCCAAACAACTGATCCTGCAGTTTTCGCCAGCGGTAACCCTCACCCCAACAACACCTGCCGCGACGTCACCTGCCACAACGTCGTTGCGGCCCACTGCAGTCGAGTTTTCGCCCGCTCAGCTGGCGCTGATGCTGTGGTTTGCACTGATGGGCGGTCTGATCCTCAATTTGATGCCCTGCGTGTTCCCGGTGTTATCGCTCAAAGCGTTGAGCCTCTCTCGGGCGGGTCAGCAACTTGCCGCGCAACGGGCCGAAGCCTTGTGGTACAGCCTGGGTGTTGTGGTCAGTTTTGTCGGGTTGGCAGCGCTACTGTTGTTGCTGCGCGCTGGCGGTGAGAGTCTCGGCTGGGGTTTTCAGCTGCAAAACCCGTTGTTGGTAGCGCTGTTAGCTTTTTTGCTGTTTGCACTCGGGTTGAGTTTAACCGGGGTCGTCCAGTTTGGCATGGGGTTGATGAACAGTGGTCAGCAGCTGACGCAACAGGGTGGCCATCGGGGTTCATTTTTTACCGGCGTGCTGGCGGTCGTCGTGGCCAGTCCCTGCACTGCACCGATGATGGGTACTGCTTTGGGGTATGCGGCCACGCAGTCGGCCGCGGTGGCGCTGTTGGTGTTTGTGGCGCTTGGAGTGGGCATGGCCTTGCCATTTTTGGTGCTGGCGCTGTGGCCGCAACTGGCGGCGAAACTGCCGAAACCCGGCCCCTGGATGGAGCAACTGAAGCATTGGCTGGCTGTCCCTCTGTATCTGAGTGCGGTTTGGTTGTTGTGGGTGTATGGCCGCCAGACCAGTATTGACGATTTGGCGTTGGCTCTGGCCGGCGTCGTCGCACTTGGCGTGGCATGTTGGCAGTGGGGACTGGTGCAAGCGGCCAGGCAACGGGAACAGCCATTTCGGGCACACCAGCTATTGGCATTGCTTGCACTCGGCTGTGCGCTGGCCAGTATCCTACAACCAAACTCTGACGCTGTTTCTGATTCGGCAGGCAGGCAAAACGAAACGACAGCTGAGCCCTGGTCAGCAGCCCGACTGGCAGAATTGCGGGCGCAAGGAAAACCGGTGTTGGTCAATATGACCGCAGATTGGTGCATTACCTGCTTAGTAAATGAGCGGGTGGCGCTGGATACAGAGCAAAGTAAAGCGGCAATGCAGCAGTATCAACTGAGTTATCTCAAAGGTGACTGGACCCGGCAAGATCCGGCGATCAGCGCTTATTTACAACAATATGGCCGCGATGGTGTGCCGCTCTATGTGTTGTATTTTCCGGGGCAGGACGGCCAGGTGTTACCACAAATTCTGACACCAAACACACTTTCACAAGCGCTGGCTGCGGGTTTCAAGCCAGCTGAAATTGCCAAGTGATCAGCGATGATCATTGTAAATGTTCATAAAACAGGAGCTTAACCAATGAGAACACCACCAGTACAAGCAACCAATCGTTTGCTGTCCAGAGTCTGTTTAATTGCCGGTCTGAGTTTAAGTAGTGCCATGGTTTTCGCCATGCCGCAGGTTGGTCAACCGGCGCCGGATTTTACCGTGGTCGATAGTCAGGGGAAACAGCATCAACTGAAAGATTTTGCCGGTAAAACGGTCGTGTTGGAATGGACGAACGACCAGTGTCCATTTGTCGTGAAACACTACAGCGGCAATATGCAGGCACTGCAGGGGGAGTTTACCGCAAAAGCCGATCAGGTCTGGCTCAGTGTGATTTCCTCGGCGCCCGGTAAGCAAGGTCATGTCAGCGGTGCAAAAGCTGATGAGTTGACACAGAGTCGGAATGCCAAACCGACGGCAGTGGTTTTTGACGAAAGCGGCGTGGTCGGAAAGGCTTATGATGCCAAAACGACACCCCATATGTATGTGATTGATAAAAATGGTGTTTTACAATATATGGGCGGCATTGATAGTATTCCAACCGCCAAAGTTGAAGATATTGCGAAAGCAACGCCTTATTTTGCCAACGCGATGCGCGCTGTGTTGGCCGGTACCGCAGTGAACCCGGCTGTTACGAAGCCTTATGGTTGCAGTATTAAATACTAGAAGTACGCTAAACTTTTGCATGTTCTGGGCGTCGGCGACAACCACCGTCATTAGGATAAAACCGCCGCCCAGTCAATCATGCAAGCTTGGAGCAACCCGATGCGACCGCGGTCAGCTGACCATCAACTGATAACCTGACAACCCGTCATCGGCAAACTGAGGTTTGCTGTTTGACGAAACCGGAGATTTCATATGACTACCCGCACTCAATGGATTGCTGCAATCTGTTTATTCGTCGGTGCAGCTGGTGTTACGGCAAGTGAACGTCCCGCTCATTTTAAGGGCCAGCAGGCTCATTCGTTGGCAGAAGCTGTCACACTGTTGTCTGAGAATAACCAAAAGTTAGCCGCGCTAGTGGCAAAAAACCAACTAACCGCCGAAGAGTTATTGGAAGTTCATCAGCTGACCTACACCCTGGAAAACGCCTTGCAGAAAATCCAGACGGAAATGGCCGGGATTGCCACCGTGTTGGAGGAGGTGCATATCGCTTCAGAGAAAAATGACAGTGCAACAGTGAAAACGCGCGCTCAGGTATATTTGGAAACCGTGGCAGATTTCACCAAGTCACCGGAGTGAATTGTGAGTAATGAAGTAAAAATTGAAGAGGTAGTGATTGGTGACGGCAAAGCCGCGGTTCGTGGGGCTTTAATCACCACCCAGTATCGAGGTTTTCTTGCAGACGGCACCGAATTTGATTCCTCCTATCGTCGAAATGAACCCTTTCAGTGTATTTTGAGTAATAACCGCGTTATTCAAGGCTGGATATTAGGTTTGCAGGGGATGAAAACCGGCGGTCGACGCCGGATTTTTGTACCGGCGGCGCTGGCTTATGGCGAGCGGCAGATTGGCACCATGATCCCACCAAATTCTGATCTGACTTTCGACATTGAATTGCTGGAAGTACTGACGCGGGATGATTAAATGCGGTTCGCGGCGAAGTTTTTGAGTAGAGCTGTCAACACACCGGTTGGCGGCTTGGATGCCGCCAACCGGTGTGTTGGTCTACGGAGGGATTATATCCTTATTCCTTGAAAATACGGGGTTGTTAGCCGCCTTCACTCACCTCAGTCATATAGACAGCTATGCTGCTGAGGATTCGCTCAGTTGCCGCCTACCCGAATCTTCAATTATTTTGGTTATAAACAGCGTTTTAATTCTGCGAGCAGATAAAAATAAAGGGTATCGGCATACGGCTGACATTGCGCTTTAAATTGACTTTCCCGTTCGTTGTGCAACATCCGGATCAGCACTTGTTGTTCTGCATTCCGATACACTTCCCATTGCACGTTGGCCGACATTGGTGATACTTGCTCGGTACGCCATGCGCTATGTTGATAACTGTAAGTCACTTCAACAGGCAGAGCTTCACTGGCGCCTGGAATACCTAAATAGGCGGCCAGTGGGATCATTGCCTGGGCGTGACTAAACCGCACTGTCGCCAGATAGCCGGCTGGCTCTGCGGCTTTTTTCAGCATATCATTCACCAGTCTGCCCGCCAGACGATAAGTGATATCTTCGCCGGCAAAGCCAGGACCTCGGCCGTAAAATGACTCTGCATCATCCATTTCCGCCAATGGCATTAAATGTTCCGGTAACAACAGCTCAGTAAAGTCAAACGGCCCTTCTTCCGTTAAGTTACTGGCGATACTGTACAGGCTGTAAATGACCGTGGCCGCGTCCATGACGCTGGCAATTTCATCGTCTTCATCTGGCACCGTTAATTTAATGTCCCCCTTGGCCAGTTGCTCGACAAAAGATGCATTAAATAATCGAAGCAGCATGTCCCTCGCGGCATTTTGTAATTCGGCTTTGTTGGTGAAATGTGTCATCACCGCCTGCAAGCGCGGATCTTCTTCCCGGTAGCGCTCATAACCTTCACTGCCTTCGGCTTTATTAAAATACAGGTTGGCAGCATCGGCTTTGGCGGGATCAATCAAATCGGCCAGGGCAGGTTTTTCAGCGACTAAAGCCTGCACAAAGGCATAGCCGCTTTGATCTGCTCGTTCACGACCAGAATGCAACACTGCGATCCGAAGATTTTGCTGCTGAGCCCTTGCAAACAGGTCTGGGAAACGTTCCAGTAGGCGCTTAGCCATTTGCTGATGTTCTTTCACGCCAATTTTAGATATTTCGCCATACTGTTCCGGTTGATGCGCTTGATGCAACTTGGTTAGCACAGCGGCAAAACGCTGGCCAAGTGGCGTTAGTGCTTGTTGCTGCTCAGCCTTGGCAATGAGTTCCATCATCAGTACGTCATCGCTGCGATCTGATAAATAACGTGAACCATGACGAGCAACATGCTGGATGCTCACCGCTTGAAAACCTGATGGCACCGCGCTGTAACTGCGCCAGTCTTGTTTGGGCTGATAAGGTGTTTTACTGGTCAGAAATGTGCTCGCTTCTAACAGAGGGGTCTCTGGAACTGAGCTTTTTGTCGCGGTTTCTGCTGGCACTGCTGGCTGGGTTTCATTCGCTGTAGGTGTCGGCTGACAAGCTTGGATCATCAGGGCGGCTGCGCTGACCAGGCTTGCTGTGAAGAGTGATTGTTTCAACATCGTTGGATCCCAATTAGTCATTGCTTTGCAGCTGCGGTAGATTAAATTCAGTGCCGTTCCAGCAGCGTGTTGCTTTCAGGCGTTCAGCGACCGGCGTTTGACAGAGCCGCGTTGCTGGCAAATTGGCGGGTTCTTTCAGTTGCTTTTGACCTTGCAGATCCTTGGTCAGGGTAAAAGCATCATACAAAATGCCATCGGCAGTGCGTGCCTGATACTGCAAACTGCGGTCAGTAAAATCAAGCAACTGGAACAGCTGAGTATCTTCAGCTAGGCGTTGCATGCTGCTTTGGGCTTGTTTTGATGATAAATACATTTTCGGACCGGCCACGGACACCAGATATACCGGCCCCGTTAGCTTGTGATCCGCGGTTTTATTGTTAAGCCGGCCATAAGTGTGATCATGGCCCTGTAACACTAAGTCGACCGGATATTTGTCCAAGATGGGCTGCCAATATTGGCGTAAGCGGGCGTTATCCCGGCCTTCAGAGACGGAAAACATCGGGTGGTGGAAGGTGATAAGAGTCCAACGTGGCTTGTTTTTTTGTTGCTGCGCTAATACCTGATCTAACCAGGATGCCTGCAGTTTCGCCATTTGCTCGTCCATGACTGCAGCAGTGGAATTGAGAGTAATCAGTAACACGCCCTGATAGCTGGTGAAATACACGCTGTCTTGCAGTGGTGCCGGGCCGTTTTTCAAGGCGGAAAACTGGCTTTTAAACTGTGGTGACAGCACGGCCGGTCCCAGATCATCATCACTATATTCGTGATTCCCCGGTGCAATAAACTGATTCACCATGCCACCTTGCCAACCGAGTGCATCAAACCATTCGCCCCATTCGTTGTCATGATTGCCGTCGCGCTGGCTGATTAAATCACCGGCATGCAGCATCAGTTTTGCCCGTGGCCGCTCTAATAAGGCTTCACGCATAACCCTTGAAACATGAGATTTATTGTGATTTTGCGCATCACCAAAATAGATCAGTGAAAATGGCTGAAAATCAGCGCTGGCGGTACGAAATTGAAGCCATTCGCTCCAGGTGCCGGCGCCTTTGACCCGATAGGTGTACAGGGTGTCCGGTGTTAAACCATCAAATGTCACACTGTGCTGCAGTGCCAAGCCATTTTCGCTGATCAGTTGTTGCGTCTGCCCTGTGATGATCTTGCGCTGTCGCACAAAACCCGGCCCGCTTTGCGCCAAAGCAATTTCGGCTTTGGCTTGTGGTTGACCGGCATTGGTACGCCAATTGACGGTCTGACTTTGTGCCGGGGTTGGGGTGGGTAATAAAATGATCCGATCCGGGAACGCGGTCGGCTGGTAACGGCTGAGCTGTTCCGGCACCATTGAATAATGTTTCGCCAGCCCTTTATCGGAGAATGCGCTGATAGTTTTTTTTGGTTCTACTGCTTGCGAAGCCGCCAGTGCCCCGCCACTCAGTAGTGTTGCGACTAAACATGCGACCACTTGTGTTGGCAAAAAATAGTGTTTCGACATAAAGGTTCTCACTCGATCTGAAGCTTGCGACTTGCAAGCCAGCAAAATAAATATGGCCCACGCCAAAAGCGGGGCCATCAGGCTTTTGTGTCTGGTTTAGAAGTTGCCACGAACTCCAAACTGCCAGGCGCGGCCGAACTGCTCGTGTTCAAACACGCGGCTGCGTTCGCCCTGGAAGCGGATGGCCTTACTGTCCGTCAGGTTGGTGGCTTCAACATAAACACTCAGTTCCGGCATCAGCTTGTAGCTGGTGCTGAAATCCAAGGTGCCACGTTTATCCCAGAAAATATTTAAGCCAGGATCCGCGGTATCCAGGGCATCCACATATTCGGTGCGGTAGTTGTAAGCCAATTGCGCGCTGACGCCGTAGTTTTCATAGTTCAGCGCTGCGTTATACGTGTGACGGCTGGTGCCGGGTAAATCGGTTTTGCCAATGCCAAACGGCAGATCGGCGCTGGACTCGGCCAGGGTGTAGTTCAGCATCACACCCACACCAGGCAGTGCGGCAATGGTTTGTTGCCAGTTAAGTTCCAGACCGTATAAGCGGCCGCTGTCGCCATTTTCTGGTCTGGTCATCTGGAAACCAATGAACTCGCCACTGGTTTGCGTGCTACGCGCTTTGAAAATCGGATCTTTGAGCTGTTTATAAAACAGACCACCTGACAGGTGACCCAGCGGTTCTAAATAATATTCCGCCATCAGGTCGAGGTTGTGGGCATAGGTTGCTTTGAGATCAATATTCCCGATACTGATGCTGCCACCGCTGGTACTACGCTCTTCCACGATAAAATACGGTACTAAATCGGCGAAGTTCGGCCGGTTTAAACCGGTACTGTAGGCACTGCGTACAATCACGCCGTTTTCCAACTCGTAACGTAAATGCGCACTTGGGAAAAACTTCAGATAGTCGTTGTCTGCCTGTTGTGGCGTGATTTGGCCTGTCGTGTTGTCAAACTGGGCGGCTTGTCCTTCAGTGGCAGTTTGCTCCAAGCGCCCGCCGAGCACCAGCGTGGTGCTGTCCCAGCTCAGCGTATTCATCGCATACAACGCCAGAATATCTTCACTGGCCTCAAAGTCGGCAGTGGTTGAGGCCGGCACTAAGGGCAGATACTGTGTATTTTCATAAACGCTGCTGTAGGTATCAATGAAATCGGTACGGTATTTCGCGCCATTGTGATAAGTGCCATTAAAAGGAAGCGATTGTTTGTCGCGGATCAACGCAGAGTAAGCTGGGCCACCGGTTCCCACTGCGTTACGTTTGCGATCTTCATCGTTGGTTTTGTCTTTAAGCCGGGCTTTCACCCCCAGTTTCCAGCGACTTTCGATGTCACCAAGGTTGCCAATATGGCTGAAATCCAGCGTATAGGCTTGTTCGGTTTCTTTGGCCTCGCCAAAACGGCGCTCGTAGCGGCGAAATGCATACTGGCTGGCCGGGAAGTTAAAATCGCTGCGGACAACGGCGCCTTGGCTATTGATCACTTGATAGCTTGGTAAATCCGGATTGCTAAAATCAAACGCAAGTTGTGGTCTGGTACTTTCGCGAAAGATAATGTAATCGCGGTTTGGATAAGCTTCCGTGGCGCTGGAATAGGCCGCGCTGTAATCAATTTGCCAGTCATTCACTAAACTCTGGCCACCCAGTTGGCTGCTTTTAATGGTTTTTTCGACGGTGCGATGGCGTAATTCTTTATCAAAAGTTGCACGGCCAGCCACGCCTTTTTGGCTGGTTGAGTCTGCAGTAAAGCGCTCTAAAGCGATGGTCAGGGTGTCGCGGTATTCATCATCTTCAAAGCGTGAATAATGTTGGGCCAGATATAGCCGGTGCAACTCAGATGGACGCCAGTCAAAACGGCCGGATAACCCGGTGCGGGTGCGGGTTAATTCGTAATCTTTAAATTCGGTGGTGGTGGGTAAGTACTGGCCACTCGCTTGTTTCGTCCAGGTATGCTCGACGTTGTCAGTGACCCGCTCCGTGCTGCTGTGCGAGCCTGACAATAACACCCCGGCTTTTCCTTCCGCAAATTGCTGGCCTGCAGTCAGCGTGCCTGCTTTGACATCGCCATCGCCTTTTTGATTGCGACCCATTGCCAAAGAACCACGGACAAACGGCTTTTTACTGTCGAGCGCGCCTTGGGTCACAATATTGATATTACCGGCAATGGCATCGGCGTCTAAATCCGGGGTAATGGCTTTGGTGACTTCCAGCGCTGAAATCACATCTGATGGGATAGTATCAAGGTCGATGGCCCGGGTACTACCGTTTGGTGAGGGGACAACCACACCATCGACGGTGACGTTGGCAAATTCCAATGGCGCACCGCGCACGTTGACGTAACGGCCTTCGCCCTGATCACGTTGGATAGATACACCAGCTAAACGTTGCACGGATTCGGCGACATTAGCATCGGGGAAACGACCGAGATAATCCGACGATACCACCGATTTGATGTTGTCTGCCGAGCGCTGCATATTCAGCGCCCGGGCCTGGCCTTCACGCTGACCGGTCACGCGGATCACTTCGATATTTTGTTGTGGTACCAGCGTTAGCTGGAGCATTTGGCCTTGCTGCTGCGTGACCTGCGCACTAATTTGGTGTTTACCATAACCTAAATAACTAATTTCTAACTGATACTCGCCATCAGAGAGATTGTCCAAACGAAAGCGCCCGGTGTTGTCCGTCACTGTTTCACGATTGGTGCCGATCAGGCGGATGATTGCGCCACGCAGCAGTTGCTGTTGATCGTTACTCAACTGGCCTGAAATTGTTGGCGAATTTTGTTGCACAGCGCTGATCGTCAAATCCGTTTGGATCATCGCCATTGTGTTCAAGCTATAGCATCCAGCGGCGACTAAAATCGCCAACGCCAAGCGGTTTTTGTGAAAAGACTTCAAACGTTCAAGTTTCATCGCAGTTCTCTTGTGTATGTTTTGATGAGGATTAGATCTGTTTTACTGCGGCATAGTCTGGAAAAAACATGTGACAAATGAACGGGGAAAAAATGGTTGTTGTGCGCACTGCTGACCCCGGGTCTTTAGTGCGCACACTGCGATGCTGTTTGTCATATCGGTGTCATACGCACGGGCCACAATCGAAGCAATATTCATATTTTGTTATAGAGACGGGGCAATGATGTGGCGACACCACCACCGTAAATTAGCATTTACCCTGTTGCTGCTCATCGTCGGCTTTGTTTTGGCGCTGCGATTTGGCACGCTCAAAGAAGCGGGGCTGATTGACTGGCTGGACGTTCTGGCTGAGGGCTCCGCATTACTGGTAGTTTGCGGCTGGTTATGTTTGATTGTCAGTAGCCGTCCGGCAGGGCGCGTCACTGAATGGTTATATTACGGCAGCTTGTTATTGGTGTTCTCTTATTTTCTCAATCTGCTGGACGAGTTTTTACGTTATGCACCCGGTATGCGGTTGTTGAGCTGGTTGGAATCCTTTCCTGCGCCGGTTGGCATGATCGTGCTCACCATTGGTTTGATCGGCTGGCACCGCGAGCAGCGCGCTATTGATCGGCAGTTACGCGGCCGGGAGCTATTTTTACGGGACCATCAATTAATTGATCCGCTGACGCAACTCTACGGCAATGAATATTTGCATGCCGTGCTTAATCGTGAAATTTCCCTGCAGCAACAAAGCCACAAGCCGCTAGCGCTGCTGGTGGTGAATATCCGCCAGTTTAGTTATTTTAACCGGACTCATGGTGTGGCGGCTGGTGACACACTACTTTGCTGGCTGGCGGAATGGTTATCGAGTCAATTGCGGCCGACAGATTTGTTGTGCCGCGCAGAAGGTGACTGTTTTGTGGCGTTGCTCCCTGATACCGCACTTCCGGCGGCTGAATTAATAGCTGCGCACATTCAGCGGCAACTGCTGCGCCAGGAGTCGCCGGAAGCGCAACCTGAGCTTCGTGTGCTAGCTATGGCAGTCACCTCCCATAATGCCGTCGATGCATTGTTAGCGGCCCGACGAGCCCTGGAAAATACCAAAGCCGTGGCAGGCCAATGGCAGCCGGCCTGAGGCGATGGCGCTATTGTAGCAGCAGCGACAAAGTGCTGTTGCTGGCGCATGGCACCACAGATCTGTTAGCGCTGGCACAGCGGCGTGGCGGGGCATTGCACCGGTTGTTATCAGGGACCAGTTTGTTTGAGCAGGACCTTTGCCGACCGCTTGGACGAATTAGCATGCAGGATTGGTGTCAGATTTGGCAACAGTGTCAGGCGTTAAATAGCCCGGAGTTACCGGCGCTGCTGGGCGGCGCTATTTTGCACAACCGTTATATTTCGCTGTGTCAGGCGCTTTGGGCAGCCCGCGATTTGCGTCAGGCGCTGCGTTTATTTTGTGGATATCGCTATCAGCTGTTTCCGGCATTGTTTCCACAAGTTTGCCGGCAAGCCGATATGCTGACGATCGAAATAAAAACCGGCTTGGCACTGTCTGGGGCTGCGGCACTCCAAGTGCAGGTGTTGTTGGAACTATTATTGACCCTGATCAAGCAACAGCTGGCAACAACCACTGATATGCGGGTGCAACTGAAGGCGCCGCAGCCGCCCGCGACGGCAGCCAGGCCATTGTCTGGCCTTTGCTCTGAACAAAATTTATTTTTCGATCAACCCTGCAATAGCATCAGCATTCCACTGCGTTTGTGGCGACAACAATTCTCCGGTGCGGATCCGGAGAAATTTGCCGCCGCACGTCGTACCTGCCATCAACTAAAACGCACAATTGGGCACCGTCCCGGCTTATTGGAAGTGATTTACCGCCAAGCCCGTCAACAGTTACCCGCAGTGCTGACCCTGGAACAAAGTGCCAGTCAGTTAGGGATCAGCACCAGTATGCTACGGCGCCAACTCAGCGCCGAGCACAGTAGCTTCGCCAAGCTGTTAGATGAAGCGCGACAAGACGCCGCCAGAACCATCCTTGCCAGTCAGCCATGTTCTAACCGGGATTTAGCCCAGGCGTTAGGGTATTCGGATGAACACAACTTTCGACGGGCCTTTAAACGCTGGACTGGGCTGCTACCCAGCTTGTTTAAACTGCAACCGGGCAGTTGATCGGCAACGGACGACGAGCAAAAGGCTATTTTAGCTCGTCATCTCAGTGACTGTGCGCGCAGTGCAAAGGGTCATTGCGGGTGATGTCATGGCAAAATTGCCGCATCAGCGCTATTGATGCCGGCTTTTTAACACCTCAATCACATCATTTAATTGCAAATCCTGACTGCGTAGCAGCACCAGCAAGTGAAAGATTAAATCGGCGGCTTCGTTTTTTAGCTCGTCGCGATCGCCAGCCATGGCGGCAAGGGCTGATTCCACGCCTTCTTCACCGACTTTTTGTGCGATGCGTTTGACGCCTCTGGCAAACAACGACGCGGTATAACTGCTTTTTGGATCGGCATGCTGGCGCGCTGCAATCACCCCTTCTAAATCAGTTAAAAAGCTTAAGCTTGGGCTATTGGCTTGGTTATCGTGCCAGCAAGTCTCAGTCCCCACATGGCAAGTGGGGCCATCGGGTAGGGCAAGTGCCAATAAACTATCCAAATCACAATCCGCCGCCAACGATTGCAATTTGAGAAAATGGCCTGAGCTTTCGCCTTTGGTCCAGAGCCGCTGTTTGCTGCGACTAAAAAAAGTCACCTGGCCGGTGGTTAAGGTGTGACGCAGCGCATCACTATTGACATAGCCCTGCATCAGAATTTTGCCGGAAACGGCGTGCTGAACAATCAACGGCAATAAACCATCGACGGGCCATTTTAACGCTTCGATGCGGTCGTTATCGATATTGTTAGCATTGAAGGTGAAACTCATGGCCGGATCTCCAGGTTGGCAGCCAGTAAAAACTGCTTTAAATCACTGATTTGAATGATGCCTTTGTGAAACACACTGGCCGCTAAAGCGCCATCGACATCGGCCTCGACAAATACATCGCGAAAATGCGCCATGTCGCCAGCGCCACCTGAAGCAATCAGCGGCACCTGGCAGGCATCCCGCACCAGTTTCAGCTGCGCTAAATCATAGCCTTGGCGCACGCCATCCTGATTCATACAGTTCAGCACAATTTCACCGGCGCCCAACCGCTGTACTTCTTTCACCCAATCCAGAGTTTGCCAGCGGGTTTTGGCGGTGCGGCTTTCATCACCGGTGAATTGATACACCTGATATAAACCCGTTTCTTTATCGAAAAAACTGTCGATGCCAACCACCACGCATTGCTGGCCATAAGCCCGATTGAGTTCCTGAATCAGTTCAGGACGCGCCAGAGCAGGGCTATTGACGGAAATTTTATCCGCGCCAAGTTCCAGAATACGACCCGCATCTTCCACCGATTTAATGCCACCGGCGACGCAAAACGGGATGTCAATCACTTCGGCAATGCGGCGCACCCAGCTTTTATCAACCACACGACCGTCGCTTGACGCGGTGATATCGTAAAATACCAGTTCGTCAGCGCCTTCTTCGGCGTAGCGTTTGGCCAGCGGAACGATGTCGCCAATCACTTCATGATTGCGAAACTGCACGCCTTTAACGACCAGACCATCCCGCACATCCAAACAAGGAATTAACCGTTTTGCCAGCATGCAATTGCCTCCGCAATACTAAATTTTCCTTCGAGTAAAGCGCGACCTAAAATCACCCCTGCCACGCCGCTGCCGCGTAAGTTGCGGATATGATCAAGATTGCCTACGCCACCGGATGCTTGCCATTGAATTTGAGGGTAGTTTGCCGCAAGCTCTTGATACAGCGCCACATTTGGGCCTTGCAAAGTACCATCGCGGCTAATGTCGGTGCACAGCACATGTTTGGCGCCCGCGCTGATAAACCCATCCAATACTTGCTCTAAGGTAATAGTAGATGCTTCAATCCAGCCGTGGCTCGGCAAAGTTTTTTCGCCTTGGGCGTTAATTGAAACATCGAGCGCCAGCACGATGCGTTCGCCGCCATAAGTGCGCAGCCATTGCCGCACTAAGGCCGGTTCACGGATCGCCAGACTGCCAATCACCACGCGGGATGCACCCGCGTCGAGTAAATCAATCACATCTTGTTCGCTGCGCACGCCACCGCCAACTTGAATAGGTAACGGCGCATTAGACATTAATTGCTTCAGTAATGGCAGCTGACGTTTGCTGGCATCTTTGGCGCCGCTTAAATCGACCAGATGCAATACACCAGAACCTGCTTTGGCGTATACATCACGCAGTTCAAACGGCGTTTGGGTGTAGTGAGTGGTCTGGTCATAGCTGCCCTGATACAGGCGCACGGTTTGACCGTCGATGAGATCTATAGCCGGGATAATCAAAACATTGTCCTTTTATACCCGTCATCCTTGAAGATGCGGGGTTGTTGCCTTCTTTCGCTCGCCCCAGTCACATAGAAAACTATGCTCCTGGGGTCTCGCTCTCTCGTCGCCTACCCGCATCGTCAATGATTTTGGGTATATTGTTTGGTCGCAATCACTTGATTGCTAAATCGTCTGCGCTTAGCGCAATAAAATTCTGCAATAACTTGCGGCCGACGGTGCTGGAGCGCTCCGGGTGGAATTGCATACCAAGGTAATTGGCTTTGCCGATAATCGCCGCAAAACGGCTGCCATAATCGCAACTTGCCAGCATAAATTCCGATGGTGCCACCGCAAAACTATGCACAAAATACACATAGTCGTCGCTGCTTAAACCGTGCAGCAAGGCGTGATCAACGCTTTTATTTAAGGTATTCCAGCCCATATGCGGCAGGCGCAAGCCTTTTGCTTCCAGCGGCAACACCTGGCCTGGAATGAGCCCTAAGCAAGCGACATCGCCTTCGGCGCTATAGTCGGTCATCAACTGCATGCCTAAGCAAATGCCGAGCGTCGGCTGGGTCAGATTTTGCAGCACCGACACCAGGTTTTTTGCTTGAATATTGGCCATCGCCTGCGAAGCGGTACCAACACCGGGGATAATCACTTTATCGGCACTTTGAATCAGGGCGGCATCACTGCTGATGCGAACCTGGCAACCCAAGCGCTCGATGGCGCAATACACCGAGGTGATATTGGCGCAGCCGGTGTCGACAATCACCAACGAGGTCTGCGCGTTTTTAGCAAGTAAATCCGTCATTTACAGCACGCCTTTACTACTTGGCAGCTCATCGCCGGTTTTTAAAATGGCCTGGCCCAAAGCCCGGCCAAAGGCTTTAAATAACCCTTCGACCATATGATGTTTGTTACCTGGTGATACCGATAAGTGCAAAGTCATCAGCATGGCGTCGCTTAAACTTCTAAAGAAGTGCGGCACCATTTCCAGATTGAGCTCACCGACTAAACCTGAACCTAACTCTGCTTCGAATTTCATTAAGGGGCGGCCGGATAAATCTAAGGTACATTCGGCGCGACATTCATCCATCGGCAGTACAAAGCCAAAACGGTTGATGCCACGTTTATTACCGATCGCTTGTTTCAGCGCTTGCCCTAAAGCCAGTGCGGTGTCTTCGACGCTGTGGTGATCATCAATATGCAAATCTCCTTTCACCGATACCTGCAGCGAAAAACCACCGTGGGTGGCGATTTGGTCCAGCATATGGTCAAAAAAACCAACGCCGGTACTGATGCTATTACCGCCTTTGCGATCTAAATCAACGCTGACCCGAATATCGGTCTCGCGGGTGGTGCGCACCACCGTTGCGGTGCGACCTTTACTTAAAATGCGTTTAGTGATTTCAGCCCAGCCTAAGGTTTCGCGATCGTAGCGAAAACTTGGTAAGCCCATATTTTCCGCCAGTTGTTCATCGGTCAGCCGATCGCCAATCACAAAGGAATTGGTAAAGTCGATGCGACCTTGCTGCAGATAGTCTTTCACCAGCCCCAGCTTGGGTTTGCGGCAACTGCAGTTATCTGATTCAAAGTGCGGGCAAATTAAGGTGTCAGCAAAATGAATACCTTGCGAGTTGAGCAGCTGCATCATTTTGGCGTGCGGCGCATCAAAGGTATCGCGGGGGAAACTCGAAGTACCCAAGCCATCCTGATTGGTGACCATCACCAGCTGATATCCAGCCTCCTGCAGTTTTAACAGCGCGGGCACCAAACCGGGTTCATAAGCCAGTTTTTCCAGTGAATCCAGTTGCTTATCAATGGCTGGCTCTTCAACCATAGTGCCGTCGCGGTCAATAAATAAAATCGGTTGGCCAGACATTAATTGGCTCCTGTGCTGTGAGTTGAGTTTGCAAAGTACTGAATGAACGCTTGCGTCACCTGTGCCATTTCTTGTGGATTGCCAATCGATACTCGAACGACTTGGGACAGGCCAATTTGGCTCGATTGATTACGGATTAAAATGCCTTGTGCCGCGATTTTGGCCACACAATCAGCCGCGTCGGCCACTTGTAGTAACACATAGTTGGCGTTTGAGGCATACACTTGCTGCACTGCAGTTTGCGTTTTAGCAAAGGCAATAAAGTCATCCCGTAGTTGATTAATCACCACCACGCTTTGTTGCATCCGAGCTTGCCCTTCAGTCGACAGCGCTTGCGTGGCAATCTCAGCCACCGGCGCGGCCAGTGGGTAGGGCGCGATCATTTTCTTCAGCGCCTGGATAATCTCTGGTGCAGCTAAAGTAAAACCGCAGCGCAAACCAGCGAGCGCAAAGGCTTTGGAAAGCGTGCGCAGCACCACCAGATTTGGATAATCGGAGAGTAAATTCAGTACTGAGGCTTGTGGTGCAAATTCGATATAAGCTTCGTCGACCACCACTAAGGCTTTATCACGATAAAACTCTAACACCTGCAGAATTTGCTGGCGCGGAATTAAATCGCCGGTCGGGTTATTTGGGCTACAAATAAACACCAGTTTTGGGGTTGGCGCTGCAAACATGGCTGCTACATCCAGCGTAAAGTCTGGTAATAACGGCACGAGAGTGCGGCTAACTTGATTGCTCTCAGCGCTGATGGCATACATGCCATAGGTCGGCGGGCAAATTAAGATGCTATCTCCGGCTTGGCCATTGGTTTTCGGCTCGCAGAAGCTTCGGATCAACAGCTCAATGCCTTCGTCGGCGCCGCGGCTGACTAACACCTGCGATGCATCGATACCGGCATAGGCAGCATAGGCAGCAATCAGTTGAGGTGGCTGACATTCCGGATATCGGTTGTAGCTGCCGGATAGTTGATATTGTGGCGCTAGCGCGTTTTCATTGGCATTAAGCCAGACCGTACCGCCACTCATACTGCTGCGGGCAGAAGCGTAAGGGACAATGGCTTTGACACAATCGCGCGCCAAAGGGTGAACACTTTCTCTGAAGCTGTCAGGCGTCTTGGTGTCAGAACGACTCATCAATTGCGATCCCATTTAGATAGCACCTACCGGAACTTGTTTAAACTCATCTGTTTGTTTGGCCTGCTTCTCCAAAGCTGTTAATCGTACTTTCACAGCGTTGGCGTGCGCGGCTAACCCTTCAGCGGTAGCCAGGGTCACAATGGCTGGGCCTATATTGCGCATGCCTTGGCTGCTGATGGTTTGCACCGTGTATCGGCGATAAAAATCCAGCAAACTCAAACTGGAATGCGTACGGCTATAGCCATAGGTTGGTAACACGTGATTGGTACCACTGGCGTAGTCTCCGGCAGACTCCGGCGTCCAGGCGCCAACAAAGATGCTGGCGGCATTGCTGAGCTTTGGCAACAGTTGCTGATCATCATTGGTTTGAATGATCAGGTGCTCAGGCGCATACAGGTTTGATACTAAAGCTGCCGTATCGATGTCGGGGGTTAAAATAAACCGGCTGTGGTCGATGGCTTTTTTGGCAATAATCGCGCGTGGCAGTTTTATCAACTGCTCGTTCATCGCCTGAACGGTTTTATCGAGCAAAAACTGACTATTACTGACCAGCACCACTTGCGAATCGATACCGTGCTCGGCTTGTGACAATAAGTCTGCAGCGACGAAAGTCGGACTCGCGGTTTCGTCGGCGATGACCAGCACTTCGGATGGACCTGCGGGCATATCGATCGCAGCTCCGAGCGGATCTTTAGAAATTTGCTGTTTGGCTTCAGTGACATATCGGTTGCCAGGGCCATAGATTTTATCGACCTTGCCAATGGTATCAGTGCCATATGCCAAAGCGGCAATCGCCTGCGCTCCCCCCACCGTATAGATTTCGCCAATGCCACACAGCTGCGCGGCGTAAATGATCTCCGGAGCAATGTCGGAGGCTTTGGGTTGACCCGGCGGCGTGACCAGTACCACCCGGCGACACTTTGCCAGTTGCGCTGGAACACCCAGCATCAGCACGGTTGAAGGCAGCGGTGCGCTGCCGCCGGGAATATATAAGCCAACACTGTCAAACGCCGCATATTTCAGCTCACAGATGACGCCCGGACTGGTTTCCAGTTGGATATCCTTCGGCTGTTGGGCGCTATGGAAAGTGCGGATGTTCTGATAGGCCAGATCAATTGCCGCTTTTCGCTCTGGTGTTAGTTTTGTTAATTGCTGCTGTTGCAATTCAGTAGATAACACTAAATCGTTGTGGTCTATTGCATCAAACTTCTGGCTATAAAAGCGTAATGCTTTATCGCCCGTGTTACGTACCGCTTTGATAATGGCGGCGACCTGTTCTGGCAGTTCGTCCGAGTTTTTCAGTTTTGGTCTTGCCAACAGCCGTTTTTGGCCAGCCTGATCTAATTCTGCCCACACACTGATTCTGACCTCGAGCATGATTTACTCCATCATTTTTTCGATCGGTAATACCAGTATAGAACTTGCGCCCAGTTGTTTGAGCTGTTCCATCGTTTCCCAGAATAAAGTTTCGCTACTGACCACATGTAAGGCGACTAAATCATCGTTTCCAGCCAGTGGCAGTAAAGTCGGATTTTCGGCGCCGGGCAGCAGGGCAATCACATCCGCCAGTTTTGCCCGCGGAGCATGCAGCATAATGTATTTACTTTCATTGGCTTGCATCACGCCTTGGATCCGTGGCATCAGCTTCTTCAACAACTTGAGCTGGGCGCTGTCGGTCAAATCACGCCGCTGGATCAGCACTGCCTTGGAACGGTAAATTACTTCCACTTCTTTCAGACCATTGGCTTCCAGGGTGGCACCTGTGGAGACCAAATCACAAATGGCATCAGCCAAACCGGCGCGTGGCGCCACTTCAACCGAACCTTTTAAGTTGACGATGCGGGCGTTGACGTTGTTCTGTTTTAAATAGCGGTTTAATAATCTGGGATACGTGGTGGCAATCGTTTTGCCCTCCAGATCTTTAACTCCCTGATAGTTTTCTTCCTGCGGCACCGCAATTGACAGCCGGCAACCACCGAAATCTAACCGCGCCAGTACGGTGTAATCGTAGGTTTCATTGTCCAGCTGGCGTTGCAACGACATTTCTTCTAACACGTTTTCGCCGATAATACCCAAATCACAAACGCCATCCATCACCAGTCCCGGGATGTCATCATCGCGAACCCGTAATAAATCAATCGGCATATTTTCAACATGGGCAATCAGCCGTTGTTCGCGCAAATTGATCTTCAGACCACAGCTGGTAAGCAGTGCTTGCGAGTCCTGAGATAAACGGCCTGATTTCTGAATGGCGATCCGTAATCTTTGGCTTTCATTGGTGACTGACATCTGCATATCCTCTTGGCACTTCGTTGCCATTAATTAATTTTGAAACTGTGTAAAAACAACAACCCCGGCGTAGTTCCGGGGTTGTTGTTGAATGATTCAATGCACCGGAGCTACTTTATTCATAGCCCCTCAGCGACTTAACCTGAATGGCTATTTCGGATGATGATGGTGGTGATGGGTCATCAGAATGAATTGAAGCATGTTTGTATATCCTGTTTAAAGTCGCACCGGCGAGTTGTAGAGTGCAACTCAACCTTTGAATGCTATACAAGTTATCGATTTTTTTTCTGGCTGGCAAGTGGGGGATTTTAATTTTATTGCCGGTACGCGGTTAAGGGTTTAAATTAAGTTTATGATTTAATTTATTAATTTTATTTTAGTGTTTTTCTCAGAGCACCTGGTTTTTTTTAATGTTGCCAGAGTTTCATTAAGTTATCGCTTAAAAAATGAGCTGGTTGTATAGTTTTGTTGTGCAGTTGAACGGTTTTTTAAAGCATCTGCGGCTTTTGCCGACATCATGACATAATAAAGCGAGGCTGCTGCAGCGAACTTCTGTGCCAGATACTGGCTGCCTCAAGAAGTGCAAGGTTGGCTACAGTCAAAGATCATGACCCCACAGCCCATAGCGCGAAGGGGCCTTATAGTAAAGGTGACAAATGATGGATGCCTTTTACCCCTACATTACCCGAACCAATACGCAACCGGTCGATCCGCCGGCACGGCTTATTTTGCCGGTCGCTAAATATGAGCGGATCCATGCTGAAAGCGGTCATGAAAAAAAATTCCGCGTCGGTTGGCAAGAGCCGAAGCACAAACGTCAACAAAGCGCGACTGGGCAGCAATCTGCCGAGCAGCAGGCGAATCAGCACACTGACACCCCAGCTGATTCAAAAGCCGGGCAACAAACTGCTGCGCAAAGTATTGAGCAGGAATTACATTTAATCCAGACCAGTCATCAGGTCACCCCGGATGCAGAAGCGCACGTTGATGCGGACGGCCATCTGGATATTTATGTCTAGAAAAGCCCCGTTTAACCTGATTGTCCTGCTCAGATCGGTTTTTCCGCTGCAGGGCGTTTGCAGCGACCCGCTTGCATCGTCATAATAGCCCTCTGATTTTTAAAGGCTGCCGCCAAGGCGTAACTTAATGTACTCTGCATTTGTCCCGTGTTGGACGGCTACTTCCAAGTTAAAACAGTTTCAGAACGCTGTACCGTCTTTCTGCCGGAGTCTGCGGCATGCATGCTGAAATAGCTGCAGCATTTGCCGATGAGGGTCGGTTAGCGAAAAATATCGCTGGTTTTAAAGCCCGTGACGCGCAGCTGCAGATGGCGCAAGCCGTCGCCACCAGTATCGAAGCTGGTTCGGCGTTGGTCGTCGAAGCAGGCACCGGTACCGGTAAAACCTACGCCTATCTGGTACCGGCTTTACTGGCTGGCAAGAAAGTCATTTTATCCACCGGGACTAAAAATCTGCAGGAACAACTATTTTTCCGTGATTTACCCAAGGTATTGAAAGCGTTGGCGTTGCCGCTGCAAACTGCGCTCCTCAAAGGTCGCGCCAACTACTTATGCTTGTTCCGGCTCACCCAACACTACCAACATGTGCCGGTTCAGGATCCGCTGTTGATCCAGGATTTATCCTTGATTAAAAAATGGTCAAACGAAACCCACAGCGGCGATATCGGCGAATTGACTTATATCGCTGAAGATTCGAAAGCTTTGCCTTATGTCACCAGCACTTCAGATAACTGTTTGGGCAAAGATTGTCCGGATTTTGAGGATTGTTATCTCCTCAAAGCCCGCAAAAAAGCCATGAATGCCGATTTGGTGGTGGTCAACCACCATTTATTTTTTGCCGATATGGCGCTTAAAGACACCGGGTTTGGTGAATTATTGCCAAATATGGACGTAGTAATTTTTGATGAAGCACACCAAATTCCGGACATTGCCAGCGAATATTTTGGCGAGTCTGTCTCGTCAAAGTTACTCCTCGATTTATGTCGTGATATTGAAATGGCGTGTAAAACTGAGTTGCGCGATCACCCACAATTGGCAAAAACAGCAGATAAATTAGCCTCTTTAGTTAAAGATTGGCGGTTGCTGTTGCCAGGTGATCCGGAAAAAGGCAATTGGCGCGATTGCTATCAACGACCGGAGATGCAGATTGCCATGACCCGGATTGGTGATGCCATGTCGATGCTGTATCAGGTGCTCAAAACCAGTTTAGGCCGTTCCGATCAGGTGGATAGTTGTTATGAGCGCGTCGCCACTGCCCGCGCCCGGTTGGATAAACTGCTTGATGTCCATCGCACCGGCGTCAGTTTTTGGTACGAAACCACTCCCAGAACCATCAGTGTGCATTACACGCCGCTGAGCATTGCTGATAAGTTTAATGAATTGGTTTTTAACGGGGAGGAGGCGCAGAAAAAACGGAGCTGGATTTTTACCTCGGCAACGCTTTCCGTCGATGAAGGTTTCAGCCATTTCACCGAACAAATGGGTTTGCAGAATGCTAAAACCATGCTGCTCGACAGTCCCTTCGATTATCCAAATCAGGCAATGTTGCTGGTGCCCCGATATTTGCCGGAGCCCACGGATCCGAAAATTAATCAGGCGCTGCTCGACCTGGCAGTTAAGCTGATTACCGCAAATAACGGCCGCTGTTTTTTCTTGTTCACCAGCCATCGTATGTTGCAGTGGATGGCAAAAGAGTTGCCTCTGCGCATCGCCTTACCGATTTTGGTGCAGGGAACGACCAGCAAACGGATTTTGCTCGAGCAATTTGTAGAGTTGGAACATACCGTGTTACTCGGCACCGGCAGTTTCTGGGAAGGTGTCGATGTGCGGGGTGATGCGCTCAGCTGCGTGATTATTGACAAACTGCCTTTCGCTTCACCGGATGAGCCTTTGCTGCAGGCGCGCAGTGAAGATGCCCGACTCCGTGGCAAGGATCCGTTTGCCGCGGTGCAATTACCGCAGGCAGTGATTACGCTAAAACAAGGGGTTGGTCGGTTGATCCGCGATGTCTCGGATCGCGGCGTACTGGCGATTTGTGACAGCCGTCTGGTCACCCGAGCTTATGGCGAAGTTTTCCTGAAATCGCTGCCACCGATGCGCCGTAGTCGCGATGTAAAGCAAGCGGTTGAATTTTTAGAACATATTCACAATAACGTCGGCAAAGACGTGCAGCAAAGTGGAGACATGAATTGAAATTACTGGCCATAGACACCTCAACTGAAGCCTGCTCTGTCGCACTCCTTAACGGCAGTGAGCTGCTGCATCTGGATGAAGTCTGCCCGCAGCAGCATAGCAAAAGAGTATTGCCCATGGTGCAACAGCTACTGACTGACAGTGGCCTTTGTTTACAGCAGCTGGATGGCATTGTGTTTGGGCGTGGTCCCGGCAGCTTCACTGGGGTTCGTATTGGCGTCGGGGTCACTCAGGGGCTGGCTTTTGGGGCAGATCTCCCCGTGCATGGTGTTTCTACTTTAGCCGCGATGGCACAAGCAGCATATCGGCTGCACGGGGCAACACAAGTTATCGCTGCCATCGATGCGCGGATGGCAGAAATTTACCTCGGCTACTTCGCACTGAATGATCGCCATCTGATGCAGGACCTTGGCGCAGAAATTGCCGTCAAACCCGAAGCATTAACCCCGGGGCCGTTCAGCGGTGGCTGTGTTGGTGTTGGAACTGGCTGGCAAACTTATCGTCAACTGATGCTGGCTTCCAACATGGCCAGTCAAAGCGTGCAAATTTATGACGATATTTTATATCCCTCGGCACAAGACATGCTGCAGCTAGCGGTTCCGGCGTTCGCCGAGGGGCAATTTGTGTTGGCCGAACATGCCGAACCGGTTTATGTGCGGGATGAGGTCACCTGGAAAAAATTGCCGGGCCGGGGATAATCCATCATGCTGACCAGCGGCGCACTGCGGATGTGCCCCTGTTTTTGCAGTGGACCCGCCCCGTCGCATAGCGCACCAAAACAGAGCGGGCGCGGCAAAAAAATGCCGCTTTCAATGGTGCTGTACGCCTTATCTGACAAGGGTTTTGCTTAATTTTTGTCATTTTCAAACACTGACTTGGCAACACGGTTTTAGCCGTTATAATGCAAAAGTCATCCCTTGTTTATCCCTATTGCGAGATTGGAGACATTGCAATTATGGCCGTTGCCGTTAGTCAGGATTTAGTCCGTAGTCAAAATGTCGCCGAAGTGTTCTCCGGCCGGCAGGCTCGGGCTATCCCATCCATTGGCAGCGCGACCGAAAAACCACAACAGCCGGAACAGCCACAGGGCAATGGCATTAAAAGCTCCGCCGCCGTGCTCTCCTTGCTGGATGGTGACCGCCAAAACGCCGCTCAGACCAGCTATGACCAACCTGCACCGGCGTTTCAAAAAGCGCTAAATGCCTATCAGAGTTTTGCCAGTCAGGAAAAACGCGAGCAAATCCAAGAGTTTTTTAGCGTCGACTTATTTGCCTGATCATCCACAACATCATGATCATGCGGAGTCTGCCTCGGGCAGACCAAGCGGCAATGCCAGTCGGGCCTGGCATTTCATGCGCAAACCGACCGCGGCTTGAAATGTCACACAGCAGTTCAGCGCGATCAATTATTCCATAAGATATTAATCCGGCCAGCCAGTTGTCACGTATGGTTTTAATATTAGCCATTTCGGAACTGCTTACCCATGCAAAAATGTTGTTTGATTACCGGCGCCAGTTCAGGGCTAGGACGGGCGTTGGCGTTGCAATATGCAGCCGCCGGTTGGCAGGTGTTGGCGATCGCCCGCAGTGGCGAGCGTTTAATTCAACTCAGCCAGCAATCCCCCTGGATCCAATGCTTGCAACTCGATTTAACCGATGCTCAGGCGGTCGCTGACAGTGTACCGCAGATCCGGGCACTCTTACCCAGGTTGGATTTAGTCATTCTGAACGCAGGAACCTGCGAATATGTCGATGCTGATGATTTTGACCTCGCCGCCTTTGATCGGACTTTTGCCGTCAACTTTTTCTCAGTGGTTGCAGGGGTCAAGTGGTGGTTACCCTTACTGCAAAGCTCAGCCCGGCCACAACTGGCAATAGTCAGCAGCCTAGCCTGGATGTTCCCGTTTACCCGGGCTGAAGCTTATGGTGCCAGCAAGGCGGCGCTCAGTTATTTTACCGATAGTGTGCGTCTGGATTTAGCCGGTCAGGGCATCCAGGTCAGTCTGATTGAACCTGGTTTTGTCGACACACCGCTGACCCGCAAAAACGATTTTGCCATGCCATTTATCCTGCCGGTTGACCAAGCCGCTGCGCGGGTGATTGGCGCTATTGACAGCGGAAAACTTCGGTACCGTTTTCCGAAACGTTTGGCTTTTAGCCTCAGCTTGTTGAACTTATTGCCATACAATTTACGTCAGAGAGTTGCAGTGGCAATGAAAAGTGATGCAGGTAAGAGTGCTCCGGGGAAGCTGAAAATTGACTAAATTACTGCAGTTTACCGGCTTTAAGCTGTGCTGGTTCGGTCTGATCCTGATCCCGCAATGGGCGCTTTGGCCGGCTCTGGCGTATCTTGGATGGAGCCTGTGGCGGCTGCAGGCGCGTGCCAGATTTGCTGTTTTCGGCATCAGTGTCCTTGGTATGACGATGGATAGCTTGTTGTTGCAAAGCGGCATCTTCAGTTTTATTGGCTCTGAAGTAATACCGCTATGGCTGATGGTGCTCTGGGGTTGTTTTAGTTTGATCCTGGTTCAGGTATTAGCAGACTGGCTGCGTCATTGGTGGTTGGCAGCAATCGTTGGTGCTGTCACAGGCCCGCTGGCTTATTGGGGTGGTGCTGCATTGGGCGGGCAGCTGATATTCGCCGACACGACCTTGTTTCTGCTGACTTTAGCGCTGTGTTGGGGACTGTTGCTGGCGCTGGTGGTGGCTGGTCGGTTTTTATGGAGGGAAAAAAATGAGTCCAAAATCGTCGCGCTGCAATAACAGTGCTGTCGTCAGGCTGCGGACTGTACTGCTGGCCGCTGGCTTAAATTGTCTGTTGTTCACGCAGAGTTTTGCTGCAGAACAGCCCCTTTCCGATAGCCAAATCCCTTTTGCTCAATACCAAACGGTAGGGGAAGGCAAATACAGCTACTGGTTCTGGGATCTGTATCAGGCGAGATTGGCCACGCCTACCGGGGCTTTTGTCGATTATCAACAGAGCGTCCCGTTACTACTGGAACTGAGGTATTTGCGAAACATCAGCAAAAAGGAATTTGTCGATGCCACTGTTGAGCAATGGCGCATTCAGACCGGTTCAGTGCAAAAGCACCACAAGCTGTGGGCCGGAGAGCTGACCAAATTGTGGCGTGATGTGAAAAAAGGCGACATGCTCAGTGCAGAGTTGCACCCCGATGGGTTGGTAAGTTTTTATTTTAATCAGCAGCCGCTGGGGACCACCAGCGATCCGGCATTGGGTCCGGCTTTTTTTGACATCTGGTTATCAGAGAAAACCACGGCACCGGAATTGCGCCGTCTGCTGCTGGCACTTCGCTAAGCACAAGTTGACTCTGCAGTCTGAGAGTACAAAAACTCAGGTAAAAGCCGCCGCGAAAATCGCGGCGGCTTTTTTTACGTGGTTATTTCGCCTGAATAAAGCCAATGAGTTTCGCGGCAATATCCGTATTGTCCTGGAAACCTGCAAAGTCATGGCGCTGTTTTCCCCAAGCCAACACCGGCACATCAATAGCCGTATGAGCGCCACTGGTCCAGCCGGTTTTAGAATAGTGGTTAATCGGCGCTTTGATGGCGGCTTGAACGGCCTGCAATGCCTTTTCCTGCTCTTTGGTCAAATCTTGCAGGTTGGCCAGCGGCAATGCAGGGATTGCCTGTCTGGCACCCTGTAGTGCCTGTTGTAATGCTTGAAGTTCTTGTGGCTGCAGCTTGATTCTGGTCAAAGTTTGCCACAGTGCCGCGACTTGATCCGGCTTGCTATTTAAAAGTTGGCGACTGATTTCAGCAGCTGTGTGTTGAATCCCCTGAATGACCTGGGTGTTCCAGGCATAGACTCCGTCAGCGCCGAGCGACAAGCCCCCGGTTTCATGATCCGCGGTAATCACCAGCAGTGTATCCGGGTGCGCGTCGACATAGGCTTTGGCGACTTTGATTGCATTAGCGAAATCGTCCATCTCAGCCATCGCACAGGCGATATCATTGGCGTGACCACACCAGTCAATCTGGCTGCCTTCGATCATCAGCACAAACCCCTTGTCCGATGGCGTCAGCAGTTGCAGTGCCTTTTCTGTCAGGGTCTGTAATGGATTTTTCACCGGATTATCCAAAGCACTTGGCAAGCCAACCGGTGCCAACAGCGCAAGCGCCGGCAGTTTTGATAGTTTGGTTAAATCCTGCCAATTGTCGGCATAACTAAAGCCAGCTTGTTTAAACTCGGTCACCAGATTGCGATCCGAACGGATAAAATACTGAGTGCCGCCGCCAAACATGACATCAGCCACAAATTTGCCGGTTATTTTGTTATCGACAAAATCATCAGCAATTTCATTATAGTTCTTACGATGTTCGTTATGCGCCATAAAGCTTGCCGGCGTGGCGTGGTTGATTTGTGATGTGGCCACAATGCCGGTTTGCATGCCTTTGGCTTTGGCGATTTCCAGCATCGTGGTCAATGGCTGATGTTGATGGTTGACGGAAATCGCCCCATTGTAGCTTTTGGTTTGGGTCGCCAGAGCGGTCGCACCAGCAGCCGAATCGGTCACGATGGTGTCATCATCCGGATAGGTACTGGCAATACCAACCCAAAGTTCATCATAAATGGTTGTCTCAACGGCTTTGGTTGCCGGATTATCCTGATAATACCGATAGGCTGATAAATAGCCCGGGCCCATCCCATCGCCAATCATATAAATAATGTTTTTAGGCGCCGCTTGTGCAAGTTGCGGCAACATGGCGGCTAGTAGGGTGGATATGAAGATTTTTTTCATCAGTTGAATAGGTCCGTCGCGTTGAAATATACAAAGTAGGCATGAACAGATGACCGATTCTAAGGCCATTCCCAAAAATGTACAGGGAGTTCGATCAATACCAGTCTGCACGCGATAAATGACGGTTTAATGATTTCAAGAAAATGCCGGTTTGCCTGCTTGCGCAGCAACGCAGCGTCGCTTATTGTGGTACGCAGGTGGAGTTGAACAAAACTGCCGGAACTTATTGCATGGTCACAGACTCCAACCAAAGCCTTCTGATGTTGATTAGGAAAAAAGTTGTATGAGATGGTTAGCGTTTACCTTCGTGGGGGCTGTGCTGTTAAGCGGCTGTGCTACCTACCCGGATGCCGTCAAAGTTGCTGAAGGGACACCGCTGGTGAGTTATCAATCCGCCACTCAAGGCAAAGTTCATGCCGGGATGGCGCGCTGGAGTGGCGTGATCGCGAAAGTAGATAACAATGCCAGTAACACCCGGCTTGAAGTGGTGTTTTTTCCCGCCAACGATTCTGGCCGGCCGAAAATTTCAGATCAAACTGCCGGACGATTTGTTGCTTACATCAATGGTTTTGTTGATCCGATGGTGTATCAGCAAGGCAAATCCGTCACGGTGCTTGGTCAATTAACCCAGCCAGAAACCGGACTGGTTGATAAATTTGAATATATCTATCCCGTTATCCAACAGGCCGTTGTCTATTTATGGCCGAAACAGCAGGAATCCAGAGTCGACATCGTTGAACCCTGGCCGCTGTGGCGCACACCTTATCCGTATTGGGGCTATGGCCCGGCGATCCGGGTCAGAACAACTATTCCAACAGGTGAAAAACCAGCACAGGGTCCGCTTCATGTTGAACAATCTATTCAGGGTACGCAGCAGCGTTAATTCTTTCGGTTTGGCTGTTTGCTGCGTTGTCGCGGCCGCGAGCGCTACTTTTAGTACATCTGCAATTGAGTTGTCGCAGGTGGTTAAATCTGAATACCGCAGTGCAGAAAACAAGGCTCGGGACCAGTATCGCCGACCGGTTGAAACTTTAAACTTTTTTGGGTTAAAACCCGAGATGTCGGTGTTGGAAGTGTGGCCAGCGCGTGGCTGGTATACTGAAATTCTGGCGCCTTTTCTCAAAGACCAGGGGAAGTTAACCATCGCTAATTTCCGCCAGAATGATGGGACTTTGGAAGACGAGCGAAAAATCTTCTGGGCCAGACTTGCCGCAAAACTACAACAGGATATCGAACATAACCCACAACACTTCGGCGTCGTGCAGGTTGAGGAATTTGACCCACCAGCGTTGATGCAATTACCGCAGGTGAATCAATTTGATCTGGTGTTGAGTTTTCGCAACTCACATATCTGGAATGAGGAAGGTTATCTGTTGGATGTGTATCGTTCCTTTTTCGACATGTTAAAGCCTGGCGGCACATTGGGGTTGGTCGAGCATCGTTCCAGCCGGTTATCCGAGATATCCAGTCGCGCCGGCGAAGGTTATCTTGACGAATATTACGTCATAGCCGTCGCGCAACAGGCAGGTTTTGTACTGGCAGATCGCTCCGAAATTAATGCCAACCCGAAAGATACCAAAGATTATCCGAAAGGGGTTTATGCATTACCGCCCACCCTGGCGATGGGTTCCCTGGATAAAGCCCGATACCTGAGCATCGGTGAGAGTGATCGGATGACCCTGAAATTTACTAAACCGCTGTCGCCTTGACTCTGACCCGCGATCGTGATCTCCAGCCGGTCTGTTATCCGCTGCGCCAGCTCACGCTGCGGGGCTGGCGGTTAGGCTCGGCCAGCGGCCCTCTGTGTCTGTGTTTGCATGGCTGGCTCGACAACGCCAATAGTTTTTTACCCTTAGCCCGCGAACTGCCAGAGCTTCACTTCATTGCTATTGATTTACCCGGACATGGTCGTTCTGATCACCGAAGTGCGGATGCTCATTATCACTTTTTCGATTGGGTCGATGACGTGGTGCAGCTGTTGCAATCGATGCAATTATCACAAGCAGATCAACCGGTCACCCTAATCGGCCATTCGATGGGCGGAATGATTGCCACGGCGGTAGCGGCGAGTTTTCCGGAATTGGTGCAGCAGTTGATTTTGATTGATAGCATGGGGTTTGTCACCGGCGCCGAAGCAGACACCAGTGCGCAGCTGCGTAAAGCGGTGCTGTCGAGGCGCAAACGTTTGGAACCACGTAAACCACTCTATCCTGATCTGCCCGCGGCAGCCGCAGCCAGGCAGGCACAAAGTGATTTTGATTTGGATTCAGCCATGCTCCTGGCAGAGCGGGGTACCGTGCAGCAAGCGCAGCAATACACCTGGTCTGCCGATATGCGACTGCGCGAAGTCTCTGCCTATCGATTGTCTGAATTGCAGGCCGTGCATCTGATCAAGGCGTTACGGCTGCCAACGCTGGCGATTATGGCGAGCGCTGGCAGTGGCCTCATGCAGCAAGCCAGGTGGCTCTGGCAGGGACATTATCCGCAGTTGGACATTCAGGAAGTCGCGGGCGGTCATCACCTACATATGACCCATAGCATTGAAGTTGCCGCGCAAATCCGGCGTTTTTTGGCGACTTAATCGTGGCTCTGGCCCCCCGGAACTGAATGTAGCAAGCTAATTGTGCATTTTCAGCAATTGTGGGATGATTGAGGATTAGAGTAAAAACTCAGAGTTCGGCAAAAGCAAAAAAGACGCTGCATCCGGTGAAATCTTTGCAGTGCAGTTTGCATATCGGCTCGAACGTACCTATAAAAAACATACCTATAACAATAAAATACTGACGACGAGGAGAGGAAGGTGGATAAAGTCTGGTTAAAGCGTTACCCGACCGGCGTGCCGGCAGAGATCGATGCTGATCATTACAGTTCATTGCTGGACATCTTCGAACAATCAATTGAGACCTATAGTGACCGGACTGCCTACATCAATATGGGCAAATCGATCACCTATCGTGAACTCGGCATCCTAAGCAGTCAGTTTGCCGCTTACCTGCAACAAGGCCTCGGTTTGAAAAAAGGCGATGCGGTTGCCATTATGATGCCTAACCTGCTGCAGTATCCGGTGGCATTGTTAGGTGCGCTGCGCGCCGGATGTACCGTCGTTAATGTCAATCCACTCTACACCCCCCGTGAGTTGCAACATCAGTTGATCGACTCACAGGCAAAAGCCATCGTGATTGTTGAGAACTTTGCACACACTTTGGCTGAGGTGTTGTCGGCAGTCCCGGTGAAACATATTATTCTGACCAAAATGGGCGACATGTTAGGGTTGGTCAAAGGGACTATCGTCAACGTCGTGGTGAAGCACGTCAAAAAAATGATTCCTGCCTATCAATTGCCAACAGCAATTGCCTATAAAGATGCCGTGGCACAGGGCGCCGGCATGACCTATCAAAAACCGGTGGTCAGTGGCTCGGATCTGGCCTTTTTACAATACACCGGTGGTACAACCGGCGTTTCTAAAGGCGCCATGCTGACGCATCGTAATATGGTGGCAAACCTGGAGCAGGTGGCGGGTTGCATCGGTCCAATTTTAGCGCCGGGCAAAGAGTTCATCGTCACTGCATTACCGCTTTATCATATCTTTGCCCTGACGGCGAACTGCCTGACCTTTATGAAATATGGCGGCACCAATTTGCTGATCACCAATCCGCGTGATATGCCCAATTTTGTCAAAGAGTTGGCGAAGTATCCTTTTACTGCAATAACCGGTGTCAACACGCTGTTCAATGGACTGTTGAACTGCCCTGGCTTTGCCGACCTGGACTTTAGTCGTCTGAAGTTATCCCTGGGGGGTGGCATGGCGGTGCAAAAACCAGTGGCTGAGCGTTGGCAAAAAGTTACTAACAGCCGGTTGGTTGAAGGTTATGGCCTGACGGAATGTGCCCCGCTGGTGACGGTCAGTCCTTTTGACTTAAAGGGGTTTAATGGCAGTATTGGATTGCCGGCACCTTCGACTGATATCAGACTGATTGATGATAGTGGCCAGGATGTGGCACCAGGCGAAGCCGGCGAAATGTTGGTGAAAGGTCCGCAAGTGATGCTGGGCTATTTAAACCGCGTTGAAGAAACCGACAAAGTGTTAAAAGACGGATGGTTGTATACCGGCGATATCGCGCGGATGGATGAAGATGGCTTCTTTTATATCGTTGATCGTAAAAAAGATATGATTCTGGTTTCCGGATTTAATGTCTATCCGAACGAAATTGAAGAAGTCGTGGCGATGAACGACAAAGTGCTGGAAGTTGCCGCTATTGGGATCCCGAATGAAGCGACCGGCGAAGCGGTGAAAGTGTTTGTGGTGAAAAAAGATCCATCGTTAACCGATCACGAGCTCATCGCCCATTGCAAAGAGCATTTGACGGGCTATAAAGTTCCGAAGCTGGTAGAATTCCGCACTGAATTGCCAAAAACCAACGTCGGAAAAATATTGCGTCGCGAGCTCAAAGGCCAATAACAGCCCTGTCGCGAAACCATAAAAAAACCGGCATGTTGCCGGTTTTTTTTCAGGCCGAACAAATGTAAGTTCAACGGCTTGCTGGCCGCATGCTGCAGGCCAACAACCCGCATTTTCCAGGAATAAGGCTATAAACCAAGTAGCTTCAGGTTGTGAACCACAGACAAGCTGCCCCTTTTGGAGTTATTCATGTCCTACCGATTAATCACCGACAATGCACAGCTGGCGCAATTTTGTCAGAGCTCGCAATCCGCTGCCTATCTGGCTGTGGATACTGAGTTTATCCGGATTAACACTTTGCAGCCGAAACTGGGTTTGATCCAGCTTTACGCTGGTGCAGATTTAGTGTTGGTTGATCCTTTGATGATTACGGATTGGCAACCGCTGGCAGAATTGCTCGCTGCGCCAGCGACGATCAAGCTGCTGCATTCTTGCAATGAAGATTTAGACGCTTTTGCGTCGGTGGGATTAACCCAAATTCAACCGCTGCTTGATACGCAGCTTGCTGCAGAACTTGCCGGCATGGGGTCGAGCCTTGGCTATGCCAAAATGGTTGAGCAGTTGCTGGGTAAAGTTGTTGACAAGACCGAGAGTCGCACTGACTGGCTGGCGCGACCTTTAGCACAAACTCAGCTTGCATATGCTGCTTTTGATGTGTTGTATCTGTTTCAACTCAAAGAATTGTTGCTGGCAAAATTAGCAGAACCAAACTTGTTACCATTGCTGTTAGCTGAAGGCGTGCAGATGATCAGCCGTCGTCATCATCAGTTGCCGGCTAATTTTAAGTATCTTGAAATGAAGAATAGTTGGCAATGTCCGCCGCGGGAACTTGCGGTGTTGAGGGCCCTAACCAGCTGGCGTGCTAGTTACGCTGAACAAAACGATCTGGCGTTGGGCTTAGTGCTCAAAGATGCCGCGATCTATGAACTGGCCAAAAGACGTCCGGTGACGCTGGATGGACTGGCGCAAATTCAAGAGTTGCATCCCCGTGAGGTGCGCCGGTACGGCGCATTACTACTGGATTTGATTGCGCAGGCTAAAGCGCTGAGCAACGACGCATGTCCGCAAACCTTCTATCATCAAAGTGAATTCGCCGGGTTTAAGCAAGTGCAGCAGCAGTTGACTGAAGCCGTGCAGTTGGCAGCGAATGCCGCAGGGATCCCGGCAGGATTTTTGAGCGTCAAACGGCAACTAAATGAATATCTGAATTGGTGCTGGCGAGTGTCAGATAGTGAACGCGCGTTGTTGCCAACGCCAGAATACCTGCGTGGTTGGCGACGGGAAATTCTATTGCCTTATTTACCCAAACCAGCCCATGTCATAGCATTGATCTGAATGCTTAAATGCAACGTAAACGCGCTGCCCCATGAAAAGGATCAGCGCTTTTTTTCGAATGTTAGTGTCTGTTTTTTGCGTAGATTTCTGCTGATCGGTTGAAAATTCCCCGGCGTAACTTTCGCTGTTCTATCAACAGCCGGAGAAAAATAATGCAACGGATCAAACAACTCGGATTTATGCTGGCCGCATCCATGCTGCTGAGCGCTTGTAATAGTGACAAAAACGACAACCCGCTCCCCCCAACACCGCCTGCCGTCGAGATGACGTCTGTAAAAATTATTCATGCGGTCAGTGATGCGCCGAATGTCCGGATTGATGGTGGAAACGCTATCCAGGTCAATGGCTTACCCTATGCCCAAAGCACTGCAAAATATTCTATTCCTGCCGGCGCTGCGACGCTGGCCGTCGATGCGATATTGCCAGGCAATACGACGGCGCGGGTGATCGGCCCTGCGACCCTCAACTTGTTGCCAACCCAAACCTACGCAGTGTTTGCCGTTGGCTTAGCAGCGAATTCCAGTGTCGAGGCGTTAGTGGTCAACCAACCGGCCGCATCTATTGCATCGGGCAATGCCAGAGTACAGATTGTGCATGCCGCTGCCAGTGCACCAATGGTCGATATCCATGTCACCGCACCGGATGCCACACTCAGCAGCAGCACGGTCACCGGCACCCTCAGTTTTAAACAATTTAGCGCTGCGCTCAGTGTGCCGGCAGCGGATTACCGCGTCAGGATCACCTTGCCTGGGCAACCTGCGACGGTGGTGTTCGACTCTGGCCGCATTACGCTGGCTAATGGCAACGATTTAACTGTGGCCGCGATCAACAACCGGTTTGCCGGCGCTTCGCCAGTGTCGTTGTTGGCCGTTGATGCGAACGGTAATGTCAGCGAAATTAAAGACAGTAACAGCACTGGTGATGTCCGGGTTGTGCATGCAGTGTCAGATGCACCAGCGGTCGATGTGCTACTGAATAACAACAAAGCCATTCCAGGTCTGGCCTTTCCTGACTTCACCGGCTATGCCAATCTGACGCCAGGTGCATACAATGTCAAAGTAGCTGCCGCCGCTGATAATTCTGTGGTGGTGATCAATGCCGATTTAAACCTGGCCGCCGGTAGTTTCTACACGGTTTTGGCAACGGGTTCACTGGAAGGAAACACGATCAGCCCTCTGGTGTTAGCAGATAATCCACGCCGGATTGCTACGGCTGCGCAGATCCGATTAGTACACGGTTCGACGCTGGCTGGCAACGTGGACATCTACGTGACAGCGAACGCTGATATCAGCGCGGCAAGCCCAGCTTTTAGTAATGTGCCATTCAAAGCTGAAACCGGTTATGTTGCTCTTACCCCGGGTAGCTACGTAGTGACTGTCACACCTGCTGGAACTAAAACTGCAGCTATCGGGCCTTTGCGCTTAGAATTAGCAGGCAATAAAATTTACACTGCCGTTGCCAGAGACGGAGCAGGGCGCACTGCTCCACTGGGGCTGATTGTATTGGATGATTTCAACAACTAACTTCACATTAGGTTGATTGCGATAATTAAACGGCGATAAACCAATGAAATAAAAAAGCCCGGGCTCTTCAACAGTCCGGGCTTTTTGTTGCTATGAAGGTAATTAACGTTTTTCGTCCGGGAAGGTCACATTCAGTTCCAGCACTGACAGTTCATCTGAGCTTTTCTCTAATGACACTGACACCTGATCATCCGCGATGTCGACGTATTTGCGGATCACTTCCAAAATATCGCGCTCCAGTTGCGGCAAATAATCCGGGCTGGTGCGACGACGGCGTTCATGCGCCACGATGATCTGTAACCGTTCTTTCGCAGTGGACGCCGTGTTCTTTTTGGCCGAACGGAAATAATCGAGTAACGACATACCTTAGCCTCCGAAAATCCGTTTAAATAAACCTTTTTTCTCCACATTCAAAAAGCGGAAAGGCACTTCTTCGCCAACTAAACGGGCGACCGTATCCAGATAGGCTTGACCGGCATCGCTTTCGGTATCCAGGATTACCGGTTGGCCTGAGTTTGATGCATTCAGCACTGCTTGGGATTCCGGGATCACACCCAACAACTTAATCGCCAAAATCTCGTTCACGTCTTCGACGCTCAGCATTTCGCCTTTGATCACCCGCTCCGGGTTGTAACGGGTTAATAATAAATGTTCTTTGATCCCTGGTAATCCCTGTTCGGCACGACGTGATTTGCTGGACAACATGCCCAAAATCCGGTCCGAGTCGCGCACTGATGATACTTCAGGGTTGGTGACCACGATCGCTTCGTCAGCGAAATACAATGCCATCATGGCGCCGGACTCGATGCCGGCAGGTGAATCACAGATAATAAAGTCGAATTCATCTGACAATTCGTTCAACACGCGCTCGACGCCTTCTTTATATAAAGCGTCTTTATCGCGGGTTTGCGATGCTGGCAAAATATATAAATTATCCAGACGTTTATCACGGATCAGTGCTTGTTTTAAATTTGCTTCGTTGTTGATCACATTGACAAAGTCATAGACGACACGGCGTTCGCAACCCATGATCAGGTCAAGATTCCGCAGGCCGATATCAAAATCGACGATAACAGTTTTGTGGCCTTTTAACGCGAGGCCAGTGCCGATGGCAGCACTGGAGGTGGTTTTACCAACACCACCTTTGCCTGAAGTCACAACTATGATTTTTGCCATAGCACACAATCCTTAGAATAATTCTGCTAATACTAATTGACCGTCCTGCAAGCTGATGCAGGCAGATTTGCCCCAAAACTCGCCTTGCAGGCTCTCGCTTAACCAATAGTTACCTGCAATCGAGATTAACTCGGCTTGCATATTGTAACAATAGATCTTTTTACTGCTGTCTCCGCTTGCCCCGGCGATTGCCTTGCCGCGCAATGAGCCATAGATATGGATGTTGCCGTCAGCAATGACTTCTGCGCCGGCACCGACGGTGCCTTTGATGATTAAATCAGCACCTTTCACGTAAATTTGCTGGCCGGACCGGATATTCTGTTCAATAAGCTTGTTTTCGACCACCGGCAGCACGACCGGTGCAGGTGACGCGGGAGCTGGTGCCGGTTTCGCCGGCGCTTCGACGGTTTTGCCATTATTTTTGCTTAGTTGCAATGAGGCTAAGCCGGCTTGCTGCGCCGCTTTTTTCAGCTCGCTGTTGGCTCCACAAACGCCAACTAACACCAGCTGCAACTCGACAAAGAGTTGTTTAATCGCAAGAAAATCAGGAGCTTGCTTCGCGTTTTCAACGTTGATCACCACAGGTGCCTGATGAAAAAAACCAGGAGCCTGCGATAACTTTTGCTGTAACTGCGCTTGTAGCGCCGTCACACTGAAATCCTGACAATATAAAACTGATAAAGGAAATAAACTTCCTTTTAACTCAAATGAGTGTTCCGACATAGCAACCGTGCGTGCAAAATGAATGAAAAGGTTAGGGTTCTTATCATGGCCTGCCGGTGGTAACCCGCTGAAATTCAGCCGTTGCACATCCGAAGCGACGGTTCGCAAGATAAGCGCTTCATGGTATAGTCAACGCCAGTGTTAGGCAAGTTACCCAGAGTAGATTTTGTGCCATGTTGACTGTGATATATAAAAGTCCCCGTAAAGATCAAACTTATCTGTATATTCTCAATCGCGATGATTTCAGTGCCGTACCTCAGGCTTTATTAGACACTTTTGGTAAACCGATTCTGGTAAGCCTGTTGGATTTAGCCAAACGCGACAAATTAGCTGGTGCGGATATTGAAAAAGTGCGGCAGGCGCTGACTGAACAGGGTTTTTATTTGCAAATGCCTCCACAACCGGAAAACTGGCTGGCTGAACACAAAGACTGGCTGGCGGAACACAAAGACTGACTGGCTGGCCCCAAACAATCGTTGGCTGATCACAACAAACTATGACCGCTAACTCCCATGCCTGTGCAGCACGCGCTCGTGCGACTCGTTTTCGTGCAACAAAAAGAAGGACTGCATTTTGTTTCGTATTCTTTTCCTAAGTTCAATAGCCTTGACCCTGGCCGCGTGCAGCAGCAATGCTGCTGATAGCCCAGCAGCCGCGACCCCAAAATCAGCGCCTACGGCGACAGCAACCACCAAAGCAGCAGCGAAAAACAAGCCCGTCGCGACCAGTGCAAGCCAAGTACAGAGCCCCACTGCGGTGGTAAAGGATGAAGCCGGTTTTAAGTTGTATGCAACAAAATTGCAGCAAGAAGCTTTGCAGCGGGGTTACTCAAAAGCTCTGGTTGATCAAGTGTTTGCCAACCTGAATTTTTATCCGCGTGCAGTGGTGTCTGACAAAGGCCAACCCGAGTTTGTCGAAACGCTGGAGACTTATTTACCAAAACGGGTGAATAAACAACGCATCGACATGGCGCGCAAGATGTACAAGGAACACCGTGAAGAACTAGCCAAGGTCGAAAAAACCTATGGTGTACCGGCGCGGTTTATCGTCTCATTGTGGGGCCTGGAAAGCGCTTTTGGCCGGTTCACCGGTAATTTTTCTGTGCCCTCGGCCTTAGCCACGATGGCGTATGAAGGGCGGCGTGAGGAATTCTTTAAAACCGAATTTTTTCTGGCGCTGGATATTCTGACTGAGGGGCATATTGAACTCGCTCAGATGAAAGGTTCCTGGGCGGGGGCAATGGGTCACACGCAGTTTATGCCAAGCTCCTTTATGAAATACGCTCAGGACGGAGACGGCGATGGCCATAAAGATATCTGGACCAACCGCGCTGATGCTTTTGCATCGATTGCCAACTACCTAAAAACCGAAGGCTGGCAACCTGGTGTGACTTGGGGACGTCAGGTGCAGTTACCAAAGAATTTTGACTATAGCCTGGTGATCCCAACGGGTAGTAAAGATCGGGCACAGTGGCTCCAGTGGTGGCAGAAATCCGAGCGTTCACTTGCCGATTGGCAAAAACTTGGGGTGCGCAATGTGGATGGCAGTGCCTTACCTAAACGAGCGATCAATGCCGCCCTGGTGATGCCGGACAACAAAGATGGTCCGGCTTATTTGGCTTACCACAATTATCAAACCTTGATGCACTGGAACCGTTCTTATTATTTTGTCAGCAGTGTTGGTTATCTGGCTGATTTAATTGTACAAGGTGAATGAGAAACCACGATGAATCAGACCTTGGAACAAGGATGTGCAAAGCCGCATCCCACGACTTCAAATCCATATGAACACTACGATTGGCAGGGCCAGCGTATTGCGTTGCCGGTTGGCAAAGTGGTCTGTATTGGTCAGAATTATCTGGACCATATTCAGGAAATGAATAGCAAAACTGCGCCGCAAGCCCTGTTTTTTATTAAACCTGCAACGGCACTGCGGCCACTGGCGCCAGCGTTTAGTATTCCGATGCAGCATGGTGCAGTCCACAATGAAACCGAAATAGCAGTGCTTATTGCTAAGCCGTTAGCGAAAGCCACCGAAGCTGAAGTGCGTTGTGCCATCTGGGGGTATTCGCTGGCACTGGATTTAACCTTGCGCGATGTGCAGGCTGAATTAAAAAAGCTTGGCCGTCCCTGGGAAATTGCCAAAGGTTTTGATGGCGCTTGTCCAATCGCCGGTTTTGTACCGGCGTCGGAGGTTGCAGCGCCGCAGCAATTGCAGTTCAGTTTAAAAGTGAACCAACAGGTGCGCCAGCAAGGGGATGCTAAGCTGATGATCCGGGGTATTGAGCAAATACTCAGCGAAATGAGTCAGTGGTTTACCCTGATGCCCGGTGACATCGTGTTAACCGGTACCCCAGCCGGGGTTGGCCCGCTGTTGCCGCATGATCAGTTACAGTTAACTTTAGGCCCCTGGTTGAATGTGACGACTCAGGTGCAGCAGACGCTTTAAACATCTCCAACTAGTTAAAACGACAGGACCCGGCATGAGCGAATCCGTAAATTTTTGGGAAACCAAAAGCCTGCAAGAAATGACCACCGAAGAATGGGAATCGGTTTGTGATGGCTGCGCCAAATGCTGTCTAAACAAATTTATTGATGAAGATGATGAAAATCTGGCGGGACCTACGGATTACATTCTGCCGGAAGAAACCGTTTATTTCACCAATATTGCCTGCCAGTATCTGAACAGCAATAAATGTGAATGTACCTGTTATGACAATCGTACCGTGTTGGTGCCGGACTGTGTCAAACTGACCAAAGAAAATCTAAAAGATATTTTCTTTATGCCCACCAGTTGCAGTTATCGTCGGTTGCAGGAAGGGCGGGGTCTGCCATCCTGGCATCCATTGCTCAACGGCGGCAAAAAAAGTCTGATGCACAAAAAACAGATGTCGGTGCGCAATAAAACCATTTCAGAAACCGCGGTGCACTTGCATGATTTTGAAGATCATATCGTCAGCTGGCCGTTAAACGATCTGGATTAAACCAATGTTAGAAGAACTTCATGATTTAAGCTGGGTGACGCAGATCAAAGCTGTGACACAACATTTTAGTCCGACCATGGCGCAACTACTGATTAGTTTGATTGTGCTGGCGTTTTACGCCTTGCTCAGCCGTCGTATTGCCCCCTTTATCTACCGCACTATCGCCGCGACGATGCTTAAAGAAGAAATGAATCGCCGTGCGATGGTGGTGTTTCATATCCTGTTGTTTCTTCTTTTGGTTGTGGTGCTCAGTATTATCTGGGGCGTCGATATCAAAGGTTTGCTGGTCCTCGCTTCATCGATGATTGCGGTCGTCGGGGTGGCGTTGTTTGCCGCCTGGAGTCTGCTGAGCAACATCACCGCGTTTTTTATTTTGCTCGGGCAACGCAGTTTTGCCCAGGGCGTCTCGGTGCGGGTCATTGATGGCAGCAATCATGTTGAAGGCGTCATCGCTGAAGTGAATTTATTCAGTACAGTCCTACGTACCAGCGACGGTGAACTGGTGGTTTACCCAAACAACCTGATAGTTTCAAGACCGGTGGTGGTCAAACAAACAGCGGTTGCCGAAACTCTCCCATCAGTAGTCAAACCCGCTGAGAAGCGGCAACACCGCCGCGAATTGCTGCTAAAAACCGCTAATCGCAAATAATGTTAACTGTGGGGTCAGGATCAATGGGGTTAGCAAGATCAATGACTCTGACCCCATTGATCTTGCCCCCAAAACCCCAAATGTTAACTATTCAGTTTTAGTGTCTTGTTGCAACTGATACCAGTTCAGGTGCCTGGTGCTAAGCATCACTGCAGCAAGGACCAGGAACATCAGTAAACTACCGGCTAGCAGTGCTAAGTCTTCTCAAGGGTAATAGGCAATACAAACGTTACAGACCAAGCGGTTAGCTTGCACCTAATGACTTTTATTAAAATGACATGATAGGTTCAATTGTAAATTGACTATTCTGGTCTTTTAGTTCGGTTGTTTCGTTCCTAGTCAATACATGTGGTAAGCCACTGCATTAGACTTAATCCCCTAAATCCTGTTATAAATTTACATCAGTTCCCCTTCAGTTTGGTGAGCCATGGCTCAAATAGAGTGTTTGGTTAAGTCGGAAAATAAAGATGATCTTGCGATAATTTTCATTCATGGTCTCAATGGAGATGCACGTGGAACATGGATGCGAAACAAAGACGATGATGCCACTTTATGGCCTCGCTGGTTCGCATCTGATATTGATTGTTCGGTTTGGTTGCTGAGCTATGATGCAAAGCTGAGTAATTGGCAAAATAATGCTATGCCACTTCCTGATCAGGGCGATTCAGTTCTGGAAACACTTTCTACAGAAGAGGGCCTAAAAAACCGTCCACTGCTATTGATTGGTCACAGTATGGGTGGATTGGTTATTAAAACCCTGATTAATCACGGGCGAACAAAAGGTGTTATCCGTTATCAAAATGTTGTAAGTCGTATTCATGGTATCGTATTCATTGCTACCCCACACAACGGTTCGCAAATGGCGACACTGGCAAAACACCTTTCTGTGTTCTTGCGGACAAATCCCCAAGTTGGGGACATGAAAATCCATGATTCACATTTACGTTCACTCCATCAGCAGTTTCTTGCCTACTTCAATGCACCTGATATCCATGTTGCTGTGCGCACTTTTGCCGAAACCAAAGGTGTTTTAATTGGTAAGCGATTCTTTGGAGTTAATTGGGGAAAAACCAAATTGGTGGTTGATCCTAGCAGCAGCGAACCACACGTACCCAATGAAATTGCTATACCTTTGCCAGAAGATCATTCAAGTATTTGTAAACTGGAAAATAAAGAAAGCCAGCTCTATAAGTCTGTGCTGAGTTTTATTCGGGATGAATTACGACCAAAGTGTCAGCTACTACAAGGACCTAAGGTTGAAATAGTAGAGGGCGCGGTAAAACTTCCACCATCCGACAAAATTCAGATTACCAAACTTCCTCATACCAACAGCCGTTTTTTTGGGCGTGAAGCGGAATTGGCGATGCTGGATCGAGCCTGGGATGAGGGAGTTAATGTCCTTATTCTTAAAGCAATGGGTGGCTCGGGTAAAACGGCATTAATCAAGCATTGGTTGGATCGATTTGTCGTAACTGAATATCGCAATGCAGAAGCTGTATTTACATGGTCGTTTTATTCACAGGGATCAGCAGAGAATAAACAAACCTCTACTGAGGATTTCTTCGAATCTGCTTTGCGGTTTTTTGGCTATAGCGAACAAAATTTGCCGTCGCCCTACGAAAGAGGGATTAAGTTGGCCCAGCTAGTCGCGTCAAGACGCTCGCTGTTAATTCTGGATGGTTTAGAACCATTACAACACCCCGTTGGTATTTTTCACGGCGAGGTTAAAGATCAGGCTTTAAAAACCTTGTTACAGCAATTGGCAGTCCGCAACCCAGGCTTGTGTCTTATATCTTCACGGCAGGCAGTGGAAGAGCTTAAAGGTAAGCTCCAAAAACTGGTTCTATCTCATGATCTAGACCATCTGAAAGAGGCTGACGGTGTTGCCTTGTTGCGGGACATCGGTGTAAAAGGCTCAGACGTTGATTTGACAAATGCAGTAACAGAAGTTTCCGGCCATGCACTTACGCTTAATCTACTGGGCAATTACGTCAAAAAAGTCTTCCTTGGCGACATTCGTCAACGCGACAAAATTGCTGGCTTCATGGATGAGCGAACTGATGGCAAACACGCAAGAAAAATACTTGCTGCTTATGAGCAGCATCTTAAGGATTCTCTCGCATTGCATTTGTTGTATTTGCTTGGCTTGTTTGATCGCCCCGTTTCACCAGGTGCCATTCAGTCTTTAAAGCAAGCGGAGATCGTTGGGTTTACAGAACAATTTGGCAGCGATGCCGATTGGATGTATGCAATCGATGACCTGCGCGAACAAAGATTGTTAAATGCACCAAGCCCTGACTATCCGGACAACCTCGATTGCCACCCATTGATCCGTGAATACTTTGGCAAGCAACTGCAGCACTGTCACCCAGCCATATGGCAGCGAGCGCACAATACACTTTACGATTACTACAAAGCCTTACCGCAAAAAAAACTGCCTGATACTTTAGAGGAAATGCAGCCGCTTTTCAGCGCTGTCGCGCACGGTTGTGCGGCGGGATTGTATCAACAGGTGTTGGATGAGGTTTGCTGGCCGCGGATGCAACGTGACGAAAAGCATTATTTGACGAGTACACTCGGAGCTTTCAGCGATGACCTCGCTACTGCAGCTAATTTCTTTAGCTCCCCGTGGCACAGCCCCGCAAGTGCTCTTAAAAAAAGTGACCAAGCTTTAATGCTTAATTGGGCTGGTTTCTGCTTACGAGCCTTGGGGCGATTGCGTGAGGCTCAGGAGCCGATACAGGCAAGTATGGAAATACAGGTAAAGAGCGGAGATTGGAAGAATGCAGTAAATGGTGCAAACAACCTCAGCGAACTGCACCTCAGCCTCGGAGAGATGGAGAACGCGAAAGTCCGAAGCCAACAAAGTTCCGGTTTCGCCGACCGATCCGGGGATTTGTATTCAATGATTAAATCCCGCACCAATCATGGCAATACTCTGCATCAGGCTGGTGACACAGCTAGATCACTTACTCTTTTTCAGGAGGCAGAGCAATACCAGAAGAAATTCCAACCGCAGTTTCCATTTTTATATTCACTGAACGGTTTTCTCTACTGTGACTTGCTGTTGGCGAACGATCGCACTGCTGATGTGATCAACCTAGCAAAGAGTTCGTTGGCGCTCGTAGCAACCAATAATTGGCCGCTAGATATTGGCTTGGATCAACTCAGCCTTGGACGCGCACATTTGCAACGAGCGGCTGAAAAACCTGCCTTTAATTGCTTATTGGCATCAACGCAGTGTTCTGTTCCGTTATCAGAGAGAGGAAATGAAGAAGAGCTAAGTCCTCTGTGCATAGCGGCAGAATGGTTGGATAAGGCTGTAACGAGCTTACGTAAAGCCGGAGCTCTGGATCATTTACCCCGCGGGCTGCTTGCAAGAAATACACTGAATCGTATGGCTGGTGATTTTAAACGCGCTGAGCAGGATTTGCAGGAAGTATTTGAAATTGTCGAGGTCAGCGGGATGAAACTATTTCGAACGGACTACCATTTAGAGAAGGCTCGGTTGCTTCTCGCGCAGCGACAGTTTGGTGAGGCACAGATGCATATCAAGGCCGCTAAAACATTAATCGATGAGACAGGTTACCACCGCCGAGATCTCGAGCTGGAAGAATTGCAAAAACAACTCATATCAACTTCTGGACATAAGGAATCGGGTCTGTAGCAAATTAACCTGATAGCGTATTAGCCGCATTTGCTGCCGCAGTAAGCTATCAGTGCGGGTAATCGACGATAGTAATCGTGTTGAAGAAGTGATTGTCGAAGTGAATTTATTTAGCACTGTGCTGAGGACCAGTGACGGTGAAATGGTGGTCTATCCAAATAACCTGATTGTGTCACGGCCGGTTGTGGTGAAACAAACTGCACTGGTCGAAGCTTTGCCAACTACCGCAACGCCCGCCGAAAAACCACAATATCGCCGTGAAATGCTGCTCAAAAATGCAAACTTTAAATAATGTTAATGGCGGTGTCAAAGTCAATTGTTAACAATTGACTCTGCCCCCTTTTGTTAAATCAGTAAGATCAATTGATGTGGACTTAAGTCGTATGAGTCATCGGACAGTTAATCATTTTGGATAATAACTACCCCGATATTTATCCACCCACATGGCGGTGCCACCACAGACAGCGATCGGCATCACCAGTAAATTCAAAAACGGCACCATGCTGGCGATTGCGACCGTCATACCAAAACCATAACTGCCACTAATGTCTGAACGCAATTGCTGCCGCATCCGGTCAAACGGAACTTTATGATTGTCATAAGCGTAATCACAATATTGGATCGCCATCATCCAGCTGGTAAATAAAAACCACATCAGCTGACCGACCAGCGGGATAAAGAAAAACGCCAGTAGAAATACCAATGCACGTGGAAAACAATAGACAAATTTAGTCCATTCCCGACCGAGCATCCTCGGCACATCTTTGATAAAACCAAATACACCTTGCTCTGGTAGCGCCTCGCCACTTAAATGCAGTTCGACTTTTTCGCTCAGCAGCGCATTAAAAGGCGCCGCGATAAAATTCGCCACCATGGTGAAGGTGAAAGCCAGTGTCAGCACACTGCTCAGAATTAACATCGGCCATAACAGGTAGGACAAAAACGATAGCCAATCGGGGACAAAGCCCATTAAAAATTCGACCCAGCCGCCGACTTGCTGCAATAAGTAAAAAAAAGCGAGCGCAAACAGCACCAGGTTGATTGACAAAGGGACCAGCACATAACGCCGCAGCCCCTTTGTGCTCAATAGTGACAACCCCTGGAAAAAATACTTCATAAGGCCTCCGGTAGTCGAAAACTGCTGCAGCACTGCGGCGACATTTCAGGTTCGAGCATTGATTTGGGCTAGCTTAGAAGGCAAAGCCCTGATCGGCAATAGTTTTACCGTGACACCCTCAGGTCATTTTGTTACATTCTGTAAGGGAACCAAGCATCTATACCCGTCATCCTTGAAGATGCAGGGTTGTTGCCTTCGTTCATTCGCCCCAGTCACATAGACAGCTATGCTCCTGGGGGCTCATTCACTCGTCGCCTACCCGAATCTTCAATGATGTTGGGTAAAAACAATTAGGGCATGCGTCTAAAACAGATCAAACTCGCCGGTTTTAAATCATTTGTCGACCCGACTCAGGTGCCGTTTCCGGCGGCAATGACCTGTGTGGTTGGACCCAATGGTTGCGGTAAATCGAATGTCATTGATGCGGTGCGGTGGGTACTGGGCGAAAGCTCGGCTAAAAATCTGCGCGGCGACGCCATGACCGATGTGATTTTTAATGGTTCAACCCAGCGCAAACCGGTGTCACAAGCCTCAGTTGAACTGGTGTTTGAAAACACTCAGGGCAAGTTGCAGGGGAGTCTGGCAGATCGTAGCGAAATTTCTCTAAAGCGCCTGGTGACCCGCGATGCGCAGTCGCATTATTTCCTTAATGGCAGCAAATGCCGCCGTCGAGATATCACTGACCTATTTTTAGGCACCGGCTTAGGGCCGCGCAGTTATGCCATTATCGAACAGGGCATGATTTCCAGATTGATTGAATCAAGGCCGCAGGAACTGCGGGTATTTCTGGAAGAAGCGGCCGGTATTTCCAAATACAAAGAACGCCGCCGCGAAACCGAAACCCGGATCAAACATACCCGCGATAACCTCGACCGGCTGGCCGATGTGCGTGAGGAGCTCGGTAAAAATCTCGATAAACTCAAACGTCAGGCTGCTGTCGCTGAGCGTTATAAAGAGCTAAAAGCCAACGAGCGCCGTCTTAAAGCAGAGCTCACTTGTTTAAAGTGGCTGTTTTATCAGGAGCATCTGCAGCAAGCGGAACAGCTGCTGGCGACTTTGGAAACAGATTTTGCTCGTTTTCAGGCGCAAGGCAGTGGTGATTTTCGAATGCTGACTGAATTTAAACAGCAGCTTGAAAACGCGCGTGAAGCAGTCGCCGAAAGTCAGCAAAAATTTTATCAGTTGGGTGCCGATATTCGTGCGCTGGAGCAGCAACTGCTGCATCAACGTCAGCGTAAACAAACGCTCATCGATGATGAGCGCAATTTAAAGCTCAGTCTACAGCACGGTCTGGATCAGATGGTGCACGAGCAAGCGCAGTTGGAAGACCTGCAGCAACAATTGTTGGAACAACAGCCTGACGCTGAGATTTGTGCCCAACAAGCGGAAGAACTCGCCGATTTGATGTTTCAAGCCGAACAGGAACTATCAGAACAGCAAGGACAGCAGCAACAATTACAGCAACAATTCTTTGCCTTGCAGCAGCGACAACGTCAGCTACAGCTGCAAAGTGAACATCAGCGGCAACAAAGCCAGCAATTAACCGAGCGGGTTGCCCAGCTTGAGTTACAACAGCAGCAATTGCGCGCAACCGATTACCAGTTGCAATGGCAAACGGCAGAAGCGTTGCAACAGGAATTGCAGCACCAATTGACTGCGGATCAGCTGTTGATGCAGCAAGAACTTGCGGCGCTTGACACCAATCAACAACAGCTGCAGGCCCAACAATGGGCATTGTCGACGCTGGAACTGACTCAACGCCAACTACAAAAAGAACAGCAGCAACGCCAACAACAGCTTCAGCAGTTGTTAGCGCAACAACCATTGTTGGAGACATTGACCATCGCAGCCGGATGGTCGGTCGCGGTGGCGGTTGCGCTTGCCAAACTCAATTTCAGTGAACAGCTAGTAGCGCACCAACCAGCGGCGTTGGGTCATTATCTGGTATTGCCGGCCACTTCGGCGCAACCTGAAGCAACCAGTCTGGCTGCCAAAATTAGCGCGGGTGCGGTGCCTTGTTACTTTCACCAGATCTATTGCGCTGAAGATGATGACAGTGCGCTGCGGCTGCTGGCTGATTTTGTGGTTGACCCGACAACGGCAATGCGATCGGTCATCTGCAAAAATGGCCATTGGTATGGCCAGAATTGGCGGATTGTGGCCGGTCAGTTGGAGCAGGACAACCCGCAAGCGTTGGCTGAACAGCTGGAGCAGCTTGCTGAGCAACAGCGTGGACTGGCGCAGGAGCAACAGCAACTGCAACAACAAATCGACTCCTTGCATCAAAACAAAGTGGCGCACCAACAGCAGATAGCGCAGTTGCAACTCCTTCTGCAGCAGCGCCAACAGCAATTGCATCAGGCGCAAACCAACAGCCAGCTGTTCGCTCAGCAACAGCAGCAAGTTACCATCCGGCTCGCGCAAATTGCCGCCGAATCTGCCCAGTTAAACGAGCAATTGACACAGGCAGAGCAGAACCTGACGTTATGGCAACAACAATTACTGGAGTTAGATGAGCAGTTGCTGAAGCAACAGGAAGCGCTGAACGCTCAACAGCAGCGGCAACTGTTGTTGCAGCAGCAATTGACGCAATACCGACAGCAGCATCAGCAACTTAATCAGCAGCAACAACAGTTTGCACTGAGTCAGGTCAGTATCGAACGACAAATCGAAGCCGCCCGCTTGCACCTGCAGCGGACCAAACAGCAACATCAACAGTTGTCAGAGCGGCTGGTAATGCTCAGTGCTCAATTAGAGCTGCTGGATGAACCCGATGGGGCAGGGCAGGAACAGCTGCAGATCCTGCTGCTACAACGCGATGAGGTCGCCGAACAGCAACTACAGCGGCAGAATCTGCAAAGTAGTTTGGAACAGCAGGTTCGAGAGTTAGAACAAGCTCAACACGGTTTGCAGCAGCAGTTGCAAATGAAGCAAAAACAAATTGAAAGTGCAAGGCTCGAAGCTGAAGGATATCGGGTCAGAGCCAATAATATGCTGGAACTATTATCCGAACAAAAAGTCAATTTCAGCGAATTGCAGACGACTTTGCCCAGTGATGCCACTGAATCGGTGTGGCAACAACAGCTGGATAAAACCAGCGATACGCTCAACCGACTCGGCCCGATTAATCTGGCCGCTATTGAAGAATATGCACAGCAGGACGAACGGAAAAAATACCTCGACTTGCAACATGATGATTTAATTGCGGCTTTAGATACGCTGGAAACCGCCATCCGTAAAATTGATCGCGAGACCCGGCAAAAATTTAAGGAGACCTTTGAGCAGGTGAACTCGGGCTTGCAAACGTTGTTTCCAAAAGTCTTTGGAGGCGGCAGTGCTTACCTTGAGTTAACAGATGAAGATTTATTGGAAACAGGTGTGAGTATTATGGCCCGGCCACCTGGTAAAAAAAACAGTACTATTCATTTATTATCCGGTGGAGAAAAAGCGTTAACAGCTTTATCATTGGTGTTTTCAATTTTCCGATTAAATCCAGCACCTTTTTGTATGTTGGATGAGGTCGATGCCCCTCTGGACGACGCTAACGTTGGGCGCTTTTGCAATTTAGTCCGGGAAATGTCAGAAACGGTGCAATTTATTTATATCAGTCACAATAAAATTGCGATGGAAATGGCTACACAGTTGATGGGGGTGACCATGCAGGAGCCCGGCGTATCGCGTGTAGTGGCAGTAGATGTGGAAGATGCCGTGAAAATGGCTCAAGCCTGACAGAACAAAAAGGTAAAAAACGATGGCTGAAGAATTTCGTTATGCATTAATTATCGCTGGTGTGCTTGGCATGGCAGCGTTGGTCGTCCATGGGCTGTGGTCGGCCCGAAAGAGTTCGCACGAAACCAAGAGCCGTTTCTTCCAGGAAGAGAATTCAACGCCAGGCTCTGGTGAAGGGTTTGACGAGTTTGGTGTGGGGAAAATCCGCAAATTGGCGCCAGGCGAAAAACCACAACCTAAACCCGAAGTCGTCAAAGCCCCGCGGGCGAATAAATTACGCGAACCGGTGAAAAAAATTCGCCGCGATGAGATAGAACCACAGTTTTCTGCCGATTTGGAGCGCGAAGAGCCTTCAATCTCGTTCAGCGCCGCGGATGATTATGATGCTGATCCGCAACCATCTTCGAGCGCAGCAGCCGAACCTGTCGCCAGTGAAGTGCTGATCTTGTATGTGTTGATGCCCGAAGGAACAGATATCAATGGCGCTATGCTCTTACCAAGCTTGCTGACCCTTGGTTTCAAATACGGCGAGATGAATATTTTTCACCGTCATCAGGACAGCGCCGGTTCCGGTGAGGTGTTATTTAGCCTCGCCAATATGTTCAACCCAGGGACCTTTGATCTTGAAGAGATGGATAAACTGCAAACCCGGGGTTTAAGCTTATTCATGACCCTGCCAGGCCCTGGCGAAGCGCTGCAGAATTTCAATCTGATGCACAATGCTGCGAAAAAGCTGGCTGAAGAATTCGGTGGCCAGGTACTTGATGGCCAGCGCAGCATGTTGACCGTACAAACAGTACGGCACTATGTTGAACGGATCCGCGAGTTTCAACGTCAGCAACTCTTACGCCAATAAAGCGCTCTGAATACCCTGCGCACCGGAATTTTTTGACCAACGATACACGTCGTTTCGAATGCCTCTGCGCCAACCAACTCAACCCGGCTTGTCCGGGTTTTTTAATCTCTTGCTTTTTTCACCTCGACCCAGTTTTCCTTGCGGATAATTGTTAGAAAGTAACACCTTGGGTTTGCAATAATCATTTGGCTGATATTTTGTACAATGCGAGGTCTCATTCTGGTTGTTAAAGCAGCAAATATAAAAAAATAGTTGTATGTTGGCAAAATTGTATGTTAGAAAGTAACAAGTGGGACTTAGGGTATTGGGCAGTTAGTCAAAGTTTCGCGACCACTGCAGGATGAATGATCAGCAGACTTATCTATTCATCGTCCTTGACGTTTTGGTGTCATCGGCAGCCGTCACTCGCTGCAGTCAGCAAGCGCGTTTTGCGACTGTGGCGTCGCCGCCTACCCAGATTGTCAAGGAAGGAGAGGATAAAGCCTGCGCTAAAATCGAACAATAACCAGAGTGAGTATCACGATGTCAGGAACACAATTTCGTTGTAAACCCCTTAGTTTCGCTATCCGGTGTGCGGTTATCGGCATGGTGCCTTTTTTTGCTGTGGCTCAAAATGACAGCGTTGTCAAGGCGGCTGAAGAGCAGGAAATTGAGAAAATCGAAGTGATCGGTATGCGTGGCAGCGTGATCACAGCACAAGAGTTAAAACGCCAGGCCAATACGGTAAAAGATGTTATCAGTGCCGATGATATCGGTGCCTTACCGGATAAAAGCGTCACTGAGGCATTGATGCGGGTTCCCGGTGTCACTATCGAACGTTTTATGTCATCAGATGATCCCAACCATTTTGCTGCAGAAGGCACGGGCGTGGTGGTGCGGGGACTGGACCGGGTACGCAGTGAAATTAACGGCCGGGACGCCTTTAGTGCCAGTACCGGTGGCGGCTTGAGTTATGAAGATATTCCCGGTGAATTGTTAGGCCGTATCGAGGTCGTGAAAAATCAGACGGCCGATTTAATCGCCGGTGGGGTGGCAGGTACCGTGAATCTGGTCACCCGCAAGCCATTTGATAGCGCCGGTTTTTTCGGAACCGCTTCTGTGAAAGGGAGTTATGCCGATCATCGTGAAGCCTGGACACCCATTGGTTCCGTGGTCGTCAGTAATCGCTGGCAAAGCGCGATCGGTGAATTCGGCGCATTGCTGGCCGCGTCATCGTCAGATTATAAGGATCGCGGCGACGGTGTTGCGCTGGGGAATTATTACGAACGCAGTGCCAGCGCCCGTGAAATGCCGCAGTTTGGTAATTTTGGGACTGAATTACCTAACTATCGGGGGCAAACTAAATTTGTCCCTGCCGATGCTTCCATCCGCAGTGCTGATTCAGAGCGAAGCCGCCGGGGCGTGACCAGTTCTTTGCAATTTAGAAATAACGATAATACGTTGGAAGTGCTGGCGGAATTTATTAGCTCCCGAGCCGGTTTATCCTGGGATGAGCGAGTGATTCAACAAGGCGAACAAGGCTTTAATGTCAACCCGAACGAAGTTCAGGTTGCCAATGCGACCTTCGATTCAAAGAATTTCATGACTGCCGGCACCTTGCTGATGAACAATCGATCGCTGGCGCAAACCCGCTGGCGCGATACCGACCAATGGGTCGAAGACGCCAGTTTACGTCTGAGCTACCGTCCGACTGAGAAGTTAACCCTGGCCTTTGATTATCAACACATCCGCTCTGAATACGATGTAATTGATTACACCATCAACAACAGCTTTGAAAACAATGATTTGTCTTTTGACATTAACGGCAATAAGCCGATGGTTGATTTTCTTGGCAAAAATCTGACCTCGCCATTGGCACCGGCGCCGTTCAGTGAAATGTACCTCAATTCAGCCATGGATAAAGAAGATGACACCGATGCGGAATCGGATTCATTCGCTTTTGACGGCACCTACCAGCTGGATCATCAGTGGCTGACTTCGTTCCAGTTTGGTGGATACGCTTCGACCAAAAAGCAAATAAAAAGGGATTCCAGCTGGAACTGGGGAGAAATGGCCAACGGTACCTGGCAGCCATACTCGGATGGCGGCCAGGCAACAGCTTACACCGGAACCGCGGCCAGGCCGGGTCATCCTGAGTTGTATGAAGTCTATACCTTTAACGCGAACAACTTCCATGGTGGTGGTGTCTTGAGCCGCGATCAAAGTATCTTGTTTGCAAGGATTGAGGATATCCGGAATTGGCAGGATTATCATCGCAACAACAAAAAAGCCGGGTTTGCCACCTTTACCCAGCTCCGCGACCGGAATTGTGTCACGCTATCGGGCACTTGTGAGCTCCAGGGCGCTTATTTACCCTCTGAGATTTCCAGCAGTAAAGAACAACGTCGTGAGTTTTACACCCAGCTCAATTTCGAAAATCCGGAATTGGCCTATCCGATCCGCGGGAATGTCGGTTTGCGCCATGTCAGCTGGCAAGTCGAATCTGATGGCGCGACACAGTTCCCGGAGCCGATCCCGGGCTGGAATGCTGCCAAAAGAGCCAATTACACGGCAGATCAGCTGGCCTATCAGAACCATTTGAATACCGAACTCATGTATGTCAAAGGAGAGAAATACACCAAGGTCCTGCCCAGCTTTAACCTCAGCGTGGAAGTGCGGGATGACCAAATCGTCCGGTTGGCCGTTTCGGAAAATATCTTTTTGCCAAGTTTTGAAAACTTCCGCTATTTCCGTACCATCGTCGAGTCCCACACTGAACCTCGTGGTCCAAACGGGCAGGCCTTACCTTATGAAAATATTGGTTTTGATGGCGTGAGCGGAAATCCACGGAATATCAAACCAGAAGAAGCGTTGAGTATCGACGCGACCTACGAATGGTATATGTCCGAAAGTAACTCGCTGACCTTGAGTTTATTCCGCAAAGAGCTGAAAAATTTAATCCGCAAACGTTTATATACCGAGGAAGTCTTAAACGAGTTGGCGAACGTGACGATGCCGGTGAATTTCCAGACCGATACCAATGAAGGTTCAGGGACTTTACAGGGTTATGAAGTGGCTTATACCCAGTTCTTTACCGACTTGCCAGATCTGTGGTCTGGTCTGGGCATGGCAGTGAACTACACCAAAATTAAGCAAACGGATGTCGATGATAAAGTTGGTTTTGGTGTTGGAACTATCGGTGCCGGCGGCCGGAACCGCTTCCGCGCCTTTAACAATCTGCCATTGCCGGGATTTTCCGATGACACCCTCAACCTAACGGCGATGTACGAGAAAAATGATATTTCTGCCCGGCTGGCCTGGAACTGGCGTTCGGAGTATCTGCTTACCCGTCGTGATGCAGACTTATTTGCGCCGGTGATTGCCCAGGCAACGGGGCAGTTGGATATGTCGGTCGGTTACCATTTAACACCAGATATCAAAGTGGGTCTTGAAGCAACGAACCTGCTGGATGAAATTATCAAAACCAAAATGATCTATAACCAGGCGGGGGATACCACCTTGCGCAATCAGTTCAAGACCGATCGACGGTTAGGGGTTTATGTCAGCGCGAAATTCTAGTGTTTTGCTGCACCTTGACCTGACTGAATTAGTCTGATTTAAATAGCTGAACACACCCGTCAGCAGCCGGATGGCTGGCGGGTTTTCTGCCCCAGTGCAAGTGCATGCCAATCAATTCTTAGCTACCCCTTGCAACAGAGCCAACAAATCCTCATCCTATACCGCAGTTTTCCTGGCTCTTCGAGTTTTACGCCGATGTCTGATGTGCAAAACCAGATTGATCAACTGCGTCAGCAGTTGAATTTCCATAGTTATCAGTACTATGTACTGAATGAATCCAGTATTCCGGATGCCGATTATGATCAGCTCTACCAGCAATTACAGCAGTTGGAGCAACAACATCCAGAGTTGGTCACCCCCGATTCGCCGACGCAAAGAGTCGGTGCCAAGCCATTGGATAAATTTGGCCAGGTGAGCCATCAAATTCCCATGTTGTCCTTAGATAACGCCTTTGACGATGCCGATTTTAGTGCTTTTTGTCAGCGGATGGCTGATCGGCTGGATCAACAAAGCGGGTTTTCATTTTGCGCTGAGCCAAAGCTGGATGGTCTGGCGGTCAGTATTCGGTATGAACAGGGCGTGCTGACGCAGGCGGCAACCCGTGGCGATGGCTTCACCGGGGAAGATATCACCAGCAATGTCAAAACCATCCGTAGTATTCCGCTAAAGTTACATGGCGATTTCCCACCGGTCCTTGAAGTGCGTGGTGAAGTCTTTCTACCGCTGGCTGGGTTTGACAAGATGAATGCTGAAGCCAGAGTGCGTGGCGAGAAGATTTTTGCCAATCCACGAAATGCGGCGGCGGGAAGTTTGCGCCAGTTAGATCCAAAAATCACCGCCAGCCGGCCCCTGAGTTTTTATGCTTATGCAGTTGGGGCAGTGGAGGATCCGGCCTCGATATTAAATAGCAGTAGCCATTATCAGCGGTTACAGCAGCTGAAAAGTTGGGGATTGCCGGTTTGTCCTGAAATCCAGCTGTGTCAGGGCGAAGCTGCGGCACTTGACTATCACAAAGCGATTTTGGCGCGGCGCGCCGATTTGGCGTACGAAATTGATGGCGTGGTGTTAAAAGTTGATGCGCTGGCGCAGCAACTGGCCCTTGGTTTTGTCTCCCGTGCCCCGCGTTGGGCGGTTGCCTTTAAGTTTCCGGCGCAGGAGAAAACCACCCGTTTGTTAGATGTCGACTTTCAGGTCGGCCGCACCGGCTCCATTACTCCGGTGGCCCGACTGGAGCCGGTGTCGGTGGGTGGCGTCACTGTTTCCAACGCCACACTGCATAACCAGGATGAAATCAACCGCTTGGGGATTGCGATCGGCGATACGGTGATTGTCAGGCGGGCCGGGGATGTGATCCCGCAAATTGTTGCTGTGGTTTTAGAACAACGGGGGGAGACCAAACCTATCGTCTTTCCGGAACATTGCCCGGTTTGCCAATCCGATGTCGAGCGGATCGAGGGCGAAGCCGTGACCCGATGCACTGGCGGACTCTACTGCGCGGCGCAGCGTAAAGAAGCGCTAAAGCATTTTGTGGCGCGTAAAGCGCTGGATATTGAAGGGCTTGGCGACAAATTAATTGAACAATTGGTCGACGGGCAACTGGTTCAAACCCCTGCCGATATCTTTAAACTCGATATGCCAGCACTGGTTGGACTGGAGCGGATGGGCGAAAAATCAGCCTTGAAACTATTGCAGGCGATCGCCGGAGCAAAGACAACCACTTTGCCGCGTTTTATTTATGCGCTGGGGATCCGCGACGTCGGGGAAGCCACGGCGTTAAATCTGGCGCAACACTTTCGCAGTCTGATGGCTTTGCAGCAAGCTAATCTGGAACAGTTACTGGCGGTGCCCGATGTGGGGGCGGTGGTTGCAGGGCGCATTTTGCATTTTTTCAAGGATGAACATCAGCAGCAGGTGGTCAGCGAATTAGTCGAAGTCGGGTTGCATTGGCCGGATCTGGCCGCCAGAGTCGAAACGGCGCAGCCACTCCAAGGCCAAACGGTGGTGTTGACCGGGACATTAGCCAGTATGGGACGCGATGAAGCCAAAGAAAAATTACAACAGCTCGGCGCGAAAGTTGCCGGCTCGGTCTCGGCGAAAACGCATGCGGTGATTGCCGGCGACAATGCGGGTTCAAAACTGGCCAAGGCGGCTGAGTTGGGTGTCGCGGTCTGGACGGAACAACAGATGTTGGATTTGTTTGCCGAGCATGACCTGTAACGGCCGGAGCTTGCCATGAGCGATAAACCAAAAGTTTATGCGGATTTACCGCTGTTGGATCAAGATGGTTTACATCGGATCCCAATGCGGTTTTATCTGTTGCTGCTGGTGTTACTTCGCCCCTATTTATGCTGGATTGTGACCTTAACTTTGCCGGTCGAACAACGCGCCATGCTCAGTTACATCTATCCGCACAGCAGTGATTTTGTCCGGGCTTGTGGTATCGCCCTCCCGGTTGTATTGATCCTGGCGGCGCTGACCCAGCGGGTTCCTTTTGATATGAAACTAAAACGCGGTCGGGCCAAGACGTTTTGGTTTGCTATCTGGCGCCAGAGCCGCTGGGCGTTGTTGCTGGTGTGCGCGGTTGATTTATATTGGACAGTCAGCCACTTACCTCCTTATGTGACCGTCACCGCGCCCTGGTTATTGCTCGTGCCGCTGGCGCTGGTGCTGGGACTTGGCTGGTTAGTTCGCAGTCGGCGTTTACCACTGATTTTCACCGAATGGCCGGAAGACAAAATTGCCTGATCCTGCTCGGGTGCTAAGACAAGGGCGCCAGATGTTTTTGCTTTAATTGCTCAAAACGCCGGCTTTGTTCAGGATTTAATTTGCCTTTTTCAATGGTATTTAAACAGGATTGGATCAAGGCTTGTCGTTCTTTGGGTGCATTCTGCTGCGGAGCCAGCAATAGACTTTGCAGCAAATTCAGTGCGATGCCAGTATTTTTCGGTAGTAGCCTAAAGGCATGCGAAAATGCCGCCAAGGCAGCTTGCCAGTTGCCGTGTTGAAAGTGCATGACCGCAATATTGTTGAGTTCGCGAGGTGCTGTCGAAAGTTCTGCGCGTTCGCTGCGCTCTTGTTCCAGATAGCTTTTCAGATAAGGATCTGTTTGTTGGTGCTGACAATACTCCGTGATCCGATCAAACCAGGATTTCGAGAGCTGGGTTAAACCGACTTCATGCAACGCTTTGGCTTTGTCCAGAGCATCTTCAATATTGTCGATATGCACAGGCTGGTTATCCAGCTCTTCCAGCATCTTTTGTGCTTTATCTTTATGATCTCTGAGATATTGGAGTCTGGCCTGGATCACCAGCTGTTGCGGTTTCAAATCTGCATCAGGAAACTGGCTACGCATCGTACTCAGACATTCAGTTGCTTGTTTACTCAGGCGGTTGGTCTCGCCATCTTCATCAACGCTCACGGCAAAGTCGATACAGGCCCGCGCCAGATTGAGATAAAGATCCGGCTGTTCATACATCGAAAATCGGGCAAATTTCAACATATCGCGAGCGGTTTTGTATTGGCGCTCGTAATCGTGATTCAGTCGTGATAGCTGCAAAAGTTTCTGTTGGCGAAACAAGTTACGTGGCGCGAGTTGGGTTGCTTGTTCCAGATGCTGCTGCGCAGCAATAAACTCTTTGGCCTGAAACTCTTGTTCGGCGAGCTGTTCCAAAACAAACAATTTACTTTCGCCGCGCATTTCCAACTGTTGCATCTGCGCATTGGCCAGCTCAATTTCGCCATTGCCGCGCAATGCCTTCACAAGACCGATCCGCGCCCAACCAAAAGATTGCACCGAGAGCACTGACTGGAAAAATTGCCGGGCCTTGGTATATTCCGCGAGCTCCAGTAGCAAATCACCTTTAAATCGCAGTAACACCGGTACCAGTTTGGGCGTTTTCCCCTGAGCCAACATCTGGTCAAGTTGCTGTAAGGCGCGATCCGGACGGCCATTTTCCAGCCACTGATAAATCGGGCGTAATTCGAGTTTACGTTTCAGTACCCGTTCAATCCGGTTTTGCAAATCCCGCATCGTATAAGGTTTGGCAAGAAATTCATCCGGTTGTAGTTCCAGTACACTGTAAACCAGCGACGGATCGGTTTCAGCGCTGATGAAAATAAAGCCGGTACTGAGTTTTTGCAGTCGGCGAACTTTCAATTCTTCATACAGCTGATAACCATCTTTCCCTTGCTGCAGGTTAAATGAGCAGATGATCAGATCAAATTGCCGCTCTTTACAGAGGGCGAGGGCGGTTTGAGCTTTGTCGGTAAAATGGACTTGGCTATAGCCAAGTTTTTCCAGGGTATAACGCAGATAGTTTTGTGCCAGCGCCTGTTCGTCAATGATCAGGATTGTCATTTCGCGGCTGAGCGTCTGATCCATTCGATAGCAAGCATCTGGCGATAAGAGGTGTTCCTACTATAGCAGGCGGCCAATGGAGTTGAAACCATCTCGGATGTCCCAGGCGCAGCAGCGAGGTTTTTACACTCTGAATACAGAAGGTTACATTGTGACTGACACCATTTAGCTAGGCTGGTTGCGATGTCCAACAATCAGGATTTCAGAGAAAAATGAATCACAAAAATCAGCGTCGCGGCTATAGCGCGATGTTTTATGCAGTATGCGGTGCGCTATTGCTGCAAGGTTGTAAAGTCGAAGTCAATCAACCGGACCAACCGGTGAAGCTTGAGTACAACTTCACTCAGGGCCAACAAAACTGGCAGGCCGGTTTTGCCGATTATGATCCGGCGCAAGCTGACATTTTCGAACTAGCATCTGGCATTAAAACCTTGCCTACCGGATTCAGCGGCACCGGCTATCAGCTTGCCGGGCATAACCGCAGTGATGATTTGTTTATGTTTTTAAAGCGTCGGATCACTGGCTTATCACCGTCAAGCCGCTATCAGGCCAGCATCCGGGTGAGCTTTTTGTCGCACGCGGGCGCTGACTGCATGGGAATTGGTGGTGCGCCTGGTGAATCGGTATACCTGCACTTTGGATTTGCCGATATTGAACCTAAGCAGGTTGGCTACAACCTCAATGTCGCGAAAGGGAATCAATCGCAGGATGGCACCCATTCCAAAGTACAGGGTAACATTGCGGTCAAAGACCTCCCTTGTGACGGCAGCAAATATCAATCTAAAACTTTAACTTCAACCGCCAGCAGCAGTGTACAGTTCACCACCCAAAGTGATGGCTCGATCTGGATTTTTACCGGCACGGATTCGGGGTATGAGGGCAAGACCACTTTGTATTATCAGAAAATCGAACTGGAACTGAAACCGTTATAGTGGTTTATTGCTCGTTAACTCTGGTGGTCTCACCAGAGTTAACGGTACATGGCCAGTCTCAGGTTCAAGCATCGGATAGCGTTATCGAGCTATAAATAATGCGGCAACAAATGCAAATGATGGTGAAAATTAGCCAGTGACGGTGGAAAACGGCAAAGGAATTGGTGGATGGTACTGGGATCGAACCAGTGACCCTCGCCTTGTAAGGGCGATGCTCTCCCAGCTGAGCTAACCATCCTGGGGTATAACATTGTATTGCAGATTTTGGTGGATGGTACTGGGATCGAACCAGTGACCCTCGCCTTGTAAGGGCGATGCTCTCCCAGCTGAGCTAACCATCCCGGGTATTTATTTTGGTAACCAAGAAGATTGATTTGGTGGATTGTACTGGGTTCGAACCAGTGACCCCCGCCTTGTAAGGGCGGTGCTCTCCCAGCTGAGCTAACAATCCATGGGAAATCAATTTCTTACCAGCATTTCTATCCAATAAAATATGGCAAAAAGCTGTTCAACGTTATGGTGGATTGTACTGGGTTCGAACCAGTGACCCCCGCCTTGTAAGGGCGGTGCTCTCCCAGCTGAGCTAACAATCCGCAGCAACGTTCGGCCGTCATTATAGGGGGCAGACAAACGCTGTCAATCATATTTTAAGTTTTTGCTGCTGTCTGCTGTAAAAGTAGTCACTTTAATCAGTTAGCGAAAAATCTGCTGCAATGCCAGGCCGAACAACAGTGCAAGAACCGCGCTTGATTGCTACAATAGCCGCAATTTTTCGACTGACTTACTGGATTAATCATGTCAATTGTTTCCCGTTTTGCACCAAGCCCTACCGGCTATCTGCATGTCGGTGGTGCCCGTACCGCATTATTTAGCTGGTTATACGCCCGAAAATATGGCGGCACTTTTATTCTGCGGATTGAAGATACCGATTTAGAACGTTCCACTCAGGCATCGGTGGATGCCATTTTAGATGGGATGAACTGGTTGGGGCTGGATTGGGATCAAGGTCCGTTTTATCAAACAAAACGGTTTGATTTATATAAAGAAGTGGTAGCGCAGTTACTCGCTGAAGGCAAAGCATATAAGTGTTTTTGCACGGTTGAAGAGGTTGATGCAATGCGCGAAGCACAAGCTGCTGCTGGCGAAAAGCCCAAGTATAACGGTATGTGGCGTGATCGGACCGACCATCCAACCGACAAACCTTATGTCATCCGTTTTAAAAACCCGCTCGATGGCGTAGTGGTGATCGACGATTTAATTAAAGGGCGCATCGAAGTTGCCAATGCTGAACTGGATGATTTAATTATTGCCCGCAGTGATGGTACCCCAACCTACAATCTGACTGTGGTGGTCGACGACTGGAAAATGGGCGTCACCCATGTTATCCGTGGCGACGACCATGTCAATAACACGCCCCGGCAGATGAATATTCTGGCCGCTTTGGGGGCGACGATTCCAAAATATGCCCACGTACCGATGATTTTAGGGGACGACGGTAAACGTCTATCTAAACGTCATGGCGCTGTTGGTGTGATGCAATACCGCGACGACGGTTATCTGCCGGAAGCGTTGTTAAACTATCTGGTCCGTCTTGGCTGGTCGCATGGTGATCAGGAAATTTTCAGTCTGGAAGAATTAGTCCAGATTTTTGACCTCGCAGACTGTAACCGCGCGCCCTCGGCATTTAACACTGAAAAGCTGCAATGGTTAAATCAGCATTATATCCGCAACTCAGATCCGGCTTATGTTGCTAAACATTTGCAATGGCATGTCACGGCACAAAAGTTAGATATCAGCGAAGGCCCAACGTTGGAGCAGTTGATTGCTGTGCAAGGCGAGCGGGTGAAAACGTTAAAAGAAATGGTGGAAATCAGCCGTTATTTCTTCGAAGACTTTAGTGAATTTGAAGAAAATGCTGCCAAAAAGCATCTTCGTCCGGTGGCGGCAGAGCCACTGCAGGCAGTGCAACAAGCCTTAGCTGCGGTCACCGAGTGGACCGCGGAGCAGATCCAGGCTGCGATTCATGGCGCAGCCGAAAGTTTGGGCTTAGGCATGGGGAAAGTCGGCATGCCGCTGCGTGTCGCGGTCACCGGTGGCGGCAATTCGCCGTCGTTGGATCTGACCTTAGCCCTGATTGGCAAAAGCCGTTGTCTGGCACGGATTGATCTGGCGCTTGCCTATATCCGTCAACGTGGTGACACGGCCTGATTCAGGTTTTGAAAAGTTGATTTGCCAAAGCCAGTCCGTGACTGGCTTTTTGTTGGCTTTAAATTTTAAGGGTGATAGCGGTCTTCAAGTCCGGTTGTCCCCGCTCAGAGAGAAAAAATGCAGTTGAATACCCTTGTGAAGACTAGTAAAAAGAATACACGCAACAGCCTCCGATGGCTGCAGCTTGCTGTGGTAGGTTTAGTCCTGCCACTGCAGGTGCTCGCGACAGACACGGTACAAGCCATCCCTTTTGCGGCATCCAGTTTGCCAGCTGAAAGATTAAAACCAGCTCAGACTTTTCAACAGTTAAAAATGACCGAAACAGGTATCGGCGGTTCGAGTGCTCAGCCCGATGGGCAAAGCTATAAGCCGTGGGGGGGCGATATTGAATTGGGTCTGGTGCTCAGCAGCGGTAATACCGAATCAACCGCGGTACGCGCCAATGCCGAATTACAACATGAGATGAAAGATTTTCGGAATAAATACCTCATTCAGACATTATTTCAGCGCAACAGCCGTTTTGATCAGAATACCAACAGCAAAACCAGTTATACCACGGGCCAGCGCTTAAATCTGGTTGGGCAGAGCAACTACAAATTTCATCGCAGTGAGTTTAGTATCTTTGGTCGTGGCGCCTATCTGAATGACCGCTATGGTGCATTCCGTGAGCAGGCGTCGATTGCCGCGGGTTCGGCGATGCGTATTTTTGAGCAAGGCGACAGTTACTGGGATGTGGAAACCGGACCAGGTTTTGCGCATCAGGAAACTTCCGCTGGCGAACGCAGTACCGGTATTATCTGGTACGCCGCGACCAACCTGGACTACCGATTGAATGAACACAACAGTTTTCGCCAATCACTGGAGTGGTCGGTATCGCTCGATGGCAAAAACTCCAGCTGGTTAAGCCGCAGTGCCTTTACCTCGCAGGTCAGTGGCCGGTTGTCGATGCGTCTTGGCTTTAATGTGAAATACGACTCAAGTCCGGGTGAATTCCGCTCGAAAACGGATACTGAAACCTCAGCGACCTTGGTGTATTCGTTCTGATAGATGAAGCCTGGAATACCTTTGAGATGAACTTTTTTGATTGATGGGCGAAGGCGCTTCGCTGTTCGCCTCTATCGCTAAGGAATTGTTCAGGCTAAAGCAAAGTAGGGTGGGTAAGCGAAGCGTCACCCACCATTTTAATAACCTTAGTGCAATACCCGTGCTTTTAACGTGCCCGGAATGGCTTTGAGTTCATTCAACGCCAGCTCGTGGTCAAGGCTGTCGATATCAATCACCACATAACCAATTTCAGCATTGGTTTGCAGATACTGACCGGAAATGTTGATCCCATGTTTGGCAAAGGCTTCGTTGATTTTGGTCAGCATCCCAGGTTGGTTCTTGTGAATATGCAATAATCGAGAACGGCCTTTGTATTCCGGCAGCGACACTTCCGGAAAATTGACTGCCGATAAGGTCGAACCGTTGTCCGAATATTTCACCAGCTTACCGGCCACTTCGTAGCCAATATTTTCCTGCGCTTCCTGCGTGGAACCGCCGATATGCGGGGTCAGGATCACGTTATCAAAAGCGCGCAGTGGCGATTCGAATTCTTCATCATTTCCGGTGGGTTCGACTGGGAAAACATCAATCGCTGCGCCGGCCAGTTTATTTGCTGCCAACGCTCGCGCCAGTGCGTCGATATCAACTACGGTGCCGCGGGAGGCGTTGATCAGCACAGCACCATGCTTCATTAAATCCAGCTCAGCTTCGCCAATCATATTCTGAGTTTGTGGCGTTTCCGGCACATGCAAAGTCACTACATCAGAGGTTTTTAGCAAGGTAGCCATATCCACTTGCGTCGCATTGCCCAGCACCAGTTTGTCTTCGATATCGTAAAACTGCACCCGCATCCCGATATTTTCCGCCATGATTGAAAGCTGTGTACCGATATGACCATAGCCGATAATCCCCAAGGTTTTGCCGCGGGCTTCGTAAGACTGAGTGGCGGTTTTTTGCCACTCGCCACGGTGGGCAGCCGCATTGCGCTGTGGGATCCCGCGCAATAGCATGATGATTTGGCCTAAAACCAGCTCTGCAACAGAGCGGGTATTGGAAAACGGCGCATTAAACACCGGAATGGCGCGGGCCAGTGCAGCGTCTAAGTCGACCTGATTGGTTCCGATACAGAAACAACCAATCGCCACCAGCTTGCTCGCCTCGTTGAGGACTTTTTCAGTCAGTTGGGTCCGTGAACGGATACCAATAAAATGCACGTCTTTAATTTTTTCAATCAGTTCTGCTTCGGACAACGAGGTCTTCAGATATTCAATATTGCTATAACCCTGATTTTTGAAACTCTGCACCGCACTTTGGTGCAAACCTTCGAGCAGCAAAATTTTGATTTTGTCTTTCGGCAGTGAGTACTTTTCCATCTTCATTTCTCTTTAATGTTGCAAAATTCGGTTGACCAAAATGGGTCAAAAAGGTTGTTGTTTACGTGGACAACGTCAGGGTCTTTTGACCGCTGTATTCTTATTTTTATTTGGAATTCAGTACTTTGGTGCCATCGGCAGTGCCGACCAATACCAAATCAGCAGCACGACTGGCAAAAATGCCGTTGGTCACCACGCCAGTAATTTGATTGATCTGTTGCTCTAAAGCCACCGGCTCGGTGATTTTTAAATCAAATACATCAAGAATGATATTGCCGTTGTCGGTCACCACGGCTTCGCGCCAGACCGGACGACCGCCTAATTTTACCAGTTCACGGGCGACATAATTGCGCGCCATCGGAATGACTTCGACTGGTAACGGAAAGTTGCCCAATACGTCTACTTGTTTGGTGCTATCAACAATACAGATAAACTTTTGTGCGACTGCTGCGACAATTTTCTCACGGGTCAGAGCTGCACCGCCGCCTTTAATCATCTGGTGAGCCGGGTTAATCTCATCAGCACCATCAACGTAAACGCTAAAACTTTCAATATCATTTAAATCGAGCACTTCGATGCCCAAAGCACGCATTTTTTCCGTGCTTTGAATGGAACTGGACACTGCCCCTTTGATTTCCGATTTAATCGAGGCGAGGGCATCAATAAAATGATTGACGGTGGAACCTGTGCCGACACCAACAATGGTGTGGCGCGGGATAAAGTCTAACGCCGCCCAGGCAGCATTTTTTTTCATTTCATCTTGCGTCATCGGAATTCCGGAAAGTTTTAGCCATAAAGACGGATATTATATCGAAAGCACTGCGCGGTAACAGTGCAAAATTGCCTTAGTTGCAGAAAATCTATAGTACGGGGGCGCAGTGCGACGCTGAAGCGATGAATCGAAAGTCTGGTTACCGGGCGATGATGAATCCAGCCGAAACATCGGCGATAAAAAAACGCTTCCGAAGAAGCGTTGTTTGCAGGTTTGAAATCAGGCTGAATTTTGTTTGGATCTGACTCTGAAGTCGTGCAGTAGAGACAGCACCACATAGACCAGCACCACCGGCACCAAGCCATACATGATGCCATCTTGTAATTGATCCAGATAAGGTTTGGCCAGCGCCATCGCAATCAGATACCAGGTGTATGCCGCATACAGCAGTAGGAATAATGCACCTTCGATCCGGTTCAGCAGCGCACCGGCAAAAAAGAACGGGACGCAAAGCATCGCCACCGCCAACATGACCGGAATATCGATTTGTGCCAGCTGCGAGCCAACGAGCAATGGTGTTGGCGACACCACTCCGGAAATACCCAACACACAAACAATATTAAAGATATTACTACCAACCACGTTGCCAACGGCGATATCACGTTCACCTTTGAGCGCAGCAACCACCGAGGTCATCATTTCCGGCATTGAGGTACCGATAGCAACAATGGTCAGACCGATCACTGCTTCGCTTACGCCCCAGGCGGTGGCAAGTTGCACTGCGCTGTCGACCAGCCAGCCGGAACCAAAGACCAACAGGAACAGACCTGCTAATACAAAAAGCATGCTTTGCCAGGCGGGATGTGGTTCAGCGAGCAGCTCCTGCACTTCTTCATCACCCAAATTGGTGCCTTGCTTTTTCCCCTGCCAGAATAAAAACCAGGTGTAGCTCACCAAGGCAACCACCAGCACGCCAGCTTCAATTTTACTGAGCTGACCATCCTGCACCATCATCACCAGTAACACCGACAAGCCGACCATAATCGGGACGTCCTGACGAATAAGCTGTTTTGAAATCATTAAAGGCAAAATAACGGCGGACACACCTAAAATCAGCAACACATTGACAATATTACTGCCGACGACATTCGCCACTGCCAGTTCAGCTTCACCTGAAAAAGCCGCTTTGACGCTCACAGCAAGTTCTGGCGCACTGGTGCCAAACGCCACCACTGTTAGACCTATCACTAATGCCGGAATGCCAAAAGCAGCAGCCAGCCGTGCCGCACCTTTGACTAATAAATCAGCACCAATAATCAACATTACCAGGCCTGCGGCCAAAATCAGCCAGGTCATCATCAGGATTGTCCTCTCTCATTGCAAATGAGCGCTCAGCCTACTGAGATCACTTTGAAAATACAACGTGCGTTGCATGATAAAAACGCTTTGGCGTTGCTTCTGGATCAAAATTGCACAGTGGCGGCTGGCATCCATAGGAAAAAACCGCCAATGAGGCGGTTTTCGGGTTGTCCAAGTGGCGGCGCAGTGATGGCGGCTATTTCACCAGACTGAGTTTGTAGCCGCTTGCGGCATAAAAATCCGGTTCAGCCACCAACAGGTAGTGACTCCCTGCAGTCAGTTTGACTAACTCGGTTTGTGCCAGCAGGATTTTATTGTTGTTGGCATCTTTGTGCACAATATACATCGTGTATTCACCGACCGGCAGTGCGACGGCGCTTTGTGAAGCATAATTGAGCGTGCTGATAAAATTGCTGGTCGTTTCCATGGTTTGGCCCGGTTTCACAAAGTAGACGCTGATTTGGCTAAATTCCGGGATCACGTTCACGACATTAAAGTTAAAGTCGAAGACTTGCGGCAGTTTGCTATCGGTCAGCGTGATGGCCGCCGCTTTTTCTGCTGCATCAAGATAAAACACCACCGTTTTTACGGCGCCCTGATTCAGCGTCACCAGGCCGTTACGCATCACCAGCTGATTATCCTGATCCGACAAGGATACCCGGTAATCACCGGCCACAGTTTCGATGTAGGGACTGAGGGTATCGGCCGCTAAGCCACTAAAGATCGGCGCTGCCGAGAGTTCACCTAAATGGATATTGGCGGGGTTGACCTGATCGATACTGTTGTAAACCCGAAACTGGGCGTTGGCGTTGATATCTTCTAATGTCGTGACGCTGGTGGTGTTACCTATCACATCGATCGCGAACTTCCCGCTGCCTGGTCCAACCGCCGCACGCGCCACCAGCACATATTCGGTCAGATAACTCAGCGCAATCGGATCCGATTCAAACAAGACCGTCCTCGCGCCACCTTCGGTGAGATAAAGCTTATACGTATCGACATCCAGAGTTTTTGCCGCAGTGATGGTTTTATAGCCGGCACTGCCCACCAGGACCGCTTCGGCAAAAGTTTTTTCGGCATCGCCAAGGTAAAGATCGTAGGTTTTGCTGTTGTTGATCAGATTTACCAGGATGGTTTTAAATTGGTCATCCAAAGTGTCATCGCGGCGGAATGTCAGGTGCAATAGTTCCGGACTGGCGTAATCTCCGGTCAGGAGCAGCAGTGTTTTTTGACTATTTTGCAGTTCCGCTTTGTCGGTCAACACTGTGGTGACACTGCCCGATGTTGCGGTGAAATTGAGTTTTAAGGTGTAACTACCGGCATCCATCGACTGCAGTGGTGTGCTATCGGCAAAACCGGCGCTGCCGATCGCAATATCACTACTACTGCTCGTGCTGGTCAGGTTGGCAACCAGCGCGGTCGTGGCACTATTGGCGGAGCCATTGTAAAACTGCAGGTAAGCATTTGGGTAGGTGGCTGATTCATCAGAGGAACTTCCACCACAACCGGTTAAGCATAAACTGGTACAAACAAGGGTAAGCAAGGACACTATTTTCATAAAATTCTCTATCCGGATATGCCAAAAAGCAGACATAGGAACAGAATTTTTGTGCTTAGTTGCCGCTTTTACCCAGCTTTACCCGGCTAAACCTTTCTTAACACAAGGCGGAATCGGACGCCAATCAGGCATGCTGCTGCGAACATCCCTGGATGTTCGCAGCAGCGCATGTTCAGATGTGGTGCCAGGGATGCCGTCGTTAAGCCTTTACGGCCTGTTGTTCGCGCTGCTGTAAGGCCCAAAGCTCTGCGTAATAGCCCTGTTGCGCCAATAACTGGTGATGCGTTCCCTGTTCGACCACCTTGCCTTGTTGCAGCACAACAATTAAATCGGCATCAACCACCGTGGATAAACGATGGGCAATCACCAATGAGGTGTGGCCGGTCGCCACTTCACGCATTGCACTTAAAATGGCACTTTCACTTTGTGAATCCAGCGCCGAGGTGGCTTCATCAAAAATCAGGATCGGCGAGCGTTTTAATAAAACCCGGGCGATGGCAATCCGTTGTTTTTCGCCACCCGATACTTTGAGACCCCGCTCGCCAACCAAGGTGGCGTCGCCTTGTGGCAGGCTTTGGACAAAGGGACGCAAATGAGCTAAGTCGATGGCTTGCTCAATCTCGGCTGCGGTTGCCTGTGGATTTCCATAAGCAATATTGTCGCGGATGCTGCTGTTAAACAGCACCGTATCCTGCGGCACAATAGCAATCGCCTGGCGCAGACTATCCAGCGTTAGACTGCGGATCTCCTGACCATCAAGGTAAATGTGGCCGCCTTGAACATCATAAAAACGGTATAACAACCGCGCCAGGGTACTTTTCCCTGCGCCGGAGCTTCCGACCACCGCAACTTTTTGACCGGGCGCGATCTTCAGGTTGAATTGCTGCAAAATCGTACGCTCGGCCTGATAGCCAAAACGCACGTCGCGAAATTCAATGCTGGCTTGTTGCAGTTGCAGCACCTGTGCGTCCGGCGCATCAACGATGCTGGCTGGACGTTGCAGCAAACCCAACATGTTTTCTAAATCCGTTAAAGCCCGGCGAATTTCCCGGTAAACAAAGCCTAAGAAATTCAGCGGGATAAACAATTGGATCATATAGGCATTCACCATCGCCAGGTCACCGAGGGTCAGTTCCTTATCCAGCACGCCGGTGGCGGCGAGCCACATCATCAGGGTAATTGCAAACGCAATAATCAGTGCTTGTCCGGAGTTGAGGGTCAGTAGCGACATGCGGTTTTTTAGCTTGGCCGTTTCCCACTTGGTCAGAAACTGGTCGTAGATCTGCGCTTCATAAGCCTCATTATTAAAATACTTGACCGTTTCGTAGTTCAGCAGACTATCGACCGCCCGGGTATTGGTGGCGGAGTCGGCCTGATTGGCTTCGCGGATAAATTTATTGCGCCATTCAGTCACTGCAACGGTAAACCAGATATAAAAACTTACGGCGACCGCGGTGATCAGCGCATACCAGAATGAAAACAGTCCCCAGAAAATTGCGGCGACCAGCACAATTTCCAGCAAGGTCGGGACGATGTTGAACATCATAAACCGCATCAGAAAACTCAGGCCATTGGTACCACGTTCGATATCCCGGCTAATGCCGCCGGTATTCCGATCAAGATGAAAAGCCAGCTCCAGCTGATGTAAATGCTGAAAAACCCGCAGGCCAATTTTTCGCATCGCGTGTTCGGTGACCCGGCTAAACAGGGCGTCGCGGACTTCACCAAAAAACACGGTTCCAAAGCGTAACAGCCCATAGCCGACAATCAGCAACAGGGGCAGGGTGACGGTCGGGTGCAGTGATCGATCCAGGGAGTCGACAATCAGTTTTAGCGCATAGGGTAGCAACAAGGTACAGGCTTTGGCAGCAACTAACGCTAGCATCGCCAGCAGGATCCGTCCCTTAAAAGCCCATAAATAGGGCCACATATAGCGGATTGTTTGCTGTAGATTCAGCGCCTGTGCTGATTTTGCGGCATCTGGTCGTTTTGCCGCAGTTCCCATTCCGCGCATCGTTGCTCCTGTCTGACATGTGGGCTCAAACCGGGGGCAGCCCGGTTTGAACGACAACCAAATCATGCCACCCGCAGTGATTTAGCGCATAGTTTTACTGATAAGTACAAAGATAGGCGGTATCTGTCGCGACCTGCAGCTGAAATTTACAGTGAGCCGCCACTTCAAACTGCTGACCGCGGCTAAAGGTTTGCCACTGCTCGCTGCCTGGTAATTTTACCGTCAATGCACCGCTGATAATGGTCAGTACTTCGTGCTGACTAGTGCCGAATTCATATTCACCCGGGGCCATCACACCGACCGTTGCCGGCAGTTGTTCACCGGCAAAAGCGATGGATGCCACTTTACCATCAAAATACTGATTAATTTTAAACATAAGCTGCTCCTGATTAAGTTTCGGCTGTAGTAAATCGCAAATTGCGCGGTTTGAATAGCAAAATTTGGCTGTGTAGACGTCTGAAATAATTCAGGTGCAGTGACGCGCGGTAAAATCAGCGGATGTGCAAATATTCATCAAAAAAAAGTCATATAGATGTCTAGACATTTAGTTGTTGCTAGGGTTAGAGTGGTTGCTCTAGCTGCTTTTGGTGCATATTGATGCTAAATATTTGCATTGTTAGGGTTCTATTGTCCGAGCGGCAATAGTTCAGGTGACCGGTAAAGCTTAGACGGTCATGCGATAAGGTGACTTGGTTCGGCGATAAGTTGCTGGCTAAAGCAAAAAATTGAACGAAATTATCCAGGAGGCACCCGATGGTGATGGAAATGGTCTACGACGCCTTGTTGCTGATGTTTATTGGGATGGGGGCTGTATTTGCATTTTTATTCATCTTGGTGCTGTCGGTGCAGCTGATGTCGCGCTGGTTACCTAAACCGGCGGTCACCCAGGTCTCAACCCCCCTAAGTAGCACCGAGCCTGCAGTGCCAGCCCATGTGGTCGCGGCAATTAGCGCTGCGATCCACCAATTCCGCCATGGTGCAAGTGCTGCACCACAGGATGCGGATAAACCCTGATCCCGACACTATGCATGTCGTCAACTTAACAACCGGAGCGAACCATGACTAAACCTTTGTTACTGACTGAGCTGGTGCTGCGTGACGCGCATCAGTCGTTACTGGCAACCCGGCTGCGGCTGGAAGACATGTTGCCGATTGCTGCCAAATTGGATCAAGTCGGTTACTGGTCAGTGGAATCCTGGGGTGGGGCAACCTTTGATGCCTGTATTCGTTATCTTGGCGAAGATCCCTGGCACCGCATTCGTGAGTTGAAAAAAGCGATGCCCAACACCCGGCAGCAAATGTTGCTCAGAGGCCAGAATTTGCTCGGTTACCGGCATTATGCTGATGACGTGGTGGTTAAGTTTGTTGAGCGTGCTCATGCCAATGGCGTCGATGTGTTCCGGATTTTCGATGCGATGAATGATATCCGTAATCTACAAACTGCGGTTCAGGCGGCAATCCGCGTTGGCGCTCATGCGCAGGGAACCTTGTCTTACACCGTGAGTCCGGTGCATGGCATCGATACCTGGCTGGATATGGCGCGCCAGCTGGAGGATATGGGCTGTCATTCTATCTGTATCAAAGATATGGCCGGTTTACTTAAACCTTATGTCGCGGAAGAACTGATTAGCCGTTTAAAAGAGGCTGTGGACATTCCGCTGGCGATGCAATGTCATGCCACCACGGGTCTTAGCACCGCGACTTATCAAAAAGCCATTGATGCCGGTATCGATATGCTGGATACCGCCATTTCCTCGATGAGTATGACTTACGGTCACAGTGCCACTGAAACGCTGGTGGCGATCACGGAAGGCACGCCGCACGACACCGGGCTGGATCTGGCGTTACTTGCCGATATCGCGAGTTATTTCCGTGATGTCCGGCAAAAATACGCGCAATTTGAAGGTTCGCTCAAAGGGGTTGATGCGCGGATTTTATTAGCCCAGGTGCCCGGTGGCATGTTAACCAATATGGAAAGCCAGCTAAAAGAACAGGGGGCTTTGGACAAACTGGATTTGGTGCTGCAGGAAATTCCAAAAGTCCGCCAGGACTTAGGTTATTTGCCTTTAGTAACGCCTACCTCACAAATTGTCGGGACCCAGGCGGTTTTAAATATCCTGACCGGTGAGCGGTATAAAAACATCACCAAAGAAACGGCCGGTGTGCTCAAAGGGGAGTATGGCGCGACGCCAGCACCGGTTGACAGCGCCCTGCAGCAGCGGGTGCTGGCCGGCGCGACGGCGATTACCTGTCGTCCGGCCGATTTGCTGGAGGCTGAGCTCGATAAACTCACCGCGCAGTTACAGCAACTGGCGCAGGAGCAGCAGATCAATCTGGCCGATGAGCCGGTAGATGATGTGCTCACTTATGCATTATTCCCGCAGGTAGGCCTGAAGTTCTTGAAAAATCGCGAGAATCCGGCGGCGTTTGAACCTGCGCCAACAGCGCTGGTGTCGCAACCGAAAACTGCAGCACCGACCGCTCCGGTGGCGCAGGGGCCGGCCGCTTATAGCGTGCGGGTGGACGGTAAAGTCTATCAGGTGGAAGTTGCGCCCAGTGGCGAGCTGAGCTCGGTCAAAGCGGTGGTTGCAGAAAATATTCCGGGCAGTGCTTCAGTGACCGGCACGGCGACGTTAAATGCGCCACTGACCGGCAACATCTGGAAGGTCAATGTCAAAGCAGGTTCCAGCGTCAAACGCGGCGATGTGGTGATTATTATGGAAGCGATGAAAATGGAAACTGAAATCCGGGCCGTGGCCGATGGCGTGGTGGTGCAGGTGCACGCCGCTGCCGGTGATGCGGTGAATACCGGGGATGTGCTATTGAGTTTTGCCTGAGGCGGCAGCGGATAGTCGCATCGGCACCATAAAAATAACCAGGCGCCGGCCCGGGCATACCCGGCCGTCCGCCCCAAGTCTGGAATTGTGATGGAAGAAATATCGATATTAATCGCCTCAACTGGCCTGGCGAATTTTACCGCGGGTCAGGTGGTGATGATGCTGGTTGGATTTTTGCTGTTGTACCTGGCCATTGCCAGAGGATTTGAACCCTTATTGTTATTGCCGATTGGTTTTGGCGCCATTCTGACCAATATTCCGTTGGCTGGCATGGCGGAGCCTGGCGGTTTGCTAACGATGATTTATGACGCGGGGATCGCCACCGGGGTGTTTCCACTGCTGATTTTTATGGGCGTGGGGGCCTTAACTGACTTTAGCGCGTTGATTGCCAACCCCAGAATGTTGTTGCTGGGCGCGGCGGCGCAGCTTGGGATTTTCGCGACTTTGCTTGGTGCAGTTGCGTTAAATGCGGTGCCGGGATTGAGCTTTACCCTCAAAGAGGCCGCAGCCATTGCCATCATTGGCGGCGCCGATGGGCCGACGGCCATCTTCCTTGCTTCGCGACTGGCGCCGGACTTACTGGGGGCGATTGCGGTGGCGGCTTATTCTTACATGGCACTTGTGCCCCTGATCCAACCGCCGATTATGCGGGCGCTGACCAACGAAAAAGAGCGCACTATTGAAATGCGGCAGTTACGGGTGGTCAGTAAAACCGAAAAAATCGTGTTTCCGCTGCTGGTGTTGTTACTGGCGGTGATGCTTTTGCCCTCGGCCAGTCCGTTAATCGGGATGTTTTGTCTGGGGAATCTGATGCGCGAATCCGGGGTGGTCGATCGCTTGAGTAAAACCGCGCAGAATGAGCTGATTAACATTGTGACGATTTTCCTCGGGCTAGCGGTTGGCTCCAGACTCAGCGCGGAAAAATTTCTGACCACCCAAACTTTAGGGATCCTGGTGCTGGGCGCGGTTGCGTTTGCGATTGGCACTGCCGGCGGCGTGTTGATGGCCAAATTGATGAATCGGTTCTCAAAAGATCCAATTAACCCCCTGGTTGGTGCCGCCGGCGTTTCGGCCGTGCCGATGGCGGCGCGGGTGGTCAATAAAGTGGGACTTGAAGCAAATCCGCACAATTTCTTGTTAATGCATGCGATGGGACCCAACGTCGCTGGCGTGATTGGCTCTGCGGTGGCAGCAGGCATTTTACTGGCATTGGTCGGATAAAAACGACCTTGTAAAGCACGCTGGCATTGGGTGTCGTGCTGTTGTGGTAAATCCGACCTGACGGGCATCGCTGGAACGTCGACATCGGCTCGTGCTGGCTGTTTGCACTTTTCCGCCGCCCCGTTTAATGTTGTTGGGGGGGCCGGTGGACTGGACTCACGGCAAGCAAAGCCCCCATCGTCGTAAACAGCAGGAGCCGTCGGTGGATAACAGCCATTTTGTGGGGATCAGTCAGTATATTGATTTGTTGCTGGATGCCATTTGCGTGGTCGATGCAAGCGGTACTTTCGTGTTTGTCAGTGCCGGGGCTGAGCGGATCTTTGGCTACAAGCCTGAGGAAATGATTGGCCGCTCGATGCTGGAACTGATCCATCCGGATGACAAAGCCAAAACGCTGCAAACCGCGGCCGAAATTATGCAGGGCCAGCCCAAAGTCGATTTTGAAAACCGTTATCTGCGCAAAGACGGTCGGGTGGTGCATTTGTTGTGGTCGGCCCGCTGGTCAGATGCTGACCAACTAAGGGTTGCCGTCGCGCGCGATATTACCCGGTTAAAGCGCACTGAACAGCGCCAGGCGGCGCTTTATCATATCTCAGAGGCGGCGCATGCGGCGCAAAGTTTGTCTGAGTTATACCAACATATTCATCAGATCCTGGCAACATTATTACCTGCCGCCAATTTTGCGATTTTACTGACCGATGCCGACAATGGCCTGTTGCAATTTGCTTGTCAGTTTGCGGTGGAGCCGGAGGCGATAGTGCGGCATCAGGCGCAGATCATTCAGTTTGCGCATCAGGTGTTGCAGGAGCGCCTGACGTTGCGGACCAGCTGCCCGCCAACCGGTCCGAAACAAGTCCGACCGCTGGCGCTTCAACATTGGTTAGTGGTGCCGCTGCGACTGCAGGATGCCTGGCCTGGTGCTTTGGTCTTATTTGGGCAGGCGGCTTACAGCGAACACGATCAGGAACTGCTCGAGTTTGTTTCAACCCAAATCGCCTCCGCCATTGAGCGGAAAAAGATGCACGACCGGCTGCAACAGATTGCTCTTTATGATGTGCTCACCAATTTACCCAACCGGCTGTTGTTTTCAGATCGGCTGCAATCGGCGCTGTACCGTGCCAGCCGCGAACAATCGCAGTTTGCGGTGTTGTATTTAGATTTAGATAAATTTAAGCAAGTCAACGACGAGGCCGGCCACGCCGTCGGCGATTTACTGCTGCAACAAGCGTCGCTGCGGATAAAAGAATCGGTACGCAGCAGCGACACCGTCTCCCGGTTTGGCGGCGATGAATTTGTGGTGCTGCTGGAGCAGATCGACGAGCTATCGACTGCGCAGGCAGTGGCCGAAAAAGTGCGGTTGGCGTTGAATGCACCTTTTGCGCTGGCTGGTGCGCAGTTTTCTGTTTATCCGAGTATTGGTATTTCAGTATTTCCATTGCATGGAATGGATGAGAAGCAACTGTTGTTAGAAGCCGACCGGGCTATGTATCAGGCGAAAAATGCCGGCGGCAATCAGGTGTGCGGGGGCAATGAACGGGCGTAGCCTCGATCAGCGAAGCGTCAGCGAGGATCGGCTCATTAACATTTTATCATGCTGACGGCATGGCTCGGGTCTCGCCGATGGCGGGTTACCCGGATCGCTTGCCAGCGCTTAAGAGCAACAGCTTTGCCACGAAAGTTCACTTTGAGCGAAAAGCGGTCGCTCAGAGAGGTTTCTCACGAAATAGCGAATTTCTGTTTTGCCATATTTGCAGACATTCGTTTCTTGCGAATTTAAAGAGTCGGAATAACCATTATCTGAACAGCCAACTCAGTGCGTCATTACTGATGGTAAATTTAAATCCAGCAAAGCTGCCTGCGTGAACACCTGCACTTCCTAATTTAAACCAATATGTTGTTCCCAAATCAGCTTGAATCCACATGCTGGATCGAATATCTTGACTTAAATATGCTGTGTAACATTTCGATAGATAGGTAATTGTGTTCTCTTTTGAAAAGCGAAACTAAGAAGGCATTTATAATGGCTCTATACAATCTTTTTATTAGTCATAGCTGGGCATATGGTGATGCATATGACAGAGTATGCGAAATGCTCGACTCTCAAGTGTCAAATAATGGGTTCACTTACAAAAACTATAGCGTCCCCAAAAACGACCCAATACATAACGCTCCAAACGATGCTAAATTGAAGGAAGCCATCAGAGCACAAATAAGACCCGCATCGGTCGTTGTTATTATGGCAGGTGTTTATTCTACATATAGCAAATGGATTAATATTGAGATTGAAATTGCTCAAGAAATGGGTAAAAAAATACTAGCTATAGAGCCATGGGCTTCTGAACGAACGTCTAAAACCGTAAAAGATGCAGCAGATAAAATCGTTGCCTGGAATAGCAAGTCTATTGTTAACGGAATTACTTACTTAGTCGATGGAAAATAACCATGCCAGTATTTATTAGCTATAGACACACCGATCGAAACCAAGCAATTTTAATAGACCAGCGATTAAAAACTGCAGGAATTAAAACCTATCTTGATGTGCTTGATGAAGAATCTAAACAGAGTACTGACCAGATAACAGATATCATTACTCAACGAATGCGTGAGTGTACTCATTTAATAGCAGTGATATCAGATGAAACATCAAAGTCTTGGTGGGTTCCTTTCGAAATTGGTGAGGCTACTTTTGCAGAGAACCGAATAACTACGTTTCAGTTAAATATCCATGACGACAAACTTCCAACATATTTGAAAAAATGGCCTAAAATAAACAATTTACTCGATATTGATTTATTTATTCAATCCTACAAAAAAGACAAAAAGTATTCAGCAGCAATGGAAAGTGCCTCTGCAAATGCAGAGTATCAATTTAATAAATCTCACGGATTCACCACGACAGCTGATGAGTTCCATAGAACACTTAAAAAGAATTTAGGCCAATAAATACAGGGCAACTTATGCCCTTTGTAATTGCAATCTGCAGGGAACTATTTATGAGAATAGCATTAATAGTGGGCATAAACTATTATGAGAGTGGAAGTCATCTTCATGGATGCGTTAACGATGCATATTCTGTTAAATCCATATTGGAAAGGCATGATGGAGGCTCTGTCAATTTTGATTGCCAAATACTGACAGGAACAGGCCCAAATGAAGAAGTGAAGCGACATCAATTAAAAGATAACTTAAGTCAATTGTTTAGTACCGACGCAGAAATCGCTTTATTTTATTTTGCGGGCCATGGTCATATAGAATCTACTGGTGGTTACTTGCTGGCATCTGATGCAGCGCGTGGTGATGACGGCGTATCCCTAGCTGAAATATTAACACTTGCAAATAAAGCACCGGCAAAGAACAAAATTATAATTCTTGATAGTTGTCACTCCGGAATTGCGGGAACGCCGCCTGGTGCAGGAGAACTAGCCTCTCTTGCTGAAGGTGTCACAGTTTTAACTGCGTCTACAAAAGAGCAGTATGCATCGGAGCAAAATGGGCATGGAGTTTTTACCACATTGCTCGTAGATGCATTAAGAGGTAGCGCAGCAAACTTAATTGGAGATATAACCCCGGGAAGTATTTATGCGCATATTGATCAATCACTTGGAGCTTGGGAACAGCGGCCAGTTTTTAAAACCAATGTAAAGCAGTTTGTATCGCTCAGAAAATCAGCTCCTGCAATATCCATAGAGGATTTAAAGAGAATTACAGAACTTTTCCCAGCTCCAGGCTACATATTCCCGCTCGACCCAACATTTGAACCGGAAATGAAAGGGAGGGACGATGGAATGCCAGGTCCTATCGAGGAAAACACTAGGCTCTTGTCTCTACTGCAGAAATATAATCGATTGAATCTCGTTGTTCCTGATGGCGCCACTCATATGTGGAATGCTGTAATGGAAAGCAAATCGTGCAGATTGACAGCTCTAGGAGAACACTACAGAAGGTTAGTGGAAAAGAATAGAATCTAAGTTATATCCAGATGATTTAGATAAAAACCGAAACTCATAGCGACTGAAGCAGCACGAAGCACAGCTGCTTTTTCTACTATAAGTATCTGTTTGAACAAAGGTTACATCTGAGGCTAAAAATTTCGCAAAGAATTAGAATTTAGAGGATTGAATTAAATGGACTCGGTTTCAACGGAGTTGGTTACGTTATTGCAGTTCTTGCTCCCTGGATTTATAACTGCGTGGATCTTTTATGCGTTCACATCTTATAAAAAGCCAGAGCAGTTTGAGCGTGTTGTTCAAGCCTTGGTATTTACTTTTGTAATTCAGACTATCTTTGAGCTAGTTAAGTTTATGTCCATAAAAGCGGGTGCATACTATAGTTTGGGCCCTTGGAGGCTCGAGCTTGAATCAAGCCTTCGAGCTATAATCGCGCTCATTCTAGGGTTGATGATTTGCTTTTATGCAAATAACGATAGGCTTCACGGCTTTCTCAGAAAATTATCGATCACTAAAGAAACTTCGTATCCTTCTGAGTGGCAAGGTGAGTTTGCGAAGAGAGTAACTTACGTAGTATTGAATCTCAAAAATGGCCGCAGATTGTATGGGTGGCCCAGAGAATGGCCTGCAGATGCAACTAACGGTCATTTCTCAATAGAACAACCATCTTGGCTAACAGCTGATGGAGAAGCACCTATTTCAGGTGTAGAAAGTGTAGTTATCGCGGCATCAGAAGTAGAATACGTTGAATTTATGGCAAAAAATTGGAGTTAGAAATGACTAAGAGATCCTCAAACCCCCCACCTCCAGCGCAAAGACCAAATGTAGGAAACAGTAACAATCCACCACCACCGGCGAACGTAAGGCCTGCACCACCACCAGCACCACCACCAAAGAGTAGTTAAAAGAAAGCCTCATAATGAGGCTTTCTTTTTTGATAAGCAGCCAAGTCAGTCGTTATTCAGTCAGTGTAAAACTAATTCTACATTCCTCAGTTAGATCAAAAGCAGAAAAGATTTAAATATTTGTCCTAGACAAAAACACCCTCAAGAATTTTTCTTTGAAAACTATATGATTAACTCCCTCAACGCATCCGCCCAAGCAGATAGTATAGGAGGTGGGAACTTTCTAGACTGATTTAAAATGCCGCTATCATTCAGGTTGAAAACAAGGCCATCAGGATTATATGGTGGAATCTTCATTCCTAGTAAGTTGCAAAATGATTTGAAGCCTTCCCATTCGCGTTGAATATCATTTTCGTCGCACTGGTAATATGAGCTATTGCTTGGTGGCATTATAAAAATGGTTTTATCAAAGTGCCTATTGTTTTTTATATATTCAACCTCCCACAATGTGCCACTTTTGCATCCTGGCAATATTATTATAATGCGAGCCATTTTGATGAGTAATGATGCTTGTATCTTCCAGTGCTCCTCAGTTGTTAACACTCTTGCTGCCCCTCTATGCTCGCCAGGCTTACCTAGGGCTATAGTAATTGCTACAGGATTAAGGGCGGTAGTTACAATTCGCTCTATATCATCAAACCCATCACGCTCCCAGAAATCAAATCCGAAAAAATTAAGATGTTCAGGAGTGATTTTATATTTGTTGGTAGTGTCAAACGGGCGGAGATACAGAATGAAGTTTTCTAGAGAACCATGATTCGCAGATCGAATCATACATTCAGCTTCAAACTCTGCATTTTCTTGCTCCAAGCCATTTTCTTTCCTAATAATATACCAGCCCAGTAAAATTATTGGTAAAGAGACAATGACAAATATAATATGTCTTGAGTCGCCATATTTAACTAAGCTATCAATAGATGAATAAATGTTGGATAGCCCAAAAAATATTATAACTCTACCAAGAAATCTCATGCAAAACCTCCTCGCCAACAATCTGTCATAATGATTCAACATAAAAATAAATGGAAAATTAATTTCAAATAAATCATGTGAAAAAATGACAGTGTCAAGCATTTATTTTTCGATAAGTAAAGCTGGGGAAATAGTTGTAAGTATATGCTTTGTTTCAATGAGCCCTAATAGAAGCCGAATTTCCCATGATGGTTTTTCAACTGGTACCAGTAACACCATTATAGACGATTGAGTGGTTTTCTCTTGTACCGCCAATTTAATAATGCATTCACTTTTGATTGTCCGGAGATTTAATTGTCTCTTGAAATCTTCGATCGACGTAATTCTATTATTATCAACAACGTCCGCATTCAGTTAAAGGCACCGATTCAGTCGAATCTCAGTAAATTTCCGCTTTTGGCACAAAGTGACTTTCCAACCGCTTTTCTGCCCCTTAAAGCGAGCTGGTGGTTTGGGCGGTTTTGAGGTTTTAAACCGGCGAACCTCGTTGCATACCCACAATCTAACAATACTGAAAGCCGTCCCTTGATGGCGCTCTGCTTATCGAGGCTACCGATGAACATCACTCGCAAAGTCTTTTAAAACAACAATAAAAAAGCCCGCAAAGCGGGCTTTTTAGCAACGTGTTGGCGACTAGCGAGTTGCTCCCTTAGCGCACACAATCCACATAATAGACTTTCTTGCCATCAACTTCTGTCAGGGCCAGACCGTGGATATAGGTCTCAAAGCCCGGGAACTTACCATTAAATTCGCGGGCGAATTTGAGGTAGCTGACGATGGTTTCGTTAAACACTTCACCCGGCACCAGCAGCGGAATGCCAGGCGGGTAGGGTGTTAACATCACAGCGGTGATGCGGCCGGTCAGCTCATCTAATGGCACCCGTTCGATTTCTTTATGCGCCATTTTGGCAAAGGCGTCGGCCGGTTTCATCGCTGGCAGCATTTCCGATAAATACATTTCGGTGGTCAGCTTGGCGATGTTATTGGCACGATAAATCTCATGAATTTGATCACACAAATCTTTTAAGCCAATCCGTTCGTACTGCGGATACTTCTGGATAAATTCCGGCAAAATGCGCCACAGCGGGGCGTTTTTGTCGTAATCATCTTTGAATTGTTGCAGCGCGGTAACCATGGTATTCCAGCGGCCTTTGGTAATGCCGATAGTGAACATGATAAAGAAGCTATAGAGGCCGGTTTTTTCAATCACCACGCCGTGCTCGGCTAAGTATTTAGCGACAATCGCCGCCGGAATACCGGTATTGGAGAAGTCACCGTCAACATTTAAACCCGGCGTTAAAATGGTGGCTTTAATCGGGTCCAGCAGGTTAAAGCCTTCGGCGATGGCGCCAAAGCCGTGCCAGTTCTCATCGGCGTGCAGCATCCAGGCGTCGCGGTGATCTAAACCTTCGTCGGTTAAATCATCCGGGCCCCAGACTTTAAACCACCAGTCATCGCCGTATTCGTCATCCACTTTACGCATCGCACGGCGAAATTCCAGCGCTTCATCCAGTGATTCTTCCACCAAAGCGGTACCGCCCGGCGCTTCCATCATCGCCGCGGCCACATCGCAGGAAGCGATAATGGCGTATTGCGGGCTGGTGGAGGTGTGCATTAAATAGGCTTCGTTAAATAAATTGGTATCGAGCTTATTGTGATTGGCGTCCTGCACCAGAATTTGCGAGGCCTGCGAAATACCGGCCAGCAGTTTATGGGTAGATTGAGTGGAGAACACCATCGAGGTATCACAACGCGGCCGGCCTTCGCCGATGGCGTGGTAGTCACCATAGAAGTCGTGGAACGCCGCGTGCGGTAACCAGGCTTCGTCAAAGTGCAGGGTTTCGATTTCGCCATCGAGCAACGACTTAATCTCTTCGACGTTGTATAAAATACCGTCGTAAGTCGACTGAGTAATGGTGAGCACCCGTGGTTTGACATCCGGGTTTTTCGCCAGCACTTCGCGGATAAAGGGGTTGGCGGCCATTTTTTTGCGGATGGTGGCCGGTTCAAATTCGCTGCGTGGAATAGGGCCGATAATGCCGTAGTGGTTGCGTGTCGGCATTAAAAACACCGGCAGCGCGCCTGTCATCATAATGGCGTGCAAAATTGATTTATGACAGTTCCGGTCAACCACCACGATATCACCCGGTGCGACGGTACTGTTCCAGACAATTTTATTGGAGGTTGAGGTGCCGTTGGTGACGAAAAATAAATGATCCGCATTAAAAATCCGCGCTGCATTGCGCTCGGATGCTGCCACTGGACCTGTGTGATCCAGCAATTGACCCAGTTCATCTACTGCATTACAAACGTCAGCCCGCAGCATGTTTTCCCCAAAAAACTGGTGGAACATCCGGCCGACCGGTGACTTTAAAAAGGCCACGCCACCGGAGTGTCCCGGGCAGTGCCAGCTATACGAGCCATCTTGCGCGTAGTGGGTCAGGGCGCGGAAAAACGGCGGCGCTAATGAATCTAAATAACTTTTGGCTTCGCGGATAATATGTCGTGCCACAAACTCCGGCGTATCTTCATGCATATGGATAAAACCATGCAGCTCACGCAAGATGTCGTTCGGGATATGGCGGGCGGTACGGGTTTCACCGTACAGGTAAATAGGAATATCCGGGTTGCGGCGGCGGATTTGCTCCACAAAACTGCGCAGTTGCAGCAGCACCGATTGGCTTTCTTCTTTGCTGCCGCTGCCGAATTCCTCATCGTCAATCGACATAATAAAACCAGCAGCGCGGCTTTGTTGCTGCGCAAACGAGGTTAAATCGCCGTAGCTGGTATAGCCAACCACATCCATACCGGCTTTTTCGATGGCTGAAGCCAGCTCACGGATGCCGGAGCCGCTGGTATTTTCTGAGCGGAAATCTTCGTCAATAATGACCAGAGGGAAGTAAAAACGCATTATGGCTCCTTATGTTGCACCATTGGCAGAGCGAACAGCAACAGACTGATTTTTTACCCTAAATCATTGATGTTGCAGGTAGGCGGCAAGTGAGCGAATCCCCAATCGCATAGCTTTCCTATGCGATTGGGGGGAACGAGTGCGGCCAACAACCCTGCAACTTCAAGGATGACGGGTAAATGGGTAACAGCCAGGCTGCATTGCTATGCAATCCGGCATATCAGTCTAGCTGATCTTGAGTCGGTGAACCTCCCCACGACAGTGGGGTGAAAAAACCTGCACACCATACCTGAAATCTCAGTTTTTTCCAGTGAAAATCCGCGACAACACGCAAATTGTCACTGGATTGGCATCGCTGGTCGCGGTTCTGTCCGGCGAAGCCCGTGTCGACTTCTCCGGGCATGTTCGCACATAGATATGCCAGAATGATGACTTAGCATGCAGAAGCTTACAGTGCACTGAACTGCCAGCGCTGTAGTAAACCGGTGGTGTCTTTTAAGCCGGCGACGGTCGCCCCGCCAATTAAATAAACCGCATCCCCAACGGCCACTGCGCCATGGCCATGGCGAGCCGGCTCCATCTTCCCTGTGGCCTGCCAGCCTTTGCTTCCGGCTTTTAAGCACCAGATGGTGCTAAAGACGTTATTGGGCTCCCGACTGCCTTCGCCGCCAAACAGACAAATGTGCTGCCTAAGTGCAGCAGCCGCGAGACCGGCCTGTGCTTCGGGTATCTGCGGAGTCTGTTCTGGTGGTAACCAGCGTGCGCTTTTGAAATCAAAAGCGGCGGCGCCATTTGAGTTCCCCAGGTCACGGTTGCGGCCACCAAGCCACCAGGCTTGTTGATTCAAGACGGCCATTGCCGCACTATTTTTGCTCTGCTGCAGCTTGGCCAGTTCCTTGAATGCAGCGGGGGCGGGCAGGGCGGCTGGGTCAATTTGCCAGTGCCAGTCCTGATCAACCTGATGCTGCCACTGATGATTGTTTTGGTCTGCCGGACTGCGCCCTCCCAGCAGATGGATCTGGCCATCTTTGACAAAACTAACGGTTTCCGCCAGTGGTTTTGGCAAGGTGCCGACCTTTTGCCAGGCACTGGCACCGGCGCTGAGTTTTAAAATATCGGCGCTGGCTTGCCAGTTGCCATCTTGCCAGAAGTTTTGCCGGGTCGCTGTGGCAGTGCGGACAAAACCGCCAATCAGATACAGATCGCTGCCAAGCGAGACCAACTGGGCATGATGGCGAGCTTCCGGTAAATCCGGACCCCGCCGCCATTGGTTATTGGCTATGTTGTAAATCTGCACTGCCGCTGTCATTTGTCCATCCTCGAGCGGTAACGCATCGCTGAGGCCGCCTGCGACATAAATCTCACCCTGATGCAGCACCGGATAAATTTCCTGTACCGCAATCGGCATCGGGGCCAGGGTGGTGGTTGTCGTGCCCGCGCTGGCTGGTTCCGCTATGGTTTGGAGACTCAAACACAATAACAGCAGTGGGATTAAACCTCGTTTGATCACTGTCGTAACTCCCTATGTTATTCGACACTCATGCAGACCGGCGGGTCTTCATTTTGACTTTAAGCACCCAAAAGGTAAACAAGCTGGCGGTGACAAACATCAATAAGCTATAGACGCTCGGCGCGATCGACATGGTACTGTTTTGTAAAATGCCGGTGGTGATTAATAAAGCCAAAGTCCCGTTTTGCAGACCCACTTCCAGGCTGATAGTTCTCGCTTGTGCTTCATGTTGTAACAGAGCCTGACCCAGGGCATACCCGGCGAGCATGGTCAGTAGATTCAGACTGAGCGCCGCCGGTCCGGCCTGGCGCAGAAATAGCCACAGATCATCACCCAGATCGCTGGCAATACTGATGATTAACAGCAAAAGTACCAGCACCGAAAACCGGCTGATCGTAGGTTGTACCCGATCAGCGAGTACTGGCCATCTTGATTTGATCCACATGCCCAGAAACACCGGCAATACACTGACCACCATCAACGTGAGCCAGGTTTTCACCAGCGGTAAACTAAAGGCAGTATTGCCACCCAGATAAAACTCAATCGCCCAGGCTGCCAGTAGCGGCAGCGTAAAAGGGGTCAGCAGCCCGACCAGCGCAGTTAATGACACCGATAAACCGACATCAGCTTTGCACAAGTAACTATAGAGATTGGAGGTGGTGCCCCCCGGGCACAGCGCCAGTATAAACAGTCCGACCGCCAGCTCCCCCTGCAGGCCGGATAGCGCGATCACCAGGACGGCCGCGAGCGGCAATAACAGCATTTGCGCCACAGCGCCGACCAGAAAAGCCTTGGGTTGGCGCAACACTTCCGAAAAGTTGGCGGGTCTGAGTGTCATGCCAACACCGGTCATGATCAGAATTAACGCGATTGGTAAACCAATCTGGGTCAGGTTTTCAAACATCATGGCTTCTCATTCAACATTCTGAAATTACCGTACCTTGCGCCGTCAGCTGAGGCAAGTCTTTGTGTCTGAAGTGAATTAAAACCAAGTTAGATGGCAATTTGACGTTGTTTTGACATCTGCCCAGGCACACTGCCAGCCATCGTGTTGTTGTCATGGCAACAAAGTAGCTAAGGAGAAGACCCATGTTGAAAAAAATAATCTGGATTTTACTGACGATAGTGCTGGGCGTGTTGGCTGTGTTTGGCTGGCTCTGGAGTTTAATCGACCATTCGGCAAGCGGCGTAGATCTGACCACAACCAGAGCCGAACAGCTCCCCTATCTGCAATCAGCGCTGAAGGTGAAGGAGAAGTCTGACGGGGAGCCCGCTGGCAAAGTGCTGGCGGTGGTCACCAGTACCGGGCTGTATCCGGCGGCGGTGGTCGACGGCAAAACCAAAAAAACCGGCTATGAACTGACGGAACTGTCACGATTCTATTGGGTGTTACAGGCCAATGGTTTTGAGGTGGATATTGCCAGTCCGCAGGGCGGTGACGCGCCAAGAGTGCTCGATGATGATGATATGGGCGAATATGATTACGCGTTTTTAAATGATCCGGTGGCGATGGGTAAAGCCCGTCAGACCCTGCGGCTGGCGGACGTTGATCCCGCCGATTATCAGGCAATCTACTTTGTCGGTGGAAAAGGCACGATGTTCGACTTTCCGGATCATCCAGAGATTGCCAGACTGCTGCAAGCGATGATTGCCGAGCAAAAACTGATCGTCGCGGTCTGTCATGGTCCGGCGGCCCTATTAGCATTGGCCTCACAGGCGGATCCGTTGGCAGCACAAGACCAGCAGTCCTGGTTACAAGGTAAAAAACTAACCGCATTTACCAATGCCGAAGAACTACTGCTGATCCCAGATGCAAAAACGCGGTTTAACGGCTTACTGCAAGACCGCTTAACAGCGCAGGGGGCTGAGTTTGTTGCAGGACACCGTTACCTGCCCAACCTCGTCGTCGATGGCTCTTTAATCACCGGGCAAAATCCCTGGTCGATGTGGTTAGTGGCCGATGCCACAGTGCAAGCGCTGGGGGGGACGCCAAAACCACGGCCGGTTACCGTAGAAGAACGGACCATGCAGCTGATGCTGATCTATCGTCAGCAGGGCATGGAGCAGGCAGTGGCCAGCTTGCCCGAACTTTTGGCGCAAGGCCGGGTACAACGTAACCTTGGATTGATGATGGCGCTGATTGCGGCAATGGCTGGCGAATGGTCTGATATTTGGCCGATGTTGCAGCTGACCCGCGAAATCAAAGCCGCTCAGGCGATGCAATCCGTCGGATCCGCGACAACAGAATTGTAGTGATGAAGCGGCTTCGGGTCATCTGTCGCAACGCTGATTGGTGTCGCCCTTGCCGCAACAGACGTGTTGATTGCGGCGGACTCTGGTGGGGGAGTGCGGTTGAGATGCACAGATGAAATTGTGAGCATCGATGGCGCTGTTGCCGTCGATCATGAGTGACAAGGCCCGGGCAAGATAGCAGCCTGGGCCTGAGGGTTGTTCGGCGCATTAACTTCGGTATTGGTTGAGACTTTGATCATACTGACTGGCAATATCGCGCACTTTCAGGCTTGCCTGCTCAGTGTGCTCAGCTTGCTGCCGGCTATGTTCAGTGGTAGTCACCAGTTGTTGTGTTTTATCCTGCATCAAATCCGATACATGTTGTTGCATCTTGGCTAAGTCATTAATTTGGCTATTTAATTTAGTGATCACCTCACTAGCGTTTTTGACCTTCTCCACAGCGAAGGCCGCTTTTTGTGTTTGCGTCTGAGAAACCAGTACTTTATCCCGATACTCTGAATTCATCTGTCCCACTTGATGCACACCTTGTTGCAGCTGCTCAATCATTTGCTTGATTTCATTGGTGCTGCTTTGTGTGCGACCTGCAAGAGATCGGACCTCGTCTGCAACGACCGCAAAACCGCGGCCTTGCTCGCCCGCCCGCGCGGCCTCAATCGCTGCATTCAGGGCAAGTAAGTTGGTTTGTTCGGCAATAGCGCTGATCACCTCTAGGATGGAGCCGATTTTTCCGCTGGCGTCGTTGAGTTGTAACATGGCCGCTGCAGATTTCTCGACAGCTTCAACCTGTACACTCGATTGTTTCATCACGGCTTGCAATGCCTCGGTTGCTTCAGTTGCGACCTTGGCGATGAAGTTGCTATTTTCACACGCCTGATGTGCATTGGTAGCGACTTCATGATTGGTGGTTGCTAATTTCAACGCGGCGTCAGAGACTTGGGTCAATCCGATTGCACTGTCGTGGGCGCCAGATAAACTTTTTACTGAATATCCCGCCAGTTGCTCAGCAGAAGCCACTAAATCTCTGGTGACATCTTTCAGTTTGGAAATCATTTGCTGCAGTTGTTCCAACAACATGTCGAACTGGCGTGCCATTTGGCCAAACTCATCATTGCTGTACACAGAAAAACGTCGGGTTAAATCGCCCTCGCCACGGGTGATGGCGACCATTGCTGCAGTGGTTTGTGAAATGCGGTTGATGACTAGTTTTTGCAGTAAAAAATAGACGGATCCGATCACAAAGCTGATGGCAATAAAAAGCCAAAATACGGTTTGGGCGATTTGTCCGCCGATATGGCTGCGCATTTCAGCACGGTTAAGTGCGGTGACAATTGTGTATTTCCAGGGTTCAAATTGTTGTTTGTTGATTTGCCAGTCGGCGGAGTTTTGCAGTGCCGCAGCAACCTGCTCCGGACTGACATGGGATGAGGCAGCACGCACCACCTGATGATGATCAATCAGAGCGACAAAACCTTTCGTTAAAAGTTTGCTGTTGTTCACTAGTTGATTGAGTTGCGCCAAATCAGCCTTGTAACCCACATAAGCGATCCCTACTACAGCACCACTGGCGTCTGTTAGCGGTTCATAGCCGGTGACATAAGGATTACCCAAAATATCAACATTGCCATAAAAGGCTTGTTGCTGGCGGATCGCTTGGATTGCCGCCCCATTTTGCGCCAATTGCGTCCCTACCGCCCGACCTGTTGCAGTCTGAACATTGGTCGAAATCCGGACAAAATCTTCGCCTGATTGACTAAATAGTGTCGCAGTGCCTCCCATCAACTCCGTATGTAAATCGACGAGTTCAAATTGGTTGGCCTGTCCGGCGCCACCGATCAGGATATCTGGTACTGAAGCCTGCGCAACCTGGGTCAACTCGCCGACGGTGAGTGAGCCGCGGTCGCGGATGGTTTTTTTAAACAAATTCATACTGGCTTTGACTTGCTGGCTGAGCAAAAAGTCGGTGAGCAGCAGCGAGTTGCTAATTTCACGCTGTAAGCTTTGTTCCTGCATGGTTAAATTGTTTTGTAGCTTGGTTCTACTGTCATTCCAAACGAACAGCACGGCTAGTAACAAAAAAAATACACCGACACCGATCAGGATCAGCAGAAATTTCCGTTGAATCGTCATTTTTCCTCGATATGGTACTTTTTGAGAAACAGAATTTAAGCTTAGTCGCCAACAGTTCGAAACTGCAACTTGATCGATTAATATAGCTATAGCAGATGTTGCACCCTTGCTATTGCAAGCTGTCGTTTCGGGTTAAGTCGGCCGATGGTCTTTTTAGTACAACCTTGACAAATCGTTGTTCGATATATAGAACGTTCTTTATATCGAACAATTCAGTCTGAACCATGGATAAACCCACGCTCGAAACCTTAGGTCGACATTTACAAAGTTTGCGGCAGGCCCGCGGCCTGTCGTTGTCGCAACTGGCGGCGGATGCAGGTATTGCCAAGTCGAATTTGTCGCGGCTGGAGCAAGGCTGTGGTAATCCGACGCTGGATACCATCTGGCGCTTGTCATTACAGTTGAATGTTCCTTTTGGCGATCTGATAGCCCCGGTGAATGTGCCGGTCGGCGATCATGGGGTGATGGTGCGGTTGATTGATCAGGGGGGCGATCAACCGGCAGTGGACGCCTATTGGATGTCCTGCGCTCCTTTTACTGAACGCCGGGCCGAAGCGCATGCCGCAGGCACGGTTGAATCTATCACCTTAATCCGTGGTCAGCTGGAAGTGGGCACGGCCAGCAATCTCAGGGTGCTGCATGCCGGAGAAAGCCATCGGTTTGCTGCGGATGAAGCGCATCTGTACCGCACCGGCGAGCGCTGGGCGACTGCGTTACTGACCATTGCCTACCAAACGACGGCAATGGCCGGAGCGGGCCGCAACGCGGCCACGGTCTTGCCAACTGAAACAACTTCAACCACAACAACTTCAACCACAGGTGCGAGCGATTGATGAACCAGACCACGCAATCCAGCCCGACAACATCAGCTTGGTTGCTCGGGGTCAAGGATGCGCTGCCGCTGCTTGGCGGTTATATCCCGGTGGCGATTTCTTTTGGGCTGATTTCAGTGCAGGCCGGTTTTAGTGCGCTGGAAACCACGCTGATCTCGGTGTTGATCTATGCCGGAGCGTCGCAGTTTTTATTTGTCGCGATGGTCGCATCCGGCGCCCCCTTGTGGTTGGTCGTGCTGATGACCTTACTGATAAATGCCCGGCATGTGGTGTATGGGCCTAATCTGGCGCCTTATCTGTCTGCAGATGCCGCCAGTCGCTGCTGGCCCTGGCTAATGCATGGGCTGACTGACCAGATTTTTGCGCTGGCTCACAGTCGGCTGCCGCAACTATGTGCGCAGGATCGGCTCGGGTGGTATACCGCAGCCGCACTGCTTGCCTGGTTCAGCTGGATCGCTGGCACTGCGCTTGGCGCTGTCGCCGGCATGCAGATCACTCAGCGTTGGCCGCTGCTGGGGGATGTGATGCCATTTGCTTTACCAGCGTTATTTCTGGTGCTGCTGGCCCCACGATTTACCTCAAAGATCTGGTCGTTGACGCTTGGCTGTGCCATTGGTGTCGCGATGCTGCTTAAACTGCTGGGGATTAGCAATGGCGCGATCCCGCTGGCGGCACTGGCGGGAATGGCGATGTTTTATCTGCTGCAATCAAGGCAGAAGGCAAAAAGTGGAGTGATGTCGCATGGATAATCAGGTTTGGCTGGCGCTGGCCATCTGCGCAGTAGGCACCTTTTTCATGCGTCTACTGCCGATGCTGTGGATGAAACGTCATTTGATCCGTCAACAAGCGGCAGCGAGGGAAGCATCGCCCCCCCTCTGGTTAACTGTGCTGGCGCCCACCATGATTGCCGCCATGTTTGGCGTGTCGCTGATCCCCGCTAACCCGGGGTTCCATACCTGGCTCGCGACTGTGGTTGGGTTACTGGCGACCGCGTTGGTCTGGCGTCGGACCCGTTCTTTAGGTTGGCCGGTCTGTGCCGGTGTGTTGCTGTTCGGGGTCGTAGAAGTGCTGCTGCTGGCTGTAACCTCATAAAATTGATGCCTTGGTTTTAAATTAATCGCCACCAGATCAGTCCTGGGTAACCTTGTTTGGCGCTGCGGTTCAACCATCGCCCGTATCAATCACAACTTTGCTGGAAGCATGATGATCCACTCAAAATATCAGTCGGTTGTATTCGCGTTTTTCATGGCCTTGTTGATGTCGTGTCTGATGTCGCTGGTGATCACAGTGCACAATATCGGGGTGGTGCCGGATTTGCTGTGGATCTGGCTCGATGCCTGGGCCTTTGCTTTTGTGGTTGCCTTTCCCTCAGTGATGCTGGTGGCGCCGCTGGTACGCAGGTTGGTGAGTGTTCTCGTGCGAACCGGTTAAGACGGCGTTTTGTTGATTCGACTGCAATCGTCACTTCAGTTGTTAATTAAGTTGCGACTTTAATTTGAGTTAACGCATCGCGATGCTTAAGCCGAGCGATGACTGGGCCGAGCGATGCTTGAGCCGAGCGATGCTTGAGGCGAGCGATCACTGGGCCGAGCGATCATTGAGGCACGGGTTAGTCGTGACTTGTCCGCGGGTAGCCACCGGCGCTTTGCATCCCTTTTCTATAAATCCCCGATTGTATGCACCCGCTTAAAAAGGGGCTGCCTCGCTACGCTTGAATCCAATTCAACCTGATCCAATTCAATCCAATCCCGCGGATCTCTGTTGGCAACCCAGTCAACAGATCCTTTTCAAAACGACTGCGACGGTGTTGTAGAAGCCATCGCGGATCCGGTGTTCTTCACTGTTGTTCGAAATTTTCGTCAACTTCCGACATGAAATTCGCTATCTGAGTCAATGAATTAGCTAAATCAATTTAAATAATCGATGAATTTATTGATTTCAAATCAAATTAATTAGTGCCAGCCCTAAATTGACATCGACAACCTGATCTTCTAAATTACCATTAAGAGACAGATGAGACATATGCGCAAATGGAGACAGACGTGAAGAATCAACATCACCCGATCCAATCGCTTTTAGCCAATGACAGTCAGGCAAATTCCGTGAGTCAGTATCTGACTTTTAATTCCGGCGGCGAATGCTATGCCCTTGGCATTCTGGCGATTAAAGAAATTATCGAATTTGGCCAAATCACCAAAATCCCGATGCTCCCTCTGTTTGTGCGGGGCGTGATCAATCTGCGGGGTGCGGTGGTGCCAGTGATTGATTTAGCGGCCAGGCTTTATGGAGAACAACTGACCGCTGGTCGGCGCACTTGCGTGGTGATTGTGGAACTGGCCACCGAAGAGGGGCAGATTGAACTGGGGGTGGTGGTCGATTCTGTCAACGAAGTGCTTGAGTTATCAGCACAGGATTTAACTGCAGCGCCAAATTTTGGCTGTCGGATCCGCACAGATTTTATCCGGCAAATGGCCAGGGTGCAGGATCGCCTGGTGATGGTTCTCGCGCTGGAACGGGTGCTGTCGATGGATGAAATGGCGGGCCTGGTTGCTTTGAGTCAGGAGAAATCAGCTCCGGAACAGGTGGCGGTATGAGTAGCCTTGGCCTGCAGATCATTTTCCCCTGGCGCCGTGTTGCGATCCCGGCCAGCGAATTGATACTTTGCTGCGGCCAGTCTGCCCGACAATTCATCCTCGGACTTGCCGTGGTGAGCCTGGTGGCCGCATTCTGGCAGCCGTTAACATTGCTGCTGACTTTGGCGCTGTTGGTGCTGCATTCATTGCAGACCATGACTGCGAGCCAGCATGCCGACTTGCAACAAATGCAATTGCAGCTTGCCGCAAAAGCAGAACCCGCATCCTGGTCTGAGCAATCAGCGGCTTTATCGCAATCGTACTTTTTGCTGCTACAAACTTTCGCAGCGCAAGTGCAGCAGGGGCAGGTGGCCGGGGATCGTGCGGTCAATCTGCTGGCTGAAGATTTTCAGGCGCTTTATCAATCGTTAAGCGAAAGTTTGGCTCTGGCACAAAACGCTGCGGCTAAATTCGAAACCGGTCCCCAGAGTTTTGCAAGCCAAAGCGCAACCGAGTTAGCCGCTGTGCTGCAGATCCTGCAGCAGGCGCTGGCCAGAAAAAACGTGCTGCTCGAATCCAATCAACAAGTTGCTGCAGCGGCCAGTGCGTTAAAACACCAAACTGAAATTATTCAGCGTATCTCTAAAGAAATCACTTTGTTATCGCTCAACGCATCGATTGAAGCCGCGCGTGCCGGCGAGGCTGGCCGGGGGTTCTCCGTGGTGGCAGAGCGGGTGCGTGAATTGTCCGATACCACCTCACAAGCAGCACTCGACATCATTAAAGGGATGGACACGTTGACGCAAGCCATTCTGGGCAGCTCAGCGCAGCTGCAAAGCAGTGGCGATCTTGATCAGCAATTGGTTACGGAGTCGCAGCAGCGGATTGAACTGGTGTTATCCGGATTGGATCAACTGACCCATGATCTGTGCGGCACTATTGGCCGGCTTGAGCAAACCCAGCAGCAAGTTCAGGGCAAATTACAAAACGCCATCACCGAGTTCCAATTCCAGGATCGGGTGAGCCAACGGCTGGCGCATCTGGTCGCGGCCTTACAGCAATTAAGTGCGTTCTATCAGCAAGATATTGCCCCACAACAGACTGACATCGAACAGATCGGCTGCGATTTATACCAGTCCTACACCATGCAGGACGAACGTGAAGTACATCAGGCCGCGCTCCCAGGCAACACAGTGCAGCACGCTGCGCAAGACATCACATTTTTCTGAGGATTTGACCATGCAAAAAACGATTTTAATAGTGGATGATTCTGCGTCAATCCGACAAGTCGCCCGCATGACCCTGACGGGGAAGGGCTATGACGTACTGGATGCCTGCGACGGGCTTGATGCATTAAAAAAACTTGATGGCAAGAAAGTTCATCTGATTATCAGTGATTTAAACATGCCGAATATGGATGGTTTGACGCTGTTAGCCCGGGTGAAAAATGAGCCTGCATATCGTTTTACGCCCTTTGTCATGCTCACCAGCGAATCCGGTGAGAACTTTATGCAACAGGGTAAAGCGCAGGGTGCCAAAGCCTGGATGGTCAAACCATTTAAACCGGAGCAACTGTTGACTACGGTTGCCCGTTTACTGGCCTGAGGAGGTTTTATGCAGGCGGAGATACAGCTTCCCGCGATCCTGACCATCTATGAGGTACAGGCTGTCGCGACCCAATGGTTACCGTTGGTCAAGGCACAGCCGACCAGGTTGCTGCTGGATGTGAGTGCTCTGGAGCAGTTAGATGGCGCTGGTTTTCAATTGCTGGTTAGTTTGATGAAAGCACTGCCAAAGCGAAGCTGCCAAATCAAAAGCGCTTTGGAACTTCAGGTGCAAAGCGCCTGGCTCGTTGCGCAACTGCAAGCCTTGGATCTGGTCGTGCCGGAGGTTGTATGCTGAATATGGCGGAAATTCTGACGGTCTTTTTAAATGAAGCTCAGGAGTTGGTCGAACAGCTGGAGCAGGGGCTGCTGGCGCTGGATCGGCAACCGAACCAGGTTAGTCAGGAAGATATCCATGCGATGTTCCGGGCTGCACACACCATCAAAGGATCGGCCGGTGTGGTTGGTTTAGAGGCATTGGTTGCTTTTACCCATTTGGTCGAAACCGCTTTTGAGCAGCTACGCAGCGGCCAACTGGTCGCGGACAAAACGCTGGTGCAGTTGTTACTTCGCTGTATTGACCATATTCGCGCGCTGCTCGATTGCGCGGCCAGCCATACGGAGGCGGATCCACAGCAGCTTGCTAACGGTGAGGCGTTGCTCAATCAATTACGTCCGTTACTCGGGGCTGCATCGTCGCCACAAGCGACCGCGGTACTGAGTGTCATGGACCAGGCCGAAACTGCCGACGACAGCTGGCTGGTCTTTATCCAATTGTCGCAAAGCTGCTTTGCCGATGGCTTTGATCCATTAGCCTTGGTGCGGTATCTGCGTAGTTGCAGTGAAGATTGCACCGAACATTGGTTTATCGGGCAGGTGTCGGCGCTCTCTGAAGCCAACATCGATCAGCTGGAGGTATGCCGACTCAGTGTTGAAATACAACTACGAGGCATTGACGTCGAGGTGTTGGACGACGCGCTGAGTTTTATCCGCCAGGAAAGTCTGTGCCTGGTGTTCAGTCCACAAAGCGGCCCCGAAGATAAAGCACTGTCGTTACAACAGCTGCCAGATCCTGAACTGGCCGCTCAGTTGCTGGCGCGTTGGCAACAACCAAAGCGATTATCGACCGCGGCGACTTTGAAAGATTCGCCAGTCCTCACCCCAGCAGCGCGTGAAAATCAAACCGAAACGAGCCGTACTCAGCGTCCTCAGGATCAGCGGATGATGCGGTTGCCTGCATACAAACTCGATACCCTGGTCAATCAGTTAGGCGAGTTATTGATAGCGACCGCCACCCTCAACGAGCAAGCCCGCCGCATCAATCAACCGGAACTGACTGAGCAAGTGCAGCAGGTTCAGTTGCTGGTGGATGATCTGCAAAGCAGTGCGCTGCAGCTGCGGATGGTGCAAATCGGTGAGACGTTCAATCGGTTCCAGCGCGTCGTGCACGATATTTCAACGGAACTTGGAAAAGAGGTGCAACTGCTGATTGAAGGCGCTGAAGCGGAGCTGGACAAGTCAGTGGTTGAAAGGATTAGCGATCCCCTGATGCATTTGGTCCGCAATGCCCTGGATCATGGCCTAGAAACACCGGAGCGGCGGTTGCAGCAGGGCAAGTCCGCCTGTGGTTCGTTGATGCTCCGTGCTTATCATGACAGTGGCAGCATTGTGATTGAAATTAGTGATGATGGTCATGGGATCAATCGGGAAAAGGTTCGGCAAAAAGCAATTGAACGCGGCTTAATTGCGCCGAATGCCGATCTATCAGCGCGGCAAATTGATGAGTTGATTTTTGAACCTGGTTTCTCTACCGCCGATGCCGTCAGTAATTTATCCGGGCGCGGCGTTGGCATGGATGTCGTCAAGCGCAATATTGAAGCGCTCAGAGGCACAGTCGACATTAATTCTGAACCGGGTTTTGGCACACAGTTTCAACTGCGTTTGCCCCTGACATTGGCGATCATTGACGGTTTTATGGTGCGGGTCGGGCAATCCAAGTTTGTCATTCCGCTGGACATGGTCAACGAATGCATCGAATTGCCGGCGTCCAGTCAGCAAGATGCGGGTGCAGGATATCTGAATATCCGCGGGGAAGTGCTGCCTTTTATTCATCTTGATCAACTCTTCGCGCTCGGTGCCAGTCGCAGCGAGAGACGCAGCATTGTCGTGGTGCGCTATGGCAAACATTCTGCCGGATTGGTGGTTGACCAACTGCTCGGCGAATTTCAAACCGTGATTAAACCGCTCGGCAAACTGTTTCAGTTCCTGCAGGGCATCAGTGGTTCAAGCATCCTGGGGTCGGGTGATATTGCGTTGATTCTCGATATTCCGCGCCTGGTGCAAATTCATGTACAAGCGACTGAACGTCAGCGCGCAACAATAAATTGAGGTGATGTGATGGGTATCATGCATATTTTTTCGGATAAACAAACCCGCCAACTGGCAACGACGCTGCAACAACAACTGCTCAATCAAAATTACAACTTGCTCCAAGCTGCCAGTTTTCAGGGCGATCATCAGCAGCTGGTGGAGCAGCTGAATCAATTACTGACAGAATTACAGCAGGCCGCACAGGGGCGCAGCATGCTGGATCAATTAAGTCATGGCGTGATGGCGGTCGATGCTCAGGGGCGAATTAGCTATCTGAATCCGGCGTTGCAGCGCCTGTTACAACAGGCTGAACACGATATCCGAAGCAGAGTGCCCGGCTTTTCAGCAAGCCGCTTAGTGGGTGAGCCGATCGACTTATTGCTAAATGCTGGCGATCGGCAGGCCTCGCAATTAACACTGCACTTTGGCTCGCGCTCTTTTGTACTTAGAAAAACTGCCGCCCAGGGTCATATGGCAACCACGGTGTATGAGTGGCAGGATCTGACGGCGGAGCGTCAACGGGAGCAGTCGCTGCTGGCGGTGTTTGGACATGCTTTCCAGGCGGCAGCGGCCGGTGATTTTCGCCAACGGATCAACACCAATGATTTATCGGGGGTAGCCCAGCAAATAGCGACAATGGTCAATCAGCTACTGGACCAACTTGATGCAGTGCTGCGCGATAATCTGGCGGTGATCCGTGGTGTGAGTCAGGGCGATTTAACGGTGAAACCACAGTTAAAAGCCCAGGGAGTGCTGGGGGAGTTGGCAGATTGTTCGCAAAACCTGACCACGGTCCTGAATCAACTGGCTTGTGCGATTGAGGAAAAAAGCCGGCAACATGCCGCCGGTTTTAGCAGTGTGCAATTGAATGAAGCGGATTTTTCCGGATCTTTCAGTTTGTTGTGCGGGCAAATCAACCGGCTGGTGAAATCCCATATTGAGGTGATGCGAGAGTATGTGCAGGTAACTACGGCCTACGGGATTGGCGATTTTAGCTCCACGATGTCCAGATTACCGAATGAACAGGCGGCCATTACCACTGCCGCCGATGCAACCAAAGATAATCTGCTGCGGCTGGCCAGTTTATTGGCGTTGGTGGTGCAAAGTGCCAAGGCCGGCGATTTACAGTATCGGGTCGATGCCACAGGTTTTGCGGATACCTTCCGCGATATGATTAATAGCTTTAATGAAGTACTGGCTTATACCGAACAGCCCATCCAGGAAACGGCCAATGTGATGAACGGGCTGCAACAAGGCAAGTTAACCGTGATGGTCGAGGGCGCTTATCAGGGCGTGTATGCCAATTTGAAAGACAGCGTCAATGGCACCATTGAGAGCCTGCGCCGGGTGATCGCAGATGTTCGTTCGAACTCAGAATCGCTGGCTCAGGCGTCAACAGAAGTGTCATCGACAGCTCAGTCCCTGGCACAAGGCGCTAGCGAACAGGCGGCTTCAGTCGAGGAAACTTCGGCCGCCGTTGAGCAAATGACCGCATCGATCGCACAAAACGCCGATAATTCAAAAATGACTGATTCGATGGCGTCCAAAGCCGCCGGTGAAGCTGCCGAAGGCGGTAAAGCGGTGTTGGATACCGTGCTGGCGATGAAGCAAATCGCCTCGAAAATTGGCATTGTTGATGATATTGCCTATCAAACGAATTTGTTGGCCCTGAACGCAGCAATTGAGGCCGCCAGAGCAGGTGATCATGGTAAAGGATTTGCGGTGGTGGCGGCAGAGGTTAGAAAGCTGGCGGAAAGATCGCAAATTGCCGCTCAGGAAATCTCCGAATTGGCCAGTGGCTCGGTGCAAAAAGCCGAACGTGCCGGCGATTTACTCAAAGAAATAGTCCCTGCTATCGGCAAAACTTCCGAACTGGTGCAGGAAATTGCTGCCGCGTCGGATGAACAGTCGGCGGGGGTGGGGCAAATCAACGAATCGATGTCGCAGGTCACTCAGGCCACGCAGCAAAATGCTTCCGCATCGGAGGAGTTGGCGGCCACAGCTGAGGAAATGTCGGGGCAGGCAGAAATGCTGATGCAGCTGGTGAGTTATTTCCAGTTAGATGCCAATGACACGCCACAGCAAGCCGTCGCCAGACCACAGTCCGGTCGCAGTGCTGGCACAGGCAATGTCAGCAAACTGGTCGCTCGCCAAAGTAATACCGGGTTTGATGCCGCAAGTTTCGGTCGGTTTTAAGTAGGAGTTCACCGATGAGTAATTTGGCCATTACTGATCATGAATTTAACGCCATAAGCCAGTTCTTTTTCGCTGAGTCGGGGATCCGGCTCGGCGTCAACAAACGCAGTTTGGTATGCGGGCGACTGGCGCCACGGTTAAAAGCCTTACAAATCGATAAATATGGGGACTATCTGCATTTTATCGAAGCCGCGCAAAACGAATTGGAACGTCAATTGGCGGTTGATTTGTTAACAACCAATGAAACTTACTTTTTCCGGGAAATGCGCCATTTTAGTTTTTTACAGGAATTACTGGCACAAGGCTGGCCCGGCCATGTTCCTCAAATCTGGAGTGCCGCCTCTTCCTCTGGGGAGGAGCCCTACAGTATCGCCATGGTGATGGCCGAACAGTTCGGCGACAGTGCCTGGCAGGTCGACGCCAGCGATTTATCTCTCAGAATGCTCGACACCGCGACGCGGGGGTTGTATCCGTTGTCGCGTGCCCGTGACATGCCCCCTGCGTTGTTGAAAAAATATTGTCTGAAGGGCTTGGGTCAATATGAGGGCTATTTATTGCTGGATGAAGCGCTGCGCCGCAGAGTGCAGTTCAGATCCCACAATTTGATGGAACCTGTGGTTACTTCAAAGAAATATGACGTGATTTTTTTGCGCAATGTCCTGATTTACTTTGATGCTGCCGGCAAGAAAAAAATCATCAGTAATTTAATCAAAGTATTACAACCTGATGGTTACTTGTTTGTCGGCCATTCAGAAAGTTTAAATGGGATCACCGAGCAGTTGGTGTCGGTGCGGCCTGCGGTTTACAGGTTTGCCTGAAGTGCCGAAACAGGTGTTCTTAAACCCCGGGGATTGGTGGTTTGGCCCTTATCAAGCGGGGGTGCTGACCACAATTCTCGGATCTTGTGTATCGATTGTACTACAGCATCCGCGGGCCAGAGTGCTGGGTATTTCGCATGCGTTACTGCCACAACGCAGCCATCAGACCGGCCCTGAGCATGGCCGGTTTGCTGAAGAAATAGTGCGGATTTTTGTGCAAAAACTGCAAAGCCATGGCTTAAAAGCTGCGGATTGCCGGGTGCAGCTCTACGGTGGAGGCTTGATGTTTAGCAGTGCCGGAGCTGGCAACTGCGTCGCGGAATTGATCAGAGTTGGCGACCATAACGTGCGGGCCTCGTTGTGTGCATTGGCGGCTGCCGGGTTGTCAGTTGACTTTCAGGACACCGGCGGTCATTTCTACCGGCGCTTGCAGGTGAATTTGCTGGATGGAGCGGTGAGTCACGAAAAATATCCAATCCAATCTTTCGCTCTTCCGGCACGTAGATGATTGAGGATGACAGACCATGGGGCAAAAAATTCAGGTAATGATTGTGGACGACTCGGCCGTGATCCGGCAAACCGTGGGGCAATTGCTCGGCGCTGATCCGGAGATTGAGTTGATGGGCGCGCACAGCAATCCGCTGTTTGCGATGAAAGCGATGGAGCGGCAGTGGCCGGATGTGCTGGTGCTGGATTTGGAGATGCCAGGGATGGATGGCCTGACTTTTTTAAAGTCACTGATGCGCAGCAAGCCGCTGCCGGTCATTATTTGTTCATCTTTAACGCAGGCGGGGGCTCGCAGTTCAATCGATGCTTTAGCCGCTGGCGCGGTGGAGATTTTTAGTAAACCGGTGATGACTGCAAAACAGGATTTACTGCAGATGGGGCGGGAGATTGTCACCGCCGTAAAAACAGCAGCCAAGGCTAAGGTGGTTCGTCACCAGATGCAAGGGGTGATTCAGCACAGCGCGGCAATCACCCAAAAGATGGCCAAAGAACAAACCAAGTTGATCGCAATCGGCACCTCAACCGGAGGGACGCAGGCGCTGGAATTTATCTTGACGCAACTGCCTGCAACCTTACCCGGGATAGTGATTGTTCAGCATATGCCTGCGGCCTTTACCCAGGCATTTGCCCAGCGGATGGATCAACTGTCGGCGCTTCGGGTGGTCGAAGCGGCCGATCAAATGCAGATTGTAGCCGGACATGCCTATATTGCGCCGGGTGGCCTGCATTTGCAGGTCGAAAAACGTGGGAGCCATTATTACACCGTGGTCCGGGACGGGCCGGCGGTTTCAAGACACAAACCCTCAGTGAATGTATTATTTAGCTCAGTCGCAAAAGCGGCCGGGCCGGATGCCCGCGGGTTTATCTTAACGGGAATGGGGGATGATGGCGCAAGAGGGTTGCTGGAGATGCACGCCGCCGGCGCCATCACCTGTGCCCAGGACGAAGCAAGTTCGGTGGTGTTTGGGATGCCAAAAGAAGCGATCCGGGCCGGGGGGGTTGATCAGGTGTTGTCGTTACAGGAGATCACCGCGCAGATCGCGCGTTTGGGTTAAATGCTGGTTCTGATAGCGGTTGTCGATCGCGTTGGGTTGCTGCGGGCTTGGTCTACAATGCTGCCCCCGATAGAGCTGGCGTTTGAAAGCTCCGGCGCAAAGTTCCACTGCGGCCGGAGCAATGTCTGGATCACTTGACGTCTTGTTTGAGCAGCACCACCGAACCTTGTGCCGGTAGGTCAATCTGCAGACGATGGCCGGCAGTTGGATTGCTGGTCAAGCGCTGGCCGGTCCACAGATCGTCAAAGCTGACCGGCTGCTCGGCCAGCTGCCATTTTTGCATTAACTCCGTCGGCAGTTGCAGCTGAAAACTCACCGGCTGATCGGCAAAGTTACTGACCACAACCAACTGCTGTTTGTCATCAAAGCGGGCAAAACTGAGTTGTTGCTCGCTGTAGCCCGGGCTTGTCAGATTCAGTGAATGCAACGACAGATACTCACCTTTAAGCGCACTGGCTTCACTACTGAATTTGAGTAATTTTTGATAAAAAGTGCGTAAAGCCGTTTGCTCTGCAGTTAAGCTGCCACCGTCATACTTGCCGCCGTTGAGCCAGCCCTGATGAGCCGGCACGCCAACATAGTCAAAAATACTGGTTCTGCTTGGCTTGCCAAAACCCGCATCCAAAGCACCGGCTTCACCGACTTCCTGGCCAAAATAGAGCAAGGTAGGGGCTTTGCCGATCAGGGTCGAGACCACCATCGCGGGTTTGCCTTTGGCAGCGGAGCCGGCAAATTCCGGACTTGCGATACGCTGCTCATCGTGGTTTTCCAGAAACTTCAGCATGTGTTGGTCGAGATCAATCACTTCCGCTTGCTTTGCCAGCACTTCAGAACCACTGCCTTTGCCTTGCATCAACAGTTTTAAACTGTCGTAAAAACCAACCTTGTCATAGAGATAGTCCATTTTTCCTAGCTGAACATAATCGCGGTACAACTGCGGCTGATACACTTCTGCCAAGAGTAATGCCTGTGGATTCTGCAGTTTGATCTGGCTATTGAGGTAGCTCCAGAACTCGACCGGCACCATTTCTGCCATATCAAAGCGAAAGCCATCTACCCCTAACTCCAGCCAGAATTTGGTGATATCCCTGAATTTTAACCAGGAGTCCGGTAGCTCTTTACCCTGCCAGAACGCTGCATGAGCTGCATAGTCTTTGCTGGCGTAATCGGCAGGCAGGCGCTCAAAATCGTAGCTGCCATCGGGTTTAACCCCATAGTTGATTTTTACGGTCTCGTACCAGTCATTAAAATCGGGTTTGGCGGCGCGGGCACCGTTGCCAGTCCACTTCGCCGGCATTTCGGCAAATTTGCCGTCGCGAAGCGGATGGGCTTCGCCGCCCAGCGGCGTAAATTCAGCCGGGATATCCGGCACTTCAAACGCCTGTCCTGGCACATAATAGAAGTTATTATGTTTACTGTATTCCACCGACGTGTCGTCATCGGCGCCAAAATCCCGCACGCCCTCAGGTTTGCCAAGGGATTGATAATGACGCGCCACATGGTTGGGCACGATGTCGATGATGATTTTGATCCCTTGCTGATGGGCACGGGCGATCAATGCCTGAAACTCTTGCAGGCGTATGGCTGGGTCAACAGCTAAATCCGGATTGACACTGTAATAATCTTTCACGGCATAGGGCGATCCGGCGCGGCCTTTAATCACATCCGGATCATCATGGCTAATGCCATAAGCACTGTAATCTGCGACCAGTGCATGATGCGGTACACCGGTGAGCCATAAATGGGTGACCCCCATGGCTTTGAGTCCAGTCAGCGCCGCTTCGTTGATATCATTGAATTTACCGACACCGTTTTGCGCTGCTGTACCAAAGCGGACATTATTGCTGATGTGGTTACCAAACAATCGGGTAAACGCCTGGTAAATGACAATTTTTCCATCCTGAGCCCTTGCGGGCTCTGGTGTTGCCGTTGGGGTGGCTGTGACCGCCGTCACTGCGGCCACCGGTGGGGTGTTATGGACCGGGTTACAGGCCATGACAGCCAATGCCGTGGTGGAAATTAAAGTTAACCATTTGATTTTGTTCATTTATAAGCTTCATTGCTGCCCAAGTTGGCTTTATGCTAGCACAAAGCCTGCGTTCGACGCCGATCCTGCATACGTTTGCATATACCCGTCTTCCTTGAGGATCCTCGTTCAGGGAGGCGACTGACTGAATTGCTGGTCGATGGCATAAATCTTATTTAGCAACGATGGATTGGCGGGATGATCGGGTTCGTCAAAGCTGACCTGACTTTCGTGAGCCAGCACCAAAACCGCCTGTTGATACCCAAAATACACATGATGGCCAAAAAAACTGACGGCAACCGCTAAATCCTGTAGCTGATATCCCACCCCAAACGGGGTATCGGCGATCCGTCCGAAATTTTCGGCTTTGGCAAAAACGCCCATTAAGAGCCGCGGTGAGGGCAGGGCTGGCATGGCGAGTAGACTCATGGCTGCAAAGTAAAAACAGTATGGCTAATTCTGCCATAACTGCCACCTTTGCTCCCTATCAGCCATCGCGCTGTTCAGCTATCGCAAATAGAGTGGGCGGTGCTGTTCATTTGTTCGTCAGGATCGGGCGCTGGAGCGATCTTGGGTTGCTGTGACGGACGCAGCTGGGTATAGTCGAAAAAAAGGAGAAGTTATGACATTACAACGTACCGCTTTATTGTCGGGTTTGATCCTCTGGTCAGCCGGCGCCATCGCCCACAATCATGCCAGTGATCAGTCCGCTTCCACGCCGCTTGCAGCGAGCCAACTGCAATTTTTTGACCAGATCAAAGCTTATTGTGGTCAATCTTTTGCCGGCAAACTGGTCAAAAGTAACGACAGCGACAAAGATATGCTGAGCAAAGCCTTGGTGATGCATGTGCGCGAATGCACCGACACTGAACTCAAGGTGCCGTTCCATGTCGGCGACGATCGCTCCAGAACCTGGGTGATCAGCAAAACCGCGCAAGGTTTGCGGCTAAAGCACGACCACCGCCATCAGGACGGTAGCTCCGATAAAATTACCATGTATGGCGGCGATACGGATGCGCCAGGCACTGAAACAAGACAAGCCTTTCCAGCCGATCAGCATTCCAAAACCATGTTTGCCGCCAATAATATGAATGCCTCTTCCGGCAACACCTGGTTTGTCGAAATTGAGCCGGGTAAGGTTTACCGATATGGCTTAAAGCGGGAAGGCCGGGAATTTGAAGTGGAATTTGATTTAACCAAGCCGGTGGCCACGCCGCCAACGCCCTGGGGTCACCAATAAGTCGGCCCAAAGCGCTGTAGTGAGCGCAAGCGACATCGCCAGAACCTCCAGCGCAGCCAGCCAGAGCTGGCTGGAACTTTAATCTCTAAGCTCAAGCCAGCGCTGGCTGCGGCAGAGTGACTAGCCAAGTCTGCCAGCGCTGCGGTACCATCCGACGACCGCAGCACTGGTTCGCAACGGGTGAAGGCTCATTCCCCGCGGCGCTAAGCCGCTGGCGGCTATTCTAATAAAAGTTAAATTACAACCACGGAGCTTTTGATGAAAGCGAATTTTTGGTTTTCAGGAACAACGCTGGCGCTGACCGCCTGCCTTGGCCTGGCGGCTTGTTCAGAGCCACCAAAGCCAAGCGGGCAGGCCGCTCAGGAAACGCCCGCAACAACCCCGGTATCCAGCACAGCGGACACAACCACCACACTGACCGACACGCTGATGAACCCCAAACTGGGTGAATATATCAAAACCCTGTCCTCAGATGAATTTCAGGGACGTGCGCCAGCCACCAAAGGCGAAGAGCTGACTGTGGCTTATATCTCAGAGCATTTTAAGAAAATCGGCTTAAAGCCGCTGTCCGGTGACAGTTATGTGCAGCCGGTGCAGTTGGTGCAAATTGATCCCAAAGAAGTGTCCAATATGACCTTCAGCGGTGAAAAAGCGCCGGCGGAATTTAAATACCGTGAGCAGATGTTTACCTGGACTACCCGGGTCACCGACTTTTCTGAAGTCAAAGAGTCGGACATGGTGTTTGTCGGATACGGCATTGTGGCACCGGAATACCACTGGAACGACTACAAGGGGCTGGATGTTAAAGGCAAAACCGTGGTGATGTTTGTCAACGATCCGGGGTTTGCGACTAAGGATCCTAACCTGTTTACCGGCGACGCCATGACCTACTACGGCCGCTGGACGTACAAATTCGAGGAAGCTGCCCGTCAGGGGGCTGCCATGGCCCTGATCGTACACGAAACGGATGCCGCTTCTTATGGCTGGCACGTGGTCGCCGGTGGTTCTGCCACCAAATTTGACCTGATCAACCCAAATAAAAATGCCGACCGGTCGGCGATTGAAGGTTGGGTCACCTCAGAATCTGCGCAAACTTTATTTGCGGGTGTGGGTGAAACTATTGATTCAATGCGTCAAAAAGCGCTGAGCAAAGATTTCACGCCAGTCCCTCTGAATATCAAAGCCTCGGTCAGCGTGAAAAACAATGTGCGTGAACTGACGTCAGGTAATGTCGCTGGTTTTATTGAAGGCAGCGAAAAACCGGATGAAGTGGTGCTCTATATGGCGCATTGGGATCATCTGGGTGTTGATTTTTCTAACCCAAAAAACAAAGTCTTTAATGGCGCGGTGGACAATGCATCCGGCACCGGTGGCTTGATGGCTCTGGCCGAATATTTTGTCACCCAGCCGCAACCCAAGCGCAGTGTGGCTTTTATTGCGGTCACCGCTGAAGAGCGCGGCTTGTTAGGGTCGGCCTGGTATGCGAAAAACCCGTTGTTTCCGCTGAATAAAACCGTTGCCGGCATCAACATGGACGTGATGAACGTGTATGGTCCGATGAAAGATATGGTGGTGGTCGGTCAGGGCAACTCTGAGCTGGAAGTGATTTTAGAAAAATATACGCAGCAGCAAGGTCGCTATGTTGCACCTGAACCGAATCCGGCAGCAGGTTCATACTACCGCTCAGACCACTTCAACCTGGCTAAAGTCGGAGTGCCGATGTTGTACGCCAAGGGGGGCGTCGATAGTTTTGCCCACGGCAAAGAGTGGGGGCTGGAGCAAGCGAAAAACTTCAATAGCTGCTGCTACCATAAAGTCGAAGACGAATATAACGACAACTGGGATTTATCCGGCGCGCAGCAGGACTTATTTCTGTACTACCGGGTGGGCGTCGATTTGGCCAACTCAGACGCCTGGCCAAATTGGTACGAAGGCAAAGAGTTCCGCGCCGCGCGGGATGCTTCGCGCGCTGAGCTGAAGTAACAGCGTTGCTGTTGCTTAATTTATTGTTTTTTATAAATACGTAGGGCGACAAGCACAGCGCCATCGCCCAATGTGCTGTAAAAGCCGGTCCATGTTTTCATGTACCGGCTTTTTTATTGGTTGGCAAACAAGAGCTGCTGTTTTTGTCGATTGCCCGAATAAGACAAGTGTTTGTATCCGTTTCGCTGCTCTGGGTCGGTGTGTGATGTGTTACAGACCGTAGCCTCGATAAGCGAAGCGCCATCGAGGGGATTACCGGGGAATCAACAACAGATCCGTCACTGAACAACAGCGTTGCACAGGTTTCGCCGTTTGGATGTGAAAAATGACCTGTGGGCCAATAAATGAATCAGCAAAATGGGCGATGGCGCTTCGCTTATCCGCCCCTGCGGTGAGGTCGGGGCGCGAAACCCAGGCCATGAAAAATCGTAACAAAGCTTCGAATAGCCACAAATGCATGTAACGGGTTACATTAAAATTTAACTCCCATTCAACCACCGCAATTTTGTCATAGCCAAATCGTCCCACAAAGCTTACAGTTAACCGCAGCTACTATGGATTACAGCTCAAAAATCGTGCATTTGCCGTTAAATTCAGGTCAGCTGAAACACCGTCTGCCACAAGAGCAGAGTCAAACAACAAGGAGAACCGATTTGAAACTTCGCAAACTCACACAATTTGCATCAACAATAGCGCTGGCGGCAAGCCTTGTCCTGCCTGTTATGGCTGCAGATAATCAGTTGACCGATGATGAAAAAGCCCAGGGGTGGCAGTTGTTGTTTAACGGCGTTGACATGTCGCAGTGGCGTAATTTTAAACAGGCTGAATTAAACGACAAATGGCAGATTGAAGACGGCGCGATGACGCTGACCGCCGCCGGTGGGGGTGATATTCTAACCAAAAAGCAGTACCAGAATTTCGAATTACAGCTCGATTGGAAAATAGCTGAAGTTGGCAATAGCGGTATTTTTGTGCTGGCAAATGAAACCGGTAACATGATCTATTCCAATGCACCGGAGATCCAAATTCTCGATAACGAACGCCATTCCGATAATCAACTGGCCAATCATTTATCAGGTTCGCTGTATGACATGATTGCCTCGCCGGCGTCGTCACATAAAAAGGCAGGTGAGTGGAACCGCGTAAAAATCCGCTTGCACCAGCGCGAGCTCACCATTTGGCAAAACGGCGTACAGACCGCGCAAGTCACCATCGACAGTCCGGAATGGCAAAAATTGCTGGCGGCCAGCAAATTCGCAACTTGGGAAGGATTTGCCAAAGCAAAGTCTGGTCATATCGGTCTGCAGGACCATGGCGATCGGGTGTGGTTTAAAAATATCAAAATTAAAGAGCTGAACTGATGGAAAACTTTGAAGCAGAAGTATTGGTCGTCGGCTCTGGTGCCGGTGGCGCCATGGCCGCTTATGAGTTGACCAAAGCCGGTCGTAAAGTGTTGTTGCTGGAAGCGGGGCGTGACTATGATCCCAAAGCAGAAACACCGATGTTTAAGCGCAATGGAGAAGCGCCATTGCTGGGCGCGGGTAATAGTGACAAAGACTTTGGTTTTTATGATGCCACGGTCGACGGTGGCTGGCAGGTGCCGGATGAACCCTATACCAGCGCCGAAAATACCGAATTCGCTTGGTGGCGGGCACGGATGTTGGGTGGCCGCACTAATCACTGGGGGCGTTATTCGCTGCGTTTTAGTGAGCATGATTTTAAGGGTAAAAGCCGTGATGGTCTGGGGGCGGACTGGCCGTTTGAATACGCAGATCTTGCACCTTGGTACGATAAAACTGAAGCTTTAGTGGGGGTGTGCGGCACCAACACCGGTTTAGACGATATGCCGCCCTCATCAGAAGGCATTTTGCAACCACCGCCTCTGCCGCGGATCCCGGAACTGTTGGTAGCGGCAGCGGCAAAAAAACTCGGCATCCCAACAGTGCCGATGCATCGCGCCGTATTAACGCGACCACTGGATAGTCGCGCCGCCTGTTTTTACGCGACCCCTTGTGGCCACGGTTGTTCCATTGGTGCGGCGTTTCAAACCACCACCTCGTTGATCCCGATGGCCAAAGCGACCGGCAATTTACAAGTCCTGACCGATGCGATGGTGAAGTCCGTGGATGTCGATGACAACGGTCAGGTTATTGGGTTGAGTTATATCGACAAGAAAACCGGCACTGAGCATCAGTTGCTGGCCAAAGTTGTGATCCTCGCCGCCAGCGCCTGTGAATCGGCGCGATTGCTGCTCAATTCAAAAAGTGCCAAACATCCAAATGGACTGGCCAATTCCAGTGGTCAGGTCGGCAAAAACCTGATGGATTCGACCGGTGCCAATTTCGGGGCTATGGTGCCGGCATTACAAGGTCGGCCGATTTACAATGAAGATGGTCATACCGCCAATCACTTGTTTATTCCGTGGTGGGGCCATCAGGCGCAGGAGAAAAAAGAGTTGAACTTTCCGCGCGGTTATCATTTTGAATTAGGCGGGCGTTTTGGTGAACCCGGCGCCGGTATCGATACCAGCTTGCAAGGTTATGGCAAGGATCTGAAAAAGCAGGTAAAAAACAAATATGGTGCTTACGTGCATTTTGCGTTGCGCGGCGAGATGGTGCCCAACGAACACTGTTATATGGATATCGATCCTGAAGTGAAAGATAAATGGGGCATTCCGGTGCCCAGATTTCACTGGAAATGGTCAGAGCATGAGCTGAATCAGATTGAACATGGCCTGCAAACGGCCAAGGCCATTTTGACCGAAATGGGCGCGACTATTGGTGAACTACCCAAACCAGAGCAGGCGATTTTAAAAGGGGGGGAGATTATTCACGAAGTAGGCACTACCCGGATGGGCGCGTCACCGAAAGATTCAGTCACTAATCAATGGGGCCAAACCTGGGACTGTCCAAACCTGTTTGTGATGGATGGCGGGGTCTTTGCTTCGAATCCGCATAAAAATTGCACCCTGACGATTATGACACTGGCGATGCGAAATTCCGCTTGGCTGGCCGCACAATTAGCCGCCGGGACCCTTACCGCAGCGGTATCGTCAAGTGTCAATTCCCCCATCGCGCAAGGAGCCGTCTAAGATGAGCAAACAACCTCCGCATCAGTCTGAACAACCGGATTATCAGTATCAATCAGGGATGACCCGGCGTGATTCGCTCAAATTGCTGGCAGCCCTTGCGGCCAGCAGTATGTTGCCGCTGCTCAGTGGCTGTGAAAAAGCACCTGATAAAACCGCTACCCCAGCGGTCGCCGCCAAAACCGGCGAGCACTGGCCGGACTTGCAGTTAACGCCGATCACCGGTAAAGGCTATGGCAAGGATCCAAACCTGATTATTCCGCCAAAATCGCCATGGCCGCTGACCATGACCGCAGCGCAGCTAACACTGCTGGCAATTGTGGCGGATATTCTGATCCCAAGGGATGGTCAGGTCCCTTCGGCATCAGAGGTTAATGTGCCGGCCGTAGTGAACGAATGGATCAGTGCTCCCTATGAGCGGCAACAGCGAGATCGCCCGATCATTCTGGCGACGCTGGCGTGGTTAGATGACGAAGCATCCATGCGCTATCAGGCACCTTTTGCCAAGCTGACCCCACCACAACGACTGTCGATTATCGATGATATCGCGTATAACAATGCGCAAACGCCGCAACAGTTTAAACGGATCGCCAGTGCTTTTAGTCACTTACGGGGCTTAGTGGTCGCAGCGTTTTTCGCCACGCCCGAGGGTACCAAAGACATCGGTTATATTGGCAACGTGCCGATTGCCGGTGATTATCCGGGACCGACGCCCGAGGCTTATGCCCATCTTGACAAGGTGCTGGCAGAACTTGGGCTTTCGGAGTTTGCCTACAAAGCCTAATCCGGTGGAGCGGCGCGCATCATCCCCTGGGGTCAGAGTTGAACTTTGACCCCAGCCATCTTTAATCAATAATGACCATCGCGACGGATACTCAAGTCATGAAAAACTTTATCAAGGCCAACCGCTGGGGTTTAGTCCTTACCCTTACACTCGGATGCTTTGCTGGCGCACAAGCCGCGCCATTGCTGCAAACCGAATTCAACAGTCAATTCGCTCACTATTTCAAAGAGGTCGCTGCTGATGAGATGCAGGGGCGGGCACCGGCCACGGTCGGCGAGGAGCGTACCGTGGCCTATATTGAGCAACAATATAAACGGTTGGGGTTAACGCCTTTTGCTGACAACAGCTACCGGCAGGCGGTGCCGGTGGTGCAGATTGATCCGGTCGAGGTTTCGGCCTTGACGCTCAGTGGAGCCAAGCTCCCGACAAGTCTCGGATACAAAACGCAAATGATGGCCTGGTCGACCCGGATGCTGCCACACATTGAGGTGAACGACAGCGAGCTGGTGTTTGTTGGTTACGGGATTGTCGCACCGGAATATGGCTGGAATGACTACAAAAATATCGACGTCAAAGGCAAAACGGTGGTGATGTTTGTCAACGATCCGGGGTTTGCGACCGGCGATGCGGATCTGTTTACCGGCAAAGCTATGACCTATTACGGCCGCTGGACTTATAAATTTGAAGAGGCGGCACGGCAGGGGGCGGCGATGGCGCTGATTGTCCACGAAACCGATGCCGCTGCTTATGGCTGGAACGTGGTTGCAGGGACCAGCCCGATCCGGTTTGAGCTGGCGGATCCAGATAAAAATCAGCACAAAGCAGCGGTCGAGGGGTGGTTGACCACGGAATCGGCAGCCCAGATTTTTGCCGCCTCCAATCAAAGCATGGCCTCCTTGCGCCAAAAAGCCCTGGATCGGAATTTTCAACCTTTTGGTTTAGGCGGCAAAGCCAGTATCCGTATCAAGAATCAAATCCGTGAGCTGGAATCCAGCAATGTCATTGGTTACATCAAGGGCAGTAAAAAACCGGATGAGCTGGTGCTGTATATGGCGCACTGGGATCACTTCGGCCTGGATTTTAGCCGCAAAGACGACAAAATTTTCAATGGCGCGCAAGACAATGCCGGTGGCATCGCCGGTTTGTTGGCACTGGCTGAGAAATTTCAGCAAGGACCGGCGCCGGAACGCTCGGTGGCCTTTCTTGCCATCACTGTGGAAGAACGCGGCATGCTGGGATCGCGCTGGTATGCAGCAAACCCCCTGCTTCCGCTGAATAAAACTGTGGCCGGTATCAATATGGATGTGATGAATGTCTATGGACCGATGCGAGATGTGCAGGTTTTTGGCTATGGTGCATCCGAATTGGAACCGATATTAGATAAATATGCCAAAGCCCAAGGGCGATACATCGGGCCAGAGCCAACGCCGGAAGACGGTTTTTATTACCGCTCAGACCATTTCCAGCTGGCGCGTTTTGGTGTGCCGATGCTCTATGCCCGTGGTGGCGTCGATAGCTTTGCCCATGGTAAAGACTGGGGGTTGGCACAACGGCGTGACTACACCAGCAACTATTATCACAAAGTGAATGATGAATTTGACCCGGCATGGGATCTGCGGGGCGCACAACAGGACCTGTGGTTATATTTTCAGGTCGGTCAGGAGCTTGCCAATTCAGCACTGTGGCCGAACTGGTATCAGGGGAAAGAATTCAAAGCCGCGCGGGATGCTTCACGCGCTGCGGTGAAATAATCTAGCCCCTCTTGCAGATCAAAGGTTGGGTTCGCCTCCAACCACCACAGTCACAGTGCTTCCGCTGTGACTGTGGATCGACTCAATGACCGCCGGTCGTTGTGCGAAGCAGCGCAATTGCTGTAAAAAAACTGCCGAGTTGCCGCAATCGGCTATCTTTATGACATTGCCTGAAATCTGTAGTTGGTTGTTAAAGGTTATGTTGGAAAAACTCTCTTCGTTGTCTGGATCATCCGTGGCGTTGCAACAACTGCAGGCACTGCGAACCCGCCGGTTACTACAAATAATTATGGTTTCGCTAGTTGGACTGCTCATCGCGATGTTTCTGGCTGGCGGTGCGACCAAGCTTTGGCTGATCGCAGGCTCGCTGGCCCTTTGTGTCGCTGCAGCAGCGGCCTATTATCAACGGTCGCTGCTGGCGGCTTATCTTTTGTTGTGGTCGATGGTTCTGATGCTGTCGGGACTGGCTTGGGTTGCTGGCGGGCTGCGCGACATTGCCGTGCTCGGATATCCCGGCGTGTTAATTTACGCGGCACTTTTTGGCAGTAGCACCCTGTTTGTGTCCTTGCTGGTCTTTATTATCGCTTTTTGTGCCTTGATGGCCGGCGCTACGATCCATGGGGTGCTGCTGCCGCATATTCCTCAAGTGGGTTGGAATAGTGTGGTGTTTGTTGGGGTGATCCTGCTGATCACCGGTTTTAGCGTGTACTTAATGACCAAAGATTTGCGTCAGCTCATGGATTCATTGCAACAAGAAAACGAAAGGGTTCGTCAAAGTCAGGCCGAAATTGAGCGGCTGGCGCATCATGACCGGTTAACCGGCTTGCCCAACCGGATCCTGGCTGAAATCAGTTATCAGCAGCTGATCCAATATTGCCGCAGTGCGGATTTACGGTTGGCCATTTTGTTTTTAGATTTAGATAACTTTAAGCCGGTCAATGACTCATTAGGTCATTCTGCCGGCGATTTGGTGCTGCAGCAGTTGGCGGCAAGGCTCCAGGCGCAGATGCCGGACCAGGCGCTGCTCTGCCGCTTTGGCGGCGATGAATTTTTGGCGCTGGTGCCAACCGATGCCGATGATGGCAAATTGTCGTTGCTGGCCAAAGCCATGATCAATCAAACCAGTAGTCCGTTTTGGGTGATGCAGACGCATATCGAAATCTCGGGCTCGGTCGGCATCGCGGTGGTGCCACGGGACGGTGTTGAATTTAACGTGTTGTCGAAAAAAGCTGACATGGCGATGTACAAAGCCAAAAGTGACGGTCGCAATACCTGGCGTTTTTATGACGAAGAAATCGATAAAGCCAATATTGATAAATTTAACCTGTTGCAGCAAATCCGGCAGGCGATCAAGGAGCAACAATTCAAAATTTATTATCAGCCGAAAATAGATTTAAGCAGCGGGGTAGTCAGCGGTGCCGAGGCGCTGGTCCGATGGCCGCAAGCGGATGGTTCGCTGATGAGTCCACTGGAATTTATTCCACTTTGTGAAGAGTCCGGTCTGATTGTGGAGTTGGGTCACTGGGTGTTGCAAGAAGCCTGTCGGGCCTGTCAGCGCTGGCAGCAAGCGGGATACTCCGGGATTACCGTTGCGGTCAATCTGTCGCCGGTGCAGTTTCGGGATGGCAGTCTGGGAAATTCAGTACAGCAGGCGTTAAAAGATGCCGGCTTGGCCCCTTCCGCATTGGAGCTGGAGCTGACGGAGTCGTTGCTGATCGGCGAGGCATTAAATATTCAGCAGCAGTTGGATCAGCTGAGCAGTCTGGGGCTCACCTTTGCCATCGACGATTTTGGCACCGGGTATTCCAATCTTGGCTATTTGCGCCGGTTTAATGCCACCACGCTCAAAATTGACAAGTCTTTTATCAGTTCCTTATGTTTGTCAAAACGGGATGAACCCCTGGTGCAGGCGATCGTGCAGCTGGCCAAAAGCCTTGGTTTAAATACGGTTGCCGAGGGTGTGGAGGATGCGCAAACGCTGTTGAAATTGCAGCAGATGGGCTGTGACGAAGCACAGGGTTATTTCTGGTCGCCGCCTTTACCTGAAGCGGAATTTATTCGTTTTTTGCCAGCGTTATGATGGCGTAACTGCTCAGCTAACGCAGGGATCAGCTGCTGATGTCGCTGATGAACGAAATGAAATAATTCCTCAGCGGCCAGCATCTCCGGCAGTTGGATCAGGTTTGCCGCTTGGGGGTCACCAGCGGTTGCTTCCCGCAGCGATTGCAAATCTTCGAGTAAAATATCAATCTTGTTCTGCTGCAGCATCTGCACTGCCTGGCCTGGGGTATTGACAATCGTTTTGGTGCCGGCAACGTCATACAGCTCAGCCATTTTAAATCCACGGACAAAACCGATCCTCAGGTTTGGATCCTGTTGCCACAAACCAAACTCATGTTGCCGTCCCATTTTGACAAAAGCATATAGCTCAATCCTCGCCAGCGGCACCGGCACCGCTAACAGCTGCGGATAATGTTGACCGACCGCCGCGATCCGGAATAATTCGCCATCGAATTTTCCCTCGCTACTCATTTTCAACGAGCGCTCCGCCGGCAAATATTGGATCTCCAAGTGATAGCCAATAGCGCGATAGGCCTGGATCAACTGCTGTTCAATCTGCAGCGTTAATGCGGACTGATTCAGACTGGCGGTCACGGTAAAAGTGGGCTGTTGCTGCGCAGCAACCTCAGGCAGTACGAGACTGCAAAAGCAGCACCAGATAAAAAAGATCAGAGCGACCGGTTGGCGTGGGGTTGGACGATGCAATCTGCCTCCGGCTTTGTGGTGATCTGTCGAGACTCAATCTGTTGCGTTGAGCAAGGCTAAACTAACACAAAAAATTGCCGGAGGCAGCTTGAGCGGCCTCCGGAGCCATTAGACCTCTGGTTTAAAGTGCGTAATCCTGCACCTTAAAGCCCAGAGCCTGCAGTTCAGGGCGAAGTTTTTTCGCATCCCCAACCACTACAATCGACATGTCTTTGCTATTGAGATGTTTTTTCGCCAAAGCATTAATTTCCTCTTTGGTCATGTTCGCGACGATCTGATTGCGCTCTTTGACAAAGTCCGGCGACAGGTTATGTTCCAGCATTCTTGCCATAAAGCCAAGCTTGGCATTTGGCGTTTCGTACTTCAATGCATCGGCCTGATTGATCGCCAGGCGCATGAAATTCAGCTCCTCGTCGCTGATCCCCTGGGTGTGATAACGGTCAATTTCCTTTAAAAACTCAGCAATTGAGGCTGCCGTGGCATCAGCACGCACCGCCGCTTGTGCAGTGTAAACTCCGGCAAACTTGTCAGCCGCAAAACCAGAGAAGGCGCCATAGGTATAACCTTTGTCTTCACGTAAGTTCAGGTTCAGCCGGCTATTGAAGTTACCACCTAACACAAAGTTCATCAGGCCAGCACGATAAAACTCACCGGTCAGATCTTCGGTAAGACTACGTTTACCAATTCTGATTTCGGATTGAGGGGCATCTTCTTTGTTCACCAGATAGATGGTTGCGGGTTCTGCCACTGGCGCAGGCGCGGCCAGACTCAGCGCCGGCGCTTTGCCTTGCCATGCTTGTAGTGCTTTGTTGATCAGAGGCTGGACTTGCGTCTGGTTCAGATCTGACACCACAATCAACTGGCTGCCGCCCGGTTTTACCATCCGCTGATAATAAGACTGTAAGTCGGCTGGTGTTAGTTTGCTGACACTGGCTAAAGTGCCTTGCGCGTTAAAGCCCATAATATGGTTACCGTACATCAGTTTCCGGTAGGCTTGCTGCGCTAAGAATCCGGCATTTTTCTCTGAGTGTTGCAGCCCCTGTAAGGTCTGCTGTTGCACCCGATGGAAATCTTCCGCGGCGAAAGCCGGATTCAGCAGCTTCTCTTCCAGCAAGTCCAGCGTGGCCGGCAGGTTTTTGCTTAGGCTAGAGACAAATACCGTCAGATATTCAGCATCTGCGCCAAAACTGATGTTACTGCCCAATTTTTCCAGTGCCAGACTCATTTGCTCGGTGCTGAAATTTTTGGTGCTTTCATTCATCAGGCTGGCGACCATTGCGCTAATCCCAACCTGATCTGCAGTTTCATAATACAGACCCCCTGGGATTTTCAGCAGCAGCGCTGTGGTGGGTGTTTCGCTCGTCTGAGCCCCTAACACTTGAATGCCATTGCTGAATTCCGAACGCCAGGTGTCCGGCACGCCGACCGCCGGATTCGGGCCTGCCGCGGGCTGAACCCGCCGATCAAAGGTATCGGTGGCCCGGCGCGCCTGTAAATCTTCCGCTTTCGTGGTGGAAGGGCCACCAAAATCATGGCTAACCGGGGTAAAGTTATCGGCGCGGGCAATCAGCGCCTGTTGGCCTTTGGGGACCACACTCATCACAACCGAGTGTTTTCCTTTGATATATTGCTGGTAAACCCGCAAGACATCGGCTTTGCTGACCGCATTGTAGCGGGCAATATCGGCAGCGATCAGATCCGGCCGGCCAAAGAAGGTTTCATTATAGGCGAGCTGACTGACTTTCCCCTGGACGCTTTGCAAGCCAAAGATACTGCTGGCTTCGATGCCAGCTTTGACTTTGAGCAGATCGTCATCGCTGACGCCCCGTTGTTCGAATTCCAATAAGCTCGCTCGGATCACTTGTTCAATGGCTGCCAGATTTTTGCCGGCAGCCGGATGGGGCAGGGCGTAGAGGCTAAATTGACAGGCCAGCTCCATACAGTTGTGACTGACGTTGGCTTGGACAGCGATTTGGTTTTTCACCAGGTTTTTATACAACAGGGAATTGTTCCCACCGCCCAAAATTTCCGCCAGAATATCCAGCGCGGCTTCATCTGGATGCCTTGCATAAACCGTCGGGAAGGTGAGGTATAACAGCGGTAAATGAACGTTATCTTCCATCGAAATGTAGCGATCTTCGGATAACGTAAAAAGTTCTTTCGGCGCAGTAGCCACGTCAGGGCCGGCTGGAATACTGCCAAAATACTTTTGCACCAGAGGGAGAATTTGTTCTGCTTTAACGTCGCCACCGATCGTCAAGGTGGCGTTGTTTGGACCATACCAACGCAGAAAAAATGCTTTTACATCATTGACGTTGGCGCGATTTAAATCGTCCATCCAACCAATCACTGGCCAGGAATAGGGATGCAAGTCCGGATACAGCGCCTGAGCAACGCGCTCATTAAGCCGACCATAAGGCTGGTTGTCGACGCGTTGACCCCGTTCGTTTTTTACTGTCTCGCGTTGCACTTCAAACTTTTTCTCGGTGACGGCATCCAGTAAAAAGCCCATCCGATCGGACTCCAACCACAGAACTTTTTCCAGCTGGTTCACCGGAACCGTTTGAAAATAATTGGTGCGATCGGTATTGGTAGTGCCATTTAAGGTGCCACCGGCTTCGGTAATAATTTTAAAATGCTGTTCGTCTGCAACATGCTCTGAGCCCTGGAACATCATATGTTCAAAAAAATGGGCAAAACCCGATTTACCAGGTTCTTCTCTGGCAGATCCTACATGGTAAGTCACATCGACGTGCACCAACGGATCTGAATTGTCTTCGTGGACGATCAGGGTTAAGCCATTGGCCAGCCTGTACTTTTTATGTGGAATTGCCAGGGTGCTGCTCTGGCTTTGATCCTCGACCAGCGTGATTCCCGCCGGTAACGGGCTGACTGGCGCAGTAGATTGCGGGCTATTGCAGGCAGCAACTGTCGTGGCAAGGACGACAGCAAAAGCAATTTTGTGTAATTTGAACATAAAAGGCTCTCATAAAAATTAACAAATAACTGACAAAACGCTGGCATTTAACCATGTGCAATGATTGCCCGCTACTGCCAAATGTAACAGGTTGTGCCTGATTTTAAGTAAATTCATTGCAAATTCAGCTGGATGAGCCTAGAACACCTTATAGTTTAACAAGTGGATCGTCGCTTAGGCGGCTAAGTATCAAGGTCACCTGTGCTTTTCAGGCGCTGCCGTGGAATCAGGACGCAACCCCCTTAAACCTGGCTGGCAGCGAGTGGCGATTATTGAAACAAGATGGTGCTGTGGTTCGATCATCATGGGTTTGCTTTAGCAACACAAGGTACAGCTTTTGTCAGTAGAAATTACCAACACAGGTCGATGGCTTCGTTTATGCCGCAGGTTCTTGATGGCGCTCGGGTTGCTGCTGTCAACGCTACTGCTGATGCTGTGGCTTGGTTATCAGTCATTACCGATCAGGCAGCTGCAGTGGTCTGGTTTAGCTCTGGGCTCACAACAAATCAGCTTGGCACAATTGTCATTACAACTGGGGCGGGCTGATCAATGGTGGGAGCTACAGATCCAGCAACTGTCCTTTGAATGGCGGCGCTGGCCATTGCCCAGAGTGACGGTGCAGCGGTTTGAACTGATGCCGCAGTTCGATAGTTCAGCGAATGCACACCATGGGCCGGCGCAGGCCGCGGAAAGTCATGGAACCTTCAATAGCCTGCCTGGCTGGCCCGTTATCGAACTGCCACAGTGGATACCGGCGCAACTTGAAATCAAATCGCTATTACTGCGGTATCCCTGTCAGACAAAGCTGCAAAGTCCTTGTCAGTTGCATGGCGCCTTACAAGCGTTCAAGACTGGCAACAACCATCGACTTGCACTGCGGTTGCAGGGGGACGGGCAGGAAATTGAGCTACAACTTGAGTTTGTGACCAAGGATAGCGGACTGGTGGCGTTACACCTTGAGCAAGCAAAGGTCGGGCTGGATCTGCAGGCACTGGCCGCTGCTGGTTGGATCCCGGGATTGCCACCCGGATTGCTGCTGGCGGCAATCCAACTCCATCTCACCGGCCACTGGCAGCCAGACGGTTTGCAACTGACCTTACGGCAGCCGCTGCAAATTAAGTTGAGCTATCAGCAGCCAACGCCCCACGGCGCAGACATGTCTTTCGAAACGGCCGTGATGCAAGTGCAAGGTGGCGAGCTGCACTGTTCTGAACCACAGGGGCAGCAGTGTCAGCTGCAGCTGGCTGCCGCCGTATCAGTCGGGCAATTCAGGCATCCGTTGTTGCATGCGTCAGACTGGCAATTAAAGGTCGAAGCAAAAGGCCGGTTAACCGATCTGCAGCTGAGCGGCAGTTTACAAAATCCGCAGTCACTCCAGCTAAATTATCAGGCCAGGCTATCTCCTCAGAGGCTGCATATCGATTGGCAGCTGGCAGATCTGTTTCTACTGGCCGGCAACCCGTTGCAAATTACTCGACTTTGGCCAGCATTATTAGATATTCAGCGCGGGAAAATCAGTGCTGACGGCCGGCTGCAACTGCAATTGCCTTCTGGCAAACTCAACAGCATGCAATTGCAGGCACAGCTTCATGATCTCGTCGGCAGCTATGATCGGACCGGTTTTTCCGGCTTAACCACCATCTTGAGCCTCGAAGGGGATCCTCGTTCCTTCTCGCTCAATGTGCCCGAATTGACGCTGCAGCAGCTTGACCATGGTTTTCAGGCCGGACCGTTACAATTCGCTGGCCAGTATCAGGCCGATTGGTCCGAACCTGTTGCGGGAGAAGTCAGACTGGGTCGACTCCAACTGGCAATTTTTGGCGGTGAGCTGGCGCTTGCCGCGACCCGGTTTAACCTATTACAACAAGCGGTTGAGTTTAGTCTCGATGTGCGGAAAATTCAGTTGGCAGAGCTGCTGAAACAACATCCGTCAAATCAGCTGCTGGGGCAGGGCGTGCTCAGTGGCGTGATCCCTTTGCGCTATCAGCGACTGCCAGCAAACTCCAGCAACCACAGTCTAGCGCAGTGGCAAGTGTTGAATGGTCATTTGCAGGCGGAAGCGCCAGGGGGGCGGCTGCAGTACCAATATCAACCGGTTGCAGGTCAAAAAACCTCCGGCATGGATTTAGCGTTTGAAGCGTTAAGCGATTTTCGTTATCAGACTTTGGCAAGTACCGTGGATCTGCAGCCGGATGGCCAAATGTTATTACAGGTGAAGCTGCACGGCTTTAATCCCAATCTGCAACAGGGAAGGCCGGTGCATTTTAATATCAATGTCGAAGAAGATTTACCTGCTTTATTGACCAGTTTGCAATTAAGCGGCCAAATCAGTGACAAGGTCCGCCAGCGGATCCAACAGAAAGTTCAACAACAGAGCCAGTAACAGAGCAACTACCCAATGAACCCGGTTCTATTGCAATCACAGGAGAATTTATGCAACCAGCCAGCAGCTTTGCCGCCGTTTTCGGGCTATGCGCGCTTATTGCCTGCACCCCAACTGTGCAGGTCGCTATGCCAAGCGAACCGATCAATATCAATCTGAACGTCAAAATTCAGCATGAAATTTTGATCAAAGTGGATAAACAACTTGACCATCTGCTGGATGAATCCAGTGGTTTATTTTAAGGAGCCTTGAGCATGAAAAAAATACTTTCTTTCGCCATGATGCTGATGCTGTTAAGTTGTCCGATACAAGCCATGGACTTGCAGCAAGCAATGACCAATTTACCGCAAGCAAAAGCGCAGGGGCTGGTGGGGGAACAGCCGGATGGATACTTAGGTGTCGTGAAAGCTGAAGGAAACACCCCAACTTTAGTGCAATTGATCAATGCTGCCCGACGGGCTGAATACCAAAAGCTCGCGACGGCCAACGGGTTGCAATTAGCTGATGTTGAAGTCATGGCCGGACAAAAAGCATTCAACAAAACCCAAAGTGGTCATTTTATTTTGCGGGATGGCCAGTGGGTTAAAAAATAAACCGGCAAGGTTCAGCGTCTAAAAACAGCGACTGCCGGGGCAGTCGCTGGGTCTGAGTCGTATCGGACTCTGCTGGATGATCGTGTTGATTAATATTGATAGCTGAAGGTCAGGCCACTAAAAGCGCTGTAGCCATAAATCCCCACATGCCAGGTGCCGGCTTGTGGATTATTGATGGTACAGACTTCATTGTTGCCGTTCAGATAAGGGCGACAGGTATAGGCGGTGGCGGTTGGGGCTGAACCCAACCGGACATATAAATCGGCATCACCACTGCCACCGGCAATCGTGAAGGTGAGTTTACTCACGCCCGACGGAATAGCATAAGAGGCGCGCAGCCACTGGCCGGTACTGCCGGACAGATTCGGGAAAGTCGCGCCGTTGCCCGGAGGTGTTGTGCCACCACCACCGCTGCCATTACAGCCATTATTGCTGATCTCATCCACGGCAGCTTTTGCCTGAACAATCCCAAAGCCAAACGAAGTATCTCGTCCTGCCGCACCCCGATCCTGTGCGGTGCGGTTTAAAGCACTGCGGATTTGTGGTGCGGTACATTGCGGATGATTGCTCCAAACCAGCGCTGCAACCCCCGCCACATGGGGTGATGCCATGGAAGTACCGCTAATGCTGTTGTAACCGCCATTGTTCCAGGTTGAGTTAACAGCAACCCCTGGCCCTGCAAGTTCAACCTGAGCATTGCGCTGCGAGAAACTGGCCAGATTCCGACTCGAGTCTACTGCGGCCACTGAAACGACCGCATCATAAGAGGCTGGGTAAGACAGACTGGTATTACCGGCGTTACCGGCAGCCGCGATCAGTAACATGCCGCCGTTGTAGAAATTGGTCATCGCGGTTTGTTCTGTGGTGCTGGAACTGCCGCCACCCAAACTCATGTTGACCACTTTTGCCCCCGCATCTTTACAGGACTGGATCCCCTGGATCAGGTTAGACGCTGTGGTCCAGTTACCTGAGTCGTTGAAGATTTTTACAATGTGCACTCCAGCTTTGGCTGATGGCAACACGCCAATCACCCCTTCATTATTATTGAGTGCCACCATGGTGCCTGCGACGTGGGTACCGTGGCCATTACCATCGGTATTCCAGCTACCATGGCCTGAGAAAGAAAAACCGGTGACGCCGGTATTCGGCAAGTCGATATGATTGAGACGATATCCGGTATCAATGACACAGACCTTGGTATTGGTTGCATTGATATCGCTGACCAGATTCGCCTGCACCATGGTGATGCCGTAAGGTGTGGTTTGCGCCTTGATTGAAGGCACATCCATCAGATAGCGTTTTGGATCCGCTTCGACATATTGCACGGCCGGATCATTTTTAAACTGCTCTAATTGCCATGGCGTTAACTCCACGACGCTGGCATTGACCATCGCAAGGTGCATGATGGGTTCTACACCATGCTTACGTAACAGACGGTTGGCTTTTTGTTCTGAAAACACATCTGCATCGTCGGCCATGGGCAGTTGCAAAGAGGACGCGCTGTCTGTTTGCGCTGTCATCTGTGTGTCATTTTTGTATTTCACAATATAGCGGGTGGTTTCTTCAACCTGATCAATCGGCGTCACTTGATCAAAATTCTGGGCGGTGATCGCTTCTGCGACTGCCAGCGAAGTGGCGCTTAAGGTAAAGACTGCAGTAACGCCAAGCATGGCAATTTTTGTAGAGTTTTTCATTTTTTATACCCTGGATTATTGAAGGAGTCCCTGCTCGTTTTTTGCATCCTGCGCCGCCAACGTTAGTCTTTACGATGTCAAAAACTTCATAATCTTGTGATAAAAAAATTATAAAACTATCTATTCGCCCTCACTGCATGACCGGCGCCGCGTGGCGATGACGGTGGCTGTGAAATCTTCGGCTTGGTCTGCACTGCCTGTTCCCAATTTGAGTTCATAAGGTTCATTTTGTTTTTTCGGCGGTTTTTCAATAACCACTTTATCAATCCACATCACTTTGTCTTTGCCTTTGTCTGAGGCCGCTGATCACACAACATTATAGAGTCACGAGCCGCTCTGGTACCTGAGCCGACGCGCTGCTCGGCGCGAAGTGCTTTTGGCTGTGATCGTCAATTGCTGAAAACAATGGAGTGTCCGCGCTAAAGCGGCGGACACTCCAGGTGTCCGCGGACAGTTTTTTAGAAAATGGTTTGTTTGGAATATTCATTATAAACAATATCTTATGTAATTAATTCTTACTGGCATAGCCTGTGCAATAGCAGCGCATCATGTCAGAAGGAATAGCAGATGATCCAAGGTACTTCTCAACAAGATGTTGCGCGCAGCCCTGCCAAGCAGCAAAAACTCATTCGCAAGATGCTGTTGCTCAGCCTGGTGGTCGCTGGGGTTTGGCTCAGCTGGCAATGGTTATTTACCGGTAATGCACAGGCCTCTTTGGTGATCCCTCGCCAGCAAGTGCAGATCGGCACCGTCAGCCGGGGAGATTTCGTCCGTGACTTAGCCGTGCAGGGACGGGTCGTCGCGGCGAATGCGCCGACCTTATTTAGTCAGCAGGCCGGGCAAATCCGGTTATTGAAACAACCGGGTGAGCCGGTCACTTTAGGTGACTTATTGGCGGTGATTGATAGTCCGACCCTCGAAAATGAGGTGAAACAACAACAAGCCCTGCTTGCCAGCATGACTTCTGAAACTGAACGCGCAGCATTACAGGCGCGTGAGCAGCAACTGGATATGGAACAGGTGCAAAATACTGCCCAAATCAATTTGTTGGCGGCGAAGCGCGAACTTGCCCGGGCACGGCAATCCCTGCAATTAGGTGTGCTGCGCCAGCTCGATCTGGATATTGCCAACGACCGGATGACCCAGGCTGAACTGGAGTTTTCCCATGCCAAACGCAAAGTGCAGCTGGCGATGGACAAGCTGGCCTTCGAGCAAAAATCTGGTCAGCAAGCGTTAGAGCGCCAGCAACTGGTGGTGGCGGAATTAAACCGAAAATTAGCCGCGTTGCAAATTAAAGCACCGGTCACCGGTCAAGTCGGCAACTGGCTGGTCGAGCAGCAAAACCATGTGGTGGAAGGACAAGGTTTGCTAACGGTGATCGATTTAAGTCAATACGAAGCCGAGCTCAGTGTGCCGGAGAACTATGCCGCGGAACTTGCGGCTGGATTGCCGGTTGCCATCAGTCTGAATGGGCAGCAGATACAAGGCTCGCTCAGCCATGTGGCGCCTGAAGTGACTGCCGGTCAGGTGAGTGCCCGGGTGCGCTTTCAAAGTGCCGAGGCCGCCAGTTTGAGACAGAACCAACGGCTATCTGCCCGGATTGTGTTTGAAGAGAAAAACGATGTGCTCAAAGTGGCGAGGGGGGACTTTATCAGCTCAGGGGGCGGTCGTCAGGCTTACCGGCTGGTCGACAATATTGCGACCAGGACCCCGGTTGAACTCGGTGCGGTGTCAGTGCAATGGGTCGAAGTGCTGGCGGGTCTGAATGAAGGCGACCAATTGGTGATTTCAAATCTGAGTGAATTTAAAGACCTGCCGCAGGTGCGGCTGAATTAACGCTGTTTTATAGCGCCAGCAAGTAAAAATCTACAGCAGTTGGCCGCGATCCCAGCTGCGCACAAAAAATGAAAAAGGATGAATTTGATGATTCAGTTAAAAAATCTCAGCAAAATTTTCAGAACCGAACTGATCGAAACGCACGCTTTGCGCAGCATTGAGTTGCAAGTGAGCGAAGGTGAATTTGTCGCGTTAACCGGGCCATCCGGTTCGGGCAAGTCCACCTTATTAAATGTGCTGGGTACCCTGGAAAACTTTGATCAGGGCGATTATTTACTGGATGGACAGTCCGTGAAGGGCCTGTCAGACAGTGCTTTATCAAAGCTACGCAACGAGAAAATCGGTTTTATCTTTCAGGGTTTTAACCTGATTAAAGACTACAGCCTGCAAGATAATATCGAATTGCCTTTACGTTATCGCGGTATCGCTGCCAGCGAGCGCAAACGTCGGGCGGAACAAGCATTGGAGTTAGTGGGGCTTGCAGCACGGCGCGATTACCACCCATCGCAGTTGTCCGGCGGTCAGCAGCAGCGGGTGGCTATTGCGCGGGCTATTGCCGGACAGCCACGCATTTTGTTGGCGGATGAACCAACCGGGAATCTGGATTCATTGATGGCGCGCCAAGTCATGGAGTTACTTGAAAAAATTAACCAGGACGGCTGCACTATTTTGATGGTGACGCACGATCCGGATCAAGCGCGTCGCGCCGGCCGCCAGGTGCAGATCATCGATGGTCAACTCAGCGATGCGGCGATGTACGATCCGCTGGCTGTGAAACGGGCTTAAGGAGCAGCAGATGGACCAATTTCTGTATTATCTAAAAGCCAGTTGGATCAGTATTCAACGCGCCCCGTTGCCTTATGCGTTGACGGTGTTCATTTTAAGTCTGGGGCTTGGCGTATTTTTCGCGAATGCCACTTTTTATTACCAGCTGAATTCAGATCCGTTGCCGCATAAAAGCGACAAACTATTTTTTCCGATGACGCTGATGGTGCCGTACGAATGTAGTGACTGTCCGCCACCGCGGGTGTTGAGTTATGCCAATGTACAAAAACTCAGTCAGACTGATATTCCGTCGGCTAAAGCGGGCATGTATAGCGCCGACGGCTATTTGCGGCTTGATACCAAACAAGCGCCAACCCCGGTCAGCATCCGGATCACTCAACCGGATTTTTTCCGGATGTTTGAAGTGCCGGTATTACACGGCAGTATTTGGCCCGATGAGAAAGCCCGTCTGGAGCTGATTTTAGCCAAAGCCACCGCCGAAAAAATGTTTGGCCGAAGTGACGTGGTTGGCGAAAAAATTCTGCTGGATGATCGTCATTATACCGTGGTGGCGGTGCTCGACGACTGGCAAATGTTGCCAAGATTATATGATGCGAATAACCGTAATCATTTAACCGAAGCCGATCAGGTCTATATGCCGCTGGAGACCGGCTACGATCTGAATTACATGTCCAATTCACAATCGCAAACCTTCGATGATACTGATTTTCGGCAACTGGCAACTCAGGGGCGCTCCGGTGCGATACATCAATTGCAATTTTGGGTGCAGCTGGATACAGAAGCTCAGCAGCAGGCGTATCGTCAGTTTATGAGCAATCTGGTGGCGGATGAAAAACAAGCCGGTCGCCACCCAAGCCCTGCCAATAATCAATTGGTGCCGATGCACAATATTGTTCGCTACTTCGGTGGTGAATCGTCTGATATCAAAGCCTTTGCGCTGGTTACGCTGCTGTTTTTAGTGGTCTGTTTATTTAATGCCAGCCATTTATCACTCAATCGCTATATCAGCAATCAATACGAATTCAGCCTGCGCCGGGCACTCGGAGCCAGTCGTGCGCAACTTCAGCACCAAATGCTGGTCGACGTGTTACTGATGGCAAGTTTTTGTTTGGGGGCTGGTTTGCTGATCGCCTGGGGCGGGGTGAGCTTGCTGAATTATCTCTGGCCGGCAAATAGCCAATTTGGGCGCTGGGATTTGCCTCTGTTAACGGGATTGCTAGTTCTGACTCTGAGCTTTAGCTATCTGGTGACGCTGTACCCTTCCTTGCGGGCATCGTTTGGCGCTTTAAATCAGCAATTAAAGGAATAACTGGTATGTCTTTGCATTTATTAATGAAATCGTTATTGCGCCGTAAAGTCGTCACTGCACTCTTGCTGGCCCAACTGGCGATGACTTTGGCGCTGTTGGTCAATAGTCTGCTGCTCGCCAGTCAAACTCGCGATAAGCTTAATGAACCCACCGGCTTAAATTTACCGCATACGCTACAGGTCCAGTTAAAACCGACCACCACCGATTTACGGGCTTATCCATTGCTGGGTGACCTGCTCGAGCGGCAACTGGCGGCCGTAAGGGCATTGCCCGGGGTGAAAGCCGTCGCTTATGCGAATCAGGGACCGGTTCGTCAGGGCGGCAATAATGGCAATTTGTTCGATCCGGAGGCCGAAGAGCGCACGAACATTCCAACCATTCCGCAGTATATGGTGTCGCCAGACTTTTTTGCAGCGCTTGATTTACCCCTGGTCGCCGGGCAATTACCGGTGACGCCGATTGCAGTCGATGGCGCAGCGCCATCGCCCTTGGTTCTCACCCGCAGTCTAGCTGAGAAGTTATTCCAGGGCCGCCCGGTAATTGGTTTAAATACCAATCGAGCGCCGGTGGCGGCAGTGATCGAAGATTTTTTCGGTCAAAGCACCGCCACGCACCCGCTTTTTAACAGTATCCAGGTATCGCCATTGCTCGGCGTGGACTGGGGCTATGCGTTGTTAGTCAATACCAGCGCAGACAGCACGGAACAAATTCGGCAGCAGTTGCCGGAGGTGCTGCGTCAGGTCGATACCAATATTGAGATATTTTATGTTCGCACACTAGAGGAGCAACACCGCCGCTTGTATCGCAACGAATTTGGCCTCGCCACCTTGCTTGGGATTTTAAGTGGCCTGATGTTGTTAGTGGCGATGGTTTCCAGCTACAGTAACGCGCATTTCCATGCCTTAAAACAACAACAGGAAATTGGCATTAAACGCGCACTGGGTGCAAGTAAACAGCTGATTTTGTTAGAGCTGCTCAGCGAAAATTGGCTGACGACGGCGATTGGTGCCTTACTAGGCCTGGTGTGCGCGCTGGCCTTGAATAAAATGCTGGCTGGCGTCATTACTCTACAGGCGCTGAACTGGTGGTTACCGCTACTGTGCACTGCGGTGTTACTGGTGTGTGTCACTGCGGCCACATGGTATCCTGCCCGGATAGCAACACGCGTGTCGCCGGCAACTGCCACCAAAACACTGTAATCAAAGCAGTGCCAACTTGTTTGGTGGCACTGCAATTGACCAAAGGGATTTACCATTTGATATGGCCAGTATTTTAGTGATTGATGATAACGAAGCGGTCTGTACCGCCTTGCACACCTTATTTCAGCTGCAGGGATATCGGATCTGGACTGCAACAGCACCGGCGGCTGCTCTCGCGTTACTTGAGCAGCAGAGGGTCGATCTGGTGCTGCAGGATATGAATTTTACTAAAGGTGAGATGCAGGGATTGGCTGGTAAAGCCTTGTTTTATCAGCTGCGTCAGCACTATCCGATGCTACCGGTGATTTTAATGACCGCCTGGACTCAACTCGATATGGTGGTGGAGCTGGTCAAAGCTGGCGCCAGTGACTATATCGCCAAGCCCTGGGACGATGAGCGGTTGCTGCTGACGGTGCAAAACGTATTAAAGCTTAAGCAGTTGCAGGACAAACAGCAGCAAGCTGAACGTAAACAACAAGAACGTTTAGCGCAATTTGTGGGTAAAGATTTATGTGGACTGGTATTTGCCAGCACCGCGATGGAGCAATTGCTGCAAATGGCGCTGCAACTGGCGCCTTCCAATGCCGCGGTGCTGATCACCGGCGAAAACGGCACCGGCAAAGAGGGCATCGCTCAGGTGCTGCATGCCAATTCACTGCGGGCGAAAAAGCCGTTGGTGAAAGTGAATATGGGGGCTTTACCCACCGATTTAATGGAAGCGGAACTGTTTGGGGCGGAAGCAGGCGCCTACAGCGGGCTGAGTAAAACCCGGATGGGGCGGTTTGAGGCCGCCGATGGCGGCACCATTTTCCTCGATGAAATTGGCAATTTGTCGCTGTCCGGTCAGATGAAATTACTGCGGGTACTGCAAACCGGCGAGTTTGAGCGGTTAGGCTCCAGCCAGACCCGTAAAGTCGATGTGCGGGTGTTAAGTGCCACCAATACCGATTTAACCAAAGCGATTGCCAGTGGTCAGTTTCGGCAGGATTTGTTCTACCGGCTGAACGTGGTGGAATTACATCTGCCTGAACTTAAACAACGACCTGATGATATTTTGCCGCTGGCTAAATTGTTCCTGGCGGGTGAAAAAAAGTTGTCGGCAGCGGCAGAGCAAGTCCTGCTGCACCATCAATGGCCAGGGAATGTGCGGGAGCTGCAGAATGTGTGTCAGCGGGCTTTGCTGTTGGCCAGCGGCGATACGCTGGACGCCGCAGATTTGGGATTGCAGGTGGAAGAGCCGCCGCCAAAACGCATGCTGGATGATTTTGACCAAGCGCAGATTGAACAGGTGCTGGCGCAACACGGTGGAGTGATTGCCCGCGCCGCCAAAGAGCTTGGGATCAGTCGCCAGGCGTTGTACCGACGGATGGAGTTTTATGGCATTGCCACCCCTTAGCCGCCCGCTTGGCCAGTCGCTGAGCCTGCTGCGTTGGTTCAGTTTCAGCGGCCAGTTGTTTCTGGTGCAGGCACTGGTGCTGATCCCGCTGTTTGCCCTTGGTTGTCTGTTACCCTGGTTACTGGCCGAATCCCACCAGCAAACGACCCTCTATCTGTTATGGGCACTTTTGCTACTGCTGGCATTGATGCTGCACCTACTGCTCATGCGGGTGGAAACTGGTTTGCAACAAGAAATCACCGCCTTGAATTTGCATGCAGACAATTTACAGGATCAGGCGTTTAACAGCCGGGCAAACCGACAGCAGCTTTGTATGTTGACACCACTGGCTGATGCTCTGGTGCGTATGTCGGATGAGTTAAGTCGCCAGCGTGCGACCTTATACCAACGTGAATTGCTGCTGGATACCGTGCTGCAATCGAGCCCAAGTGCGCTTGTGTTAACGGATGAGCATAATCGGGTGCTGCTCACCAATCCGGCGGCACGACAGTTATTTTTACAAGGCCAAAAGTTTGAAGGGCGGATGCTGGATGATGTGCTGGCGCAATGGCCGGCATTACAGGCGGCATTTAGTGGTTATATCCGCCAACCGCAACAGGGCTTGTTGCATCTGGACTCCTGCCAGAGCAGCGAGGCGGAGCCACGCCACAGCGAGCACAGTACGGCCATTTGGCACCTATCGTCCAGCCAGTTTTTATTGAATCAGCGCCAGCATTTTTTGTACTTACTCAAACCCATGACGGCGGAAATTCAACGCGAAGAGCTTAACGCCTGGAAAAAATTACTGCGGGTGATTGGCCATGAACTCAATAATAGTCTGGCACCTTTGTCATCCCTGGCGTATTCCGGGCAGCAGATACTGGATCAACAAGGGCAAACCCGAGGCTCCGACGCAGCCGCCTGGCAGCCGTTACGACAAATTCTGGCGACTATTAGCGAACGCAGTCAGCATCTGAATCAATTTTTGCAGGCCTATATCCAGTTTGCCAAACTGCCGCCGCCCAAGCGGGGTAGTGTCAATTGGCCGCGTTTGATTAATCAGCTGCATGATCACTTTGAATTCGAACTGGAGGGCGAACTACCCAAGCTAGATTGGCAGCTGGATCAAGCGCAACTGATGCAACTGTTACTGAACCTGCTGAAAAATGCCCACGAATCAGGCTCAGATCCTGCTCAGATCAGACTCAATCTGCTGGAATCGACCGCGCAGTTGATGATCAGATTGCAAGACGCCGGTGGCGGTTTGGCTGAAGAAGTGCTGGAACATGCGTTATTGCCGTTTTACACCACCAAACCGCAAGGCTCAGGAATTGGCCTGACCTTATGCCGGGACGTGGCCGAAGCGCACGGCGGCTGGTTAAGTTTGCGCAATCAACCGCCTGGCTTGTTAGTGCAGGTGAGTTTGCCCTGGTCGGCCAATGCGGTATGATGCGCTCTCATTTATAGACGTTTAGCCATCTGCTCTATTGGGGCGCATGGCCATGCAGGACAATCCGACATGCAAATTCAAACATCGATTATCACTTTAACGACTGCTACCGGGCCCATGCGTTGCCTGCAAATCATGCCGCAGGCTCAAGGCAAAACGCTTGGAAAACAACCAACGAAAACCTTTGGTGCAGTTTTGTTTTACTCAGAAATTTTTCAGATCACGGCACCGATTGCCCGGGCTGCCGCCATGTTGGCCGGACAAGGGCTGATCGTGCTGGTGCCAGAGGTATTCCATGAACTCAACCCGGCAGGCACGGTACTGGGTTATGATGATGCCGGAAAAGACAAGGGCAATCAGGATAAATGGGCCAAACCTTTAGCCAGTCATGACAGCGATACTGCGGCAATGCTTGCATATTTGCAGACGTTGCCTGAATTTAACGGCAAGACAAGCAGTTATGGTGTCTGTATCGGTGGGCATCTGGCGTTTCGGGCGGCGTTACATCCTGCAGTCAGCGCCGCTTGCTGTTTATATGCCACCGATTTACACAGCGATACGTTGCCAGCAGCGCCAGGCGATCAAACACTGGAGCGTGCGGGCGAAATTCAGGGAGAGCTGATGCTGGTCTGGGGCAAACAGGATCCGCATATTCCACAGGATGGCCGCTTAAAAATCTATCAGCAATTGAGCAGCGCCGGATGCCACTTCAGTTGGCATGAACTGAATGCACAACATGCCTTTATGCGTGACGAAGGGGAGCGCTACGATCCGGCACTGGCCTTGTGGGTTTATCAGCAAGCGACGATGTTGTTTTTGCGTCAATAGCTGCAGACGATTCGCTATTGCGATCTGTTTCTTACGCAGGATTTTTGCTAAGCAGCTGAAATAAAACGTCCAACAGCCTATACTTGCAGGCGTTGTCACAAAAGTTTCAGTAATCAAAGGCACCATACGCAGCGGAGCGACAACTGTGGGTGCCGATGCCTGGTGAGTAATCCAATGTCAGTGTTTGAACACGTTTTTATGATTGCGCTGCTGATCAGCTTCAGTGCGTTTTTTTCCATGTCAGAAATAGCGCTGGCTGCGTCCCGAAAACAGCGCCTGCGTCAGTTGCTCAGTGACGGCGAACTGCGCGCCCAGCAGGTGCTAGCGTTGCAGGAACATCCGGGTAACTTTTTTACGATTATTCAGATTGGTCTGAATGCCGTGGCTATTTTGGGTGGTATTTTGGGCGAAGCTGCCTTTACCCCGACTTTTGTCGAATTATTGAGATTCGTCTATGACGGTCCGGCGTTGCAATCATTGGGTTTTGGTTTATCGGTATTTTTTGTCACGGCGCTGTTTATCCTGTTCGCCGATTTAATGCCAAAACGACTGGCGATGTTGGCGCCTGAACAAGTGGCTGTGACTGTGGTACGGCCGATTTTGTTGTTACTGGTATTGCTAAAACCTTTGGTCTGGCTGTTTAACAGCCTCGCCAATCTGGTGTTTAAAATTTTTAATGTGCCCATTCAGCGCAAAGATCAAATCACGCCGGAAGATATTATTTCCATGATGGATGAGGGGGCTGAAGCAGGCGTATTACAGCAACAGGAACATAAGCTACTGGAAAATGTCTTTGAGATGGATCAGCGAACCGTGACGTCGGCAATGACGCCGCGCGAGAGTCTGATTTATTTTTTGCTCAAAGAGTCGCCGGAGAGCATCAAAGCAAAAATAGCTGAACATCCGCATGCAAAGTTTATCGTCTGTGATCAGGCGTTGGATCGGGTAGTGGGTTATGTCGATACCCGCGACATTCTGATGCAGGTGCTGCACGAACAATCTATATCGCTCAGTAAAGAAGGCATTTTACGCACGCCCTTAATCATTCCGGATACCCTGTCTTTATATGAAGCTTTAGCGCAGTTTAAAGCCAGTGGCGTCGATTTTGCGGTGATCTTGAACGAATATGCACTGGTGGTTGGTATGATCACGCTCAAAGATGTGATGAGCATTGTGATGGGCGAACTGGTCAATTCTGAAGAAGAACAAATCGTCAAACGTGACGACGATTCCTGGCTGGTTGAGGGATTAACGCCGCTGGATGATGTGATGCGGGTATTATCCATCGATCAATTTCCGGATCAGGAAAACTATGAGACCATCGCTGGTTTTATGATGTATATGCTCAGAAAAATACCGAAACGCACCGACTTTGTATTACATCAAGGCTATAAATTTGAAGTGGTCGACATCGACAACTACAAAATCGATCAGTTGCTGGTGACTCGAGTAAAACAAGAGCTGTTGTAGCCGTCAGCGCGCGTAAAAAAGGGGCGGAGCGAATTAAAGTTAATTCGCTCCGCCCCTTTTTTACACTTGACCTCTTGGTCACTGCAGCTGTTTAGTTGAAATGCCGGACTAAAGTTGCCGCCAGCAGCACCAGATAAGTGATTGCGACCGTTGGTTTAAAGCAGTGTTTTAGATAGGAAAGTGCCAGGTTGAGCAGGCCGCCGCGTTGTTGCAACCAGCTGTGATGCCATTGACAACCAATATTCTCCCCCCGCGACAATGCCTGTTCTAATGCCAATAAGCGATCTGCGGTGCGGCTTTGCTGGGTTTTCCAAATGGCCTCGTGTAACCAGAACAGCCCAATCAATCCGAGCTGTAAAATCAAGCTACTTTCTGTTTGGATCAACCATAACCACAGGACCATCGCGACCACTTTCAGCCAGAGTGCTTGTTGCTCCATCTGATCGTAACTTTGTTGCTGTAACAGCCATTCGGCCTGATTGCGATCGCTCATCGGCAATACTCCTTATTGAGACAGCGCTGCGGTCTGAGACCTTAGCAAAGAGGGCAGTTTTTTGAATCACCAACTTAAGTGATTCTTTTCATTCAGTCTATTGGATTTTGACTCTGCCCTGGCGCGATCTGTCAATTTAAGCCGGAACCGGCTGCTTTTGCGCGACAATCCAGTCGCGGACTTTTTGTTCCAACACTTTCATCGGTACTGCGCCTGACAATAACACCAGATCATGAAAGGCCCGGATATCAAATTGCGTGCCCAACTCAGTGCGTGCCAGTTCCCGCAGTTCGACGATTTTCAGCATCCCAAGCTTATAGCCCAGGGCTTGTCCTGGCCAAGCCATATAACGTTCGATTTCTGAAATTACATCAGACGAAGCGGTGCCGGTGGTTTGTGCCATATATTGCACAGCTTGCTCGCGCGTCCATTGTTTCGCATGCATACCGGTATCGACCACCAAGCGCACTGAACGGAACAATTCGGCTTTCAGCCGGCCAAGATTGCCAAACGGATCGTCCTTGTACATGCCCATTTCGTAGGCGACTAATTCAGCATACAATCCCCAGCCTTCGGCATAGGCGTTGTAGGGCGCGATACGACGCAACAGGGGCAACTGATCCTGAGCCAGATTCAAGGCGATCTGCCAGTGGTGCCCCGGATTAGCCTCATGGTAGGTCAATGTTTTTAAATCAAATTTTGAATTGGCTTTCATGTCCGCCAAATTGATCCAATAGATCCCCGGTTTACTGCCGTCCAGCGACGGACTGGTGTATTGACCACCCGCTGCGCTGTCCTGAACTTCGATCGGAATGCGGCGCACTTCCACCGCATAAGGTGGTTTGGTGGCGAATTGTTCCGGCATCCGTAGGTCCATTTCGGCGATATAACGGTTTAAGTCGGCCAGCAATAAAGCACGGCCTTGCTCTGAATCTTCGTACAGAAAACGCGGCTCCTCGGCCAGCGCCGTCATCCGATCGCCAACCGAGCCTTCAGCGTAACCATTTGCTTTGAGGATGCGATCCATCTCTTTGCTGATCCGCGCCACTTCATCCAGACCAATCTGATGGATTTGATCCGGCGTTAACTCCGTGTCGCCCAATTGACGGACCGAGTAGGCATAGAATTCGCTGCCGTTTGGTTGTGCCCAAATGCCAGCCTCGCTGCGGGCATGTGGTAATGTGGCCACGACATCGGCTAACAGCTGCTGATAACCGGGGGCCACTACTGTGCTGATTTGCGTCGCGGCTTGCTCGAGCATTGGCAGTTTTTGCTCATTAGTGAAGCTGGTGACTTTATCGAGTTTCTCGGCAAAATCCCGGTACAACGGATGCGCATTGGCGTTGCTATTACCATAATTTTTCAGAATATTTTGCGCTTTATCCAGCAACACTCTCGGCGGGATCCAACCGGCTTTTACGTCGGTATTAAATTTATCGCTGATGCTTTTTAATGCTGGACCAAATGCGGCTAAACGCGCCAGATAATCTTTGGCATCCTGCTCGTTGTTGATCGGATGCGAGTTTACCATGGCGCCTGGCATATCAATTGTCGGGCCGTTGATTTGATTAACTATAAAAGCTGAATGGCCCATCCAGGGGTCGATATAACCAAAGGCGAAACGGCTATCACCAGCGTAATATCCGATAATATTGGCCATCACTTGTTGGTTATCAGCTTCCACCGCATCGGCTGGCAATGGCATCGCGGACAGTTCGGCGGCAATTTTACCAAGCGTTAGGCGTAAATCGCCTTCGGTGTTGCTGTCAAATAATTCGAGTTGCGCTTGATACGGCTGACCGACTTGCTGCTCGGTCAGGCCATATGCTGAAGCACTTAATGCGCGCGCCTGAAACAGTGTTTGGGTGGCCTTTTCATATAAAGCTTTGGCGGCTGTGACATCAGCTATTGGTTTGCTGGCTTCGGCGGTTGCTGCGGAGGGGAGGTTATGGGGCTTTGGTGCTTCAGTACATTGGGTGAGCAATAAACTACTGACAACGGCCATGCTTAACAGGGAGATGCGCATCGGAAAATCCTTCAATACTGGGACGGACTTGAGAGGGCATCATCATACACAGAATAGATTGGATACGGCAGGCCAAAAATTGCTGAATTGAGCTGCTGCAGCAAATGCCGCTTTGCTTTAGAATCTGCACAATGTCTGGCGTTATAACCATTTGATTATTGCTACAGGATTATTCTTGTCTCACAACCTCTCATCAACGCAAGCCGAGCCCTATGCCAAAAATAGCCCGCGCTATCGGCAGATCACCTGGATCTTAAGTTTTGCTGCTGTGGTGGTGTTCGCCAACTTACATGCGCTGCAGCCGCTGCTGCCTGAACTCAGCCGCAGTTTTGCGCTGAGCGAATTACAAACCAGCTGGAGTTACGCGATTGGTACTTTGGCGCTTGGCGTCAGCTTATTGCTTTATGGCGCTCTGTCGGATGCCTTTGGCCGAAGGCAGTTACTTGGCCTGACGTTACTGGGCATGGCGGCTGCGACTGTGGCGATTACTCAGGTTGACACTTATCCACAGTTACTAGTCTGGCGAGCCGTACAGGGCTTTTTCCTCGGCGGTTTGCCTGCCATCGCCATCGCTTATATGGGCGAAGAACTCAGCAAACCTGCGCTACTGGCGGCTGTTGGTTACTATATTAGCGCCAGCTCGCTGGGGGGAATATCCGGCCGGGTACTGGCGGGTTTTTGCGCTGAACTTGGTCATTGGCAATGGGCATTCTGGCCGATGGCTGCGCTCAGTTTGTTGTTAGTGGGGATGTTCTGGCGATATTTACCTCCGTCACAGCATTTTGTGGCCAAGCCTTTTTCACTGCGCCAGGCGCTTGCCGATAACTGGTTTCACCTTCGTCAGCCAGTGCTGTTGCTGAGTTTTCTGATCGGTGGGTTGAATTTCCTCGTTTACTTAAATCAATACACTTACATCAGCTTTGCCCTGGCGCAGGCACCTTATCATTTAAGTAGCGGTTATATTGGATTGTTGTTCCTGACCTACCTGACCGGCACTTTAGGCTCAGCGATGTCGGGGCGGGTCAGTAAAAAACTGACAGCGCCACAAGGCATAGCTGCCGGTATCGCCATGATGATGCTCGGCACTTTAGTCACGCTGATCCCGCAGATTTGGGGCATCGTGCTGGGATTTTTTATCAGCGCTTTTGGTTTTTTCCTCACGCATAGTCTGGCGACCGGTTTTGTCAATCAACATGCCAGCCGTGCCAAGGCCAGTGCCAGTGCCTTGTATCTGGTTTTTTATTATGTCGGAGCCAGTAGCGGTGGCTTTTACCTGCATCCTTTCTGGCAAACTGCAGGTTGGTCCGGGGTCGTGTTGGCGTCGCTATTGATGTATAGCCTGACTCTGGCGATGAGCGGGTATTTACGCCGTTGCACCCAAGATAGCGTGCTTTGTCGATAGCTCCCGATGCGATGTCAATTGCTCAGCAGTAACATTTCGCTGGCAGAGAGTGGCCGACAACAACCTACCGGATCTGAAAGTTGCAGCTGATGGATCCGTACCCGATGTAATGTCAGCACTTTCAAGCCCACAGCCCGACACATGTAGCGGATTTGCCGGTTGAGTCCTTGGGTCAGTACGAGGGTCAGCTGATTCTGCTGCGCAGTGACCAGACAGGGATCAGAATGATACAGAGTGTTACCCAGTTGCCAACTGACGCCGGCGGCCAATTGTTGCCGTTGTTCTGCGGTGACCACCTTATCGACTTCAACCCGATATTCTTTTTGCTGACGCTGGTCGGCATGCATGAGTTGATGCGCTAAAGCGCCATCATTGCTTAGAAGCAATAATCCACTGCTGTCTTTGTCCAGTCGTCCCAAGGGGAACAAACGTAGCGGTAAGGTAACAAGTAACTGCCAAATGCTGTTGGGATCGCCAGGTTTGACATTGCAATCAACCCCAACAGGTTTGTGATACAGCCAGCATTGGCGTGGGGCAGGTTGCGGCAAAACTTCACCGTCGACCTGGATAAAGTCACCGGTTTTCACAAGGTAATGGTGAGGTTGCTGCTGGCCGTTGACCAACACCCGTTGTTCACTAATGAGTCGGGCAGCGGCTTTACGCGAGCATAAACCACTGTGGGCAATGGCTTGATTTAAACGAAGCCCGACCAAAGTGGTCGGGCTATCGTTGAAGGCTGAAGACTCCAAAACTGACGGTTCCGAAGGCTGCAATGCAGCCTCTGTTGCAGTGGATGAAGTCATCATTCAGACAGCTATTCGTGATTACCCTGGCGATGTGGCGCCGGGTTACTGCGACGGGGAGCCGGGCGTTGACCCTGAGTATTGCCGCCAGCATTGTGTCCAGCAGCATGATGCTGCTGTGCCGGAGCGCCGGCCGGACGTGGCCGGCGAGGTGCGCCTGGCTTGGCACTGCCAGTTGGTTTAGCACCGCCGGCAGTGGCCGGTTTTTGACCGGCAGCAGCAGGCTTTTTCGCTTGTGGTCGTGGCGGACGCGGCGGACGCACGGTTAAGTCGTGGTCGTTGTGATTGCTCGACGGAATACCACTCAGCTCAGCCACCGGAATTTTCATCCCGATGAGCTTTTCGACCTGTTTTAATTGTGGCATTTCATCCGGACACACCAAGGATACGGCGAGACCAGCCATTCCCGCCCGACCAGTGCGGCCAATGCGGTGCACATAATCAGCGGCTGAACGCGGCAGCGCGAAGTTCACCACAAAAGGCAGCTGCGCAATATCGATGCCTCGGGCGGCAACGTCTGAGGCTACAAGTACCCGAACTTCATTGCTTTTAAATCCGGCTAATGCCGCGGTACGGGCATTCTGGCTTTTGTTGCCATGGATTGCAGCGGCGGTAATGCCGGCGGCGGTCAATTTTTCGGTTAAACGGTTGGCTTCATGCTTGGTCGCCATAAACACCAGCACTTGCTGCCAGTTATTTTGCTCAATCAGCGAAATCAGCGCGCCGGTTTTTTGACCTTTATTCACATGATAAACTTTTTGCTCGATTTTTTCGGCGGTACTGTTTTCCGGCGCCACGTTGATCATCAGTGGATCTTTGAGCAGTTTAGTGGTGAGGTTTTTGATTTCATTGTCGAAAGTGGCTGAAAACAACAGGTTCTGCCGAACTTTGGGTAATAAATTCAGGATTTTTTGAATGTCGCGGATAAACCCCATATCCAGCATCCGGTCGGCTTCATCCAGCACCAGCACTTCGACTTCATTAATTTTCACCGCATTCTGGCCAATTAAATCCAGCAAACGACCCGGAGTGGCTGTCAGAATATCGACACCACCACGCAATGCCATCATTTGCGGGTTGATGTTGACACCACCAAACACCACCAGGTGTTTCAGTCTTGGCTCAATAAATTGGCTGTATTTGGTAATTTGGTCACCGATTTGCGCGGCAAGTTCACGGGTTGGCGTCAGAATTAATGCCCTGGTAGGGCGCGGATGTCTACTTTTGGTTTGACTTAAGCGCTGAAGGATCGGCAGGACAAAACCTGCAGTTTTACCGGTTCCGGTCTGTGCGGCAGCCAGTAAATCACGACCTGCCAGCACGGCAGGGATCGCCTGCTGCTGGATCGGTGTCGGTTGGGTGTAACCCGCCTGTTCGACTGCTTTTTGAATGGCGGGTTGTAACCCTAATAACGAAAATGACATCAATAACCCCACATATTGTCAGCCTGCCGGAATGGGGGGCTGTACAAAAAAGTCGCGCATTCTAACCGGTATCGGCCACAACTACCATCTTTGCGGCACAGTTATCTCAATTGAATTGATCCGTTGTTCGAAAATTGAAACGCAAACGCGAGTTGCCGGTGTTTTACAGCGCAAGCGACTCGCTTTGGAAGCAATGTTTGCCAGGGCGAGGTGATTTGCCAATTCATGCGATGTCACCCGAGGTCATCATGCTTAGGTTATAAGTAGGTGCGGGCGGCGATGCTGCACAGTCCTTTGCCGACAGAGCCGAATCGATCGCCATGGATTAATGGTGTATCCGGGAGCATGTTTTTCAGCACGGCCTGGATCCCTCTTGCCGCTGAGGCGCCGCCGGTCAGAAAGATACAATCAGGTTTGGCACTTGCATCGGCGAGACTCTGACTTACCAGTTTCTGAATACCGTTGAGCTCTTGATAAATGGCCTGATCTAACTGCATCGTGCTAATCATTTGGCTTAGTTCAGCATCGACCCGAGCCAATGACACCTGCGATTGCGGTTGCTCCGCCAGGTGGATTTTGGCCTGTTCGGCTGCTTGCACCAGGTAGTAGCTCAAATGTTGCTGGTAAAGCCGCGCTAATCTGGAAACTATGGCCGGTTGTTGGGCTTGGGCAATCAGCTGTTGGATCTCGGCGAAAGTTTGCGGGCGATAAAAATTTTCCTGCGCCTGAATATCAATAATATTGACCGCATCACTAAATAAGGAGTTGGGGAGCGGTCGACCGTTGAGTGCAGGAGTTCCACGGCCCAACAGCGGCATCAGGCTATAAATAGCGAGCTTGATGTCCATATCGACACCACCAATCCGCCTTCCGGCATGACCGAGTAAATCCTCGTGCCGCTCCTGACGGAACATCCGATCCGGCCCCAGCCGAATGAAGCTGATATCACTGGTGCCACCCCCAATATCGACGACCAGGACCAATTGCTCCTTGTTTAAGCTGCGTTCAAATTCCATCGCTGCCGCAACCGGCTCGTAAGCAAACTGCACATCACGAAAGCCAACATCAGCTGCAGCGCGGCGTAATATCGCTTCTGCGCGTTCGTCGCCGGCACTGCCGTCGATGCCCTGGAAATGCACGGGTCGGCCCAGCACCGCATAATCTATGGCTTTGGATGTTGTCTTCTGTTGCTGCTCAGCTTGGTGTTTGATTTGCCGGAGCATTAAAGTACAAATTTGCCGGTAAATGTCACTTTGCGCCGGGGTGAGTCTGGAGCCCAGCATCGACTTGGGCGAGCGGATAAAAACGCCACCAAGAGGATTTTCACTATAAAGCTGGTGAGCTGCCTGCCCTAAATGCACTGTCGCCCCCTGCGCCAGCAATCGGCTAAGACTGTCATTCAGATAGGGCTCGTCGCTCTCATGCGAATCATCATCTTCGGCTTTACGTCTTTCAATATACAGAGCTGAGCTTAAATAAGGACTGTCACCATCCATCATCGCCAGCTGAGGCTCATTGTCATCGATCCAACCCGCAGTGCAGTTCGAAGTTCCAAAATCAATTCCACAGTAGTTGTTCGCCATTCTCACCGCCTGCCATTCGCTCTGGAAAAAGCGGCGCAGTATATCGCGGTTCTTTAACGGTGTCAGTGATAATGCTGGCACTGAATTTGCTGTACCTCGCACATCATGCGTTGTCTGATCTGCCATCGTGATGCTGTCAGTCAGCTGGTATTTCGCACTGAATGCATCGGACTTCGAGTTCACAACGTTGTGCGTTGAGCCGTGCGGCTGAAGACAAACGTTGTACTTTCACGGCATCTATAGAAGGGGAAGTTTTTGATGACCCAATATAAAACTATGGTTTGGGTAATATGCCTGCTGCTGGTCAGCAGTTGTGCGCAAGAGCCACAGCGGCAGCATTCTGCCCGTACCGAGCAACAAGTTGCCATCACCCCGGTGCTTTATTATACCGAGCGTATTGCTGACCGGTTGTTTCAGGACTTGGGCCCAATCCCGGAGGGGGCGATGGCAGTGGTCAGTTTTACCGAGCTGAAATCGCTGGCGCCAGATCCCTATAATTTATCGATGAATTTACTCGGACTTCAGTTGCAGGAAAGTATGCTAACGGTTGCCAGTCAACGAGGGTACAAAGTGAAAGAATTGCGTTTAGCTTCTCAGGTCAAGGTCTACTCCGACCACGAACGCATCTTAAGTCGCGATATAACCGAACTGGCCACACAGCAGTCGGTTCGTTACATCATCGCAGGCACCCTGAATCAGGCAGAAAATTACACTACAGTGAATGCCCGGCTGGTCGATATCCAGAGTAATACCGTTATCGCGGCAGCTTCAGATTTGGTTCCGGCCAATGTGCTTGGTAGTGCCGAAAAAGTACAGTTAAGACAGCAACAACTTTATCGCAGTGGCGACTAACACAGGATTTCAGTCTCATGAAAACGCATCTTCCCCAGCATTTATTGATTGCCGGTATAAGTCTGATGGCTGTTGGTTGTTCAACCTTTGCAGGTTATAACGAATTACAAAAAGCGCAAACGACAGAAGACACACCGCCAGCCCGTCACGCCGTTGCATTACAAGGGGTGCCTCAACCTGCATCGCCTGAAGGAATGGCGCATCCCCCGGTGCTACCCACAATTCAAAACCACTCGCCGCTTTTCGTCTCGCCCGGACTTTACGACGGCGCGGCTTATCAGGCAACCCGCATGAGTGCGCAAAAGATGCAGCAGCATTATCAGCCGCAGCTTGGCGTCAATGTGAATCACTACGTGCAAGGGATGATGCACGATTTAGTGGCAAATCTTGATATGGTGAAACAAGGCATGATTATTGGCGTAACCAGCTTTGTTTATCTGGATGGCGCCTACGATCAAACGGATTTATTTGGTAATCAGTTATCCGAAGGTTTTATGCACGAAATTCATCAATTTGGGCTTGATGTAGTTGATTTTAAAACGACGGATTTTATTCGCGTGACGCCCAAAGGCGATTTTGTGTTCAGTCGTGACTTTATGGAACTTCGGGAAGAACAACCGATTGAATTCGTGCTGGGAGGTACCTTGGTTCAGCATCAGGGGGGAACTTTAGTGAATGCCAGAATCGTTTCTGTGGCCAGTAAGAAAGTGTTGGCCAGTGCCCAAAGTTTTGTCCCTCAGCATGTGGTCAGTGCGATCCAACCCTCAACACTTCCGGGTAAACTCAATCTGAAGCAAGGCGAATAGTATGCGCAAAATTGGAGTGGTTTTGCTACTGACGCAGTTAGCTGCCTGTAGCCAGTTGTGTGATTGCCAAAGCGCAAGCCCAGCCGGCGCCAATCAGACGGGTGCGGACGATGCAGCGTCGTTATCGATAGAAGATGAAATGCTGACTGAAAGCGCACCACAAGTTAGTAGTTCTGGCCTTGAGGTAATCAATACCAGACCGATGCGGGAAGCGGCGCCTATCAATAGTGTCACTGAAACTTCACAATTGGATCGGCTCTTGGCGGAACCTAACCCAAAACCTATCATGCAGTTGAGTGCCGGTCGTCTGCAACGCCGGGTTTTACCGTCAGACTCCGTTGTAAGTCCCGCCACTGACCAGGTCATGTCGCAATATCCTCAGCTGGCACATAGCCGCAAAGAATTGCTGGACTATGCTGCGCAGGCTGCTTTCAAATTGGCTGGATTTGACGCTTTACGCGGTGCAAAAGTAGGGGTTACCAGTTTTGTCGAGTTCGACCCATCACTGCGTCAAACGACAGCGGTGGGGAATCAGTTCGCCGAAGCGATGGTGAGTTTATTGCCTCAGTATGGTGTGGACGTGATTGAATATAAACTCACCCGGGGTATTACTGTCGGTGCGAGCGGTGATTTGGCGTTGTCGCGCGACGTCAAAGCATTGCAGGCGAATGTTGGGATGGATTACATTTTGACCGGCACTGTTGTCACCACCAGGCGTGGACTGCAAATTCATAGTCGAGTCGTATCTGTCGGTCAGCATCGTGTGATCGCAGCGACATCAACCTTGATCCCGCATCTGGTGTTACAACAAATTCAGCCTTAGCCTAGCCCCTGCGGTAAGATAGAGTCAGGCAATTGATGCCAGTTGCCTGAATTTTATACAGTTAGTAGAAGCATTGATTGACAACCGCGATGATTTTTAGCAGCATGGCGACCGCTGCAACTGCAGCCGGGAAGCATTTTTGCTTGGTTAGACAGCAGCGTGTCCGAAGCTAGATTAAAGCGATGGCCCCATAGTTAAATGGATATAACGGCCCCCTCCTAAGGGGCAGTTACAGGTTCGATTCCTGTTGGGGCCGCCAATTTACAGTTTATCTCAGCTCTCCTTGGTTCGTTAAAGTCCTCTTAGCCCTTTATAATCAAGCGTTGAACTTGATTTTATGGGTCGTATTAGTTCAGTATAGTTCTACGGCATCAGCTACTTTTTACACCACACATAACACCACAAAGTTGATGGTGCTTAAGTTGTGGTGTTATGGGCTATAAATGGCAAGAAAAACAAGGCCTTTGAGCGATACTGAAGTTCGAAATACAAAGGCAAAGGACAAACCTTTTACACTTTACGATGGTGATGGTTTAGAGCTGCGGATCGCTGTTTCTGGAACCAAATCTTGGGTGTTCAGTTACAAAAGGCCTTATCTAAACAAGCGTAACAATCTCAAAATTGGCACATATCCAGATACTGGTTTGGCGGCTGCCCGAAAGTCGCGCTCTGATTTTAGGGAGTTGCTGGCGCAGAACGTTGATCCTCAAAAATGGCTTGATGACAATTCAGACCGTCGACGCCGGGAACTCAGCACCGATTTTCAATCTGTGGCCAAAAAATGGTTTGAAGTAAAATTCACTGAGATAAGTTCGCGGCATGCTTTCAATATTGAAAACTCATTCAAGAATCACCTTTTCCCTGACATAGGTAAGATACCCATTAATGATCTGACAGCTCCGATACTGATTAATGCCTTAAAGCCGCTTGAAGCCAGTGAAAAATTAGAGTTGATCGGTAGGCTTTGTCAGCGCGTGAACGAGTTGATGAACTGGTGTGTGAACGTTGGCGTTCTTGAGTTTAACAAGCTGGCTGGTGCGAAGGCTGCTTTTGTCACTGCCAAGTCGCAAAACATGCCAACCATTAAGCCCGACGAACTGCCCGAATTAATGGCTGCTGTCAGCTATGCTCAGATACGCATTACAACCCGCTGCTTACTTGAATTTCAATTACACACAATGGTTCGCCCTGGTGAAGCGGCCGGTGCTCGATGGGATGAAATCGACTTTGAGAATAAGCTCTGGAATATAGGTCCGGAGCGGATGAAAAAACGCCGAGCTCACTCTGTACCGCTGACCAAGCAAACGCTTGCCATTTTGGAGTTCATGAAGCCAATAAGCAGCACAAGTAAATACATATTCCCTGGCGATAGAAACATCGCAAAACCCAGCGGCCCAGAGACGGTCAACCGGGCTTTGCAACGTATGGGCTTTGCTGGTCGATTGGTATCTCATGGATTTAGGGCGCTGGCCAGTACGACATTAAACGAACGTGGCTTCGATCACGATGTTATCGAAGCTGCTTTGGCGCACATGGATAAAGATCAGGTTCGCATTGCTTACAACCGAGCTCAGTACATTGAGCGGCGGCGAGTTCTGATGCAGTGGTGGAGTGACCATATTGAATCAGCCGCAACAGGCAATATGAGTATGTCAGGTAAGAGGTCTTTAAAAGTCGTTTAAAATAAGCTAATAAGTGATTTTCTAATATGGTGTGATTGAAACAAAAGAGGGGCGATACTCCCGAACTATGATAATCAGGGAGCATCCATAATATCAGAAAGTTAGCTGACAGAAACTATCGCATTTCCCTGATGGTTCTCGATTATCTTAGTTATATTTTTTGAAGACATGACGTGAATAAAGCAATGGTGAATTGATAGAACATAATCTTGAAAGACCTTATCTGATTCAAGATCGGTAATAACCAGGCCCAGTCTTTTTAATTCATCACGAGATATGTGCCGAGAGTGAGTTTTTTGATTTGCGTGATCACCGAGAACATTTGTCACATTCAATGCCATCGCGTTTGCATTAGCATGACTGACGAACATACCTGTCTCCAACCATTTAGTAACCATTTCTTTTGACCAAGATATCGCGTGCACACAGGATGTTAGTAATGTTGGATGGTACTTTTCGATGATTGGTCGCCATACATGCGCGTAGTTTGGGTCTTTAAGTATTTGGCCTGCGGCAAAATTGAATTCTTCTATTATGCTTTGCGCAGCAAGTCCACCGAACTGAGGGTCTATCGGGCCTAGGTTTGAGTGATTTCCCATAACTATTTCTTTGCAAGAGCAGGAAATCATAGTTCCTGCCGACATCGCTATCTGTGGGATTATGGCTCTTATATCGCCTTTAAAGACATCTCTGAGGTAGTCAACAATCGACTCTGTTGCTGCTATGTCGCCCCCAGGAGTGTGTAGTATGAGGTCTAGGCCTTGAGTTGTATCGATTCCGCTGATGGCGTTCATAAAGCCATTTTTGTCTGAGTCGTTAATTGCAGTGTTTGCAACGCCTGGAAATGAAAGAAATCCGGAGTAGTAGCAGATTACGTTTCTTTTCGTATGAGTATGCAGTTTTGCTAAATATCTATGTCTAACAGCATCAGCTGCAGGCTCTGGATTTAAAGCAGCTTCGGTTGCGATTTCTTGGCTAATTTTGTTGTAGTTAGGCATTTTAGGAACATCCTGTCAAAAAAAAACCCCCTGATAATAGGGGGCGTTTTTATTCAATATAAATTAAACAGCTGCTTGCTTCTGACTTGCAGCAGCGGTAGAGGTAACCAGGCGCTCAGGAATATGCCGAAGCAAAGAAAAAACTGCAAAATTTGATGCTTCCATTCCATGGCGATTACCGTTAGGTGTAACGGCATTTTGATTGGGTTTAAACCCAAGGTTTTGATACGCTTTTTCGTAATCCATGAAGTACTCCTGCGTTACAGAAAAAAACGCCCAATTTTGGACGATTTCTCAGCGCGTAAAATGGCGCGCATTATACATTTACTAATAAAATCCACAATCAGTTAAGTGATAACTTTTGCTGCTTAAATAGACATTAACTATTAACCAAAGTTCCTGCAAGGATATTTAGATAAAATCTGCATAAATATGGTTCTATCAAATTACTATGCACAATATCTGTGGTTATTTGGTGCGGTTGTGGATAACTTTTGTATATCTATGCATTGAAACACATTTGAGGCCGCTAAAAGCGGCCACACTTCATGACTTATTTTCAAGATGCCAGCTTTCTGGCGTCGGCTTTGTCCTTTATCCACTTTTCAATATCTTCTTTTACCCAAGCGACTGATCGCGGTCCTAAGTCTACAGGTCGTGGCGCGTCATTCGATTTTATCATTGCGTACCAAGTCGTTTTGCTGACCGGTACCATTTTAAGTACTTCAGGTAACCTGATTAAGATCATCTTGAAAACTCCTGTTATCGATTCGGCAAATTTTTATGGCCATAGCCATGATGTGGCTGGTTCGGCTGTTGGTTGTAATGATGTGGGTTTGGTTGGTTGCTGTAATTGTGCTGGTTTGGTGCTGGTTGCGGATTGTAAGCCGGTTGGTTTGGCAGTTGAGCTGGCGCTGGTTGTTGCAGGTTATAAACAACCCCTAAACGAGCATCCAAAATTTCAATCGAAAGGTTAAGGCCATTTTGCCCCTGGAATTGCCGGATCCTCTGCTTATCGCCACTAATTTCCACAATAGCGCCTTCAATCAAAGCCTGCTGGTAGAACTGCACCTGGCTGGCTCCCTTCGCAAAAACAACCGCTTCATAGTTACACCATTGCTCGGTTTTGCTTTCGCGGGCGTAATACTTCACACCCAGGCGAATGCCAAAGCCGGTTGATTCCCCAGCCTGAAAAATGCTGGCGTGTTTGTTTAATTTGCCTGTTACCGTAGTGGCCATATTAGTTACCTTCCCAATCAATTACGTCATAACAGCCAATTACCACCATGAAAGCGTTTTTGCAGCGCTGCCAGAATGATGCTGCGTTTTCCGGCCTTACCGGCTTACCGTTTGGCCGGGTGACATCCCAGCTTTTAATTTGTTGTGCTGTGTATTTCATTAATCTGCACTCCTGATGGCAAAATAAATACTTATCGAAAGTAGGGTGATGACGAGAACTGCGGTCGGCACCTTGTATAAAAGAATTACTGCAACAACTGCAGCCATTACAGCTGCGCCTATGGCTTTCATTTGTTGCCTTGAATTTTGTGGCTCATGCCGCGTTGCCTTTTCTAAGATGAGCGCGGCACTTCATCTGCGCAATGATGCGGTTCAGTTCGTCCACTACGGATTTAGATTCAAATTCAGCGTCCATCAGTTTGATTGAGTCGCGCTTAGTGAGGGCTATTAGATTTTTCTCCTTACTTGCGAGCACATTTAACTTGGCCAGTTTTTCTTTTGGCATGTCACGCATGCCGTCTTTGATCAGCTCGTGAGCCTCAGCGCGAACTTTTATAATTGCAGAGTACGCATACATGGCTGCTTCGCAATCAGCCTTGGCTTTGGCAGCTTTTTTGGTTGCTGATGCGAGTTCTTTTTCGAGGATGCTCAGCACCAGCTCATCGCCATAAAGTTGTTTCTTCACGCTTCACCAACCTTAGCGGCGTATTCACCGGTTCTATCATGTTCAATGGCTTTGTCTTCGCTCAGTAATCGCCAATCCGGCCACGTACGCTTTTCGTTTTTGGCAAGCTTCGCTTGAAGCGCTGCGGCAACCTCTCGTGCGATATCTTCATGAGTTCGTCCATTCCTGACTGCGTGTCGCCAAGCACCATCCAGAGCCAGCATTGCTATATCAATCCACTCAGATAAATCATGTGGATTTTCTGAAACTTCGACCAATTCTTTGCGGATATGGTCGATAACGCCGCCGGTACGCAATGCAGGACCGAACGCTTTCAGGCTGAATGTGATTTGCCGAACAAGGTGATCTGCAACAGATGGATTAGTTGCTTTATATTCTTGGACAGCATCGGCGCGGATTTCGCGGAGGTGTTGTTGTGAATTATCATGATAAATTAGCGACTTTAAGATTACGGCATTATCGAACAAGTGCTGATCGACATTTTTGGCGTTATTTTTAATAACACCTTCAACCACATTGAAGGCTGTAATTTTTGTAATATGCCACGTTGCCAAGAGCTCATTTCTCTGATTAACAATTTGATTGTTTTCTTCCCGCAGCGCCTCAACCTGCGCCGCCAGTGCTCGATAGTCGTCCTGAGTCACAATCTTACCGTTGACCATCATTGTTTCAGGTGCTTGAGGTTGCCCGAGCGGCGACCTAGTATCTCCAATAACTTTATAGGGGGGCTTATTACCCACCGGTGGTGGCGGGTTTGAAATTCTCTTTGTCATGCTGCGTCATCCTCCAATTCGTCGGCGTAGTAGTCAGGGAAAAACACCATGATTCGGTCCAGTGCGATACCTGATTGCTCGGCATACTCGCGAGGGCCAAAACCGCGGCAAAATGTTTCATGTATGGTGCTACCAAGCTCACCAAAGGCTGTTGGCTCACCAGTGGATGTTGTGTACTCGTCGCGGATCTCGACGCATGAAAGGCAAGTTTTAAAGCTGTCCGGCTTGCCATCCCATACACCGCTTGAATACTCGTAAACTTCTCCAGCACTGATTGTTTGCCCGCACTCGCAGCATTTGTGCTCTTTTCTGGACAAGCGATTTGCTTGATGAAAGGCCTGAGGCATCTCGAAATCCATCACTCACTCCCAGGGCACTAAGCCCATTTCAATTCGTTTGCTGTTCCAACGAGCCACCATTTCGGCGGCGTCATCGATGTCTTTTTGGTTCGGCTCATCACGAGCTCTATCCCAAGCCAGTTGCTGCGCTGTGGCGGTCAGAATGTTCATGCTGCCTTCAATAGCGCTTCGATGATGCGCTGGCCCGCCAATGGCGGCACTGCATTGCCCGCCATGTGAACCGTCAGTTTGTGATTATCCGGGCGCTTGATATCGCGCGGAAACGACATACCCAACAGGTTTTCTTCGGCGGTCAGCATGCGCATGCGGTCACCGTCAACAACAGCCCAACGGTCGCGAGTTGTGATAGTGCCGATAGGGCGGTGCAGTGAACGGCCGATTTTGGTGTTGCCGTAATAGCTCATGACAAACCGGTCACCATGGATTGCTCGGCCATTCGCAATACGTTCGAGCGTTGCCGCTGCCCGGCCATGCTTTTCAATCGCTGACCAGCGGCCGGCACTAAAGTCGATAAAGCTTGTTGCCGGAACATGCTCAAACTTCGGCAGGTCGAGGTGCAGCGGCGATTTACTGCGAGTAGCCACAATAAATAGCCGCTCGCGGTTTTGCGGCACACCAAGGTCTGCGCAGTCAACAACGTGTGGCGCCAGCTGATACCCCAGCGCATTCATTGCTGCAGCCCATGCCGGATAAAGCGCCCAGTCGGTGAACTCCGTCACGTTTTCAATGATGGCCGCCTGCGGTTTGTGAAACTCTGCAGCTGAGACCACAGCCCAAGCAGTAGACCGGCTGGTGTCATGCTGTGGATTGCCGGATGCTTTGCCGCGAGCCTTGCTGTGTCCTTGGCAGCAAGGGCTGGCCAGCAGCAGGTCGTGTTTTGGCACTTTAGTCCAATCAGCCTGGTGCAAATCTTGGCAGGCGTGCTCAGTTTCAGGATGGTTAGCTGCATGCCACTGCACCGCATCTGGCCAGTGATTAGCTGCCCACAAAACCTGAACACCTGCCTGTGCAGCGCCTGTTGACCAGCCGCCCAACCCTGCGAATAAATCGATGGCTGTTGTCATGCTGCCATCGCTCCATCTTCATCAATCAGGCGCAGAAACCCGCGCCGGTCGATTTCCATAATCCGAGCCTTTACCAGTCGCATTGCGATTTCACGGCTGTTCGGCTTGAGCTCTTCCGGCTTAACGTGGCCATACTTCACTTTAAGCACCAGCGCTGGTGTCAGGCCGGTATTGCTTTTGCGCTTTGGATTCATGCTGCCACCTCGTCTAACAAAACAACCTTCTCATCCGGCGCTACACCAGTCAGATACCAGTCATCAACAGACCAATATTGAACATACAGTGCTGAGCCGTCCGGTTCGTCAATCACGCAATCTGTCGGATCCACAATCTCACCAATGACCATATCAACTGAGCCATTGCCATACATGGTGCTGATTGCAACACACTGGCGGTTAACCAGTGCCGCCAATCCGTATTGCTGTACCGCTTCAGCCGCGGTTAGTGTTTCGCCTGTGATCATGCTTCACACTCCGAACTGTAGCCTTTGCGCACAGATGCAATGGCATCCTCAATAGTCGGATGGCGCTCGCTCATGCGACCGTCTCGGCTATTACGCTTGCATGCGCTAAGCTTCAACATGCCCGGACCTGAAGGTTCAATCTGGAACCGGATCATGCGGTCATGTGCCAATACCACTGCGCGGGTTAGGTTTGAAAAGTCAAACGTTGACATGTAATTCGAGCAAGTGCTGTTGATGTACAGGCCGGTGTCACCCATTGGGTAAAGTTTGCCGAAAAGGTGGTTACCGCCACCATGAATGTCGCAAAGTAATTCGAAACACTCTTTTTGTGCTGCGTTCATCCACGGGTATCGGCTGTAGTAATATTCGTTTTTCATGACTCAACACCTACAGCAGCAATCAAAGTCCGGAACTGCTGCATCATCAGCAGCAAATCAGCATCAACGCGCAGCACCAGGTCATCCCAGCCAAGTTCGTCGTTGGTGTTGGTTGTCAGGTCGCTCCACTGAATGCGGCGGATTGAGCCGTCATCGGCAATAGTGAAGCTCAGCGCGTTTGGCAGTGACATTTCCAGTTTGGTGACCAGCTTGTCTTCCAAGTGGCTTTGCACTTCAGCTGATGAAAGTAGGTGATTGCTGAACTTGGCCTTGGCACCTTCCTCATCCGGTGCTTTCAGCTCAACGGAGTTACCCAGCTCAAAACCGGTTGGCAGATTTTTACCCGCAAGCCAGTCCTGCATATTGAGGTTCAGCTTGTTGTTGTCAGTCCATGGCAGAGCAGGCAGCGAACCCAATGATTTGCGCAGCAGAGACAGCAAATCTTCAGCACGGCCAGCGCTTGGGGTGTCCACAATCAAATAGCCGGTTTTGCTGTCATAGATAACGCTAACTACTGACGAGCGGGGCATTGCACGAGGCAGCAATGTCTGAATCAACTCTTCACGCAGCGCTGACTTCTCTTTGCGTCCGAGTGGTCGGCCTTTTTCGGCTTCCAGAGCGTCAATTTTTGGCTGCAACTGTTCGTTGATAACCGCGGCTGGTAACATTTTCTCTTGGCGTTTAACGGCAACAACAAACAAGCCGTCTTGACCCTCGTGCACCAGGTATTTCGATGATGCATGCACAGGGTGAGTGAAGCCCATTTTTACGGCTTCTTGGCCCATGCATGGCGTAAACTTATGATCATCTAAAGCCGCGTCATGCAAATCGGAAAGATGCTCAGTAACTTTGTAAATGCGTGCGTTTTTGAACCACATTATTGTGATACTCCTGTGAGCGAGTAATCTTTACCCTGGATAAAATGAACATAACGGCCAACAACTTTTGTGCGGCCTCGCTTGTCTTTGGTTTGTTCTGGCGCCTTGATGAAAATCTGCAGGTTTGCAAACGGTTGTTTTTTTTGCAATTTCGCAAAAGTGTTCGGCGGCAGCTGGCACGCTGTATTCGGGGCTGATCCGCACAGGCTTTGTTTGGCCAATTACCCGTTCAAGCTCTGTATTAACCGCTTCAGCGAATTGCTCAGGCGTTAACTCTTGATAATTTTTCTTGGCTTTCTTCGCAGCTGTTTGCTTTTTCGCTTCAGCTGCTTTCACCGTTTTTTCTGCTTTTAACCGGGCTTTTGCCAGGTGAACACCGAACACTGCAAACATGGCTGATCTCCTTATGCCGCTTTGCTAACATCAACCGCCACTTGCTGAACCCGTTGAAGGTCATCAGCAATAGCGTCTAAGACGTTGGCAATGGTTGGGTGAAACAGGTCAGCTAAGCGCTGCAAAACCTGCAATTTGATATCGAGTTCCGGCAATGGCTTGATGGCCGGTGCCTGAAGCAGCTTTTCCAACTTAACCAGGTTGCTTTCAATATCAGCCGGCAGACCAGGCTTTGATGGCTGCAACTGGGTAACGATTGCGGTGCTTTCAGCTTCAGCGAGAGCAGCAATTGGATCCGGCTTTGGCAATTCATGCGGAGTCACTGCCAGCAATTCATCAATGTTTTCACTCAGGTTCTCAGCCGGTGCTTCAGAAAGCATTTTGTAGAGGTCGTCGCCTAGCTTTATTTCAGAGCTGGTGTCAACGTCGATAACTTGCACTGCGATGTTTCGCTTGCTGCTTTGCTGAGGAACTGCCTTTTTAGTGGTTTCTTTTAGCTTTGACTGCAGATATTGCTTTCCAAGTGGGCTGGAGACGAACTGCCCGTTTTCATACTTTTTTGCATAACCAAGTGAAACGAGCTGTAGCAGCAGGTTTTCAGCCAAAGCCCGGGCTATTTTCAATAGTTTGCTCGTTGCTAAAACCGTCATTTCTTTATGGTCGATGGCAATCAGCACGGAACGTTGAGTAGGGTTGATCTCAGTAATTTGCATGACTATGCCCCCATCAGATGTTGATGAACAAAAAAGATGCCCTTTTCAGAAAGGCTGTAGCGGCCCTCATGCTCGCGAAGCCAGCCGAAGGCTTTTAAGTCGTTCAGGATATGAACGCATTGAGAGCGACTATCGAAAACGCCGGAAAGCATTGCGCCATTAATACCAACGGCGCGATCAACTTCTGCTTGTCCTTTGCGATAGACAACATAAAGAGCTGTGCGCTGTTGCTTGCTTAATTGATTAGGCGAGCCTGGCAACACCGGCTCAGCTGTAAACTCGCCATTCTGGATACAGACACGAGCCAGCAGCCCGGTCGTATTGGTGATTGCTTCTTTGATCTGGACTGCTGTTTGGAGTGTCATAGCTGTTCTCGTTTGGTTTTGATTGAAGCCTATTTGGACGCGTTAGCTTTCAAATAGTGAAGCTGACTTCATTCTATTGCTGCAACTTCATTAAATGCAAGTGACTTTATCAAAATAAAGTAAAATATTTTAAATGACAGTTTTGGATATTGATGTAAACTTATCTTGAAACTCGGCTTTTATAGGCTGCAGTTGACGTGGCTGTGAATGTAGCGGATATCAAAGATTGGTAATGATTTTTTGTGTCTTTTGTGTTAAAAAATAAAAGTTGTTATTTTTTAAGGGGTTGTAATGAATTCTATAAACGTTCAGCAGACAAAAATGCCAGCGTATGAAGGCAGCACTAATGCTGTTTCGGCGCCACCGCTATATGGGGTTGCTAAAGCGGTTGAACCTTCAGTTGCTTTAGATGGTGTCGTTGTAACCATCTCGTCAAAGGCTCTAAAACTGCAGAGCCTTGATCAGGAATATGTATCGCCACAAAATGGGGCAGGAACATTGCCACCAACTGAAGAGGCAGAGTCAGATAAAACTAACGAATTGCCAGATGTTGTAGCTCCTCTTAATGGCGGCGGCACGTTGCCTCCTGAGCCAGTAAAGGGTAAGCCGTAATTATGTGGAGTCCTGGCATTATATTTAGCTGGCTAGCTTTAGTAATAGTAGCTGGGCAACTCCTGCTATTGCTAAGGGCTGGGAAAGGTCATTCTGAAAAAGTAGCTATTTCGGTTTGGCTCGTTATGAACATACTAATGTTGCTTTTGACTCCATTAATCTACGAAATTTGCGCTGTTTACATACGCTACAGTTATGTAATTTGGTATTCATTTTGGGCTTTACTAAATGTCTTATCAATTTTTAGCATTTACCTCATACATGTAAGGTTCAAATTGCCAACTTCGAAACTGGCCGCGTACATCTCGCTCTCTTTTTTGGCGTTAACGGTAGTTCAGGCTTGTGGTTTTCTAGACCGGGCAATTTTTGAGACTAAGGTTCTGGATGATGTATACAGGTTTTTAATACTTTCTATTAATTTTGCTGTTGTTCCGACAATATTCATGCGGCTTCACCGAGATGGTTTATTGACGGTTAAGGGAATCTTTAAATGACAGAAACCATTGGTCTAGTAGTGATTATCGGCTTGGTTATGACTGCACTTTGGATTTATTCCAAACTTTTAAACCGTCAAGGAATTATATTTCATGAGGACTCTGTTCGTGAGAGCTTGTCGGCAAGATCGCATCACTTAATCGCTGAAGGTGTAAAAATAGATCAAATGCCTTATTCATGGGAAAAGCATGAAGCGCACAGCAGATGGGTTGAGAAGCTTTACGAATATCTTGATGATTATGAAGCCGAGGTTGCTCAGAGCCTTTCTAAAAATTCTGGGTCTAACATAGTTGCTTATGCGGGAATCAGAATTTGCGCAACAGCTAAACAGGAACGTCAGATTTGAAAAATAAGGCTTGTGCGCTGGCGTGCTTGAGTTTGAATTACTGCTAATTGTTTGCCTATAATCCATACAAGCCAAGAAATTTGGCTAAAAATGAAATTTTAAGAAAAAAATCAGTGTCAGATGAGGCAAATATGAAAAGGATTTTCGCTCTATTTTTTATTTTTTGGTTTTCACCGTATTCGACCGCGCAGGTTTACAAGTGCGTAAATAACGGTGTGACAACATACAGTCAAACACAGTGCGGTGAAGATGCTGTTGTTGTACAAGTTAAAACAAGTGGCCCAGCAACAAACGATGGTTATTCAGATGATGAGCTTGTTAAGGCCTGTGTCGAGATGCAAAAGCGCCTTGTTGCCTGGAAAGATGTTGAGTCTGTAAGAGCTGAGGGCTTTAGCAAGAGCTGGGTAAGTGATGACAGCGGCCCGCGACATATACTGACAGTGAACATAAACGCTAAAAATAGTTATGGTGGATACGAATCCCCAAAGCCTCACGTATGCTTCCTGAATCACAGTGGTACTGGGTTTAGTAAAGTTCAGAAGTTCATTTACATGGATGCTAAAAAATGAATTCACGCGCTATTAGCGTTTTTCACTTCGTTATCTTGCTTGTCTAAGTTCAACTTTTTCATGTAACAGAACTTAGCTACATTTTTTACGTTGTTGAACTGCTCTTCAGTTAAAGGAATAATCTTCATTGTCGTGATTGCGAATAAAAGCTCGTCAACAAAGTCTTTCATAAAGGATTCTGTTACCTGATTTCCAGAAGCAGAATCACCACTTCGGAAATATCCTTCCTTTAAAAGCATCCAATGCTCTAAATTTTCCTGCCCTGGTATTGTCCTTAAAACTTCAACGACCCGATCCAGTGTTTCAAGCGATGGGTTTTTTGGTGCTTCTGACTTAAGGCTACCGAGCTTCGCTATCATCGGATAGTTGATGTTAATGCCTCTCTCAGCAGCCCTGCCATGAACTGACTTCAATTGTTCGCCGGATAAGTTTAATAGGTCCGTAATATTTTGTGCGATTACTTGGCCAGTTCTCATTCTTATAAGCTCTCGGTTAACAGAGTTTCATTATAAGAAAGCAGTAGTTGTGAAACAACCTAAATCAAGCAAACTATCTGTATTTAAATCAAATTTCATATTTCATCAAGAATTTAGCTTTGTCAAAGTGATGTCAACTTGCATTTAAAGAAGTTGCAAGTTATCTTATCGATACCGTTTCACTTTTCAAAAAGTACATCAATGGATAAAGCCACCCAAAAACCTTCAGCCCAGATCCAGGTTGGACTTAGTCAAATGCTCCAAATTAGTGGTGAGCTCAAACGTTTTGCTGATCATAACGACTTTGATTTTAACTCCTTATACAAAATCGCCAAAAATCAGATTCGTCAGCCGGGTGTCGATTATGGCAACTCGATTCTCAACGCCATCAAAAAATGGCCAAAGCAGAAAAACAGTAATTAATTTTCATAGAGAAAACTTCAATGACGGACCTTATTGATCAAGCGCAGCGCGAGTCAGATTTACATCTAAGCATCGCTATGACCAGGCGAGAACCAAGTGTTCCATTTGTTGGCCTTTGCAACTGGTGCAGTCAGCCGGTTGGAGTTAATGCCCAGTTTTGTGACAAAGACTGTAGCGATGATTGGCACCAACATCGGCGGATGAATGGCGGATGGTAACTAACGCGATGCCAGCTGCAACTGCAGCTCAGATATTAATGAGAGCGACAGTGTTTGCACTAACCATCGCTGTTCGCCAGCCATTGGAAGCGCTGAAACATGCGAATGCAAAACATTGTAAAGCACCAGTTCTGGCGCCAACAGGTGCGGGTGCAGTTCGTCCAGATGCCGGAGCATGTCGGCATGACTAGCCATCGGCCAATCCAGCACCAGAACCTCAACAGCATTCAATGAAAGTAGCGGATCCGGCATTTCATTTAGCTTTAAGTGTGAATTAAATATTAATAGCTGATTAATTAAAAAGTGCAAATTATGAACTCTATCGCGATGGACCCTTAACTCAAAATAGCGTTTTAGGGGTTTAACGTGGCGTTGATGTGGCAGGGTCCATCGCAATGGGGTTTGCAAATGGAATGTAAGGTTTTGAGCAAAATGGCCGCGAATAAAAAGCTTATAGCACTGCAGAAAGAGGTCAATTTAGCTTGGATAAGCATTACATCCATCACGTTTTTTACCGTTGCACTTCTTGGAAAAAGTGCAAGTTTAGATTTGATGATTATCGGAATGTACACCGCCCACATTCTTTACACCCTTTATGTTTGGCGTCATTTGGCAACATTTTTTAATGAGGATCAGGAATAACCATGTCTGAACAATCTTTACTGCCAATTGGCGTGTCTTTTGGAACATCTAAAGCTCCGGCAAAAATGAACCCGGCTGATATGGAAATGATTGGCGAGGCAGTGACTGACGCGCTGGTTATTCTGATGATCATTTTGCGCAACGATAAGCGCCAGCATTTACCCAAGTACCAAGCTGCCTATGCCTGGGTGCTTGAAGTGCAGTTAATGATGAGCGAGCTTTTTATCTGGCAATCGATGAATATAAAGCCGTTTCCCAACCCCACAGTTGCTGATTGCAGGCCAGTTCCTAACTGGGATTTATTGACATTCTTTCGCGCTGAGCCAGCAAAAGTGCTCGATGCCGGCATTGATCATATCTGTGCTTTATCAGGTCAAAACAAAGCCTGCGCCAACGATTCAATTCAAAGTCTTGTAGCCCAATTGGGCAAGGACAACTCATTAGTCAGAAGTTTCTATCTTTTGAACGCTATCAAATTTTTGCTTCCAGATGATCTCTTGGTGATGCATGGCGTGAAGAATTTTTTCAAACTCGTTAGCAAATGTATTCCGGCAGACTGGGCTGTTACCCATCAAACCAATGACATGGCGTAGTTTTGCCCTAACGTCACCGGCTTGATGTTCGGCTGCTTTAGATAGCAACAATTTGTTTAGCGCTGTTTTGGTATCAGCTTGGTTAACCAAGCCTTTTTGGAATGATTCAAAGATATTTTCAAGGTCTGTTTCGAATTGATTTTTATCCATGATTCCCCCCAATTTTGAAAATAAAAAAGCCCTGCTGTAACAGGGCTCTAACACTAAAAAGCTAAGTAGGAGCTAATTAATGTCGACTGCAAATGTAATTGATCTTGAGGCCAGGCGCAAGGAGGGTGTTGTGATTGCAGATACAGACAACGGCTTTACCCGAATTGCGAACGATATTATGGATCGATTGTACATGCTGGATATCAGCGCCAGCGCTTTCAGAGTGTTGAATGCGATTATCCGGCAAACCTACGGCTTTCAGAAAAGCACCGAACGATTCACCAATTCTTACCTGCAAACCATGACCGGCCTTGGCGCAACCAGCGTTAAAGATTCGCTGAACATGTTGGTAGACCGTCGAATTATTTCTGTCGAAAAATCGGGCATGTTTAAGGTGATCGGCATCAACAAATCGGTGTCAGATTGGCAGATGGATGCGGGTAAATCTGACAATAATAGCCGCACAAAAAACACCCAACAAGCCGCGAATCCGGCCACTATAGAAAGCCGCGAATCCGGCTACAAGAAGCCGCGAATCCGGCCACAAAAAGCCGCGAATCCGGCTAAACCTAGCCGCGAATCCGGCCACATAAAAGAAGAAACTCTTCAAAAGAAACTCTTTAAAGAAAAACAGCCATTTGATCCGGCGATTCAGGTTTTTGAATATTGGAAAACCGTGATGAAAAAATCGCGTGCTCATCTCACGCCAGAGCGCAGAGCAAAACTCGTTTCACGTCTCAAAGATTACCCGCTGGAAACGTTGATGGATGCCATCGACGGTTGTGCCCTGAGCGATTTTCACATGGGGCGTCAGCCTGGCAAGCCCGAGCAGCACAACGATATCGAACTCATTTTTCGCAATGGTTCCAACGTTGAGCGATTTGCTGACATGAAGCAGGCTCTCCAGTCGGCTCAAAGTGCTCAGCCGACTGACTGGACACAAAACTTTGTCGGTACCGGAGGTCTGGTATGACCGTATCAACCGCACAGCAACAACTGGCCGGTGGGCTTGCCCAGCTTCAGCGCAGAGCTGCCAGACAAAACGTGCCAGCACAAGTCGAGGTCAGCACTGCCGACCGTGCTTTGATTGACGATTTGTTTGAAAAACTTGCGATGCTTTTCCCGATTGGAGCGCCGGTGGCCTCCGCTGCAGGCGCTTACAAAATCGAGTGGCTGAAAACCATGGCGGTGCAGGGCGTTGTCAGCCAAGACCAAGTTCAGTACGGGTTGATGCGTGCCAGGCGTGAGCAGGGCGATCGGCAATTTTGGCCGTCACCGTTGCAGTTCTGTCGTTGGTGTAACCCGCAACCGGAAGATTTGAATGTTCCCACTGTGCAAAACGCCTATCGTGAAGCTGTTCAGCACTACCGGCGTGGAAGCCGACATAGCTGGAGCCATCCGATTGTGTTGGTCACCATTCAGGCTGTTGGCATTTGGCAGTTCAAAAACCTATCTGACAAAGAGCTTTTTAGTCAGTTTTCATACAACTACGAAATATTTCTCAAGCGGGTGATGGCCGGCCAGCCGCTGGATATCGTCGTGCCTAAAGCGCTGCCCGATGTCGGTAATTCATGCCGCCTGGCTGATCCGAACTGCGAAGGTCGGCAGAAAATTTTAGATTTACGTCAAAAAATGAGGATCCGGACATGAGTAAAACCTATTACGGCAAGTTCAATCAGTCGCAAGTTCGCCGCTGGCTGGACAGCAGTGCTTGCCGTGATTTTCGCGATGCCCGGTACCCAAATGTCCGGCTTCGGGCAAACCAGGCCCGAACTAAAGCCAGTGTGTTTTTGGTGATCAACCGCAAGGGGAAAACGCTGTGGCAAAAGCGTGGGCAATGGCCGATGGTGTGTATCGATACGTTGCTGAGTGATTTACCAGCAGTGATGGCACGTTTGGCTGATCAGGAGAAACCTGCCAGTGAGCAGTTCGTTACGGTTGGCCAGCTGCTGAACTGGTATGTCGACCATATAAAATCGAATCAGACCATTAGCCTGTCTTGGCGCAAGAACAGTCGGTCGATTGTAAAAACACAGCTCAAGTACTTATCGCTGATTGCTATTTCTGAGATCCAGTACATCGATATTGATGAAAAACTGATTAAACCAATGCTGGCTGCTGGATTAGCGCCGAATTACATCAAGCTGGCCGTGCAAGTGCTCAAAAGGGCATTTGGTGCCGCGGCCTCGCTCCGGATCATCGCCAGCAACCCGCTGGCTGGTTATCAGGTTCAGATGTCTATTCGCTTGCCATCCGTTGCGGGTGCCCAGTTGCGGGAATCAGATTTATCAGAGCTGTTCGAGCAGATAGCCACGCAGCCGCACCAAGTGAGGGTGTTCTTTTTGCTGATGCTGATGTTTGGCACTCGCATCAATGAAACTCGCTTGGCCAGGTGGGAGCACTTTGCCGGTGATTGGTGGGAAATACCGGCGGAGAATACAAAAAGCGGAACTGCTCATCGATTGCCGTTAACCCAGACTGCAAAAGGCTTGCTGCTTGCCTACAAGCAATGGCAGTTAAAAACTAAAGGCAAACGCGCTGTGTTGTTCCAGGGTGAAAGCGGGGTGATCAGCATCCGGACAGCTCAATACTGGTCCGAGCGGATCAGGTTCAAGGAATTCACCAGCCATAGTTTGCGCAAGCTGTGCCGGACCATAATTGCCGACCTTGGCACTGACACAATGGTTGGTGAGCGGATCCTGAATCACGCGTTGCCAATCCTGCTGCGAACTTACGTCCACAGCCAGCTCAACACCGGCATGACCAATGCTTTGGAGGAATATCACCAAGCCCTCATCGCAAAAGGTTTTGCCAATTGTGTGGCCGAGATAGCGCCGAGATCGTCATTAGATCCGCAATCGACGCAAACCAATAACGGTGCAGGCTGGGTTTAAATCGTTGCATCAGTCTCTGAAGAGGATGCAATAGACCGAAAACGGGTAAAATTGGGGAGTAATTGCGATGGCCGGTACACAGGTTCGTGGGTTCGAGGTGTTGAAAATTGGCAGACGGATCAGGGGGCTATCGCAAGTGGAAGTTGCCCAGTATTATGGTATTTGCCTAAAAACGTACCAGCGTTGGGAAGCCGGCAAAACGCCCGTTGCATATGACGATTTAAAAGTGATCTGCAGCGATGTTTTCAAGCTCAAAATGGCTGACGTTGAGAAAATGGCCGAGCTGGCTAAAAATGGGGATAACACTGATGCAGCTGCCTGATCGCACAATTCGTGATGTTCGAGCCGAACTCAGAATTTGGGGAACGTACTGGTATAACAAAGAGCAGCTGGGTGGTTATGCCAGCCGCAGCGCCTGCGATAAGCTGGGCGAAGTGATGACCAACAGTGATTCTCATCTTTACGAGCAAGAGCTGACACCACCGCCATTTGTCCAGGCATACGACAGACTGATCGCTGACCTGGTACCAGAATGTCGCCGAGCATTGCGTGCCTATTATGTATGTGGCCGCACTGGTACCAGCAAAACCTCAAAAGAAAAACCTGGTGCAGTCGACCGGCAGAACTGGGCGCTGATGGGGTTCGATAGTAAGAAATCTTACGTGTTCTGGCTTCGCCGAGCTGAAATGGAATTGGTTTAAGCTCAAGGGAAAATCATGACTGAATTTTTAATTTTCATAATGTTATTGTTGGTAGGAGTTCTTTTAGGGGCTTCGTACCCGAATAATTTTACAATTTCCAGCTTAGCAGAATACTCTACAATAGCTTCAGGTGGGGTTACAGTTTTGTCTTTTTTACTTGCAATAACTCTGTATCTAAAGTGGAAGAAGCCGATTGATTCTGCCGATACAAAAGCATTAATTGACAGCATCAACAACCTCTCAGACTCGAGCAGAATTTGCGCAATTGCCATTCTTGATTGCGGCGATTCTGCGAGTCGCGATGAATACAGAGTATTGAAAAATCGATTAATAAACGAGCTTAGTTGCTCAGTTGTTAAAGTGAAGACGCTTGAGGTTGTGATCTGTCGTTCTCACATTTTTTCATCAGATACCAAGTTGATTTCGAAATGTTCAGATATAGATAAAAAGCTGCATAAGCTTGTTGAGTTGACACCATATATTCATGACATAAAACAGCGACAATTATTTGTTGATTTGAATACAGAATGTATGACTTATTACTATGATTTTTGTAACTTACTTCTTAGGGAGACAAAACGTAACCATTAAAGGACACAAAGCGCCGTTTTTTTCTGGGTTAAAAATGCCATGATTTAAATAGGCTGACGCAAGTTGTACCGGCCGTCCTTCTCCCAGTAGTAATTTCATGAGCCGCACCGTTTTGGTAGCGGCTTTTTTTATGGTGCAACGAATGTCTCAGCCATGTAATAAGGTGTATATCGCCGGTCCAATGTCTGGCTTGCCTGCTTTCAATCGCCAAGCTTTTAACCTGGCTGAGTTGGAAATCATGAGCGCTGGTAATGTGGTGTTGAACCCAGCGCGTTTACCGCATGGCTTAACAGAGAATGAGTATATGGCCATTGCTCTGTCCATGGTCCAGATTGCCGATGAGCTTTATATGCTTGATGGTTGGCAAGACTCAGCTGGTGCCAAGGCCGAGCATGCACTGGCTAAGAAGCTAGGCAAGCACATCATTTACCAGAAGCCTGAGCTTGGTAAAGAGAACCAGCTTTGGAACTGGTTCGGCCTGACTCGTGCAGCATGGTTAACACTGCCTCGTGTGTTGTTGCATGAGATGCCGATAGAATGGCAGAACAAATTGGCTAAGCTACTTGCTGAGTATGATCACACTTTCAGCTGCCCTCCTAATGTAACTACGCAAGTTAACCTGGTGAATGAATCCGGTCGGATGATAAAGACACCAGCATGGATGACTAACTACAGGCACCCTGACCGCAAAGAAATCAACGGCTTAAAACAACCTCGATGATGCGAGTTCACCGCACCCAGCAGCACTGGTCGACCACTTCAACTGGTCAACCAGTCGAGCGGGTCCTTCCGGCCGGCCTCAATGAGGGGGCGGAGAAGCCCGGGCATTCACTTCTTATGAGGTTTTTTGGCGGTTGGTTGTTGTTTCGATCGCGTGATAGCCATGCTTTTGCAGAATAAATTTTTGCAGTGATGAAAGTGGCGTGAAAAGTTCTACAAATCGCTGAAATTAATAACAAATAGGAATAAACAGCATTTGCTGTTTTCTGGTTAGATTCGAATTGATTTGTTGTTTGCTAATTCAACAACTTTTAGATCCTCACCGATCCTTTGTTGTTGATGTCGTTGGTGCTGGTTTTGATATCTCGCACCAGGCTACTGGCTGGCCGTCAATTAGTACCAGGTAAACACCATCATCTGGATGGTAATGCCCAAGCATGGTTACTTCACGACCATAGCTTATCCAGTCGCCGCCGAATCCGGTTTCATGACTGAATGCCTCGATCTCGTAAAGCTTTACCCGGCTGTGAATTTCGTCTGGGTCTCTTGCTTTGATGAATCCAGCGAATTTTACGTTTCGGCCTTCGCCGTTTTTTGTTCCAACTTTGACAGTCTGGCCGCAAAGCAGCACGGTGCCGCCGACAATGTGCGGGTTCATTACTACGTGACCGTAGTTATAGCGTCTGCGGATTTTAGGCATAGCAATATTGTTTTAACTGTATATGAATACAGTGTATCACTTGAGGGATATTTTGTGAGCATAAGCAAAAAACTTGCAGCCCTAGGTGTTGTAGGGGCTTTGTCGCTTTCGGCCACTGTGCTGATTATCCCGAGTGAGGGTGAGGTGCTGGGGGTTTATCTTGATCCGGCTCGGATACTGACCAGCTGTTATGGCCATACAGGTCCAGAGCTGAAAATGGGTCAGACGTTTACGCGGGAGCAGTGCCTTGATCAGCTTGTTGTTGATTTGCACAAGCACGACCGGCAACTGCGCTCAGTGGTCAAGGTTTCGCTTTCAGAAGGTGAGCATGCTGCTTACCTGTCATTTGTTTACAACGTTGGTATCGGCAAGTTCAGGCAATCAACTGCATTGGTAAAACTCAATTCTGGTCGACGCATTGAGGCATGCCATGAGCTGATGCGTTGGGTTTATGCCGATGGAAAAGTATTAGCCGGCTTACGCACACGCCGGGAAGCCGAACGCAAAGTGTGCCTTAAGGATTTAACATCATGATGACGCTTGGTAACACCTGGAAGCTTGGCTTGCTGTACGTAATGGCCGTGGCTGTAGTTGGGCTTGGTTTGTTCTCTATCTACCAGAACATTCAGCTGATTAATGCGGAAAAAACCATGAGCCAGCAACTAAACACAATAACAAATCAAAAACTCGCCATTGACGGCTTAGTTTCTGAAGTCTCTTTTTTAGAAGGCGAATTATCTGATCAACTGAAACAGGCCGAACTGGTTGCAAAGCTAAACCTGGAGTTCGAACAGCAGAGTAAAGCGGTTAGTGAAACAGGTAACGACTGGCAAACCCAATCCAACAAACTACAGGTTTCTGAAAATGAAAAAACTCGCTCCTGGGCTATTGCTGATTTGCCTGATGATGCTCGCCAGTTGCTCTTCGACGCCAGTCGAAGTCAGAACAGTGACAGTAAAACAGCCAGTCTACATTCTGCCACCCAAGAATCTGGTGGAAGGCGGTTGTCCGCTTCGGCCATTTAGCGGCCAGACAAATTTAGAACATCATCGATACACATTGCAGCTGATTACCGATATCAAGCTGTGCGATCTGGACAAAGAACGGTACCGGCGTTGGTGGGAAGTTCGCAACAAACAGCTTGGAGAAAACAGTGGCTGACAAGTTCGCAACTTCTGCCTCGTATACCGTGAGTGGCGCTACCGTTGTTGGTGGCGCTTTGTCACTTTCTGATGTTGCCCTTTTTGTCGGCATCATCGGCACGTTGGTTACTTTATTCTTAACCTGGTATTTCAAAAAGCGCACTGATGAGCGTGAACAAATCCGTCACGAAATTGAACTGAAGAAACTAGATGCGGAAATCAAACGCATTGCTCAAGAGGCGTTAAAATGACTCGGCCAGCATTTAGACCTGCATTTTATCCAGCTTTCCGGCCTGCTTTTAACAAGCTAAAAAGCGTGGCTGCAGCAGTTCGTTCGGTTTACAACTTTGATGGCATCGATGACCGGGGCCAGCTTGCTTTTAAAGCAATTGATCCAGACGGTGATATAGATATTGAGTTTAAAACAGGGGCAACTTTACCGCCTGCAGGGGCATCTTGGACGATCGTTTCGCAAAACATAACCACGACTTCAGCTAACAGAGAGTTCGGCTTATATACTAATAATTTAAACGCGTTGCAGCTTCTTTTGGGTGGAGCATTCTCTGGCAATATGGGGCAGCCGCTTGAGGCAAATAGAACTTATCGTATAACCCTTGTTGGCACCGCACTCACGTATTTTAAGGATGGTGTCGTTACTCTAAGCACAACTTTTAATCGAGGTGGCGCCAGGGAGCCAAGTGCATTAACCGGTATAGCAGCCAGAAATACAGCTGTAGCTTCCTACGGAAGCTACTATGCAGGGAATATCTATGATTTGAAAATCAACGGTACCTTGTGGCCAATAAGCGACAACAACCAAACTATCCAACTTCCAAGCCCTAGTGGTTTAGGTTTTGAGCTTATAACTCAGAGCGTATTGGAGAGTCCGAACATTAAAGGTTCCCAATGGACATATTTGGGCGAAGGCCGCTGGCGATATATAGGAGATGGTAGCTTTAATGAGCTTAATTTTATTACACCCTCCGCTCAACCAGCACAAGGTTACTTGGAGTTTGAGATAGAGAGTATTACCGGTACTATTAGTTGCGTTCAGGCTTCCGGAGCTATTGTAAGAGGTAGTTTTAACACTATCGGCGTTAAGAGGTACTTCTTCACCGATAAAAATGAAGGGTCTACAAATGGCGCAACTATAACATTTAAAAGGCCGGCGAATGGTGTTGTCACATCTTGCATTATTAAAAATATAAGCTTTAAACCACTCGGCACCTGCAACCCCTTAACCCTAGTAAACACCACCCCAGACCGCTGGCAAGAGGTGCCGCTATGACACTTCAAGAGTTTATTGCCATCGCTGAAAGCAAGTACGCCGTTATTTTGGCTGCAAATTATGATGCCGACCCGGTTGCGCAGTCGATTAGTGTCTCACCGCGGCGCTTTGTTTTGCATGAAACCGAATACGTCATTTTGTCGTTGGATCCGCAAAGTATCCCGCACCTCTATGATTATGTTGTTGCGACCGGAAACACGGTCGAATTTGAATATCGCCAAGGAACTGGCGCTGTGAAGCTGTTAACCCACTCAGACGCCATCAATCTGCTGAACACTGCGAGTCAATCGGAAGAATAAGCATGGAATACACTGAAATTGTGGTGGCACGTTCGTGGCGCCCTGTGAGCCTATTTATTCAAATTTGTACGCTGTCCTGGTGGTCGCATGCCGGAGGCATTGATCGTGAAAATGGCGTGGTTTTAGAAAGTCGCGGTGGTATTGGTTGCACGGCAACACCGATCGAAGATTTCAAAAAACGTTATACCCACTGGCAGGTCCGGTTGTTGCCGGTCCAATCGCGGAAAACTGCAATGGCCACTTGGTGGGATTTTGTAAAGCGTAAAGTTAAATACGACTTAAAAATGTCTTTTGCCTGGTGGCTGCGGACGAACGAAATTCACAGCAAAACCAAAGTTAGCTGCTCGGAGTTTATCGCGACTGGTACCGGGTATTGCCCTGAACCACACCGGATCACTCCGGAAATTTTACGCCGCATTTCAATGCCGTCAGAAAATCCATTGTAAGGACCATCATGGCCAGCCATAAGCGAAATTTATCCCTAACTACCGCCAGTTCACCTCTGGACGTTCCGACAAATCAGCTCAGGGCTGTGAAGGAACATCGTTTTGCAGTGACGGGTGGCAACGTAACGATTACCTATACGATTGGAACTCAGTCTTTTACGGTTGTCGCAACACCAGGTCAGCATGTACTGGAAATGTCAGACATTGACAGCATGTCATTTGCCAGCGCCAGCACTTCGAACTTCACCTACCTGGGCGATTAAAGGAGCTCGGTATGAGTCGAATTGTGGCTCAGCAAGTCGAGCCGGTACTACTCAATAAAACCGACATGTGCAGCAGTCTGAATATCAGCACTCAGGCGTTCGATAAGTGGGACGTGCCTTGCCACAGTAAGAAAGGCCGCGAAACGTTTTATACCGTGGCTGATGTGGTGCAAAACCGGCTGGGTAATGCTGCTAAACGGGCCGCTCAATCTGATCCGGAGCCCGGGGCACCGAACATCGATTTCGAGCGTTACCGGCTGACAAAAGCACAGGCGGATAGCCAAGAATTAAAAAACCTGAAAGACCGGCAAGAGGTAGTTGAAACATCCTTTGCCAGTTTTGCGCTGGTAAGACTCGCTGCCCAAATTGGTTCGATACTGGACCAGGTACCACTCACAATTAAACGCCGATTTCCGGAGCTGGAGCAGCGAACGATAGACGCCATCAAGGCTGAAATTATCAAAGCTCAGAACATTGCCTGCGAAGTGGGCGACAACCTACCGGATATTTTGGATGACTATTTGCGCAGTACAGATCCGTAACCTGCAGCAACAAGTCAATGTGGGTTTACGCTCGCTTTATCGTCCGCCGATGCTTACCGCAACCGAATACGCAGATCAGAACTTCTATTTATCCAGCGAAAGCAGTTACCAAGAGGGCCGGTGGAAAACACTGCCTTTTCAGGTGGCTATTCTCAACGCGATGGGTAATGACGTGATCCGCACCGTCAACGTGGTTAAGTCTGCACGTGTTGGTTATTCCAAGTTGCTAATGGCCGCAACCAGTTACTTTAGCGAACACAAAAAACGCAACATTCTGCTGTTTCAACCAACGGACAGCTCTGCCGAAGGGTTTATGAAAGCCCACGTTGACAGTGCGATCCGTGACATTCCGGTGTGGTTGAAAATAGCGCCTTGGCTTGGCCGCAAGCACCGTGACAACACTTTAACCACCAAGCGCTTTACCAATGGCAAACAGCTTTGGGTGGTGGGTGGTAAATCTGCCAGAAATTATCGTGAAAAGTCGGTCGATGCCGTGATGTATGACGAACTGGCAGCTTTTGATGAAGACGTGGAAAAAGAAGGTTCGCCCACGTTCTTGGGTGACAAGCGGATTGAAGGTTCGGTTTTTCCGAAGTCTATTCGTGGTTCAACACCAAAAATACGGGGCCAATGCCAAATGGAGAAGGCTGCAAACGAAAGCCCTCACGAGTTTCATTTCTATTTGCCGTGCCCACACTGTGGCGAAATGCAGCGGCTGAAGTGGGGCGGTCGCGATGAGGCCTTTGGCATTAAATGGGATGCCGGAAAGCCAGAAACAGCCTACTACCTTTGCGAAAAAAACGGCTGCGTGATCAGAAACCAAGAACTGATGGACATGCAAGACAGCGCTGCCGCGGAGTGGCGCTGTGAAAAGTCCGGATTCAGGACGCGGGATGGTTATGACTACTATCTGGCCGATGGTTCAATTGCACCTACACCTGACTGCGTGGCGTTTTATGTTTGGACCGCATACAGCCCGTTTACGACCTGGCGGCAAATTGTCACCGACTTTTACAAAGCCAAAGATGACCAGTCGAAGTTAAAAACCTTTGTGAACACCACACTTGGTGAAACGTGGGATGAAGATCAGGGCGAACGGCTGGAGTGGGAGGATTTAAAACGCCGGCGCGAAATGTATCCGGCCGGCAAAGTGCCCGGGTGGGTTGTTTATCTCACGGTTGGTGTTGACACGCAGGATGACCGTTACGAAGGTCGGGTTTGGGGCTGGGGTGTTGGCGACGAATGTGCGCTGATTGACCGCTTCATTCTGTATGGTGATCCGGATAGCGCCGAACTAAAAGCCAAAGTCACTGAGCGATTAAACCGAAGCTACCAGCGCCAAGACGATTTGTTGTTATCCATTGGCATTATCTGCTGGGATTCGGGCGGTCATTACACCGATACCGTGTATGAAATGTCCAAAAAGCTTGGACCGATGCGGGTTATCCCCGTGAAGGGCGCCAACGTTTACGGCAAGCCAATTTCTAACTTTCCGCGAAAACGGAACAGCAAAGGCGTTTACCTGACAGAAGTCGGTACCGACAACGCCAAAGAGCTCATTTATTCCAGGCTAAAACTGCAGCCGGATCTTCACAACCGAACACCTGGTGCAATTCATTTCCCAATGGATGACAGCGTTTGTGATGACACCGAACTGCAGCAACTCACTGCTGAGCGGAAAGTTGCCGAACGGCGCAATGGAGTAACCGTTTACCGGTGGAGTGCAGGCGGGCGCCGAAATGAAGCGCTCGATTGTCTGGTGTACGCCATGGCCGCACTGGACATTGCCAAAACCCGCATGGGGATCGATTTGCAAAAACTATCACGCGAATTCTTGCCAGTGCCCGATGAAGCTGAGCCTGAACAACCAAAACCCAAAAAACAAAAACAGCAATCCAGCAACAGCTGGCTTGGTACCAGTGGAGGTGGTTGGCTGTGAACCAATCGAAAATTCAAGAAATGATTGACGCCTACATTCAGGCTGAGCTCGATGTGCTGTCCGGAAAGTCAGTGGTGCTCAATGGTAAATCGATGACCACGGAAGATTTGGGCGAAATCCGAAAAGGCCGGCATGAGTGGGAAGCTCGACTAAATCAAGCGAACCGGCCACGCGGGCCCAAACTGGCGAGGTTTGGATGAGTATTCTTGATAACGCAATCGCTCAGATTTCGCCGGCTTGGGCGCTGAAGCGAGCTGCAGCCCGTATGCAATACGATGCATTACGTGCTTATGAGGCAGCAAACCCCAGTCGCACCCACAAAGCAAAGCGGGAAGGGCGCAGTGCCAATAATGCAGTGTTCGCCGCTGGCAAGTCATTACGTGAACAAGCCCGCTGGCTGGATGAGAATCACGATTTATCAATTGGCATTCTTGACCGGCTTGAAGAACGGGTGATCGGGGCAAATGGAATTGTCATTGAGCCTCAACCCCGCAACAAGGCAGGTGAGTTACTTGCTGATTTTGCCGATGAACTTCAGCGGCGCTTTGCAGCTTGGTCACTTAAGCCAGAGGTCACAGGGCAGTTTACGCGGCCAGAACTCGAAAGGCTGGGTCTGCGATCCGCACTGCGTGATGGTGAAGTTTTCGGCCAGCTAGTGCGCGGCAAGGTGAGCAAACTTGTGCACCCGAACCCGCAGGGCACGATGTTCAGCATTGAGGCGCTTGAATCTGACTTTGTGCCTTATGAACTGAATGAGCCAACAAAGCGGATCCGGCAAGGCCTGCAGCTGAACAGCTGGGGGCAGGTCACTAACTACCATGTGTTGCTAGACCATCCGGCGGACAGTGTTGGTTTTCGCTACGTCACCAAAGAGGTGCCTGCGGCCAATATGCTGCATCTTAAGTTTGCGCGTCGTCTTCACCAAAGCCGCGGTGTGAGCTTGTTTCACGGCATTATCACCCGTTTGGGCGATATCAAAGATTATGAGGAATCTGAGCGGGTTGCAGCGCGAATTAGCGCGGCGCTGGCGTTTTACATCAAGCGGGGCACTCCCGATATGTATACGCCGAATGATTCAGATTCAAGTCGAGAAATTCCAATTGCCCCGGGTATGACCTTTGACGACCTCGCACCAGGTGAAGACGTTGGCATGATCGAATCCAATCGGCCAAACACTCATTTGGCTGAGTTTCGAAACGGTCAGCTTAAAGCTTGCGCGGCCGGTACCAAAAGCAGTTATTCCAGCATCAGTCGCGATTACAAAGGCAGCTACTCAAGTCAGCGCCAAGAGCTTGTGGAACAAGACGAATCCAACCGGATCCTGCAGCAATGGTTTGTTGCTGGCTGGTCTCGGCCGATTTATCGCGAGTGGTTGCGAATGGAGCAACTAAACAAAATCGACCCTTTGATTTTGCCACCGGATCTGGATCCGCGAACGTTGTTCGATGCCGTTTATTTCGGTCCAACCATGCCATGGATTGATCCGAAAAAAGAAGCCGAAGCATGGGCCACCATGATTTCGGGTAACGCCGCGACAGAGGCCGAGTGGGTTCGCGCCCGGGGCCGAAATCCAACTGAAACCAAACGCCAGCGCCAGCGCGAAGTGGCGTACAACCGTGAAAACCAAATGGTCACGGACAATGACCCCGGAGATGGTAGTGAAAAAATTAAACAACCTGTTCAACCCCCGCGCCCAGACAACTCCGACGACGAGTAACAGCAGCTGGTATCAGATGAAAAATCAGGGCGGCAATGTCGAGCTGATGATTTATGACGAAATCGGCGGCTGGGGCATTTCGGCTCAGCAGTTCGCTCGCGAATTAGCAGGCCTTGGCCGCGTCACGACCATCAACGCTCGGATCCACAGTCCTGGCGGCGATGTGTTCGAAGGGATGGCTATTTACAACCTACTTAAAGGTCACCCAGCCCACAAGATTTGCCACATCGATGGGCTAGCAGCATCGATGGCCAGTGTTATCGCCATGGCGTTTGATGAAGTGATCATGCCTGAGAACGCCATGATGATGATCCACAAGCCGTGGGGCGGCACCATCGGTGATGCCGATGAAATGCGTAAATACGCTGATCTGCTGGATAAGGTCGAGTCGACCTTAATCAGTGCCTACATCCAAAAAACTGGTCTGGCAGAAGACGAACTGCAAGCCATGCTGGCTGATGAAACCTGGTTAACAGGTGCTGAAGCGGTGGCCAAAGGTTTTGCCAACACTCTGGCCCAACCGCTGCAAATGGCAGCACAACTCAACTCGAAGCGAATGAAGGATTTTACGAATATGCCTGAAGCATTGAAAAAACTGTTTGAACCACAGGGTAACGCTCCTGCTGCCCCTGTAACGCCAGCCGCTCCTGTAGTTGCTGCATTACCATCTGCTGCAGACATTCAAGCTGCTGCAGCCCAATATAACAAAACCCGGATTGACGGCATTAATGCAGTGTTCGCCGCATTCCCGCAGTTCTCCGCTGAGCTGACCGCCTGTATTTCTGATGCAGGTTGTACGCCAGAGCAAGCCAAAGATAAGTTGTTGGCGAAATTAGGTGAAAACTCGACGCCATCAGCGCCGAATGCATCGAACCGCAATCATGGCCATATTACCAACGGTAATTTAGTGGGTGATTCCGTGCGTGCTGCATTGATGCACCGTGCAGGGCATAGCGAGCGCGAAAAAGATAATGCGTATGCCAGCTACTCACTTCGCGAACTAGCGCGTGCTTCGCTGGCTGATCGGGGAATTATCGTTACTGGCGATGGCATCATGGCCATGGTTGGTATGGCGTTTACCCACAGCTCAAGTGACTTTGGTTCCATTTTATTAGATGTGGCCAATAAGTCAGTGCTGTTGGGGTGGGAGCAGGCGGAAGAAACTTTCGACCGCTGGACCAAAAAAGGCCAGCTCAGCGACTTTAAAACTGCACACCGTGTCGGCCTTGGTGAGTTCAACAGCCTGCGTCAAGTTCGCCCGGGTGCCGAGTACAAATATGTCACGGTTGGCGATCGGGCTGAAAAAATTGCTCTGGCCACTTACGGCGAGCTGTTCAGCATCAACCGTCAGGCAATCATCAATGATGACTTGTCAGTGCTGACTGATATCCCAATGAAGTTAGGCGCTGCAGCTCGCGGCACCATTGGCGACTTGGTGTATGCAGTGTTAACCACAAACGTTGCGATGTCTGATAACAAAGCCATTTTCCATGCGGATCACAAAAACATTCTTGGCGGCGCTCCTACTGTTGAAAATTTAGGTGCTGCGAAAACGCTGATGCGGACGCAAAAATCCGATAAACGAACTTTGAATATCCGTCCTGAATTCGTACTTTGCTCAACAGCGAAAGAAGATTCAATCCGGCAAACCATTATGTCGTCCTCTGTGCGTGGTGCAGATGCCAACTCGGGTATCGAAAACCCAATCCGCAATTTTGCAGAAGTGGTCGGCGAGCCGCGTCTAGATGATCACAACGTTGATATGTGGTACCTGGCTGCGGGGAAAGGTAAAGACACTATCGAAGTTGCTTACCTCGATGGCATCGACACGCCATACATCGAGCAGCAAAACGGCTTCAATGTCGACGGTGTTGCCACCAAAGTCCGGATTGATGCCGGTGTGGCTCCGCTTGATTGGCGTGGTCTGGTTCGCGGTTCTGGTGTGTAACCGGGACTAAAAAAATCTTAGGGGCTTCGGCCCCTTTTTCATTTCATCAAAAATGAGAGTTCACCAATGAAAAATTTAACCTCACTGGGTCGCACAGTGGATTTTACGGCTGGCGCCAATCTGGCATCAGGCCAAGCGATTGCGCTTGTTGACACTATCGTAGTTAGCAATGGCGCTTATGCAAGTGGTAGTCCGGCAGTTGGTACTGCTGAAGGCGTTTTTACTCTGTCAAAAGTTTCAGCAGATGTGATCGCCATCGGCGAAAAGGTATACCTGACGGGGGGCGGTAATATCACAAAAACCGCATCCGGCAATACCTATGCGGGGAAAGCATGGTCTGCTGCCGGGAATGGTGTTACCAGCATCGATGTGAAAATCAACGCGTAATGTCACAGCAAGACAAAATGGCGCGGCTTTACCGGAAACTGGCCGCGCCTTGTCAGTTCACTCCGGTTAATGGGGCGGCACCATTTGAGCGACTTGTCAGCACCGGCCATAACCGGCGGGAGCTGCAACAGGTGAATGAATACATTGCGGATCCTGTACTGTTAGCGAGTTTCTTAAAATCTGAAGGCGCTGTGCAGACGGGCGATGTATTTGAACTTCATGGCCAGGTACATGAACTGACCCAGATGTACAGCATCGATGATTTTACCGTTGATTGGATTTACATCTGATGGGACTAAAAGTCGAAGGTTTTGCAAATGTGACTCAGGAACTGCAACGGTTTGTTGCGGCTCAGCGGCCCGCTATCGATGCAGCTTTGCAGAGTGCGGCCACTATGGGACGGGAGCTTGCTGTAGACAGTATTTATCGGCGCTACGGTTATGCCGATCGGATGTATGTGAACCAGCACTTAAGCGTCCGATTCAACAAATCAGGCCTTGAAGCTCGGATTGTCGGCCGTTACCGGCCGTCAACCATATCCCGATTCGTGACCAGGCAACTGACGAAGCCTGGTAAAAATGGGCGGAATGTTTCAGCAGGTCTGAAGGTCAGTGTCCTGAGAAATCAGGCGAGTACATGGCGTACTGCGTTCATTTTTCGCGGGCGTAATGGCAATGAACTGGTTTCGGTCCGTTACAAAGGCGAGAAGTGGCGAAAGATAAAACGAAGCATGTATGGCCCATCAGTTGCGGGGTCTTTTGCCGGGGTGAGGGAGAGCATCGAGCCAGAGATTGTGGCTCATCTGGAAAAAACGTATCGGCGTTTAGTGAAGTAACACGGGCAATCTATGATCGATGACCTCAAAAATAAACTGGCTGAGCTGACCGATTTTGATGTGCGAGCATCTTTTTACCAGGCGAGCTCGGCCGGCGCTGGCAAGATAATTTACATCGAGCCGCATGAGTCTACCGCAGAAATTAAGTCGGGAATGAATCCTGAATACGCCGAAACAATTTACTTTCGGGTGATTGTTGGCGTGCCGTGCAAAGCCAATCCTGACGCACCACAACAACTTATCGATGCAGTTCGGTTAGTCCGTTCTAAGCTCTGGGCCGGTGAGCGAGCTCCCGATAAGGTGTCCTGGATGAATTCGTTTTCGTTCAGGGAATTTGAGAGTTGCAAGTACATTCGACCGGAAGCCAACGAAACCAAAGCGCTGGCCGTTCTCACCCTAGAAATCAAAAACCGCGTGGCAATTTAGCCGCAACAACCAACCCAAATAGGAATATTCCATGTCTGGAACAGTAACCGAATCCTACATCGGCTCGGGCATCGTGTATGTCAATGGCCGTGATGTGGGTAACGCCAGCGGCGTTAAAATCGACATCGAGCAAGAAACTAAAAGCTTACCGAATTACCGTGGTGGTGGTGGCAATGCTGCAGAAGTTACCAAGGTGAAGTCGGTTAAGTTATCGATGACCCTCAACACCTTTTCAAACGCAAACCTGGCTCTGGCGCTGCGTGGCGTGATTGAAACGTTAACGCAAGTAACCGTCGTTGATGAGTCGGTTACCGCCTTACACGATGGTATGGCCGATACTGCACGGATGATTGATATGGCTGAGCCTGTGGCCGTCAAACATACCTCGGGTTCACCGACTTATGTGGCAGACGTAGATTATGTGGTAAGCCCTGCAGGTATTCGCGTGTTATCCACGGGGGCTATCCTCAATGGTGCAAGTATCAAAGTCAGCTACAAGTCAGCTGTAGGTAACGCACTGCAGGCGCTGGTCGAATCAGGTCAAGAAGTGAAGGTGGTGATCGACGGCCTGAACGATGCCAGCGGCAAACCGTGGACACTGAAATTCTTCAAGTGGAAGCCATCGCCCACAGCCGGTTTAGATTTGATCGGCGACGATTTCGGCTCGTTCGACATCGAAGGTGGTGTACTGGCAGATGCCAGCATTGTGGCTGCGAACAAATCTAAGTTTTTCGTTCGAACCGCAGCGTAAAACTATTCATACCACATTAGCCCGGCAAACCGTTCTGGTTCGTCGGGCTTTTTATTTTGCAAAACCAGTTTAGGTACATCATGAGCTTTAAAGATCAGGTTATTAATCTAATTATCCAAGGGCGCGATCTGTTTTCGTCTGAGGCTAAAAAGTCTGAAAAAGCACTGGGTGAGCTGGCTTCGCAAAGTGAAATTTTAAACAGTCGACTGACTGAGCTGCAAAACCAGCAAAACAGCATTCGCCGCATTGAAGAGCTTACAGGCGCTATCAAAAAGGGCGAGCAATCATACCTCGAAAGCAGCGCTGCCCTTGGTAAATTAATTACGGCGCAAAAAGCCGCAGCCGCCGAAGCAAAGCAGCTGGAGCAGTCACAAAAGACAGGCGCGGCTGAGCTCGCCAAACTGCAGGCGCAACAGGCCGAGTCGACCCAGCAACTACAGCGCTATGAAAATCAGATCGCGCAAGCCCGGGCAGAGGTAGAGCGCCTGAGCAATTCGCAAAGTGTTGGCGCTACATCGGGCAAAGCACAGTCGGCTGCGTTGGCAAAAGCCACCAATGAGTTGGCTGGCTTAGAGCAGGCCCAGCGCAAAACATCACAAAGTGCTGCGCAGTTATCATCAGAAATTGCCAAGCAAGAGGATGAGCTGCGTGAAACCGGTTTTGCAGCCGACAAAGCAGGCCAAACCAATGCCGAGTACGCACTCAAGGTAAAGCAAGCGCGTGGTGAGCTGACGCAACTTGGCAGCACACTCAACAAAAACCAGAACGAATATCGCCAGCATGAAGCCAGCCTGCGCAGTGCTGGCGTATCGATGGATAAGCTGGCTGATGCCAGTCGTGATTTAAAGCAGCAGCAAGCCGCGGCTGAAATTGCAATCAGTGGCGTGAACGAAAAGCTGGTGCGCCATGAACGCCTTTTAGAGCAAAGCTCAAAAAAAGCCGGTGATTTTCAGGGCTCCATAATTTCAGCAACCCGCAGTTTGCTGGCTATGGCCGCCGCTTACATCGGCATCGACCGACTAAAAGACAGTATTGTTGGCGTCTTAAGCACCGGCGATAGTGCGGCTTCATTCGCCGCTCAAATGACTGCAATGATGGGCAGCATTGAGCGTGGTGAGCAAGCAACCGCTTGGATTAAGGACTTTGCGAATCAAACCGGTACCCGTCTGGATGGTGCGCGACAAGCATTTGCCAGCCTGAAAACATTCGGCATTGACCCGATGTCCGGCAGTTTGCAGGCCTTGACAGATTACAGTGCGAAGTTAGGTGGTGGCCAAGAGCGCCTGAACGGGATCATCTTAGGTGTTGGCCAAGCGTGGGCAAAGCAAAAACTGCAGGGTGAAGAAATACTGCAGTTGGTAGAGCGCGGCGTTCCAGTTTGGGACTTGCTGGCATCTGTGACCGGCAAAAACGTCATTGAATTACAGAAGCTCAGCGAATCAGGCCAGCTCGGTCGTGAAACGATTAAAGCCCTCTTCGAAGAAATGGGCAAGCAGGCAAGTGGTCAGGCGGCAACTAGTCTCAATCGCCTCAGTGGCCAGATAAACCTGATCGCTAACAACTGGGAAAGTTTCAAACAAAAAATTGCTGACAGTGGTGCGTATCAGGTTGCTGTAGATTTTCTAAAAGAGCTAAATGCGAAATTTGATGAACTAGATGCCAACGGCCGCTTAAAAAAGCTGGCTGAGGATGTCAGTAATTTCTTTAGCAGCATCATTCGGGATGGTGGTAGTGGGTTAAAAGCTACGCTGGAAAATATCAGCGCATTTACCCGCTCTGTACAGGTAGTCGCTGGTTCTATCCGTTTAGTTTTTAACGGAGTTTCTGCTGGAATATCATTTCTTGCCGCTGCGGTAACTCAATATTTTTCTAATATGGCCAATGGCCTATCTGTTTTTTTTGATGTCCTTGGTGGTGACAAAATTGCGGCTAGTTTGCGCAGCACCGGTGAAATGCTCCAAGCGGTTTCTCAGGCCTACAAAGATCAAATCGAGCAAGATAGCGCTGATATAAAAGCTGCATGGCAACAGATTACCGGTGAGGTAGCAAAATCTTCTGAAGCGTCTTATCAGAGAGCGTCAGATGCGGCGGCGAAGTCGGCAGTTGAGCAAGTCAATTCAATTAGAACGATTGCGGATGCAGAGGCTGAGCGTGCTGCTGCTGCCGAGGAATTGGCCACCCTGATCAGTAAGTCAGGAATTGTGACAGTTAAAAGCCTGCAAGATCAGGAAGATGCTGCTAAACGGGTCTATGACGCTATTGATGAGCAATACAAAAAGGGGCAGTTGACTGCGTTTGAGGTAAGGCAAGCCTATGAAAAATGGGCGGAATCTTCATTGAAGTTAGCTGCTGCACAGGGCAAAGCTGTGCCTGAAGCCCTGAAAGTTGAGGCCGCTGCAAAAGGGCTTACTTCTACATTGAATGGGCTGGTTGATAAAAACACTGAATTTACCGCTAGTCAGCAAAGTGCCAGTCAGTTCCAGGCGCAATATGTCAGCAAAATTAATGAAACCAGCAATAGCATTCAGAAGCTAAAAGAGACTTTAACAAGCACCACAGCATCAGTTAAAGAAAAGGCTGATGCACAGCAGCAGCTGACTGAAAAGCAAAAAGCTCTGAAAGAACAAACCGACGAGCTGAACAAAATCAAGCTGCTGGAGGCGCAAACCTACGGCGAACTGGTACAGGAGTATCGCAGCACTCAGGACGAACTAGACCGGCTTAACGAGATGTACAAGCGCGGCGCCATAGCCGCTTATGAGTACATTGAAGCAAAAGACCGTTTAGAGCAGCGTTTATCAGTTGTCAGCAAACTTATTGGCGATTTTGAGCAGAAGCAAAAAACGGCTGGCGAGCAGGTTGATAAATCTAACATCAGTTTGCGTGAACAAAAAGACCGAATGGATGCGCTGGCCAGTTCAACGGGTCGTGCAACTCGGTTTACCAGTCTTTATGGCGAGGCTAGTAACTACCTTCGCCAGGAGTTTGATTTAACCGGAAAGTCGAATGAGCAATTAAAAGGCCGGATCCAGGAGCTTGACGAAAAAATCCAGCAGGCTGGGGCAACACTCGGCGAGTTCTGGCGAACTTTGGCCAAGCAATTTGAACAGGGATTTAGCCGGGAAAAAGCAATAATCAGTCAAACTCTGCGGTATAGGGAGTTGACCGAAGAGCTGGAGAACAGCACGGTCTCGCTGCATCGGCTGAATCAGATCACCTACATTGCAAACAACAATATGGGCAATCTGGATAAAACCAGCTTGGCGAATCTGCAACAGTCAATCGATGCAGCCAGGGGGCGGGTGCAGGCTCTCAGTGATGATTTGACCGGCACCGTATCAAATCTTCGGCGGGAACTGATGCAGCTCAAAGGTGAGACTGAGAAAATCGAGGCCGAAGAGTATCGGCTCAAAAATGAAGAACTCACTAAGAAGCTGCGGGAGGCGCAAAAAACCGGTGATACCGCGTCCATCGCGAAAGCACGTGAGGCACTTGATCTGGCACGGCAAATTGCCACACAGAAGCAAAGTCAACGCGCAGAAGACGAGCGAGCGGCGAAAGCGCAGACCACAGCAAACGCCGCATCTAAAGCAAAAGTTCAGGAGACTCTCCGTCCTGAAATCAGACTGCCGGTTGAATCGGCAGTGAAATCTCAATCGCAGGTTTCTACCCAAAGTTCAGATCTGCCAGCGCTACTCGTGCTGCAGGTTGGCAATCAAAAATTTAATACATCCATTGATCGTGACGTGCTGGCTCAGCTGGTTGCATCTATTAAGCAGCAGATGAGTGTGGGCGGATAAGCAGAATCGCCGGGGGGCTGATGACACTGATAGACGGCATTGCCGTGGAAAACATGCTGTGGATAAACCGGCACAGCGTGCGGCGGGTATCCAGCACGATGAAGCGGGCGCTGAACGGCGCGCCGCTAATCCAGCAAACTGCGATAGTTGCAGGGCATCAGCTGGTTTTTGGTACAAAAGAGGGGTGGGTGACCTCGGCTCAGTTTGAGTCAATTAAAAGCCATAGTGAGGCCATATTGGTGCCATTTACGTTGGTGCACAGCGGGGAAACCATGTCAGTCATTTGGGATCACACAGCAGGCCCTGCTGTTACAGGCGCCGATTTGTTTGACCATGTTGCCGGTGACGAACACGTAACCGACGTCACTTTGAAATTCATAACTGTTTAGGATCGCTATGACCGGCTCAATTCGCAGAACTGACCTCAAAATTTTTAAGCCAGAGCAGCAGGGCAATAATGAAACGGCAGGCGGTCAACGCTCTGTCAATGAGGTTGAAAACGGCCAGCTTAATCAGGTGTTCACCTCGGTCAGTGTTATCGACCATAGTCAGGGCTCGGTTGAAATAGAGAAGATTTTTCCGGGTATCGATACGCCTGGCACAGAGCGTTTAAAGGATGCGCACATTTACCTGAGCGATCCGCCCGAGGACCCACTAGTGCATTGCTTTATTGTTCAAAGCGCAGATATCAACGACGAAAGCCGACTGCCTCAGATGCGGGAATATTTGGAATCGGCGGTTGTGCCAGGTCTACTTTTGCGCTCTGGCTTGGCTGGCATGGTGCAATATCAGGATTTGATCCCAGCTGATGATCTTGCTAAAAACGCAACCAACTCCGCTGCAGTGAATCTTTCTGTTGGTGATGTGATTTGCATAAGCACTGAATATACCGGCTCCGAAAATGCAGACTGGCCGCGCAGAGCGCACTTTGCTCAGGTGGTTGAAAAGAGTCCGATTGGAGTTCGTTTTGCCCCGGGCATGACTTTTGCGCTTCCGGCTTCGACCGTAACCGTGAACGGGCAAACCAGCATATCTAAATTGCGAGCCACAACAAGCAGAACTGACCTGAAATTCCATGGTGTTACGCGTCTGAGCGCTGCAGTTACAGCGGGGATCAGAAAACTTCCGGTTGTTACAACAATTGGTCAGTTGTTGCCGGAAAATAATGCCGGTGACGAGCTGATTTCTATCCCCATCGACCCAATTTCCGCAGCAAGCGGTTTAATCAGAAAAGTGGCCAGTACACCCGCGGTGAATGGGCTTTCTTACTCTTGGTTCGTGCCAGACTATTTTTCCGGAGCGGTACGTGGTGTCGATGCGTCTGTTCAGGTCCGCTACTACTACAACGGGAAGTGTTATATCGAAAGTAACCCGACATTAGCGCGGGTGGGACAATTCGTTTTTATCACACTGCCACGCCGGCCTGATCCGGCAACGCTGGTATCGGTTAGCTACCTCAGCAGTATCCGTTATGCAGAGTGGACATCAAATCTTCCGATTGGCGGCAAATCGGTTGTGTTCAACACAGTATCTGGAACGGTGCCCAACCCGGGAGGTGGTACCGCACTCAGAGTTGCAGATTTTAATGGCATCTTATTTTGGCACTCAGCCTCAGAATTTGCTGTTGCCAGCCCAGATCGCCGCATTGGCACCATCAGTAGTGCTGGTGTAATTGCCTATGAAGGTGGATATTCTGGCGCATTGCTGACGGCATTGATTGAGTCAAATGCTACATCAGGTGATATCAGCTGTAGTTTTGCTGTTTCGGTCACTGACTATGATCCTGAAACATTCTATTTCACAGTTGAACGAGTTAGCGGTGGTGTTATCAGTGGCGCCGCCAACGCTAGCGGGAATATTTTTGGTGCAGGTATTACCGGCACGATTAACAGCGGGATTGTGACGTTAAACTTCAGCCAAGCGGTTTTTCTGGGCACTCTACGCTACGACATCACGGAAAAAGTGGGGCTGCTGCCTCCGGCCGAACTCTACGGCTACAACCCAGTGCGCTTGCCATTGGGTGGCCGCGTTGACATGTTCAATAAATGGGGTGTTCTGGTTGTGTCCGATAAGCAGGTGATATCAATTCCCAGCCCGGCAAATGGTCAGACTCACTCAGCCCGCCCACAAAGTTGGGTTGAGCTTACCGACAAAGACGGTAAAAGCTTGTGGACCCAGACCGATGATCATTACAGCTACAACAAGGTGACCGGTGTCGTAACGTTGCATGGCACGTTTACCGGCTTTACAGCGCCATTTGTGTTGACACATACCTTGGCTGAAGAAGCGATGGTGATCAACAAAACGGTCGACTCTATTGAGCTGGCCAGTCCGCTTATTCGCGATTATCCCATCGGCTCAACAGTTGCCAGTGTTCAGGTCTTAGGAGATCTGCAATCTCGTGTCAGCGCTGTGTGGGATATGACCAGTTGGAGTGGCAATTGGGGGGCATCAGGGCCAGCAGCGACCGCAAATTTAAACGTAATCGACTATCCGATTGTCGTTACCAACCAGGGGGCGGTAAACGAAGATTGGCTGTTATTGATGACCAGTTCTACAAGCTATCGCTGCATTGGCAAAAGCCTTGGGCAAATCGCCACAGGCGACACGATCAACACATTTGCTCCTATTAACCCACGAACTGGGGAGCCTTACTTTGTGTTGCCAGCAAATGCCTGGGGTGGTGGCTGGGCGCCTGGTGAAGCGGTCCGCTTTACGACCTTTGCGGCCAGCAAACCGACAATGCTTGTGCGATCAGTAAGCCCCGGGCACAGCATGATTGATAAAGACAGCATCACGATAATGCTTCGAGGTAATGAGGACTAATATGCCAACTCCAGTAACAGTCTATCGGTGGGATGATGTAGGTGCGCCACAGCTCAACACCGGCAAACCCTCTGAAATTATTAATGTGCTAAAAAAATGCCTGGTTGAGGGGTATGGGTCGAAATTACCGTTGGATTGGTCAATCGTTTTTGAAGACAACGTTACTCAAAAAATTGTTTTTCAGAATAAAGTGGCTGCAGGCGGATCTGGTGGCATGGTCCGCTTTCGTTCTAACACCGCAACGGATGCAAACTACACGGTTATGCGATTTGTGGCGGCTAAAAACTTTGCTGATATCGACAATCCGTTTCAACCAGGCTACGAACAGGCTTTCCGGCAAGAATCAGTCAACCAGAAGGGCTGGGTCATTATTGGCACGGCTAAAGCGTTTTACTTTATGATTTGTTTGTTGCCAAGCTTGACTGCAAATGGCTCCAAAATGGGTTCTTCAGGGTTTTATAATTCGAACATTTTTGTGGGTGACTTTGAGTCTTTTATCCCTTCAGACAGTGGGCGTTTTATCTCCACCAACAATACGAGCTCAAGCAATGACAATACTGGGTTATTCGCAACTCTGGACAATGAGTCACCGCAGAATTCATCAATTTTACTGATGCGAACTGACGGTGGTGCATTTTCATTAGCTCATCGATTATTTAACCCTTTTGGGATTGCTCAATTCCCATCAAGTACCGAACTTCTACCAAAGGTTATGGCGCCAATTTGTATTGTGGTCAGTGGTGCGGCGATTGGCTCAAATGTCAGTGATACCAACGGCGGGACGGTAAACGGATCTTTGTTGTTTCCCTGGCTTAGAGGCCGGATGCCAGGAATGTATATCGGTGATTTCGTTGGCTATCAGAATACCAACTGGCCAGTGACGCGAATGATTGATGGCAAACAAATGTGGTTAGTAAAGAGCCACTGGACCTATGGGTGTTCAACCTGGATTGACCTGGAGTCCTGGGAATGAATTTTTTCCGCTATGTAGGACTTGCGACTGAAGTCCCAGTTGGCCTTTTGGAAATTGACGCGGATCCCGCTGCGGAGCGTGTGTTTGTTATTGACCGCATTGCCATGACTGTTTTGTTCCATCAGTTTTGTAAAGCCGATGAAATTGTCAAAGCTGTGCTTCCAGACCAATACACCAACGTTAATCAACTGACTATCGTGATGGTTGACGACAATGGCGTATTCAATGCGGCAGTGGAAGATCTGCACAAACTCGAAAAGGTTGACGCCCGAACGGTAAACCTTTTGCCATAGCCGGGGATTATCATGCAAGTCGTAATGAGGTTCTCGCGGCCCGCGCAGGCTTTAACGAATCCTTTAGTGATGCGGTTCGGTGGTGAAACTGTTCCTGCTATGCCGATCGGCGTCCCCACAATTTGGGCGGGAATTGGTTTTAGGTATGAAAAAAAGCCGACGGTTCAAACAGCAACTTTGATTGAATGGCTGAACCCGCGGCCGTTAGCCAGGGAAACTTCTGCCTGGTGGAAAACCGAATGGTTTTCCTTGGTGTATGCTCAGTTTGAGACGCATTGGTTATTCTCGCCTCTGGTATCCACTAAAATATCGTTTGGCTTTGAGTTAAAAACACCGCTCCATGAAAGGCATACCAAAGTTGCATGGATTTTCTCGCCGGAGCAACGCGCCGCCACGTCAGTTAACTGGCTCGCAAAAACTCAGCTTTATGATTTGCAGACATCAATCGTATGGCGCGGTAATACCGAGTTGCACGCTAAAAACTTCTCCGGTCTATGGCTAAAAAGTGCTATGCGGGTTACCCAATTTACCGGGCACTACAATGATATCGATGCGACCAGGCATCCGCACTATTTGCATTATGGGCCAACACCGTCAAGGTGGCTGTGCTCAGGCAAATATCGGCCGCAAAAAGGCCGTGTCAGGATGCGGCTGTCCAGTCCAAAAGCCGCAATTGAAGGTGTAGTTGTAATGCGCTTTACCGCATCGCCGGTGGTTTGTGTTTACTTACCTGGCGGCGGCTACAAAGCAAACGTTCCAAAAACGCCGGTTATTGACTCAAATCTACCAATCGAGCCTCAGGTTCAAAGGGCTTATGTAATGCAACCAACTATCGACTGTATCAGGGTGCGGGATAACCAGCGGATTGTCATCAATGCGGCATCTTTTAGCCATAGCCGCGGCCAGTTTGCCCATACCATTTCCTGTGAGTTCTCAAGTCGGATTGACTCAGAGCGAACCAAAAATGAGTTGCTGAAATGGACAGTGAATGGCTATGAGTTTTATGGCTACATCGAGCAGTACTCAAAACGAACTATTTTCGGTGATGAAAACTACTCTGGTACCGGCCGCAGTCGTGTGGCTGAAATTGCGGCGCCCTACAAAAGCCAGATCAGTTATACAAACATGGTAGTTCGCAGCTTTGCCGGAATATTGCAAGATTTGATGCAGTTCACTGATTGGACGGTTGAATTGCTGGGCGTTTTGGATTTCAACGTCCCGGCGCGAGCTTTTTCGACTGCAGGTTTGCCCCCAATCGAATCCATCAACGAAGCGGTCGGTGAGCTGGGTTGCATGGTGATCTGCGATGATGTAAATCAGAGAATAAAGGTCATTCCACGATGGCCTGTGTCGCCCTGGTTAACTGCTACTGCAGTGCCAGATATCGTTGTGCATGATGCCGTTATTCAAGAGCAAAACGAGTCGGATCAAATCAGCCCGTTATTTGACTGTGTTTTTGTCCGCGGCGAGCAAGTAGGGGTTTCTGCAAAGGTGCGCAGGCAGGGAACGGCCGGCACTGCACCTGCTGCCGATATTTCCTCAGCGCTAATCGTCGACGTACAAGCGGCCCGCATGGCCGGTACCGCAGCAATTGCCGACTCAGGCAAAAAGCGCAACTGGCAACTCACCTTGCCAGTCATGGCGGCACTGCCACCGTTTCGAATTGGTCAATTAATTGGCGTTCGCGTGGGTACCGATGTGTTTAAGGCCACTTGCGAAAGCATGTCAATGCGCTGCTCGGTGGATACCGATGGCGCAATCGAGGTTAGCCAGTCTGTCAGCTTAATTGAATCCCTGGAGTAAAGATGTTCAAGCAACTGCAGCAGCTGATCAGTCAGCCCAAAAGCATCGTGGAAATTGTTTCAGTAAACCCCGAGGGCACCGTTACAGTTGAGTCACTAAGCGGCCAGCCAAGTACAGTAATCGGCACCGGTACGGTTGGGCAGATGGTTTACATTCAAGATGGGCGAGTGCTAGGTGCTGCACCCAGCCTGCCTTATTTTGAGTTGGAGGTTTAGTTAGGCCAATGCCTTATATTTGAGGTGTAAGCAAGGTATTGCAATCCATAAGATATTGTTTAAAATATAAGCGTTGGATGAGTTAAATCAGAGACCAATCCAACCAGAACTGGATATCCAGTCAATATTTTGGGAGTGCATGACTTGGCATAAAGAAGCCTTCTCATGCATTGAGCCCCGACAGTGTAGACGTACACTTTCGTCAGAGCAGCAACTGGTATTTGACTGAGGACTCGGCGCATAAGCGTTATTCGACTCCTTACTCGGTATTGGGTATGTTTCAAAGCGTGGCCGTAATTAATCATGCGGCTGATGAAGATCTGATTCAGCTGATTTTTTAAAGGTTACTAACCTATGAAAAGTCAGATTCGCGTTGAAATCACTTTTAATGTTTCAAAAGTGATTACTGCATTGGCGGTTCTTATCGCCACCCTGCATACCGCAGGTATTATTTAGTCATACGAAGGCCTAGTCTAAAAGCTAGGCCTTTTTGTTTGTGATCATTTATATTGACAGTCCAATCATCTGGTTCCAGCAAACATTTATAACACCACAGATAACACCACAAATTTTTTGGCGGCGTTAAAGGCCTTTAAAATATGAACTTCTTCGCTCCTGTTGGGGCCGCCATGGTTGGCAGCAAGTCTGCGTTATGGTTGAACTTCCGGAAACACCGAATCATCGTCAGAATTGTTCGTTTGCGCGTTAACCGATGCCAGATCACCAGCCTGAACATTTGATAGTAATTCATTATCAATACTTTGCGCCCAGGCTGTTTCTTGACTCAGCTGCGTTACCTGAACGACCAGCGGCGTTACGGTCAACAGCTCTTGCGGCTTACCAAAATTATCGGTGAGTTCACGGCGGTGGATGAGAGTGAAGCTATCTCCGACTTTGACCCCATGCGCTTTACCAATCCCCAACAGCACCTGGTTTTGTCTGACTTGCTTAACGTCCGCTAATAATGGTTCGCATCGAATGGCTTCTTCGACGTCCATCACCGCAGCATCCAGAATTCGCTCAACTGCTTTGCCATAGTCTGTGCGCCAAAACCTTTGATACTGCGGGTCCAGTGCTGTGCTTTTTCTGACCGTCCAGATGGCGGAAGTTTGGTATTTTTGTTGAAAAACCATCCGTTCATCTACCAAATCGAACATCGACACCTGAATATGAAAAAATCTTTCGCGGTCTGCATCTGACCAGAATTGCCAATTAGTACCACTGGTTTCCCCCAAAGAGACATCGTCAAGTGTTGCCGACAAAATATAGCGGGCGCCATATTGCTGCTGGACTGCTTGTCGCTCCTGGTAACTTAAATGCTGAGCGTCGATTAGGTTATTGAGTTGCTGGGGCCAACTGCTTTGGCTGATTTCATTTAGTTTGTCACTAAATAACTTGCTGCTCACTTTACCAAGTTCGAATAGCTCGCCTACCACAGCTTGCTCAGGCATTTTCAGCTTGAAAGGGGTGATCAAAAGCTTCTTTTTGTAAGAGATATCGGGGCAGGCAGGCTCGGTTTGAAAAATATCGGCTCGAATTGTCACTTCAAAGACACCGTTGTGTGCGCGCTCGGTGACAAGTTGAACCTGTTGGATTTCACCGAAACTTTTGATTTGGGTGCTTTCTTGTGTCAAAAGTCCGTCAGTCACTTGTTGGACACTGCGGATAGACACGCCAGCGAATAACAGAGCTCTTTTCACTGCGTCCTCAGTCGCTTGCGCGCGGGCGGCAGCCTGATCTCCGTTACGGATTGTCGCTTGTCCCGTTGTTTCATACCATTGGGCCTGGGCTTGACCGGCAAGCATAGCCAGCAAAAAACCACCGATTGTCCGCATGTCGTTATTCTCCGTTTTTTCTTCCTGTAGCTAAAGCAATTAGCGTGCCTTCCGAGTATACAACTTAATTTTGGCGTGAATTCTGCAAAGAAATGGGAAGTTGAGGATACTAAAATTAATCACTAGCTGGCTTTAGCAATTGATTGTCGTGAGGTTGCAATGAACAAAACCATGTTGATGCTGATAAGTGCAATACTGCTCTCTGGCTGTAGTGTGTTTATGGATAAAGAAGTGCAGTGGGAGTCGGTACCACCTGAGCATTTTCCGGTGTTAAAAGCTGTCGGTTATGCGCCGGTCTCTGCTCAGCAAGGCGATAATGACGAGCAGAAAATGTTGATGGCGATGAAAGCATCAAAACTCGAAGCTTATAAAGAACTCGCAGAGCAGGTGTATGGTCAGAAAATTGATTACAAAGTGACGATGGCTCAGGCTACGATGGGAAACGAACAACTTAGAGCGTCATTACAAGGAGTGATTCGAGGGGCTCGGGTGGTAAAAACTTATCCTGTTGGCCAGTTCTATGCGACCGAAATGGAGTTGGATTTTAGGCAGGTTTATGATTTATATCAGAATGCTCAACCAGTTCGACGAGTAAAGGCTGTAAAGTACTATTGATGAGTTCGCAATATAGGGAGGAATGACAAGCATAATGCATTCTGGATTCAGCGCTGCCAAGTCATGCTTTAATTCCTTTGCCCATATGCTCAACGGCCGGTTTACCTTTAGCTGTGTAGGTGAGGCCAGCTTTTCCGCGATTTTGTAGGATCTCGTGTTTGAACCGTTCAACGATCAACTGGCTTTGCTCAACACTTTGCCTATTGATTTCATTTTGTTCTTTACACTGTTCAAGCAGCGCATCTAGCTGTTTCACAGCATCAATAAACCAGGACTGAGTTTTTAGTTCAGCAATTTGTGGTATTTCAGAGATTTGCATATCAACTTGCTGGATTAACTCCAACTGCTGAACCTTTTGCAGGCATCCCTGATCGAGTTTTTCGACGTCTCGTTCAGCGATCGCCGCCAACTCGGTTTGTAATAACAACAAAAGCACCTTAAGGTGCTCCTGTTGTTTGTTTAATAAAGAGAGGATGAGGGAGGGATCAATCATCTTTTATTAAACAACTCGCCTTCGAACTGAACAATTCGCTTTGCCAGTTGTTCGACGTTAATTTTATATTTGCCTTCAGCAATAGCTTGTTTAATCTCATCGATTTTCTTTTGATCGATGCCTGAGCTATTACTGGCTTTTTCCTGCGCTTTGGTGAACTGCTGTGCCTGAGTCGTCAGTGACACGGAATCCTGTTTCTGCGTAGGCGCGTTTAAGGACGTTTGTTGCTGCGCAACTTGTTGTTTTTGAATGTTTTGGTCGATTTTGTCGGTCTTAACCGCAGGTGTGGTTTGCACACCTTGATTTACGTTAATAGCCATAATTTACCCCCTCATCAGACCCACTGGTCTATTCCTTGATCATTTTAGCGGCAGTCGATCGAAAAACTTTAGAACTTTTTTATAATTTTATTTCGACTCGTTTTACTGCCGTGATCTGTGCTGTGAGCACGCGTTTAGACTGAAGATTCTGCACCTTGACATTATCTCCAAGAGAACCGTCTTGCAAGGCTGTAGCCTTTGTCGTCACTGAGAGTCCGTTTGATAACCCTACGATTGTAACAACATCTCCCTTACATACAAGACAAAGATCGTTGAGCCTTAAAATTTGACCTACATTAAGCGACTTTTTGGTCCTTGCTCCGACCACCAGCTCAATGTCCGACACGAGAGCACCGCGGCTTTGTAACAAGTCTGTCTCGGTGCTATTCAAGACATCGCTGCTCAGGTAGCTGCCGGCTGCAAGTTGTCTGCTGACTGCTACTGCCGGAACCTGCTGACTTATCTTTGCCGAGACAAACAACTGCCAGCCACTTTGATCCGGACACTGTATTTTGACTGTATTTTGACGCTGAATTTGTTCACTAACCAGTGAGTATGTCAGTGCCTGCCCGCATGTTTTGTCTGCCAGTCGTTGATCAAGCGGATACACCTCAATTTTGTGACGATGCAAATCTGAAGATTGGACTGTTGATTCGAGCCAAGTCGTTACATTTTCAGTCAATTGAGCCATGGAATAACTCGTAGCATGAGCTGCCAAACTGCAAAGCAATAGACTGCCGCAAGCAATAGTTAAAGAGCCATAGTTTGGGCGAAATTTATCGTACATTTTCATATTGTTTCAGCTATGCTTTATCGACAAAGGGTTATAACATACTAAGTATGTCAATTTTTCAGTAACTTGCCGCCTTTAGTCGCTTGCTGCAAGAATCGATCCTGAACTTCTCTGGGGAGTCACAAATGGCCGGTATTCTTGATTCTGTCAATCAACGAACGCAGTTGGTTGGTCAAAACCGTTTAGAGTTATTGTTATTCCGGTTAGCGGGTAGACAAAGGTTCGGTATTAACGTCTTTAAAGTCAGAGAAGTGTTGCAATGTCCACCACTGACTGCAATCCCCAAACGGAACAAATTTGTCCGCGGGATCGCTCACATTCGAGGACAAACTATTTCCGTCATCGATTTGAGCCTGGCGACAGGCGGCCGCCCCATTGAAAATACCAAAGACAGCTTTATTGTCATCGCTGAATATAATCGGTCAGTTCAAGGCTTTCTGGTCAATTCTGTCGAACGGATTATCAATATCAACTGGTCAAGTATTATGCCGCCGCCAAAAGGCACTGGGGGGCGTCAAAGCTATCTGACTGCGGTAACAGAAATTGACAACGAATTAGTCGAAATTATTGATGTGGAAAAAATTCTCGAAGAAATTTCTCCATCACCGACCACCATTACCGGCAACATAGAAACTGAAAGTATTATGGCAGATCTTGGCGATCGGACCATTTTGATCGCAGACGATTCAGCAGTTGCCCGAAACCAGGTCAAACGAGCACTTGAAAGTTTAGGTGTGACAATGCATTTGGTTAAAAACGGCCGTGAAGCTTTAACCTATCTGCAGGAAGTTGCCGCTAGCTGTCAGGAATCTGTCACTGAAAAAATAGGTTTGTTGATTTCAGATATCGAAATGCCGGAGATGGACGGTTATACCTTAACCGCAGAAATTCGGATGGATCAGAAGCTCAAGAAATTGCATGTCATTTTGCACACTTCTTTAAGCGGTGTATTTAACCAGCAAATGGTGCAAAAAGTTGGCGCTGATGACTTTATCGCCAAATTTAACCCTGATGAGCTAGGTGACTCGGTACGTAAGTGGTTGCATGCTGACTAATCAATGGTGGTACTGTCTTGAATAAAGAGCTGCATGACAGCGAATACAAGCTGTTCCGGGATTTTCTGGAACAGCAGTGCGGTATTGTGCTTGGTGATAACAAGCAATATCTGGTGAAGAGTCGGCTCGGCCCTTTGATGTTGCGATTCAATCTGGCAAGTTTGTCTGATTTAGTGGCCAAAACATTGAGCCCTTTCGAGCGGCAACTTCGTTCCGCTGTGATTGATGCAATGACCACCAACGAGACTTTATGGTTCAGGGATACTTACCCATATGAACTTTTAAAGAAACAAATCTTTCCTGAACTAGAAAAAGATCATCGCACCGTCAAAATTTGGTCAGCTGCCAGTTCTTCCGGACAAGAGCCTTATTCCATCGCGATGACTGGGCTAGAATATCAACAACTGAAGCCTTCCGCCTTTAGTCTTGGAGTGCAGATCCTCGGTACTGATATTTCTAATGCAATGCTCGAGCATTGTCAGCGGGGTGAGTATGATGGTTTAGCGCTGTCCCGCGGATTATCGCCGGAGCGAAGAGCGAAATTTTTCGAAGACAGCGGCAATGGCATGATGCGGGTGAAGGATCCGGTTCGTAAAAATGTCTCTTTCCGCCATTTGAATTTATTAGACAGTTACACACTGCTTGGTAAATTTGACATTATTTTTTGCCGTAACGTATTGATTTATTTCTCTCCGGAAGTAAAAGCGAAGATAATCCGCCAGTTTGCCCAAGCGCTTAATCCGCGGGGATATTTATTTTTAGGCGCATCAGAGTCGTTATCCAGTATCAATACTGACTTTGAGATGATCCGTTGTAACCCCGGTATTATTTACCGACGTAAGACCTAAAGTTCCAACCACCTTACCCTTCATTTTTTCGTTCTCGCTCAAACAAAAGGTTTTTTGAAACTATTGGCCTGAGTTTTGCTAATAAATCTTATCGAAATTCGACGAGAGTGCAGCGACATGGCAATTAGTTTTGAGAGGGCCTTTGGTCTTCATCCTGAAGGAATGCTACTGCGGGAAAAACGTTCGGCGATATTAGCGGATAACATCGCCAATGCTGACACCCCCGGTTACAAAGCAAAAGATCTGGATTTTGCCACGGCACTTGCCAACGCGAAGTCACGTCAATCTTCGTCTATTAGCCGCACTCATGAAAAACACTTCCAGATCTCGACGGATATGCGACAGGAAGTGAAGTTTCGTAACGTCGAGCAAACTGATACCGGTGATGGAAACAGTGTCGACATTCACCGCGAGCGCAATGCGTTTAGCCAAAACAGTATGGAATATCAAGCGTCTTTGAATTTTTTGAATAGCAAAATCAGCGGCCTGAAGAAAGCTGTTGGAGGGCAATCCTAATGAGTTTATATCGGGTTTTTGATATAGCCGGCACCGGACTAACAGCACAGGCTCTGCGATTAAACACCACCGCCAGTAATATCGCCAATGCGAATACCGTCAGTAGCAGTCTTGATCAAACGTACCGGGGGAGGCATCCGGTATTTGCTGCCGAGTTAGATCGTGCGAAAGAAGAGCAAGGTGCCGGAGTCAAAGTTATGGGCATTGTCGAAAGCGATGCGCCTTTAACGACTGAATACAATCCTAGCCATCCGCTAGCCGACGAAAAAGGTTTCATCTACAAGCCAAATGTGAATGTTATGGAAGAAATGGCCAACATGATCTCCGCCAGTCGATCTTACGATGCAAATGTTCAGGTTGCAGATGCGGCAAAGCAGATGCTCAGCAGAACCTTGACTCTCGGACAGCGATAAGGAGTAAGTGATGTCGACGATTAATTCCACGACGAGTTCAAGCTATATCGATAGCTTAAAGCAAAGCTCGGTGAAAGAAAAAACCGATGCTGAAAAAGCCGGAGCCCTAACTCAATCTGATTTTTTCGCGCTGTTAACGCAACAACTGGCTTTTCAGGATCCAACCAAGCCAGTTGAAAACGATCAAATGATCGCGCAGATGACCAGTTTTACCATGGCTGACGGGATCAGTTCGCTGAATAACAACTTTAAAGAATTTGCCAGCAGCATGAACTCAAATCAGGCGCTCCAGGCATCCAGTCTTGTCGGGCGTACCGTTCGCGTAAGTTCAGACCAACTGCCTTTTGATGGGACGAATATGACCCTAGGATCAACGGAAGTGCCTGGCAATACCAGTCTAATGACCGTCAAAATCTACAGTGCAGCTGGTGCATTGGTTCGTTCAGAACCGGTTGAAAATCCCGCTAACGGCAAATTCGATTTTGTTTGGGATGGCAAAGACGATAATGACAATACCCTGCCAAAAGGCATGTATACCGTCAAAGTTGAAGCTTCTGTGAATGGTAAAACAGAAGCGTTGCCAACATCTTCTTATGTGCCCGTGACCAGTGTAACGCTGGGCAAAGGTACTGGTGATATGACATTAAATCTGTATGGTTTGGGTGCTAAGAAACTGGCAGATATTTTAGAAATTGCAGCGGGCTGAGTCCGTCAACGAGGTGAACTATGAGTTTTAATATTGCGTTAAGTGGTCTGGCAGCAGCCCAGAAAGATTTGGATACCACCGCCAATAATATTGCGAACGTTAATACCACAGGGTTTAAGGAGTCACGTGCTGAATTTGCCGATGTCTATGCAGGTTCAATCTTTTCGCCGGGGCGTACCAAAGTAGGTGATGGTGTATCAACATCGCAAGTCGCACAACAGTTTAGTCAGGGCGCACTAAAATTCACCAGCAATTCACTCGACATGGCGATTACCGGGGACGGTTTTTTTGCTTTAACCCCTGATTTAGCATCCAAAGATCTTACTTATACCCGTGCTGGAGCTTTTAAACTAAGTAAAGATAACTTTGTAGTTGATAATAACGGCAATTTCCTGCAGGGCTATCCGGTTGATCCAAGCACGGGCGCTGCCAGCTCAATCAGCTTGAGTACCACCAGACCTATCCAGATCCCAAGTACTGCAGGCGCGCCGCGTTCAACCCAGAATGTCTACTTAACGATGAACTTGAATGCGACGCAGATGCCGGTGTCGACGCCACTACCTGCATTTAATCCCTTGGACAAAGCAACTTATAATGCTGGGGCTACTACCTCGACCACGGTTTATGATAGTTTGGGCGAGCCTCACATTTTATCTTTCTATTTCCGAAGAAATACCCCGGCGACTGATAATAACTGGCAGGTTTTCGCGGTATTCGATGATAAGACTGCAGCGACAGAAATATTTGGACCAGTAGTCCTCGATTTTGACGCAAATGGTGTCCCAACACTCCCGACAGCGACTTCGATGCCAGATTTAGTGCTGACACAAGCAGCATTAAATACGCCGACCTATTTGACGAATGGTGCTCAATTCACCAGCAATTTAACGGTGAATTTCGGCAATGCTGCGGGAACAAATTTTCCAACACAGTACGCCAGTAAGTTTGAAATAGGTTCATTAAGTCAGGATGGCACCACGGTGGGCCGCTTAACCAGTATCGATATTGATGCTGCTGGTAAAGTGATGGCGAGCTATAGTAATGGCGACCAAACCTTTTTGTCGCAAATTACCATGGCAAAATTTGCCAATCCACAAGGCTTGACCCAAGCCGGTAACACGTCCTGGAAGGCCAGTCTGCGTTCCGGTGAAGCTCTGGCTGGTGAAGCAAATAGCGGGACATTAGGTTCAATCAACTCTTCCGCACTTGAATCCTCGAACGTTAACTTGACGAATGAGTTGGTGGACTTGATCGCTGCACAGCGAAACTTTCAGGCCAATTCGCGAGCGCTTGAAGTCAACAGTTCACTGCAGCAAACCGTCCTGCAGATCAGGTAACGGCAGTTTATTGACCATTAAAAAACCACCTTCGGGTGGTTTTTTAATGTCTGCAAGTCGAGAAGGGGCATTGGCCGCTGATGACATAAAAAATCGAAGTTCGATACCAAAGAGTTGAAGTGTATGCAACTAATTGTTTGGTATAGGATAATTTTCATTGCTCTATTTAAATTAAGCTACATCCCCATGCTGGCACTATTGTTGCTTTCTAGTGGTAATTCATAGATTAATTCAGCCATAAAGCCTGCAAAGGCGGGAGCAGTCGATGGACCACTTACTTTATATCGCAATGAGCGGCGCCAAAGAGAATATGAATGCGCTGGCCGTTCGTGCAAACAACTTGGCTAACGCCAACACCAATGGTTTTAAAGCCGATTTAGAGCAAGCCCGGTCGATGCAGGCATTCGGTGACGGACTTCCAACCCGTGTTTTTGCGATGACTGAAATGCCTAGTCAGAATTTTGACGCTGGTGAAATTAAAATTACCGAAAATGAACTCGATGTGGCGATTCAAGGGGATGGCTGGTTTGCCGTGGAAGATGCTGACGGTCAAGAAGCCTATACCCGCAGCGGCAACTTAAAAATCAGTGTCGATGGTTTTTTGCAAACCGCCTCCGGCCTCAACGTGTTAAGTGATGGCGGTCCGGTGCAATTGCCGGTACCGCTAGCCAAAATCGATATTGCCTCTGATGGCAGTATTCAGGCGCTGGCTCAGGGCGCTCCAGCAACTGCGATGATTGAAGTGGGGCGGATCAAACTGGTGAAGCCGGAAAATCCAGACATGTTTAAAGGTAATGATGGGTTGTTCCGCCGCAAGGATGGGGAACTGGCCGAAGTTGACGTCACGGTCAATTTACTCAGTGGCGCCCTTGAAGGCAGTAATGTCAACGCTGTCGGTGAAATGACTTACCTGATAAGCCTGCAAAAGCAATTTGAATTACAAGTAAAAATGATGAAAACCGCTGAGGATATGGATCGTCAGCAAAACCAGCTTTTACGCATCATCTAGAGCACTAAGCTCAGGAGGACAACATGCATCCAGCACTTTGGATCAGCAAAACCGGTTTAGACGCAAAACAGCGTGATATTTCGGTGATATCAAATAACCTGGCTAACGCCAGTACAGTGGGCTACAAAAAGAGCCGGGCTGTATTCGAAGATTTGTTGTACCAAAACGTTAATCAGCCGGGGGGGCGTTCGTCTCAAAACTCGGAGCTGCCAAACGGCTTGATGCTTGGCGCTGGTACCAAGGTCGTAGCGACCCAGAAAAACTTTACCCAGGGTAACCATATGACAACCGATAATGCGTTGGATGTGATGATTCAGGGGTCAGGTTTTTTCGAAGTTTTAATGCCAGACGGGACTATTTCATATAGCCGTAACGGTCAGTTTACCACGGACAGCGAAGGTAACTTAGTTACCTCCGGTGCCGGTTACCAAATCCAGCCCACGATCACTATTCCGCCTGATGCGACGGAAATTAATATTTCACAAGATGGTGAAGTCTCAGTGAAACTGCCGGGACAGCCAGAAAATGCAGTACTTGGGCAATTGATCGTGACCAATTTTATTAATCCGGCCGGACTTGAGCCTATAGGTCAAAACTTATTCCGGCAGACCGGAGCCAGCGGGGATCCTGTCCAAGGAGTGCCTGGTCTTGAGGGGATTGGTTATATCGTTCAGGGGGCGCTTGAATCATCAAACGTGAATGTCACTGAAGAGCTGGTCGGCTTAATCGAAAGTCAGCGCGTTTATGAGATGAACTCAAAAGTCATTTCGGCAGTTGACCAGATGCTTAGTTTCGCCATTCAGCAGTTGTAACGGCGGAGGAGGTTGTGATGCGCTTTATTATCGCTTTGTCCGCTTTGTGTTTAATGTCTGGTTGCGCCAGCTATGTGCCAGAAGCATTCCCTGACGATCCGGCGTTTGCTCCATTGCCACCGGAGCCTGAACCTAAGCCAATACTGCAAACAGGGAGTTTGTTTGCGGCGGGTCTATCCAATGGCTTGTATTCGGATAATAAAGCACGCCGGGAAGGCGATATTATTACCGTAGTGCTACGGGAAAACACTCAGGCATCGAAAAAGGCGAAGACCGAGTTTGGCAAAGACAGCTCAAATACCATCAATCCGATGATTGGTCTGGATGGCAGAAATATCAGTGTCGCCGGAAATGCTTTGCAACTTGGCGTTAATTCCAGCAGCGACTTCAAAGGTGATTCTAAAGCGGATCAAAGTAATAGCCTGACAGGAGACATTTCTGTCAACGTGTTACGGGTGATGGCCAATGGCAATTTGGTAATTCGTGGTGAAAAATGGCTTACCTTAAACACAGGTAAAGAATACATCCGATTAACCGGAGTCATCCGGCCAGAAGATATTGATGCAAAAAACACCGTCGAATCCAGTAAAATTGCCAATGCGCGGATTGAATACAGCGGTACTGGTGCCACTCATGGTGGTCAGGGGCCGGGCTGGCTTAGCCGCTTTTTCGCCACGACTCTTTGGCCTTTCTAGCTCGAGGTAATTCGAATGAAAGCATTACACTGGATGGCGATGGTTAGCCTGTTGGTTTGTATAGGAAGTACTTTTGACGCTGAAGCTGCCAGAATTAAAGATGTTGCCTCGGTTGAGGGGGTCCGTTCAAATCAACTGGTTGGTTATGGACTCGTCGTCGGATTGCCTGGCACCGGAGAACAAAGCCCTTTTACAGAACAAAGTTTCAAAACAATGCTGGCAAATTTTGGGATTAATTTGCCTGCGGGGATGAAATCACAGATCAAGAATGTGGCAGCTGTTGCTGTCCATGCAGAATTGCCGGCTTTCGCAAAGCCGGGGCAGAGTATCGACGTCACCGTTTCTTCGGTCGGCAGTTCAAAAGGATTACGTGGTGGAACCTTGTTACAAACCTTTCTCAAAGGTTTGGACGGACAGGTTTATGCGGTCGCGCAAGGCAGTTTAATCGTCAGTGGTCTTGGCGCCGAAGGTGCTGACGGCTCCAGAGTTGTGGTGAATACGCCGACGGTGGGCCGGGTGCCTAATGGTGGCACTGTTGAACGCGCAGTAGAAACTCCTTTTGCACAGGGCGATTATATTACCTTTAATTTAAACCGAGGCGACTTTACCACCGCTAAAAACCTGGCTGCTGCGATCAATAACTTTATTGGTGACGATACCGCCCGCACCCTCGATGCGCGTTCAATTCAGGTCCGTGCCCCTAGGGATGTCACGCAGCGGGTATCTTATCTCTCGACACTCGAGAATCTGACCTTCGAACCAGCATCTGATGCGGCGAAAATCATTATCAATTCCCGCACCGGTACTATTGTGATTGGTAAGGAAGTTCGGTTATTTCCGGCGGCTATCACTCATGGCGGGATGACGGTGACTATCGCCGAAAATCCGACAGTAAGTCAGCCGAATCCTTTGGCTGGTGGTGATACTGTTGTCGTGCCCAATACGATCATTGATGTTCGTCCAGATCGCTCGCGGATGTTCAAATTTGATCCAGGGACGACCTTGGATGAATTGGTCAGCACGGTAAACGCCGTGGGGGCTGCGCCAGGAGATTTGATGGCTATTTTGGAAGCTCTGAAAGAAGCAGGCGCCATTCACGGTGAGCTGGTGGTGATTTAAGATGGCGACCCCTGATGTGAACGCTTCATATCATGATTTGTCGAGTCTGCATCAATTACGGGCCAAGGCAAAAACGGATGAAACAGCCGCAATCAAGCAGGCTGCCCAACAATTTGAATCAGTGTTTATGGGCATGCTGCTGCAAAGTATGCGTAAAGCCAATGCCACATTTGAAGAGGATAATCCGTTTAATAGCCAGGCAACTGAGTTTTTCCGTGACATGCACGATAGCCAGATGTCGGCCGAACTCTCGAAAAAAGGCGCTTTGGGTCTTGCAGATCTGATGGTTCAGCAATTGGCGCCGCAGCACAGCGATGTGAAAGCCGCCAGTCAAATCAGTCCGCCATCAAGATTTGATATCCCGAAATCCCGAGTGCTAAAACAACCCGGTGATCAGCAACAAATGATGGCTTTGCCCATCCAACCAGACGGGTTTCGAAAGCTGGATCCGGAACGCGTAGTGGCACCGTCACTCAAACAAGAGGCATTGGTTGCGGTCTCTCAAAGGCTTGAAACGCCGAATCTGGTTGCAGTTGCACCTCGCATGACCGATAGTCCTATTCAACAGCTCGCGGCTGAAGTGGTGATCGACGAGCGACACAGCTTTGCCCGCAAGCTCTCGACGCACCTTCCTCAAATGAGTCAGGTGACAAATCAGCAAGCCGATAACCACCTATCGCAGAGGGTTGCCGGACCATTGTCAACAGAGGCGCTATCGTCTTCACAAAATACTCGGCCTGTCACTGAACTTGATACCCGTGACCCTATCTCTTTTATCCAGAGTTTACTGCCTGCAGCACAAAAAGCCGCAGCTCATCTGGGGTTAGAGCCTTTAGCGCTGGTCGCGCAAGCAGCATTAGAGACTGGCTGGGGGCAGCGGATGTTTAAGAGCTCAAATGGCCAAAGTAGCAATAATTTATTCGGGATTAAGGCACATGCCAATTGGCAAGGCCAGGTGGCGGTTGTTGATACCCTCGAGTATCGTTCCGGCGTTGCACAAAAAGAAAAGGCCCGATTTCGAGCCTATGATTCTGCCGAGCAAAGTCTGCAAGACTACGTCAATTTGATCCAATCTAATCCCCGTTATCAGGCGGCATTGGCTGTCGCCAGCGACACCAAAGCCTATTTTCAGCGCCTACAGGCCGCTGGATACGCCACAGACCCAAACTATGCACAGAAAATATCGGCGGTAATGGAAGGAAGCTCCTTTAAAGAGGTGCGAAACTTGCTAGGGAAACAGCAATCCTAGTTAGAAATGCTGGGTAGATTTTGTGAAATGGCAGCAACCACCGATGTAATCAAGCCATTTAGGGCAATCAGTTTTAGTGAAGTAGCAGGAGTTCACCATGTCAGACAGTTTGCTTAGAATAGGCACATCCGGTGTTCTTGCCAGCAATGGCCTGCTGAGTACCACATCAAATAACATCGCAAACCTGAATACCAAAGGTTATGTCCGGCAAAGCACTGAGTATGACTCGGCGATTTTAGGAATGGGCGTCGGGCGGGGGACCACCGATCGTATTGTCAATGAATTTACCTTGCGACAACTGCGGCGGGATACTTCAAATGTCGGTTTTACCAGTCAATATCTAGCGGAAGCAACCCGGGTCGACACGCTTTTTGCGAATTCGGCCAATAGCATTTCTACCGGCGTGACTGATTTATTTAAGCAATTGCAAGCCGCAAATAATGATCCCGCCAATAATTCTTCACGTCAGTTGGTGCTGGGCAGTGCACAAACCCTGATTAATAAATTTAACACCTTATCCAACCTGGTGTTAGAGCAGCGTACTTACATCAATCAGCAATTGGATACCTATGTCAACGCTGCCAATGCTGCCGCTGGCACTGTCGCCTTGCTCAACAAAGAAATTGCCAGCTATGGCCTTGGCCTCAATACGCCACCTCCGCTTGATTTGCTGGACAAACGGGATGAAGCGCTGAGAAAGCTTTCAGAAATGATGGAGATCACAACTCTGGACGCCAGCAACGGTGAAAAATTAGTTTTTTTAGCTACCGGCCAATCGCTGATCCTGGAGCAGGGCAAGTTTAATATGCTTAGTGCTGAAGGAGATCCGGATATTGACCGCAAGGTGGTTAAACTGCAACTGGATTTCAACAGCAATGTCCGCAGGGATGTTGACAGTAATTCGCTGGGCGGAAAGATTGGTGGCTTGTTGGAGTTTCGCGCCAAAATGCTGGAACCCACTCAAAACCGGCTCGGCCAGCTTGCGCTTGCGTTTGGCGATAGTTTTAACAGCCAAAACAAGCTCGGGATGGATGCCAATGGCCAGCTCGGGAAAGACATTTTTACGTTTCCCACTTTCGCCGGTTTAGGACTGGACCGAAATACCGGTGCCGGTCAGGTCACTGCGACATTGGAGGCTGGACGAGGTATCGACATTCCACCAAATGATTTTGTCGTCACCTTCACCGCTCCCAATCAATTCACCATGGAAGCGCTGGATGACAATGGAAATGCAATTGCAGGTTCCGCGGTGACCAGCACGATTACTGCTTATCCGGCCACATTTAACACCAGCAATGTTCCCGGTGGTTTTCTATACGGCTTTGAAGTGACGCTGGATAACTCGCTGGGGGCTTTCGCCAATGGCGATCAATTTATTCTGAAGCCTCTCACCTCAGCTGCTCAGAATATTCAACTGGCGACCACCCGTGGCGAAGATTTGGCCTTGGCGGGGCCTTTGCGCGGAGATTTTAATATCAATAACTTAGGGAATGGCAAATTCGGTGATATTAAGATAACGGATACAGATCCAGCGACTTCTCAATTTAGCGCGCCAGGCTCCCTCGACGGCGGGCCATTTGAGATCCGTTTTATTGGTGGTAATCAATTTGAAATCCGCGACAACACCAATACCGTAGTCGGCACTACAGGGGTCATGGCCGGTGGTCAATACAACAATATTCTGGCTGCAGCAGGTCTGAATAACTACGGATTTGATTTCTCGATCACGGGGGTCCCCAGAGCTGGTGATACCTTTACCTTAAGTTACAACGATGGTGGCTTCAAGGACAACCGTAATGGGTTGATGCTTGGTCAGTTGCAAACCACCGACACAATGAGAAAAACTGCAGTTGCTGCCCCTACGGCCGATAACAAATATAGTTTTAACGAGGCTTATGGCGCAATGGTTGGATTTGTTGGAGAAAAAACCAGTCAAATCAGGATTGCAGCCCAATCTTCGAACTCACTATTGCAGCAATCGACCGCATGGTACGAGTCGGTTTCTGGTGTTAATCTAGACGAAGAGGCGGCAAATTTGATCCGGTTCCAGCAATCTTATGCCGCAGCGGCTAAAATCATCTCTACATCGCAAACGATTTTCGACACTCTGCTGGCTGCTGCGAGGTAATTATGCGCATTTCATTTAACCAAAAGTACGAATTGAGTTTGGCTGGTATTTTGCGTGCACAAGACAAATTACTTACCGCAAGCGCGCAACTGGAAAAACAAACAAAAATTTTGACTCCAGCTGACGATCCATCTGGTTCGGCAAGAGTCGTTGCACTTGATCAGCAAATTACTCAGACAGAACAATATCAGGCCAACAGTATTGGTCTGAAAAACAGCTTGAATATCGAAGAAACAGTGTTGACTGGGATCCGTAAATCAATGGATCAGGCGAGGTTGCTCACCGTATCGCTCGGGAATGGCGCTTACTCGCAATTGGATCGCAGTGCGATTGCAAAGCAGTTAGAAAATATCCGTTCCGAAATCTTTGATTTGATGAACCAAAAGGACGCAAATGGCGGCTATTTGTTTTCTGGTTTTCAGGAGCAAACTCAAAGTTTTAGTCTGAATGTGGCGACCGGGTATTATCAGTTTAATGGCGATGAAGGACAAAAATCCTTACAGGTTTCACCATCAGTTGCCCTACCAAGCAATGACAGTGGTAAGAATATTTTCGAAGACGTCAACGCCCGAAATAAAACAACAGCACCCGTTGTAGGCGGTGGCGTGAATACTGCAAAAATTATCGTGCAGGACCAGAGTGCTTTTGATCAGTTTTATCAAAAGAATTATGATGGCGTGACTGCAGCAAATAACAATTACCAAGTACAGATTGCTGCCGGCAATACCTACGAAATTTTCCGCAACGGCGCAAGTCTAACTCCAGCAGTTACCGGTGTTTTCACTCCCGGGGCGTCGATAAGCTTTAAGGGATTAACCATCACCGCCGATGGCGCTGCACCAGGAACAATAGATTTTTCTCTACCAGCGCCGAAAAAGAGCAATATTCTCAATACGTTAACCGACATTATTAATGCTGTCGAAAGAGATTTACAAAGCGGCGATGTGTTGGCTGAAAAGATTGCGGATGCTTTAGTGCAGATTGATAGTGCGGCGTTAAAAGTTGACGGCACCGTGTCAGCGATTGGTGGTCGTCAAAATAGCCTCGATAATATTTTTAACAGTAATGAAGACTTGCAGCTATCCAATAAAAAGTATCGGGCGGATATTTATGAAGTCGACTACGCCTCTGCGATCACCGAGCTAACCAAGCAGGAAACGGCATTACAGGCGGTTCAGGCGACTTTTAACAAGGTCACTGGCACTAGCCTTTTTGATTACATCCGCTAGTTTTCATCCTTAATCTGGTCAATAGCCTGATGCGACTGCTGTATCATCGGCTTTGACCACTGCATTTGCCGCTTCGAAAAATCCGTATTGACCGCTTCAGTAAAAAGTGCTGGAAAAACGAACAGACATTCACTTCTTCGCAAATTTAAAAAAATAAAAAATTCTCTCAAGTAGATACCGTAACTGCCGATATATAACCCTTGAATAATATTGTGGGTGATTTTTGTTTTTGTGTTAGTTCAATAATTTTCTAAAGTTTGTTCGCCCTGAGTCGATACACTAATTAAGCCGGAACAAACAATATATAACCGGTAAATAAAAACTCAGGAGAAAATATCATGGCTTTATATGTAAACACCAACGTATCATCGTTGAATTCACAAAGGCAGTTAATTAATTCCGGCAAGTCACTAGATACAGCGTTTCAACGTCTATCTTCTGGTTTACGGATCAACAGTGCAGCAGATGATGCGGCTGGTTTGCAAATTAGTAACCGCCTCACCAGTCAAATTCAAGGTCTGGATCAAGCGATCCGGAACGCGAATGACGGTATTTCACTAGCCCAAGTTGCTGAAGGTGCGATGGATGAGATTACCGGTGCACTGCAACGGATCCGTGTTCTGTCTGTGCAATCGCAAAATGGTATCAATAGCTCTGCTGATCGCTTGGCTTTGCAAAAAGAAGTCTCCGCATTAAAAGCGGAAATCAGCCGGATAGCCTCGACAACTCAGTTTGGCGGCGTGAAGCTGTTAGATGGTAAATATTCATCAACCTTCCTGGTTGGTGCGAACGCAGGTCAAACGATTAGTGTCAACATTTCTCGCCAAAACGGTGGCTTCGGGACTTCTGGCTTGGGTTTGTCTAATTTATCTATCAGCAGCTTAGCCGGTGCTTCGCGTGCGTTGGCGAGTATCGACAGCGCAATTAGTATCATCGACTCGAAACGAGCTGACCTGGGTGCGATTCAAAACCGCTTCCAATCCACCATCCGCAACTTGTCCAATATTGTGGAAAACGTCTCTGCAGCACGCAGCCGGATTAAGGATACTGACTTTGCGAAAGAGACAGCTGAGCTGACCAGATCGCAAATATTACAGCAGGCCAGTACTACGATATTGGCTCAATCGAATCAAAGACCACAATCTGCACTTTCCTTACTACAAGGTTAATAAAGGCAGGCTAATATAGTAATGATTTAATAACGACTCCTGAGCTTTTTGCTCATTGGCCACACTTTATTGTGTGGCCTTTTTTATTTTCTTTATTTGTTATTGAGATTGCAGTAAACAATATTGAATAAAAAACTAAAGTATGTTTCTTGTTGGTCGATATATTAATTAAGCGGAATTAGAATAAAAGAAGTATTCGCTGATTAATTAAATAGCTCAGGAGATATACCATGGCTTTATTCGTTAACACCAACGTTTCGTCACTGAACGCTCAGCGGCAACTAATCAACTCGGGTAAAACACTCGATACCTCATTTCAACGACTGTCGTCAGGTTTTCGAATCAATAGTGCGGCAGATGATGCGGCAGGTTTGCAAATTAGCAACCGCCTTACCAGTCAAATTCAAGGCCTTGATCAGGCGATCCGAAACGCTAACGACGGCATTTCCCTAGCCCAGGTTGCTGAAGGGGCGATGGATGAGATTACCGGTGCGTTACAGCGGATCCGAGTCCTATCGGTTCAATCACAGAACGGTATTAACAGTTCTGCTGATCGTCTGGCCTTACAAAAAGAAGTGTCAGCTTTAAAAGCTGAAATTAGTCGAATTGCGACAACGACTCAATTTGGTGGCGTAAAACTGTTGGACGGTAAGTACTCCTCTACCTTTTTGGTTGGAGCAAACGCCGGTCAAACCATTAGTGTGAATATTTCCAGAGCTAATGGTGGTTTTGGTACCTCGGGTTTAGGGTTGGCGAACTTATCCATCAGCAGCCTGGCGGGTGCTTCACGTGCACTGGCAAGTATTGATAGTGCAATTAGCATCATTGACTCAAAACGAGCTGACCTGGGTGCGATTCAAAACCGTTTCCAATCAACCATCCGCAACTTATCCAACATTGTGGAAAACGTGTCGGCCGCACGTAGCCGGATTAAAGATACCGATTTTGCCAAAGAAACAGCGGAACTGACTCGTTCGCAAATCCTGCAGCAGGCAAGTACCACCATTTTATCGCAGTCAAACCAAAGACCGCAGTCTGCATTGTCCTTGTTACAGGGGTAATCCCGCCTTGGATTAATGTACTAGACAGGCTGATTTAGAAAAATTGACGGAGCCGGCGCATTTAGAATTTCCGGCTTTAACAACCAACTTTATGGGTCGACCCTGAATGACGAAGTCTCGGGCCGGGCCAATCAATAAAGAGGAAAGCTTTTATGGCTAAGATAATGTAACCGGAGGATGACCCTATGTCATTATATGTAAACACGAACGTTTCGGCGCTCAATGCACAACGTCAGTTAATTAATTCTGGCAAATCACTGGATACGTCATTCCAAAGATTGTCATCAGGTTTTCGCATTAACAGTGCAGCTGATGACGCGGCGGGATTGCAAATCAGTAACCGTTTAACCAGTCAGATCCAGGGTTTGGATCAGGCGATTCGAAATGCCAATGATGGTATTTCGTTGGCTCAGACTGCGGAAGGTGCAATGGACGAAATCACCACGGCACTGCAACGGATCCGGGTGTTAGCGGTACAGTCGCAAAACGGTATTAACAGCTCTGCTGACCGGGTTGCACTGCAAAAAGAAGTGTCAGCGTTAAAGGCGGAGATTAGCCGAATCAGCACGACGACTCAATTCGGTGGTGTTAATTTACTGGATGGTAAATATTCATCAACGTTCCTGGTCGGTGCGAATGCAGGACAAACCATTAGTGTTAACCTGTCAAGGACTGGCGGTGGATTTGGTGCTTCTGGCTTGGGTATTAACAAGTTATCGATTTCATCGGTATCCGGTGCGTCGGCGGCTCTGGCAAGTATCGATAGTGCGATTAAAACAATCGATAGTAAGAGAGCTGATTTGGGTGCGATTCAAAACCGCTTTCAATCGACGATTCGTAACTTGAGTAACATTGTGGAAAACGTGTCAGCTGCACGCAGCCGAATCAGAGATACTGATTTTGCAAAAGAAACAGCAGAACTAACACGTTCGCAGATCCTGCAGCAGGCTAGTACTACGATCCTGTCTCAGGCGAATCAGCGTCCGCAATCCGCATTGTCATTGTTAGGTTAATCGATCAACTAGGTCATAACCTCCGGTGGCAATTATCAGAAAAAACCGGGCTTTTAGCAGCCCGGTTTTCTTTTTTGCCTCTCTCCATCAGCCATGTGCCCCCAAACACGCCGCTTTCGGTGCTTCTATTCTCGAATAATTTTTCCTCTGTATCGATTGTGTACGCTGAATAAATCCGTTTCCTTTTATTGCTACACGCGGATTAAAGCCGGTTTTGGCAGAACTTTAGATAATTTTTGAAAATATTTTTTTGTGTAATTGATTGAAATTAAAAGGCTATTGCAATTTTTTGCCGCTTTAAGGAAAAAAAGTGCCTTTTTTTATTAAAGTCCTGAAGTTGGTTGCCGATAGCTAAGTTAAGCCAGATTGCAGTCTGGCGTAAATTGCGGAATACCGCGTAACAAAACAAGTTGAATGTGGCTTGCAGGCTACTGAAAACTTAAGGAGTGACTCATGGCTTTAGCAGTAAACACCAACGTATCCTCGATCAATGCTCAACGGCAGTTATTAAATTCTGGTGGCGCGCTGGATACCGCGTACAAACGTTTATCTTCTGGTTTTAGGATTAACAGCGCCGCCGATGATGCTGCTGGTTTGCAAATCAGTAACCGTTTGTCCAGTCAGGTTAATGGTCTGAATCAGGCAATTAGTAATGCGAACGATGGTATTTCAGTCGCTCAGGTAGCTGAAGGGGCGATGGACGAAATCACTACGGCCCTGCAGCGGATCCGGGTTTTGGCTGTCCAGTCGCAAAACGGTATCAACAGCTCTGCTGATCGTTTAGCACTACAAAAAGAAGTGTCCGCATTAAAACTGGAGATTAGCCGTATTGCTCAAGACACCCAGTTTGGTGGTGTTGACCTGTTAAAAGGTGGTTATTCAGCTAAATTCCTGGTGGGTGCGAATGCTGGTCAAACCATCAGCGTCAATATTTCGCGTGCTAATGGCGGTTTTGGTGCATCAGGTTTGAAAATTAACACACTTTCAGTATCTACTGTCGCTGGAGCCTCCGCTGCGTTGGCTAGTATCGACAGCGCAATTAAGGCGGTCGACGGTGCGCGCGCTGATTTAGGTGCGATTCAAAACCGGTTCCAATCAACCATTCGTAACTTAAGCAACATCGTGGAAAACGTATCGGCTGCACGTAGTCGGATCAAAGACACCGATTTTGCGAAAGAGACGGCTGAGCTGACCCGGGCACAGATATTGCAGCAGGCCAGTACAACGATTCTGGCTCAGGCCAACACCAGGCCACAATCTGCACTATCATTATTAGGCTAAGCTTAATGCTAGAAGCGGAGATAAATTCAAGTCTCCGCGCTGGCAGCCGATAGAAGGTAAGTGCATATGAGCTCAGTAATCACCGGCAGTTTCAGCAACACCAATGCGATTTCGATGACCCAGGGGAATACCGCTGTGGATCTGAGAAACAGCAAGGTCACTGATATCATTGCTAAGCAACAATCCGAAGCCGATCAAGCTGAGGAGCAGCCTGCTGAGCAGGTAACACCAAAGCAATTAGGTGAAGCCGTTGAGCGCATTAACCAGTTTGTAAATGCAGAAATGCGTACGTTGAATTTCTCAGTCGATGAAAATTCTGGCAAAGCAGTGGTCAAAGTAATCGATTTTGAAACGAAAGACGTGATCCGGCAAATCCCGGGCGATGAAGTATTGCGAATGGCTAGTGCAATAAAAAGGTTGCAAGAAGACTTAGGATCGGCAACTGGTTTGTTGATCGACAGTAAAGTGTAGAAGAAAAACGGAGAGTGAATCATGGCCATTACTGCTTTAGGAACCGCCTCAGGTCTTGATCTGGAATCGCTGGTCAAACAGCTTGTTCAGGTTGAACGCGCTAGTAAGGAGTCGCGGTTAGAAAAAGTCAGTAAAGGACTTGAGTCATCTCTTTCCGGTTTTGGTAAATTGAAATCCGCGCTGTCAAAGTTTCAGGACGCTGTGAAAGCGTTGAGCACGGAAAATTTGTCAGCGCGGACCACCACCGTCAAACAACCCACCGACGATAAAACCTATGTTGAAGCAAAAGCAAAAACAACTTCAGCGACAGGTTCATTCGATATCAAAGTAAACGCTTTAGCTGAAGGTAGCAGGCTCGAAACAGCTGATGGCGCTTTTGCTTCTGCGACAAGTATCGTCAGTACCACGGCCGGCAGAATGACTTTTACCGCTGGCACTAAAACCTTCGATGTGAATGTCACCGCGAATATGACGGTCGACCAACTTCGTCAGAGAATAAATAGTGCAGGCAGCAACTTTGGCGTTAGCGCTAACTTAATCAATAGCAGCGAAACCGGCACAAAATTAGTATTCACCTCGAATGTAACGGGGGCGGGCAATAACCTGGTGATCACCAACAACAACGCAGAATTAAATCCGGTGTCCACCGGCGGCGGTTTAGTGGTTGCAAAAAACGCAGCTGACGCCGTGATCACTATTGATGGAATTGAAACCAGAAGTAAAACCAACGTTTTTACGAATGCGATTCAGGACACCGAATTGACCGTCAGCAATGTAACGCCAGATGGCAATAATGCGCGAATGACTATCGCCACAGACAAGAAACAAGCAGAAGACAAAATCAAAGCCTTTATGGATGCTTACAATGCGCTGGTGACAGAGACTGACACTTTGACTCGCAACCGGATGCTGTCATCAGATGGGAAAACCGTCATTCTCGAAGGCGGCGACTTAAACGGTGATTCGATGGTTCGCAGTATCATGAGCCAAGTGACGTCGATCATGACCGGCGCCTCGAAAACGGCAGATCCTAAATTGAACAACTTGTACGCTTTGGGAATAAGCTTCAACGAACAAGGCAAAATGGAAATTCAGTCTCGAAGCTCTTTTGGTAATTTGTCAGGCCGTGAACGTCTTGAGAAAGCTTTGGAAGAAAATTACGACTTGATCGGTACGTTATTCACCAGTAAAGAGGGCTTGGGGACTCTTTCCAATAAGCTCTCGACACAGTTTACTCAGCGTGGTGGTTTATTGGCTGGTAAAGAAGAAGCGATCAAAGCCGAAATTAGAAAAAATGGTAAAGATAAAGAAGCCTTCGAACTTTATATGTTTAGCTTTGAAAGCACCATGCGTCAGCGTTATGGCGCCCTTGACAGTCAGTTGGGTGGACTTCAGCGTACGTCTTCATTTTTGTCACAACAGTTAGCGTCGTTACCGAAAATCGGTGGTTAGGAGTAGAACATGAGTTACGGTATCAAAGCGTACAAATCGGTTGGTGTTAAAAATGATCTGGCTGTTGCCGATCCGCACCGGGTTATTCAATTGCTGATGCAGGGGTCACTGGAAAGTATGGCGTTGGCGAAAGGTGCAATTGAGCGTAAAGATTTTGTCGTTAAATCAAAGTCGATATCTAAAGCAATGACCATCATTGCTGCATTACAGAATTCGTTAGATATGGATGTAGGCGGTGAGGTTTCTGAAAACCTCTGGTCTTTGTATGACTTTATGGTGAATCATTTAATGCAGGCAAGCCGCGAGAGCAGTGTGGCTAAAATTGATGATGTGATTGAAATTATGCTGAAAATAAAGTCGGCTTGGGATCAAATTTCAGTCGCCGATCGTGAAAAAGGCTTTGCGATGCTTGCCGAGAAAAATGGCCAAGCCAATCTCGCCACCGCCTGAGGCCATAGTGACCTTTTCCTGGGCTACGCAGCTGCAGCAACAGCGCGAGGATATCGACCTGTTGCTTCAGACGGATGCCTACCCAACCGAACTATTTGCCGAGTTATGGCAAACCTATCATCAAAGCCTCGAAACCTGCTGCAAAGAAGTGAGCGATGCCACTGATTTAGAAAGTATATTGGCAGATAACTTGCAGTGGGTTACTCTGATAATACAACAGGTATCTTCTGAAAAAGACGCCGTAGCGGCGAAAGTATTGCAACTGCAAAAAGGCAAAAGAGCTCAGCAAAGCTACGGCGACAACAACTAAGCAAAAGCTGGCGGTTATGCTGAAATACATCAATTACCAATTGCTGGACGACGAAGAACAGCAAAAACAACTCGAACGGGCTGTTGCGCCACAGATCAGTCGGAACATCCGGCAAAATATTGACGCCTTCCGGCAGTATATTCCCTCCGTATTGCAAATCCTGGAAGAGCATGAGGTCCAGCAATTTTCGCTATTCTGCACTGCACAACAACAGTTAAATATTGTCGATTTCGCAACTGGCCGAGTGTTTTACACTGCGGATCCGATGCAGGAAGTCGCGAACGAGTTGTCCGATTACTTTCAGCATGCCAGTTATTTTTCTTTGAATGCGGAGACAGATGGTCAGGATTGGCGGCATAAACCGTTACCGGCAAAAATTGATGTGATGTTGGTATTCGGGATGGGGCTGGGTTTACATTTACTAGAACTCATTTCAAGTTGCCGTATTCGCTTTTTAGTGGTTTATGAACCAAGCGCAGATGTGTTTGCCTGTTCTGCACAAGCTGCTGATTGGCGGGAAATACTGGATACTGCGCAGGCGATGGGCACTCATATTTTCTTGCAGATTGCCAGTGAAGCAAATTCTTTACCCTCAGAATTACAAGAATTGCTCGACTTTGATCCTGATATTAATGAAATCTTTGTTTATCGCCATCAGTTCCATCCGATGATGGATGATGTGATTGCTTACGTGATGAAAAACCATGGTAATAGCGAAGCGTTGCTGCAAAATTCGCATGTGTTTACACCTTATAAAGATTATGCGGACTATGTTGCAGAGCGAGCGGGGAATGTGCTTGGAGGTTCTGAAATCAAAGATGTTGATAATCCTGAGTCTCTAGCATTGTACGACAAAAACATAGCGGCTTTCGAAAAATACTATCCCAAAGTTCATAAAGCATTGATTGAGCATAAAACCAAAGCTTGGAAGATTGTGTTTGATGGTACCGGCCAAGTAAATTTGTATCATGACAAGCGCCGTGCTTTATTTTACTTAAATGAGAAAAATGAAACTGAGCAGTTGGTTGAGTACTTTGTAAATCACCCATATAAAGACGATGTGGTGCTAAACCAGAGAATATCATATAAGGTAATGAACTATCTTCATTTTTCAAAGGTGCGTGATATGCAGCCTTTGATAGAGCATATTTTGAACAAACAAAGCCGATTACCACAAAAAGTTGACTCACTTATCATTTTTGGTGTTGCTCTTGGCAAGCATATCGAAATATTGAGTGAATCTTATCGGATTCAAAATTTATTCATTTGTGAGCCAAACCTTGATTTTTTTGCTGCAAGTTTATTTGTAACTGACTGGGCAGAATTGTTTAATCGTGCCGATCGCCAACAAAGCCGTGTTTATTTAAATCTGGGTGGTGATGGCAGTCATTACTTTTATGATCTTATGGCTCAATTTTACCAAGTCGGAGCATATTCAATTGCAAATACGTATATGCTGAGCACTTATTACAACATTGGCATGCAAAAAGCCATTTCTGATCTTCGCTCTGAATTGAAAGTTGTTCTCGCACTTGGAGAATATTATGACCATGCCAGATTCGGTATTGCACATACTTATCACAGCCTTTTTCATAAACATCGATATTTAAAACATGATAACAGTGAGTATATAAATTTAAAAATATTCGATATTCCGGTGTTTATAATCGGTAACGGCCCAAGTTTAGATAATAGTTTTGAATATATAAAAGAATATCGAGATCGCGTTATTGTTATTAGTTGTGGTACAGCACTTCGTTCCTTATACAGAAATGATATTATGCCGGATTTCCATGCAGAAATTGAACAGAATAGAGCAACTTATGACTGGATCACGCAGATTGATGATCCGGAATACCTGAAAAAAATTACTCTGCTTAGTGTCAATGGAATTCATCCAGATACGGCAGCACTATTCAAAGAAACCTTGTTGTGCTTCAAAGACGGCGAAGCTTCGACCTATGTTTTTAACAATGGTCTAAAGAAGCGCGGGATCAAAGCTGCTTCCTTGTCATATGCATACCCAACCGTCACTAATCTTGTGTTGAATTACACGCTTAAAATGGGTTTTAAGTTGTTTTATCTTTTTGGCGTTGATCTTGGGTTTATTGATATCAATCATCACCATTCACAGCACTCATCCTACTATAAAGCCGATGGTTCTCAGGCATACGACTATCTTGAAAGACATGGTGGCGGCGTGCCTGCTGCGGGTAATTTCCGAAGTATGGTTTACACCAAACCAGAATTTGATGTGTCGCGAAAGCTTTTGGAACAGGCGCTAGCAAAGTCGGGTCGCAAAGTTGAAGTCTATAACTGCAGTGATGGCGTTAAAATCGCTGGGACTGTGAGTTTGCGTTCAGAAAATATATTGTTGCCGGAACAAAATATTAATAAAGAAACATGTTACGCCGATTTACTCGAACAGGCTTACCATCAAGAATTTAGTCATTTTGCGGACGAAATTTTGGATCAATTTAAGCCAGAAGTATTTCGAGAAACAATGTCCGAGTGGCAATCACTGTTGGCCAATGATGTTGCAGATCAAGAAGAAGCAAAAGCCTTGATCGCAGCCCAGTGGAGCCTGTTAAAACAACGAGCTGTTCGAGATTCCGATGCTACGTTTTGTTTATTTCATGGCAGTGCGAATTATATGGCAGGCATCCTGACCAAGCTTGCTGCAAATATCACTGAAGAAACTCCAGATTTTCTAGATACATTTAATCAGGTGCTAGTCCACTGGCGCGATTATTTAAAACGGGGTGAAGAACTATTTTTGAATCATAGACTTGATTGTGATGCGGTTAATGTAAATTATTTGTTTACGCCACCTGCTTCTTAGTAGTTTTCTCTTGTCTGTATGATTGTGTGCGCATATCATTTTTATGTTATGTTAATTTTTTTTCGAGTGGCGTGAAAAAAAAGCACATTCATATGCATTTAAATAGAGTTTAAGATTTTATGTGATATTTTATATTTTTGAAATTAAGAGAAGGTTTGTATGCCAAACGATAAGTTGGAAGTTGCGCATTTAGCGTTTTGTATTGATGATAACTACGCAGTGCACCTTGCGACCTTTTTACATAGCATACTAAAATACTGGCCGGAAGGTCGTTTCGTTGAAGCTCATATTGTTGGGGAACTGTCCGAAATTGTTCGTAAACAATTATCTGACTTAAAGACCAGCTGTTTTTTATTACATTTTTATACCGACGTACCAGAACTTAAAAATTTACATATCAGCGAACGTTATCACGGCAGACTTAATCAAGTGACTTATTTTCGTTTGATGTTGCCTGAGTTACTTAGCCATTTACCTAAAATATTATTTCTTGACGCTGATATGCTCGCCGTGGCTGATATAAGTCCGCTATGGCAAGAAGACCTCGGTGGATTCTCTACCGCAGTTGTTCAGGATAGCGCCTTATTCGATGAACAGCGTTGGTTACATTTGAAGTTAGCTCAACCAAACTATTTCAACGCCGGCATGATGTTGATGGATTTAAAGCAATGGCGAGATAATTGTATAGGCCAGGAAGTTATCAAAGCTATTTCTTTGCATCCAGAATGGGAATATAACGATCAAGATGGATTGAATGTTGTTTTAGACGGAAAATGTAGGTATTTAGAAGAACGCTGGAATTATCAAACTTACTCTGTCCGTAGGCAGCGGTGTAACACTCCAGCAATTCTCCATTTTACCGGACAGGAGAAGCCATGGCACTTTGGCGCTAGCCATCCTGCACAAATGGATTATTTGTATCACAAACAACAAACACAGTTTTCCAACGTACCTCTAATCCATTTTCTTGACCAAGCTGATTTGAAGCTCATTGCTTTGCTTGAAGAAAAAATGCCTGAAGGCAAGCTCGTCGTATACGGCTGTGGGCAACGAGGTCGCAGACTGATCGCTTGGTTAATGGCCTATAAACCGCAATATACATTTGATTATATTATTGATAAAGCGGCTCCTGGTGCGTTCAATGGTATTGAGATCAAAAAATCTTTAAGTGAACCCTTCCCAGATTGTTTGTTAATTGCTTCCATACCATATCGTGATGAAATTTTGGCACTACTTCCGCGTTCCCTTATAGAAAGTGGCAGGGTTCTATGAAGACAATGGTCATAAATTCCGAATTTCAATCCATAAAGAAAATAAAGGTCAGTGTTATCATTCCTTGTTTTAACCAACAGCATTATTTACAACAAGCATTAAACTCTTTGGCGGACCAACAATACCCTGAACTGGAAGTGATTGTAATCGATGATGGCTCGACTGAAACTGTTAAACTACCTGAGGCGAATTGGCCTTTTGAGTTGGTAATTTTCCATCAGGCAAATCAGGGGCTTGCTGCTGCCCGAAATCAGGGTTTGCAACTTGCTACGGGAGAACTGATCAAGTTTTTAGACGCTGATGATGTGTTGTTACCTGGATGTTTACTAGCTCAAGTGCCAACGATATCAAATACTACAGACATGGTTAGCCTTATTGGATTTGTGGACTACTCGCTGAAAACAAAAGAAAAACGAGAAATAATTCCGGCATTTTCCGACCCGTTGGAAGCTCTTCTACTACAAAATATTGCTCCCGTGCATAGTTATTTGTTTTCAAGAAAATCGATTGAGTTAATAGGCGGTTTTTCTACAGATAAACGAACAAAGGGGGGCTGTGAGGACTACGATTTATTACTCCGATTGGTTGCCGCAGGAGTTGGACTCGTTACAGTGCACAGACTTGGAGTTGTTTACTATCGATACACTGAAAGTATGTCTACTCAGAATGATAATATGAAAAAAACGCGGGCTGCTGTTTGGAGTTACACTGCACAGACAATTTTAGCTAATGCGCATCAATTGTCAGGATCACAGGCAAGTGCATTGCTTTATGGTTGGTGGCAACTGCTTAGTTGCACGCCCACTGCTCACCAAGAGCCGTTGTTGCTATGTCGACAATTAATTATTACTGCGATTGAACAGGGACTACTTGCTCCAGAAAAGACCGAGCTTACATTATTGCACGAGAAGTTAGTCACCCACGAAGAAGGAAAATTAGTTGCTGAAGCAATCGCCAGAAGAGGGTTTGTAGAGACTAGGCATTTACATATCCCGGTGCAAGCGATAATTGACCGCAGGTTAAAGTTGCAAGAAGCAGATCAGGCATTTAATGAAAACTGGTTATGTGAGGTTTTTATTTCTGCTCGAGTCGCTTCAGGACAGTTTGGAATATATGGTGCAGGTGAAATGGGGCAGCGATTGGGCCGTTTATTAAAGGCCGCAGGGATTGTACCGCAGTATTATATAGACAGAGCTGCATCGAAAGAATCTCATTTAGATGGTATACCTGTGATAACACCAGATGCACTGGCATCAGTTCGATTAAAACTTATCATTATTGCGTCGGCGCGATTTTTTAATGACATTAAGTCAAACTTGGATCGAATCAAGATCGACGCACGTGTTTTGTAATTTAAGGGGTACATATGGATTTTATAATTCTCCCGTTTCAGGAAATACCCAAAGGAGCGCGTATAGCGATATATGGTGCAGGCCAGATATATCAACTCTTTAAACAACAGATTGATGCTACTGGCTATTGTGATATTGGCTGGGTAGTTGACCAAAGTTTCATTCCGAGAGCGCAAATTAAAAAAGATATATCTGGTACCGAACATCTTCATCCAGCAGATGTAGATTGGTCTATGCCTAGTAAAATAGTTGTAGCTTCTTTGAAGTTTAAAGATGAAATAGTTAGATACCTTAAAATTGCTGGCGTAGAAGATAGCAGGATCGTAACTATTAATGAGAAGTATTGCCTTAAAGTTCAGAGTCGACTTAATTTAAAGCCTGACCAACAAATATGGCAAAACTATTATAACGCTGTTGAAAGCGGAGCCCATTCGCAGTATAGAGATTACATAGAGCCTTTGCTTATACAATATAAGGATGAGATTAGTTTTGATTCGGTACTAGATTTCGCCTGTGGTGAAGGGCGGATGGCTGAACTATTTAAAGGAAAGGCTAAAGAACTTTATCTCATTGATGCAGGGAATGAAGCTATTGATAATTGCAGGAAAAGATTTGAGAAAAATCTAAATGTTCATGCAATTTGCAATAATAGCGGCGCTATTCCTTTAGAGAGCAATACGGTAAGTTTTGTTTATTCCTGGGACGCAATGGTGCACTTTTCATACAAATTACTGGATTTTTATTTAAGTGAGTTTAGTCGTGTGACTGTTAGCGGGGGATACATATTGATGCATCATTCCAACTTAGCAAATTTGGCTGACTCAATGCAAGTCTATGAATTATGGAGTCTCAACCCTGAATGCCGAAGTGATGTTTCTAAAGAGGATGTAGCCTACTTGGCAAGGCGCCATAACCTGGAAGTGATTGAGCAGCATGTATTTGACTGGGGAGTTGTGGATATAGACTGTATCACCATACTAAGAAAACCCTGCAGTTCTTAATTAGTACTAAAACTTAAATGAAAATTGTTAGTAAAAAACCAGTTTTATCCGAAATAACGAATTGTTTAATAATCGCCTGATGATCCAGTCAGGTCATTATCAAATGTATCGACGGTTTCAGTAAAAGCATGGAAGACTGTTCAACGCATTATTTCTCAAGCTATTAACATTGTATGTGAGAGTCAGCGTCCTTCTCACTTGACCTGCCTCAGCGAGGCTACCGCTATGAATACATTGTGTATTTAAAACAATGAGTTGGTTTTTATTAGCAAATGTTGTACGTTCTAATTTTTCTGAGTCTGGAATAATGCTCGCGGGTATAAAGTTAGCAATAGTAGTCTTCATACCTGAATAAATGAAGCTATGATGAAGGTGAGAGCGAGGCAAGTCTTTTTCAATAAGATAATCTGGCGTTGTTCCCTCAATCCAACGCAAAGCTCCATTTCTATCATTAATTTCGTGCAGTGGGATCATTAATTTTATTTGGTCTGCAAGTTTGTCGATATGCCAGTTTCTGCCATGATGAAATACGAGCGGCGCTGACAATTCTTCACAAAGTAAAGATTCACACCAAGCTGGCGCATTCGCATGCCGCTCAACCAAATCAAGTAACGTTTGGTCTGTCATCAGCTTATAAAAAAATTCTGGGGCTGAATCAGTGTTAAGCCAATACGCTCGACGACGACCTTCATTTTCAAACCTTTTCATCCATATCCGGCCTTGTTCTCTATCGACCAAATAACTGGTATCTGGGTTTTTCTCACAGTATGCATCGTTCTCTGTTAAAGAACGTTCATACTCTTCAAGATACTGTGGCAATTGCAAATTATGGTCAATTATTCTAACTGCTGATGCGTCTGAGTTAGTGTATGGAAAGTATTTGCAAAGATCTGGCAAAACATAAGCAGATTCATACCAAGTCTTGGAATTTTCTAGTACCTTTGACAATAGAATTTTGTTTCCAAGAATATGGTATAGCTTTTCAAAAAGAGGAGTGTTGTTATCAAGCAAGCTCTTAACTAGTTTTGGATTGGATATAAATGGATTTTCAGGATTTCTCTCTGGCGAACGCGTTGCATATTCAGCTGCACAAACTACTAAAGTATTGAGTAGTTTCACTTCAACATCTGGTCGATGAATGTTCTCAAACTGCTCACAAAGAGTTTCTGAAATTCTTTTCATATTTTTATTTCCGTTTCCGACATTCCACTGATATTGGATGAGATATCTGATAAAACTGCTCACTACGCTTTTCAAATAATGCTTTTTGATAATCGTGATAATCAGACGATTTTTCAGAAAATTCATAGTAATTTTTTGCTATCTCATCTAGCACTTTTTCATCTTTACTGAAAATCATATTGACCATATCTTTCCAATAACCATCTTTTATTCTTGTGTCTTCAGTTAGCTGTGAATGAGTTTTAAAACCACAGTTGTGCAGTATGTCGACAACATCCCGATGTTCTTGCAAGGTTAAATTAAGCTCAACTAATACTGTTCTACACTCGTTTAAAAGTGTCTTTTTTAAACCAGAAATAATTAAATGTTCTATTCCATCGACATCAATTTTTATATGTTGGGGAGGGGGGAATCCTTGTGATTCTACAAGGTCATCTCCTGTATAAGTGATGACTGTTTGTTTTGATAATGACTTTCTTGGTCTTAAGTGGGCATCAACTTCCTCACCAACTGAATTAATACCTGAGGACTCAAAATCGCAATACTTGAATAGAGACTTTATACTGTTTTCATTGCTGAGCCCGCAGCAAAGAGCTGTTACTTTATCATAAAGTCCATTCAACTGAATGTTTTTTGAAAGTAATGCATAGTTAGAAGATTCTGGTTCGAAACTGTATACATTGATATCTTTTACAATAGCAGCATATAAAGTGAAAATCCCCATGTTAGCGCCAATGTCCCACAATATTTCACCTGGTGATATTGTATTTAACCAAGCGATAGTCTCTGGCTCAGACACCTCTAAAGTACAAATTCTTTTTAATGGGTAGGGTGAGTTCGTGATAAATTTAAGATCCTTCCCCTGAAAGTTCAACGTTGTAATTACATCTTGTTGCTGCTCAACTAATGTTGCTATTGAATGTATTGTTTCCATTGCCTTCTCCAATTTAGTTGTTTACTTGCAGCAAAAAATGTCCATCATCATGTTCATAGTGGTCATTGTAGAAACTCGCCCGCAGTAAAGTGAAATGTTCTTGTTGTCTAAAATATTTGGCTGCACCATCAAAATGATCGATGACCTGCGCGCCATAGCGTTGCTCTCTCGCAAAAGCATTAGATATAAGTAGATAACCGTCTGAACGAAGTATATGTTTCATATTTAACAAAACTTGCGGCAACGAATCGAGAATGTACCAAAGAACCTGATTTAGAATCACGACATCAAATTGTTGTGGTTCGTGGTTATCCCGAAAGTCCACTGCAGTGATATCCGCTTGGGTAAACTTCAAATTCGGAAATCGTTGCCTGGCTTTTTGAACAGCCGTTACGCTGATATCAAAGCCCTCAAGTTGGCTATTTGTAATTGATTTAGCCAAAAATGCTGTTACATAACCCAAACCGCAGCCAATTTCGGCTATTTTAATAGCTAAAGGTAGTTGATTGAGATGAGAAACCAGTCTCTCCCGAGAAGCAAGATAGTAGTCACTCATATTCGCTGTAGCTGATTGGTCCCATGGGTCTTCAGTATCTTGGTAATATCCTTCAAAATCACCAATGAATACTAATTTTTCATCCACTTCTTTAAAAATGAAATCTTTTGATTTTGTCATTTAGGTATTCGCTCTGGCTGCATCAGAAATATTCTGATAAGGGAACAATGAAGTTAAAAGAGACTGTGGATTTGTTATTGCAACATCTACACCATGGCGCTTGAATTCTGTTTCTTTTAGTAGTGATAAGTAACTAAGCAAGTCCAAGCAATTTAAGCGGTCATTCAAATTTTTATCGACAGTAGCATGATGCACCGAGCTTTCTCGAACCCAATTTGCCGCTCTATAATCAGCATCTACAGCTTCAATCGCTAACTGATTATTTTCTGACGGTACGCCCGTATCCCAAAAGTATGAGTTGTTATTTAGGTCGACACCAACTAAGCATATTTTTTTGTAACCTTGTCTCACTGCAAAGTTAATGACACAGTCTAGTGTAGAACTATGATGGATCAGAGGCGATTTAACGGAGCTTGAATTGTAGTAACGTTCTAAGTAGCTTTTTAACGAGGCGATATTTCGGCTTTTCATTGTCGTAGGTGAATATAGGTTCACGCGGTCAGGCGAACACTGTAACTGAACATTATTTCTGATCAGATGCCTTATTTGCATAAAAACTTTTTCTTTCCGTAAAGGATTGTTTAATAACAACTTGTGTACTGCCTTCTCAGCTTCGGTCGAAAGCCCGAGTTCTATGAAATGTGCTGTAGGAACGAAATCATGAAAGTAAAAATAGTTTACTCCGATACTATCAAATTTACTTATTTCCTGCCATTGTTGCGCTGTTACATCATTTATACTGCTGCCGCAACCAAGAATAAATAGAGTATTACTACGCTTTTGCCACTTTAGTTCTTCATTTGGTATACCACGTATCTGCCAAGCTTCCTGCAGATATTTTTTCGCAAGGTACCTGTCCCACATCATACCGTAGAACTCTTCTGAATTATTTTTGCCTAAATCAAAAAGAATCCTGCATTTCAGTTTGCAAAGTTTAAATAGCCAAGGAGAATACCTTTTATACGCAGTTGTTTTAAAACTAAGTTCTGGCATCGACATTTTTCCAGCATGTTTGAAGTGCGTTTATAATGTTACTACTTAGCGAGTCGATCATTTCAGCGGTATGGCAAAATCCTGTAAATATAATGCCATTAGTTGGCCAGAGGACATTCAGTGCAAACATTTCTGAGCGAAATTGTTGCTGGAAGTTATTGTTCAATTCAATCAAGTCACGATGCCGCCGGCTATTCACTTGTTGGTCAGTAAAGTAAAGACGTAAGAATGAATCGGTACCTGAAACTACGCATGGAATCCCCAAAAGATTAAGCTGTGGATTAGTCTTTTGCTTTAATTGCAAACCGAGGCTATTTATAAAATTATAGTCTGATTGACGAAGCTGTTTCAGAACTGCCAGCGCTGTTGCTGCTGTGAGTGGGTTTGCAGAAAATGTGCCGCCGCTTAGCATACGCTTGGAGTTGTCCGAGAAGGTGTTATCAGCGACTTGTTCGGTAAAGGCGACTAAACCAATCGGTAGTCCGCCACCGAGAATTTTCCCATAAGTAACCAGATCGGGTTGCAGCTGCCACTGGCTTGCGGCTCCCCCAACAGACAAACGGAATCCAGTTATAATTTCATCAAAAATTAATAAGATGCCATTTTTTTTGCACAGATCCTGTAGTTTTTTTAGAAAGGGCAGAATGCTCTCTTGTGGATTGGAGCCTTGCACCGGTTCTATGATGACAGCCGCAAGTTCATTTTTATGCTGCTCAATCTTTTCAAAAGCATATTCATCGTTATATGGCAGCATCATGCTGTGTTCGAGGATTTGTGTTGGAATTCCACTGGGCAATTCCTGAGTACTTACTCCAAAACGTCCACCATCGTCTAGCAAAGTCCATTCGTTCATGCCATGCCAACCCCCTTGGAAAAATGCCACTTTATTTTTCCCTGTAGCAGCTCGTGCATACCGGAGCGCGCGTTGGGTCGCTTCTGTGCCGCTATTGCAAAAAACAAATTGGTTTAGGTGAGAAGGTAAAACCTGTTCCAACTCGGCACAAAGCTGATGAATCAAACAGTTGTTATGGAGAAATAAGGTCCCCTCGGCGGCTTGCTGTTGTATCGCAGCAGTTATCGCTGTAGGGCAATGTCCTAGTATTTGGCTGCCTGCCCCAAGGCCTGCATCAAATAGGTATTTTCCGTTTTCTGTTAAAAAATAAGCGCCTTCAGCTTTAATGATTCGAGATTGACTTTGATAACCCGGATGATGGAGTTTGTAAGCGGCCATAACGTCAACCTTGTTTTTGAGCTATAACGAAGATATTTCCTGCTTTTCTCGTCTCGATTAAAAATTGGGCGAGTTGAGATGCGAATTCAGGTTCGTTAATGTGACTTGTGATTAGCTGACCGGCATTGTCTTGAAAAACTTTATCGCCACTTGCCAGTAATTTTTGTACATAGCTGATATCCAAAGAACCGTTCAATGTGTGTGAATCGACAAGATGAAAATTGCTTTGAGATAATAGATGTTCTATGGATGCCTTATTAAATAAATTTATATGTCCCGGTGGTAAAATTTGAACATGGCGTTCGCCGGCGACAGACCATTCAAAGCTATCTGTATTTGGTGTCGAAAAGAACCAGAAGCCACCTGGACGAAGCAGGGAGTGTATCTTGTTGGCAACCAGTAACGGATTACTCACATGTTCGATAGTATCCCACATGGTAATACCATCAAACTGAGCCGACATTGTTAAATCTTCAACCATCGATTCATAGCAGGTCAGACTTGGAAATTTTTGTCTAAGTAGCTCACATGCTGAGGTATTTGGATCGCAACTGAAAAGTTCATAGTCAAGTTGTTGCCGTTGTATCGCAGTAAGGAATATACCAATGGCGCTACCTACATCCATAAGTTTTCCTGTGGGTAAATGTTGCTTAATAATTTCGATCCGGCGGTTAAAAATTGGAATGCGGTTTTCAAAAGACTCCAAGAAAAATTCATTTTCAAAGTCTTTCATAGCACTGTTGTAATAATAATTAAGCTGATTTTTATCCGGCATGGGATTGCAGAATATGTGCTTGCAGTTTTGACACTGCGACATAAAAAAACCGAATCTTTGTGTAAAATTCTTTATTTTATGACTATGACAGACCGTACATGTAGATAAAAATGGATTAGAATTGCCAAGCTTCAATATTTCCTGGCAGGTGCTTTCCATCATCTCAGTTAAAAGGCGTTGCTTTTTAGCTGTATGAACCTGATCAAAAGTAATATCTTGGTTAGTGGTATTCATTTTAAAATTTTCTTCCATAATTCACTATGGTTATAACCGTGTAAGGTTCCATCTGTATTGCATTTATGGCACGGAAAACATGTTCTCTGCCCATTTATGAGCTTTTTCCTGTAGTTATTGAATGCCTTGCCATTCCAGACCATAAGTAGCGATTGCTGTGCCACATTGCCCAACTTTACTTTTTTGTTCCAATCTTGCATACAAAGCATCACGTCACCATTCCAATCAATCGTCATTGAATACGCGGTATAGTAACAAGGGTGAGAAGGGATAACTTCTGGCTGGTCTCCTGTGAGTATAGTTCCAGCTCTATTCGTTAATTTAAGTCCAAAGCTATCTTCTTCAGTATGCCATCGATCTCTGAGAATAAAATCATCTTCTGAAAGCCCTGATTCTTTGAACATTTGTTGAAATTTTTCTATTTGTTCTGGTCCATCGTACATACTGACCACGAAGTAATCTAACCCGGCCTCATGTAATGCTTTTATATTTTTTACTTTAAGAAAGTCACCATTGGTGACCAGTTCTAGTCTTATACTCTTCGGGAAGGCTGCAACAATATCGACAAAATGAGGGCACATCATTGGCTCTGAATAGCCTGAGAATACGACGACACCTTTGTAATCCAAAGCCAGAAGCTCAGCACCAATTTTAGTCGCAAGCTCAACGGACATATGTAGCTGTTGATTAGGATATTGACTCTCATCAACTCTTGGGCAGAACTCGCACTTTCGGTTGCATAGCTCGGTAATATTGATATCTATCCAGCTAAACAGTGGCGCATCGTTTTGTAAATGCACGATATCGATATAGCCCGACTTCCGCCGTAAGTTGGTTTTGGTTGCTTCGTTTAACATATCTGTTCCCGTCGTCCGGCTGTTGAAATAGGTTATGTCATCTTATCGACAAGGCGTACTATAACTTTACTCTAAGTACCAAGCGGCATTGCAAAAGAGCCTTAGTAATGTTGAGCGCGTCATGCCATTTATATGACGATGTGTGTGTCAAAGCAATTTACAGGCCAATTTCATTTGACTGGTTTACTGTTTACTTTAGTATTATGAGCAATTTCGCGTGGCAAGGGAGCGAATGTAACTGCATGTACTCTTGCTCGCAATGTTGACATGAATGGCTAATTAAATCAAAGTGTTAGTTGAATGTGGAGTGGAGGCTAGTCGTACTCCGAGTATGCTTTAGAGAGAACAAATAATTGACACGAGATCGTCTTGATGTGTTTTACTCTGAAGATTCGCCATATCGTACGTATCCACAATTGACAGTTTTAAACGTTGAAGATAGCTCTTGCGTAGGTTAGGAGTCAGATATGAAAACAGTACTTACATACGGCACATTCGACCTGTTCCATATCGGTCACTTGAACCTTTTAAAAAGAGCGCGCGACCTCGGCGACAAGTTGATCGTCGCAGTGTCCACGGATGAATTTAATGCCACCAAAGGTAAAACGACGCTGATGCCATTCGAACACCGGGTTGAACTGGTGCGCAGCGTTCGTTTTGTGGATGAAGTTATCGCCGAGTCGAACTGGGAGCAAAAAATCAGCGACGTGCAGCAGCACAAGGTCGATATTTTTGTGATGGGGTCGGATTGGCAAGGCAAGTTTGATTTTTTAAAACCTTTTTGTGAAGTGGTGTATTTGCCAAGAACAGACAATGTGTCATCTACAGAGTTGAAAAAAGCGATACAGGTTTTTATGCAATTAAAGCGGGATTTTCTGGATTAATAATGCTGGCTTTCCTACTGCTTTATCACCGGGTGTTAAATGTTCGCACTTCGTGAAATCAAAGATTGGCAAGGGCAACGTTTGTATGTGGCTCCGGATAATCCTGCTGGCAGAAACCTCGCGCTGTTGTTGCAACAGCAGGGCGCAGTGGTACTTGGCATGGTCGATAACCTGAAGCAGGGGCCTGATGTTTTTAACCACGCGTCACGAACCAAACCTTATGACGCCGTGTTGATCGCCACCAGTGACTTTCAGCAGAAAATCGGCGAAGGGATGCTGCACAATGGTTTTGCGGCCAACAAAATCTGGTGCTGCAACAGTTTGCAGCCGCTACTGTTTGCACCCTATCGAACAAAATCTCTACCAGAAAAGCTCAATACTTTTGTCATCGAATGTTTTGCATCTTTAATGGATTTCATTCCCAAAGGCCCGGTCGTCTACTACGCCGAAAAATACGTCGATAGCAATGTGCTGGTTGCTTTTGCGGCACATCAACAACAGCATCAAGACGTCTATCTGGTGGTAAAAGACGCGCAGCGGCGTTTCCACCCTGCGCAAAAAGATAAAACCTGGCAAGTACGTTGGTTGCTGCAGCGGGCGCAGGTCCTGGTGTTGGATCATGAGTCCACGGACCCGCTGTTTAACCGAGTCCGCACGCAGGCCAAAGTGGTCCAGCTGTGGCATGGTTTACCTTTCAAGCACTTAGCTGGCAATAAACATTTTCCACATATTCTGGATGAAGCGTTTATCTCCAGTTCCAGCTGGTTCAATCAGCAGATTTTCCCTGGCATGTTCAAAGCGCGGCATTACCTGGATTTTGGGTATCCGCGAAATGATGCATTGTTGCAGCGAACCGAGGATCGTTGTTGGCACAATAGCTTACCGCCTGAGCAGTTACGGCGGATCCGTCAGGATCAAAAGCTGATTGTGTTTATGCCGACATATCGCGACAACGGTCAGAATGAACACCCGATCGATTGGGCGCAACTGCAGCAGTTTTTACAGCTGCACAATGCAGTGTTCGTGATGAAAACCCATCCTTTTCTGGCGCCTTTTGATGAGTTGCGCCAGCAACCGGATTGCGATCGGATTTTTCACTATCCGGGGCGTTTGAATGTCTACCCTTGGCTGGCGGATGCGGATTTGTTGATCACCGACTATTCATCGGTCGCCTTTGATTTTTTACTCTGCGAAAAACCAGTGTTGCATTTTATCTATGATATCGAGCAGTACGCCAAAGTGCGGGGGCAATTTGTGATTGCGCAGGATGATTTTATTGCCGGCAGCACCGCCGAGACTTTCGCGCAATTACTCGAGCAGATGGCACTGGATTTAACGTCCGATCGTTTTGCAGCGAAGCGCCAGGCACTGCTGAAAAAATTCAGCATGGTGAGCAGCCCCTGTTGTCCGCCGCTGATCGCGTATCTGGAAACACTGAAGCAGCAAGGTTAAAGCACGATACTGCAACTCTAACCCATCAATGCCTGTCAGTTCCTCAGATTGAACACACCACTTTACGGCTCAATTGCTCAATCAAATTGATACCATCCCAATCCGGGCTAAAGCTAAGCGCCTGACCAACGGGCGCCACTCGATCTAACCCAGTGTGCACAGTGCCAAGCCAGTTTTTCAGTAAGCTGGGCGCGAGGCCCCAAACCGTTAAGGTCTGATGCGCCTGGGTGAGCATTGTGTTGAGCTGAGGTAACTCAGTAACTGCTAATTCCAGAAATAAACCACAACCTTGATGTTGCTGAGAGAACATCGGCTCCAACCGGGTCACCGCAAGCCGTGACAGGCTTTGTTGCTGGGTCAATGTGAGCTGCGTGTCACTGCTCATGATTAGCTGCTGAGCATTGGCCAGTGCCTGATATTGCTCACTGGCATTGAGCGGTTGTTTTTGTGCGACCAATTCAGTAAAAGCTGGCCAGAACCGCTGCTGCGCTTGTTGGACTTGTGCTATATCTCCCAGCCAAATGACGGCTTTAGCGGACGAGCACCCTTGTTGGGAAAAGGTCAGCTGGTCGCGATAAAACAGCTGCAGTAGTTGCTGGAACTGTGCCTCATCCGCCTTTAGCAGGGATTCCGCGCCAAGTAAGCACAGTGAAAACTTGTGACCAAAACTCAGCTCGCGGGCGTGGGCTGGCATTTTCAACTGGCGCTGCGCCTGAATCGCCTGATCAGAACCCCATAACACCCGAGCATCGACCTCTGCGACCAATGCGGCTAATTGCTCACTTTGATGACTGCATTGAATTAACTGAAAGCGGGCATTTTGCTGTGGAAAAGCGTCAGCAATACTGCGGATTTTTTCTATCAATAGGGCAGAACTACCACCACTGCGGCTGGACAGCCGAATGACGTTTTTGTTGCCGCAGAGCAAACTTAAAATACCCGAGTACACAAATAAACTATCAACGTTGGCCGGCGCACTGTGAAACACCAGCCCCAGTGGCTGGCGGAAAAAATCGCTGACTTGATAGGGGGCGAGCAGCGGCTTTAAGTGGGCTTGGCGTAACCAGAATCCAAGCGCGATTAAATCCGGAAAGTTACGGCTTTGTGGGTCTTTGAGTAAGGCTTCCGACAAGGCCTGACAATAGGTAAAGTCTGCTGGTGCAAAAGGCGAGCTCAGCAACGCCGCTTCAGAGGCAGGATTTAGCACGGTAAAACTCATGGCGTAGTTCCTGTCGGAGTTTCGGTTTGCTTGACCGATGGCTCTTGTTGCGGCATTGCCGGTGCAAAAGTATCACTACAACCGCGCGCTTCCGCCTGCGGCAGCCGTCCCAAAATACGGAAATATTTGCCGGGTAGACCGCAGCTGCAGTTATCTTCACCGAGCAGTTGTGCGCGGTCTTCGGTCAGCAAACTATGTCCGGGATAACTACGGGGCAAGGTCGATAGCAGCTGCAATACGCCGGTTTCGCCAACATCCGCCACTTGCCAAGTGCCCGGGCGACGCACCAGCACATCGGCATAGACCGGGCAGTGCAGATGACCGCTGCTACATTCGACAAAAATGGCGCCGATTTGCTCGACCATGCCATAGAAATTATGTACCCGGCGGATGCCGGTGAGTTCCGCCACTGTTGCTTTGAACTGTGAATTACTTACCGCTTGATCTTCCAGTTTTTTCCAGCCACCGCTGTGCAGCAAAATACCTTCTGGCAAATCAATCCGACGGCCGCTCTGTTGTAATGCTTGCAGTAAATGTTGCCAGACCATAAAGGTAAAACCGAATAACAACACTGGTCCGTCACCATAACTTGCCACAAATTGCTCCAGCGCAGGCCAGTTTAGGCTCATGTCGGCATTGAAGGCATAACAATGATGCCGCCCCATAAAACTCAAGCCCTGGATGCCGGCACCACGGGCAGAAAAACTGCTGCGATCGCTAATGACCCCGGGATGATCAAGAATAAGCATTGGCAAGCGGGCTTTACCCAGCCAATGTTGCATAATTTTTACCAGAATTTTTGATTGTACGGCCGCACTATCGCGGTCAAGAAAAATTCTGGATGGTGTGCCGGTGGTTCCACTGGAGTACAAGGTTTTAAAAACCGCATCGTCGGCGACGGAGCGCAGCTCCAGTTGTTTAAACAGGCGTACGGCGAGATAAGGTAGTTGCGCCAGCGAGTCGAGACTATGCTGATCTTCGGCAATGACAAAGCGCTCCGGCCACTGCGCTTGCAGCAAGCGCCGGTAGGGCGGGCAATGCTGTTGATGCCATACCGTCAGCGCCTGCAACTCTGCCAGTAAACGTGGCCGTTTTTCTGCGGCCAGCAGCGCATAAGGCAATTCATCCGCCAGCAGCATCGCTTGCGCCTCCACAGGCCAGATTTAAAATCGCCTGATAGTGAACTTTTCCGCTGCTGGTATACGGAATATCCCGCAGTAACAGCACTTTGAATAAGGTTGGGTGCAGTTGGAGTTGTTGTTGCAAGTAGCTGCTGATCTGCGCGGGGATGCTTGAGCTCACATCCGGATCGATGGCGCCGACCACCAGAAGATCGTCACGGCCGGTGCACACCACTTTGTGCCCCTGACTGCTGAACGTGGCTTCCAGATGATCCAACATCCAGCGTTTGCCCTGCAGTTTGACCATCCGGTTTAAGCGGCCAACAATCCGGTACAAACCATTTGGCAGGCGCTCGGCCAAATCACCGGTCGCCAGCTCATCAATCTGTTGCGTGCAGCGCAGCTCTGCGGCGTTGGTGGCGTAACCCAGCATGACGTTTGCTCCGCGATAACAGAGCTCACCTGGGGTCAGCGGCTTATCAATCACCGAACGATCCAGGGGCTCCCGTAACAGTAATTCGCCGCCGGGAATCGCCTGACCAATACAATCAGCGTACTGTGGCAGATGCTCTGGCGCCAGATAGGCAATCCGGGCTGTAGCTTCGGTCTGGCCATACATCAGATACACCGGCATCGAACCTTGCTGATTGAGTTGCCGGACATAGTGCGTCAGCTCTGGCGTTAACTTGCCGCCGGCTTGGGTCAGATAGCGCAAGGCAGGTAACGGCAGCCGTTCAAAACGGAGCGTTTTTAACATCTGATACGTAAAAGGGACGCCCGCAAGGCTACTCACTTGCTGCTGATTGACCAACTGCCAGAACTCTTTGTTCATTACCGAATAGTCGGTCAGAACTAATTTAGCCCCAATCAACAGATGGCTATTGAGCACGGACAAACCATAGGAATAATGTAATGGGAGAGAGGTGATGGCGGTATCGCTGGCCAGCATCGGTAAATATTGACTGATCGCGAGGGCATTAGCTTGCAGGTTCGCTTGCGACAACATCACGGATTTAGGGCTGCCGGTACTGCCTGAAGTACTGAGCAGTAAGGCTAAATCAACTCTTGAGCGAAAGGCGGACGTACTGACGCGGCTCATTTCGCCCTGGTCGTTGATCAGGGCAACGATCTCAAGTCGTGAAGTCAGTTCAGCCAGCTGCGCCGCCGGAAGTGCTGGATCCAGCAACAACAACGGGCGTTGATGGCGCAGACAGCTCAAATAAGCGACCACGGATGTAAGATTGTTGCGACATTGTAAGGCGCAAATCTGATGCGGCCAGACATCAAAACGCACAAAATTCTGCGCAAAGTGATCGGCCAGTTGCGCCAGTGTTTGATAGCTGATGTGCTGGCCATCATTCAGAATCAATGCGGTCGCCTCACCAAATTGTTCAAGCTGGCGGGCAAAATGGCGGCGTCGCTGCGATATCTCATCGCTGGCAAGCGGCTTTGTGTCCATGCCTTGGTTGTCTTGGGGAAGGTGCGGCGGTAATGGTTGATTCATAAGCTAAAGCCACCATCAACCGCGATGATCTGGCCACTGATGTACGCGGCATCTTTTGAGCATAAAAACTGCACCAAGGCGGCCACTTCGTCCGCCTGACCGGTACGCCCCAGACTGACTTGCCGGCACAGCTGCTGCTTTTGTTCAGCACTGTAATGCGCGGTGAGATCCGTTTCGATAAATCCCGGGGCAATGGCATTTACCCGGATGCCACTTGGACCCAGCTCTTTGGCCAGCGCTTTGGTCATTCCGGAAACGGCCGCTTTACTGGCTGCGTAGGCGGATTGCCCGACAGCACCACTTTCGCCGACTTTCGACGCTAAATTCACAATATTGCCGGCTTTTTGCCGCGACATCAGCCGCGCAGCTAACTGACAACACTGGTAGCTGGCAGTCACATTCAGCGAAAACAATGACTGCACATCGCTCAGTCGGGTCATACCTATGACACTGTCTTGCATTCTGCCGGCAGCGTTGACCAAATGATCGAGTCTTTGATGTTGTTGTTTGAGTTGACTGAACAGCTGCAACACGGCGTCCTGATCAGTTAAATCGCAGGGCAGGACCGAGGTTGAAGCTGCGCCTGCCCGTTGGCACTGCTCAGCAATCATCATTAAAGCAGTGTCATCTCGGGCAGTTAACACCACATGATGGCCGGACGCTGCTAACCGTAATGCGCTTGCCGCACCAATACCGCGACTGGCGCCGGTGATTAGGCTCACCGCTGCGTGATGGTCAGACGCGGGGGCTGCCGTCATCAATCCGAACCTGCGATATCAAACACCACACCATGTTTACTCAGAATCGTTTTTGCCATCTGTACTGAGCTCATATCAATAATGTCGTCGGTATCCAGCATCAGGTTAAAGCAATTTTCCAGTTCCGCAATCAGCAGCATATGAGCGGTTGAATCCCACTCTGCGATACTGTTATAGGCTAACTCATCGTGAATGCGATCTACATCTATCGCCAGCGCTGTGGCAAAAGCATGCTTTAAGCGGCCAGTGTTGCTCAATTGAAGATCGGTATGATTGGCTGCTGTCATATTAATTCCTGATAAAAGGGATGAAAGTTGCCGCTGCATGTTGATGATCGGTTTCGCTCAGCTTGAATACCGCAAGCTCAACGGTTTCAAAACCGCTTTGCTTGCTGCCAGTCTGTACGATGACATGGTCTGGTTGGCGCCGGTAACCGAGCTTCTCATTAAAACGCAATGCGGCGTGATTGCTCAGTTTCACTTGTGCCAACAGTGTCTTACAGTTGAGGCGTTCAAAGCAATACTGATTCAGTGCCAGCGCAGGGAAAAATGCCAATAAGGTACCGCGAAACCTGGGATGAGCCAGATAAAAACCAGATTCAATCGTTTCACTTTGTCCAAGTTCCAGGCCGTCGGCACTTTTTAAATTACAGGCGCCAATCGCTTCCTCTTTGTAATAAATTACAAATTGCGCCTGACGTTGATCCTGTTGAATGCGATTAAACCATTGCTGCTGCATTTCGGCGCTGATCAGTTGCTGTTGCAACATCGGTGCTGCAATGATCGGATCGTTGCGCCACTGGCGCAATAATTCAAGTTGTGCACGCTGCAGTGGTCTGAGCTCGACCGAAAACTCGCGGACCGTTTGCTGATGCCACATACTGTCATTGAGGCTGTCTTGCGGGTTCTCTGCACTCAAAGTAATAGATCCCAGCTAAGCGCAGTACCACGTTTGACATCGGCTTTTACTCGCCGCCCCAGTACCAGCTGCAGATACTTTGGCGCCAAACCTAACCCAGGGCGAATCGCTCGTAAATTTTCGGCGCAAAGTACGGTCCCGGCAGCTAAATCAGCGCTGATATACAAGGAGCGGCGATGTTTACGCGAGGCGATTTCTTTGTCGGTCACGCCATAATGGACTTTGCCAAGCGCGGTCCAGGCGCGTTCGGTTTCGTCGACCAGTTGTTTCATTTCCGACGGTTCCAGTGAAAACTCGGCGTCGACGCCGCCTTCGCCGCGATCTAGTACAAAGTGTTTTTCAATCACCGTCGCACCAAGCGCGACTGCGGCAATCGATACGCCAATTCCTGTGGTGTGATCGGAAAGTCCGGCCTGACAGTCAAATAACTGGGCCAGGTGCGGAATGGTAAGTAAGTTAGCATCGACCGGTCGGGCCGGATAATTGCTGGTGCATTTGAGTAAAATCAGCTCGTGACAGCCATGCTGCTTTAACACCTCCACCGCGTCGGCAAGTTCGGCAATACTGGCCATCCCGGTTGACATAATCACTGGCTTCCCGGTTTTTGCGACAGCCGCCAGCAAGGCGTGATCGGTATTTTCAAAAGAAGCAATTTTGTAGCAGGGCACGTGAAGCGACTCAAGAAAATCGACCGCGGTAAGATCAAAAGGCGTGCTAAACGCCAACATGCCATGGTGTTTTGCCCGTTCAAAAATCGCCTGATGCCAATCCCAGGGGGTGTGGGCGATTTGATAAAGTTTGTACAACGACGTGCCGGCCCAGAGACTCTCCGGGTTATCGATAAAAAATTCACCGCTGTCGATATCCAGAGTCATGGTCTCTGCGGTGTAGGTTTGCAGTTTAATCGCCTGCGCACCGGCCGCCGCAGCGGCGTCCACCATGGCCAAGGCTTTGTCGAGCGACTGATCATGGTTGCCGGACAATTCAGCGATGATCAGAGGCCGGTGCCCGGCACCGACTTGAAGATGCCCCAGTTGAATAGAAGTTACGGCCATAAAAAATACTCTTCGTTTTAGAACTTGCTACACACCGCAAGGCACGGACCTTGGCCGTAGCCCTTAAGTTGCGGCGATGAAATCGCCATCCTCAGTCTGTCAGATGTCCGGGCGCTTGAGGCGCCAGTCGATCTGCCAGCATGGCGAGCAGTCGCTGACAACCACCTTGGGGTGATACCAACTTCGCTGCTGCGTCCGCCATCAGTTGCAGGGTTGCCGGCGCATTGAGCAACTGAGTGATTGCCAAACATAAGCGATCTGGGGTTAGCTCAGCGCTCTGACCTAAGTACATGCAGGCGCCAAGCTCTGCCAGATACACGCTGGTTGCCTGCTGGTTTGCGGCCAGACTCACCACCAACGCTGGCAATCCCATGGCACAACGTTCCCAATGGGTCGCGCCACCGCCACCTATCATCAACTGCGCTTTCGCCATCAGCCCTGCCATCCCTGGCGTTTGGATATGCAAGGTGAGCCGATGGTCCTCTTCACACAGCTGCTGCAACAACGATAGGTGCGGATTGGCTGAACCAACCACAATATCGGCCAACCAGCTTAAATTCTGAAGTTGTTGCAAAGCTGAAATGGCTAATGCGGTTAGATTATCAAGATCAGTGCCCCCGAAAAACACCAGTAACTGATGTGGAGAAGCCTGAAAATCTCGTGTGCTGGATGGCGTTTGGGTGGTTGCAGCTCGGGTAAACTCTGCTCTGAGTAATGCATAGGTTGGCCCGATCAATTGCTGGCAATTGGCGTTTAGCAATCCCTGATACCGCACTGCGGCGTCCGGTAACAAGTTTTGATCCAATAAGAAATCACAGTGATGTGGGCGATTCGCCAGATCATCGATCACCAAAATGTGGCGACAGTGGGGTTTTAACTGCGTTTCGAAGGTTGCGCTTAATCCATAGTGGTCGATCACTAATAAATCCGGGAAGAGTGCAGCTTGCTGCAGTGCATCAAGCATTGCTGCAGCATCTTCCACTTCGCTGGCACCGAGCCACGCCCGAGAGCCTTCGATGGCTCGAACAGCGCTGGTTTCTGCTGCCAACAAAGGAAGAGCCAGGCAGGCAAATCCCTGCTGCTGCAAAAATGGAATTTGATGGCCCGGATGCTCGCGGCAGCAGAAGATAACCTGCCAGTTATAAGTTTTCATCGCATGGGCGAGCGTCAGGCACCGCATCAGATGACCCGAACCCATCAGTAACGAAGCATCAACCCGGAACAGCACCTGCATCAGTCAACCTTTGATGGCTGAGCACCTGAAGGGGACTCAGCTTGCTGTAACAGTTGATGTAATAGTTCAGCACGCCGCCAGTCGTCCATCGTATCAATATCCTGCACCCGATGTTGCGGCAGTTCGAACAGGTAAGAAGATGCTGAAAACACCGGCCGCCCCTCTGACCAACTTTGCGCCCGCCCCAGATAAAACTGACCGGCATCGTGGTAGGTTTCGACTAAATCCTGGGAACGCTTGGCGATAGCGTCCGGTTGAACCGGCGTGACCGCACCGCGATGGTCACGATAGAGCGCGCGTTGGATTGGAAAGCTAAAACGACAACCGGAGAAAATGTAATCCAATTCAGGCTGTTGCGCCCCAAGGGTCATCGCTTCAGCTAACAACTCTGCAGTTAGCAAGGGGGCTGTGGCATAAATGCAGGCCACAATGTCAGGCCGGCCTTGTTCGGCATGCCATTGGTGTCGGGTCACCCAATCAATGGCATGGCGCACTACCGCGGAGGTACCGGTCTGATCGTCGGCCAAAGTCGCGGGGCGGCGAAAGGGGACTTGCGCGCCGAACTGTCTTGCAACGTCGGCGATTTCGTCGTCATCGGTTGAAACCAGAACCTGATCAAACACGCCGCTTTGTAAGGCGGCGTCAATGGACCAGGCGATCATCGGTTTGCCGTTAAACAGCTTGATATTTTTCCGGGGGATCCGTTTACTGCCACCCCGCGCCGGGATCACGGCTAGTTTCATTCGGTCAGTCCTGTGATGGTGCAACGCTTACTGCGCCTGAATTCAACGCGTCTTGCAGTGATGTTTGCAGAGCCTCAGCCACCTGCTGTTGTTGCGGATAGCTTAAATCCGCGTACATCGGCAAACTGATGATGGTGCTGTAGAACCTTTCTGCTGCCGGAAAATCGCCCCACTGAAAGCCCAGTTGCTGATAATAGGGTTGGGTATGGATTGGAATATAGTGCACATTCACGCCAATCCCTGCTGCACGCAAGCTTTCAAAAACCCGCAGCCGCAAGTCAGCATCATCCAGCCGGATAATATACAAATGCCAGGCAGAGACGCCATCGGCTGCGGCAGTGGGCAGTTGCAGCGGTAAGTCTTTGAGTAGCTTCTGGTAATTCACAACCGCCTGCTGGCGGGCAGCCAAAAATTGTGGTAACCGTTGCAACTGGCTTAAGCCAAGCGCAGCTTGTAACTCCGTGAGTCGGTAATTAAACCCCAGTTCCACTTGCTGATAATACCAGGGGCCATGGCTTGGTTCGGTCATGTCTGCCGGATTGCGGGTAATGCCATGACTGCGATGTAACTGCATTTGTGCTGCCAATACCGGATCGTTAGTCAGCGCCATCCCCCCTTCCGCGGTGGTGATAATTTTCACCGGATGGAAGCTGAACACACAGATCTCGCTGAACTGGCAGTTACCAACCGGCTTCCCTTGATAGGTTGCGCCGATGGCATGGGAAGCATCTTCAATAATTTTTATCCGGTATTGCTGGCAAAGTGCGGCAATACCGGCCATATCGCAACTGAGGCCGGCCAGATGAACCGGGATCAATACTTTAGGCAGGCGCTGGGCAGTGGCGGCTTGTTGTAATTTTTCACGCAGCGCGCTCACCGACATCAAGCCGGTGTTAGGATCGACATCCACAAAATCAACTGATGCACCGCAGTACAAAGCGCAGTTCGCTGAAGCAACAAAGCTAATCGGGCTGGTCCAAACGATATCGCCTGCGCCGACGCCAAGCGCCAGACAAGCCAGGTGTAAGGCTGAAGTGGCGCTGTTCACCGCTATGGCATAATTGACGCTGCAGTAATGCTGAACCGCTTGTTCAAATTCCGGGACTTTTGGCCCTTGGGTTAGAAAATCAGACTGCAGCACTTCTAAAACGGCCGCGATATCTGCATCGTCAATATTCTGACGGCCGTAGGGGATCATGTCATGGCTGCCTGATTAAACTGCACCAATTGCTCGACGGTTAAAAAGTGTGGGTTTTTATCCGACACATATTCGGTACCAGGTGCCACTAAGTGTCCCCGTTCTTTCAGGGCATTGATAGTAAAATCGTTGCTCCTATTCGAAAACTGAATTGAAGGTGCGATGACAAAATGGTCTTCGTATTCGTAGGTGTTATAGGACATATCGCCGGGGCACATCATTTCATGTAGTTTTTCACCGGGGCGAATGCCCACTTCTTTAATCGGAATATCCGGTGCTATCGCTTTGGCTAAATCGACCACCCGCATCGAGGGGATCTTCGGTACAAAAATTTCACCGCCCAGCATCCTTTCAAAGTTTTTAAGAACAAAATCAACTCCTTGCTGCAGGCTAATCCAAAAGCGTGTCATTTCTATATGGGTGATTGGAATATGGTCAGCACCGCTATCGCGGAGTTTTTCAAAAAATGGCACTACAGAGCCACGTGACCCCACCACATTGCCATACCGCACGACTGAGAAACGTGGTTTGCTGCCGCCGGCAATGTTATTTGCAGCGACAAATAGCTTGTCGGACGCCAGTTTGGTAGCGCCGTAGAGATTGATTGGGTTGGCTGCTTTGTCAGTGGACAGGGCGATGACTTTTTCGACGTTGTTTTCAATCGCGGCATTGATCACATGTTCGGCGCCGTTGATATTGGTTTTGATGCATTCCATCGGGTTGTATTCAGCGGCAGGAACTTGTTTTAAGGCAGCGGCATGGATCACATAGTCGACACCCCGCATCGCTCGGATCAGTCGTTCCTGGTCGCGCACATCGCCGATAAAATAGCGCATGCATGGCGCATTAAACTTTTGCTGCATCTCATACTGCTTCAGCTCGTCGCGCGAATAAATGATGATTTTGCTCGGTTGATACCGCTCAAGCAAAGTCTGGGTATATTTATGACCAAAAGAACCGGTGCCACCGGTGATAAAAATATTTTTGCCGTTAAACATAGAAACCCCTCATCCGACGCGCGAGCGCTGGTCTGCTGAATATTGCAGTCTGATGTCGCGATGAAGAAACAATAGCATAATCTATTCCACTTTTTAAAAGTCCTTTTCGCTGAGTGAGTTAGTGCCTATGTTCGGCGCATGACGCGAAATGGCGAAAAAAACCGCAGTCGCAGGCTTTGGCTTGCACCTGAAATGGGCTAAACTCAAAACTAAATCCCAAATCGTCGGAGTCGTGGTGATGAATATCGGTGGCTTTTCACTAAGCGAATCGCTGTTAAGACTGAATAATTCAGAAAACGAAAATCTGCTGAAAAAGCTCGCAACGGCGAAGCGGATTAATAGTGCTGCCGATGATGCTGCGGGGCTGCAAATCGCCAACCGGCTGACGCAAATTAATGGCGCGACCGTGCAGGGCGAGCGCAATGTGTACGACGGTATTTCGTTAGCCATGGTTGCAGATCAAGGCTTACAAGGGATCAGTGATGGTCTGAATGAAATTGACCGATTGGCGGTGCAGGCCGGTAATGGCTTATTAACCAGTTCCGACCGCCAGGCACTACAAAAACAGGCCGATGCGATCGCGGCAGGGATCCAGGATCAGATCAAAAATACGGAATTTGGTGGCATCAAGTTATTTGATCAGGACGGCAAGATTGGTATCGCAACCGGCAGCGGTCGCATTAATATTCAAACTCAGGATCTGCAAACCAAGCTGACCGACAGTGGTGCTTTTAGTGTCGATTTATCTTCTGCAACCAACGCAGCCGATTCATTATCAAAAATCCGGCAGTCCAGCCAATTGATTGACAATAATCGCACCGATCTTGGCGCAACTCAAAATGCACTCAGTTCAGCAGGACGTAACCTGAGCACGCAGAATGTGAATCAACAAGCTGCATTAAGCCGAATCCAGGATTTAGACTTTGCTAAAGCAGCCAGCGAGCAGGCGCAATCCGGGGTCCGCGAGCAAGCATCAATTGCCGTCGCAGCGCAAGGACGGGTGTCTCAGCAACAGGCATTACAGTTGCTTGGCTAGTGCCTGTTGTTAAAAAGCTCTCTCAAAACGCTGGTTTTTTGACAGTAGCGTCAAAAAGTTAGCGTTTTACCTTGCATGACTGCGCTGGCTTTGCAAAAATGCTTAAAAAGCACAATAAAAAGTCCAGCGCCATGATCCCCAAGTTATATATTCTTGACCAGCAAGAACAACGCGCTCAACGCCTGAGTATCATCCTGAATTTTGTTGCTGAGGCGCATCAAGTTGTTGATGAAGCGCAGTTGTTGGCAGTTCTGGCGATTGACCCCAAAGCGGTGGTGCTGCTCGGTGCACTGATTGATCAACAACACGAACAACTGATTGAGCAGCATCCGGCGACGGCCTTTTTACTCTTGGGGGAAACTCTTAAACCCCTGTTGCGTCATGCGAATGTGGTTGGATTACTCAGCGAGCCTTTTGCTTACGCCTCCTTAACGCAGCATTTGCGCGATTGTCAGGAATATCACCGGTTATTACCCGGGCAAAGAGCTCAGGAATCACAAGCAAAATTTGTCGGTATGGTCGGCATTTCAGCGCAAATGCAGCAGGTGCGTTTTCTGATCCAGCAAGTGGCGCGTACCGATGCCAATGTCTTGGTGCTGGGAGATTCAGGTACCGGTAAAGAGGTGGTTGCCCGCAATATTCATGTGCTGTCTCATCGTGCCGACGGTCCCTTCGTTCCAATTAACTGTGGCGCCATTCCGGCGGAGTTGCTGGAAAGCGAGTTATTCGGCCACGAAAAAGGAGCCTTTACCGGCGCCATTTCTACCCGCAAAGGGCGTTTCGAACTGGCGCAGGGCGGTACTTTGTTCCTTGATGAAATTGGCGATATGCCATTGCCGATGCAGGTCAAATTGTTGCGGGTGTTGCAGGAGCGCATTTATGAACGGGTCGGCGGTAATCAGCCGATCCGGGCCGATGTTCGGATTATTGCGGCGACCCATCGTCAGCTGGAAGGGATGATTGAAGACGGACGCTTTCGTGAAGATTTGTTTTATCGTCTTAATGTGTTTCCAATTGAAACTCCAGCGCTAAAGGAAAGGCCAGACGATTTGCCGCTGTTGTTGCAGGAATTACAGCACCGGCTGGAGCAACATGGGCAGGCTTCGATTAAATTCACCGAACGGGCAATCGCCAGTTTAAAGTTGCACAGCTGGCCCGGGAATGTGCGGGAGCTGGCCAATTTAGTCGAACGTTTGGGCATTATGTACCCGCATCAAGTGATTGACGTCGCTGAATTGCCGCAAAAATACCGCCATATTGAAGTCGATAGCTATGTGCCGCATTATCCGGAAGCGCTCCTGGAACGCGACGCGATCAATGAATTGTTTCAATTTAATGATGAAGAGGATAGTGATGGGGATGGGCACTACGCGCAACTTCCGGATCCACATGCCTTGCATGTTCTGCCGGACGATGGTGTTGATTTGAAGCAGTTTTTGGCTGATTTAGAAATCACCTTAATTAGTCAGGCCCTGGAACGTCATGACTTTGTGGTGGCGCGCGCCGCGGATATTTTATGTTTACGCCGGACCACGCTGGTCGAAAAAATGCGTAAATATAACCTTGGACGTGATGAAACCGATGCAACCGATTAACCTGGGTTTAGTGAAAAATGTCAAAAAATTGGCACGCAAACCAGGTTTAAGTATCTGAATTTATTGTTAATTTTTGATGGCACACTTTGTGCTTAATGCCGTTAGTGTTTTAAACTAGCGGAGTTCACCATGCACAGCCTCGCCACCCTGGCAACAGCGCCCGCAACAGGCAGCGATGCCAATAGCTATCAGCCGTTGTTTGAACTGGCATTGATGGAGTCTCAAGTCAGCGTCACCGCAGAGCCCGCTCAACTGAGCGCCGCAGTGCTCAGTTGGCCAAAGTTAGCCAAGCCGCTCACAGAGCCAACGGTTGAGCGCAACAGTACTCATCAGGCTGAGTTATGCCGTCTGCAACATTTATTACAGGTGTTGCCGACTGGGGTCGTTGTCCTTGACGAGCGCGGCTATGTACAGCAAGCGAATCCGGTAGCAATCTCGATGCTTGGTGAACCCTTGACCGGACAACGCTGGCTGGATGTGATTACCCGCAGTTTTCGCCCACGCAGTGATGATGGGATGGAAGTGTCGCTGCATGATGGCCGCCGGGTGCAACTGGCCATCACTTCATTACAGCCCGAACCCGGGCAGCTGATTGTGTTGACCGATTTAACCGAAACCCGGCAGTTACAGAGCCGGATCGCCCATCTACAGCGCTTGTCGGCCCTTGGCAAAATGATGGCCTCGCTGGCACATCAAATCCGTACGCCGTTATCGAGCGCGATGCTTTATGCACAAAACCTGACCAATCAAAAACTTGATCAGACGTCACGGCAGCAGTTTCAGCACAAGTTGCTCAACCGGTTACAGGATCTGGAACAACAGGTGAACGATCTATTGTTGTTTGCCCGCTCCGGACGTGAACAGCAGGTTGAACGACTCTCAATGCAACAATTACTCAGCGAAGTGCATCTTTCGGTTGAAGCCATGGTGTCGCAACAAGCGGGTCAATTGGTGGTGGAACTACCGGAGCCGGATTTGCCGGTTCTCGGAAATCATTCAGCTTTGTGCGGAGCTTTAAGTAATCTGATCCAAAATGCGTTGCAGCATGCCGGGCCGGGTGCGCGGATCGAAGTCTCGGCGATTGGCGATGGCCATTCTGTCACGCTGGCGGTTGAGGACCAGGGGCCAGGGGTTCCGGTTCATCTACAACAACAGATTTTTGAGCCTTTTTTCACCACCCGCAGCAATGGCACCGGACTTGGCTTGGCGGTTGTGCAGGCCGTGGCGCATTCACATCACGGCGAAGTGCGCTGTATCACCGGCAAATACGGTGGCGCACGGTTTGAACTAATGTTGCCCTTGCACCAAAGTGCAGCATCGTCGACTGCAGCGCACGCTGCAACGGTAGCGAAAAAATTAACTGAGGAACAGCACAATGCAGCACACTAAAATTCTGGTGGTGGAAGACGACGCCGGGTTGCGTGAAGCACTGGTTGACACATTAAGCCTGGCGCAGTATCAGGTGATCGCAGCGGACTCGGCTGAACAGGCGATGCAGTTACTAAAACAGCATAAAATCCGCCTGGTGATCAGCGATGTGCAGATGGGGGATATGTCAGGTCTTGAGCTACTGAAATCGATCAAACTGAATTTCAACAATATTCCGGTACTGATGATGACCGCCTACGCGACAGTCAATGACGCAGTGCAGGCGATCCGGTTGGGGGCTGTTGACTATCTGGCAAAGCCATTTTCGCCCCAGGTGTTGGTGAACATGGTCAGTCGTTATGTTCCGCTGGACGACGTCGCGGCGTTCGAGCCGATTGTCGCTGCGCCAGTGAGTCAGCAACTGGTCAAACTTGCATCGAAAGTGGCCCGGTCTGATGCCAGTGTCATGGTGCTTGGTCCAAGCGGATCAGGCAAGGAAGTATTGGCCCGTTATATTCACCAGCAATCGCCCCGTCACGATGGACCTTTTATTGCGATTAACTGTGCCGCTATTCCTGAGAACATGTTGGAGTCAACCTTATTCGGTTATGAAAAAGGCGCCTTTACCGGTGCGATCCAAGCCTGTCCAGGTAAATTTGAGCAGGCCCAGCAAGGCACCATTTTGCTGGACGAAATCAGTGAAATGGATTTAAACCTGCAGGCAAAGTTATTGCGGGTATTGCAGGAGCGTGAAGTGGAACGGCTGGGGAGTCGCAAGACGATTAAACTGGACGTGCGGGTCATTGCCACCAGCAATCGTGATTTACGTCAGGCGGTTGCCCAAGGGGTGTTCCGCGAAGATTTGTTTTACCGGCTAAATGTCTTTCCACTGACCTGGCCTGCGCTCTCTGATCGGATTGAAGATGTGCTGCCACTATGCCGGCATTTGCTGGAGCGGCATTGTCAGCAACAAGGGCAGCCGGTGCCAACCCTGACTGGTGCGGCGCAGCGCAAGTTATTGCAGCATGACTGGCCAGGCAATGTCCGGGAGCTGGATAATGTGATGCAGCGCGCGTTAATCGTCCATACAGCGCCGGAGATTACTGCTGAAGATATCCTTTTAGAGCTCAGTGCCGCTGCCAGCGACTGGTCGGGCGATGAGGCTGCGGTATCCGTGACGGATCCCGACCTAAGTGTGTTTAAGTCCGAAGTTTATGAGCAGGAGCACCGGATCATTCTGGAGACAATGCGCGCTTGTGCAAACCGGCGTAAAGATGTGGCTGAAAAGCTCGGCATCAGTGCCAGAACCTTGAGATATAAACTGGCACGAATGCGTGATTCCGGTATTCAATTACCGGCTTAGACTTTAAAACAGTTGAAACCACTGTGCACATCAATCGACGGGCGCAGTGGTTTCGCTTTTATCGTATCCTGGGATGGTCTGCTCCCGTTAGCCTGTAAAATAAAGGCATCCTCTGTTTCGGCAACTTTTGCCAGTGTGTTTTGGCAGCTGCGCTGCGGTTCGTCGTTAAACTTTCTGCCGCTGAGCCCCCTTGTCAGCTTTTTGACAGCAATAATCAACTGCAACTCCATGAAATTTAAAGTATTAATTGTGGCACATCTTGTGCTTTATCTGCTTATTCTGGTTAGACACCACCGCAACAGGTAAACAGCAATGGACATTAAAGGCGCCGCTTTATTTCAAGAAATGCAGTCGTATGCCAATCAGGCCCGCAACATTTCCAATGATCTCCGCCCGCAGCAAATGCAGGTTCAGAATAGCAGTCAATCAGACTTCTCCAGTTTGCTGAAAAATGCCATCGATACCGTCAATGGTTTGCAAAAACAGACCAATCAATTGCAAACCGCAGTGGAAATGGGCGATCCAAATGTATCTCTGGCTCAGGCGATGATTGCAGGGCAGAAGTCTTCTGTTGCTTTTGAAGCAACGGTACAGGTCCGGAATAAGCTGGTGGAAGCTTATAAAGAAGTTATGTCGATGCCGGTGTAAGGGGGAATAAACTGTGGCTGAATCTACCTCAACTGAGCTGACGTTAAGTAGCAACGACTTTAGCGATGGAGCGATTGCCGACCAGAGTCAGCAAGAGCAGAAGTCCGGTTTCCTGGGCTCCATGGGCGGGATGGATATTGTCCGGCAAATCACCTTGATTGTCGCTTTAACCATTTGTATTGCTATCGCCATCCTGATTATTTTGTGGGCGCGTGAGCCCGAGATGCGGCCGCTCGGTACTTTTGAGACCGCAGAGCTCATTCAGCATCTGGATTATCTGGATGCACAGAAAATTGCCTACAAACTGGAAGGGAACGTGATCCTGGTGCCAAGCGATCGTTATCAGAATCTGAAGCTTGGCCTGACCCGGGCAGGGATCCAGCCGCAAGGCAATAGTGGCGACGACATTCTGATGCAGGACAGTGGCTTTGGCGTCAGTCAGCGTTTAGAAATGGAACGGCTAAAACATAGCCGCGAGCAGCAACTTGGCCGCACCATTGAAGAGTTTCAGAGCGTCGCCCGTGCCCGCGTGTTGCTGGCGATCCCCAAGGAAAATATTTTTGCCCGTACCGAAAAGCTGCCCTCAGCCACTGTGATGATCACCGCCAAGGGCGGCAAAACCATTAAAGATGGCGAAGTTGATGCAATTGTCGACTTAGTCGCATCCGCAGTGCAGGGACTGGCACCTTCCAGAGTCACCGTAACCGACCAAAACGGCCGTTTGCTAAATAGTGGTTCGCAAGACGCCAGTTCGGCGCGGTCACGTCGCGAGTACGAAATCGAACAAAAACGTGAGGAAGAATATCGTCAGAAAATTGACTCTATTCTGATCCCGGTGTTGGGCATTGATAATTACACCGCTCAGGTCGATTTATTGATGGACTTCACCACCACGGAACAAACCCAAAAACGTTTTAACCCGGATTTGCCCGCGGTTCGCAGCGAGATGACGATCGAAGAGAATAGCGTCGGTGGGGGTTCGATGGGCATCCCTGGTGCGTTGTCGAATCAGCCACCGCTGAACTCGAATATTCCGGAGCGGGCCGGTGATGGCAATCCGCCGATCGTGCCGGGTCGCAACAGCAAAGAATCAACCCGTAACTATGAGTTGGATACCACGATCAGCCACTCAACCCAGCAATCCGGAGTGATCCGTCGGCTCAGTGTATCGGTTGCGGTCGATTATAAAATGGCACCAGCCGTTGGCGATGAAGCGGCAAAACCAGAGCCGCGCTCGCAGGCAGAACTACAAAATATTCGCCGCCTGTTGCAGGGGGGGATCGGTTTTGACGTGCAACGGGGTGATACCATTGAAGTGGTGTCCGTACCGTTCACCCGTGAAGCTCTGGTCGAAGAACGCACTCTTGAGATCTACGAACAACCCTGGTTTATGGAAATGATGCGGTTGGTGTTGGCGGCGTTGGTGATTATTGTCCTGATCATGGCGATTGTGAAACCAATGATCAAGAAACTGATCTACCCTGAAGATACTACCGAGTCTTATGACGAGAACTCGTTATCCCGTGGTCTTGACCTGGGGGATGATACCATCGATATGCTGACGAAAGAGTTTGATGCCAAGTCTGTCGGTTTTGCCGCGGACGGGACGCTGATGCTACCCGATTTGCATGGCGATGAAGATTTGTTAAAAGCGGTACGGGCATTGGTTGCCAATGAACCTGAACTTTCCTCTCTGGTTGTGAAAAATTGGTTAGCTGAAGATGAGTAACGTTGATACCACTCAAAAACCGGCCTTTGATGTCGGTAAATTAGATGGGGTTGAAAAGGCCGCCATCCTGCTGCTGAGTTTGTCAGAAGAGGATGCAGCCCAGATCCTAAAACATCTAGAGCCCAAGCAAGTGCAGAAAGTGGGTATGGCGATGGCTTCGATTGAAGATCTGAACCAGGCAAAAATTTCTGCGGTGCACCGGCTTTTTATTGAACAGATCCAAAACTTCAGCACCATCGGCTTCCAGAGTGAAGAATTTATCCGCCGGGCCTTAACGGCGGCCTTAGGTGAAGAGAAAGCTTCGAACCTAATCGACCAGATTATTCTCGGTGGCGGTGCTAAAGGTTTAGACTCGCTGAAATGGATGGACTCAAAGCAGGTGGCCAATATCATCCGCAACGAGCACCCGCAAATCCAGACTATTGTGTTGTCTTATCTGGAACCGGAACAATCGGCCGAGATCTTGTCGCAATTCCCGGAAAAAGTGCGACTCGACTTGACGATGCGGATCGCCAACCTGGAAGAAGTGCAACCCGCGGCGCTGCAAGAATTAAACGAAATCATGGAGAAACAGTTTGCAGGTCAGGCGGGGGCTCAGGCCGCGAAGATGGGGGGCCTCAAGGCTGCTGCCGATATCATGAACTACCTCGATACCAATATCGAAGGGCAGTTGATGGATTCGATCCGCGAGCACGACGAAGAAATGGCGCAGCAAATTCAGGACTTAATGTTCGTATTCGAAAACTTACTGGAAGTAGACGACCGGGCCATCCAGGCCATCTTACGCGAAGTGCAGCAAGACGTGTTGATGAAGGCACTAAAAGGCGCCGACGAAAACCTCAAAGAGAAAATACTGAAAAACATGTCCAAACGTGCCGCGGAGATGTTGGCTGACGATTTAGAAGCAATGGGACCGGTTCGGGTCAGTGAAGTAGAAACCGCGCAAAAAGAAATCCTGTCCACAGCGCGTCGTCTGGCTGATGCCGGCGAAATTATGCTTGGTGGCGGCGGTGGTGAGGACTTCCTGTAAGGCCTGTAGTTTTTTGGTGATGGCTGCATCATCCGACGACACCGGGTTGCGGCCAGCATTGAGCATTAAAAATGACAACAATATTTCAGCAAAACCGGCCCTTTAAGCCAGACCCCGGAGTAATGGATATTTTGAACGATTGGGATAAGCCACTGCGGATCAGCGATGAGGATCCGGAAACCAGCAGCAACAGCGCAAGAGCAGAGCCGGTCAGCAAGGCTCCACAGCCTGCGGAACCGGTTGCGCCGGTGGTATCGCCAGCCAGCCTCTATAAAACCAATGCTTTATTTAAAAAACGTCCTGAGCCTGGTGAACGGCTGTCGGCAAAAAAAGAAGAGGAAGTGGTAGTCAAGCCCTTGACCGCCGAAGATATCGAACAAATTCGTCAGGCGGCTTTTGATGAAGGGATCAGTCAAGGCAAGGAGGAAGGTTTTGGCCAGGGTTATAGCGAAGGCCGGGAACAGGGTTACCAGGATGGATTAGTGCAAGGTCAGGCCGAAGGTAAAAAAACGGGTCTGGCAGAAGGTGAACAACTGATCCGTGAGCAACTGGCGCAGCTGCAGCTCCTGATTGATCAATTGCAACAACCACTGCAAAAAGTCGATGCCGCAGTTGAGCAAGCGCTGGTCCAGCTGACCCTTCAAATGGCGCAGGCTGTGATCGGTGTCGAGGTAAAAACCAATCCGCAGGCCATTTTGAATACGCTGCGCGATGCCGTAGATGCATTACCTCATCAAGCGGAGAAATTGGTGATTAAACTCCATCCAGACGATGTGGCGATCATCCAGCAACACTACAGTCCTGAAGAAATCACACAGCGACAGTGGCAACTGCGCAGCGAGCCCGCTTTGGAACGGGGTGATTGTCGGGTAGAAAGTAGCGAGTCCAGTGTGGATAGGACTTTAAAAACCCGCCTGCAAAGTAGTCTGGAGCATTTTTTGCAAGAACCTGCTATCGAGCCTGAACAGGCGGCAGAAGATTGACGCAGACCCCCCTGCGAGGACAAGCATGAGCAGTGCCACTTCAAACCATCCAACGTTAGCAGCGCGCCTCGCGCTAAAGCAGCAATATATTAAATCAAGCCGACCGGTGGTTGCCGGTCGTCTGGTGCGGGTCGTAGGCCTGACCCTGGAGGCGACGGGCTGCTCGGCGGCCATTGGCCAAACCTGCGTGGTCGAAACGGCCAGCGGTCTGTTGGAGGCTGAAGTGGTTGGGTTTGCCAAAGATCGGATTTTCTTAATGCCCAAAGATGATGTAACGGGGGTGGTGCCGGGAGCCAGAGTCACGCCGTTGCAGGATCACCGCGGGGTGCCGCTGAGTATGGCGTTGTTGGGACGGGTGATCGATGGCGCCGGAAAGCCGCTCGATGGCAAAGGGCCGGTGCTGGCCCATGAATTTAGTAAGGGAAAGAAGCCGCCGATTAATCCTTTGCAACGTCGTCCGATCAAACAGCCGCTCGATGTCGGGGTCAGGGCAATCAACAGTATTATTACCGTCGGAAAGGGGCAGCGGATGGGCTTGTTCGCCGGCTCCGGTGTCGGTAAATCGGTGTTGCTTGGCATGATGACCCGCGGCACTGCCGCCGATGTGATTGTGGTTGGACTGGTTGGCGAGCGGGGCCGTGAAGTAAAAGAATTTATTGATGAAATCCTCGGTGATGCTGGGCGCAGTCGCTCTGTGGTTGTCGCGGCACCGGCCGATGTTTCCCCGCTGATGCGCCTCAAAGGTTGCGAAACTGCAGTGCAGGTGGCGGAGTATTTTCGTGATCAGGGACTGGATGTGCTGTTACTGCTGGATTCTATTACCCGCTATGCCCAGGCGCAGCGGGAGATCGCTCTCGCCGTTGGCGAGCCTCCGGCTACCAAAGGCTATCCGCCGTCGGTGTTTGCCAAATTGCCGGCGTTGGTTGAGCGGGCGGGTAATGGCGCTGACGGACAGGGGTCGATCACTGCATTTTATACAGTACTGTCAGAAGGGGATGATTTGCAGGATCCGATTGCGGATGCTGCCCGTGCCATTTTAGACGGGCACATTGTGCTGTCGCGTCAGTTGGCCGATAGCGGACACTTTCCCGCGATTGATATTGAGCGCTCGATTAGCCGCGTGATGCCGGCCGTGACCAGCATGGAGCATCAGTTATTGGCTCGTAATGTGAAACAGCTGTATGCCAGTTTCAGTCAAAGTAAAGATTTAATTGCCATCGGTGCTTATGTCAAAGGTTCGGATCCGATGCTGGACCAGGCAATCAGTCTGATGCCGCGGATCAACAAATTTTTGCAGCAAGGGATGACCGAAGTGGTGCCGTATGACGACAGTTTAACCGGATTGACAAATCTGGTTCCGGCTGGGAGAGGATTCTGAGGATGGCATTAAAACAACTGCAGTTATTGGCAAAAGTTCAGCTGGAAAAAGAGGAAAAGCTGCAGGCGCAGTTTGTCCAGGCACAGCAATTTGCACAAATGGCGATCGATAAATATACCGGATTGGCGAACTATCGCACCGATTACATCCGGCAGAGTCAGCAGCGGGGCAGTGAAGGGGTTGCGAGCCGCCAGTTTAATCAATATCTGAATTTTATTACCAAACTGGATCAGGCGTTGACGCAGCAAAATTTACAAATACAACAGGCACAACGAGTGACTGATATTCGTCGTAACGCTTGGCTTGCTATGCAAAAAAAGCGCAAGGCGCTGGATTTGCTGATTGAAAAGGAATTGCAGGCTGGTTATCAGCGGATGCAAAAACAAGAACAAAAAATGCTGGATGAGATCGCGACCCAGCAGTTTTTCCGTCGTTTACAGAGTCAGGAATATTGATTTACGCCAGCATTTTTGATTTTGGCGCGTTTTTTGAATGTTATTGGTAAATGAAACATCGGTTTTCGACGTTAACGTCGTGACGCGGCCGTCGCCTGATGGCCAGTTTTTGGTTCCGGAGTCAGCATGTATATAGATAAGTCATTTCAGCTTTTATCTGCAGACAGCGGCAAAGTCGCTGCTGATGAGACCCGGCGTCAAGGCGCAGGCGAGGACGACGCAGAATTCAGCGAATTGTTTGGTGCTGAATTGGAGCAGCAGGACGCGTCAAAAGACACGGAACCTGCGGATGCTGCCAGAAAAAAAACCGGGCAGGAAGTTGCCGCTTTGTTGGCCAAGCAAGCAAAAGCCTCGGCTCAGCAGTCACAGGGGATTATTACCGAACCGCGCACCATGGATGTTCTGGCTGGAGAAGCCGAGCTGGAGCCTGAAGCGAACCGCACTGAGGGCATGCAGGCTCTAATGTCAACGACTCCTGCCGCAACGAGTGGCAATCAGATCGCTGCCGAGGCTTTACTGCCAGCCGGTATCACCGAAGAGCAAGAACCATGGCTAGCAATTATTAGCCAGTCTCATGATTTTAAAGAAATCCTAACTCAGGCTTCGCAGCAGTCAACTGTCGCTACCGAGGCTGAGACATCCCTGAAGCCTGCAATACCAACGCTTGACGCCGAGCGCGTCACCCAGGTTATGAGCAACGAGGACAGCGCATTCACCCTTGGCACTGCCGGCCTGGTCGACGTTCTGCCAGAGCAACCCTCGGTTAAAGAAGGTATCGAGGGGAGCGAATCGGTGGATCTGCCAGCGGCAGTTGCAAATCAACCTACCTCCGCGCTCACATCCAAACCTCAGACCTCGCTTGAAGTGACGGCCGGCGCGCAAGCGACTATTGCTGCCGGGCGTGACAGCCAGGATGCACTGCATGAAAATGCCAAGGCGTCCACAGGATTACCAAACGCTGCGGTGACTGTGCGTGAAATGGCCAAAGTCGAACGGCCGCATTTGCAAACCGAGGGCGCTAACCACAGCGATGATGCCGTGATAGCCACTCCAAACCAACCCGTGACAACAGCTTTGGCAGCCACCGATACTGGGGCGGCAACACCAAGATTGCAGGTGTCGGCCAGCGCAGTGCTGGAGCAGCTCGGCCAGCAGGGGAGTCAAGGTGCCAAGCACGCAGCAGGTGCGCCTGTTGATATTGAGTTACCGATTGACATTAGCCCGGATGTTGCTGCCATGGGCGCAGTGACCATCGACGCAGCAAAGGGCCAGATTGTGGCTAAACAACAGCCACAGACTTTTGCCCAGTTCCAGAAAGCCGCCAATGCCGCAGCGGCGTTAGTGCAGAAACAAGCGCAGAAACAACAAGCCGAACAAACTTTGCAGCCGCAACAGGACAATCTCACATCACCGTCGGTCAGGTTCGGTGAACTACAACCTCAAGCCACTGCAGTTCAGGCCGATGCGCCAGCGGCTTTCAACACGCTGTTACCAACGGAGCGGCCGATCAGTAGTGGCAGCGGCGCCATGGGATCATCGACCGGTCAGCAACAGCAGCAGACCGCTTCTCAGTTGTTCGCAACTAAACTGGCAGAAAGCACATCGCATCATGAGCAACCTGCAGTACAGTTGCTCGAACCCACCGCCGCCAATCAGTTAAAAGAGCGGGTGATGTTTCAGCTGAATCAAAAAATTCAGAGTGCGGAGATCAAGCTGGCACCTGAAGAGTTAGGCAGTATGCAAATTAAGGTGCAGCTGCAACAGGAACAGCTCTCGGTGCAGTTTGTGGTGCAGCAAGCCGTTGCCAAAGAAGCATTAGAGCAGCAAATGCCGAGATTGCGCGAGATGCTGCAGGAACAGGGGATTGAACTGACCGAAGGTCAGGTCAGTCAGCAACGGGAGGGATCTGCTGAACAGCGCCAGGCACGTGAGCGAGCCGCCAGCCCGGTCACAGGTGCGATGGCAGAAGATGAACCCGTGCGGCAACAGGCGATCGTCAGAGTCTCGGATCGGATGGTCGATTATTATGCGTGATCTGCAGTTAAATCAGGCCATTGGTGACAGGTTGATTGCATTTGCCCTGATATGCGGTAAATAATAGAAAAAAGCCCCTATGAACCGGAGTAATTATGGCTGCTGAAAAAGATCTGCAAATCGCTGACGGCGGTGGGAAAAAGAAAAAAATCATCATCATCGCTGCGGCAGTGGTGTTACTAGGTGGTGGCGCGGGTGGCTATTTTATGCTGAGTGGTTCGGATGCTCCGCCTCCAGCAGCCGCGGCAGAAGGAGAAGCTCCAGCAGAGGGCGCCGCGCCAGCTGCGGCAGATGCCAGCAAAGCTTCGATGGGAACCGCTTTGTATGTGTCGATGCCAAGGCCATTTGTTTTCAACGTGCCGGGCGCTTCGCGCGATCGGTTGGTACAGATTAAGGTGCAGTTGCTGGTTCGTGGCCAAAACAACGAAGAGATGGCAAAACAACATATTCCATTGATTGAGAGCACCATGCTGAAAACTTTCAGTACCGCTAATGCTGATGATTTGGTCACTGCCGCCGGCAAAGACACTTTAAAAGCTGTGGCGTTAAAAGCTGTGCAGGATGCTTTGATTGGTGTTGCCGGTTCAATGGTAGTTGAGGAAGTGTTATTTACCGGTTTTGTCATGCAGTAGTACCGGTAATACCGAAAGAGGGTATCCAACTTGACTGATTTACTGTCACAAGACGAAATTGATGCGCTGCTACATGGTGTCGATGACGTTGAAGAAGAAGAGATAGAGGACGGTTCCGGACCGGGCGGGCGCTCGGCTTTTGAATACGACTTTTCTTCGCAGGACCGTATCGTCCGGGGCCGGATGCCAACGCTGGAAATGGTCAACGAGCGTTTTGCCCGACACATGCGGATTAGCTTGTTTAATATGATGCGCCGCACCGCCGAAGTGTCGATTAACGGCGTGCAGATGATTAAATTCGGCGAATATGTGCACACATTATTCGTTCCAACCAGCCTGAATATGGTTCGGTTCCGTCCTCTGAAAGGCACGGGCCTGATCACGATGGAAGCGCGGTTGGTGTTTATTCTGGTGGACAACTTCTTCGGTGGTGATGGCCGTTATCACGCCAAAATTGAAGGCCGTGAATTCACTCCGACCGAACGTCGGATCATTCAGATGCTGCTGAAGCTGATTTTTGAAGACTATAAAGAAGCTTGGGCACCGGTGATGGACGTGTCTTTTGAATACCTGGACTCTGAAGTGAACCCGGCGATGGCGAACATCGTCAGCCCCACGGAAGTGGTCGTGATCAGCTCTTTCCACATTGAGCTCGATGGCGGCGGTGGCGATTTCCATGTCGCTTTACCTTACTCGATGCTGGAACCGATCCGCGAACTGCTGGATGCCGGTGTGCAAAGCGATAAAGAAGACACCGATTTGCGGTGGAGTAAGGCGCTGCGCGACGAAATTATGGATGTGAAAGTCAATCTAACCACCAAAATGATGGATGTCGAACTGACTCTGGAGCAAGTCATGAATATGCAGGCCGGTGACATAATCCCGGTCGAAATTCCGGAGCACATCACCGTCCTGGTTGAAGACTTACCGACTTACCGCGCAAAAATGGGTCGCTCCCGTGACAATGTTGCGCTGAAAATTATTGAGAAAATTAAACGGCCGGAATCGGTTAAATCTGAATTGCATGTGTTCACCAAAGGTGGACGCCGCTTAGACAGCGATGCCGATATCAGTGAACTGGAAGCCGATTTAATTTTGTCTGAACGTGCAGAGGAAAGATGGTAATGGCTGACGATAAAGATACGATGGACGAATGGGCTGCCGCCCTTGCGGAAGCCGAGGGAGGCGATCAGGTCCAGGCAGTCGAACTTGAAGAACTGCAGGAAGACCGGGGCGTGATCAGCGCCGATGAGAAACGCAAGCTCGAAACCATCTTGGATATCCCGGTGACCATCTCGATGGAAGTAGGCCGGGCTAAAATTAGTATCCGTAATTTGCTGCAATTAAACCAGGGATCGGTGGTTGAACTGGAGCGGGTGGCGGGGGAGCCGCTGGACGTGCTGGTCAATGGAACCCTGATTGCCCATGGCGAAGTCGTTGTGGTGAACGATAAATTTGGGATTCGTTTAACTGACGTGATCAGTCAGATTGAACGGATTAAAAAGTTACGATAATGCCGCTTAGGTGCAAGACGATGGCAGCGATGGTCAGCTTTTGGATCGCTGCTGTGACCAGCTTCAATGCACTGGCACAGGAAACTACGGCCGCGGTCAGCCGGGAATCTGCCAAAGTTCCGGCGGCGATCCCAGGGATCGGTCAAATCGTCATTTCCTTGGCGCTGGTGGTTGGACTGGTCATACTGCTGGCATTTTTGTATAAAAAAATGCAGCTTAAAATGCCGGGTTCAAAACATTTTAAAGTAGTCGCTACTTTAAATGTGGGGACTAGAGAACGGTTATTAGTTATTGAAATACAAGGAAAACAACGTGTGATTGGTGTAACGGCCAATAGCGTAAACTTTCTGTTTGAACTGGAAACTCCCCTCACTGAAGAAAAGTTGGCATCAGATTTTCATACGCAGTTGCAATCGTTCCTGAAAAAATAGACTGATGTCATGCTCCGATTGTTTTTGTTACTGCTGGTGCTGCTAAGCCCGGCAGTCTTTGCCGATAACGGCGCCATGTCTGCCCTACAAGTAACGACGAATCCTGACGGCAGTCAGGAGTACAGCGTCACGCTGCAGGTGCTGGCGATGATGACCGCGCTAAGCTTCCTGCCAGCGATGATCATTATGATGACCTGTTTCACCCGGATCATTATTGTGCTGGCGATCTTGCGCCAGGCGATAGGTCTGATGCAAAGCCCGTCAAACCAGGTATTAATTGGGATCACCTTGTTTATGACGTTTTTTATTATGGCGCCGGTGTTTAAGCAGGTGAATGACAACGCGATTCAGCCTTATCTGAAAGAAGATATCACCTCAATCCAGGCGCTGGATGCTGCGATCATCCCGGTCAAAGCCTTTATGCTGCAACAAACCCGGATTAAAGATTTGGATACTTTTGCTGAAATCGCCGGGCATCCGCCAGTAGCGCAACACAGTGACCTGCCCATTACCATCGTGATCCCGGCTTTTGTCACCAGTGAGCTAAAAACCGCCTTTCAAATTGGTTTTATGATATTCATTCCTTTCCTGATTATCGATCTGGTGGTTGCCAGCGTCCTGATGGCGATGGGGATGATGATGTTGTCGCCAATGATTGTCGCCTTGCCGTTTAAACTGATGATGTTTGTATTGGTCGATGGCTGGTTATTGGTGATGGGCACTTTAGCAACCAGTTATGGGGTGGGTACATGACACCAGAAGTCTTTGTTGACGTACTAAACAACGCGTTGTACATGGTGATCCTGATGGTCAGCATCATCATTCTGCCGTCGCTGGCGGTGGGGTTAGTGGTGTCGATTTTTCAGGCTGCGACGTCGATCAACGAGCAGACATTGAGCTTTTTGCCGCGTTTAATCGTCACTTTGCTCGCGCTGATGTACGGTGGTCACTGGATGACTCAGACGTTAATGGATTTTACCACCAGCTTGTACCTGAGCATTCCGACTGTGGTGAGCTAAATGGACTTCCCACTGCAAATTCTGATGCAGGGTATTGCTGACTTTTTGTTGCCGTTAACCCGCATTGCCGCGATGTTTGGGCTCATGGCAGGGGTTGGCGCCAAAACAGTCCCCACCCGGATCAAAATGGGCTTGGCAGTGCTGTTTACTTTGATCATTATGCCGGTGATCCCGCCGGTGAAAGATGTCAATCTGATGTCTTTTAATACCGTGATCCAGGTGATGCAGCAGTTGATTATCGGGATGGCGATAGGCTTTATTTCGCTGATGTTCATAAATACCTTTATTCAAGCGGGTCAAATCCTTGCCACCCAAACCGGCTTGGCCATGGCGTCCATGATCGATCCATCCAGTGGGGTAAGTGTGCCTTCGATCGGTCAGTTTTATTTAATTCTGGCCACCTTACTGTTTTGGGTTTCTGACGGCCATTTGATCATGTTTCAGATGGTGGTTTTTAGTTTTACTTCGTTGCCAATCGACGGTGGCTGGTGGGATGTTTCGCACTACTGGACCATTGCGGAATTTGGTCTGTGGATTTTTTCGGCTTCGCTGGCGATTGTGCTGGCGCCCGTGACTGCGATGTTGCTGGTCAATATGGCATTTGGGGTGATGACCCGCGCAGCGCCGCAGCTCAATATCTTCTCAATTGGCTTTCCGGTGACGATGATTTCCGGTTTATTAATCATGTGGCTGACGATGGACACTTTCGCCTACCACTTTAACCTGCAATGGCAACATGGTATCGAGTATACCTGTCAGCTGATTGGCTGCTAACAGGAGGAATGCCTGATGGCTGCTGATAGTGATATGGAGAAAACCGAAGACCCCACGAGTAAGAAACTCGAGGAGGCTGCCAATAAAGGTAATATCGCCCGTTCTAAGGAATTGGCAACCGCATTGGTGTTGCTTGGCAGCAGTGTCGGGATCCTGGTTTTTGGTAAAGAAGTCGCCAGTACCACCTTGTTGGTGTGCAAACGACTGTTCTCTTTGAACTACAAAGATATCTTCGATGAAAATGCCATGTTTACCGCTATGGGGGCGGCGTTGTCGGAAGTCTCGATTCCCCTGTTTAAGTTGTTTGCGCTGATTGCAGTCGCTGGGGTGCTGGGCAATATTCTGCTCGGTGGCTACAACTTCACCTGGTATGGTGCCAGCTTCCGGGCCAGTAAATTAAACCCACTGGCCGGGCTCAAAAGGATGGTCGGATTACAAGCCCTGGTTGAACTATTAAAAAGCGTCCTGAAAGTGGTTGTGGTGGGCGGCGTCGCCTATGTGCTCTTGCTGGTGTTCTTTAACGATATCATGGCACTCTCGTTGATGAGTTCGCCGGAAGATATCGCCGCTGCAGTCTATTTACTGGCTTGGATGTTTTTTGGCTTGTGTGCAAGTATGTTGATTATCGCTGCAGTCGATGCGCCTTACCAGACCTGGAATCATCATCAACAAATGATGATGACCAAACAGGAAGTGGAGGATGAGTACAAAAACTCTGAGGGTAATCCTGAAGTAAAAGGACGGATCCGCCGGTTGCAAATTCAGATGTCAAGGCGGCGGATGATGGAAGCGGTACCAACTGCAGATGTGGTGGTCACTAACCCAACTCACTATGCGGTGGCGCTGAAGTATGAGCACGGCAAATTTAAGGCGCCGGTGGTTGTCGCCAAAGGGGTCGACCAAATGGCGATGTATATCCGCCAAATTGCCGACGCCAATAAAGTGCCGATTGTCGAGTCGCCTGCATTAGCCCGGTCAATCTACTTTACTACAGAACTCGATCATCCAATACCTGAGCAGTTATTTGCCGCCGTGGCGCAGGTTCTGGCTTATGTCTATCAGTTAAAAGCTTATCGTCGGGGTAAAGCCTCCAGACCGAAAATGCTGGCCAAGGACCTCCCGATCCCAGAAGGGTTCCGTCATTAACCATCGCTGCAGGGCTTAGGACTATCTCCGCGACGATTGTTGTATTTTTCGCCAGATGATTCGCCGTCTGAGTCACAGAGCCAACAGTGGAATGGTTTTTGCGTAACAGCTTTTGAGCGTCAATTTATTATCAGGTCTGTTATGCAGCTAAATCAGGTTTTCAACCAGTTTGATCGGAAAAATCTTGTCCATCTGAAAGGATTTGGCACCCCGCTGCTGATCATGGCTGCTTTGGCCATGGTGGTGTTGCCGATGCCGCCGGTGCTGCTCGATATGTTGTTCTCTTTTAATATCGCGCTGGCCCTGGTGGTGTTACTGGTGACCATTTACGTCAATAAACCGCTCGAATTTGCCATTTTTCCCTCCGTCATTTTAATTGCCACCATCCTGAGGCTGGCGCTGAATGTCGCCAGTACCCGAGTGGTGTTGTTAGAGGGTCATAACGGACCGGGCGCTGCCGGCGCGGTGATTGAATCCTTTGGCCATGTGGTGATCGGTGGCAATTTTGCGGTCGGTATCGTGGTGTTTTTAATTCTGATTATCATCAACTTTGTGGTGGTGACAAAAGGTGCCGGCCGGATTGCGGAAGTGACAGCCCGATTTACCCTGGATGCGATGCCGGGCAAACAAATGGCGATTGATGCTGATTTAAACTCGGGATTTATCGATCAGGATCAAGCGCGCAAGCGCCGCGAAGAAGTCACCGCCGAAGCGGACTTTTATGGTTCGATGGATGGTGCCACGAAGTTTGTAAAAGGGGATGCGATTGCGGGTTTGGTGATCGTGGCGATTAATCTGGTTGGTGGCTTGTTTATTGGCATGATCCAGCACGACCTGACCTTCAGTAACTCAATGGAAATTTATACGCTACTTACCATCGGTGATGGCCTGGTTGCCCAAATTCCAGGTCTTTTACTGTCTATCGGTACCGCCATTATTGTGACCCGCCAAAACAAAGATGCTGACATGGGCGACCAGATGACCGGTCAGCTTGGTAATATCAAAGTGCTGACGATGGCAGCGAGTTTGTTGCTCATTATGGGGATCGTGCCCGGGATGCCGCATCTGGCATTTTTAACCCTGGCAGGCATTGTCGGCGGCGCGGCTTATTATATTCACAAGCAACAAACCTCGCCAAAAGCGGAATTGGTCAGTCGTAAAACAGAGCTGGTGCCGGGTAAAGAAATTCAGCCGCAAAAAGAAATCGGCTGGGACGATGTGCAACCAGTGGATATCATCGGGCTGGAAGTGGGCTATCGTTTGATTCCGCTGGTGGACAAATCGCAGGGCGGTGAGTTGCTGACCCGGATTAAAGGGGTGCGTAAAAAACTGTCGCAGGAACTGGGTTTTTTAATCCCAGCCGTCCATATCCGCGACAATCTCGATCTGGAACCCAACACCTACCGGGTCACTTTAATGGGCGTGACCAGTGGCAGTTCGGAACTGCGCCATGACAACGAACTGGCAATTAACCCCGGGCAGGTGTTTGGGACTGTCAAAGGCATCGCGACCAAAGATCCGGCGTTTGGGCTCGAAGCCGTCTGGATCGCGAAAAATCAGCGCGAACACGCCCAAACACTGGGCTATACCGTGGTTGATGCGGCCACTGTCGTCGCAACGCATCTAAGCCAAATCCTGAGCAACAATGCCGCCAGTTTACTGGGACATGAGGAAGTTCAGAACTTATTGGATATGTTGGCTAAAACCTCGCCGAAACTGGTGGAAGCCCTGGTGCCTGACACCTTGCCACTGACCGCGGTGGTGAAGGTTCTGCAGAACTTATTGCATGAAGGTGTGCCCATCCGCGATATGCGGACCATAGTGCAAACTCTGGTTGATTATGGCGCCCGCAGTCAGGATATCGACGTGCTGACGGCCGCTTGCCGGATCTCACTGCGCCGGTTGATTGTGCAGGAAGTCGCGGGGGGTGCTGCAGAAATTGCAGTGATGACTTTTGCTCCAGAGCTTGAGCAAATGTTGCACCAGTCAATGCAGGCCGCAGGGAATGACGGCTCCGGTATTGAACCCGGTCTGGCCGAGCGGATCCAGGACTCGTTACGCGAAGCGAGCCAGCAACAGGAACTGGCAGGCGATCCGGCGGTTTTACTAACTTCAGGCATTTTGCGTTCGGTGATGGCACGATTTGTGAAATACACCATTCCAGGACTGCGGGTTTTGTCCTATCAGGAAATCCCGGATGACAAACAGGTCCGGATTGTCAGTGTGGTAGGTCAGGCGAGTTAGGAGTTAAAGCATGAAAATTAAACGTTTTGTCGCAAAAGATATGCGTACTGCGCTGACTGAAGTAAAAGAATTTCTCGGGCCGGATGCCATCATTCTATCCAATAAAAAAGTCGCCGGCGGCGTGGAAATTGTCGCCGCAGTTGATCCGGAAGCCGCACCGGCAAAGGCGCCGGTCGCAGAGCCGGAAGTCAGCGCAACGAGTGTCGTAAGAAATTCAAGATTAGATATCCGTATCGGCGACGACGAAGAAGAGAGCAGTCCGCCGGCCGACTCGTTGCGCGCCTTATTGGCGCGGCAAATGATCAAGCAGCAAAAAGCCGCACCGGAAGCTCCCACAGTGGCCGTCAAACCTTTGACAGCCAAATTAGCCAGTGTCGACGAACCTGGTCGGCCATTCGGTCAAAAAATAGCCGCAACAACCGCCGAACGTCAGAATACCGCCGGTGCCAGCATCAATTTACAAGAACTATCGACTTTACAGAAACAGCAAGCCAGCCTGATGCAGCAACAATTTGACGCGATGCGGCAGGAAATGTTGTCGATGAAACATTTACTGCAACATCAGGTATCCGGGTTAATGTGGCAGGATTTGGCGCGCCGTGAACCGGTTCGTGCTCTGATTATCGAACAGCTACGGCAATTAGGATTGTCGGAAGCAATGGCTGACCAACTCGCTTGCTTTATGCCGGAAGATATCAGTGATAGCGATGCCTGGCGCTGCGCGCTTGATTTACTGGCGGGCCAACTGACGACGACCAATGACGATATTATGCGCCGGGGCGGTGTGGTTGCCTTAGTCGGGCCGACCGGCGTTGGCAAAACCACGACAGTGGCAAAGCTCGCGGCACAATTTGCCAAACGGCATGGTGCTGATCAGGTCGCATTAATCACCACAGATACCTTCCGGATTGGCGCTTTTGAACAATTGGCTACTTTTGGCCGGATTATTGGATGTCCGGTAAAACAAGCGCGCGATCATGAAGAACTTGCGCTATTGTTAACTCAACTTCAGCAACGTAAATTAATTTTGATCGACACCGCCGGCATGAGCCAACGTGATGTCCGGCTAGCTGAAAATCTCTCAGCATTAGTGCATAATTCGCGTGTCAAAATAAAAAGTTATCTGGTATTGTCTGCGACATCGCAAGCACGTGTCATGCAAGAGACCGTTGACCATTTTAAACGAATTTCTTTGGCGGGTTGTATTTTCACCAAACTTGATGAATGCTTAAGTCTGGGTGAAATCATTAATGTAGCAATTCAAAATGCTTTACCGGTCAGTTATTTGACTAACGGGCAACGGGTACCTGAGGATATCGATATCGCCGAGGCTGCGTCGATGGTTGCTCAGGCTGAACAACTTCGCATGGCGCACAATAGTTCGGGTCATCAATGGTATCAGGATGGGCTTACTCGAACGGAAGAGACCTATGCATAATCATGAATTAACTTACGATCAAGCCAGTGGCCTGAGAAGAATGAAGCAGCAGATGGTAAAAGTAATTGCAGTGACCGGAGGCAAAGGCGGCGTCGGTAAAACCAACGTCACTTTGAATCTGGCCATGGCGATGGCACAGATGGGCAAAAAAGTGTTGGTGCTGGACGCCGACCTTGGCCTTGCTAATTGCGATGTCATGCTGGGACTGCGGGTCGAACGCAACCTGTCTCACGTCTTGTCCGGCGAAGCTGAGTTGGAAGATATTCTTGTCACCGGGCCTTTTGGGATAAAAATTGTTCCAGCGACCTCAGGCACGCAATCGATGACTGAACTAAGCCCGGCAGAACACGCCGGTTTGATCCGCGCCTTTAGTGAATTAAAAACCTCCTTTGATGTGCTGTTGGTTGATACTGCAGCCGGCATTTCGGATATGGTGCTCAGTTTTTCGCGCGCGTCGCAGGATGTGCTCGTCGTGGTGTGTGACGAACCTTCGTCAATTACTGACGCCTACGCTTTGATGAAAATCCTGAGCCGCGAACATGCGGTGCAAAAATTTAAAATTGTCGCCAATATGGTGCGCAGTTTAAGAGAAGGGCAAGAGCTGTTTGCTAAACTGAGTCGGGTCACCGATCGGTTTTTAGATGTGACACTGGAGCTGGTTGCGACCATTCCTTTTGATGAGAATGTGCGTAAAGCTGCCCGCAAGCAAAAGGCTTTTGTGGAAGCATTTCCAAAAACACCTGCGTCGTTGGCTGTGAAAACGCTGGCTACCCGTGCTGTGCAATGGCCGGTTCCGCCGAGTGCCTCCGGTCATCTGGAGTTTTTCCTGGAGCAATTAGTACAGGCTCAAACCGAAACCAGGGGGTTGGCTTGAATAGTCGGCTGGCAGCCTACGGCGCTGCAAATCAGATGCAGTTACTAGTGGAGAAACATGCACCGCTGGTTAAGCGTATTGCATATCATTTGTTGGCAAGATTACCTGCCAGCGTGCAGGTCGACGACCTCATCCAGTCAGGCATGATAGGATTGATCGAGGCGGCCAAAAATTTTGATCACACCAAAGGCGCGAGTTTCGAAACTTTTGCCGGGATCCGGATTCGCGGTTCAATGCTTGATGAAATGCGCCGCGGTGATTGGACGCCGCGTTCAGTCCACCGCAATGCCCGGTTAATTGCTGAAACTATCGCCGAATTGGAAGCAGAATTCGGTCGCGACGTAAAAGATGTTGAAGTTGCTGAAAAACTTGATATAACTTTAGATGAATATCATCATATGTTAAGTGACGTAAGTAGTGGGCGCATTATCGGAATTGAAGATCTTGGGATTTCTGATGATGTGTTGGTAACCGCAAACGACAAGCAAGATGACCATTTATACGAAGAGCAGGCCAGTGATGCTTTTCAGCAGGCTTTAATAAAAAATATCAGTAGCTTACCCGAGCGGGAAGCAATAGTATTGTCACTCTATTATAATGACGAACTGAACTTGAAAGAGATTGGCGAAGTTTTAAGCGTTAGCGAATCTCGGGTCAGTCAAATCCATAGTCAGGCGTTGGTGCGGCTTAGAGCCCGGATGCAGGACTGGTTGTAATACTTGAGAATAACCATTGAGGTATCTCGTCGGAGGGGATTTTGGATAAGAATATGAAAATTCTTGTGGTAGACGACTTTTCTACTATGAGACGCATCATCAAAAACCTGTTACGTGATCTTGGATTTACAAATGTCCAGGAAGCGGATGATGGCAGCACTGCGTTACCTATGTTGCAAAACGGCGATTTCGATTTCGTGGTCACCGATTGGAACATGCCAGGGATGCAAGGTATTGACTTACTCCGCGCCATTCGCGCCGATGCGAGACTGAAACACATTCCAGTGTTGATGGTTACCGCCGAAGCGAAAAAAGAGCAGATTATTGCAGCTGCTCAGGCCGGTGTGAACGGATATATCGTGAAGCCTTTTACTGCAGCCACTTTACAAGAGAAGTTGTCCAAAGTATTCGAACGTTTAGGTTAACCGTAACTGACACAGGAGTGGCGCCATGTCTGCAATTACGGCACCTATTATTACCCTAGAACAGGCTCGTGAGCTTGTGCAGTTGTTAGAGATGGAGCAGCAGGAAGCCGCAAACGAATTGGTGCAGGGGCTAGCGGTGCCAGGCTCCTCAGAATTGTTTGCTGAAGTTGGCAAGTTAACCAGACAACTGCACGACTCACTAAAAAGTTTTCAAGTTGACCCTTCCATCGACAGTTTGTTATCCGAAGATATACCAGACGCTAAACGCAGGTTGACCCATGTCATTGACATGACTGAGCAGGCTGCGAACAAGACGATGGACGCTGTGGAATCATGTTTACCTATCGCTGACAAGCTCAATTCTGGCATAGGGACTATTTTACCTAGTTGGCAACGTTTAATGACACGAGACCTAAAACTTGGTGAATTCAAAGAGTTATGCCATAGTCTTAATGATTTTCTAAATCAGGCATCGGTTGATGCAAACGCGTTGCAGAGTTCTTTGACTGAGGTGCTGATGGCGCAAGACTATCAGGACTTGACCGGGCAAATTTTGCGTCGTGTGATTGAATTAGTACGTGAAGTGGAAGATAGCCTGATTGGACTGTTAACGGCGTTTGGCCATACCAACCTGCCAGAACATGACCGTCCTGTAGTTGCTAAAAAACCCAAGGCCGGACATGAAGCTGAGGGCCCCATTATTGATGCAGAATTGCGCGATGATGTGGTATCAGGTCAGGATGATGTAGATGATTTATTATCGAGTTTAGGTTTCTAAGAGAGGTAGGCGAGCATGGGCTTTGATTTAGATGAGGACATTTTACAGGATTTCCTAGTCGAAGCCGGCGAGATCCTTGAGCTGTTGCAGGAGCAGTTGGTCGAACTAGAAAATAACCCCGACGATGCCAGCTTATTAAATGCAATATTTCGTGGTTTTCATACGGTAAAAGGTGGCGCCGGTTTCTTGTCGTTAACCGAATTGGTTGACGCTTGCCATGGTGCAGAAAACGTTTTTGATATTTTACGTACCGGGAAAAGACGCGTTACGTCTGAATTGATGGATGTCATTTTACAAGCGCTTGACGCCATTAATGAAATGTTCGCTAACGTACAAAACCGGCAACCTCTCGAACCCGCGGCTCCGGAAATTTTACACGCCTTACATCGCCTGAGTGAACCAGAATCTGCTGATGAACAGCAGCACCATGCTGTCGTTGAGCCAGAGATGAGTCTGGAAACATTTGATGCCGCAGTCGAACTGGAAGTTGAGAGTGAGCCAGAGGCACAGGCAAGCGGTTCTATTGACGAGATTAATGAAGATGAATTCGAAAGACTGCTGGATGAACTCCATGGTTCCGGAGCGCCCGGCCGAAATGAGCCTGCGCCACCATCTCAACCTGCGCCGGTCAGTTTTTCATCTAACGCTACTGACGACATTACCGACGACGAATTTGAAGCCATTCTCGACCAGCTCCACGGCAAAGGGTCTTTTGTTCCGGGCGAAACCGAGCCCGTTGCGCCAGTCAAAACAACACCGCCACCTGCAGTAGCCAGCGCAGCACCAAAATCTTCGGATGATATCAGCGATGACGAATTTGAATCTTTGCTTGATGAATTGCATGGCAAGGGGAAAGCACCAGTAGGTCTGGCAGAATCGACCCCAGCAGCGACGAAAGCGCCAGCAGCGGTGGCTAAACCTGTGGCTAAACCTGAAGTTGCAAAAGCGGAAGCGCCAAAACCAGCAGAGCCTGCCAAGGCTGCTCCAGCAGCACCTGCCACACCGGCCTCGGCAGCTGCAGGTGCGGCAAAAGATCGTGACAGCGACGATGGTAAAGGCGGTGCAAACGCAGCCCAGGCCGATACCACCGTACGGGTCGACACCAAACGTCTTGACCAGATCATGAATATGGTCGGCGAACTGGTATTAGTGCGTAACCGGTTAGTCAGTTTATCCAGTGCGGCGCAAAACGAAGAAATGAGTAAAGCCATTTCGAACCTGGATGTGGTGACGGCAGATTTGCAGGGCGCGGTAATGAAAACCCGGATGCAGCCGATCAAAAAAGTATTTGGCCGGTTCCCGCGGGTTGTCCGGGATTTGGCGAGGTCACTGCATAAAGATATTAATCTGGTGCTGGAAGGCGAAGATACCGACTTGGATAAAAACCTGGTTGAAGCACTTGCTGATCCGCTAGTGCACTTGGTTCGCAACTCGGTTGACCATGGGATTGAAATGCCTGACGTCCGTGCGGCGAATGGCAAATCCAGAACCGGTTTGGTAAAACTGGCCGCACAACAAGCGGGTGACCATATTCTCCTGACCATTCAGGACGATGGTGCCGGTATGGATCCTGAGAAACTAAAATCTATTGCGATCAAGCGTGGTGTTTTAGATCCGGATGCCGCGGGTCGAATGTCCGACACTGAAGCCTTCAATCTGATTTTTGCACCGGGGTTCTCAACCAAGGAGCAGATTTCGGATATTTCTGGTCGTGGCGTTGGGATGGATGTGGTCAAGACCAAAATCAACCAACTCAACGGTACCGTTCATATCCACTCGAAATTAGGTCAGGGGACTTTACTTGAAATAAAAGTTCCGTTAACCCTGGCGATTTTACCGACCTTAATGGTGATCGTGGGTAAACAGCCATTTGCCTTGCCACTGGCAACCGTCAGCGAGATTTTCCATTTAGATCTGTCGAAGACGAATACCGTTGATGGTCAGCTCACCATCGTGGTGCGTAATAAAGCTATCCCGCTGTTTTATCTTGAGCACTGGTTGGTTCGCGGTTCTGACCGGAAAATCCGGCGTGAACAAGGTCATGTGGTGATTGTCCAGATCGGCACTCAACAAGTTGGCTTTGTGGTCGACTCGCTGGTCGGTCAGGAAGAAGTGGTGATCAAGCCATTAGATGCTTTACTGCAGGGAACTCCCGGTATGGCTGGCGCGACCATTACCTCGGACGGTGGCATTGCACTGATACTCGACGTACCAAACTTACTCAAGCATTACGCTAAAAAGTCGAAAATTAAGTTTGATCGGTTCAACAACTTAACTTCATAAGCGAGTCGTCTATGTCGATCAGGGTGTTAGTTGTAGATGATTCAAGTTTTTTCCGACGCAGACTGACGGAAATTCTGGCTGCTGACGTGGAGTTGCTGGTCGTTGGTACTGCCAACAATGGTAAAGAAGCGGTCGAAAAGGCCGCTGAGCTAAAGCCTGATGTTATCACCATGGATGTCGAGATGCCCGTAATGGATGGCATCCAGGCGGTTCGGGAAATCTTGAAAAACCAACGGGTACCGATCCTGATGTTCTCGTCGCTCACGCATGCCGGAGCAAAAGCAACCCTGGATGCGCTGGATGCCGGAGCCGTCGATTTTTTACCGAAAAAATTTGAAGACATTGCCCGTGACAAGGGCGAAGCGATCGAAGTATTAAGGCAACGCGTCAAAGCGGTCGCCAAACGCCGCTTGTTTGTCAGACCCGCTGCGACAGCAGTGTCTGGCGCAACGTCTGCAGCGGCGCCATCACCAACCCGACCAGCGCCTACTGCGCTTGGCAGAACTCCTTTGGCCCGCGCTGAATTGCTTCGTAGTACAGAGCGGTCTGAACCAGCGGAAGCGGTGGCCACGGCCAGTTTCCGGCCTTCTGGCAAACAATATAAGCTAGTCGCTATCGGTACCTCAACCGGCGGCCCGGTTGCGCTGCAAACCATTATCACCGCCTTACCTGCCAATTTTCCATTGCCGATCGTGTTGGTGCAGCATATGCCTGCTGCTTTTACCGGTGCTTTTGCCAGTCGTCTGAATTCGCTTGCCAAAATTGAAGTAAAAGAGGCTGCCGACGGTGATGTGTTGCGTCCCGGAGTGGCCTATCTGGCGCCTGGCGGTAAACAGATGCTGGTTGAAGGCTCCGATTCACAGGCAAAATTGCGGATCAAAGATGATGATTCTGCTCGAATCACCTTCAAGCCCAGCGTCGATATCACTTTTGGGACGGCCGCAAAGGTGTTTAATGACAAGGTTCTGGCGATCATCTTAACCGGCATGGGCTCAGATGGTCGTGACGGTTGCCGGCTGCTGAAACAGTTTGGTTCGAGAATTTGGTCGCAGGACGAAGCAAGCTGTGTGGTTTATGGGATGCCGCAGGCGGTGACCAGCGCCGGATTAACCGATGTCGAAGTCAGTTTGCCGGAGGTCGCGACAAAAATGGTAGCGGAAGTTGGGCATGGATAAACTGTCGGTCGCCGGGTTGATACTTGGGTTAGCAGCAGTTGCCAGTGGTTACACTTTGCACGGCGGTTTATTGTCAACGTTGTTTGATTTACCTGCCTTGGTGATTGTGCTCGGGGGGACCCTGGGGGCAGTGATTTTTCAGACACCGCTGCCGCAGTTTACCGTCGGCATAAAAATGTTAGGCTGGGTCTTTAAAGCGCAGTACGTACCCTTAAATGCAACGGTTGAGCGACTGATCAATTGGGGCACCGCAGCCAGGACGAACGGTTTTTTGTCGTTAGAGGCCGAGGCATTACAGGAAACCGATCCGTTTTTACATAACGCCTTAAATCTGCTGGTCGATGGGGTCGAGCCTGCGGTACTGCAAGATGCGCTTGACGCTGAATTAACGCTGGAGCGCGAGCGGTTGCTCCGTTCAGCCAGGATTTACGAAGCGATGGGCGGTTATAGTCCGACCATTGGGATTATCGGTGCCGTACTGGGGCTGATCCAGGCAATGCAAAATATTGATAAGCCAGAGCTTCTTGGCAGCGGCATTGCGACAGCCTTTGTTGCAACTGTGTATGGTGTTGGTTTTGCCAATCTGGTCTTTATTCCGATTGCCAATAAGCTAAAAAGTATTGTCATCCAACGGACTCTTTACCAAGAGCTGATTGTCGAGGGAGTGGTCTCAATTGCTAACGGTGAAAATCCACGGGTAATCGAACGTAAACTTGCCGCTTACCGGGTCGGGTAATCTGATGTATCGAAGCAGAGTGCGTTATCAGGAGCATCGGGACGAAGAACCACTGGATAGGTGGTTGGTTTCTTATGCTGATTATGTGACGTTGATGTTCGCACTCTTTGTCGTGTTGTACTCTTTAGCGATAGCAAAAGAAGAAAAGTTTAAGACCATCTCCAGCACCTTAGCCCAAGTATTTGAAAAACCGGTTCAACCTGATACAGGCGTAAAAGGTGCAGATCTGCTGACTGATAATCAACCTCGCAGTGACTATCAACAATTTGGCTCTTCGCTGGAAACGCCATCCGGCCCGGAAATTGTGGCTGATGCAACGGAACAGCCGGTCCTGACCAAACCTGAATTTGGCAATCCTTTGGTCTCCTTGCAGCAACAGTTGACACAATCTCTGGCGAACCTGATCGAAGAAGGCGTTGCCAAAGTTGAAAATGATGAAGACTGGTTAACGATCCAGTTAAACAGTGGATTATTGTTTCCAAGTGGCAGTGGAGTGCAATCTTCTTCTGCGACGGTGTTACTGACCGAAATTGTGACTATCCTTAATCAGACCAGTAACATAGTCCGGGTGCGTGGTTACACTGACAATCAGCCGATGAGTAACGAAATCTACGCTTCGAACTGGGAGCTATCGATGGCAAGGGCGACCGCCATTTTGCGCGAATTACAGCGTCTTGGGGTGCGACCTGAGCGGTTGGCCGCCGAGGGATACGGCGAATTTGCGCCTTTTGCCGACAATAGTACTGCCGCTGGCCGTGCTGAAAACCGCAAAGTGGTGATTGCGATTTCTAAATTTGCCACCCGGCCGTTACAAGCTGCAAATTCAGTATCCGAAGCGACGAGTGTTGAGCAGGCTGCTGACATGTTACGTTCACCACCTCAGGCCGAAGACGGCACCATCAAAGTCATCCGCTTGCCGCACGGTGGGATCAAAATAACATCAGCTGCTGATGCGGTTGTTGAGTCTACCAAGAATAATAACGGGAATAATTAATTGGTCGTTTGGACTATTGCGAATCAAAAAGGTGGTGTCGGTAAAACCACCACAACTGTCACTCTTGGTGCTCTGTTAGCAGAGCGCGGTCAGCGGGTATTGCTGATCGATACCGATCCCCATGCCTCCTTGACTTACTATTTTGGGATTGATGCTGAAGAGCTGGAGAACAGCGTTTACGATATTTTTATTCGTGGGAAAAATATCAGTAAAGAAGAGATCATGCAGTCGTTATGCCCAAGCGGGATGACCAATCTCGATATTCTGCCATCCTCGATGGCACTGGCGACCCTGGATCGGTCGTTAGGCGACAAAGGTGGCATGGGGCTGATCCTGAAAAAGGCATTAGCAAAGATTAGCGACGAATACGATTATGTGTTGATCGATTGCCCGCCGGTCATTGGCGTGTTGATGGTGAATGCGATGGCAGCTTGTGATCGGATCCTGATCCCGGTGCAAACAGAATTTCTGGCCTTAAAAGGTCTGGATCGGATGTTGGCGACAATGCAATTAATGCAAAGTAATACGCAGCCAGGCTATCAGTTCACCATCGTACCGACCATGTACGACAAAAGAACCAAGGCGTCGCTCGAAGCCTATAAAGAGTTGAAGAATAAATATCAGGATTTGGTCTGGTCTGCGGTCATTCCGATTGATACCAAAATGCGTGATGCCAGTCTGGCACAAACACCGCCGCCAGTGTTCGCGCCAAAATCGCGCGGCGTTTTTGCTTACAATACCCTGTTGACTTATCTACTGCAGTTAAATTCGGAGTCAGGCAATGAGTGAACTGTTTGCCAGTCAGAAGGTCATGCGTCATTATCTGAATGCATTACTGACAGAAGAACAGGAACCTGAAGTCAGCGTTGTCGCTGAAGTCAAAAAGCAGCAGTTAAATCAGTTGCTGGCGACAGTCCAACCGGAGAAAACTGCAGTAAAAGCTTCGGCAGTAGCGCCGGTGCCGGCAAAAACAGAAACCGTCCGTGCTAAAGTTGTTCCTGAAATCATTGTGGCAAAACCAGTCGTTCCGGCCCCTCCCGCTGCAGCGAAAGTTGAGACGCCAGAGGTAAAGCCGTTACAACCAGCCACGCCACCGCCGAAAGAGCCTGCGGCACCGGTTGTCAAAGAATATCGTTCCGGCCGTTTTCAGGCACTGTTTTTTTCGGTTGCTGGCTTAAAGGTCGCATTACCATTAAAAGAGTTGGGCGGTATCCACAAAATAACGACTTTAAACACGCTACCGGGTAAGCCGGCCTGGTATAAAGGCGTCATGCTCTATCGGGAGCAAAAAATTAATGTGGTCAATACTGCAATGTGGGTGATGCCAGAAAAATATGACCAACAACTGGCAGAAACGCTAGACTATCAATATGTTATTATGTTGGGTAAAAGTTCATGGGGCCTGGCCTGTGAATCGTTGGTCAATACCGTAGCGTTAGAACAAGATGATGTGAAGTGGCGGGCCACCGAAGGGAAAAGACCCTGGTTAGCCGGATTGATAAAACAGCATATGTGTGCTTTGTTAGATGTAGAAGCGATGATTGCGTTGTTAGCGCAAGGCGCTGGCAGCTCTGATTGAGCACGGACCAAGGTTTGAGGTAGAGGAGCGATACATGAGTAATTTATTGGCGCAATCGGTAAAAACCAAAGAGCAAAACGATGTGGTTTTACAGTGGGTTACTTTTAAACTACAGGAAGAAACCTACGGTATTAACGTCATGCAGGTGCAGGAAGTTTTACGTTACACAGATATCGCCCCGGTGCCAGGTGCGCCAATGTATGTGATGGGGATCATTAACCTGCGTGGCAATGTCGTGACGGTCATTGATACCCGTGCACGATTTGGTTTACCGCCAACCGACGTGACCGAAAATAGCCGGATTGTGATTATTGAAGCAGATAAGCAGGTCATCGGTATTTTGGTGGATAGTGTTGCTGAAGTTGTGTATTTACGCGGCTCAGAAATAGATACAGCGCCGAATGTTGGCACGGATGAAAGCGCCAAATTCATTCAAGGCGTTTCGAACCGGGACGGTGAATTGCTCATCCTGGTTGATCTGAACAAACTACTCAGTGACGAAGAGTGGGACGAAATTAGCAGTATCTAACCGGTTGTCTCCAGTGCCTCTGACGTTTGAATGGTTAAATATGTTTGTGGTACCGGCAGTAGCAATACTGCTGGTTCTTTTTGTTGTCTGGCAGCACCGGCTACAACAACAGCAAATACGCCAACTGGCTGAGCGTCTTGCCAATCTTACGATGCAACAACCGAATCAAGGCGCTGAACTGGAAGAATTGCGCAGCGGTGTGATTGGCATCGGTCAACGGATCCTGCAGTTGGAACAAGCGCTGCAAAATATCGAGTTAAATCAACAAGCGCTCGCCTCAGAGCTTGAGCAGTTGACCGAGCATCAGCAGAAAATTCAATTGTTTGACCCAGAATCCAGACTTTACAGCCGGGCAGTGAAGATGGTGCAACTTGGTGCCGGATTAGAAGAAGTGATGAGTGAGTGCGAGCTGCCCCGTGCTGAAGCAGAGCTTCTGATCAATTTACATCGCCAGCAAAACACCTAAACCCACGCAAGGCCAATCACTTACGGCCTGTCATGCCATGTATCCTTAACAACACCAGCTGTTTTTAATCATGCGACCCACCTTGACCGGGGCCTTGAGCCGAGGGGCAGTCAAGGGACCACATCGATGCATCTGTAAGATTGAACTCAGTCTTCTTGCGCTCTGTTCTACTGAAGCAACAGCATGCTGCGCAGTGCTGTGGTGCTGTTACTTTTAACCGAGGTTTGATAAGCTGCAGCCTGTTGCAAGCTAAGCTATGGAATCTGCTTATGTTAAAAGTGCTGAGTGTGTTTGGAACCCGTCCTGAAGCAATCAAAATGGCTCCTTTGGTCAACTTGTTAAAACAGGATCCGGCGATTGAAAGCAGGGTCTGCGTGACAGGCCAACATCGGGAAATGTTGGATCAGGTCCTGAAGTTATTTCACATTGTCCCTGAGTATGATTTGGCCATCATGAAAGCCGGTCAGGACTTGTATGACGTTTCAACCAGCATTCTGCTGAATATCAAACCGGTACTGCGTGATTTCCAGCCAGATATCGTGCTGGTTCATGGGGATACCAGTACCACCTTTGCTGCAGCTCTGGCCTGTTATTATGAAAAGACGGCCGTTGGTCATGTCGAAGCTGGACTGCGCACCGGTAATATTTATAGCCCCTGGCCAGAAGAGGCGAACCGCCGCTTAACCGGCGCCATCACAACCTTACATTTTGCCCCTACTTCAACTTCAGAGCAGAACCTGCTGGCTGAAAATGTGGACCCAGCGAAAGTGTTTGTCACGGGCAATACCGTGATCGATGCGTTGCATCAGGTCGTAGCGAAAATTGATGCAGATAAAGCTTTATCCGCAGAATTCGCCAGCCGCTTCCCTTATGGCGCTGACGGCCGGCGGTTAATTCTGGTGACCGGCCATCGCCGTGAGAGTTTTGGTTCTGGCTTTGAAAATATCTGCGCCGCTTTAAAGACGATTGCCGCACGATTCCCGGATGCGGATGTCGTCTATCCGGTACACTTAAATCCGAACGTGCGCGAGCCGGTATTCCGCTTGCTCAGCGACTCGCCGAATGTGCATTTGATTGAACCTCAGGATTATCTGCCATTTGTCTACCTGATGAGCCGCAGTTACCTGGTATTAACCGATTCCGGTGGCATTCAGGAAGAGGCGCCTTCCCTGGGTAAACCCGTGCTGGTCATGCGTGATACCACAGAGCGTCCGGAGGCAGTCGCTGCCGGAACGGTTAAGCTGGTTGGAACGGATGAAGCTGTGATCGTCGATGAAGTCACTAAATTGATGACCGACAACCATTATTATCAAAGCATGAGTTTTGCGCATAATCCCTATGGTGACGGTCAGGCTTGTTTGCGGATTTCCGCTGCCATCAAGCAGTATTTTCAACGTTAACCAAAGCCTGCGTTGAACTCAACCCGCGGATACCGCGGGTTCAGATTTTTGAAGAAGGATTTTATGAAATATCAACAACAACAGCAGCTGTTGCAAGCAGCTCCGAAAACCTGGCTGGTGACTGGCTGTGCTGGCTTTATTGGTTCGAACTTGTTAGAGACTTTATTAAAACTCGACCAGACCGTGGTTGGTCTTGATAATTTTGCGACCGGGCATCGTCATAACCTTGCTGAAGTACAAAGTTTAGTCACTGCCGCGCAGTGGCAACGGTTCAGCCTAATCGAAGGCGATATCCGTGACTTGTCAACCTGTCAGCAAGCGGTGCAGGGTGTTGACTATGTATTGCACCAGGCCGCGCTGGGCTCAGTTCCCCGGTCGATCAATGATCCAATCACCAGCAATGCCACCAATATCAGTGGTTTTCTGAACATGCTGCAAGCGGCTAAAGATGCTGGCGTCAAAGGGTTTGTATATGCAGCGTCCAGTTCAACCTATGGCGACCATCCGGCTTTACCAAAAGTAGAAGCCAACATTGGCAAGCCGTTGTCTCCGTATGCCGTGACCAAATATGTCAATGAGTTGTATGCCGATGTGTTTTCCCGTTGTTATGGTTTTCACAGCACGGGTCTGCGTTACTTTAACGTATTTGGGCCACGCCAGGATCCCAATGGCGCTTATGCAGCGGTGATCCCGAAATGGACTGCCGCGATGATCGCTGGCGACGAAGTTGCCATTAACGGCGATGGCGAAACCAGCCGCGATTTTTGTTTTGTTGCCAACGCAGTGCAGGCGAATATCCTGGCTGCGACGACCCCCCTGGAGCAAAGTGAAGTCTTTAACGTGGCGGTTGGCGATCGCACGACACTCAACGATTTGTTCCGTGCTATTCAGCAAACGCTCAGCAAAAATGGCGTTTCATATCAGACTTTGCCTGCCTATCGCGAGTTTCGCGCCGGTGATGTCCGCCATTCACAGGCAGATGTCAGCAAAGCAGGCCGATTATTAGGGTACGTACCAAGCCATACGCTCAGTGCCGGCTTGGATATTGCGATGCCTTGGTATATTAGTCACAATTGATTTAATGTAGTGAACTAATGGGTGCTCTGGTTCCCGCGAAGTTTGCTCCGAACTTGCTTCAATCGCGGCAACGACGGGGATGCGGAGCGTCTGCCAGCTGCTTGGATCGAGTGGTTGGTGTCGGACAGCGTCAGTTCACCTGGCAATGTCGCTGGTTTCCAGGCAAGCGCTAAATTCGCTCGACTCCGGCAGATGTCCGGAGTACGACTTAACAACTCACAGGAAAGTGCATGAAAGTTACAGTATTTGGGATTGGTTATGTAGGACTGGTCCAAGCCGCAGTGCTGGCCGAGGCTGGTCATCAGGTTTGTTGTGTTGATGTCGATCCGAAACGGGTTGCTGATTTACAGGCCGGGATCATTCCAATTTACGAGCCAGGATTGGCAACCCTGGTCCAGCAAGGCGTGGCGCAGGGGTTACTGCAATTCACAACGGATGGCGCGGCCGGTGTGGCCTTTGGTGAATTGCAATTTATCGCGGTGGGCACGCCCCCCGATGAGGATGGTTCTGCTGATTTAAAATATGTGTTGAAAGTTGCCAGTACCATCGCAACCCATATGACCACACCCAAAGTGGTGATCAATAAATCCACCGTACCGGTGGGAACCGGGGATAAAGTCAAAGCCGTGCTGGAAAGCACTCTTGCACAGCGACAGGTGCAGATCAACTTTGCCGTGGTTTCCAACCCGGAGTTTTTAAAAGAAGGGGCGGCGGTCGCGGATTGCCAGCGTCCGGACCGGATTATTCTGGGGACTGATAATCCTTGGGCTGAGAAGTTACTGCGTGAACTCTATATGCCGTTTAACCGCAATCATGACAAAATTATCGTGATGGATATCCGCAGTGCAGAACTGACCAAATACGCTGCCAACTGTATGCTGGCAACCAAAATCAGCTTTATGAATGAAATGTCGAACCTGGCTGAATTGCTGGGGGCAGATATTGAACAAGTTCGTCATGGCATCGGTTCTGATCCACGGATTGGCTATCACTTTATCTATCCGGGATGTGGTTACGGTGGTTCCTGTTTCCCAAAAGATGTTCAGGCGCTGATTAAAACAGCTGAGCAGACCGGTTACAACACGCAACTCCTCAAATCAGTCGAGGCGGTGAATAACCAACAAAAACACAAGCTTTTCGGCTTTTTACAACAACATTTTGCCGATGATTTGCAAGGGAAAACCATTGCTATCTGGGGTTTGAGTTTTAAACCCAACACCGATGACATGCGCGAAGCGTCCAGCCGGGTGTTAATGGAAAGTCTGTGGCAAGCGGGAGCTATCGTGCAGGCTTTTGATCCGGAAGCAATGGAGGAAACGCAGCGCATCTATGGTTCGCGGGCCGATTTGAAACTGGTGGGAACTAAGGAAGCCGCTTTGCAAAATGCCGATGTGTTGGTGATTTGTACTGAATGGAAAACGTTCCGCTCGCCAGACTTCTCCCTGGTGAAACAACAGCTGAAACAACCGGTGATTGTGGATGGGCGCAATCTGTTTGAACCGTCCAGGTTGAAGGAACAGGGGTTTATTTATTACGCCATCGGTCGTGGTGATAGCGTCAAACAATTCTGAACACATACTGCGGTGATCGAACCGGACTGTCGGTCACGGCCGCTGCTTTAGGGAGCAATCACCGCGCAAAGTGTAAGAATAAAGTAGTGAAGTTGTTGATGGAACTTTAATCGATAACAAAAGGTTACATAGAAAAGGGTCGCCAATTTTTTGCGATGGCGTGTAGAATGGCGGTCCTTTCGAAAATGACCGGGGTTGCCGGCTGTGCTGCAGTACAGTTCAATTGCGACGTCGGTGCTGATTTTTCGGGAAATTGCATACAGATTCTGGAGTACAAGCGTGTTGGATTTAGTTAAAAAGTTGATGGTTGCTATGGTATTGCTTTGTGTTGCAATACCGTCTTACGCCGCCACTCCATCTCCTGCCATGATTGCGCAGTTGAAGAAACTGCCAAGATCTGAACAGATGAAAATCGCCAAGCAATATGGTTTTGATCTCAATCAATTAGATGAGAAAACAAGTGGCGCTAAGGACGACACGACACCAGAACAGGAATTGCCAGATCAGCTTGAACCCGCAAAAAAAACTGACTTAGAAAAAGACGATCGAGAGGAAAAGGATCCCACTAAACCCGTGCGATATGGCATGAGTTTATTTGATTCAACAATTAGCACATTTGCGCCTGTTGGTAATATTCCCGTCCCAGATTCCTATTTACTTGGGGCTGATGACGAACTTCTAATCCAAATATACGGCAAGGAGAGTGCTGAAGAGAAGTTGGTCATCAACCGTGACGGATCCATTCAAATTCCTGGATACAACCCGATCCAAATTGCCGGTTTACCATTTGCAAAAGCAAAGTCACTGATCATCGATCGGATATCCAAACAAAATATCGGCGTTGATGTCGCAGTAAGTATGGGCAAACTTCGTACCATTACCGTGTTTCTCGCAGGCGAAGCTAAATTTCCGGGAAGTTACACTGTATCTGCTCTAGCGACTCTCACCCAGACATTATTTGTTGCAGGCGGTGTGAGCGATATTGGTTCGTTACGAGAAATATCAGTCAAACGAGCAGGTCAAGAGGTCGCTTCATTTGATTTATATAAGTTGCTGCTAAAAGGTGATTCAACTGCAGATATTCATCTAAAGCATGGGGACGTTGTATTTATCCCCGCAATAAAGTCGATTGCCGAAGTTAGCGGCGAAGTACATCGTCCAGCATTGTACGAACTGCGACCGGGAGAAACAGTACAGGATTTGGTCGCAATGGCCGGAGGGAGTAAAGCAGGGGCTTTTCCTCGTAACGTAGTGATCGAACGATTTAATGAGCAAAACGTTCGTAGTCTATTAAACCTTGATTTAACCAACCAGGTTGATAAACAAGCTGCCGTTCGAAACGGTGATGTTTTGCGGATTGGACAGACCTCAAAACGTGTAGAACATCTCGTGACTGTTGCAGGTGCAGCTGTGAGACCCGGACAATATGCCTGGATGCCTGGTATCCGGGTGAATTCATTATTACGATCCTTGTGGTCTGATTTGCATCTGACAGTTGATCTTGACTATGCATTGATCGTTCGTGAAAAGTCAGAATTAGGAGACTTGCAGGTTATTCAATTCAATCTCGGCCGCGCTATTACAGAACCGAATAGTTCAGATAATCTCGCGCTATCAGCCAGAGATCTGATTTTGGTCTTTCACCATGGTGAGGAATCATTTAATCGTCCGGAATTGGACAAACTTTTATATAGCCGTTTGATCAAGCAGTATCCTGAGAAAAAGCTCTTTGCCAAAGTTGAGCCTGTCTTCGATGACAAGCTACCGCAGCCATTTGTCGTGGATGTTTCTGCACTGGCTAGTCAGGCTTTTGCAGCGGTGTCAGAGAAACCTCCGGTAGTTATTAATCGTCCCGGCGTAACCACAGAAAAAGTCAAAGAACCTCAGAATGCAGCCCACAAAGCCTATTTAAAGTTTTTGATGCAAGATTTACTCAACAACGTTTTTTATGATGCTGAGGCATTGAAGCTTTCGGTGCATTTGACTAGAACAGAGTTGTTGTTTCCATTACTACAACGCCTGAAGCAGCAGGCGCGTTTTAATGCTGCAACACAGGTCACAGCTGTTTTTGGCGAAGTTAAATTACCTGGCGAGTATCCGTTACCAGTGAATGGGTCTGTTTCAGATTTGTTAATTGCTGCCGGCGGTCTCAACGACAGTGCTTATTTAGAACGAGCGGAGCTGACACGTTCAGTGAGTCAGAACAATGAGCAGTCTGGCATGAGGGTACAGCATATTAATGTAAATTTACTTGATGCATTACAAGGTACTGCCGAAGTTAAGTTAGCAAGTCGTGATCGCTTGACTGTATTTGCTGTTCCTGACTGGAATATTGAACGAACAATTAAAATTAGCGGTCAAGTTAGATTCCCTGGAACATATACAATTCAACAAGGGGAAAAATTATCGCAAGTGCTTGCTCGAGCTGGCGGTCTAACAAATGATGCTTTTGCGAACGGAGCGGTGTTTACCAGAGAACAAATTCGCGAGCAGGAAACAATGCAGCTGAATAAACTGATGCAACAATTGCGTTCAGATATTGCTGCCAAGAATTTATCTGCGGATAGTGATACAGCGCAGACTAAGCCCGAAGATGCCATCGTGATGATTTCGGAAATCGAAAAAGCGAAACCAATCGGTCGCTTGGTGATTGATTTGCCCTCTGTTCTCGCTGGTGATCCTGACTTTGACTTACTGGTTGAGGAGGGAGACGAATTGTTTATTCCTTCGCATCAGACAACCGTTGCTGTCGTTGGAGAAGTTCAGCATGCGTCCAGTCATCGTTTCAGAAATGGGATGAGTGTTCAGGATTACCTGCAATTAGCTGGAGGTTATAGAAAACGTGCCGATTATGAGCGGGTTTATGTGATTCGAGCCGACGGTTCCGTATTTGTACCAAATCAGTCTTCGTGGTTCGCTGTTTCAAATCAGTCATTACAAGCCGGTGATACTATTGTCGTGCCGTTGGATACTGATTACACGACAAGCCTTTCGTTGTGGACAAAAGTGACGGCAATTATTTCACAAAGTGTTGTCGCGCTGGCCGCAGTTAACAATCTGACCAATTGATAAGGGGGATCTAAATGAACGTTCAGATGCCTTCTGATCAGATACATCGCGGTGAATTTGGCTTTACAGATATTTTTGCTGAGCTTTGGAAATTCAAATTTTATGTCGTAGTAATTTTTGTAATTACGGCGGTGGTATCGGCATATGTTGCTTTACAAATGCCGAACATTTATCGCACAACAACGACGCTTGCCCCTGCAACAGAAAAAAAGTCTGGGCTTGGTGGCTTAGGTAGCTCATTAGGTGGATTGGCATCGTTGGCAGGCGTTAATTTGTCTGGTGCAGGCGCAGTCGATAAAACAGACCTTGCGATAGAGCTTTTACGATCGAAAGCGTTTCTAGCTCGATTTATTGAAACTGAGGGTTTACTTTTGCCGCTCCTCGCCGCCAAAAGTTGGGATCTAAATTCGGGGCAATATGTCTATGACCCCGATGTTTACGACGAAAAAAGTAAAACCTGGGTTAGAAAAGCAATTGCGCCTCGCAAGCCGGAACCAACTAGCTTTGAAGCTGCAATTAAGTTCGCGGAATTGCTGGAAATAAATAAAGATAAAACCACCAGTATTGTGAAAATTAATTTTGAGCATTTATCGCCATCTGATGTGCAAAGGTGGACTTTAGGCTTGGTTGAAGCGGTAAATAATGAAATTAGAGCGCGTGATATTCAGGAAGCAAAGAGCAGCTTACGGTATTTGAATAAACAGTTGCAGGAATCTCAGATCAGTGAAATCCGTTCTTCTTTGGTACAACTAATTGAAGAACAAACGAAAACCCTTATGTTGGCTGATATTCGGGACGAATATGTTTTTAAGGTCGTTGACCCTGCTTTTGTACCCGATGAAAAATTTAAGCCGAGGCGTTCTTTGGTTGTATTGATGTCATTGTTCGGTGTCGGAATTATTCTGATGTTAATTGCATATGCGCGTGTCCTGTCATCCGGACAAAGAAGCTAAAAGGAGTTGCGATGAAATCTTTAGAAGGTGTTAAAATCGCCATTATCGGCCTTGGTTATGTCGGATTGCCACTGGCAGTGGAGTTCGGTAAAAAGTTTGCAACTTTAGGTTTTGATATTAACAAAGGCCGGATTGCCGAGCTGCAATCTGGTCAGGATCATACGCTTGAAGTGAGTCCGGCGGAGCTCTCGCAAGCGACGAAGCTGTCCTATAGCGCTGATTTGGAAGACTTAAAACAGGCCAATTTTTATATTGTCACGGTACCTACACCGATTGACCAACACCGGCAGCCGGACTTAACGCCCTTAATTAAAGCCTCAGAAACGCTTGGCAAAGTGATCAGTGCGGGGGATGTGGTGGTGTTTGAGTCGACCGTTTATCCGGGAGCCACCGAAGAGGATTGTATCCCGGTGATTGAACGGGTGTCCGGATTGAAGTTCAATCAGGATTTTTATGCCGGCTACAGTCCGGAGCGGATTAACCCGGGTGATAAAGAACACCGGGTAACCACGATCAAAAAGGTGACGTCGGGTTCAACGCCTGAAATTGCCGAATATGTCGACGCCGTGTATCGCAGTATCATAACTGCCGGTACCTACAAAGCATCCAGCATTAAAGTTGCTGAAGCGGCCAAGGTGATTGAAAACACGCAGCGCGATCTAAACATCGCTTTAATTAATGAACTGGCGGTCATTTTCAACCGGATGGGCATTGATACTGAAGAAGTATTGTTAGCTGCCGGCACGAAATGGAATTTCCTGCCTTTCCGGCCGGGTCTGGTTGGTGGCCACTGTATCGGTGTTGATCCCTATTATCTGACCCATAAAGCGCAAGCGCTTGGCTATCACCCGGAAGTGATCCTGGCAGGCCGTCGGATTAACGATGGCATGAGTAAATATGTGGTAGGTCAGCTAGTCAAACAAATGATCAAGCAGCAGATTAATGTCTCTGGCGCCAGAGTATTAGTGCTCGGCCTGACCTTTAAAGAGAATTGTCCTGATATAAGAAATACAAAGGTTGTCGATATTTTATCCGAACTTCAGGAGTATGGCATGCGTCCTGATGTTTATGATCCATGGATCGATGCGGCCGAAGCGGAACACGAGTATCAGCTGACCACGCTAAAGCAACCGGAGCATGGCGTATACGATGCTGTTATTGTCGCCGTGGCCCATCAACAATTTAAGCAACTTGGCGCTGCAGGCATCCGCAATTTCGGTAAAACTGCTCATGTGTTATACGACCTGAAGTATTTATTTTCTCAGCAAGACAGTGATCTACGGTTATAGTCTTGATGAATTAGGGTGGAAATGGCCTTGCGTATTTTAGTTACCGGTGGAGCTGGATTTATTGGTTCTGCCTTTATTCGTTACATCTTGGCGCACACTGAAGCAAAGGTGTTGAATGTTGATAAATTAACATACGCGGGTCGTTTCTTCTTAGCACTTAGTCCGGCCGCCTCAGATCGTTACCGCTTTGTAAAGCTGGACATTCTAGAAACTTCGACAGTTTCAGCGTTGTTAAATGAATTTAAGCCAGACTATGTCATTCATTTGGCCGCAGAGAGCCATGTAGATAATTCCATCCTTTCACCTGGTAGCTTTATTCAAACCAATATCGTCGGCACCTATAGCTTGCTACAAGCTTGCTTGGGGTATTGGAAGTTGTTACCTGTTGAGAAAAAAGCACAATTCCGGCTCCACCATGTATCAACGGATGAGGTTTATGGGGATTTAGCTGAAAACGCTAAAGCAGCAATCGAAGCCTCAAGTTACAACCCAAGTAGTCCATATTCAGCTTCAAAAGCTGCGTCAGATCATTTGGTTCGTGCTTGGCACCGCACTTATGGGTTGCCTGTAGTGATGAGTCATTGTTCCAATAACTACGGCCCTTACCAGTACCCGGAAAAGCTGATACCGCGGATGATTGATTATGCATTGTCAGGCAGGTCGTTACCTGTCTACGGTAGTGGCTTGCAAATCCGTGATTGGATCTACGTCGATGATCATGTCAAAGGGTTGTATCTGGTCATGACAAAAGGTGAAATCGGAGAAACTTACCATCTCGGCGGCAATAACCAGCGGAAAAATCTGGATGTTGTGCGCGCAATCTGTGATTTGCTCAATGAACTTCATCCACAAGCCAAGCCTTCTTCAGGAAGCTATGCGGATCTAATTCAGTTTGTTAGCGACAGGCCTGGGCATGATTCCCGCTATGCCATTGACACCGGTAAAGTGGCTCGCGAGTTGGGGTGGCAACCACAAGAGAGTTTTGAAAGTGGTTTACGCAAAACGGTCCTCTGGTATTTGCAATATATATCCAGCGGTCAACCTTAGTTCCAGCATGGCCAATATAAGCACTTGGCCATGTTTTTCATAAATCCTGACGTGTTCATCAATTTAAGATTGCTGTTTTACTCTGGAGCTGCACCCAAGATTGGATTCTTAGGGACTTGCTTGAAGTCCCGCATGGCCAACGGCGGTTTCGGTGTTGACTAGTGGCTGAAAAGTTTTAAACGTTTACAAATGGAAGAAAATGTCTATTCAGAAAAAGGTGCTCCTCAATACGGGCAGTCAGATCTACATGGCGTTACTGGCTGTGGTCACCTTACCTTTTTATATCGAAATTCTTGGTAAGCCGGCTTATGGTTTAATCGCTTTTTTCTTGCAACTACAGACATTGATAAGTTTGTTAGACATCGGCATTTCAGCGACAGTATCCAGGAACACGACTTTATTCAAAATAGACAAACTTAGCCGCAAAGCATTTTTCACCAGCGTTAACAGCATCGAGTTTATCTTCTACTTTATCGGGTTGTTGTTGCTGGCTGGCGGATGGTGGTTTGCAGCTGCCATTGTTGGAAGCTGGTTGAACCTTGATGGATTTGACGTCGCAACTGCGGTGACTGCGGTCCAGTTGACTGCGGTGGTGATTGTTATCAGGTGGTTGCAGACTTTTTATCGGGCAGTGATTTTCGGGGCGGAGCGTATTGAGTGGTTGTCCTGGTTTAATATTTTTTTTGCAAGCTGGCGGGTCTTATTTGTCATTCCAGTTCTGCTTTGGATCGACGGGGATATTGTTAGCTTTTTTCAGTATCAACTGTTGTTAAATGTACTTGAGTTAGTTTGCCTTATCCTGATGTCATCAAGATTGTTGGGATATCAGACTGCCGAACGTTTTGGTCTGGTAAAGGTTGAGAGCATCTGGATCGCGGTAAAGAGCTCTGCGGTGATCGGAGTCACTTCGGTCGTTTGGGCGCTGATGACGCAAGCGGATAAAATGCTGGCTTCCGGAGTCGTCACACTGACCGGCTATGCAGCTTATAGCACGGTAATTACGGTAGCTTCAGTGATGGTTTTACTATCAGCGCCGCTTATTTATGCCATAGGCCCGGCGATGTCGAGGATGATTGCAGAGCAGAAATTAACTGATGCAATACAGCTGTTTCGGAACGCCTCGTTATTCATCGCGTTAATTCTGATGGCGACATATACCATCGCACTTAGTTTTGGTGAACCATTACTATTGGCTTGGACAGATGACAGGGAGCTGGTGGATATCGCCCATCCGATGTTGCCTGGTTATCTAACTGGCACTTTGTTTTTTGCGCTGAATTATTTGTCGTATAGCATTTGTTATGCCTTGGGCGACTTTAACGTTCGTCTTAAATTATCGCTGATTGCCCTGTTCTGTTATGGCCCGGTGTTGGCGATATCAATTTTTCTCGCAGCAGAAACGGGATTAATCGTGAGTTGGTTGGCACTTAATGTTGTTTTTTTCCTGGCTGCGCAGCCTCTGCTTTACGATAAACTGCAAACCGGTTTATATGCAAAGTCTGTTATCAATGATTTATTGATACCGGCAATCGGTTGCGGCTCAGCAGCCTTGTTGGCTTATTTTGTGGATTTGTCTGACGTTGCAAGGTGGCAGGTATTTTTTTGGTGTGGAGTGATTTTTCTGATTTCGATAAGCATCGGTGTAATGGGTTCAAGAGCAAGAAGTTTTGTCATTCCGATCTTATATAGAGTTCTTGGCCGTAAGCTAGGTAGCCGTTAAGATGTTGTTTTGGGTGTGGGTCAATTAAATGACAATCAAGTTTGCGGTAATTATGCCGGTTTACAACCGGGCACATACAGTAAAGCGGGCGCTGAACTCGTTGCTGGCACAGAGTTATGGTCACTTTGAAGTGATTATTGTCGATGACGGTTCAACCGATGATTCGGTAAGTTTGATCCGCCCTTATCTGCATGATCAGCGTTTTCGTTTCATCCAGTTGCCCGAAAATCGTGGGGTAAACCAAGCGCGAAATAGCGGTTTTGATCAGATAGCAGCAGATACGGATTGGGTTACTTTTCTCGATAGTGATGATGAGTTTCTGCCACAAGCTCTTGAATTGATGTTTCAGGAGATTACTGCAAATCCGCAGCAACAGGATTTCTGCTTTTCCGTTATTGATCAAACAGGTAAATGCTACAGTCAAATGGGCAGGGGCGGCCCAAATCTTAATTATTTACAGCAAATAAACCATAAAACTAAAGCTCGTGGTGAATGGGTTCACACCATAGCGGCTGCTTTGATTCGAAATCGCACAATGCGTTTTCCGGTTGAAGTCAGAAATGGCTTCGAAGGGATAGCTTATCTGACTTTGGCGCGGTCGACCGGCACCAGATATTCAGCTAATGTTGTGCGTCGTTACCATACTGATGGTGAGGGACTAACCCGGATTAACCGCAAAACCAGTCAGAAAGCGTTGGATGAGATACAGGGATATCAGTTGTTTTTAGAGATGTTTGGTGCAGACTATCGCAAATTCGCTGCTGCTGATTTTGCTCTGTTCCAGTCAGTCTTGGCAAAAAATTATGTCGAGTGCGGTCAAAAAGCGATGGCACTTCGTTGTTGTTGGTTAGCTTTTATGGCCAATCCCCTAGAACTTCGTATTTATCGAAACCTTGCCCTATTAATGCTCGGTCGAGGTCGACTGCCATCATGATCCATAAAGCGCGTTTTCAATTGCATATGACTCATGTCCGGACACTTTTCAAATGATGTTCCGTGAAAGTACCTTTGAGCAAAAATCAGTAGCACTATTGGTTTCGTTGTTGTTTGCGATTGTTTTTGTTTCAATCAATTGGGAGTGGGTATTCGGACAACAGTTTGAAGATCGGACTGTTTATTTCTTCATGTTTCAGGGCAAGCCTGATTACGATCTGGAATTTAATAAAGATACATTTTTTTTCTTTTTATTCAACGAGCAGCTCTGGAACAAAGGCGTGCGTTTTCTAAACATCTCGATGGGGTTAACGTTGCATGAAATTTTCAGTGGCGTCTCATTTCTAGTTGCTTTGTCCTATTGCTATTTCGTTACATCTAGAGTGGGGGTCTCTGGAGTTATTTTCGTCCTTAATCCAATTTTTGTCGATTTAGCATACTCCCAGCTGCGGATGGCTGCTGCAATGGTGTTGTTGTTGTTAATCTTTAACTTAAAGCAAACCTGGCTTCGACTGCTTTTGCTGACAGCTGTATTTTTTATTCATACCGCATCCTTCCTTTTTGTCATGATTTATCTGATGGTCCACTGCACAATTAAGCTCTCCGAGAGATACAATTTACAGGGGTTTATGTCTTGTGCGTTTCTGACTTTTGGCGGTTTTGTTGTAGCCTGTTTTGTTGGTCCTCTGCGGGTAATGATTCTTGAAGTGCTGGGCGATCGTCGGGTGAAATATGAAGCTGATGCTTCAGGCTGGGGTTACGCATCTATTTGGATATTTATACTTGCAATGTCTTTTGTGCAAAAACGCGAATTCTTTAGGAATTATTCAAATGCTGTTGCTGTTACCTTTCTTTCAGTTTTTGTTTTTTGTACCGTTTTCTCTGTCTATGGTCTGAGATTTTTATCAGCAGCTTTACCATTTATTTTCGTTTCATTATTCAGATTCGGAAAAATTGAAAAGCCCTTTGTTATTCTCGTGTTCCTTGCTTTCTCAATCGTCCAATGGGTTTATTGGGTACGTTAAATGAATATAATGTTTTTGGTTAGTTCTCTTCAATTTGGTGGGGCCGAGCGGGTTGCTACGACGCTTTCTAATGCCTGGAGCCAGAGAGGTCACCAGGTGTCACTCGTCGCAACCTACGCGGGTGAGCACCCTTGTTTTTTTGAACTGGATCCTCGGATTAATTTAATCTATTTGGCAAGCCAGCTAGATTGCTTGTTTGGCAAGTCGACTGTTTCGTTTGCCAGACTTTACAAACTAAGAACATTGATTTCTAGAAAGAAGCCAGACGTCATTGTTGCCTTTTTACCAAGTGCCAACGTTATGGCCATCTTAGCAACAATCGGTCTCGATATTCCGGTCGTTGTGAGCGAAAGAACTGATCCTGAGTTTTTCCCTCAACCAGTCATTTGGAAAATGCTCTGCAAATACCTGTATCAGTATGCCGATGTTTTGACGGTTCAAACTGAAGCTGTTGCCAAAAAGGTACCAAAGCTATTTCACCGGATTCGGCAAGTCAAAGTCGTTGCAAACCCACTCCCTTTTTCCTGTGACGAATATGTCAAGTCAACATCAAACTCAGTCAAAACCGTTGTCAGTTTAGGGCGGTTAACTGCAAGTAAGCAGACTGAACATGTCATCAATGCCTTTAATGCTGTGTCGGAGAGTTTTCCTGATTGGCAATTGAAAATTTATGGGGATGGCCCTTGCCGATCTGAGCTTGAGAAGTTAACAAATCAATTTGCCAGAAATGCCCAAATTCAGTTTTGTGGAGACACCAAAGATCCATGGCGTAAATTGGTTGACGCAGATATTTTTGTAATGGCATCCAGTTTCGAAGGTTTCCCTAATGCGTTGCTTGAAGCTTTGGGTTTAGCTGTTCCTTCGATTGTTTATGATTGTCCAAGTGGTCCTGCAGAGATTACGGAACATGGCTCGATAGCCAGACTAGTTCCCTTAAATGCACAGACTGAATTGACTTTGGCATTAAAAGAACTCATGGCAAATGAGATTGAACGCAATTGCTTGGGTGACATCGCTAAAGACGTAGTTCATCGCAAGTACAACTTAGACCGGATAGTAATCGTCTGGGAAAATATTTTTGAAAGTTTGCAACGAGACCCTATTTAGGGCTGCGCATCTTTTGGGCATTTACTGATGTTTGTTTATAGCAATAGCAATATTGCGGAGTAGATTTTTGTTATGTGTGGATTTGCTGGTTTTCTGAGTAAGTTACCGATGATTGACAGTGCAAATAGTGTGCTGTCGAAGATGGCAAGTGCTATTGCGCACAGAGGACCGGATGATTTTGGTGTTTGGTATGACCCTGTCAACGGCGTTGGTTTATCTCATCGACGTTTAGCTATCGTTGATTTGTCGCCAGCAGGACACCAACCAATGTTTTCTAAGTCTATGCGATATGTTATCGCATTTAATGGTGAAATTTATAATCACCTTAAAATTAGAGAAGAGCTTTCAGATGCTGGCGTAATTTCGTCTTGGTGTGGGCATTCAGATACAGAGACCGTTCTAGCTGCGTTTGAACACTGGGGGGTAGAGAAAGCAATCGTAAAGATGGTCGGTATGTTTAGTATTGCTGTCTGCGATTTGCAAGCTAAAGAGCTCATACTAGCCCGTGATAGAATGGGGGAAAAGCCACTTTACTACGCTTGGATGAATGGGGCATTTTTGTTTGGCTCTGAATTGAAAGCGATGCGAGCGCATCCGATGTTCGACTCAACTGTCGATCGAGATGCATTAGCATTATTTATGGAATACAGCTACGTGCCAGCGCCATACTCCATTTATAAATCAGTCAGGAAATTAAAGCCAGGTTGTCTTTTAAAGGTTCAATTGGAAAATCCTGAAAGATCCACAATGCAAACTTACTGGAGTCTTAAACAAATATCGGCCGGAACATCGAGCTTTCTCCATCAAACTGATTCGCAAATATTAGATCAACTGCATCTTATGATCAAAGAGTCAGTGCGTAACCAAATGATGTCTGACGTTCCGCTTGGAGCCTTTTTATCCGGTGGGGTCGATTCGACGCTAATCGTCGCTATGATGCAATCCATGGCAGCTTCCCCAGTTAAAACTTTTACAATTGGTTTTGCGCAGGAGGAATTTGACGAAGCTAAATATGCTGCTCAGGTTGCAGCCCATATCGGAACTGAGCACACAGAGCTTTATATCAGTGATCAAGATGCAGTAAATGTCGTTCCAAAATTGGCGTCAATTTACGATGAGCCTTTCGCCGACTCGTCGCAGATCCCAACTTACTTAGTCTCTGCATTGGCCAAACAAAAAGTGACAGTCGCACTTTCTGGTGATGCTGGCGATGAACTTTTTTCTGGTTACACCCGATACCAGCATTGCGCTGATAGTTGGAAACGGGTTGCGGGTACGTCAGCAGTCACCAAAGGGCTGATACGTGAGTTGGGTAGATTGTCCCCATTTTTTCTGAATCAGCTAGCCAATTTCGCTCGTATTAAAACTCAGGGACAAAATGTCGGCCATCGCTTAGCGAAGCTCGCAAAGGCAAGTAATGCAGAGAATTTTGTGAGTTTCTACCAGACTCTGATATCACATACGACGCTTGCGCAACAGCTCGTTCCCGGAAGCGGGGCTTTAGATACGGTATTTACAGATTTAAACAATTTGCCAGCTAAGTTTGAGTCTATGATGCTTGTGGATAGTTTAAGCTATCTCCCGGATGATATTTTAGCCAAGGTCGATCGTGCTTCAATGTCCGTATCACTGGAAAGCAGGATCCCATTTCTAGATTTCAGATTGGTTGAATTTGCTCAGCACATACCGCAACGTCTTAAAGTTAATTCTGGTCAGACCAAGTGGTGCCTCAGACAAATTCTAGATAAATACGTGCCAAGGACATTGCTAGAACGCCCGAAAAAAGGATTCGGTGTCCCACTTGCTGCATGGCTCCGGGGGCCGCTTAAAGATTGGGGAGAAGCCTTACTCGAGCCTTCGCTGCTGCAAAAGCAAAACTATCTTGATTGTCAGATTGTACGAAAAATGTGGATGCAGCATCAAAATGGTGTTGCAGATTGGCATTTTCAACTTTGGAACATACTAGTCTTTCAGCAATGGTTAACAGAACAGCATATGCACGGGCAATGATTGTTGATTAACTATCCTTCGATTACACGAGTTTCCTTCATATGACGATAACTACACATAACGCAACTGTGTTCAAAATATGCCACATCATTACCGATCTCGATGTTGGCGGCGCAGAATTTATGTTAAAGCGCCTGGTCGAGGAACAAAGTGCACAGCGTGATTTTATGTCGATAGTTTCTCTAACCAATCTAGGGAAGATCGGCGAGCAATTGCAAGCGCAAGGATTTACTGTCTATACCTTGAATATGGCAGGCAAGCTTGGTTTACTGATCGCTTTTTGGCGGTTGTGTAAATTATTAAAAGAGTTGAGACCAGATGTAGTTCAGACTTGGATGTATCATGCTGATCTATTGGGCGGCCTCGCAGCTTATTTCTGCGGAATCCGGCGTATCGTTTGGGGTATTCATTGCAGCAAATTGCCTATAGGTCGGCCTTTGACCAAAGTTGTTATGTTAATATGTGCCAAAATGTCTTCATGGTTACCTGCAAAAATTATATGTGTTGCCGAAGCTGCCAAAGCTAATCATATCGAATATGGATATGCAAAACACAAAATGACGATTATTCCTAATGGTTTTTCAGAGGCTCCCATTGTTAAGGATTTTACAAAATCCAGACATATTCTAAAAAAGTACGACGTTGCTGACTCGGCATTTATCGTAGGATGCGTAGGTAGATTTCACCCGGATAAAGGGCAAGACATTTTGATCGAGGCAGTTTCACTTGTGGCAGAAAAAGCGGCAAATACACAATTTGTTCTGGTCGGGCGTGGATGCGATAAAGAGAACTCTCATTTAATCAATTTGATAGATAATTTTAATCTCCGAAGTAAAATTATCTTGTTGGGTGAACGAGACGACATTCCATTATTGTTACCAGAATTTGATTTATTTTGTATGCCTTCAAGGACAGAAGCTTTTCCTGTTGCACTCGGGGAGGCGATGCTTGCCGGATTGCCTTGTGTGGCGACCGATGTAGGTGATGCTAAAGAACTTGGAGGACCGACAACGTGGTTTGTTGAGCCATGTGACGTTAATAGCCTTGCGATTGGAATTATGGCCATGTCAGAGAAACCGGCCCCCGAGCTTGCTGAGCGTGGATTGCAAGGAAGACTTCATGTAAAGGAATTGTATTCAATTCAGAATGTTAGTCGGCTGTATAGCCGTGTTTACCAGGATTTATTCGCTGAATGAAAAAAGTTCTAATTGTTGTCAACATTCCCAAATTCTTTTTATCCCATTGGTTGAATATCGCTTTGATGGCGAAAGCGAGAGGGTATCAGGTGCATATTGCGACGGTCATGGGGGACGAGGTTGCTCAAATTGAAGCTGCCGGGTTGATTCATCATTCGATCCCGCTCAGTCGAAGTGGTAAAAATCTAATGAGTGAATTGGTCAGCCTTTGGACGATGATACGGTTATTTCAAAAGCTAAAACCCGATTTGGTACACCTCATCACGATAAAACCAGTGATATACGGGGGTATTGCCGCGCGATTAGCTGGGGTAAAAGCAGTGTTGTCTGCCGTCACAGGTCTTGGTTATGTATTTATCAATCAGCAAGGCAAAACGTCAGGTTTAAAAAAACTAGTCTCAGCCATGTACCGGTATGTGTTTGGTCATAAAAACATTCGGGTGTTGTTTGAAAATGAATCTGACCGGCAAAACTTTTGTGATAACGGCATCGTTCAGGCTGAAAAAACAGTGGTTGTAAATGGTGCCGGAGTTGATTTGCAGCAATTCTCCAGTGTTCCCGAGCCTGCAGGCAAAATTCGGGTAGTTTTTGCCGCTCGTCTATTAAAAGATAAAGGTGTGCTGGAGTTTTTGTCAGCGGCTGAACAACTTCGCTCCCTGCCCAATATTGAATTTGTGCTTGCGGGCGACACCGATCCAGACAATCTTGCCTCAATATCCGATGCTGAGCTCGAGCAAATTAAGCTTGAGGGACATGTGACGGTATTGGGTTTCTGTGATGATATCGCAGGCTTGTTCCAGTCCAGTCATATTGTCGTGTTGCCCTCATATCGGGAAGGACTCCCTAAAGTGCTGATTGAAGCTGCAGCATGCGGTCGGGCGGTCATTACCTCCAATGTTCCGGGTTGTCGACATGTAATTGTTGACAATAAAACAGGTTTATTGGTTCCGGTTAAAAATGCAGACGCATTGGCGCAGGCGATTGCCGAACTAGCGACCAATCCGGCGAAACGACAGCAATTTGGTGCCGCAGGACGGCTATTTGCCGAAGAGCGTTATGGTCAGCAACAGATTGGTGACACTTATATGCAGCTCTATCGTCAGTTATTGGCAAGGACAGCAGTTCATGAATAAACCACTTCAGGTGTTGCTGACCGGCTCCGAAGGCTTTGTGGGGGCTGCAGTTCGCCAGCATTTATCCGCAATCAACGACTACACATTGACAACCGTCAGCCGCCGGACTTTGGCGCAGCCGCGTGATCGCCACTTTGTGGTCGAGTTTGATGGTCATGTGGATTGTCAACCCATGTTGCAAAATATGGATGTGGTCATCCATACCGCCGCGCGGGTGCACATGATGAACGATCAATCGGCGGACCCGCTGGCTGAATTTCGGCGGGTAAATACCGAGGCAACACTGCAACTAGCGCGGCAGGCCGCAGCAGCGGGTGTCAAACGATTTATCTTTTTAAGTTCGATTAAAGTGATGGGGGAAACACATGCCCCAGGAGCCCCTTTTTCTGCACAGCAGCAACCGGTTCCGGCAGACCCCTATGGCTTGTCAAAGTTTGAGGCAGAACAAGGCTTGATGCAACTTGCCAAAGATAGCGGCATGGAAGTAGTGATTATCCGACCTCCTTTGGTTTATGGGCCGGGGGTGAAAGCTAATTTCCGGCAGTTGATTGCACTGACAGCCAGAGAATGGCCTTTGCCGATTGGCGCGATCCGAAATCAGCGGAGTATGGTGGCCCTTGGTAATCTGGTGGATTTAATTGTTTGTTGTATCCGTCATCCCGCAGCGGCCAATAAAACTTTTTTGGTGAGTGACGGCCGCGATTTATCAACCCCCGAATTGGTGCGGACGATTGCTAAAGCGATGGGTAAAAAAACCAGGTTTTTGCCAGTGCCAGTTTGGCTGTTAAGACTCGCAGGCCGACTAACCGGAAAAGTTGGCGTTGTTGAGAGACTTTGCGGGTCGTTACAAGTGGATATTCACGATACATTATCAATTTTGAATTGGCAGCCACCAGTGAGCATAGAGCGAGAAATTGATCAAACAGTGCGGTTTTATTTTGACGAAGGATATAATTGATGTTTTCGCCGTGGGTTTATGTGTTAATTATGTTCTCAAGTTGGTTGCTCACTGCATTACTGCGAATTTATGCATTAAAATGCAATGTGCTCGATATTCCAAATCAGCGAAGCTCACATAGAATTCCAACGCCGCGTGGTGGCGGTGTTGCTGTCGTCATAACTTATTCTTCATTTATCTTAATGTGCGGTGTATGCGGCATTTTGTCTTGGAACTTAGCATTAGGATTATTCTTAAGTGGTTTGTTAGTTGCCATTATTGGATTTTTAGACGATCACGGTCATGTAAAAGCGTTTCATCGTTTGGTAGTACATTTTATTGCAGCCTTTGTTGTGGTAGCTGTGGCTGGTGCAGTGCCAAAACTGACAATGTTTACCTATCAGGTTGATTTTGGCTTGGTTGCATATCTACTTGCATTTCTTGGGGTGGTCTGGGTTCTTAATTTATATAACTTTATGGATGGCATTGATGGAATTGCTGCTTTTGAAGCGGTATCTGTCTGTTTAATTATGGTTTTGCTCGTGTATGTAGAGGTCGGTTACGGTAATATATTGGTAATGCATTTAGGATTACTAAGTTCAGTTGTAGGTTTTTTGCTCTGGAACCATCCGCCTGCAAGAATTTTCATGGGGGACGCCGGGAGTGGATTTATTGGTTTGAGTATGGCTGCACTGGTTTTGCTATCTGCTAATGCTTCCAACGATTTGTTATGGGCCTGGTTGATTATGCTTGGAGTTTTTATTATAGACGCAACTTATACCTTGGGGAGTAGGTTATGCCGTGGGCTTAAATTTTATGAAGCTCATCGATCCCACGCATATCAGCACGCGGCGCTTCGTTGCGGCAGGCATTGGCCGGTCAGTTATGCAGTATTAATAATAAACATTTGTTGGCTAGCGCCATGGTCTTGGCTGGTTATATCTTACAATTTAGATGGTGCAATTGCGCTGCTGTTCGCATATACGCCACTGATATTTCTCGCTCATCATTACCATGCAGGTAAGGACAGTTGCTGAGTTGTTGTGCTATAAGGTGATTTTATCTAATTAATCAAAGTTTGCTCTTCGTTTTTCCTACAGAGCTCACTGATTCATTTTTATTGCACAATTAAGAGATCGCATTAGAATAGCCGCCCTTACTGGGTTATCGATTAACAATTTCCAGAGTAATTACGAGTGCAACATGTGAAAGCTGTATTTTTTGCTAACAGACTCGGACTTCAGGTTTTAAGATGCCGTTAGTCACAATTTATATTCCAACCCGTAATCGATTCGCACTTCTCGAACGTGCTGTTCAAAGTTGTTTAGCGCAAACTCATTCGCAGCTTGAAATAATTGTTGTTGATGATGGTTCTCGTCCTGACGTTCAGCAAAATGTGTTGAGGTTGACGGATTTAGATCCTCGTATTGTTGTTTTATTGCAGCAAGAACCTGCGGGTGCCTGTGCAGCTCGTAATATTGCGATAGCTGCAGCTAAAGGCGAATATGTTGCTGGATTGGACGATGACGATGAGTTCACTCCTGAGAGAATTGAGTCGCTGCTAAAGTTGTTTCAGTGTAATCCTTCAAAGTCATTTGTTAGTTCAGGCTATTGCATAAAAACAGCAAGTGGTCAGGTTCTACAAAGCAACAAAGGCGCTCGCGAGATAACACTTGACGATTTACTTTATGCAAATATTGTTGGTAATCAGGTGCTTACAAGGAAATCTTACTTGGAGCAGATTGGGGGGTTTGATGAAAATCTTCCTTCCTGTCAGGACTACGATATGTGGATACGTTTAGTACAGCAGTTCGGTTCTGGCCTTCGTAGTCAACAAATCAGCTACATCGTGCATCAGGATCATGGATCTGAACGAATTTCCAATCATGTTCGTCGGAAGCAAGGCTACGAATATTTATACGCAAAACATCAATCTCTAATGAATGAAAAGCAAAGAGCAAGCCAGTTATTCTACCGATTGCTCTACACCGAAACGCCTGGCTTTCTACAGTTGATTAAAGCAGCACCGAGAAGCCAGTTGATGGTCGCGTTGAAGGTATATCTGCTCAGAAAAATTGGTTACGATATTTGAATCTTATTAGACCACGATGGTCTGTTGTTGATTAATTTTAAGGTGTCGAGAGATGAAGTATATTAAATCTGCTGGTTTCACGTTAATCGAGTTGTTGATAGTAATTGTTATTCTTGGGCTATTAGCATCTTTAGTCGCGCCCGAGATGTTAGGGAAAATTGATTCATCTGGTCGGAAGACCGCACTTACCCAGATGAAAATGCTCGATACAGCACTGAACACTTATCGGCTAGATGTCGGAAGCTATCCTAAATCTTTGGAGGGACTTGTGAAGTCAGACTCTCCAAAATGGGAAGGTCCCTACTTGCCAAAATCGATACCCTTAGATCCCTGGGGGAATGCTTATGTTTATTCTTTAGAAAATACCGATGGCAAACCGTTTGTGTTGATGTCTTTGGGACGTGATGGAAAGTTAGGCGGCGACGACGCTGATCAGGATATAGTTTTGCAATGAAAACTGATTTGGAAATTATCCTTCGGGATGTGGGTGTTCCTGAATCCGATCTGGACAAGGCAAAATCTTTTCAGCGTAAGTACGGTGGCCAGCTAGAGTTACTTTTAGTTAACATGGGTGTTATCTCTTCTGAAACTCTCCCCAAAATATACTCTGCATTATTGGGTATTTCTATCGTCGCTGACGCACCTCCGACGGAATGGGAATTACCTGAGCTTCCGGATGATTTTCCGCTTAATCAGTTACTCGCCTCCGATTGGGTCCCTGTTGCCGTGGATAATAGCAAAATTGTAATGTGGAGTAGCCGACCGCTAAATCGCGAGGCGCATGAGTTACTTTCGTTGCTTTCCCATGACATTAACCTTTTTGTTGTTAGTGACGATTTAATAACGGATTTGAAAAAACGGATTGGTCAAATCCAGCAAGCAACAGAAGATATCTTGTCTGTTTCCGAAGAGGCTCGCCTGCGGGAGCAAGCTTCAGAGGCTCCCACAGTTAATTTACTTAATTCTCTGATAAATCGAGCTTTACGGATGCGTGCTTCGGATATGCACGTAGAACCATTTCAAACACGAGGTAAAGTGCGTTATCGAATTGACGGAGTTTTACAAGATATTGAATCAATTCCGGCTCATTTAACGTTGCCGGTGATTACGCGTTTAAAAATTCTCAGCAATATGGATATAGCTGAAAAGCGACGTCCTCAGGACGGAAAAATAGAAATGAAGATAGGAGGCTCGGAACTGGATATTCGGGTTTCTGCGCTGCCACTAAATGGTGGTGAAAGCGTTGTGATGCGTTTTCTGCGTAAGGAGTCAATTCGTTATGACATGATGTCTTTGGGGATTGCTTCAGACATTGAAAAAATGCTCGCTGAGGATATTTCAGTTACCGCCGGTGTGGTTTTGCTGACTGGTCCGACGGGGTCAGGAAAAACAACCAGTCTTTATACTTTTTTAAATCGCCTGAATACGCCCAAGGTTAAAATCATTACACTTGAAGACCCTGTTGAATATCAACTGGAAGGTGTCAACCAAGTACAAATCCAAGCAGATATAGGCTTTGACTTTGCAGCAGGTCTGAGGAGTATTGTCCGTCAGGATCCTGATATCATCATGCTGGGAGAAATTCGAGATAAAGAAACTGCTTCTATTGCTATGCAATCTGCTCTTACCGGACATCTTGTATTCTCAACAGTACATACAAATGACGCTCCAAGTGCATTTACCCGTCTGCTCGATTTGGGCGTTGAAGAGTTTTTGCTCAATGCCGCTTTAGTTTCGATTGTAGCTCAGCGTTTAGCGAGACGTTTATGCGTTCATTGCAGCGAGCCACATCCTGAAGCTGAATACCTTAAACAACGGTACCAACTGCAAGATCTTGCGCAAAAATTTGGCTTGCCTTCGATTGACCTTAGGCAAGCTGTTGGATGTGAGCAATGTGGATTCTCAGGTTACCATGGCCGAGTTGCGATTATTGAGTACCTTCGTTGTGACGAAGCAATACAAAGCCTGCCAAAAGATCAGAATTTTATTCAGAAGGCCAAAGAGGTAAATAGCCTTCGTGGTGTTCGAAATCTGCTTGAGGATGGTTTACTGAAGGCAGCGCGTGGTATCACCACAATCGACGAAGTTATGCGGGTTGCAGGCTGATGGCTATTTATCGCTATACCGGATATGACCAGACTGGCGGAAAAATTCAAGGCGAATTGGTTGCCGATAGTGAGCAACAAGCAAATTTAATTTTAAGAAAAGATGGAATTTTTGTTTCGGAAATAGTCGATTTCACGCCTGAAAAAGAGACGTCTTTCGTTGCTTCTTTGCTTTCCAGGGAAAACAGACGATTAAAACTGGATGATCTTGAGTTTTTTACTGCCGAGCTGGCGTTACTCCTTGAATCTGGTTTGAAGATAGACAAAGCCCTTGTGTTACTTCAAAAAGGTGGGGGGAAACCGGCGATTAAGTTGTTGTTGACGCATCTTGTGAAAGAAGTTCGCTCAGGTAAGCAGTTATCACAGGCGCTGCTGGAGTATACATTTAAGTTCGATCCTCTCTTTATCAACTTAATTCAAATAGGTGAAGCAACCGGGCGACTGGCTTCAGTTTGCAGGCAATTAGCGGAGGATCTCGCGTTTAGGAAAGAGCTTCGGGGAAAAATTATTCAGGCAGTTACTTACCCTGCGGTGATATTTTTGGTTTGCCTTGGCTCAGTGTTTTTTATATTTAATTACATTGTCCCAAATATGGCTTCTCTTTTCTCGGGCAAGACCGATTTACCGTTTTACACTCATGCTTTGTTGATTTCGGCTGAGCTGGTGCAGAAATACCAGTTTTATTTATTGCCACTTGTGCTCCTTCTCGGTTTCGGCGTGAGGCTTACTTCGAAAGACCGAAGCATGCAGCAGAAATGGCACAGATTGCAGCTAGTGATCCCGTTCTTAAAATCGGCAGTACCAACGATTGAAAGAATCCGGTTTTGTAGCAGTATGTCGATGATGCTGCGATCCGGTGTTGCTATCGATACAGCGATGGCATTAGCGGTTGGCAGTCTAAATAATGGTGTATTGCTTCAAGAGCTGGATGTCGCCAGTATAAAGATAAAAAGAGGAGAAAGTCTGAGCAAGAGTTTTGGCCAAACCCGACTGTTTCCTGATTTTCTAGCGACTTTACTGAGTGTCGGCGAAGAGAGCGGTGAGCTGGCCAAAGTATTTGCGGATATCGCACAAAGAAGTCAAAGAGATTTCACTCAGTGGCTGATGAGACTCACTACGCTATTAGAACCTCTAATGATTCTAATAATGGGGGGCTTAGTTGGTGGTGTCGTCGTAACTATGATGTTAAGTATAACCGGAACTACGAATGTCGGGCTCTAAACGACTTGTTGCAGCCAAAGGCTTTACTCTAATAGAATTACTGGTTGTGATGACAATTTCGGGTCTGCTTATGGCGCTGATAGGCTCTATGTCATTAGAACAAGTAGAAAGAGCCGAGAGACTTTCAGAGCTAAATTCTGCTGAGCAATTTGTAAAAAACGTTGCAAAACAAGCCGCAATCAATAAATTATCCCTTTCACTTGTAACCGAAGACTCTAAGCTCATCATACATGGCCCATTGGGGCAGGATATTAACTCAATTGAATTTAAGCACCTTCGGTTCCAAGCTCAGAGCATTCGTTTTAATCGAAATGGCTTTGCGGACAGACAAAGTATGTCTGTGATTGCGAATAAACGAAGTGCCAGCATCAGCCTTCCCACAGCGGATGCATTCGATATGAGCAATTGATGAAGATCCGTGTCTCTAACAATCAAGGGTTTACACTACTTGAAGTTTTGGTCGCAGGGGTGTTGCTAACTGTATTGCTAAGTTTGGCGGCAAGTGCATACACTCAACTGCAGTTAAATAGCGGAAAAGCAGAATCAGTCGTACATTTACATCGACCTATTCAAAGTATTGTCCGGCAAATAGAAGATGTGTTAAGGGAGTCAGAAGGCAAGAAGACCGATGGAAGTGGTCGGATGCAGCAGGTTGATTATGAGTGGGTTGCAAATTTGCAACAAGTTAAAAGTCCCCCATCGAGAAGCGTGGCAGATGACCAGTTTATTGCGACATATGCGCCTAGGTTTATGCTATTCAATGTAACTTTAAGGCTGAAAAATGAACAGTCGAATCGTGAGTACAACTTCGATGTGCTCGCATGGACCAAAGAAGTGAAAGCGACGCAATGAAGCGACAAAGCGGTTTTACTCTAATTGAGTTGTTGGTTGCAACTGTTTTGATGCTTAGTATGGTAACTATTGCAAGTTTAGGCTTTGACTGGTTTTCTCAACAATGGACACGTCGATTGAGTACCATTGAACAATCTTATCAGAATTATATTCAACAACAGCAGTTCGAAACAGCAATAAGCGGTATCGTGCCTTATATGGTTAATAAAGGTGATGATTTTGGCTATTATTTTTTGGGTAGAAAGGAGGGGTTCACAGCGGTTAGTTTAACGCCTATTTTTGAAGCTGACCATCCCGCAGTAATTCGGGTTTTTAGTGAACAGACAACCAATGGATATCAGTTGGTATATGAAGAGGCTAGCTTGAAAGAATTAATTTTGATTAGTTCTGATCAAATCCTTCCATTTAAGCACAGATTGATTGTGACCGGGGGGGCAGCTCAGATTGCTTTTAAATACCTGATTGAAAACCATATTATTACAGGTAATGAAGAATTACCCGATGGTATAAAAAGCCAAACTAGTTTTGATTGGAAGGAAGAATTAGACGGAATTTCAACTAAGAAACATGCAACTAAGATTGAAGTCGTACAGGACGATTATTCGTTCAAAGTCATGATTCCAAAGCGAGATCAGGTTTTAAACTCTCGCACCACCTTAGATGCGATTTAGCCATGTTTAAATCTCAGGGAATTGCATTACTCCAGGTCCTTTTCCTCAGTCTGATTATCAGTGCCATGCTATTAGGCGCTCGCTTTCAAGGCGAAAAGCATTTACGTTTGGCTGAGATGGTTCAATCGCGAACTATTGCAGAACTGAAAATACAATCAGCGTCTGCGAAGACAATTCTCAGCTTACTTTCTCATCAGCGACGTATAGATCCAAACAGTGCCGAGCAAATCTATCGGGAATGGAATTTTTATGGTGCACCTTGGCTATTAGGAGATGTTGAAGTCAGATTACAGGATTTAGCTGGCCTATTGCAGCCGACGAATACCGAGCTTGCTGGACATCTCTTTGTACAACTAGGTATTGATGAAGTCAGTGCAGATAGATTAAAACAACTATTGCAAAGGACAACGATCACTGGCGCTAGTCCAGATTTTTATCACTTGGCAGATATTCAGGTAAAGCGGTCGACCGGCCGGATTGCGCCACTTCAGTTAATTGAAGAGATGCGGCTATATCCACAGATGGAACAGCTCAACCCTTCAAAACTGCAGGATTTTTTTACAACTTTTCCAGTTGCAACTATCAACCCAATGACAATGCCAGAACAGCTGCTGTCCTTTTATGTCCCTGGGAATTTGCAGCGCGAACAATTACTTAAACTTCGATCTGAAGGTAGTCTCAGTGAACAAAAATTTAGCCAGCTAACTGGAATATTTCCAGATGAAACAATCAACTTCTATCCGGCTGATGGTATAAGGTTTATATTCACAGCATCTGACAAAGATGTTAGAATCCAACGTCAAGTTGAACTGCGATTAACGCCATATGCAGTTGAACCCTATACCCTGTGGGAATACAGGAATTGATACGCAGGTGGCTCTTTACCTAATGAACATATCTTTTTTGACCCGACTATCCAATAGCATTCAGTCTCTCTTTAAATCGCTTATCTTGACTAGTGACGCGTTGATTGATCTCAGCAATCAACCCAGACATTTAGCTTGCGTAATTGTCAGCCGAAAACACTATTCGGAAGTACACCGTTCATATCCAATAACTGACTTAAGTTCGCTAAAAAAAGTGCTAGCTAATGAATACAGCGATAGGTCTGCTGTGCACTTTGTCGATGAACCTGGCTCAAATCAAACACGCGTCGTGACTTTTGTGTTGGTTAAAGAATTGACAAAAGCTCTACCGGATTTCGCTGTTGTGTTGCCGGAGTCCCTTGCACTGTGGGCACAACTTAAGCAAAAGTATGATTCTTCCATCACTAAAGTCGAATCGAAAGATTACAGTTTTTTTTTAAGTTTTGGCGATATACCGCTTTCGCAACTTGAGAGTCGCTTCTGCACCAACCAAGATGCATTTCGCATCAACAACGGGATTCCAGAAGACTGGATTTTTTTTGAATCCGCTGACACAAAACTGAAGTACTTTGATATTTTCAAAAACTTGGGAACCCGACATTTTTTCTCGTTTTTCTTACGCCAAACACGCCTGCCTACAAAGTTCGATCGCAAATGGATTTTTTTGCTTGCTGGAGTGGTGAGCACATACTTTTTGCTCGTATGGCTATACCTTTCAGTATCTTTGGATAGAAAGCAACAGCAGCTTGAAACAGTAATGGGAAAAGCCTCGGAAGTGCTAGAGGTAGCCAACAAATACGAAGAGACAAATCAGGCGTTATCACTTTTAACGGAGAGACTCTCAGATCCAGTGAAGCCTGATATCTATCTGCAGTTTTTACATTACCTAATGGTTAAAAAGGTTGAACTAACTACATTCAGTAAAACTGAGCAAAACGTCTTGCTTAGAGGAGAAGCGACCAGCGCGACGACAGTGCTGATGGAAATTAAAGAGCTTCCCTACGTAATTGACGCAGTCTTTGATAGTCCTGTGAGTCGTGACAATGAAAAAGATCGGTTTGTGATTCGTGTTCGTCTAAAAAATCCATCGGTAGAGCCTAGCGATCGTCAGAATGAGAAAACGCTTGAACGGTCCGAAACTTCTGAAAACTCTACGAGTCGGCCCGATATAGACTCAGAGATGACACCGGCAACCTCATCTAATATCAACGCCGAAGATCTGGGCGCGGGAGAGCTGACTAATGAGTCGTAATTATTTACTCATAGGTTTGTTGAGTATACTGCTATCTATAAAGTTTATATTGCAGCCTATATGGAATCATTTACTTGAGCAACATCAGTCATTTCTGATGGCCTCGAAACAGTCGTCCCGGGCAATAGCAGTCTTATCCTCAGAACAGGAGATCCGCAGCGCTAATAAATCTCTCACTGAGACGGCAAGTAAAACAGTCGCACTCTTACGCCAAGGAGCGGATGATTCTGATTTTTCGTTAAAAACCCAACGAGCTTGGCAGACTTTGGCTCAGAAATACAACGTAAAATTAGATTTGTTTAATTGGATAGATGCTTCTGAAGTCACCCGGATGACTATCAGTGATACCGGTTTGATAGTCCGTGAAGCTCGGATTTCTGCAAGATTGACGGGCCGTTTGATCGACCTTTCGCTGTTCAATATCGATTTATTTCGTCAGCAAGGCATATCGCTGATAAAGTTGGAGGCGATATCACCCGGTGGGTTGGACTATGCAAATAGTAATGTAATGAATGTTGAGTATCGTGTGATATTCAGGGTGAAATCGTCATGACAATAACCAAAGCTCCCATTTTTATTGGCGCCGCAGCACTAGTACATTTTTATAACTATTGGTGGCTTGGCTCCTACGATACAGAAGATACTTACGTCGTTGCTGCATTACCTCAGCAGTATGAAGTACCACCGCTCAATGGTGCCTTAATTGCCGGCCTTCTATTGACCAAAAAAGCGCTTGATGCGCCCCAAGACGAAAAAATAACGCAGGCGGCAACCCCCTCTCAGTCAACTGATTTTGGTCAGTTAGGTGCGTCACAAGTCAGGTTACTGGCAATATATAGGCAAGAGAACTTCAAGGCTATTGTCGATGTGAAAAACGCTAATTCATCGAATGAAATTCAAACGTTCGAACAAGGTGATATTGTTGGGGACATCAAGGTTCTCGAATTGACTAGCCGTTATCTGACTTTACAAAATGAAAGTAAAGAACAGTTAACTTTGAAACTGTTTAAGCAAGAGTCTAACTGAGTTTAATATGGCAATTACTTTAGAATTTAACAATCCTCCCTCGAGGCTATTGAGCTTGTCTTTGTTGTTTTTATCTTTAGCCGCATGCACCAGCACGCCGCAAAGGTATGAAGTCCCAACGACGCAGCTGGCTACGTTAAATGAACCTGATTTGTTGAGCAGCGACGAACCGATCACGGACATAGAAAAACGGACTCCTTTCACGAAACTAGACGCAGTTCCGGGAGCAAATGTGAGGCTCAGTCAACAAACTGACCTGTCACGTGCATTTAGTTCATCTGGCGCATTATCTATTGCAACTGAAGAACTTCAGCTTAATGCGTTCCTTCACACGGTCTTTGGCGAACTACTGGGAGTGAACTATGTTTTGAATCCAGGTTCCGTAGATTTAACTCAGACCGTCTCACTACAACTACAGCAGCAAATGTCACCACGTCAGCTGTTCACAGTGACCAGAGAGTTGCTGGCAGCCCGCAAATTGACAATTAGCGAGCGCGAAAATACCTACTACATCCACGAGGCTGACCAAAATCAGAAAGATACCGCGCTGGGATATGGTCGGCGACCTGCTGATGTTCCTGATATTGCCGGAGTCATTACTCAAATTGTGCCTGTAAGGTATAACAGAGATATTGCTCTTGAAAGGGTTCTGCGCGATTTAACAAATGCACGTATCGAAGAGCTTCAGGGCCAAAGTGCTTACACAGTGCAAGGGGAGAGACGGGAAATTCTTCGCGTACTTGAGTTGATGGATATCCTGGATGCTCCGGCAGTAAGGGGCCGGCACGTTGCGTTGTTACGGCTAACGTACATTTCCGCTGTGCAATTCTTGCAACGCTTGCAGCAACTGATGGAAAGTGAAGGTTTACCTATTGACTTGGCCAAAGCTGCTAACCGCAATATGGTTGCAGTGCCGATTGACCAAATCGGCGCTATTGCGTTATTTGCTGCTGACGAAGTCTATCTGGAGCGCGCAAGATTTTGGGCTGAACAAATGGATCAACCCAAACAAGGAGATGATATGCAGTACTATATATATCATCCGCGATTTGCCAGAGCTACCGATTTAGGTGCATCTGTTTCAGTGTTGTTAGGTTCGCCGAGCTCAGTTACGCCAAACTCGAGTGCAGGTAACCAAAGTCGTGATACAGCTTCAGCAATGAGTACCGAGAATAATAGAGGTCAAGCTTCCAATTCTGCTACTGCAGCGAATGGTAACGATCGTAATCTGGCATTATCGATGACCGTCGACGAGAGAACTAATTCGCTTATTTTCTATGCCAAAGGTCTGGATTATCAAAAAATCTTGCCGATGATTAAACGATTAGATGTGATGCCAAAGCAAATTCTGCTTGAGGCAACCATTGCTGAAGTATTGTTGGTTGATGATTTCAAGTTCGGCCTAGAATTTGCTATCCAAAATGGTAAGTTTGGATTTGGCACAAAAGGTGCGTTCGGTGTGTCGAAAATAGGGGGCATGGCGTTTAACTACGCTTCGGGCGTCGATTCCGTTGTCGCCAACATGCTTGCGACCGATACCAGGACCAATTTGCTGTCCAGACCCAGTATCGTCGTTCGGGACGGTGTGTCAGCCAATATCAGTGTCGGAGTGGATATCCCAACAGTAGGTCAGACAACAATCAACCCTGGAACTGAAACTCAAAGCACAACAGTCCAATATCGGAAAACTGGTGTTGAATTAACAGTACGGCCTACCATCAGTGCTCAGGGCCTTGTGGTGATGGAAATTGAGCAGCGCATCTCTAGCGCCGAGGACGGCGGTATTTCGGTCGCTAACAGCCCTTCATTTTCTGAACGGTCTCTTCGCACAGAAGTGATTGCCCAAAGTGGACAAAGCATTCTTTTGGCAGGAATGATGCAAAATAACAGTGGTGGAGGCGCGTCAAAGGTTCCGTTTTTAGGCGATTTACCTTTGCTTGGCAATTTGTTTAAGTCGGAAAGTCGCAATTCAAGAAAAACTGAATTAGTTATTTTGATCACACCAAAAGTGATCGAAGATAACAGACAATGGCAAACAATTCGTGATAAACTCAGTACCGAGCTGAAGCTCATGCAAGTGTTTGATGCAAAAAGCGGCAACTAAGTGCTTGAAAATTTTTTTTTTTGAAAATTTATCGTTGACAAACAAAGCTGCATTAATAGAATGGTGAAAGGAAATTGGTTACCCCAGTTTCTCTTTTAAAAAAAGAAGCTAGGCACGATGCCAAAGTTTCAATTTCATGAAATTGGAGAAAGTTCTAATGAAAACAAATTTTAAACTGTCTTTAGTTGCTGTCGCCTTAGCAACAGTTGGCTTCGCTGCTAACGCTGCAAACGTGACACCAGCGACAGCCACTAAAGTGTCTAAGCAAGGTGTTGCGACATTAACTGACGCAGCGTTCAATGCTGGTACACCGAGCGTAGTTTTCACAGCGAAAGCTGCTTACTCAGTTGGTGATACAATCACTTTCACTTTTACCGGTGATTCTTTAAAAACTGCTCCTCTGCTGGTTACTTCGGTAGCAGCAGGTGCTCCAGCAACTCAGTCTCAGCTGACTTTGGGTCGTATCGGTCAAACAGCTACATCTGCAACTTACCGTGTAACGGAAGTTGGTACTACTCCTACTGGTGTAGTAGACGCAGCTCCGCACGGCACCATCACTCTGGCATTCACTTTTGACAAAGCCAAAGTATTAGCTGCTGGTTCAGTTGATGTTACTGCTGTATCTCGTCTGACTGGTTCAGGTGATGTATTCGATAACGCTTCAGGTACAGATAAAACAACTCGTACTCTGTTCTCTGTTGTTGATCAGACCAAAGTGACTGCCGCTCCAGTGATCAATGCAACGATCAACGTATCTGACGCGACAAATCCACGCAAAGTGTTCTTGGCTGGTGCTGCTCAGGTTGCAACTTTCACTGCTGCTCCAGAGTCATCATTAGGTAACGTTAACGTTGCTTCTCATACTGTTAAAGTAGACGGTGATTTCTCTTGGGCAATTAACCCAACGACTGGCTATGTAGCCGGTTCAGTAACGCCAGCATGTTCTGCTGGTGCACCAGGTAGCTTGGTTGTTAACGCTTCTAGCGCTACTTTCGTTTGTAGCGGTGTGAACTCAGCTGTTTCTACAACAGCGTCATTAACACTTGACCCAACTGCATACGATGCTGATATCACTAAGCGTCCTGAATTGTCTCAGACGTCTTACACTGCGACATTCACTTCTACCTTCGCTGGTGATGCAACTCAGGCAACTTCTGGTATCAACGCTGGTGCATGGGGTATCAACGGTTCAGTAATTCATGTTCCATACATGGTTTACGGCACTGTAAGCGGTAAGGCTTTCAGCCAAATCGTGAACATCACAAACAATGGCTCAAAAGCTGGTAAAGTTTATGCTGACGTTTGGACTACTGCTGCTGACGGTAAAGTCACTCGTTTAGTGAACAACAAGCAAATCGGCACTGTAGAAGCACGTGGCTTATACCGCGCTGCCGGTGACCTGCGTACTGCATTAGCAACAGCGACTACTCCGTTCACAGATGGTCTGGTTCAAATGCGTTTGACTACAGATGTTTCTGCTGACGACGTGACTGTTTACGCTGCTTATGTTGATAACGTAACTGCTGAGCGTGCAATCGTGAATAACGATTCTCCAGTAAACGTTCGTGGTTTCAGCCAGATCGCAGCTGCAAACTCTGTATCTAACCTGTCTTCAGCCATTGCTACTCTGCAAACTTCTGTTGACAACGTTCAGACTACAGCTGATGACATCGAAACTAAAGTAGATGATGTTGATTCTGCAGTTACTGATCTGACCGCAGATCTGTGTAACGCGAACGCAACTGGTACTGTAGACCTGTCTTCAATCGACAACATTACAGTTGCCACTGGCGATTCTACTGTAACTGGTCAAGGTGCTGCTAACGCTGCCGTTTCTATCGACCTGTGTAACTAATTTTTAGATTAGTTATAAAAACCCGGGCAATGCCCGGGTTTTTTTTGCCTAAATGATTTCAACCCATCGAAGTTGTTTGTCTTGCAGATTTTTTTTAGTAAAAATATGCAGAAAAGCAAAATTAAAACGAGATTTTTTATAAAGTCTCTTGTACAATCAGAACTGAACAGAATTCAATTTCATTTATAAGCTCGACAAACTTTTTTGTTGAGCTTTTTTTTATGCAAAATTCAGCTGGGGGGCTTCACCTGATATTCAGCTTGTTTAAACGTCAAGCAGTGTTATTGGTTGGTGTGGCTGCTGTCAGTCAAATATTACAACTCATCAGTTACCTGGCGCTCACCCGAAACTTTGCCCCCCTGCAATTGGGGGCGTTTGGGCAAGTGCATGCAACTTTTCTACTATTCCTACCCTGGGCTGCGTTGGCATTCCCCTCAGCTTTAGCACTGGCTAAAACCTCCGTTGAACGCGATTATCTTTCTAGGCTTGCTTTACTTGCGACAATTGGAAGCGCGGCGGTTGTTCAGATGTTTTTCTGGTTATATGCCATCTTTGGGCACGACCTTCACTCGATGTTTTTGTACGCGCCATTCATTTCAATTGTGGGGGCGGGCTTAGCTAGCCTAGCCGAACAACAGTTTTTACTAGCAGGCCGAATAAAGCAGCAAGCTCTGGTTGTGTTGAGTGTTGCGACATGTATTTGTTGCAGTCGGATTCTGTTAGCACTGAATGAGGCATCACTACCGTGGTTGTTGGCGACAGTGCCGTTGCAGCCGGTGTTGCTTGCCGGTTTTTACTATGTATTCTCTAAGAGAAGCACCAGTAAACAGCAATATCGTTGGACAGAGCTTAAGCGTATTGGACAGAACTTCTCAAATTTTCCAAAGTATCAGGCAAGCCAGCAGGCCTTTAACGCCTGGTCACAGAGCATTCCCCTTATATTATTTAGCTGGTGGTTTGGATTGGATGTGTTGGCTTATTTAAACTTGGCCATTTTGTTACTAGCAGCACCTTCAGGCTTGTTAAACAAGGCCGTCGGCGATGTGTATTACCCTTTAGCAGCGTCCTTATTGCAACAATCAAGAGGGTTGATTGCTTTTCTTGCTCAAACGACAGCAGCCTTATTTTTCCTGTTAATACTGCCGTTTTCGTTACTTGGAATATATGCAGAACCCTTATATGCGAATGTTTTCGGCGAGCAGTGGCGTCATGCTGCGGATTATTGCCTCTGGCTGATGCCGTGGTATTTTCTGGTATGCCTGAATGCTCCGGCGCTGAAAACATTGATTGTGATGCGTCAGCAAAAATTTAGTTTTTATCTAAACGTTTGTACTTTTGTATTACGATGTTTGGCTATAACTATTGGCGCCTTTGTTGCCAAGTCAGTGTGGTGGGCTATCGCTTTGTATAGTGTGATAGGGTGTATGCATAATTTAATCATTATCGGGAATGCATTTGTCGTCGCAAAGCGACATGCTCAGTCGAAAGAGGCTCTTGGCGATGCTGTTTGCTAACATAAAAATTGCCAATAAGTTCGTGAGTTATCATTCAATTGAACAACGATTTTGGCTGGCGGGGCGAGTTTTAAAAAATGGCGTTATACAGTCGCCAGCAGAGCTATATAAAAATCTGTCTGCACTATCGACGACCGATATTGAAAGCTATCTTGAACAATTAGATGGTTTTTTTTCTTTGGTGATGGTGACTGAAATGTCTGTTGTGATGATCAGCGACAGATTGAGAAGTTATCCGCTTTTTTATGCTACGACAAAAGCTGGTTTGTGGGTTTCGGATGATTTTGAATTTCTGGTCTATCAACTGGAGCTAAACGAGTCAGATCAACTTGCGGCTGCTGAATTTTTGCAGTTAGGCTACGTCACCGGAACAGCAACTACTGTTTTAGGGGTGATGCAAGTTCCGGCTTCAAGTTGTCTTCGTTGGGATGGGGTAGAGCTATCGATTGGCAGATATTTTGAGTTTCTGCCCTTAGCAAAGAGAACGTGCGATTTGCTGGAACTAAAACAGCAGTTATCTATTGTAATGGGGAATTTAACCAGACAACTTATTAGCAGAGCGGCAGGTAGGCAAATCGTAGTTCCGCTGAGTGGTGGTTTGGATTCAAAGGCGCTGTTGTTAAGTTTGTATTTGGAAGGTTATGAAAACCTTTGCTGCTTTACATTTGGCGCGGCTGATAGCTGGGAGTTGAATCATGCCCGCAAACTTTGCGCTGAACTGGGCGTAGTCTGGCATCCTGTTATTTATAATGCGGCCACGTTCACTGCATTAAGAACGGATAACGAATTTTCTAGATATACATTATTTATCCACAGCGGCGTGTCAGTGCCAAATGTTCAGGTGTACCCAGCGATCCGTAGTTTAGTTCATCGCGGGATTATTCAGCCCGATGCGTTGTTGATCCCCGGTCATACCGGCGATTTTGTCAGTGGTGGTCACCGGAAAAAAAGGCAATCTGATGCGGCGACTGTTGTCGATGTTGCCGCTTGCTTTATATGGCAGACACATTATCAGTTGCGACGACACTGCCCGCTGCATAAACAGCTTTTTGCCAAGCTATCAGCCGAGTTGACACAGATTGTAGCTTTACAACCAAATATTGATGCTGCAGATTTGGCGGAAGCTTGGAATTTCAGAGAAAGACAAGCCAAACTGATTGTCAATTCGAATCGATATTATGAATTTTTTAAGTTGTCGTGGTGGATGCCTTTTTGGCAACGCGATTTCGTCAATTATTGGCTGGCGGTACCCGAAAAGTTTCGGCTAAATCAGGTATTGTGGCGGGAATGGGTCGATGAGCTGCAAGCACAAATATTGCCCGGTTATCAATCGCCGGCACCTGAACGCAATAAATCGAAGATTTGGCCAAAAGCCTCTGCCATATTTGATTATTTTACCGACAGAAACCGGCTATTGACGATAGTTCCGTTTCATCGATGGTTGCTGTATCGGCTAAGGCTCACCAAACGCAGTGGGAACTTGTTTGGTTATTTGGCAGATAAAACGCTATCTCTTGCAAAGGGGCATCGTTACTATAGTCAGCAAGACCACAACCCAATTGAAACAAAGCTGGATTGATAGAGCGCAGTTGCGCATTTTGGTGTACATGAGAAAACTTCTGGTAGCGCTGTTTAGCGAACAGCAAAAAGTAATTATAAAACAACAGTTAGAAGCTTTTTCGGCGTGGTTTAGCCGACTTTTTGCGAGCCACCGCTGGTTAGCTGCTGGTTATTATTTTTGTGTAAGTCGGCAATTCCATCGTGAACAATTGGCGACTTTACAAGGGAAAGCCGCTTATCAGAAGAAACTAACTCAGGAAGTAAAGACGAGTGCTTTGCTCAGACGTAATATCCACCGTCTGGAAAAAGGCCTGATTATGCAGCCGCGTCGGCCAGTGTTTGCTAGTGACTATATTGGTGAAACTGTGCGTCATTATGCTGATGTGAGTTGTTATCCAGAGTTTGATGCCGCAGAGTTACGCTGGGCATTTCAGGTGTTAACCAACTATTTTTCAGCGGTCAATGCAGGGAAAAATGTGTTGGTTGATGCTGCGAGGCAAGTCTTTACTGCCTTACCAAGTGTTGATTGTCAGGCGTTTAAACCAGCCGTGCCCTATACAAGACAACAAATAATCGCCGCTGATGTCAGCTTTGAGAGTTTATCGGCACTATTTTTACAGCGCCGTTCTGTGCGCTGGTTTGTGCCAACCCCAGTCGATCCTGCAATCATCCGTCAGGCAGTGAGTATCGCAAGTCAGGCGCCCTCAGCCTGCAATCGTCAACCATTTCGTTTTGATTTAATCAATGGCCAGAGCAATGCGGCAAAAATTGCTAGTCTTGCCATGGGAACCACAGGGTTTGCTGAAAATATTCCCTGTTTACTGGTGGTGATTGGCGATTTAAGTTGTTATCCAGCGGAGCGTGACCGGCATGTGATTTATATCGATGCATCGCTTGCGACCATGCAGTTAATGCTGGCATTGGAAACATTGGGGTTATCCACTTGCCCGATCAATTGGCCGGATATTGAGTTTCGTGAAAAATTGATGCAAAAAAAATTGGGGTTGAAAATTTATGAACGTCCAGTGATGTTGCTCGCCGTTGGTTATGCAGATCCAGAGGGCGGCATTGCCTATTCTCAAAAGAAAAATGATCAGTTGTTAGTCAGAGAAATTCATCATGTTGATTGAAATCCGTGGCGTGCAGTTCGTCAACAAAGGTGCAGAGTTGATGCTGCATGCTTGTTTGGAACAAATTAAAGTGCATTGGCCAGAAGCGCAAATCGCTTTAGCACCTAATAAAAACTCGCCTTATCGTGCCAGAGCTTTATTAGGGGCGCTGCAAAAATTGCCGTTAAGATTCAGAGGCTATGATTTTAATGGCCTGAGTTATTGGCTACCAAAAGGATTCCGGCAGTTTTTGCGGCACTGGCTTGGTGTGGTATTTGAGGCTGATATTGATTGGGTGTTGGATGCTTCAGGTTTTGCCTATGGCGATCAGTGGGGTGGGCGCAATGTAACCGTACTCAGCGCTGAAATTTTACGCTTACAGCGCCATCAAAAGGGGTATGTGTTATTGCCGCAAGCATTAGGCCCGTTTAGCAAGCGCGCAGATCAGCAAAAGTTAAAGCGGGCGATACCTGCCGCCTGGCTGGTTTGTCCGCGTGATGATGCGAGCTTTGAACACTTGCATTCGATCGTCGGCAACAGCACAAACGTGCAGCAGTTTGCTGACTTTACAAATCTGTTAGCGCCGATGATGCCGGCCACAATCACACCCGTAGCACCAGCGAAGTCCATTTGTTTGATTATTCCAAACTCAGCCATGCTGAGTCAGAAAAATCGCAATCCACAGTGGCAGGCGAACTATATGCGGGTTCTTGAATTGGCCGTTGCTACTGCGTTGGACCAGCAAATGACACCGGTGCTGCTGAACCATGAGGGCGTTGCTGATGCAGCGATATGTCAGCAACTTGCCGATAAATTTCAACCCGTGCTGAATATTATCGAAGAGTCGGATCCTCGGAAGGTGAAAGGCTGGATTGCGCAGAGCGGGCTGGTGGTTTGTTCACGTTTTCACGGGTGCGTCAGTGCGTTGTCATCCGGGGTGCCTTGTCTTGGGACCAGTTGGAGTCATAAATACGAAGCGTTATTTGGCGAATATCGACAATCAGAATGCTTGTTAGCTCCGGATGTGGATGCTGCAGAACTACAGCGGTTGTTCCATGTGGCAAGAGCAAAGTCGTTAAGTGCTGAGGCGGTAACGGCCAGGGGGCATTTCCAGCAGCAAAGTCTTCAGATGTGGGACCAAGTGGTTAAGGTAGTATCGCAGCGCCAACGCGTGAGTTCAGAATAGGTTCAGTGACAGATTATAGCATTGGGTGGTATAACATCAGCGATATCCGTTATACTAGCGGCATTTTCCGTTGTCTTCAGTTTGTCATTTAGACGGAATCAGGGAGTTTACTGCATGCTTGAATGGCTATTATCTTTGCCGCGTTATGCCAAACGTGTAATTTCGGTCGTCGCAGATGTAGGCTTTCTGACCTTTTCCATGTTAGTGGCGGTTTACGTAACCCAGGAAACGCCATTTGCTTCGTTACTTCAGACCTTTCCAATCTTTTTGTTGTCTGTGCCGGCTACGATTCTGGCCTTTACCAAATTAGGATTGTACCGGGCGGTGATCCGCTATATTGGGCAGCATGCGTTGGGCGCGGTGTTGGCCGGTATTTTAAGTAATGCACTTATTTTAGTGATGTTGTTCCAGCTGGTCGGCATTGCCGACAAAGGCAATCTGGTGTTTGTGTATGCAATTTTAGCCTTAGTCACCAGCGGTGGCTTGCGGCTGCTGGCACGGATGTTTTTATTCCAGCGCCACAATGGCCATAAACAACGGGTGTTGATTTACGGTGCCGGTTCTTCTGGCCGTCAGTTGGCGCAGGCCCTGCTAAACGGTGAGCAATTTCATCCGGTAGCCTTTGTTGATGATGATGCCACGTTGCAGCGTTCTACCATTCTTGGCATGCATGTGGGGAGTCCGGCGCAGATTGCCGCGATCGTCAAATCGAAAAATGTCAGCCGGATTTTGCTGGCGATGCCTTCTGCCAGTCGGGCACGGCGGCGTGAAGTTCTTGAATCTTTAGACAATCTGCCGATACCGGTGCAAACCGTGCCAGGGATGAGCGATATCGTTGATGGTTCGATGCGGATTGATGAACTGCAAGATGTGAAAATTGAAGATTTGCTGGGCCGGGATCCGGTGGCGCCGAAACTGAAATTGATGCATGCCAACATCAAAGAAAAAGTCGTGATGGTGACAGGGGCTGGGGGTTCAATTGGTTCTGAGTTGTGCCGGCAAATCGTGCAGTATGAGCCGACGATGCTGGTGTTATTCGAAGCGTCCGAATACGCGCTTTACAGCATAGAGCAGGAATTAGCTGCGCATATTCAGGAACTTGGCGTCGATGTGAAGTTAAAGCCTATTCTGGGGAATGTGCAGAAACAAACCCGGGTACAGGCGGTGATGCAAAGTTTTAAGGTGCAGACGGTGTATCATGCGGCGGCGTATAAACACGTGCCATTAGTGGAATACAATATTGTCGAGGGCGTCAGCAATAATGTGTTTGGCACCTGGTGCGCTGCAGAAGCGGCCATCGCTGCCGGCGTTGAAACCTTCGTGCTGATTTCGACCGACAAAGCGGTGCGCCCGACCAATATCATGGGCGCTTCCAAACGGCTGGCTGAATTGGTGTTACAAGGGTTGTCAACCCGCCAACACCACACCCGGTTCTGTATGGTCCGCTTTGGCAATGTGCTGGGTTCTTCAGGTTCTGTGGTGCCGCTGTTTCGGGAGCAAATCCGCAATGGCGGGCCCTTGACTGTGACTCATCCGGAAATTATCCGTTATTTTATGACGATCCCGGAAGCTGCACAGTTGGTGATCCAGGCTGGTGCTATGGGGCAGGGCGGCGATGTCTTCGTGTTGGACATGGGCGAGCCGGTGCGGATCGCCGATTTAGCCAGACGGATGGTCCATTTGATGGGGCTGGAAGTGAAAGATCAGCAACATCCGGATGGCGATATCGAAATCTCATTTTCGGGGTTGCGGCCAGGTGAAAAGCTGTATGAAGAGTTGCTGATTGGCGAAAATGTGCGGCAGACGGCCCATCCGCGGATCATGGCTGCGGATGAAGTGTCGATGTCCTGGAAAGAAATGGCCGAGTTGCTCAGACAGCTGGAGTACCATTGCGAGAACTTTGCTGTGGCGCAAATCGTGCAGCTGATCACTGAAGCGCCAACCGGCTTTAATCACAGTAGTCCGATTAATGATTTGGTTGACGGAGGCTACAAAGCCAACGATAAAAATCAAAGCCTGGTACGGCCGGTATTCACGCCGGTGGCGGAAGTGCCAGCTGCAGCAGTGCGCGCCAGCTGACCCGCCAGAGCACTTAAGTCATAGCACTTAAGCCAGAGCATTTAAGTGCCAGTGCTCTGGCTGGCACGGTCTGCTCTGTCGTTATCAGACCATCTGCAGGTCAGATGCGATTCTAAAATTTTTTTCAAGCCGCCTCAATCTACTCTTAAGCTACTCTCAAGCCAGCAGAGGGGCCCCGCTTACTGGTCAGTGGGCTGCCAGACCAATTGTTTAAAGTGATAACGGCACATCGAAACATATTTGTCGTTACCACCAATCTGCACCTGAGAACCTGCCGTGGCGGCATGACCGTCCTGATCCAGCCTGACTACAAAGTTGGCTTTTCTGCCGCAATGACAAATGGTTTTTAACTCAATCAGCTTGTCTGCCCAGGCCAATAAGGCTTGGCTCCCTGCAAAAGTCTCACCGAGAAAATCAGTCCGAAGGCCAAAGGCCAATACCGGGATATGCAGGATATCAACCACATCGGTTAATTGTTTCACCTGGGCTTTGGACAAAAATTGCGCTTCATCAATTAATACGCAATCCAGTCGTCCTTGCTGCTGTAACTGCTGACATTGGGTCAGAAAGTTGAGTTCAGCGTCAAACAGGAGCGCGTCCATGGCCAAACCAATTCTGGAGCTGACTTTACCGACTCCGTATCGATCATCCAGTGCTGCAGTAAAAATGGCCGCGTTCATGCCGCGTTCCTGATAGTTATAAGCACTTTGCAATAAAGCCGTGGATTTCCCGGCATTCATCGCCGAATAATAAAAATACAACTGCGCCATGGTTTGTCCGCACTGACGAAAAAGGGGCTTAGTATAACCGGATGCGGACTGATTACTAAAGTGGCGGACGAGCTCCAGTTGCAGTGGCCATCTCGGCTTAAGCTTTGTTCGTCTTGGGCAAGGCTGATTATTTCCTCAAAGCGGAAGTTTCAAACGCCGGGATGCACGGGAGCATTTTGCTGTGGAGTCAAAATGCTGAATGCATTACTCTGAGCGGATAGTGAGAAGGAGAGGCTATTGTGGATAAATTGTTAGTGCTGACCGTGGCGGCAGAAGTGCTGTTGATTAGTGTGATTATGGTGGTGATGGGGCGCCGGCGTTTTCGTGCTGCCCGAAATAAAGAAATCAGCCTGGGTGCGTTTCGTACTATGGATTTGGCCGGTGCCAATGAGGGTGTGATCACGGCAAGTCGTAATTTTGACAATCAATTTCAGATGCCGATGTTGTTTATGTTCGGTGTGTTGTTGGTGTTGCATTTTGGTTTGGCCGATTTCGTGTTTGTGGTCCTTGGTGCTCTGTATGTCGCGCTGCGTTTGTTACATAGCATTGTGCATATCACCTCGAATCATGTCAGACGGCGTTTTAATTTGTTTTTGTTCAGTTGTGTCGTGTTATGGGCATTCTGGATCCGCTTTTTGCTACTATTGGTTTAGTCGATGAGTGATAGCGATATATGGCCCTGGCTGTTGTTACTGACCAGTGCTTTTAGTTCTGCCACTTTATTACCCGGTAGTTCTGAAGTGGTCCTGGCCGGATTGTGGCAGCTTGGCTTTAGTCCTTTTCTGTTGTGGGCTGTAGCAACTTTCGGGAATGTCTCGGGCTCTTGTCTTAACTGGTGGTTGGGTGGGCAGGCGCAACGCTTTGCCGATCGGAAATGGTTTCCGGTACGGCCAGAGCAAATGGCACGAGCGACTCAGTGGTTTAGCCGCTTTGGTAAGCCGGCGTTACTGCTGAGTTCATTGCCGTTAGTCGGCGATCCGTTGACGGTCGTTGCCGGGGTGATGCGGATGCGTTTACCGTTGTTTTTGCTGTTGGTATTTCTTGCAAAAGGCGGTCGTTATGCGGTGTTGTTACTGGCTGCCGAGCATTTTTTGGCTGGATTAACTCAAGCAGGTTGAAGCGGCTAAATCACACCGCAACTTGCCTGGCGCTCGCGTATGATTAAAAGCGCGCAAGACAGAGGATCTCAAGGGATGATGTTAAAAAATAGCAGCCGTCGCTTGCTGGCGGCAGCAGGGATTGCCAGCTGCATGTGGGGGGCGCCTGCAGCGCAGGCTGCAGATCCAGAATGGCTGGATATCCCGCAAACTGAATTGGTTTATCTGCAATTAGAGCAGGGGACTTTGGTGATTAAGCTAGCCGATCAGTTTGCGCCCCGTCACACCGAACGCTTCCGACAATTGGTGCGGAGTGGTTTTTACCAGGGACTGACATTTTATCGGGTGATCGATCAGTTCGTGTTGCAGGCCGGGTTGCCTGAAGGGGAGTCACATCCTGGCACCAGTAAAACCGCCTGGCCCGGTGTGATGGCAGAATTTAGCTGGCCGGTCCGGCCGCAGGATCCTTATACCCTGGTGCAGAAACCCGACATGTTGGCCGCTGAAACCGGGTTCAATCAAGGCTTTGCCGTTGGGCGCGAGCATGGCCAGGAATGGTTGCTGAATTGTCCATTGACCATCAATATGGCCCGCGGCAATGATGCCAATAGCGGCACCACAGATTTTGCCTTAATGCGGGGGCAGGCACCGCGGCATTTAGATCGCAATATGTCGGTATTTGCCAAAGTGGTGTGGGGCGCGGAACTCTTAAACTCGGTGCGCTATGGCCCGCCGGAAACGGGCGGCGTGATTCAGGATGTCACAGCGCGCTCTAAAATTATTCAGGCAACTTTGGGCACTGATCTACCCGAGAATCAGCGGTTGGCCCTGCAATGGCAAAATAGCCGCAGTCCGGCGTTTCAGCAGGCGCTCTTGCAACGGCGACAGCGCAGCAATGACTTTTTCAAATATAAAGGGAATGGTGCGCTGGATATTTGTTACAGCCAGTTGCCGGTGCGTTTAAAGCCATCATCCGTCGCACAAAATAACTAGGCGAAATTCGCAGTATGGTTCATCATAACCGCTATATAAAATCAATAACCAAGTGAAAGGTAATATTATGGAATACGCACTGTCTGCGGACGAGCTGAAAAAAGTGACCCAACTGGACGCTGAGCAGCGTTACGATTATTTTGTGACCGCAGTGGCCGATTTGGAAAAGATTTGGATCCTGACCGATGACGAAGGTTTTGTGCTGGTGACCGCAGAAGACGAGCGTTGTATTCCGGTATGGCCGCATGCCGAAGTTGCGCAGTTGTGGATTGAGGGCGACTGGGCGAATTGTTCTGCGCAAGCGGTGGACATTAGTACTTGGCTGGATAAATGGACTTCTGGTTTAGAGGGTGATGAGTTGTCGATTGCAGTATTTCCGCATGCCGACGAACCAGGGATTGTGGTGTCCCCAGTCGAGCTACAAGAAACCCTGCTTGAAGCGATGGAAGAAGACAGCAGCCACTAAGTTCGGCGCTGCAACTGAGCTTCCTTACTTGCCACTTAGGGTTTTGAACGCAATCCAGACCCAAGCAAAGCGAAATAGTCGTCACTGTTTCGCTTTTTTTATTTTCTTTTTGCATGACTGACAGTCACTTAAAGTCATTTGCTGTATCAGTATTGATAATTGTTCTTAATTAGATTAAGATGACAGCGAATTTAAGGAGTGGGCTGTTATGTACATTTGTGTTTGTAAAGCAGTGACTGATAAAGCAATCCGGCAACTGGTCGCGGATGGTGCCTGTTCGATGCGCGAGTTAAAACAATGCTTAGGGGTTGGCAGTCAATGCGGTAAGTGTACTTCGGCAGCTCAGGAGCAGCTGAATCGTAGCCTGAGCGAACAGATGCGTATTCCTTGTCAGGTATTGGAGCAACGTCCGGCCGCCTGAGTTCTTGTAATTTATTTAATTTATATCCACTTATTCTGCATTAATATCTTCACTTTATTCAAAAAGTTATTAGGCTCGGGCATAATGGCGTCTTTAGGTGATACCTGAAAAGTCTCTGGTATCGTATAGTTTTCAGTCAGAAAGCCGGAGCTTTTCATGTCAGAACAATCCATCGTCGCCGCTGCAAGTAAACCTATCCAAACTGTCGCTATTGTTGGCGGAACTCATGGCAATGAATTTTCAGGGATTTATCTTGAAAAGCGCTACCGTGCGATCCCGCAATTGATCGAACGTTCAAGCTTTTCCTGCCGTACTTTGCTGGCCAATCCAATGGCGCACCAGGCGAACAAACGTTACCTCGATAGTGATTTAAACCGGCAATTCAAAACCGCCGATTTAGCAAACCCGGCACTGGCCAACTATGAACAAAGCCGGGCGAAAGTGATCAACGCTGAGCTGGGCCCGAAAGGCGCGGCGAAAACCGATTTTCTGATTGATTTGCACAATACCACCAGCAATATGGGGGCGTGTTTAATCCTGACTCAACCTGGCGCCATTTATAACTTGCTGGCTGGCTATATCGCGCTGAAAATGCCGGATGCGGTTATTTCACGTGATGAAGACCATTTTAAAGCGGAAGATCATGCGTTGCTTTGTACGGTTGGTACCTATGGGGTGATTGTGGAAGTAGGGCCGCAGCCGCAGTCGGTATTACGTCAGGATGTGCTTGAGCAAATGCACGAAATGACGCAACATATTCTGGATTTTATCGAACATTATAATCTGGGCACGCTGCCAGCATTGCCAAAACGGGTTGAAGCTTTCCGGTATTTACATAGCCTGAAATTACCTGTGTCAGCAAGCGGCGAGCGGCTGGGGATGGTCCATAAACACATCCAGGACCGTGATTATCAGCCGATTCAACCGGGTCAGCCGCTGTTTACATTATTTAGCGGCGAAGAAATTCCTTACGAGGGGACCGAGTTGGTGTATCCGACCTTTATCAATGAAGCCGCTTATTATGACAATAATCTGGCGATGTCGTTGAATGAAAAAGTCTGGATTGAAGTTTATCCCCCGCAGTAAATGACAGTTGGGGTCAGCGTCGGACGCGGCCCCGCAACTCTGCCGCAGTGCTTTGAAGTGATTTTTCCTGCTTAAATTTTGCTTAGATGAAGTTTTCCTCTGCATATCAGTTTAATATCATAGAAGTTTGTGCGGCACGATCTGCTGTGCGCATTTCCCCAAGTTTTTACTGGAGCCTGTAATGCAGGATATGGCGCTGGTTTCCTTTGTCGTGGATGTACTGCTTAGTGTGTTACTGATTTTTCTGTGGCTGGTGCAGCGACGGGATTTTCATGCATTATTTTGGGGATTGGGCCATCTGAGTTTGACTCTGTTGGTGTTGTACTGGTACCTGCCACAGTCGTCTTTGCCCGGCTACGCCCTGCGTTATGAAATTGGCACCTTGCTGGCTTTCGGCTGTTGGTGCGGTTATTGGTTTGGCACCCGCTGGGCCTTAGGCTCTGATCTGCGGCAATGGCGCCGCGAATTGTGGGTGCTGCTGGTTGCCGCGCTGGCGTTGCGGTCCAGTGCGCAGTGGGGCGATCCTTTTGCTTCTCTGGTATCACCGATGGCGCTGATGCATTACGGTGTCTTGTGTCTGGTATTTAGCATCAGCGGCTATCTGTTCTGGCGACACTTCCCAACCTACCGGCTGTTAGGGGCGATTTTATTATTGCGGGCGCTGGTTACGGTGGTGATGCCGTTGGCAAATGAGTACCAATGGCATCTGGACCTGGTTTTTGCAGTCGCATCTGCGGCAAAAATGGCCTGTTTATTTGGCTTTATTTATCTGGTGTTTGACCAAATCCGCCAACGCTACCGGGCAACGCTAGATAGCCTGAGCCATGGTTTTATGATCCGTGATAAAGCGGGTTTCATCCGTATTGCCAATACCCGCGGCGCGCGATTACTCGGGTTTGATAGCCGGGAACAATTGCAGGGAAAACATGTGACTGAAGTACTGCCGCGGTTGAGCAAGACGGCCGCTGATCAGTATTTTCAGCGGATAGCCGCCCCGGACGCCAAACCGCCTTACATTGATGAGGCTGAATTGCTGCTGCACAATGGGCAGACGTTACAGGCGGAGTTGATTAGTTCACCCTATTATGAACGGGGCCAATTGTATTGTCTGGTGCAATTGCTGGATGTCAGCGAGCGGAAGGCGCAGCAACGCGCTTTGCAACGGGCGGCGGCCACTGATCGACTGACCGGGCTGCTCAATCGTCATGCGTTTGGTCAACATATCGATGTACTGATCCAACAGCAACCTGTTGCCGTCGTGTTGTTTGATATCGATCACTTCAAACGGATTAACGATCATTTTGGCCCGCAGATTGGCGACCAATTATTGGTTGAAGTTGCACTGCGCTTACAGCAGCAGTTTGCCGCGTTGACGTTGGCACGGCTGGGAGGAGATGAGTTTGCACTGGTGTTGCTCATCGATGGCGAATACTTCGGTTCGCCTGAGCAACAGACTCAGCCACTTCCACTTGTGCAACTTACCGCCGATTTACAGCAGCTGTTTAGCCAACCCGTGGTGGTGCAAGGTCTGAAATTGCCGCTGGCAATCAGTATCGGGAGTGCAGTATCACCGCAAGATGGCAGCGAGAGCGATACCTTGGTCAAGCATGCCGAGATTGCGATGTACGAGGCCAAGCAGCAAGGTCGTCAACGTTGGGTTAGTTTCCGACAGCCGATGCTGGAAAGATCCAAACAACTGCTGTTTATCGATACCGAGCTCAAACAAGCGATTGCCCGTCAGGAGTTGAGTTTGGTCTATCAGCCGATTTATCAAACCGGCGCCCGCCGTTTTCATAAAGTGGAAGCTTTGTTACGTTGGCAGAACCAGAGTTTGGGCACTGTGAGTCCAGATCGCTTTATTCCGGTGGCTGAAGAAAGTGGTTACATCGTACAGTTAGGCGATTGGGTTTTGCAGCAGGCCTGTCAACAGTTAGCTTTGTGGCAGCAGGCGCACGCCGATTTATTGACAGTCAGTGTCAATGTCTCAGCATTACAGCTGAATCAGCCATCCTTTGCGGACGAGGTGATGGCAATACTCAGGCAATATCAGCTGCAGCCGGCGCAACTTGAACTGGAAATCACTGAGCGGGTGTTACTTGACGACAGTGGCGAGATTGCCAGGATGCTGCAACGCTTAACCCAGCTTGGGGTACAGCTCTCATTGGATGATTTTGGTACCGGCTATAGTTCGCTCAGTTATCTGAATCGTTTTCCGCTGCAATCGTTAAAAATTGACCGATCTTTTGTGCATGCTATGCAAGAGAGCGAACGAAGCCTCGATTTAGTCCGGGCAATTGTCGCGATGGGACAAAGTTTACAATTAAAGTTGGTGGCAGAAGGGGTAGAAACGCCAGAGCAAGTTGCGGCGTTAACGGCGCTGGGCTGCCAATTTTTACAAGGCTATTATCTGGCACGACCCCAGTCGGCGGAGCAGGTCCTGCAACAACTGCGGTCGGGGCCTGGATCGGCAGATTACAGCGCCTGATAGCTGGCTTTTTTCTGGATCAGTTCAATGGCGTAATGATCCGGATCGCGCACAAAAGCAATTTCCGTGGTACCGCCTTTCACTGGGCCAGGTTCGCGGCTGACCACACCGCCACGGGCTTTAATTTCTGCACATGCCTGATATATATCATCGACTTCCAGCGCGATATGGCCAAAGGCGGTGCCCAACTCATATTGATCAACGCCATAGTTGTAGGTTAGCTCCAGCACCGCACCCTCGCGCTCGTCACCAAAACCGACAAAAGCCAGGGTGTATTTGTATTCCGGGTTATCGGATTGACGCAATAAGGTCATGCCCAGCACCTGGGTGTAAAAGTCGATTGAGCGCTGTAAATCGGTGACCCGAAGCATGGTATGTAAAATTCGCATAGGATGGTCCTGGTTAAGTTTTCATCTGATGGATCTTGAGTCTGTCACCAGACTATTCGGTTTTTTCTTTAAATTCGCACAAGTCTTCAACCAGACAGCTGCCGCATTTGGGTTTTCGCGCGACGCAAGTGTAGCGTCCATGCAAGATTAACCAATGGTGCACATCCAGCTTAAACTCGGCGGGAACGACTTTAAGTAATTTTTGTTCCACCAGATCAACATTCGCACCGGGGGCAAAATTCATCCGGTTACTGACCCGGAAAATATGAGTGTCCACGGCGATGGTGGGCCAGCCAAAGGCCGTATTCAGTACCACATTGGCAGTTTTACGACCGACACCGGGTAAGGCTTCCAGCGCTTCTCGGTTTTCCGGGACTTCGCCGGCATGTTGCTCGACTAATATCCGACAAGTTTTAATCACGTTTTCGGCTTTGGTGTTGAACAAGCCAATGGTTTTGATGTAATGCTTCACGCCATCAACACCCAGCGCCAACATGGCCGCCGGTGTGTTGGCTGCGGCGAATAGTGGGCGGGTTGCTTTGTTCACGCCTACATCGGTTGCCTGCGCCGATAACAGCACGGCAATCAACAGCTCAAACGGCGAACTATATTCCAGCTCCGTGGTTGGTTTCGGATTGGCATCGCGCAACCGCGATAAAATAGCGATCCGTTTTTGCTGATTCATCCGGCCGCACTCTCGCTGCCCGCTACTTGGGTCACCCTGGCGCGGGTAATGGTACTTACTCGCTGTTGCCGGCTTTTTTGTCTGGCATCGATGGCATTTTTAGCGGCGATGATAAACCCCAGCACCATAAAAGCCCCCGGCGGCAGAATGGCCAGCAGGAAATGGCTGTCTGTTTTAAATAGTTCCAGTCGTAGTACGGTGGCCCAGTCACCAAATAAGTGTTCAGCCCCGTCAAACAAAGTGCCTTGCCCCAGAATTTCCCGACTGGCCCCCAGCAGAATTAACACCAGGGTAAAACCTACGCCCATCATCAGACCATCGACCATCGACGGTAGCAGCGGGTTTTTCGAGGCAAAGGCTTCAGCGCGGCCAATCACAACACAATTGGTGACAATCAGTGGGATAAAAATCCCCAGCGATTGATACAGCTGGTAAGTGTATGCCTGCATTAATTGTTCGATCGCGGTCACGACTGCGGCGATCACCATCACAAAAATCGGGATGCGGATTTCATTGGGTACCTGGCTGCGTACCAGAGACACCACCAGATTGGTACTGAGCAGCACCAGCATGGTGGCCAATCCCAGACCCAGGGCATTGGTCAGGGTCGAACTCGTGCCTAACAAAGGACAGAGGCCAAGCAGCTGCACTAAGCCGGGGTTGTTGTGCCACAAGCCCTGACGGACGATATCGCGATAGTTGTTCATCAAGCCCTCACTGTCTTATCGACTTCGCAGCTTATTTGCTTTATTGAAGCTGGCAATTGGCCGGAGCCTCTGCCAGTTCCGGATGTTGTTTCAGATAAAGTGCCGTCCGTTTCACCGCCGCCACCACCGCTCTGGGCGTGATCGTGGCCCCGGTAAACTGATCAAATTGTCCACCATCTTTTTTCACAGCAAAGCGTCGGTCGTCTGCACTTTGCACCTGCTGCTGGCGGAAAGAATCCATCCAGTCGCTTTTGCGCATATCAATTTTGTCACCAAGCCCCGGGGTTTCTTTATGGCTGAGCGTACGTACCCCGAGGATGGTGCCGTCCGGCGTGATCGCCGCTAACAGCTGAATATTGCCGCTATAACCGTCGGGAGCGGTGGTTTCGACCACATAAGCCGCCACGGCGTCTTGTTGGCGCCAGCGATAAGTCTTCGCCTGGGGTTGGAACAATACGTCCGGCTGCTGCAACAGCAAACAATCCTGCAACAGCGCGGGTGAAGCTGCGCCGGGTGGCAGAACTTCCTGTAACAGTTGCAGTTTTTCCAATTCGACTTGTTCGGCAATTTTGGGGGCTGTCAGTTGATGAACACTGGCCACCAGGCTGACACAAAGGACCGCCGCCACACCTAACAACAATGCATTTTTACTGACAAACTTCAGCATCAGTAGGATCCTTTCGGCTTGTGACCATAAGTGCGGGGCCGGCTGTAATAATCAATCAGCGGCACCGCTAAGTTCGCCAACATCACGGCAAAGGCGACTGCATCCGGGAACCCGCCAAAGGTGCGGATCAGATAAATCAGCAGGCCAATTAAAGCGCCATAGTACAAACGCCCCCGCAGAGTTGTTGATGCTGAAACCGGATCGGTTGCGATAAAAAATGCCGCCAGCATCGTGCCGCCAGTCAGGAGATGAAAGGCGGGACTGGCATATAAATCTGCATCAACCAGATAACCCACTAAACTACCCAGCATCAGGCTACCCAGCACCGCCGCTGGAATACGCCATTGAATGACTTTTTGTTGCAATAACCACAATCCACCGAGTAAAAATGCCAGATTGACGTAATTCCAGCCAAGGCCACCAAACTTTGCAAACACAGCTTGCTCTGTGCTTTCGGTGATGGTTTTACCGGCCGCCAGGTCGGTTTTTAGGGTATCTAATGGCGTTGCCATGGTCATGCCATCCACATCTGTGCGTAGTTGCGTCAGACTGTAGCCGGCACAGCTAAAATCGGTGAATACCGTACAAACCGGGTCCAGAAATTGTTGTTGCTGCACCTGAAGCGTTAATGGTGGCAACCAGCTGGTCATTTGCTGCGGAAAGGACACCAGCAGAAATACATAAGCGGCCATTGCCGGATTAAACAGGTTATGACCCAAGCCGCCATATAACTGCTTCACAATCACAATAGCAAAGGCGGTGCCGAGCACAATCAGCCACCAGGGGGAGAGTGCCGGAATCGACACCGCTAACAACACAGCCGTTAACATGGCACTATGATCTTTGAGTCTTGGCAGTACCGGCTTTTGACGCAGCCGCAACATGAGTGCTTCGCTGGCCCAAGCGGTAGCGATCGCAAGAACCAGCTGCAACAACACGCCATAACCAAAAAAGTAGACCTGGCAGGCGATGCCGGGAATACAGGCCAACATCACCTTTTGCATCAGCACGGAAGTGTGTTGCTGACTGTGATGGTGGGGCGAACTGGCAATTCTGAAACTCATGCCGGGTCCTTAGGATCAGATCCAGATAATTGTTGCTGTTTGGCTTTCGCTCGGGCAATCGCGGCAGCCAGCGCCTGCCGCTTAGCGGCTGCGCGATCCGCATCGCTGCTGGCTGTTGCGATCGCAGGCGCGAGATCGGCATCTGGCACAGCTGCTGTTCCCTGCACCGTTTGCGCCTCTGGCGCCGCTTGGGTCCCAGGCGCAGCTTGATCCCCTGGCGCCGTTTGGGTCCCGGGCGTCGGGCTAGTGACGGGATCCGGGCGCTCAGCTGATCCATCAACAGCGGAAGCGGTGGCCTGGGCTTTTTTTGCTTTGGCACGGGCAATAGCTGCTGCCACGGCAGCGGCTCTTGGATCGGTTTCCGTGCGGTCTAATGGAGCGGCTTGGGCACCTTCAACCATTGCACGCTCCGCCCCGGCTGAAGCCTCGACGTTGCTGCGCCCAGCTTCAGTGTGCCCGGCATCCGTTTGTTCGACACTGGCCTGGGCTTTTTTTGCTTTGGCGCGGGCAATGGCAGCTGCCACGGCGGCAGCTCTTGGATCGGTCTCCGTGCGTTCTAATGGAGTGGTTTGGGTACCTTCGACCACTGCACGCTCCGCCCCGGCTGAAGCCTCGACGTTGCTGCGCTCAGCTGCAGTGTGCCCGGCATCCGTTTGTTCGACACTGGCCTGGGCTTTTTTCGCCTTGGCGCGGGCAATGGCAGCCGCCACGGCGGCAGCTCTTGGATCAGTTTCTGTGTGTTCTGATGGAGCGGTTTGGGCACTAGCAGCCAGTGGTGCAGCTACATCGCGGGCAGCATCATCCCTGTTGGTGGAAGCTGTCTCCAAGGCCGCTTGCTGAGCTGCTTTTTCAGCCTGATAGGCGCGGGCCTCGGCTTTTTTCTGCTCGCGCAGCGCAATAATTTGCTCTTTAGTCAATTCAGAGGCGGTTTCAGCGGTCGCAGCGACTCGCTGCTGTGCCTGTTCGATTTCGCGATTCTTTTGTTGTTCTGCCATCAGTTGCTGGCGTTGTAATGCCAAAGCCTGGTTGCGGGCGGCGCGTTGTTGTTTTTCCTGCTCTAAACGTTCATTGCGGGCTTCAAAGCGCGCTTTAGCTTGTTCAGCTTTCAATTCATCACGGGTTTGTTCTCGGATCTCCGCTTTGGCCACCCGGTAATAATGCACCAGCGGAATTTCACTGGGGCAGACATAAGCACAGGCGCCACATTCAATGCAGTCCGCCAGATTGTATTCTTTCAGTTTGTCCTGATCTTTGGCTTTGCTATACCAGAGCAGTTGCTGAGGCAGTAACACTGCCGGACAAACTTCTGCACAGGCACCACAGCGGATACAGTCCATTTCCTGATTGGCGGCTGGCAGTTCTGCCTGAGTCGGCGCCAGAATGCAGTTGGTGGTTTTCACCACCGGGACTGAGATTGAGGGCAGGGTAAACCCCATCATCGGTCCGCCCATAATCACCCGCTGGGCCGGTTCCGGCGCAAAGCCGCAGGCGTCCAGTAAAAAGCCAACTGGTGTCCCAATGAGTGCTAACACGTTTTGCGGTTGAGTCAATGACTCGCCCACCACAGTGACAATTCTTGAAATCAGCGGCATATCTTCGAGCACCGCTTGCGCGATTGCAAACACTGTCCCGACGTTTTGCATCACAATGCCAATATCCAGGGGCCGGCGACCCGCGGGCACTTCTTTACTGGTCAAAATTTGGATCAGCTGTTTCTCGCCGCCTGACGGATACTTTGCCGGCACAGTTTTTACCAGATAACTGTCGCGCTGGCTGCAAGCGGCCTGCATCGCAGCAATCGCTGCTGGCTTGTCATCTTCAATGCCAATCAACACGGCCGCCGGGCTGAGTAATTCGCAAAGAATATCAATCCCTTTGACGATAGTGGTGGCAAATTCCTGCATTAACATATCGTCGGCACTGATATAAGGTTCACACTCAACTGCATTGATAATCAGATAGTCGATGCCACCGGCAGCACCGGTTTTGAGATGCGTTGGAAAGCCGGCACCGCCCATCCCGGCAATCCCGGCTTCCTGGATCCGCTGCAGCAGTGTTAAGCGATCGCACTGCGGTAAGTGCAAGGGAAGCCGTTCGCGCCATTGTTCCAAACCATCGGGCTCGATGACTACACAAAGTTCGGGTAAGGCTGAAGGGTGGGGCGCGATATGTGGCTCGATGGCCAGCACCCGGCCCGAGGTGGGCGCATGTACCGGCACCGCCATCGCATTATCTGCAAAAGTCAGTGGCTGCCCTTTGAGCACCTGCTGCCCGGCAGTGACGAGCAAGGAGCCGGGCACGCCGATATGCTGGCGCAGTGGGACGTACAAACGGTCAGGCAATGGCAATCGGCCAAGTGGTTTTTGGCTGGTGTGCTGTTTACGGGCGGGCGGATGAATGCCGCCATGAAAATCCCACAGCTGACCGGCTTTAATTTGCTGAAACAACGACTGCACTTACCTGCTCTCCACGACGGTGTTTGCTGACGGGCTACTCTCAAGGACCAGCACTGGGATCGCTTCTAAATTCCATTTCCAGCGCTCGACTGTGCCCGGTAGTGGCACCATATCAATACAGTTCACTGGACAAGGTTCGACACACAAATCACAACCGGTACATTCATCTATCAGCACCGTGTGCATCAGTTTCGAAGCGCCGACAATGGCATCCACAGGACAGGCCTGAATACATTTGGTACAGCCGATACACTCATCTTCCCGAATATAAGCAACGCGCTTGATGGCCGGTGTTTGTGCACTGTCGAGCGGCGTGGCAGCAACGCCCATTAAATCGGCGAGCTTTTTAATTGTGGCTTCGCCACCAGGTGGGCACTTATTGATGGCATCGCCATTGGCGATTGCTTCGGCATAAGGACGACAGCCGGGATAACCACATTGGCCACACTGAGTTTGCGGCAGGATATCGTCAATCTGATCCACCAGCGGATCGGCCTCGACTTTAAAACGTAATGCGGCATAGCCGAGAATAGCCCCGAAAATCAAAGCCAGGCAGCCAATAGCGATAAGTGCAACAAGCATAGACATGTTAAACCTTGACCAAACCGGTAAAGCCCATAAAGGCCAGCGACATTAAACCGGCAGTAATTAAACCAATAGCGGCACCACGAAAAGCCTGGGGTACATCAGCACTTGCTAAGCGCTCACGCATCGCGGCAAACAACACCAGCACCAGCGAAAACCCTACGGCAGCACCAAAGCCATAGATCACCGACCCAAATAAACCATGGTTGGCATTGACGTTCAGAATGGCGACGCCCAGAACGGCGCAGTTGGTGGTGATGAGCGGTAAAAAAATGCCCAACAGACGGTACAACGCCGGGCTGGTTTTATGCACCACCATTTCAGTAAATTGGACAACGACGGCAATCACCAGAATAAAACTTAAAGTACGAAGGTAGCTCAGTTCCAGCGGTGCCAGAATGTAAACTTCCACCAGATAACTGCACAATGACGCCAGGGTCAACACAAAGGTGGTCGCCAGACACATCCCAATTGCCGTATCCAGTTTGTTCGAGACCCCCATAAAAGGGCAGAGTCCAAGAAATTTTACCAAGACAAAGTTATTGACCAGGATAGTACTGAGTAACAACACGAAAAATTCAGTCATCATATGCGTATCTTCAGATGCGTAGGATCAGGTGGTCAATCAGGGACTGTTTGTCCCGGGATCTGCGCAGAAAAACCGCAATCAGCGGCGTTTCCGGTTTAGCTGCGTATTATGCGTGCTTTGACACCGCCAGACAACCCGACGCAATGCAGGGTTATTCAGCGGTGCGTTCAAATGATGACTTGTTGCGCACACGACAACCTGGATTCGGGTCAGATAGGCGCTGGTTTACCAATGTAGTAACCCTGAGTCCCATCAATAAAAAGCGATTCCAGCATGTGTTTTTCTTCCTGCGATTCAACGCTTTCGGCCAGTACGCCAACGCCAATGCGGTGCGCCAGGTCGATCATCAGTCGCATAAAGTACTGATTGTTTTTGTCTTCATCGATATGTCGGGTATAACTGCCATCCATTTTGACAAAATCGGGTTTCAGATCGCGGAAGAATTTAAAGGACGTAATGCCAACGCCAAATTTTTCAACGGTCAGCCGTGCGCCGCACCGGTGCACCATATCAATAAAACGCTTACTGGTTTTTAAGTTTTGTTGCAGGCCAAATTCAGTGACTTCAAACACCAGTTTGCTGGCAATCGAAGCATCTTTTAACAGCCGCCGTTCCAGCCAGATCACAAATTGGTCATCATGCACACAACGGGGTGACAGATTCAGGCCAAAGTACTGATCCTGAATATTGCGATTTTTAATTGTGGTTAACGCCGTTTCGATAATCAGCCGGTCAACAGCAATAATTTTATCCAGTTTTTCTGCCATGGCCAAAAATGATGCCGTTGGGAGAATTTGGTTTTCAATGGTTTTAAACCGCACCAAAATTTCCGAATAAGTTTTTGAGGACCGGTTGGCCGGCTGTACAGTTTGCACCAGCAAACTAATCCGGTTGTTGGCCAGCACATCATCAATCACGTTGCGCCAGTTCTGATTACCGTATCCACCCACGCCAACCTCACCGGCGGCGCTTTCTCTTTGGATGTGCCAGGCATTCGGTTGCTTGGTCTGCGCCAGACTAATCGAGGTATCGGCGATCGCCAGCAGTTCGCCCAGCGCTTTACCTGTTTCATAGCTGACGAGTCCGGTGTAGGCCACCGAATCGAGTTCCGTCAGTTTTTGATATTCATTAAATTTGCTTTGCAGTTGCATCGCAAAATTCTCAGACTCTTTTGGCGTCACCCGCGGCAACATAATCCCAAAATCGCTGCTGTTGAGCCGGTAGACTTTATTATCGCGATAGGTGGCCGCCACTTTCTGTACCAAATCGGCGACCGCTTGCACATACTTATCACCTTCGTGATAACCACGGCTTTGGTTGATGTTTTGCAACTCAGTACAGCGGGTAATGGCGAAAACCCCAAAGTCAGCCTGTTGGCCCTCCCGCAGATGATCTTCATAATACTGGACGAAACGGTTGCGGTTCGGTAAACCAGTAACGCCGTCTTTAAAAGCATCTTCAGTGACTTGCTTGGCGGTCTGCGCCATCTCATTAAATTGCTTTTGGCTAAAGGCCGCAAATTTACTCAGCGATTGAGTCACATCCTGAAAATCAGCAGGGAGTTCCTGGACGTGCAAATCAGCTGCCGGATCACGCATAAAACGTTCGATCGCTTGGCTAATGGTGTGGTTGGCTTTTTTTAGCAAGCCACCGATGAGAATCGGTGACATCAAGCCAGGAACTAAAAACAACAGCAGCGGCGCCACTGATAACAGCCAAAATGCCTGTAAAAAGGAGGCGTTTTGTTGATCAAAATTCGGCGTAAATTGAATCGTCAGTTCGTGCTCGTCAGATTTTAAGCTGGTCGGCTGCTGGGCAATGCCGCCGATGCTGTAGACCTTATCGAGCAGGGCTGGGCGGGGTGTCGCATTATTATGGGCATGCACAACTGAACCATCACTTTTGCTAATTTCAAGCATTTGAGGATTCACACTGGCGCGGATTTGCTGCACCAGATTTTTATAATCAGTGCCGACGAAGTTTTTAAGCAGGTGACTGATGACATTTTTCTGGCTGTCGTAACTTTGTTGGACAGATTGTTTTTCTGTCATGATCAACGCACTTAACACCACTGCAATCAGTAACAAAGCGCACAACAGCTGAACAATGAACAGGGTCCGTAACATTTTCATAGCAGTGTAATTTTCCAATTCAGCAAGGAATCAACTCAACTATAGACGGCATCCTGATTGATCAGGAACTAGGAGTTATATAATTTCAATTAAAACAAAAAATTGCGGCAAAATAAACATACTTTACGTACAGTGGGGCAAATAAGCCCGGATCAGCGGCGAATAATAATTAACTAGGGTGGTGCAAGGCTGTTTTATAACTGGATACTTTAGATTGCTTCGAAGGAAAGATATTTAGGTGGCTCCCCAGGTTGGACTCGAACCAACGACCTACGGATTAACAGTCCGCCGCTCTAACCGGCTGAGCTACTGAGGAATTATACGCGGTTATTTGCTGTTATTTCAGTTGGCTCCCCAGGTTGGACTCGAACCAACGACCTACGGATTAACAGTCCGCCGCTCTAACCGGCTGAGCTACTGAGGAACTGAAATAACGTGTTGTAAACTACAGTGGCTCCCCAGGTTGGACTCGAACCAACGACCTACGGATTAACAGTCCGCCGCTCTAACCGGCTGAGCTACTGAGGAACTGTGTCTGCAACGGGGCGCAATACTAATGCCATGATTAGAGGCTGTCAACAGTTTCACTGGTACAAATCATCCATTCTGATTCACTTGCTGATTGTTTAGTCAAAGTGCCTAAAAAGTAGATAAATCCGGCGGGCTGGCCGCAATTTTTATCCTGCCCCAGGCTGTCGGATCCGACGATCTTGCGCCAACTCAGACCCGGTAAGGCTTGCAGAACTTTACTCACAGAATCTGTGGATATCTTTGTGGATGACCAGTGCTGCCCCTGTGTGAAGTCAATAACAATGCGGCTTGGAGCCAGATCAATATCTAAAATGAAAAATATTTATTCCATTAAAAACAATGACATAAATAATTGCGACCAACAGCGGAAGTCAGATTAAACCGCATTGAAGTGGATATGTCTGTTCGATGACCGTTGTGAACTGTTTTTCGGTCAATCGATTAAAAAATGGCTGAATGTGGTCAAAATATCGATTTAAAAGCTAATGAAGGCGACAAAAGCCCGGTATCGGTGATCGATAGCCGATGATTTGCGAAAAGATTGCTGGTGTACCACTGAAGCGTTGCTGCTTTTGCACCTGTTGACCTCTGATGGCGGGGACGATCGGGAATCAGTGATGGTCTGCCGTGCCTGCCCGGAATTTGAGATATTTGTAAAGGTGCATGGAGCTAAGGCGCGGTTTTCTCTACAATGACGCACCCACGCCCCAAAGCCAGCGCTATGAGCCAAAAAGCAGTAACAAAAATGACCATGACCGAGGGGGATATCCGCCAGACCCTGGTCCGGATGACGGTGCCTATGTTATTCGGCATGATAACCCTGATGTCTTTTAATCTGGTTGATACTTTTTTTATCAGTATGTTGGGAACGAAAGAACTGGCAGCAGTTAGTTTTACCTTCCCGGTTACTTTTACCGTTATTAGTCTGGCGATAGGTTTGAGTATCGGCACCTCGGCGGTGATAGCAAAGGCGCATGGCAGCGGTGACAGCAGTGCAGCAAAGGCAGATGGTTTGGCCGCATTATGGCTGTCTGCCTATATGGTGTTGGCATTGTCGCTGGTCGGTTATCTGTTCATGGATCCGCTATTTCGGTTGCTGGGGGCCAAAGACGACACGTTGCCTTTTATCCGTGATTATATGAACTGGTGGTTTTTCGGGGCGGTTTTTCTGATCACGCCGATGATTGGTAATGCGGTGTTACGCGCCGCCGGAGATACCAAAACGCCAAGTATGCTGATGGCATGTTCCGGGCTGATTAATGCCGTGTTGGATCCTATTCTGATTTTCGGGTGGGGCCCGGTGCCAGCAATGGGGGTGGAAGGCGCGGCAATTGCCAGTTTGATTTCCTGGTTAGTCAGTTTTACCTTAATCCTGTATTTGATCGGGTTCCGTCGGCAATTGATTGATCGTGGACATCAGCCTTTTCGGGAGTTTATCAGCATCAGCCGGCGGATTTTGCATATTGGTCTGCCGGCCGCTGGCGCCAATATGCTGACTCCGTTGGCGATGGCGATTTTAACCGCCGTCATGGCCAGTTATGGCGCTCATGCGGTTGCAGCTTATGGGGTCGGTGCCAGAATTGAAAGTATTGCCAGTCTGGTCGTGCTGGCGTTGTCGATGACCTTACCGCCTTTTGTCAGTCAAAATCTGGGGGCGGGTCAGCTGTCCCGGGTGCAAGCGGGTTATCAGATGTGCATCCGTTTTGTGCTGGCGTGGCAATTTGTGGTCTATCTGCTGCTCGCCATCGGTGCCTGGTGGATTGCGCTGTGGTTTTCTGCAGATCCGCAAGTGGTTGAACTGATTCGCTGGTTCATCTGGATCCTGCCGCTGGGTTATGGCTTGCAGGGGATCGTGATCCTCAGCAATTCCTCTTTTAATGCGCTGCATTTGCCGATGCGGGCGCTGGGTTTAAGTGTGATCCGGCTCTTTGTGTTTTATGTACCTATGGCCTGGCTTGGTGGCAAGCTGTTTGGTGTGCTTGGTGTTTACAGTGGTGCATTGCTGGCGAATGTGTTGATCGCCGCGATTGCTTTTTATTGGTTTCAGCGAACTATTGCTCAGTTGCAGTCTGAAGCGATGCCGCTGAAGGTTTAAGGATGTTGTGATGTCGCGAGATTTTGAACTGCACTCTCCCTATCAGCCATCCGGCGATCAACCGACCGCCATTGCAAAACTGATTGATGGCCTGGAGTCCGGCCTTGCGCATCAAACGCTGTTGGGAGTGACCGGTTCCGGTAAAACTTTTACCATGGCAAATGTGATCGCCGGGGTCAACCGGCCGACGCTGATCATGGCGCACAATAAAACCCTGGCGGCCCAGCTTTATGGGGAAATGAAAGAATTCTTTCCCAATAATGCGGTTGAATATTTTGTGTCTTATTACGATTACTACCAGCCGGAAGCTTATGTTCCGGCCAGTGATACCTTTATCGAGAAAGATGCCTCGATTAATGAACATATCGAACAAATGCGTTTATCGGCGACCAAAGCGCTGATGGAACGGCGAGACGTGGTGATTATTGCTTCGGTCTCGGCGATTTACGGTTTGGGCGATCCTGAATCCTATATGAAAATGCTGCTGCATCTGAAAGTGGGTGATATTGTTGATCAACGTTTTATTTTGCGCCGTTTGGCTGAGCTGCAGTACTCCCGCAATGATATGGCGTTTGAACGCGCAACCTATCGGGTGCGGGGTGACGTGATTGATATTTTTCCGGCCGAGTCAGATGAGCTGGCGGTACGGCTGGAACTCTTTGATGAAGAAATTGAACGGATCAGTATCTTCGATCCCTTAACCGGGGCGGTGGAGCGAACTGTCACCCGATATACGATCTACCCGAAAACTCACTATGTCACGCCGCGTGAGAAAATTCTCGAAGCGGTAGAAAAGATCAAAGTCGAATTAGCCAATCGTCGTGCGCAGTTATTGGCTGATCACAAATTGATTGAAGAGCAGCGGATTGCCCAGCGTACCCAGTTCGATCTGGAGATGATGATCGAACTGGGCTATTGTTCGGGGATCGAAAATTACTCCCGTTATCTATCCGGCCGTGCTGATGGGGAGCCGCCGCCGACCTTACTGGATTACTTTCCAGCCGATGGCCTGATGTTTATTGATGAATCCCATGTGACCATTTCGCAAATTGGCGCCATGTTCAAAGGCGATCGTTCGCGCAAGGAAAATCTGGTCAATTATGGATTTCGTTTGCCATCGGCGCTGGATAACCGGCCCTTAAAATTCGATGAATTTGAAGCCATTGCGCCGCAGCGGATCTATGTATCAGCGACACCTGCGGCTTATGAACTGGAAAAATCAGCCGGCGAAGTGGTGGAGCAGGTGGTGCGGCCAACCGGGTTAATTGATCCCCAGATCGAGATCCGACCCGTCAGCTCGCAGGTGGATGATTTGTTGTCCGAAGCCTATCGCTGTGCGAAACGGGGCGAGCGGGTGTTAGTCACCACGCTCACCAAAAAAATGGCGGAAGATTTAACCGATTATTTGTCCGGTCACAACGTCAAGGTGCGCTATTTACACTCGGACATTGATACGGTGGAGCGGGTGGAAATTATCCGCGATTTACGTCTCGGGGTATTTGATGTACTGGTCGGCATTAATCTACTCAGAGAGGGGCTGGATATTCCGGAAGTATCGCTGGTGGCCATTCTGGATGCGGATAAAGAAGGCTTTTTGCGTTCCGAGCGCTCGTTAATCCAAACGATTGGCCGCGCAGCCCGGAATGTCAACGGCAAGGCGGTACTCTATGCGGATCGGATCACGGGTTCGATGCAAAAGGCGATCGATGAAACCGAGCGGCGGCGGGCAAAACAGGTCAGCTACAACGAGCTGCATGGCATCACACCGACGCAAATTTCGAAGAAAATCGGCGATGTGATGGATTTAGGTCAGGATGCTAAAAACGATCACGTCTTGCCGCAAGTGGCTGAGCAGCTGCAATTAATCAAAGGTAAAACGCCTTATCAGGTGCAGGCTGAGATTAAAAAATTAGAAGCCCAGATGTTGCAACATGCGAAAAATCTGGAGTTTGAGCAAGCAGCTATGCTTCGGGATCAGGTTCATGCTTTACGTCAGGCATTGCTGGAAATTTAATCAGATGAATTTTCGGTGAATGCTGGTTTTATCGGCATTTTCACCTTGAAAACTGCGAGTGTGAATAATGTATCTATATGATTTCTATGTGTAACAAAATGTATTTTGTATAAATGCGGTTTTGGTTGAAAAAAATCATTCTATTCATTTTTGATTAAGTTTGACCGCGTTAACCTTGCCCTCGAATTCATCAGCAGCCAGAGGGCATTTTTATGAAATCTATGATGTTAACTGCATTATTCTCCGTGATCGCAACTCCAGTGATGGCCAACTCTTTTCAAGCCCAAACCGACCTGAACTATGGATGGGTGGATATTGGTAACGTTGATCTGAATGCCTGGCAGGCGCAGCAGCGCTTCTTCTTAGCCCCGGTGTCTACAGCGGGTGCAGTGCCACTGGCTGAAGCGGCCTTTATGCAACGTCAATCAAGTCTGGCGGCGACTTTTACCCGCTTGACTGTGGACGCAGCCGGTCAGGACCTTCACAACAATGCCTGGTCAATTGGCGGTGAGTATATGGACCGCAGTCACAATTATTACGCGGCGCTGGATCTGGAATTTGTAAATAACAGCAAAGAATACGAAGCCACGACCAAGCTGGGCTATTTTGTGCAAAAAGACTGGTTGGTGACCGCCGATATTTACCATATCAAGGACGAGTCCGGCCGCACTGCCCTGGAATATGGTGCCAGCACTAAAAAGTTACTCGATTTAAACACTGGTGATTTTATTGCCATCACCGGGGGGTTCCGCAATCAGGACGATTCAACCCTGACCGCTTACCACGTTGGTGCTGATTACTACTTCGGGAAGAACTTATCGGTCGGTGTGGGTTATCACTGGGTTTCTGCCGGCGTGTTTCAAACAGATAACGATGGTTTTGAAGTTCGTAGTAACTGGTATGTATTGCCGAATCTGGCTCTGAATGCCTCGGTTGGCCGGGTTTTCCTGGATGACGTCAATCTGGATGAAACGGCTTATCAGATTGGTGCCAGCTACCGCTTCTAACCGTTGACAAGGTTTTGATCAATTGCTGATTGCCCCGCTTGCGGGGCTTTTTTCTGGCATGTGACAGCCTTAAACTTTTGTCATCGAAATGACTGGGCTGATTCGGGGCGAAGTTACAGCGCCGGTTTTTCTGCGGCATGAGCCAGATCCGGCATAGTCCACTGTTGCCATAAATACTCTGCCACCGGACCGAGGAGTTGATCTCGGTGTTTTACTAAATGCACTTCGCCTTTGAGCTGATCCGGGGCATCTGTCACTTTTAATTGCACCAGTCGACCACTGGCCAGCTCATCTGCCACCTGATGTTGCGCCAACATCCCCCAACCTAAATGTGCAAGCAGCGCATGTTTTAATGCCTGGCTATTGTTAACTTTGATCCGGTGGGCGCTTTGCAGCGGCAGTAGTTTACCGCTGCTAAAATCCAGGGCGTCTGAATCTGCAATCAATTGTGGCAATTGATGCAACTGCTCCATCTGTTGTAACGGACGTTCGAGGCGGGAGAGTAGCATGGGACTTGCAACCAGAATTAAATCAAACTCGCCAATCTGCTGCGGTTCGAACTCGCCCAGACTGATAAACACTGCAAACCAGGGGCTAATCGCCAAATCTGTTTGCTGATGTTTCAGTTTCTCCAGCGACTGCAACCGGTAATCAAAGCTAATCGATAATTCAGTTTGTGGAAAGCGCTGTTGCGCCCGCTGCACTGCAGCCAGATAGGGTGCAGCCTGCACCGCCTCGTCAAAGGAGATCCGTAAGCTGGCTTCAGCTCCTTGGCTTAAATGCCGCGCCAGGGATTTGAGTTGAGCCGTTTGATGCAGCACTTGTTGCGCCTGCTGAAAATAGCGGGCGCCGGCGGGGGTCAGTTTCAGGCGGTAGGCGCTACGGTCGACTATAGTAAAGCCACATTGTTGCTCCAGCTTTTTCAACGCCATACTGAGTGCAGGTTGGGTTTTGTGCAGCTTGAGTGCGGCTTGTTGCAGGCTGTCGCTGTGCTGAATCGCTTCTAAGATCTGCAGACTGGCGATATTCATAAGATATTCTTATAAAGATGTACATTAAATATAAATTTAATTCCATTTGCGCCACTTGTATAGTGCCGTCTTAAATTCGCAGCCGGACGTCAGCTTCAGGAGAATTGATCGATGTTCAGAAACTTAGTGGTACCCACATTGCTGGTGTTATCAGGCTTACAAGGATGTTCAAAAGCTGTTGAACCGGTGACTGAAGTTGTCGCCAGACCGGTGAAACTGTTTCAGATCTCCGAGCAGCAACAGGGCAATATCCGGCAATTCCCTGCCGTAGTTGAACCTACAGAAAATGCCCGCCTGACATTTCGGGTCAGCGGTAAGCTAACCGAACTCAAGGTGCGGCCAGGTCAAGAGGTCAAAAAAGGGCAGGTGCTGGCGCGCTTGGATGCCACTGATTTCAGATTAAAACTGGATCAGGCCCAGGCAAGGTTTCAGCTAGCCAAAGCCCAGTATGATCGGGCCGCCAGTCTGATTGGACAAAAGCTGGTACCACAAGCCACTTTTGACGAAGCCAAAGCGCAGCTGCAGGTCGCCGAAGCCGATTTGAAAACCAGTCAGACCAACCTGACCTATACCGAATTAATCGCCCCTTTTAGTGGCACCGTCAGTCGCTCGCTGGTCGAGAATCACGAGAACGTGGCGGCGCAGCAAGCCATTCTGGAGTTGCAATTGCGCGATATGGTGGATGTGGTAATTCAGGTGCCGGAAGATGTGATTGCAACGGTCAAGAAAGATGTCCCTTATCAACCCGATGTGGTGTTTGATTCTTATCCGTCTCTCAGCTTCAAAGCGAGCATTAAAGAATGGGACACTCGGGCCGATCCTGCTACCAATAGCTTTAAAGTGGTGTTCAGTATGCCAACTCCGGCAGAATTTAATGTGTTATCGGGGATGACCGCCAATGTGATTGCCGATTTAAGTCAATTTACCAGCTTGTCACAACATCACATTCAGGTGCCGGCAACGGCCGTGTTTGCCGCTGCGGATCAGCCGGTGAATGCCGCTGAACGTTTTGTCTGGGTATATATTCCTGAGCTGCAGCAAGTCGAGCGCCGGGCGGTGACCACCGGTCGATTAACTGCCCAAGGCATCGAAATTCTCAGTGGTTTACAAAGTGGAGAACAAGTGGTGACCGCCGGCACGCAGCAATTGCAGCAAGGTCAGAAAGTCCGGCCATGGCAACGGGAACGGGGGCTGTAACCGATGGATACTGCTCAGTATTTTATCAGGAATAAAACCTCTTCCTGGTTAGTTGCCTTGATCCTGCTGTTCGGCGGCATCAGCGCTTATACCGGCTTGGGTCAACTGGAAGATCCGCAATTCACGCTTAAACAAGCCATGGTGATTACCCAGTATCCCGGGGCTTCGCCGCAGCAAGTGGAGGAGGAAGTCAGTTATCCGCTGGAGAATGCGATTCAGCAATTGCCTTATGTTGATCATGTCACCTCGATTTCTACTGCCGGCAATTCCCAAATCATGGTCGAGATGAAAGGGATTTATCGCGCCGCGGAACTGAAGCAAATCTGGGATGAATTGCGCCGAAAAGTGAATGACTTAGCGCCACAATTACCCCCCGGTGTCAAACCGCCGATGGTCAATGATGATTTTGGTGATGTCTATGGCATGTTGTATGCCATCAGCGGCGATGGCTATAGCGATGATGAATTACGCGACTATGTCGATATTTTGCGTCGGGAACTGGTGCTTGTCGATGGGGTGGGTAAAGTCTCAGTCGGAGGGCGGCAGCAAGAGCAGGTGATCGTTGAAATTTCACGCTCCCGCTTGGCCACGCTTGGTATTGCGCCGCAACAAATTGCCAGCTTGCTGCAAACTCAGAATGTGGTGTCTAACGCAGGTTCGTTGCAGGTCGGGCCGGATAGCGTGCGGATCCATCCCAGTGGCGAATTCCAGTCAGTGGCTGAACTGGAGCAATTAATTATCAGCAACCCGGCGGCGAAAGAGCTGATTTATCTGGGCGATGTCGCCAAAGTTTATCGCGCCAGTGCTGAAGTGCCCTCGCATCTGATCCGGTTCGGCGGCAACAGTGCTTTGTCGCTGGGTGTGTCTTTTACCTCAGGTGTCAATGTGGTGAAGGCCGGTGCTGCGGTCCATCAGCGCTTGCAACAACTGGAGTATACCCGGCCGGTCGGCATGGAAATCGCTGAAATTTATAATCAACCGGCCGAAGTCCAGCATTCAGTGGAAGGATTTATCCTGAATCTGGTTGAAGCGGTGGTGATCGTGATTGTCGTCCTGCTGCTGTTTATGGGGCTCAAAAGTGGTTTTCTGATCGGACTCATCCTTCTGCTCACGGTGCTGGGAACCTTTATTTTTATGCAGCAAATGCAGATTGAACTGCAGCGGGTATCGCTTGGCGCTTTGATTATTGCGCTGGGGATGCTCGTCGATAATGCCATCGTGGTGGTCGAAGGGATCCTGATTGGCATGCAGCGCCGGTTATCGTTGAAAGAGGCGGCATCACAAATTGTTCGCCAAACGCAGTGGCCACTGCTCGGCGCGACGGTGATTGCGATTGTCGCTTTTGCGCCGATCGGTTTGTCCAGTGACGCCACCGGGGAATTTGCCGGCAGTTTGTTCTGGGTGTTGCTGGTGAGTTTATTGTTAAGTTGGGTTACTGCGATTACGCTTACGCCATTTTTTGCCAGTTTATTGTTCAAAGAGACGCCGGCAATAGCGGCTGAAATGACTGCAGGCCAGGCTCCAGCGGCGCAACCAGAGTTATACCGCGGCGTAGTTTTTGACCTATACCGGCGTGTATTAAGCCTGGTGTTGACCTATCGCGCTTTAAGTTATGGCGTGATGTTGTTGATGCTGGTGGGCGCGGTGGTGGGCTTTGGCCAAGTCAAACAAGTGTTTTTCCCAGCGTCAAATACCCCAATGTTTATGGTGGATTTATGGCAACCGGCCGGCACGGATATCCGGCACAGTCTGCAGGAAAATCAGCAAGTTTCCGCATTTTTGCAGCAACAGCCGGAGGTCACCGCAGTGACGGCCACCATCGGCCGGGGCGCAGATCGCTTTATGCTGACCTATCAACCGGAAAAAATCTATCCGGCCTACAGCCAGCTGATTGTCAGGGTGGCAGATAAAGAGCAATTAGAACCGGTAATGCGACGATTGTTGAACTATATCGAAACAGAGCATCCACGGTTGCAGCAGAAACTGAAACGGCTGGAAGTCGGGCCATCAACGGCAGCAAAAATTGAAGTTAGATTGAGTGGACCTGATCCGGATGTACTGCGGCAATTAGCAGAACAGGCAAAAGCCATATTGTTAGCCGATGCCGGGGCCCGTAATGTGCGTGATGACTGGCGGGAGCGGGTGAAGGTCGTGCGCCCAATCTTTAACGAAGCGGTTGCCCGTCGTGTCGGTATCAGTAAACAAGATGTCGATGATGTGCTGTTGACCCACGTCAATGGCAAAACCGTTGGTATTTATCGCGATGGTACGCATTTGCTGCCGATCGTCAGCCGGCCGCCCTTGGCTGAGCGCACCAGTATTGATTCGTTGGCAGATTTGCAAATTTATAGCCCGAAGCTTAATCGGTACATCCCGATCAGCCAGCTGGTGAGTAACTTCGAGTTGGTGTGGGAAGATCCACAAATTATGCGCCGCGACCGCAAACGTACGCTGACCCTGATGGCCGATCACGACATTCTGTCAGATGACACGGCGTCAAATTTACTGGCCCGGGTGAAGCCGGCCATTGATGCGTTGCCATTGCCGACCGGCTATCAACTGAGCTGGGGCGGGGAATTGGAAGCGCAAACCAAAGCGCAAAAAGCCTTGTTTGGCTCCTTGCCGGTGGGTTATTTGGTGATGTTTGTGGTGACCGTGTTGCTGTTTAATTCCAGCCGTGATGCCTTGGTGATCTGGGCTTGTGTCCCCTTAGCGATTATCGGGGTGACGCTTGGGCTGCTATTAGTTGGCGTGCCATTTGGATTTATGGCGTTACTGGGGTTTTTGAGTTTATCCGGCATGCTGGTGAAAAACGGTATTGTGCTGATAGACCAAATCCGGCTGGAACTTAACGAAGGCCGAGCGGCCTACGATGCGGTTTTTCACTCAGCCGTCAGCCGGGTGCGGCCGGTGGCAATGGCTGCCATTACCACCATTCTTGGGATGATCCCGCTGGTCGGTGATGACTTTTTTGCCAGTATGGCGGTGGTGATTATGTTCGGCCTCGGTTTTGCGACGGTGCTGACGTTATTATTTCTGCCACTTTTGTACTGCAGTATCTACCGGATCAAAACCGTCGGTTAACTCCGGCGGGGAGAGACCCAATCAAGCTGAAGATCGACCTTCTCGCAAAAAAGACCTCTTCAATTTGATTGGGTATATACATTTTCCGGTGTTTCCCTTAGGCTTACTAGCCTGCTTGCATGTTCGGAACTCAAATTATGAAACATCATTGCAGCATGTTGTTTGTGCTGTATTTTCTGAATTTTCTGTCAGGCATCGCGAGTGCGTCGACAGCGCCTGAGCAACAAATCGCAGGCGAGCCACAAGATGCTGCGCTGACGCTGGTGGTCGACAACTATCCGCCCTATATCGATGAGCTGGCACCCGGTCAAGGGGTATTGACGCAACTGGTGCAGCAGGCATTCAGCAGTGCGAATATTCCGGTGATCATGTCTTTTCAACCCTGGCCAAAAGTCCCACGCGTCGCGGCTCAGGCAAATCACGCCTCTTTTTTATGGTTTAAAACCCCAGAGCTGGAACAGGATTGGTTGTTTTCAGAGCCGATTGTGGAGCTGCGCCAGCTGTTAGTCACCACGAAAACAACGGATATCGCGCTTAAACGTTTTGATCAGCTCAGGCCATTCCGGATCGGTGTAACCAAAGGATACTTTTATGGTCCTGAATTTGCGGCACAGCGGCAGGATTTTCGCATCACCGAAGCAGTATCTGACTTTGCCAGTTTGCAGAATTTGCTGGCGGGGCGGGTCGATTTCGCATTGATGGATCCGATTGTCGCGCAATTGATGTGGCGACAATTGCCGGTGAAAAGTCCCAAATTACACTTTCTGGCGAAACCTCTGTTAACCGCGCAACCTGCTTATCTGGTGTGCTCCCGGAATTTTCTGCCTTGTCATGAAGTGATCCAGCGTTTTAATCAGGCCTTGCTGCACCTACAGCAAACAGGCACAGATCTGCAAATTTTTGGTTTTGGAGTGAACGAATAACAATGAAAGCATTTTTACTGTTGGCCAGTTGTAGTGTGCTCGCTGCGGTCGCTGATGATCATTTACCGCCCTTATTGCCTTGGGATGGTCCGACTCAGGTGCTGATCCAGCCCCAACATCCTTGGGTCACTCCGGCAGAACTTACTGATTTAACTGCCACGCCCGATTATGCGCAAACGATCAGCTATCTGAAAAAACTGGTAGAAAGTTCGCCGTTATTTCGGCTGGAAGTGATAGGACAAAGCCCGCAGGGGCGTGATATTTATCTGGTCAAAGCCAGTTCGCAACCCGACTTAGTTGGACAATCCGGTCGGCCAACTTTGCTGGTTCAGGCCGGCATTCACAGTGGCGAGATTGACGGTAAAGATGCCGGATTGATGTTGCTTCGGGATATTGCGCATGGCGGTAAAGCCGATTTGCTGGCCAAAGTCGATTTGCTGTTTATTCCGGTTTTATCCGTCGACGGGCATGAGCGGCGGGGCGAGTTTAACCGGATGAATCAGCGTGGTCCACTGCAGCAAGGGTGGCGCAGCAATGCCAATAATCTAAATTTAAATCGGGATTATGCCAAGGCTGATAGTCTGGAAATTCGGGCGCTGCTCAAGGTGCTGAATCAATATCAGCCCGATCTGTATCTGGATGTGCATGTCACAGATGGAGAAGATTACCAGTACGATATTACCTATGGGTTCAATGAACCTTTTGCCAGTTTGAGTCCCAATGGTGCCAGTTGGCTGGCCCAAGTTTACCGGCCTTATCTGGATCGCCAGCTCAGCCGGCAGGGTCATATTCCAGGGCCTCTGGTCTTTGGTTTGGATAGCATGGATTTTAGCAAGGGTTTAACTGGCTCAACCTCCACCCCCCGTTTTTCTAATGGCTATGGGGATGTCCGTCATCTTCCGACAGTTTTGGTTGAGAATCATAGTTTAAAACCCTACAAGCAAAGAGTTTTAGGCACTTATGTGTTATTGGAGCAGACCTTAAAGCTATTGCAGGAGCAAGGAAAAGCCTTGCAGCTGGCGAAAAAAGCTGATGAAAATTTCCGGCCACAGCAGCAGGTGTTATTGTTTAAAGCGGCCGAGCAGCCGGATCTTATCCACTTCAAAGGGGTCAGCTACGAAATAGCACAAAGTGAGGTCACGAAGACATCTTATGTCAAATGGACCGGAAAGCCGAAAGATTACCCGGATTTCCCGGTGTATTGGGAAAAGGTTCCGGCTATTGAAACCGACGTACCGGCAGCGTACTGGATCCCACCGCAATATCAGGAAGTCATTCAGCGGTTGGAGATCCACGGCGTCAAAATGACCCGGCTGGCGACGGCCAAAACGCTGGAGTTACAACAACTGGTCGCATCGCAGCCTGAGATTGCCAGTAAATCTTTTGAAGGCCGCATCGGGGTCAGTGCGACATTTACCAGCCAATGGCGTCAGATTGAATTATTGCCGGGATCTGTACGGATCAGTACCGATCAACCATTAGGTGCGTTGGCAGTTGCCCTGCTGCAACCTCAGGCGCCGGATTCATTTTTTAGCTGGGGTTTTTTCCACGGTATGTTTGAGCGTACAGAATATTTCGAAAGTTATGCGATGATTCCGTGGATTGAACAACAGTTGCTGGCCGATCCGCAACTGAAGCAGCAATTTGCAGAAGCTGTGAAAGCGGATCCGACCCTGCAAAAAGATGGGCAAGCCAGGCTGAATTGGTTTTATCAACGCTCGCCATTTTACGATCAACACTATCTGAAATACCCGGTATTGCTGGAACGTTAAACGGCAAGCAGCTTCTTAACGCACCGGCAGCGGGGCCGGCAAGGGCCCCTGGCAATGGCCCCGGAAGCCGGGGCTTGCGGTCGATTAGGGCGGGGCGTCGCGGCTGATCAGTTCAACCAGCTGGCCGACACTGAGGCCCTGCTGACCGCGCACGATCAGCGGGTCGCCAGGTTGGATGTCTGATTGCACAATGTAATATGCATCGACAGTCCCTAACACATCAACGTCCAGTCGTTCCGCTTTGCCGTTTTTATTCACCCGCCAGGCACGATAGGTGCTGCCTTCGAGTTCAACTGCTTCGTATGGGACACGGGTGATATTGTCAGCCTTGACCGCCATGGTAATTTCCTGGCGGTAGCCGACTAAAATATCCCGCCGATCTTTGGCCGGGTGGTCAAAATACAGCGTCAGATTCTCGGCACTACTATCGAGCTGTTGACTCACTTCTCTGAGTTTCAGTGGTTTTCCATTAAAATCGAAACGATGCCCCTGTAGCGCAACACTGTTCTGATAGGCTAAAACCGGTAATTTACATTCAAGTTGTTTATTTTGTGTCGACATCAGTCGCAAAATCGACTGGCCTTCCGACAGCTGCGCCCCGGGTTCAGCATGGACATCCGTCACCTGAGCATCAAAGGGCGCATAATGATTCAGTCGTTTGCTGCGGATTTCTGCAGTTTGTAATTCCAACTGTAACCGCTGCATTTTTAAATGAGCGCTGTCGAGTTGCAGTTTGAATTTATTTAATTCAGACGAAGAGGCCAGCCCTTTTTTACTTAACATCAACGCCCGGTTGTATTCATCTTCGGCAAAAGCTTTGGCGATGCGTGCCGACTCGATATCCGTTTTGATCAGCTCCAGCTGCTGGCTTAAATAAACATTGTCTTGCTTTGCCACCAGCTGGCCTTTTTTCACTGAGCTGCCGACCGGCAACAAATGCAGCAACTCTGCGCTGGCGTGACTGGCAATCCGGTGCGTGACCGGTGCTGCCACCGCACAGGGCAGCCTGTGGATCACATCGCCGCTGTGATGAGACGCAATTTCGACCGTGACGCGTTTAGCACCGGTTGCTTGGGAAGAGGGGGTGATCACCAGCAGCGGGATCGCAAGCCAGGAATAGCTCCAAACAGTAGTCGGGCGGTCAGTTAACTTCTTCAAACGAAATCTCAGAATGGTGCAAAAAAGAAACGCATTTTAACGCAATTCCAGCAGCAGACCGAGCTAAATTTTCAGCGGCTAAAAATAACTTAAGATCACTTCCTCCGCAGTTGCATCATCGGCATCAGAATCAAAACTGATTTGTAAATGAAAACTATCGCGATAGAGATTAAATTGCTGATGATACAGTTCGCCATCGCTGAACATGTCCAGGAGTTGTTGTTTTTTTGCCGGTAAACCAAGTGCCTGATAAAGTTCATTAAAAATGCTGCTTTGCTGTGGATGGAAAAAAATACTGTCGGCAATCCGTAGCTTTTTGACCTGATCATCCTCCAGCTGAAATTGCAGATAATCGCCCAGCATCCGCCATTGTGCTTTGTCCAATCTGAACTGATGTTGCGCCAGTGTGGCTGGAATGGTTAATTCCGACCAACGTGGAGCTTGTTGGAACTGCTTTGGCTGCAGTTGCTGTAACACCTGAAAATAGAGCTTTGTCTCGACTGGGGCCACCTGTAAAGACAGCGGTTTTTCAGCGGCGTGTTTGAGGAGAAAACCAGTTAACATCGGGACTGCCGGTTGTTGATGCGCCGGATTGAAGTGCTCAAACAGCAACTGTAATTGATGCTGTTGATTGCTCAACTGCCATCGATCGCGACCCGATTCAACCGCCTGCGGCAGTTGTTGGCGCACCGCAGCAAGCGGAGTTTTGTAGCCGACCTTGCCTTCGGCCAACCACGGGTTGCTATCAAAATGATCATGGAATGCCAGCAAGTTCTGCCCATAACCGGATAAAAACCGCCGGTCCGTTTGGATCTGTTGTAAGGTGTCGTTAAAAATCAGCCAGAGTTGCCGGCCGTAGCCATCCGCTATGAGGCCACTTTGCAGTTGTACTTGCGCATCCGCCATTCCCAGCAACTGCTGGACTTGGGCGCGGGTCATCCCGGGCCGCAGACCAAAAGCACCGCCGGATAATGAAATATCAGAACTCAGTTCGGCCAATGCTTTGGCTGCAGTCTGCGACGTGCCGCTTTGGCTGGTGATGCTGATGCTGAAGGCGGTTGCAGCCGGATCCTGTATCGTCTGGATGTCGCCATGTTCATTCCATCGGGTGCTGCGTGTTGATAATTCGCGGTTGTGTTGGCAAAAATTCAGTAATTGGGCCGATCCTACAATTTTCAGGCGGTGCTGGCCTTTTCGCCGTTCACCAAATTCAATCGAACTTTTCATTTCATTCAGGATCAGCGCATCAGCTCCCTGGGCTGCGGCTTTTTGTCGCAAATGTTGCAAAAAAGCCGCTTTCGCTTTTGCAGCACTTTCGGCGTTACCCTGCTCAAAATCTTGCTCATAGCGGGTCTGGGTTATTTCGGTGATGATTGTCGGTTCACATTCCGGGTGGAAGTTCAGGATCGGAGGCAAGGTGGTGGATATATCTGCCGCATTCGCCGGATGTAGGGCCAGCAAACCAGCACTGTACAAAGCGATGTGGCCGAATAATTTACGGAAACAAAAAGCCATGCCTAAACCATTTTGCTGAAACATCCTGCATCCTCAACAGTTTATATATAATGTTGAGGTTAACCTGATGTATCAGAGTAAGCAATAAGCTGCGAGAATGAAAAGGCCGTAACGATAAACGCCACGGCCAGCGGGGGAGGTATTAGCGCTGAGTCGCGGCTTTCATTGATGCCACAAAGTGACCGAGCTCTTGCAGTAGCTTTGACTTATCTTGCTGATACTTTTCAATAATTTGAACTATTGCCGATCCGGAAATCGCACCTGCAGCACCTGCATCCAACGCTGCTTTGACATGCTCTGGTTTAGAGATGCCAAATCCAAGCAAGGTCGGCGCAGCGTTAACATCCCGCAGCTGCTGCACGAGCTGAGATGCGGGCATGGCCGCTGCGGTTTCAGTACCGGTCACGCCGGCGCGGCTGAGCAAATAAGTATAACCGCGACCATAACTGGCCAACTCATTCAGGCCGTCTTTGGTGATATTCGGCGGCGCAATAAAAATCTGAGCGATGTCATGCTTCTGTGCCACGGTTCTGAACATTCTGCTTTCGTGCAGTGGCACATCGGCAATCAGAATGGAATCAACCCCAGCTGCTTTAGCCGTCTGGTAAAAGGTGTCAATACCGCGGGCCAGGACCAGATTGCTATACAGCAATAAGCCAATCGGGATATCGCTGTTGTATGCCCGAATGTTGCTGATTAACGCAAAGCATTGTGCTGGGGTAACGCCTGCGGCTAAGGCGCGGATATTGGCATTTTGAATGGTCGGACCGTCGGCGATGGGATCTGAAAACGGAATGCCGAGTTCCAAAGCGTCAGCGCCTTGATCAATCAGGGTTTTGATTATTTCAAACGACAATTCCAATGACGGATCGCCAATGGTAACAAAAGGGACAAAGGCACCTTGTTTGCGCTCGGATAAGCGCTGGAACATTAAATCGTAACGTTGCATGTGGTTATTCCTTGGCAGCTTTAGAAGCTGCATTGTGCATTCGCGAGGCCCGCTTGCTATGCGTTGTCAGGGCAGGCCTTGGCAAAACTTATTGTTGTTGCTGTTGTTGTTGCTGTGCCCGGAGCTGCGTTGGTGCAGCATTGGCTGCAGCCGCTTGTTGCTCTGCCAGCACAGCCATCACATGACCCAAATCTTTATCGCCGCGACCGGATAGATTCACCAACAGCACCGTCGGCTGAGTGGCAGCTGCTGCCATTTTGATCGCGTGGGCCAGGGCGTGCGAGCTTTCCAGCGCCGGGATAATCCCTTCTTTATTGGCCAGCAATTGAAACGCAGCTAAGGCTTCATCATCGTTAATCGCGACATACTGAGCGCGACCAATCGAGGCCAAATAAGTGTGCTGTGGGCCGACCGCCGGATAATCCAGACCGGCAGAAATCGAATAGGACTCTTCAATTTGACCATCGGCGGTTTGCATAATGGCGGTGTAAGCACCATGCAAAATACCAAAACTGCCGGTGGATAGAGCGGCGCCATGCTGGTGGGTGTTGATCCCCATGCCGCCGGGCTCCACACCAATCAGTTGCACCTGCTCATCCGGAATAAAGTCAGCAAACATGCCGATCGCATTTGAGCCGCCGCCAACGCAAGCCAGCACTGCATCAGGTAATTTGCCTTCAGCCTGCAAAATCTGCTGTTTGGCTTCCTCGCCAATCATTTTCTGGAATTCCCGCACTATGGTTGGAAACGGATGTGGACCGGCCGCAGTGCCAAGCAAATAATGACTGGTGGCGTAGCTGGCCGACCAATCCCGCATCGCTTCATTCACGGCATCTTTGAGTGTGCCTGAACCGGCGGTCACCGGGATCACGGTCGCGCCCATCAGCTTCATCCGGAACACGTTCGGTTGCTGACGTTCAATATCTTTGGCACCCATGTAAATTTTGCAGTTCAATCCGAGCAAGGCGCAGGCTAATGCCGTGGCGACCCCGTGTTGGCCGGCGCCGGTCTCGGCGATGATGTCTTTTTTGCCCATCCGCTTGGCTAGCAGTGCCTGACCGAGCACCTGATTGGTCTTGTGCGCGCCACCATGTAATAAGTCTTCGCGCTTTAGATAAATTTTAACCAGCGGATTTGGGCTGATGTTGCGGCATAGGGTCAGCGGCGTGGGGCGGCCGGCATAGTGGGTCAGCAACTGCTGAAATTCGGCATGAAAAGCCGGATCGTCCTGCGCATCGATAAAAGCCTGCTCCAGTTGGCGCAGCGCCGGAACTAACAATTCGGGGACGAACATGCCACCATATTCGCCGAAATAGGGGTTAAGTGTACGGTTAGTCATAACTAAATTCTCTGATCTGTGAAAAGGCTAAGGCAATTTTGGCTGGATCTTTCACGCCGGGGGCGGATTCCAGTCCTGAGTTCATATCCAATCCGGCGACAGCCAGCGGTAACGCGGCGGTCAGGTTTTCCGGCGTCAGGCCACCGGCCAGCATCACCGGCTTTTGCAGCAGCTGTTGCTGTAACAATCGCCAGTCAAAGGTTAATCCGGTACCTCCGGGCAGACCGGGACTGAAACTATCCAGCAAGATGCGGTCGGCCAGGCGACTAAAGTGGGGTAATTGATCTTTCACCCGATAGGCTTTCCAAATCTGTATGGTTTTGGGTAACAATTCGCGCAGCTGATGCAGATAGCTGTCATCTTCGTCACCGTGCAATTGAACGGCGGTCAGCCCCAGCCCTTGAGCGATTCGTGCGACTTCGGTCAGTGCTTCGTTCACAAAAACCCCGACATAACAGAGCGGAGCTGCGGCGATAATCTCGTTTGCCAGCTCTACGCTGGTATAGCGTGGCGATTTAGGGTAAAAAATCAACCCACCGAAGTAGGCACCGGCTTGCTCGGCCAGTTTTGCCTGGTCTGGTGTGGTCAGGCCACAGACTTTATGCTCGCCAAGCACCAGCGCGCGAACTGCCGCTGCTAAGTCCGGTTGCGCCATCAGCGAGCTGCCAACTAAAAACGCCTTGGCCACTTTACGTAAATGCCGCACCTGGTGATTTTGATAAATTCCTGATTCCGATACGACCGGGGTACCTGGAGGGATCAACCGCGCCAGGCGGAAACTGGTGTCGAGATTGGTGTCCAGCGTCCGCAAATCGCGGTTGTTGATGCCGATCAGCTCCGCCTTTAACTCAACGGCACGCAAGGTTTCCTGTTCGTTACTGACTTCGGTCAGCACCGTCATATTTAAACTGTGGGCAACATCGGCCAGTTGCCGGTACTCATCATCATCCAGCACCGACAACATTAACAACACGGCATCGGCACCGAGCAACCTGCCAAGGTAAATCTGATAAGGATCAATGATAAAGTCTTTGTGCAACAGCGGTTGCTGCACTTTCTGCCGCATTTGTGCCAGATAGTCGTAGCTGCCCTGGAAAAACTTCTGGTCGGTCAGCACTGAAATACAGTCGGCGTATTTGCCATACACGGCGGCGATCTCGTCCAAATCAAAATGGGCCCGGATCAAGCCTTTGGATGGTGATGCCTTTTTGCATTCCAGAATAAAACGGGCGCCCGGTTTTAGCAGCGCCTGCAGAAAATTGCGCGAGCTTGGCCGCACGTCATTGCTGAACGTCTCCAGCGGGCGTTGCTGTTTTTGCGCGGTAAGTTCCAGCCGTTTATGGCTGATAATTGTATCAAGCACGTTGGCCATGACTGATCTCCTGTAATAACGTTAGCGCGCTGCCGGCTTTGCCTTGTTGTAAATGCTGCAGCACCTGCTGGGTCAATCCGGCTAAATCGTCGCCCTGACCGGCAATCTTGCGCATGGCGGCGACATTCGCTGCGATGGCCGCCAAGTGCGGGAATGGGGCGCTACCGGTCAGAATCGCCCGACTGGCGGCTGCATTTTCAGCTGGCTTGCCACCGGCTAACTCCTGCAGCGCAATGGCTGGTAAGCCAAAGTCCGCTGCCGTCAGGGTGAAGCGGTGAAGCTCGCCATGTTTGACTTCGGTGACCTGAGTTATCCCGTGCAAACCAATTTCATCGCAACCGGCGCCATGAACCACCCAGGCGCGCTCGACGCCAAGTTGCAATAACGCCTGCGCCATCAGGTCGCACAGCTTTGGATCATAAACGCCCAACAGCTGAAACTTCGGAGCCACCGGATTGAGCAAAGGGCCGAGTAAATTAAACAGGGTCCGGGTTTTGAGTAATGTCCGCACCGGCATCGCATGGCGCACGCCAGGATGATATTGCGGCGCAAACAAGAAGGTTACCCCGGCATGGGTCAGTGCAGCAGCGGCGGTCGCTGGTGCTTGTTGAATGTTCACTCCCAACTGCTCCAGCAAATCGGCGGACCCACTTTGTGACGAGACGCTGCGATTACCGTGCTTGGCCACTTTCAGACCAAAATCAGCAGCAACCAACGCGGCGGTCGTTGAAATATTGATGGTATTACTGCCATCGCCACCGGTACCGCAGCAATCGATACTATCGAATTCCAGCTTTGGAAAAGCGGTGGCTGCTTTACGAAACGCCAGCGCCGCACCGGCGATTTCATCGGCGGTTTCGCCTTTAAGTTTCAGCGCAATCAGCACGGCAGACAGCAGCACCGGGTCAACTGCGCCCTGCGCCACTGCGCTGAAGAAGCTTTCGCTTTGGATCTGACTGAGGCTTTCACCGGCCAGTAATTGGTGTAAATAAGGCTGGGCGGTAAAAACCCCGCCATCCGTCAATCCTGTGGTCATCGTGCACCTCCGGTTTGCAGGGGTTGAGTCAGATACGCCAGGCTTTGCGCCAGCAAGGGCTTGCCCAGGGTGGTTAAGATCGACTCCGGATGAAATTGAAAGCCCAAAGCCCGATCTTTTTCCTGCACGATGGCCATCGGAATATGTTGATAATTGGCGATCACTGTCAGTGCGGCCGGCATCTTGGTCGCCATCAGTGAATGATAACGCGCCACCGGAAATGGCTGTGGCAAACCTGCAAAGACCGGATGATCGGCAAGGGAGATGAACGAGGTTTTGCCATGCACCGTTTCACCCGCCCGGCCGACCTCACCGCCATAGTGCTCGACCAACGCCTGATGACCCAAACAAATTCCCAGCATTGGAAACTTGCCGGCGCAAAGTGCGATCAGTGCGGGCATCGAGCCAGCTTCAGACGGCGCGCCAGGGCCAGGCGATAATAGCAACACGATGTGAGCGCCGGTTTGTTGGTCTTGCAGCATTTTGTCGAAAATAAAGGCCGCGGGGACCGTGTTACGATACAGTTTTAACTGACAATCGAGTTGTGCCAGTTCATCGACCAGGTTGTAAGTGAAAGAGTCTTTGTTATCGAGCAAATAGACGATGGTGGTAGGGGTTGCAACGGTCATTTGGCACCTCCGGCCGCCAGAATAGCGCTGATCACTGCTTGTGCCTTGCTGCGGGTTTCATCGGCCTCAGCCTGGGCAATTGAATCAAAGACCACGCCGGCACCGGCCTGAATGTAAGCGATGCCTTGTGCTACATAAGCACTGCGGATCACGATACAACTGTCAAAATCACCGTTGCCTGCAAGGTAGCCGACGGCGCCACCATAACTGCCACGCTTTTTGCCCTCAACCTGACGGATCAATTCTGCCGCCCGTACTTTAGGCGCTCCGACCAAAGTGCCCATGTTCATGCAAGCCTGATAAGCATGCAGTGCATCAAGTTGTGGTTTCAGGGTTCCGACCACCCGCGACACCAGATGCATCACATAGGAATAACGGTCTACTTTTAATAGCTCTTTGACATAACGGCTGCCGGGAACGCTGATCCGTGCCACATCATTGCGGGCTAAATCGACCAGCATCAGATGTTCGGCTTTTTCTTTTTCATCCTGACGTAATTCAAGTTCAATCCGGCTATCCAGATCCCGGTCAATCTGCCCTTTAGCATTAAAACCACGACGACGGGTACCGGCAATTGGATAAATCTCAACCTGGCGGCTGCGGGCGTCAAATTTCAACGCCGATTCCGGCGAAGCGCCAAACAAGGTGAAAGCCGGATCCTGGAGAAAGAACATATAGGGGCTGGGGTTTTGCGTTTTTAAACGGGCATAAGCACTCAGCGGGCAAGCGCACGGCAGGCTAAAACACCGGCTGGGCACCACTTGAAAGACGTCGCCGGCGACAATATTCTGCTTGAGATGTTCTACCTGCCGGATGAAGTCGTTGTCGCTGATATCGACCTCGGCATTAAGGCCAGAATTGCTGTTAGCCTGCACGGCAACAAATGTCGGTTGTTGTTTTAAGGTTTGACTGAGTTGCTCTAGCCTTTTACCCACCACAAAACAATTCGCCATGGCGGTGTCGCCGCAAAAAATGTTCCCAATCAAGCGGCTTTGTTGGGTCTGGTGGTCCAGCACTAGCAAGGTTTCGGCTAAGTAAAATAAGTAATCGGGGCACTGATTTTCAGCCGTTGGTACTTGAGGAAGTTGCTCTACCGTGGCGACCATGTCATAGCCAATCACCCCGCCTAAAAATATCGCAAAAGGTTCATCGCTTTGATTAATCAGGCTTTGCTGTAACGTCCGCAAGACATCAAAAGGATGAGGCGCGACAAGTTTGCTGTCTTCATCCAGCAGCGGATCCGGTCGTTTAAACTCCAATAGCAGTGGATTTTCGCCGCGGATCCCGGCCTGGCTTGCCAGTCGTTGGGCGATAAAAGGTAAGAGGAGTGCGCCGTTGTCGCTGATGGCAGTGATGCTGACCTGTTCGCCCTGACACTCAATCCGCAAGGCTGCATCAATCAGCATCAGACTTTTTAAATTATCTTTGCTGTCGATTTCTGCAGATTCAAGCAGCAATGAATAGGGACTCCCCTCAGCAAGCTGCTGGTAACAGGCTAAAGGATCGGCCTGGTAGGAAACGGCTTGGCTGATACTGGCAACCTGACCGACTTGGGTGGTGATGTGACTGAAAATCATAGATTATTCCTAAAGTTAGCTTTGACAATCATCGACAGTGGGCCCTGAATTAGCCCCCGAGAATTGCCACCAACGCCAGGAAATTAACATGATTGAACTCATAGTTTTGTACCCGTCTTCATTGAAAAATTACAAAAAAAAAGCCCGTTTGTTAAAACGGGCTTCTTGGGATTATTTAAGGGTAAACAACGCCAACACACGCCCGTTAAGGAGTATGCCACCACCAACCGATCGCCTTGGTACACTGCGTGGTGAATTTAGACATCTGGATGCACCCATAAAAATGATGCTGCTATCAAACCTCAGTTCGGGGGCAGCCGTCAAGTTGAAACTGAGCAGAATTTAAAAATAATTCATCGCTAGTCGGGCAAACAGGTGTGTTGCGGCATGCGCGGCAATGACCATCGGGTTTTGCAATGGTCACCGCGTATTGCAGAGTTGCGTTAGATGTCGCTCGATCATAGCTTGGGTTGAAGCCAACTGTTGAACTAGGTTCCAGGTCAAGGCTCAAGCTAGGTTATAGCCATGTTTTTTATACAAAAAAACAGTTATTTTATAAGGAACACGCTCTAGCGGTTGAACTCAGTGATCTCAAGCTGAACACGCATCTGCAAGAGATTTGGGAATAAAACGCCAGCGCATCAAAGGATAAAAAATGGAAACAAGTTTTTTAAGTGCCAGTTTAATAAATTTAGCGGTCAATCTAAGTTATACCGTGATCTCATTGTTTGTTGCGGTGCTGGCTTTGCTGGCAATCGACAAAATTCTGCTGAAAAAGTTAGATATTCAGCAAGAACTGGCGAATAACAACCTCAGTGTGGCGATTTTCTGCTCTGCGGTGATGTTGTTTGTGGCGCTGATTATTTGCTTTGGCTTGCAATCTTAAATGCGCTGGTTGTATCTGCTGGTATTGATGATGGCAATCGGAGTCATCCAGCACTTGGGTGATCAAGCGACCCGGTTTAAACAGCAGCAAGCGGCAGAGCTGCAGTTTCTGGCAACATTAGCTGCCAGTGCACAACGGTTGCCGCCGGCCTTGCTGGAATCGAAGCGGCAGCGTGGTCAGGTCTGGTTTACCGCCGATCAACAGCCGCTCACCGAATTGGATGTATCGCTGGCGTTGTTGCGCGATGACGCGGCCATCGACGCCGCCTACGGCTGGGAAGATCGGCAGGGCCGGCTGGCGATGCTGACGGCTCCGGGCCTCGATTGGCAGCACCACTTTGCCAATAGCTATTTAGTCGGGGTCCGGCCTTTTGCGACGGACAACGATTGGTTGCCGCTCTACAGCCTGGCTCAACGCAAGGTGTATCAACTGGATAGCGAACAACATCAGGGACGGCAGGAGCTGTGGCAGAATTCTGCGCAAGCCTGGCAAGCGCTGCGTGGAGATTGCGAGGATCACGCTATCTTGCTGGCGGATTGGTTGATATCCGAAGGCATCGATGCGCGGGTGGTGGTGGGAAAGTATCAATCACAAGGGCATGCCTGGGTGGTCGCGATCCGCGATGGGCAGGCGTTTTTACTCGAAGCCACCGATAAACGTGCCGGAAAATCCTGGAATCATTATCCACTGGCCAGTTTGAATCAGCACTATGTTCCTGAAATGATGTTTAATCGTCAGCAGTTTTGGGTCAAAACCGGAACAGCTAAACGCGCTGACTATCTTGGGGATGACTGGCAGTTAATGGCCACCTATCAAAATACCGCTGAATGAAGTGCCGTTTGGGTTGGCGCAGCAGATTAATACAGAGTGCAGCGCCTTTTTGTGGCACAATGCCGCTTTTGAACGTCGTGAATTGGGTTTCGTCACTGACGATTGGGTGCTCCAGCACCGCTGAATTTCGATGCTACCGGACCGGTTAATGAAAATAGATTTACACAGTCACACTTTTTGCTCTGATGGCCTGCTCAGTCCGGAACAACTGGTGCATCGCGCTGCCGAGAAAAAAGTACAGGTGCTGGCAATCACCGATCACGACACCACCGCGGGTTTAGCTGCGGCTCGAGCTGAAATTGCGAGCGCCAAATTACCCCTGCAACTGATTGACGGTGTCGAAATCTCCACCCGCTGGTACGAATTTGAAATTCATGTGGTGGGGCTTCAAATCAATCCGGACTGTCAGGAGTTTCAAAGCCGGTTAGCCAGCCAACAACAACGCCGTCTGGAACGTGCGACAGAAATGGCGCGGCGGCTAACTAAATATCAGGTCCCGGATTGTCTGCCCGCCGTGCTGGAACTTGCAAACGGTGCGGCATTAACCCGGACCCATTTTGCCCGACATTTAGTAAATATCGGGAAAGCCAGTTCGCTAAATAACGTGTTTAAAAAATATCTGGCGCGTGGTAAGGCCGGTTACGTGCCCAATAACTGGGTTGAGCTTGCAACCGCAGTGCAATGGATCCACGATGCAGGCGGCATTGCCGTTCTGGCGCATCCGCTGAAATACAAGCTCAATGGCAAGTGGCTAACCAAATTAATGCGCGAATTTGCGCTCGCCGGTGGCGATGCAGCGGAAGTGGCTTCACCGCAACAAACCCCAGTGCAAAAACGAGAGCTGTGGCGGTTGTGCCAATTGTTTGAATTGACGGCATCGGTTGGATCGGACTTTCATCAGCCGACGGACTGGAATGAGCTTGGCCGTGGCTTGTATATGACCGACGATATCGTGCCGCTGTGGCGAGACTGGACTTTTGAGCAAGCCCAGTGGGCCAGCGAAAACGCAGCGCCGACGCAGACTGAAATGCCGGTTTCTGCTGAGTAACCATTGCGCGGATCGGCTTGAATTATCGCTAAATCCTTGCTATTGCTAATAAAACACAACTTTCATCAAGCTGGCACAGGCTGGCAGGGAGCAGGTCATGAGTCAGTTTTTTTACGTGCATCCGGAAACGCCACAAACGCGTCTGATCAAACAAGCGGTCCACATCATCAAACAGGGCGGCGTGGTGGTGTATCCAACAGACAGCGGTTATGCGCTGGGTTGTCATATCGGCGATAAAACCGCAATGGAACGGATTTTACAGATCCGGCACATCAGCGGCGATCATCACCTGACGTTGATGTGCCGTGATTTATCTGAATTGTCGGTGTATGCCAAAGTAGAAAATACCGCCTTTCGCTTACTGAAAAACAATACGCCAGGTCCTTATACCTTCATTTTGCGTGGCACCAAAGAAGTGCCGAAGCGGCTGCTGAACGAAAAGAAAAAGACCATCGGCTTACGCATTCCCGATCACAAAATTGCGCTGGCTCTGTTACAAGAGCTGGGTGAGCCGCTGATGTCGACCAGTTTGATTCTCCCGGGGCAACAGCTAACAGAGTCAGATCCGGAAGATGTACGTGATCAGTTAGAACGGCAGGTCGATTTGATTATGCATGGCGGTGTGTTGCCGGGAAATCCCACCACCGTGATCGATTTATCAGAGGATGTGGCGGTGGTGGTGCGTGAAGGGGCCGGTGATGTGAAGCCCTTTCTGTAAGATGGATTGAGCCTGATTTGTGATGAGCACTGAACTTTCCCCCGTCGACACGCTGGCTCCTCTGACGGTACAACCGCCATTGCCGCTGGCCTTTGTCCGCGGAGAAGCGGTTCATCAGCGGCCGGATGACCTTTATATCCCGCCGGATGCGTTAGAAGTCTTACTGGAGGCTTTTGAAGGACCACTGGATTTTCTGCTGTATCTGATCCGTAAACACAAATTTGATATTGTTGATCTACCGGTAAATGAAATCACCCGCCAGTACATGGACTATATCGATTTGATGCAGGGGATGAATTTTGAGCTGGCGTCAGAATATCTGGTGATGGCGGCAATGCTGGCGGAAATTAAGTCGCGGTTATTGTTACCACGGCATGATCATGAACCGGAAGCTGAAGCGGATCCACGTGCCGAGCTGATCCGCCGCCTGCAGGAGTATGAACAATTTAAACAGGCGGCCAGTGATCTGGATACCTTACCGCGCCAGGATCGGGATTTTTTTCTGGTGAAAGCCGACTTGGCCGCTAACTTTGCACCTTTGGTGATTTTGCCTGAGGTCTCGCTGGCGGATCTGGTGGCTGCGCTCGCCGATGTCGCCAAACGCGTCAAAGATTTTCAACACCATCATATTTCGAAAGAGAAACTATCGACCCGCGAGCGGATGAGCCGGATCCTGGAGCAGCTAAAAGCCAATCAAGGGTATCTGGCGTTTGAGCATTGTTTTAGCCTGGCTGAGGGGCGCGCCGGAGTGGTCGTCAGCTTTCTGGCAATTTTAGAGCTGGTCAAAGAAAAACTGGTTTTACTCGAACAAATACAAGCCTATGGTCAGATCCATCTGAAATTGGCATAATGCGCGCCGTTATCCGGCTTGATGTTCTGAATCTTCGATAGGACCCCTGCATGGCCGCCAAAATCAACGACAGTCAATTAGCCCAGCTACTGGAAGCAACTTTGTTTGCCAGTGAGCGGCCATTGACAGCTGATGAGTTGACCGCGACGGTGCTGAGCGATTTTGCCATCAGCCGCAAAAGGCTACTACAGGTGATCAAACAGCTGATGCTTGATTATCAGGGCCGGGGGATCGAATTGGTGGCAACGGCCTCTGGCTATCGTTTTCAGACCAAAAGTGAATGGAGTGAATACCTGGCGCGGTTGTGGCCAGAGCGTTCGCCGCGGTATTCCCGTGCGGTGCTGGAAACTCTGGCATTAATTGCCTATCGTCAACCTATCACGCGCGGCGAGATTGAAGCGGTGCGCGGTGTGACCGTCAGTAGTCAGATTATGCGCACTTTGCTTGACCGCGGTTGGGTCAAAGTGGTTGGACATAAAGAAGTGCCGGGGCGGCCTGGTTTGTATGCCACCACCAAAGAATTTTTAGATTATTTTGGGTTAACCGACTTAGCGTCGTTACCTGCCTTAACCGAGTTTTCAGCCCAGTCGGTGCTGAGCATGGACACTGAAGCTCTTTTTACTAACACCGTGGCTGACACCACACCTGTCTAATAGGCTGTTGCCAAACCAGAGCAACGCCATAACCAACACAGTCGGGATGACTGAGGAGACCAGCAATGAGTGAAAAATTACAAAAAGTATTGGCCCGTTCCGGGGTCGGTTCCCGTCGCGAAATGGAAGCCTGGATCAGTGCCGGTCGGGTGACGATCGATGGCAAGGTTGCCACTTTGGGCGACCGGGTATTACCAACGCAAGCTGTACGGGTCGATGGACATCCGGTGAAACTGGCCGCTGAGGCTGACCAAATTTGCCGGGTGATTGCTTACCATAAACCGGAAGGTGAGATTTGTTCCCGTACCGATCCGGAAGGCCGGCCGACCGTGTTTGACCGCTTACCAAAACTTCGTGGCGCGCGCTGGATAGCCATTGGCCGGTTAGATATCAACACTTCAGGTTTATTGTTATTCACCACCGACGGTGAACTGGCTAATCGCCTGATGCATCCGAAATTTGAAGTCGAGCGTGAATATGCAGTGCGGGTGTTTGGTGATGTCACAGATGCGATGATCCAGAAACTGCGCACAGGGGTCGAACTGGAAGACGGCAAGGCGGCGTTTAAGAAAATTAAAGCCAGTGGTGGTGAAGGCATAAACAAATGGTTCCATGTCACGTTGACCGAGGGCCGTAACCGCGAAGTCCGGCGGATGTGGGAATCGCAAGGAGCGGTGGTCAACCGTTTGATCCGCGTCCGTTATGGCGATCTGATGTTGCCAAAGCACTTACCGGCTGGCGGTTATACCGAATATGCGCTGGACGACGTCAACTATTTACGCAAAGTCGTGCATATGGATTATGAAACCGAAACTCTGGCGAAACCGGAAGACAAAGATGAACGTCGGCGGCGGATGGCTTCAATTAAAAGGGCAGTGCGGAAGCATCAGATCCTGCAGAAAAATCCGGAATTAAAAGCCAAGGCAGAGAAAGCTGCCGAACAGAAGGTGCAAGCGAAGAAGCCGGCTAAACCTGCTTTTAAAGGTAAAAAACGCACCCGGGAATAGTCTGGGCAGCAGTGAATATCGTCTTGATGCATCATCGGAACAGGCCTCGCCATGTTGATTGGCTGAGGCCTTTTTATTTGCCTATGGGCAAGACGGGCAACCGGGATGCGAAGGGGCAATCCACGAGCCGCAGGTGATTCTTCGGTTACCACAAAGCTCAGTTATGCTGGACTGAGGCCTGCAATGCGTGCTGCGGTGAGTGCTGCTATGAAAACCGCCATGGCGACAGGCGCATGGCACGGTGCGAATAGCATAAATTGAAAATCGTTGTTCGGTCTGGCAAAAAATAAGCCTGCACCAAATGCGACGCAGGCTTATGAACGGAGAATTCGGGTTTAAACTTCGGGTTCAGCAGACTCTTTCTGTCCTTTCAGTTTGTTTTTTCTGTATCTTTTTGCACTTTTGTGCACTTTTAAACGGAGTCAACCCAGATCCAGGTTGATTAATAATAAGTGTCGGATGCCTGGTGGATCTGCGGCTCGTCCTGCAAATCTTCAAAGCTAATGGCAAAATGCTGTTGGTTGTCGTAAAGATCCTGAAGGTACACGGCTCTGTCCTGAGCATCAATCCAGCTGACAATCCCAACGCCTTTTTTACTTTGGCACAACATGCCGAGTTTCAGATCCTGCACATTCATCGCATGGCCCTCATTCAGTTGATATTCAGTTAGGAGATATCAGGTTAGACGATGATTTTTGTTTTTCAGATCTCCGACCAGTTGAATTCGACGCTAAGCAACTTATTTAAAAACGAATTTATTTTTAATCAATGAAAAAAACAACGGCTTGCCCGACCATCGGAAATGGAGCTTTGGGCTATGTTTTTAAATCAATCCGCTGATGAATATTGGTCCATTGTTCCGGAAACTTCCCTTGCAGCACATAGGAGAACGCGATGAGTTCGGCAATCAGTAAATAGAGTTCTTTTGGAATTTGATCGCCAAGCTCAATCTGCCGCAGCAACTTACTCAGCTCTTCATCTTCGTGGATCAATACCCCATGCTCCCGCGCCAGCGCGATAATCTCGTCGGCCAGTTCGCCCTGACCTTTGGCGACGATTTTTGGGGCGGCTTGGCCGTCATAATGCAGGGCGATGGCCGCTTTATCGTTGCGAGAGCTGTGGTTGTTTTTGTCTGTCATACCCTGACCGCCACTAAACTATGACTCCGGGTAAATAATTGCTCCGGAATTTTGCCAAGCTGACACTGCGCTTCCGTGACGTCCAATCCTTGCATTTTTAGCCGGTCTTTGAGTAAAGGTAAAAACTGCTGGGCACTGCTGACCACCGATGCTTGCTCAGCATAAAACTGTAAGCTCACCTCTAAGCCGGTTAACCGGACCTGGACCAACAGATGGCCAGCGGCGGCTAGATCAAATTTCATGGTCAGTTGCCATTGCATCCTTTTGGCGGCACCGGTTTTGCCATCGGCCTCGCGCTCAGTGAGCGCCAGCTCGGCAAAACGGCTTTCGCCTTGCTGCACTAAAGGCAATTGAATAAACAGTTGTTGCTGCTGTTGTGGATTTTGCGTCTGCTCTGCGGTTGCAAGCTGGGCACCTTGCATTTTGCTGGCATGTCCGGCGAGTTGTTTCAGCAATTGCCCGGACTGGGTCTGATCCAGTTGCGCGACCAGTTGCTGGAGGCGCTGGGTTGGGTTGGCTTTCAGCTCCGTCGCCGGCAGCTGACCCAACCGCCCGAGCAACAGCTGCAGTGCTACCGCCAGGGTATTGGCACTGCTGTGGCTCTGGCTGAGTTGCTGCAGCGGATTAAACTGCAGCGCTGCGTTGAGTTGTTGTTGTAATTGCGGTGTTGAAATGGGTCGCGAAGTATCCAGCGTTTGTGCTTTCAATTCCTTGAAGATCGCGATCACCGCCGGTGGTAATTCCGCTAATTCCAACAGCGGATCAACCGTTGGATTTTGCAGCGGCAGCCATTGCCGCCAGGCGTTGCTCAGGTCAACGGCGACTTTCGGCAGTTGCTGCACGCCGGGCGGCATGGCTGCCGCTGCTGTTGACCATTGGATCGGTCTGCTCAACGCTGTACTTTCAACTTTAACCTGTGGCGATGAAGTTGGATCGGCATTCAGTTGCAGTTGCCAAGCCTGGTTTTTACCCGTCGCTGGGAGCGCCTGCAATTGCCAGTTTGAGAGCAAACTGGCTTTGGTGCTCAGTTGCGGTAATTCCAGTTTACCAAGTTGCAACTGGCCGTTTTCAAGCTCTACCGCACCTGGGTGCAACGCTTTAGCCAGCACTGGGAGTAATGCGCTGGTTTGTGCGGCGTTCAAAAGGAGTACCTTAGAGTTTTGGTTGGCCGCGGCCATGTGTTGGGGATTGGCCGGCCACTGGTCTGGCTTTGCGGTACCTGGCTGCAAAGTCGTATGCAGGGGATCGGTCACTTGCTTTGCGCTGCCAGGATTCGGGGAGACCCGCTCTGCTGGCATCTCCTGTAACCTGATACTGATTTTCAGTTGCCCATTTACCAATTGCACCGTCAACTGCGCGGTTTTTGGTTGCTGCACTGACCAATCGCTGGCGCCATCGAGCCAGGTGGCTGGGATCTGCAACTGTTGCTGATTTGGTAAGGTCAGCAGCACTTGTTGCTGCTGACGTTGTAGCTGGACCAGCATGGTCAGCGGTTGCTGCGGTTGGCCGCCAAGTAGTTGCAATAATTGTGACGGTTGCAGTGAGAGTTGAAGCGGCGCTTGTTGAGCCTGGATCTGAAGTTGGCCTTGAGGACCTGGCTGCAGCTGCAGTTGTAGCTGCAGCGCTGAATGAGTTGTCGGCGGCTGCTGATTTGAGACTGCGCCTGCGCTCTGCCCGGCGAACTGACTTTGCAGCTGGCCATTGAAGGTCACTTGAGTTGCCAGCGCCTGATTTGCTATCAGCTGATTTTGCAATGCCGTCGTCGATTGGGGCGTTGCCTGTAACAAGAATGCCGTCTGTTGTGGCGTTAACTGAATGTGCACTGCGCCTTGTGGTGTGGCGACATGCAGTTGGCCAGCTCCATCCGAGCCAATATTGAGCAGCGCCTGATACAGGGTGTCAGGCGTCAGTTTCAGATGTTGCAGCGGTGGCGATGATCTGCCGCTGCCAATCTGTAATAAAGCATCAAGATTGATCTGGTTCATATTTTAGGCGGTTGCTTCGGCTATCAAGGTTATAGCGCATTCGTATTCTACTGCCAATATGCTAAGATGCGCGCTGTTTTTTCGAAGAGTAGCGCCGACCCCGTGTTAACTGCCAGCAATCTTTGTTGTGTTCGCCAGGACCGCATTTTGTTCGAAGCCGTTTCCCTGCAATTAAATGCAGGACAACTATTGCATATTGGTGGCAAAAATGGCGCCGGTAAAAGTAGTTTGTTGCGGATTTTGGCCGGACTCGCCGAGCCGGAACAAGGGGAAGTCCGCTGGCAGCAGCGTTCGCTTGTCGATAGCGACTTTTCCCAGAATCTCTGTTTTATCGGCCACTTAAGTGGCATCCAGCCACAACTTACCGCACTTGAACACTTGGAATTCTGGCAAGCAGCGTTCGGGCTGACCGTTTCGGATGGTTTCGAGGTGCTGGCCACTTTAGGATTGGCCGGGCTGGAAGATATTCCTTGTCAGTTATTATCCGCAGGACAACAGCGCCGGGTTTCCTTGGCCCGACTTTGGCTCACCAACCGCTGTTTGTGGATTTTAGACGAACCTTTTACCGCGCTGGACCAATCTGCGATTTTGCAATTGCAACACAAGTTTGCCCAACACCTCGCAGGTGGTGGCTCCATTATTCTGACGACTCACCAACCGCTCACCAGTCAATTTCCCTCAGCACAATATCTGGAGCTGGTCTACCGATGGTAATGTTTAAAGCTGCTTTTGTCAGGGAATGGCGTTTGCTGGCAAGGCAAAAAGCCGATTGGCTCAATCCACTGATGTTCTTTTTAATCGTGTTAACCTTGTTTCCACTGGGGGTTGGCGCCAAGCCCAACTTATTGGCAGAAATTGCCCCCGGGATTATCTGGATCGCCGCGCTGCTGAGTGTGTTGCTTGGCGCAGAGCGTCTGTTCAAAGATGATTTTCGTCAGGGCGTGCTGGAGCAATTGGTCGCTGCAGATCAGCCGCTACTCGCTTATGTGATGGCAAAAATTGTCAGCAGCTGGTGTAGCACGGCTTTACCCCTGTTACTGATGTCCCCGCTGATCGCGTTATTGCTCGGGCTGGGGACGGCCGCCTGGCAGGCGGTTTTCCTGACCTTGCTCCTCGGGACACCCCTGCTGAACTTACTGGCGGCGATGGGCGCAGCTCTGACACTTTCTGCCGACAAAGGTGGCATTTTGCTGGCATTACTGATTCTACCTTTGTATATTCCGCTGCTAATTTTTGCCAGTGCTGCGGTTGAACAAGCCAGTTTTGGATTGGGCTATTCCGGTCAACTGGCCGTATTAGGCGCTATGTTGTGTTTGGCGCTGGCGCTGGTACCGCTGGCCGTTCTGAAAGCATTAAAACTAAACGTGGGGTGATATGTTTAAGTGGCTTGATCCATATGCAAAACCAGAGACCTTGTATCGGATTTGCGGCTTGTGGTTTCCCTGGTTGATGACACTGGCCGTAACGACCTTACTGCTAGGAACCGTCTGGGGATTGGCCTTTACGCCGCCTGATTATCAACAAGGCGACAGCTACCGGATTATTCATATCCATGTCCCTTCGGCCATTTGGTCGATGGGTGCCTACAGTAGTATGGCGATTGCTGCATTTATCGCTCTGGTGTGGCAAGTTAAAGCGGCGCAATGGGCAGTTGGGGCTATCGCGCCCATCGGCGCGGTGTTTACCGTTATCGCGTTATTTACCGGCGCGGCCTGGGGTAAGCCAATGTGGGGAACCTGGTGGGTTTGGGATGCCAGATTGACCTCGCAGCTGATTTTATTGTTCCTGTATTTGGGGGTGATCGCCCTTGCCGGCGCTTTTGCTGACCGGCAAACCGGTGCCAAAGCCTCGGCGTTACTGGCCGTTGTCGGGGTGGTAAACCTGCCGATCATTCACTTTTCAGTCGAATGGTGGAACACCCTGCATCAAGGCGCGACCATCACTAAATTTGCTAAACCCTCCATCGACGCCAGCATGTTATGGCCGTTACTGGTGTCGATTCTTGCCTTTGGGTTATTACTGGCTGCATTGACGTGTCTGCGGCTGAAAACCGCAATTTTACAGAACGAGCAACACCGGCCCTGGGTGCGGCAACTTGCAGCATCGCCGGTGAAAGAGGGGTAATCAGATGCCGGAATTGCATTTTTCTTCCTGGAGTTCTTTTTTTTCGATGGGCGGCTATGGGCTGTTCGTCTGGCTGTCTTTTGGCGTGACGTACGCTTTGTTAGCCCTGTTATGGTGGTTCAGTCAGGCCGGGCAGCGCCAGCTCCTACGTGAGCTGGCGGTAAAACAGGCGCGGGAGTTACGGGTGCAGAAACAGTTGCAGCAACAAGACGCAGCACAGTCAGAACAGGAGCAGTCGACATGAACCCAAGACGTAAGCAACGGCTGATGGCGGTCAGCGCTATTGTGTTGTTATTAGGCGGCGCGGTGGGCGCGATGTTGTATGCATTACAGGAAAATGTCGATTTGTTTTATACGCCGACGCAACTGATGGAAGGTTTGGGTAAAGACAAAGTAAAACCCGTGCCGGGCCAACGATTGCGAATTGGTGGCATGGTGGTGCCGGGCACCGTCAAACGTGATGAAAGCACTTTGAAAGTCAGCTTCGATTTGGTGGACACTGGCCCCACCGTGACGGTGCACTATGAAGGTATTTTGCCGGATCTGTTCCGTGAGGGGCAGGGGATTGTGGCGCAAGGGACGTTATTGGATGCCACCAACATCGCGGCGACTGAAGTACTGGCAAAACATGATGAGGAATATATGCCGCCGGAAATTGCCGAAGCGATGAAAGGGATTAAGCACGTCCGCCCTGCTGAAGCTTATCCGGCCAAAGCCTATCCGCAGAAAGCCACACCTGACCAGACAGATCCTAAACCGGCTACTGAGGCGCAACCATGATCCCGGAAATTGGACAATTAGCCCTGACCTTTGCGCTGGGATTATCCTTGTTACTGTCAGTCGTGCCGATGTATGGCAGTTTTGTTGCCAATCAGCGGGCCTTGTTGCTGGCCAAACCTCTGGCTATTGGCATGTTTTTATGTTCTGCGCTAGCAATGGCTTGTTTGATTGATGCTTTTTTGAAAAGTGATTTTACCGTCATTAACGTCGCCAGTAATTCCAGTACCCTGTTACCCTGGTACTACCAAATCACCGCCAGTTTCGGCTCACATGAGGGCTCGATGCTGCTGTGGGTCAGCATGTTGACCCTCTGGACTGCGCTGGTAGCGGTGTTTTCTAAATCGCTGCCGCTATTGATGCAAGGGCGGATTCTGGGGGTGTTGGGACTGGTTTGTCTTGGCTTTATTGCTTTTTCCTTGTTTATGTCGAATCCGTTTGAACGAAGTCTACCGTTTTATCCGGTGGAAGGGCGCGATTTAAACCCATTACTGCAAGATTTTGGCATGATTGTCCACCCTCCGATGTTGTATTTGGGGTATGTCGGTTTTGCGGTGTCGTTTGCCTTTGCCATCGCTGCGCTGATCGGTGGCAAGTTCGACAGCACCTGGGCTCGCTGGGCCAGACCCTGGACGCTCGCGGCCTGGATGTTCTTGACCATGGGGATTATGCTCGGGAGCTGGTGGGCATATAACGAGCTTGGCTGGGGCGGCTGGTGGTTCTGGGATCCGGTTGAGAACGCTTCTTTTATGCCGTGGCTGGTGGGCACTGCCTTGTTGCATTCGCTGGCGGTAACCGAAAAACGCGGCACCTTTAAATCCTGGACAGTGTTACTCGCTATTGCTGCATTTTCGTTAAGTCTGATGGGTGCATTTTTGGTCCGTTCCGGTGTTCTGGTCTCGGTGCATTCTTTTGCAACGGATCCAAGCCGTGGCATGTATCTGCTGATTTTTTTCCTGTTGGTTGTCGGCAGTTCACTGTTTTTGTACGCCATGCGGATGCACGCAGTGCGATCGCAAGCCCGCTACCAGCTATTCAGCCGCGAAGTGTTGTTGTGGGGCAACAATGTGTTTTTGCTCACGGCGACTTTGGTGGTGTTTTTGGGGACCATGTATCCATTGTTCCACAAAGAGCTTGGGCTAGGGTCGATCTCTATCGGTGAGCCGTTTTTTAATCAGATGTTTTTCTATCTGGCGATCCCGTTCAGTTTATTGCTGGGGCTGGGTCCCTGGGTGCGCTGGAAGCAACAAACCCTGCCGCCGCTATTAAAACCGCTGACGCTGGTTTCGCTGGCCGCTTTGACGCTGGCACTGGGCTATCTGACTTTGACTCAACAGTTGGCAGCCAATCTGGCGCTGCTTGGGATGATTCTGGGCGCCTGGGTCGGGATGAGCGCGATCGGGGAAGTCTGGCAACGGATGCACCAGCTTGGCGGAGTGAGCGCCGGCTTTGGCCGTTTGCAAGCCAGTCACTGGGGGATGACTATCGCGCATATTGGTTTTGCAGTACTGGTGATTGGTGTCGCCATGACCAAGACGCTGAGTATCGAAACGGATGTGCGGATGAAAATCGGCGATACCGCGAGCCTGGGGGGGTATGAATTTAAATTGTTGGATGTGTACCAGCTTAATGGTTCCAACTACGGTGGCCAAGCCGCAGAAATCGCGGTAACTGAACAAGGCCGGCCTGTCACGCAACTGCATGCTGAAAAACGCTTTTATCAGCTGCAAAAGACCGTGATGACCGAAGCGGCGGTGCATGCCCGACTTGGCCGCGATCTTTTTGTCGCGCTGGGAGAGGAAATGGCCGGGCCATCCTGGTCGGTGCGGCTTTATGTCAAGCCATTTGTTCGCTGGATTTGGCTCGGGGGCTTGCTGATGGCGATAGGTGGCTTGATTGCGCTATTGGATAAACGCTATCGTCGCGGCCACAATGCAGCGCAGAATCAGGAGCCGGTTCATGCGTAAGTTCCTATTTTTTATTCCTTTTGCGCTTTTCATCGGCTTAACGCTGTTTCTGTTTAGCGGGTTATTTTCAGATCCGAGGCAGCATGGTTCGGCCTTGGTAGAGCGGCAATTACCGCAATTCCAGCTGCCGGATTTGATGCAGCCACAGAAGTTACTGACGGCGGATGAGCTCAAAGGCGTACCATACTTTCTGAACGTGTGGGGAACCTGGTGTCCGACCTGTAATGCAGAACTGGCGTTTTTAACTGAACTGCGTCAGCAAGGGGTGCGGATTATCGGTTTGTATTACGTACAACCGCTCGATGCCGCCTTTGGGGAGAGTTTTAACCTGGCGGCCTTGCAGCAAGACGTAAAACAGAAGCTGGCGGAGCAAGGCGATCCTTACCAGTTTAATTTACTGGACGAACACCGTTCGCTGATTTTCGATTTGGGCGTCAGTGGGGCGCCGGAGACCTTTCTGATTGATGCGGATGGCGTGATCCGTGCTCATCACGTTGGTGATATCAACCCACAGAACTGGCCAGCCTTGGCGGCGGCTTATCAGCGATTGGTGAGGAAATAACATGCGCCTACTGATGCTGTTGTTATCTTTGGTCATGGGCTTGCCCCTGCTGGCGGCTGAGCCGATTTTACCTTTTAGCGATCCGCAGCAACAGGCGTTGTTTCGGGAGCTGACTCACGAATTACGGTGTCCGAAATGTCAAAATCAAAATATCGCTGATTCGAATGCGGTGGTTGCGGTTGATATGCGCAACAAGACCTATGAACTGGTGCAGCAAGGGCAAAATAAAGCACAAGTGATTGAATATATGAAACTTCGCTATGGCGATTTTGTACATTATCAGCCGCCGCTGCAATGGAGCACGATTTGGCTGTGGTTACTGCCCGGCTTCCTGGTGCTTGGTATGCTGGCGTTTGTGTTGATAAAACACCGGCAGCAGCAGCTACAGCCCGTAGAAACTCTTCCTGCCGACTTCGATGCTGAATTACAGGCCATGATCGATGAAGTCGCGCCACGAAAATCTGCCCCGATTGAGGATAAACAACCATGATGCTGAACCTGGCATTTGCAGCAGTCCTGTTATTGCTCTGCTGTACGGTTTTGATCTTTTGGCCACGCCGGGCGCAAGCTGTGGCCGGTCAAACCCAACAAGAATTATTTCGCGAAAGATTACAACTGCTGGTGCAAGCCAGAGATTATGGCGAACTGGCAGAAGAAGATTTCGCCACGGCTGCAGCGGAGCTGAAAAGTCAGTTTTTGCAGCAGGAGCAACAGCGTTTGATTACACCGGCGCGGCGCAGTTTTAAGCTCGAAGGCCTGATGTTGATGGGGCTGGTGCTGGTGGTTGTCCTGAGTTATCTGTTCAATGGCCATTATCGACAACTGCAGGATTGGGAAATGGCGCAGCAGAATCTGCCCGCTTATGGTGAGCGTTCGCTGCTGGGCAAAGGCGAGCCGCTGACCGAGCAGGAGCTTACGTTATTTGCGCTGGCGCTTCGCACTAAACTCGCCAAAGAAGGTGATGACGCGGTCGCCTGGTTTGTTTTGGGCCGGATTTGGTTTTCGCAGGGGCTGGTTGATGAGGCTATCGAGTCTTTTGAGCGTGCACTGCGGCTGACACCGGATCGCAGTAATCTGCTGTTAAGTTATGCTCAAGCATTGTTAGTCACGGAAAGTGCTGAGAATCTGCAAAAAGCTGCCCGTAGCTTAGGCCGGGTGCTTGAAGTAGAGCCTGGTAATCAGGATGCCCTGGCCATGCTGGCGCTTATTGCACAGGAACGAGGGGATGTGGCTGAAGCCAAAGCAGCCTGGCAGTTGTTGCTGACGCAAATTCCTGCCAGCGATCCCAGACGCAGTATGATCGAGCAGCAACTTTCGAAATTACCGCCTGACAATCATGTCGCAACTGCCGCAGCAAAGCCTGGTGCAGATCTGATGACAGCTGAGCGTCGTATCAGCATTGAACTGACCATCGCGCCGGCACTGGCGACCCGGTTTGCCAACGCGACCTTGTTTGTTGTGGCGAAAGCGCCGAGCGGCTCGCCAATGCCGCTGGCAGTGCAAAAATTACCGGTGACTGGCGGAACCCAGCAACTTGAACTGACGTCGGCGATGGTGATGCAAGCTGGCTGGGGTTTGGACAATGTCGATGAAGTGGTGGTGACTGCAAGATTGAGCCAGTCGGGTTCAGTGACAAAAACCGCCGGCGATCCGGAAGTACAATCCGAAGTCCTGGACCTGCGCCAAGGACCGGTCAAGCTTAGTTTAAACATGGAGTAAATGGATGAAGCCATTGATCACATTATCCTTAGCCGCGCTGTTTCTCTCTCTGACAGCCTGTAGCAGTAAGCCACAGGGGTCAGCAGCTGACAGCCAGGTGACGTCCGGGACTGCTCAGGGAGGTCAGGCTGAGGTTTATCGCGACGAACGGGATCCCTTTGAATCCTTTAACCGCACAATGTGGACTTTAAACTACGATTATCTGGACGAGTACTTGCTGCGCCCCGCCACCGTTGGCTATATGACAGTCGTGCCAAAACCTGCCCGTACCGGGTTGTTGAATCTGGTGAATAACTTAAACGAGCCGGCAAACTTCATCAACGGCTTGCTGCAAGGCAAACCCAAACATTCAGCGATGAGTGCTGGGAGATTTCTGCTTAACAGCACAGTGGGTTTGATCGGTTTAATCGATGTTGCAACGCCAATGGGCCTGGAAGTTAAAGAAGAAGATTTTGGCCAATCACTGGGAGTCTGGGGGGTAGGGCAAGGGCCTTATTTGATGATCCCGGCCAGAGGACCATCGACCTTGCGTAATCTGACCGGAGAAGTGGTGGACAATCTTTATTTCCCGATGTCGGTACTCAACACGCCGCAGACCATTGCCAAATTTACTATTGGCGCCTTATCAGGACGTGAAGCCCTGATGGCGCAGGAAAAATTACTGAATGACTCGTTGGATCCATACGCCTTTGTCAAAGACGCCTATTTTCAGCGCCAGAACTTTCAGCTCTATGACGGCAATCCGCCTGAGCAGGAGATTGATGAAGCGGCTCTAGAAGCATTTCTGGAGTGATCCGAGCAGTGATACAACCTCGTTGAAAGCGCCAAATCAGCGGCAGTGTAGGGGCGTCCATCCGGATCGCCCCTTTTCATTTGCTGATGGGTGCGGTATAAACGACTGTTTGATACAAAAAACACCCTCAACTTACCGATAATTATTAGAAACAGGAAATACCACCATGCTTACTAAAATCAGCGCCTTCACGCTGGTGGCAGTGCTGTGCCTGACAAACTGCAAAGGAGCGATCCGATGAGTCAGCCGGCGACAACTGTCACACCTACCCAGCCAGAATTCGATACTTTATGGGGCCATCCAAAGCCATTATGGATGTTGTTTATGGCGGAATTCTGGGAACGTTTTGCGTTCTATGGCATTCGCTGGGCCTTAACTTTATATATTGTCGCGCAATTTTTTGCCGGTGATGCCGGAGGCGAAGGCTATGCAAGTCGCACTTATGGCGCCTTTTTAGCACTGGTTTATGCCACTGCCATTTTTGGGGGTTATGTTGCAGATCGGATCATCGGCTATCAGAAGTCGATTTTATTAGGCGCTGTGGTGATGTCACTCGGCCTCTTTATGATCATGCTACCCAATCAGCAGCTGTTTTTATTGGGCTTGTCGATTGTGATTGTCGGCAATGGTTTGTTTAAACCGAACATTTCGTCGCTGGTTGGTAAACTCTATGCGCAGAACGATGACCGTCGTGACCGTGGTTTTACGATCTTTTATATGGGGATCAACTTAGGCGGTTTTCTGGCGCCGTTGGCTACAGGTTACCTGGCATCGGAAATGTTTGGCACACCACAACATCAGAACTATAAAGTGGTGTTTGGGGCTGCCGGCATCGGCATGTTGATCAGTACCGTCTGGTTCTTCATTGGCCGCTCTCAGCTCAAAGGAACCGGGTTATTGCCCGAAGATCCGCCTGCGGGCAACAACATGCTCAAAACGATCATCGGTATTTTAGTTGCAATTCCGGCAGTGTATGCCCTGATGGCCTTTGTCGGGGCTCAGGCGCTGGCCTGGTTATTGGGCGTGTTGTTTGTTGCCGTTGCCGGATATTTATTAGTCGAAGCCAATAAAACCGGTCGGGTGCAACTTGATCGCGTGATCGCGTTGTTGGTCTTATTTGGGTTTAACGTCACCTTCTGGATGTTCTTCGAACAGGCAGGCAGTTCTTTTAACTTCCTGGCGCAGAACCTGGTGAATCGCGATATGTTTGGTGATGGGAGTTTTATTTTCCCAACAGGTTGGTTCCAGAGTATTAACTCTTTGGCGATTTTAGCCTTCGCCCCCGTGTTGAGTTACATCTGGTATCTAACCGCCAGTAAGAAAAAAGAACCAAGCATTCCGTTTAAGTTTGGATTGGGCTTGCTTGGGAACGCGCTGGGTTTCCTGGTACTGATGTATGCGCTGACAAATTTAGTCAGTGGTGACGGTTTGATCCCCTTGTGGCCGCTGGTTGCATGTTATGTGCTGCAATCGATTGGTGAGCTGTGTTTGTCGCCGATTGGTTTGTCTATGGTGACGAAACTGGCACCGGTCCGGGTGGTTGGTCTGGCGATGGGCGGCTGGTTTTTATCTGTTGCCACAGGGAACAACCTGTCCGGGTTACTGGCTGGTGAAATCTCAGGGGAAACCGGGATGACGGTACAGTCCGCGTTAGATGGCTTTAGTTTTAGTTTTTATCTACTGTTGGGGGCCGGTATTGTGCTGCTGATTATTTCCCCACTGATCAATAAATTGATGCATGGCGTGAAATAGTTCAGCGACTCGCAACCATCAAAAGCCGGCCTTCGCAGCCGGCTTTTTTCATCTTGGGCTAACTTGTTAGTCGGGACTTGGAGTCGTGGCGGTTTGCACCTGGAGTCTTGCCTGTTGTAGTAAAGGTCTCACCAGCAAAAATGTCAGAGGTCTGGTCAGCAATGGATAGACAATAACCAGCAACAGTGCCAACAACAGGGCTTCGGTAATGGTTGCTGCGCGGGCGATCGCCATAAAGGGCGGCACCAATACCAGCAGTTTTAACACATTCAGCAACAGTTTTTGTGGCACTGGCAATAAATCGCTGGCCCGGCGGATCACCGCCATCCGCTGGCGAAAGTTCAATCCGCTCAGCTCAGGTAATGACTGACTATTCCAATACAGCATGATGAGTTTCTCTTTAAGCTAGTGTGTTACTGCTACGGTGGCGCTGATTAATCCGATCTTTGGAGCCAGAGGAGCAATGGGGTTAAATCAATGGGGTCAGAAATCAATGGGGTCAGAGTCATTGATCAAATATGATCAATGACTCTGACCCCATTGATTTCTGCCCCAGTGGGATTACTTCAGTTTTAGTTGCAGTTCAGAAACGACTGCATCCAGATCTAGTGCAGCTTTTTCGCCGCTGCGACGGTTTTTATATTCGACCTTTCGCTCGTCCAGATTACGCTCACCGATAATAATATGATGCGGCACGCCAACCAGTTCCATATCTGCGAACATCACACCCGGGCGCTCTTTACGATCGTCAAACAGTACTTCAAAACCAGCCGCTGTCAGTTCTTGATACAACTTCTCTGCAGCTTCCTGAATACGTACCGATTTATGCATATTCATCGGGACAATAGCCACCTGGAACGGTGCTATTGCATCCGGCCAGCAGATGCCGTATTGATCGTGATTTTGCTCGATGGCTGCCGCGACAATCCGCGATACCCCAACACCATAACAGCCCATGGTCATGATCTGATGTTTGCCTTCTTCGTTCAGTACACCGGCTTTCATTGCCGCGGCATATTTTTCACCAAGCTGGAAAATATGGCCCACTTCAATACCACGTTTGACCACTAATTTGCCTTTACCACAGGGACTTGGATCGCCTTCGACCACGTTGCGTAAATCTGCGGTATGATAGTTTTGAATATCACGGTCAAAATTGACGCCCGTCAGATGGAAACCGTCTTTATTGGCACCGACAACAAAATCAGCCAGCACCGCAGCCGCATAATCAACGATCACCGGGATGGATAAGCCAACAGGGCCAAGTGAACCCGCAGTAGCACCCGTGACAGCCAGAATTTCCGCCTCAGTGGCAAAAGTTAATGGCGATGCAACCAGCGGATGTTTGTCCGCTTTGATTTCATTCAATTCGTGGTCGCCACGCAGCACTAAAGCCACCAGTTGTTGCGGCGCTTTATCATCTGCTTTGGCGGCATGTACCAGTAAGGTTTTCACCAGCTGCGTTGGGTCCACCTTTAATAGGGCTGACACTTCTGCAATAGTTTTAGCGTTTGGCGTGGCCACTTCAACCACCGCTGCGGTTGCTGCCGGACGGTCAAACGCTGGTGGCAGAGCATCTGCTTTTTCGATATTCGCGGCGTAATCACTTTCATCCGAGAATACGATGGCATCTTCGCCGGAAGCAGCAAGCACATGGAATTCGTGAGATACCGCGCCACCAATAGCGCCGGTATCGGCCAGCACGGGGCGGAAATCGAGGCCCAAACGGGTGAAAATGTTGCTGTAGGCCTGGTACATCGCCTGATAAGTTTGTTCTAAACTCTCCTGACTCAGATGAAAGGAATAGGCATCTTTCATTAAAAATTCACGGGCACGCATCACCCCGAAACGAGGGCGGCGTTCATCACGGAATTTAGTCTGAATTTGATATAAATTGATCGGCAGCTGTTTGTAGCTGCTGATTTCTTTGCGGACTAAATCGGTAATGACTTCTTCATGGGTTGGTCCCAACACAAAATCGCGCTGGTGGCGATCTTTGAAGCGCAGCAGTTCAGCATCCATTTGCTCCCACCGGCCTGACTCTTGCCACAGCTCAGCAGGTTGCACCATCGGCATCAGCACCTCTAAAGCGCCGGCTTTGTTCATTTCGTCGCGGACAATATGCTCCACTTTGCGCAATACCCGAAGGCCCGTGGGTAACCAGGTGTACATGCCGGACGCTTCGCGGCGGATCATTCCGGCACGTAGCATCAATTGATGGCTGATAATTTCGGCATCAGCCGGGGTTTCTTTCAGGGTCGAGACTAAATACTGACTGGTGCGCATAACCTTTCCACTGTATCTGATAAAGCCCAATTCACGAAGGCTGGTATATTAAGAGTTCCGGTGGCCTTATTCTAACAAGGCCTTTACTCGGGCAGAAGTTTAATCTGATGTTTAATCAGCTGTGGCGTGACATTTTGCCCGGCCACCATTCCGCCCACACTGTAGATCTCGCCGTTGATACTGACCAGATTACGTAAATCCATCACTGCCGTTGTCGGTTCGGCCTGAAGCCATTTCTTTTGCTGTAATGCAAAAACGTAGACGGCTGAACTCGGTTCGGAGGGCACGCCATCGTAGCCAATACCGTCGAAGTTATAGGGGTTTTCGGTGCCACCGATAAATGCAATCATCGGCTCGTTATTCAGGGTCACCGCAGTGGCGACTTGCCGGTAGCGTGCCGGGTGACCATGATGGGCAATCGGTTGCCAACTGATTTTCAACGCTGATTTGCTGTCGATGTTGCCAAGATAGCATTGGCTTTGCATAGCAAAACTCCGTTTGCCATCGGCATAGTTTAATTTAACGCCATCACAAACCAGCAGTTGATTGCCGATAGCGGCGCCTGCCAGTCCAAAAACCGGAGTCCCCGGGAATGGGGTTGCTTGTTGCCATTTTTGGCTGAAATTATCGAACACCTGGACCAGATTGACGTTGCCGTCATTGTGCCAGCCACTGATCAGATAGATGTATCTGTCCTGGTAGCTTACCGCCAGACTATCATCCACCGCTACCGGCATATCCGGTAGTTTGGTATAGGTCTGAGTGACCGGACTGAACCGATAGCTATCCGTCAGGGTCGTTTCAGTCCCATCGGCGGCAACGCTGTAACCACTGAAGATATAAAAATTGTTTGCCATGCTCAGACCTGTTGCAGCCAGTCTGCCTGGTCGGCGGGCCTGATTTGGTACTGCCGATACCGGTTGCCACATTGCATTGCCTTCGGTGAGTTGCCAGGCTTTGTTATGGCTGGCTGCGGGAGTTTTCGCGGCACCTAATCCAGCGAAACTAGCTAGATAACTTTTGCCTCGCACCGAAGTTTGTAATACCAATTGATTACTCACAGGCTCCGGCAGCGGTGGTAAATCTGCAGCCAGGCTACTGGTACTGAAAAAAAGCAGTGCCAGTGCTGACCGCGTTAATAATGGCTTGGCGCTGCTAGGCAAACGGTTTTTCACCTTATTGCTGAGTCCGGATTTCTGTAACATGATTGTGTTCCCCATCCACTGTCCATTTGATATTGAAGTTATACAAATTCATGCCATAACTTTGCGTGTCTTGACGCTGCTTTTTATACGGCGGTCTCGGGTCTTGTCTCAGTACTTTTTCAATAAAAATCTGTAAATCTGGATATTGCAGCTGTTGGCGGCAAAATTCCTGGGCCTGATCGCTCATGCTCACTGTCATATCGGTGTGTGGCGCGGCATCGGCAAAGCCGCCGGCGGCATCGGGGAGAGCATCGGCGTAAGGCAGATAGGGTTTGATATCAAGCACCGGTGTACCATCGAGTAAATCAATCCCACTGAGTTTTAACACCAATTGGTGACCGCGCCGCTCGACGCCATCGAGTGTCACGACAGATAAACCGATCGGATTGGGTCTGAAGGTTGCGCGGGTGGCAAAGACACCTTTCTTTTCGTTCCCGCCAAGACGCGGCGGGCGGACCAAGGGTGACCAGCCTTTGGCCGCAGTTTCATGAAACACAAACACCAGCCACAAATGACTAAAGCTCTCAATCCCCCGGACAATTGCATCGTCTGCAAAAGGTGGACTCAATACGAGCTGGCCACGCGCTTCGGTAATCAGACCAGGCTGACGGGGGATGGCAAACTTTTGTTTATAGGGCGATTCAATCACGCCAACTGCGGTAAATTCGAACTGATTCATCCGGTACTCAAATTGGTGCAGCCTGAAATCGCAGCTGCCTGGTCTCGTCGTCAACCCTCATCTTGGCTGATTGTGGGTCTCACAGTGAAAGTCGCATTATGGCGGTGCATCACATAAACAACAAGCTTTTGCGGTACTTGCTATCGGACGGATGGAAGTCTACAGTGGTGGCTACTATGCACCACCGCGTCTGTCGCTAATGATTCAGGTTGATTATGGAACAAAAAACTTTATTAATTGAATGCCCGGATTCAAAGGGCTTAATCGCACAAATTACCAATATTTGTTACAAACATCAGCTGAATATTATTCGTAACACCGAATATGTCGACCCGCTGACTGGACAATTTTATATGCGTACCCAGCTTGAGGGTATATTTAATGATCACACTTTATTGCTGGATTTGGATCGGGCTCTACCTCAGGGCAGCGTCAGGCAACTCGTCAGTAAAGCGAATAAAAGAGTGGTGATTTTAGTCACCAAAGAAGCGCATTGTATCGGCGATATTCTGATGAAAGTCTATGATGGTTCATTACATTTAGATATCGCCGCCATTATTGGTAATCATCCGGATTTGGGTGAACTTGCTGCCAAGTTTGGTATCCCTTTTCATTTTGTTAGTCATCAGGATTTAACCCGGCACCAGCACGAGGCCTTATTAATTGAGGCTATCAACCCGTATCAGCCGGATTATCTGGTTTTAGCTAAATTTATGCGGATCCTGACCCCTGAATTTGTCGCCCGTTATATCAATAAAATTATTAATATTCACCATAGTTTTTTACCCGCGTTTATTGGCGCCAATCCTTACCATCAAGCCTTTAAGCGGGGGGTGAAAATTATTGGGGCGACCGCCCATTTTGTTACGGATGATTTAGACGAGGGGCCGATCATTAAACAGATGGTGACCAATGTTGATCATAATTACAGTGCCGACGATATGGCCAGATCCGGTCGCGATGTCGAGAAGAACGTTCTGAGCAAAGCATTGGAATTAGTGACTCAGGATCGTGTTTTCGTGCACGGTAATAAAACGGTTATTTTGTAAGGAAAAGGGCTTGGCCGGAATCACCTGAAGTCGCTTGGTTGGCTCTAACAGAGCAAGGTTGATGTTCTGAAAAAATCGATCTGCTGGTTGTGATCGCCGCTTAGCAGCCACTATATTAAATGCAGGCAATAAAAGGATAATCAATGTTACACAAGAGAACAGTTGAATTCCGGTTTCTGGCAGAGCCAACCCATGTCAACTTTGGCGGCAAAGTGCATGGCGGCATGGTGATGAAGTGGATAGATCAGGCCGCTTATGCCTGTGCTGCCCGCTGGAGTGGTTTGTACTGTGTTACCGTGTCAGTCGGCACCATTCGCTTTCGCCGGCCTATCCTGGTTGGGCATTTGGTGGAACTTGAAGCGAAAGTGGTACACACCGGTCATTCCAGTATGCACATTTTTATTCAGGTTCGTTCCGGGGACACCCAGGCGCAGCAGTTACCGGAAACCAACCATTGTATTATCACCTTTGTGGCGCTGGATGCAGAGGGCAATACGGCGGCGGTGCCAACCTGGCAAGCCGAAACGGCTGAAGACCGTTTTTTAGAGCAATACGCTATCCAGATGAAAACCTTCTCACAGCAGGTCGAACAGCAAATGCTCGACTTTTATCAGCAGGAACCCGCAGGCCATTAACTTGGGAAAATTTCTTGCCGTGTTTTGTGCTTCTGCGATTTAAATTGGCTTAATTTCAGCCACCTGGGCCTATCCATGGCTTCAGGTGCTCTCATTAGAGGCAATCGCTGCGCTTTGTCAGTGGGTTAGGGTAGCCTTTACGGTTTTAGATAAACGGAGCTAGCCGGGCAGACAATTTGATAAACCAAGATTAACTGTCATTCGCCATCTCGTCGGTCAAATCAAGCGTGTAAATGTTGTCAATGGTGGCCGTGCTGGAGTGGCTGACGCGCAAATCTTTCACCCTGCCATTACGTAGGCTATAAACCCAGCCGTGCACGGTTAAAGGTTGCTCCCGCTCCCAGGCTTCCTGCACAAAGCTGGTGTGACAGACATTCCGGACCTGCTCAATTACATTCAGCTCACACAAGCGGTTCAGCCGGTCTTGTTCATGGGCGATCGACTCGATTTCATCCCGATGCATTGCATAAACATCTTTAATGTTTCGCAGCCAGTTATCAACAAAGCCGACGCGTTGTTTATTCATCGCCGCATTAATACCGCCACAGCCATAATGGCCACAAACAATGATGTGTTTAATTTTCAGCACGTCGATCGCATATTGCAAAACTGATAGACAGTTGATATCGGAATGTAAGACCAGATTGGCTACATTACGATGCACGAATAACTCGCCAGGGAGTAATCCGACAATATCATTTGCTGGCACACGGCTATCAGAACAGCCTATCCACAGGTACTCTGGTGCTTGTTGTTCAGATAATTTCTTGAAAAAACCGGGCGCTTCCAGCTCGATCCGATCCGCCCAGGCTTTATTATTTTCAAACAGATGTTTTAGTGAACGCATAGCGGCTCCAGAATTTTAGACCCGGCTAAGATACCTGAGTTTCGTTCTGAACTCAGCACCGACCAGATCATTGTGGTCGAAATCAGCGATAAGTCGCCAATCATTAGGCAATTACACAATGAAACAATTTTATATAAAAAAGCTTGGTTTATTTCAGATTGTTTTAGCGCTATGATATTGCCACTGTGAGCTTAATAATAACCCGGAGTGTGCAATGTCTTTATTACTTGATAAACGTGAATTGAAAAAAGCAGCAAAGGAATTGTCTGTTTTAAAATTACAGGAAGTAATGGATGTATTGACTTCTGTGATGGAAGAACGGCAAAAAGAATCAGAAGCTCTGGAGAAAGTACGTGAGTTCGCCAAAGCCCAGGGATTTACCTTAGAGCAGCTGGGATACAAATTAGACTCCGATGGCGTGACCTTCGCATTAGCGACAGATGATGTTGAATCTCATGATTCAAAACGTCCGGTGAAACCAAAATTTAAAACGATCAATAAAGATAGCCAGTTCTTTTATGTGGAAAATGGTAGCCTGCAGCTGTTGAAAACCCACACGATGAAAAAAGGTCTGACTGAACGCGGCATCGAAGTTGTGCCATTTTCTAAAGTTGAGAAAAAGTATCTGAAGCAGGTTGACGCGTTGCTGGATGACGCGGCGAAACAGGCGCTGGTGAACTTTAATCAGAAAGTTGATGTCTGGAATGACTGGGCACAACAACATGGCGAGGAAATTCTGGCTAAACGTTAATGTAAAACCAGAGACCATCTTCGATAAAAAACCGGCGAAATGCCGGTTTTTTTATCAAAGCGCAAAGTTTGGTTCGAGTCACATTGCCAAGGCTACAGACCCTCGTCTATTTGGGCTGCGCGTCGATCGATTGGCCGTTGACACCAATACTGGCATCAGCCATCAGATAAAGATACAAGGGCATTAAATCAGCAGGGGTTTTTAAACTCAGCTGATTTTCTCCCGGATATGCTGCACTGCGCATTTTCGTTCTGGTGGCGCCGGGGTTAATGCAGTTGGTACGGATAGTACTATGTTCATACTCGTCAGCGATCAATTGCATCAGGCCTTCAGTGCCAAATTTAGAAACTGAATACGCGCCCCAGTAAGCGCGGCCGCGGCGGCCGACACCGGATGAGGTAAAGACCAGTGACGCATGTGGTGCAAGTGCCAGCACCGGCATCAAAGCCTGTGTCATCAACATGGTGGAAGTCAGATTGACCTGCAGTATTTTTTGCCAGGTTTCTAAATCGATATGCTCAAAGGGACTTAACACACCCAGCATGCCTGCGTTGTGCAAAAGGCCGTCTAACTTACCAAACTCGGCTTTGATGGTGCTTGCCATGTCCTGATAGTGCTTTTTGGTCGCGCCGTTTAAATCCAGCGGCACAATGGCCGGTTCAGGACCACCGTCAGCGATGATCGCGTCATAAACTGCTTCCAGTTTGGCAGTGGTTTTACCCAGTAAAATCACCGTAGCGCCATACCTGGCGAACGTCAGCGCAGCCTCTTTGCCAATGCCATCGCCGGCACCGGTGACCAGGATAGTTTTATTGGCCAGAACCTGAGCGTCGGGCTGAAAATCCAGCATATAAATCAACCTCTAACCTGCAGAAAAACCGGCGCAGCATACTCGTTCTGCAATGATATTGCACCTTTCTTCAGAGATATTTAGTTTAGACCTAGCGAATTTTTTCTGATTGGGTTAACTTTAACTGGTCGTAGCTGTTGGAAGTTTACGAAACAGGAATTCAAAAACTAAAGCTCAGTGAGGGCTTTAGCAAAATAATAAAAATTCAGGACACGGGGAGAATATATGAATAAGTTATTAGTGAGTCTGGCCGTTGCCAGTGCGCTGGGACTGGCGGGCTGCGGTGATTCTTTACAAGATTTGAAAAATGATGCCGTCAGTAATGACACCGTCTTAGTGCCAGTGAGCCGGGTCGTATTCGATCCGACGGCGGGCAGAGTATCAGTGCCGAATGACTTATTATTCCAAGGCACAACAGATGGTACTTTAGTGATGCCAGGTGAAGCGGTTGCTGCGCCAAATTATGCCGACCCGCAAACGGCTTTGGGTGCGCTCGATGGCTGGTCAACTCAAAACCCGTTCACGATTGAATTAGCATTCGCCGGTGGTGTGAGTCTGGATGCCAGCAGTGCTGCGCGTCCGGATGCGGTGCGGATTGTTGAAGTCTTGATGGGCGATCCGGCATCTGCTGATGCCAGCTGCCGTTCAGTACCGCGCGGAGTGGCGTGTAAGTCTGTTGGTCAGCTGACCTTTGGTCAGGACTTCATCACCAGAGCCTCTGGCAACAACGTGGCTGTGATCCCATTAAAACCGCTGAAAGCGGCGACCACTTATATTGTGGTGTTAACCAACAATTTACGTGATTCTGAAGGCCGCGCCATCGCACCTTCAACCACTTATGAATTAGTGAAGCAGGATTTGGCAACCTTGCCACTGGGCAGCGAAGCTCAGCGTTCGTTGCAGGCTGTGATTAACAGTTTTGAAAATGCGGTATCAACCCAAAGTATCGCTAAAGACACCATTATTTACACTGCCGCGATGACGACCCAGTCGACCAGCAACGTGCTTGCAACAGTGAAACAACTGATGCTGCCTAATCCGACCAATAACAATACGCCACCTTCGGTTATCGTTGCCGATAGCGGCTTGTTAGTCTCAGATGTGTTATTCCCTGGCAGAACACTGACGCCGGCAGACCCGGAGTTTGCCTTCAGAGCAGCCAAACTTTATACCGGTTCAATTAGTCTTCCTTATTATCTCGGGACCTCAACGGCTGATGCACCGAATGCCGCATTATCCACACGTTGGGTTGGGCGCTGTGACAGTGGCGCTATGGTTGCCGGCTTAACCGCAGCTCAGGTTACCGCGCTTGAAGCGGGTATTACCAGTCCGGCACAAATGCAAAACAATGCCATTTGTAAAGCGCTAAGCGGTAATGCATTACGCGACTACGGCATCGACAAGCAGCGTCATTTGACCAAGTTTAACGTAGTCCCAAAAGTGAATTCAGTGAAGTCGATCGCGGTACAGATGACGGTACCTAACGAAGCTCTGGGTTTAGTGAAACCAGCGACAGGGTGGCCGGTGGTCATGCTGCAGCATGGCATTACGTCCTGTAAAGAAAATATGCTTGCTCTGACCGGAACGCTTTCAGCGCAAGGTTTTGCGACGATCGCTATCGACCACCCGTTACATGGTAGCCGTGGTTTTGATACCGATGGCGATGGCAGAGATAACATCAACGCTTCAGGCGGAAGTTGCCTGAAAAATGGTATGCCTATTTCCGGCAATGCCACCGCTTATATGAACCTGGCTGATCTGTTGGTCACGCGGGATAACTTGCGCCAAAGTGTTGCCGATATGCTCGGTCTGCGTTTGGGGCTGAATTTCAATAACGTGCCTGGTTTATTGAACACCCAAAACGTGCAGTTCCTCGGTCATTCGCTAGGGGCCATCACCGGTACAGGTATGGTTGCGCTGGCCAATACCACAACCGGTAATGCCACCGCAGACGCTTTGTACAATATCAAGTCAACTTCCTTGGCGATGCCAGGCGGCGCGGTTGCTAATTTCCTGTTGGAATCAGGCTCTTTTGGCGGCTTGATCAAAGCTAATGTGATGTTAGGTTCTGCAACTTTGGCGACTGGTTTTAAAACCTTTGTCGATTCGAAGCAAGTTTGTGTGACGCCTGCCACTTATGTTGGTTGTGCCGCAACTTTTGCGGATGCCTATCTGGCAGACTTAACAGCAAAAGGGCAGGTTGCGACGCTCGCAACCATCAACGCAACCTTTGCACAGTTCTCTTTTGCTGCGCAAACAGTGACTGATGCCGGTGATCCGAATAACTATGCGGCAGCTTTTGTTGCGACCAATACGCCAGTGCATATCCTTGAAGTTGTCGGTAACGGCAGTAACTTTAAACCGGATCAGGTGATCCCGAACCAGGCTGTCAATATGCCACTTGCCGGAACTGAGCCTTTGGCACGGTTGTTAGGCGCGGCAACTATTCCAGCCAGAGCCGGTGGCTACACCATCCCGCGTGCGGCGATTACCCGCTTTACTGAAGGCGATCACTCGTCCATTCTGAGTCCGGCCTCTAGTGCTGCGGCGACGGCAGAAATGCAGCGTCAAACTGCAACCTTCTTCCTGTCTGGTGGTGCTGGTTTGACCGTATTTAACCCAGCGGTGATCAAGCCATAAGTTAACTGGCGCAAACTTAAGACTAAAAAACCCGGTTCGCCGGGTTTTTTTATTCGGTAATCTTAGAGGGAATTCCGGCAGCAAAAAGCAAATTGCGCAAGGATGTTGTATTGAGCTGAACAAGGTTACAATGGGCTAACGAGCAAAGAATGAAGGATCTCAGGTGAATTACTTAATTGAATATGCAATGTTTTTGGCCAAGGCACTGACCATTGTGGTCGCTATTGGCGCGGTGATCGCGATGATTGTGATGGCTGCGGTCAAACCAAAAAGTCACAAAGGCGAACTGTCCTTTGATGACTTATCCCAAGAGCATCAGGACCTGATTGATGATCTTCATCAGGAAATGCTCGACAAAAAAGCATTTAAACTTTGGAAAAAACAACAAAAGGAACCAGAGCAAAACCGGCCAAAATTATTTGTCGTTGATTTTAACGGTAGTATGGATGCACATGAAGTGGCCTCGCTGCGGGAAGAAGTGACGGCCGTGATAGCCGTGGCCGGCAAAGACGATGAAGTCCTGGTCCGTCTGGAAAGTGGCGGTGGTGTGGTGCATGGTTATGGTCTTGCCGCATCTCAATTGGCCCGTCTAAAACAACATCATATTCCATTGACGATTGCGGTAGATAAAGTTGCCGCCAGCGGCGGTTATATGATGGCTTGCATCGCCGATCGGATTATCGCAGCGCCATTTGCCATTCTCGGCTCGATTGGGGTCGTGGCGCAATTACCCAATTTTCATAAGCTGTTAAAAAAGAATCATGTTGAGGTTGAACAGTTTACTGCAGGCGAATTCAAACGAACCGTGACGGTCTTTGGTGAAAATACCGATAAAGGTCGGCAGAAGTTTCAGCATGAGCTGGAAGAAACGCATCTGCTATTTAAAGATTTTGTTCAAAAACACCGTCCGGTACTGGATGTGAGTCAGGTTGCGACAGGTGAGCACTGGTTTGGCTATCAGGCGCTTGACTTAAAACTGGTGGATGAGTTGCAAACCAGCGACGAGTATTTACTATCACAACTGCCGAAGCGCCAGGTTTATCAGGTGAAGTATCAGCTGAAAAAAGGTCTGGCCGAAAAAGTTGGCTTATCGGCGGCAACGATGTTGCAAAGTGTGTGGCAACAAGCTGAACGATTATTGGTCTGGCGCTGAGATGGACGCCGCTTTTTGGCATCAGGTTTGGCAGCAGGATCAACTGGGGTTTCAGCTTGCTGAGGCGCATCCGCTACTTAAAGCGCAGCTCAGCGCTTTGCCTGACTTTGATGCGGTCTTTGTGCCACTGTGTGGCAAAAGCCCGGATTTGCATTTGTTAGCTCAGCAATATCGGGTTGTGGGCTCAGAGTTATCTGAGATTGCCTGTCGCGATTTTTTTGCTGAAGCTCAAATGCAGGTTGCAGCCCGAGAGTTCGGTGGCTTTAGCTTGTGGCACAGTGGCCCATACGAGCTGTGGCAAGGCGATTTCTTTACGTTGCCTGCATCAGCGGTCAACAGTTGTCAGTTGATTTACGACAGAGCCGCCCTGATTGCTTTGCCAGCACTGATGCGCCAACGTTATGTCGACAAGCTGCGGCGACTGATGCCAACAGCGCAGATGCTGCTGATCAGCCTGGAGTATCCCGAGCATGAAAAACAAGGCCCGCCTTTTAGTGTACCGGCGGCAGAGCTTGCGCAGTTATTTTCATTTGCACAAATCAAGCTTGTTGGCGTGCGTAATTTAACAGGGCAGGGCTTCGCCAGACGTACATTTGCCACCAGCCAGCTGGTTGAAAAGAGTTGGCTGCTGCGTTGGTAAAGGAATGCCAGGCGAATGGTTCATCACCACTGCGCAGAGCATCAAAGAAAAAACCGGCGTGGTTGCCGGTTTTATTCAATAATTGCCAGTGGTAACTCAGCCGCGAGCTAGCTACGGACGTCAGAGGTTTTCATCGCGGCCCGCTGAGGGATTATTAAATACGTTCATATCCAGACAACGTTCACTTTTACCCACCAGACAAGAGACCATGGCATCGCCGGTGACATTGACGGCAGTCCGTGTCATATCCAACAGCCGGTCTACACCGATAATCAGCGCGATACCTTCTACCGGCAAGCCAACTTGCTGCAATACCATCGCCAGCATCACTAACCCGACGCCCGGGACACCGGCGGTGCCAATCGAAGCCAGCGTGGCGGTTAACACCACCAGTAAATAGTCAGCAATAGTTAAGTCGATGTTGTACACCTGAGCAATAAAGACGGTCGCAACCCCTTGCATAATGGCGGTGCCATCCATGTTGATGGTTGCGCCGAGCGGTACCGTAAAAGACGCAACTTTATTATCGACCCCTAATTTTCCGGTCGCAGTGGCCATATTGCTGGCAATGGATGCGTTACTGCTGGAAGTACTAAAGGCAAAAAGTGCCGTTTCTTTCATTTTCCGGAAGAACATCAGCGGATTGAGGCCGCCCAGCACTTTCACCATCAGGCCGTAAGTGACAAAGCCATGGAACACCAGGACAAAGAGCACCAAAGCGAAATACTTACCCAGGTTCCCCATATCTTCCAGTTCCAGAGTGGTAAACAGCTTTGCCATCAGGAAAAATACGCCATAAGGCGATAGGTGCATCACAATATTAACCAGTTTCATCACCACCTGATTCAGGTCGTCAAACAATTGGCGAATACGTGAACCGGCGTCACCCGCCAGCGCAACGGCTATCCCGAACAGCACGGCAAAGACGATAATCTGCAGCATCTCTCCTTTAGCCATGGATTCAATCGGGTTACTTGGGAACATGTTAATAAAAACCTGCGCCACTGAAGGGGCTTCCGTCGCTTGATAACCTGACGTCAGAGGCATATTGACGCCAGCGCCGGGGCTTATCAGCGTGGCGAAGGAAATCGCCAGTGAGATGGCAATGGCGGTGGTGAGGATATATAAAGCCAGTGATTTCGTGCCAATACGGCCTAAAGTGCTGATATCACTTAACGAACTGGTTCCACAAATCAGCGAGACTAACACCAGGGGCACTACCAGCATTTTCAGGCTGGCGACAAAAACCTGCCCACCGACATGAAAAATGCCGTCGACAAAAAATGCTTTGATCCCAAAGGAGAAACCCATCAAACCGATTTCCCGATCGGCTTCACCGCCGATGATCCATTTAAAAAAGGCGCCGACTAAAATGCCGAGTGCCATCGCGAATAAAATCCTGCTGGTGAGTGAGTATTTTGTATTTGTAGTCATCTGGCGAGTAGGTTATAACAAAGATAAGAGGCGGTTAGCCTACCAGTTTTTGGTTTAAAAGAAAAATTTGTACTAAATCGTTAATTTAGCGCTGACGAATTTGAAATTATTCAGCTAAGATGCAGAATTAACAAAATCTAACTATAAGAATCAGCTAGGGAGAGTTTTCATGCGAAACATCCGGCAACTTCTCGTTGCGTTTTTGATGAGTGCAGTAGTCGCTTGTGGTGGTGGTGGTACATTAGGCGAAAGCGGTACTCCAGGTACGCCGAGTTATACGATTGCGCTTGCCTTAACTGACGCTAACGGTGCGGCATCAAAAGACCTCAGTAAAGCCAATCCTTTAAAAATTAAAGCCACAGTCACTGCGACCAACGGGTCAGCGGCGAACAAGCTTATTACCTTTACCATTAATGATTCCGATCTGGCGTCCTTTAACAATGGGGCGGGCACGGCACAGACCTTAGCGGATGGGACCGCTGAAATTGGCTTGCTTGCGGGCACCAAAAGCGGTGCAGGTGAAATCTCTGCTTCAATCGATGGTGGGACGCCGGTAAGGATTGCTTTTACCTCGGCAGGAGATGGCGGTTCTGGACTATTCGTAATAACACTGGATGTGTTGTCTGCCAACGGTGGTACAGCCGCTGAAGTCAGCAAAAACAATCCATTAATAGTTACCGCAACTTTAAAGTCTATTTCCGGTGTACCTCAACCTGGCAAATTGATTCGTTTTAAACTTGATAATGCTGAGCTTGCCAATTTCAATAATGACGCTGGAACAGCAGAAACGAATAGTAACGGCACGGCGACTATTGGGTTGAATGCCGGCACTAAAAGCGGTGCAGGTGTGATAACCGCGACCTTGGACGGCAATACAGAAACGGTCGCAACTAAAACCTTCTCTTCCCGTGGTGACGGTGGAACCGTTGACACGACACCTGTTGGTTCAATTTTACTTTATGCTGACAAGGTCCAACTGGGTGCTGGCAGTGCAGACAGAGTTGAATTATCTGCTTTAGTCCGTGACAAAAATAATGTCTTGATGAAAAACGTTAAAGTGCAGTTCTCAGCAGACAATGATTCAGAGCTCGAAGTTGTTTCGGATGTAACAGGTAATGACGGTGTTGCTAAAGCTAATCTGTCTTCGAAAACTAATTTTTCAATCCGCACTGTAAAAGTAACAGCAACTGCTGGCAGCGAAAATAAAAACTCAACAGTTTCTGTAAATGTTATTGGCACGCGATTAGATGTTCTTGGGCCAACTGCTGTTGTGCTATCAGGTAATACTGAATTAACCCTGTCATTGCAGGATTCTGCTGGAAACGGCATCAAAGATACAGTGATCGAATTAACGTCGAGCTTAAAGAACTCATTTAATATTGTGAATCCGAAGACAGATGCTGCGACTGGGCGAGCTGTGGTTACTTACACTGCAGTAAACTTGGGTACTGATGTGATTACTGCGAAAGCCTTAGGGGTAACAACAACATATAGCCTAGTTGTTAACCCAGATTCATTTAAATTTGAACCTGAACCTGCCGGCATGCCAGAGATCCCGGAAATTGAACTGAACTCGAGAAAAACCCTGACTGTGAATTGGTTGAGGAATAATCTACCGAATCCAAATTCTGAAGTTCTGTTCTCTACCACTCGGGGTGAAATTACCGGGAACGGGCAGGATTTTTCAGGCCAAGTTGTTACTTCAATGCAAACTGATGCAGGTGGCTTGGCTAAAGTAGATGTCAGAGCTGAATATGCTGGAATAGCAACGATTGCTGCATCTTCAAAGACTGGTAATACTGATATTAGTACGGCAAAACTTGTAGAGTTCGTTTCAAAAAATCCAGAAGTCGTCGAAGTGCAAGTTTTTCCATCGCAGATTGGTGTCGGCGAGAAAGCAACTGTCACTGCAGTAGTTCGTGATACAAAAGATAATCCAGTGAAAAACCAGGTTGTCGCATTTTCGCTGTCAAATTCGGCAAGCGGTCAACTCAGTCCTGCGACTGCAAAGACAAACTCGCAGGGTGTTGCTACGACCGAATTTATTGCAGATGCTAATACCGCCGGCTCTGGGACTCCTGGTAACACATCAGGTCTAAGAATCAATGCAACGATTGACGCAGGAAAAGATAAGCCAAAAGTTGAAGGCTTTACCGGAGTTTCAGTTGGACGCAGAACTTTATTCTTCCGCTTTGGCAGTGGTAACGTGGTGACTAAAGTTGATCCAAATTTATATTCAGTACCATACGCGATTATTGTGACTGATGCGTCAGGCAATCCGGTTCCTAATCAACAACTGAATGTAGCAATCACTCCGTCTCGTTATGTTAAGGGCGGTCAGTTCCGTAATCCTCTATTTGGTGCTTTTGTGAGTTGGGTAGCTACTCCTAGTATTTCTTGTGCCTCTGAAGATCTTGACCGAGATGGCATTCTTGATGCAGGGGAAGATGTCAACGGAGATAGACAGCTGACCCCTGGAAACATCGCTACAGCGCCGAGGACTGTCACTGCCAACTCTGACGGGATAGCTCAGTTCAATATTACCTATCCTCGAGAGTATGCAAATTGGGTATTAGTTGATGTCACTGTATCGTCAACCGCAGCAGGAACCGAAAACGTCTCGAGTAGGGCTCTTGGTTTACCTATTGCTGGATCCGATGCAGTCACTGAGAGTGCACCGCCGGCAGATAGTCCTTTTGGTATTGGTTTTAATGCGATTATTGACGACAGGACAGCTTTTGATACCACTCGTCCTGCGACGTGTTCAGATTTACGCTAGAAATACAGTGTAAACCCAATATCAATTATTCAACATGATATTGGGTGAAGTAGTAATAGGCGAGGGAATACTTATATTGAGAAGACCTTTCCCGGGACAACTATGAGCACCAGTCAAGCACTGGTGCTTTTTTAGGACGTGTTACTTAGAATTCAAATGAAATAAAAAAAGCCTGCTTCATTTATGTCGCAGGCTTTTTATTTAGTACGAAAATAGCGGAGACAGACTAATGACTAACTGATTTTCGTATCCTTAGTACTACCTTTGGAACTGATAAACCGAACCTAGCTGCAGAATTTTCGTCAGTTCATCCAGCGCGGTGCGCGATTCATTCAGCAACTGCGGATCGGCCAAGTCGGCTTCTGAAATCTGATCGCGATAGTGAGTATTGACCCACTGATTGAGCCTTGTAAACAACGACTCATTTAGCAACACATGGGGATTGACCGCTTTATGTTCTTGCTCACTCATCGCTACCCGCAGCCTTAAGCAAGCCGGGCCACCGCCATTACGCATGCTTTGTTTCACATCGTAATAATGGACTTGACGAATAGGCGTGCCACGTCCGGTTAACTGCTCCAGATAAGCAGAAACCTGTGGATGGTCACGGCATTCAGTCGGTGCAATAATCGCCATCTCGCCCGACGGTAGCGTGATAACCTGCGTATTGAACAGGTAGGTCTGGATTGCTTGCTGTACTGTCACTTCATGATCAAAAACTTCAATCAGGTGCAACTCGCTGGCATCGCCAAACTTACGCCGGACTTCATCCAGTTTTTGCGCGCTGTCGACAAAGGCCTGCTGATGATAAAACAGCACGTTCTGGTTGCCGACCGCGATCACGTCATTGTGAAACACTCCCTGGTCAATCACTTCCGGGCTTTGCTGGATATACACCACTTTGTCATCAGACAAACCGTGTAAACGCGATACCGCTTCACAAGCCTCGAAAGTATGACGGGCAGGGAAGTTACGGGGAGCCGGTTTGTTGTAGTCAAAGGCATAACGACCAAATACAAACAATTCGACACCTTTACTGCCATAGTCACTGCATAAACGCGTGTGATTGGCCGCACCTTCATCACCAAAGTGGTCATTGTCAGGCAAGTGTTTATGATGCGCGAAGTGCTTTTCATCTTTAAACATCGCCTGCAAAATGCTACCGGTGGTTTCCGGCTCTAACGAGCGGTGAAATTTGTTGGTGAGATTCGCCGGGGTGAAGTGAATTTTCCCATCAGCGGTGTCTTTACTGGGCGAGATAGTCGCAGCGTTGGCGGTCCACATACTGGAAGCCGAGCAGACGGCTCTGAATACGGCTGGCGCCTGTTTGGCCGCTTTAGCGATGACATCTGCATCAGAGCCGGTAAAACCTAACCGGCGTAAGGTGTAAACATCAGGTCTCTCCTGCGGTGCCAATACGCCTTGGACCATGCCAAGATCAGACAGCGCTTTCATCTTCTGCAAGCCCTGCAAAGCAGCTTGTTTTGGGCTTGAGGTGTTTTTGGCATTGTTGAGTGACGCGACATTGCCGACAGATAATCCGGCATAGTTATGCGTCGGCCCAACCAGGCCGTCAAAGTTTGCTTCAAAATACTTCATTTTTGCTTTATTCCTTCAGTTGGAAGGGGCACTGTTTTTGTTTTTATTGCGGCCGTTGATAGATTGCTTCATTTTATTCGGCGATTAAATCACCAGAATGCCCCGTAAATAGCGGGCTTTCACGATAATAATGAGTTTATTCACTTGTCACAACTTCAGTTTGCGGATATACGTTAAAAAGACATGTAGAATGGCCACATAAGTTTAGGGATCTCGGAACAACGATGGCGAAATCACTGGTAATAGTCGAATCACCGGCAAAAGCTAAAACGATTAATAAGTATTTGGGCAATGATTTTATTGTAAAAAGTAGCGTTGGACACATCCGTGACTTGCCTACCAGCAGCAATAAAGAGAAAAGTAAAACCAGCGAAGTGAAGCTTGATAAAGCGCAAAAAGAATATTTGGCGCTGGTTGATCGGATGGGGATTGATCCGGCGAATGGCTGGAAAGCCCGCTACGAAATCCTGCCCGGCAAAGAAAAAGTCGTCAAAGAGCTCAAAGCGCTGGCGGAAAAAGCCGACACGGTTTATCTGGCAACGGACTTAGACCGTGAAGGAGAAGCTATTGCCTGGCATCTGCAGCAGATCATTGGTGGTGATGAGCAAAAATTCAAACGGGTGGTCTTTAACGAAATTACCCAAAACGCCATTAAAAATGCCTTTGTTGAACCTGGCGTGGTCAATGTCGATCGCGTCAATGCCCAACAAGCCCGTCGCTTTTTAGATCGGGTGGTTGGTTTTATGGTGTCGCCGCTGCTGTGGAAAAAAGTGGCCCGTGGCCTGTCGGCAGGCCGGGTACAATCTGTAGCAGTGCGTTTAGTCGTTGAACGTGAGCGCGAAATCAAAGCCTTTGTACCAGAAGAATACTGGACTCTTGCTGCTGAGACCGTCACAAGCAATGCCATGGGTTTAAACCTCGAAGTCGTGCGCCAGCAAGGAAAAGCATTTCGGCCGGTTAACCAAACCGAGACCACTGCTGCCGTAAGTCTATTGCAGCAAGCGGCATTTCAGGTCACAGATCGTGAGGATAAACCGTCCAGCAGCAAACCTCAGGCACCTTTTATTACTTCGACCCTGCAACAGGCAGCAAGCACCCGGTTAGGGTACGGCGTGAAGAAAACCATGATGCTGGCGCAGCGTCTGTATGAAGCTGGTTACATCACTTATATGCGTACTGATTCAACCAACCTGTCGGTGGATGCGGTAACGGCCGTACGCGAATTTATTGAAAAGCAGTTTGGCAGCCGGTACTTACCGGAGCAGCCATTGTCTTATGGCAGCAAAGCCAATGCTCAGGAAGCGCACGAAGCGATCCGGCCTTCCGATGTCCATATTCAAGCCAATGCGCTGGGTGATATGGAAGCCGATGCGAAAAAATTGTACGAGTTGATTTGGCGGCAGTTTGTGGCCTGTCAGATGCCAAATGCGCTGTATGATGTGACGAATATCACAGTACAGGCAGGTGATTTTGAACTGAAGGCCAAAGGTCGTGTTTTGCGTTTTGACGGTTGGACCCGGGTGCAACCAGCACAAAAACGCAAAGACGAAGAAGAAAAAGAGCTGCCCGATGTGCAGGTGGGCGAAAATTTGACGTTACAGCAATTGTTACCGGCGCAGCATTTTACCAAACCTGCCGCCCGTTTCAGTGAAGCCAGTCTGGTGAAGGAATTAGAAAAACGGGGTATTGGTCGACCATCAACTTATGCCGCCATTATTTCGACTATCCAGGAACGCGGTTACGTTAAAGTTGAGAACAAACGGTTTTATGCGGAAAAAATGGGTGAAATTGTCACGGACCGCCTCGTTGAAAACTTCAGTGATCTGATGAATTTTGATTTCACCGCTAATATGGAATTGAAACTGGATGATATCGCGCACGGCGCCTTATCCTGGCGAACGGTGTTGGACAGTTTCTATGGTGATTTCTCCAATAAACTTAAAATTGCCGAAGCCGACGCCGAGCAGGGGGGAATGCGGACCAATCAGTTTGTACTTACAGATATTGATTGTCCGACTTGTGGTCGGAAAATGGGGATCCGCACCGCCAGCACGGGTGTGTTTTTGGGCTGTTCCGGCTATAACCTGCCGCCGAAAGAGCGTTGCACGACGACCATGAATTTAACTCCTGGTGATGAAGCGGTGCAGGTGGCAGATGATGACGAGTTGGAAACCGAAGCACTGCGGCAGAAAAAACGTTGTAGCAAATGCGGTACCGCGATGGACTCCTATTTGCTGGATGAACAACGCAAGTTGTATGTCTGTGGTAATAATCCCGGGTGTGATGGCTATCTGGTCGAAAGTGGTGCTTTTAAGATTAAAGGTTATGACGGACCTTTGATCGAGTGTGAAAAGTGCGGTTCAGATATGCAGTTAAAATCCGGTCGTTTTGGCAAATATTTCGGCTGTACCAACAGTGACTGTAAAAATACCCGTAAGCTGTTGCGTAGCGGTGAAGCGGCACCACCAAAAGAAGATCCGGTGCATTTGCCTGAACTGAAATGTGAAAAATCTGATGCCTATTTTGTGTTGCGTGATGGTGCTGCCGGCTTGTTTCTAGCCGCATCAACCTTCCCGCGATCCAGAGAGACCAGAGCGCCGCTGGTCGCTGAATTGCAGCGCTTTAAAGACAGATTGGTGCCGAAGTTTTTATACCTGACGGCTGCTCCGGCGCAAGATCCGGCCGGTAACCCGACTATTGTGCGCTGGAGTCGCAAAACCAAGCAACAATATGTGATGTCGGAAAAAGATGGGAAAGCGTCGGGTTGGTCGTTGTGGTTCAAAGATGGTCAATGGCAGGAAGGCAAGGCAGAAGCTTAATCCACGCGCTTGTTATGCACTCAGGCCAAGGTTTAAAATGGCCTGAGTGAGAATTAACTCCTCTCTTTCACCTTTTTAACGGCGATGATGCACTTGTCCAATCATCGCCGTTTTCACTCAAACCTCTTCGCAATCTGGCTATTTTTGATCGAATTTTCCGTTCCGGCCGTCATAAGAGTGCAGCTATAACTATCTAATATAATGATTTAAGGCTATGGTTCAGGGACTGCCTGATAATAAACGGCGGGCATTTGGCTGTACTTGTACTTTTGAAATCTTGCCAGACACTGTTTGTCGCCCTTCAGAATTTGCTGATCCCCAGAACACGGAGAAGACGTTTATGCATGATCTGTTAAAAAATTTAAGTATCAAACTCAAGCTATTAATCGGTTTTGGTCTGGTCCTGGTGATCTTATCTTTTATTTCACTGTTAAGTTACCTGTCCATGAATAGTCTGAGTGACCGTTTTGAGGTCACCAATAAAGTCAGTACAGCGAACTTACTGATTAGTGAAGCCAGGCAGCAGGAAAAAAACTTTTTACTGCGTCATGACCCGAAATATTATGACGCTGCGCAGAATATCAGTGCGAAGGCTAAACAGTATGGCGAGGAGAGTCTGCGCCTGTTTAGCACCGAAGAAAGTAAGACCCTGATGCGGGAGCTGTTAGCCCAGCTTGATACCTACCAACAACTGCTAACCCAGCTTAAAAATATTGATTCGCAGAGCAACAAAGCCGAGGCCTTGGCACTGGAAGAGCGGATGACGCTCGCGGCAAGAGCGGCTGATCAGGCTGGAACTAAATCTGTGGAACGGCAGTTGGAAACAATGAGGGAGGAAGTCCGTAACCGCGAGCTGATGATTGTGATAGCCGCCTTAACCGGCTTGGTGATTGGTTTATTCTCCGCTGGCATTATTACGCAGATGGTGGTCAGACCAATACAGCAAGTGGTTCAGGTTGCAGAAAAAATAGCAGCAGGCGATCTGACTGCTAACCTACCGACAGACCGGCATGATGAGCCGGGCAAATTGATGCAATCGATGCAGCAAATGAGCATCAATCTGAGAGCATTAATCAATAATCTGACTTCCGGCATTGCCCAGTTGGCAGCCGCAACGGAAGAAATGGCTGCGATATCCGAACAAAATTCAGCTGGGATCAGACAGCAAAGAGATGAAACCGATCAAGTGGCAACCGCGATGAACGAAATGGCTGCCACGGTGCAGGATGTGGCGAAAAATGCCGAGGACGCCTCCGCCTGTGTCACGGAGTCAGCCCACCAAGCGACGCTTGGAGAGCATGTTGTCCAAAAAACAACAGGCCAGATCAAAGCGTTGGCCCATGAAGTCGCAAGTTCAGTGCAGGCAATCATCGAGTTAAAAGATCAAAGTAATACCATTGGTGCCGTGCTCGATGTGATTAAAAGTATTGCCGATCAAACCAACTTGTTGGCGTTAAATGCAGCTATTGAAGCTGCTCGCGCAGGTGAAGCCGGTCGAGGCTTCTCGGTGGTGGCCGACGAAGTCAGGGCGCTGGCGTTTCGGACACAGGAATCGACCGGGCAAATTGAAAAGTTAATCAGTACCCTGCAACAAAAAGCAGAGGCGGCGGTGAATAACATGGATAAAAGTTCAGGTCTTGCCGAAGAAACGTTGCAAAGCGCCGACAAAGCCGGTGAGGCGATCCATGCCATCAATCATGCAATCAGTACCATTCAAAGTATGAACCAACAAATTGCAGCTGCAGCCTTGCAGCAATCGACGGTGGCCGAACAAATTAACCGCAGCATTTTCAGTATCCGGGATGTCGCAGAGCAGTCTTCTATCGCCGCAGAGCAAACCGCAGCGGCCAGCACGGATTTGAGTCGGCTCGGTACTGAATTGCAACACGTTGCAGCCCAATTTAAAGTGGCCTGACGCGAACACGAGCAAGGGCTATTGTCGCTGACATTAGCCCAAGTGCATTGGAAAACAAAGGTCAATCAAACGAACCACTTGCAAACGCCCCAAGCCTTGGGCTGAGTTCAGCGCCGGGCGCTGTTATCGTTTGATTGATAGATCAACAGGAGGGGGTCACCACTTTCTTTTCGGGGCAAACAACACATCCAAATCGTTGTTTTCCGCTTCGGCTTTTTTCTGCCGGTCACGTAAATTACCTTCTTTTAACTCTTCGGCAATTTCCGCCAGAATTTCATTCATTTCATTGCGTTTGGCCACGACATACTCGTCGGCATGGGAGGCATTGGATAGGGTAATAAGGGCTTTTTCATAACACTGACGGGCAGAACCTAGCATCTGACCACTCCGGGCCTGATTACCTCGTTTAATCTGGCTCTCCACATTAATCCGTAGTTGCAGATTTTCCAGTCTGCGGTCTTCCTGCACCACCAATTGCGTGTCGATGTTGCCGCGCGCGTGTTCAGCACGCAAAATAGTGCGTAGCTTTTTAATGCCTTGGATCATCCCGATGATTTGTTTGTCGTTATCAGGCAGGCTAATGTTCTCAGATGCCGGTGCAGTATTCGAACCCATTTCGCTGAGTCGTTTTTCAGTGTCATTGAGCCGGCTTTTCAGATCACGCGAACCCGGCTCCAGTTCAACCATCGCTTTGAGCGTGTAAGCAATGCGCTTTAACAACATTTGGCTGATCCCAGGCGTTAACGGCACATTCGCAGCATTAAGCAGAATTTCTTCGGTGTCTTCCAACATGCTGCGCAATTTGGAAAACTCAGCCCGTTTTAACGTAGCTAACCTTTCTTTATGTTGCTGCATTGCATTCGTGATGACAGCAAACACCACCAGCGCAATCACCAGAACTATAATTATGGTTAGAACCATCTGAACCTCTGACTTGATATTTCTCAAGCATCTTAAACAGAAATTGGCAAAATTACCAATCTTCCACCTGTGGTTAGGGCAGTAGTAACCGAAAGACTCCGCCGCCGAAACGCCCTCCGTTGCTCAGTTCGATCCGACCAAACCGACCCTGATTGCGGTGCGCTTTGGCAATTAAGTGTGCAAAAAACAGGCCTAAACCGGTTCGTCCCGCAGCCAGATTAAAGTGATTCATGCTGTTATCGTTGTTCTCGAGCATATAATCCGGAAACCCAGCGCCATCGTCATGTAGTTCAAGGCATAATTGGTTGTCTTCGATACTTGCTTTGAGCAGTAGTTTGCCCGCGCTATACCGCAAAGCATTGACAAACATGTCGTTGATCAGATTGCTGACCAAGTCATTATCAAAAAACCAGCTTAAATGACGTTCAGTCTCGACCTGAACTTCAATCTGCTTTTGCTGGCTGTACATCTCGTTTTTAATCACGACTTCTTCCAGTAAGTCCTCGACGAAGTATTCGTCCAGATGGAGCGGCAGTTGATCCTTTTCAATCCGGTACAGCGAGAGCAGCTGCAGCAAATTGGTATTTAACCTGGAGGCTTCATAGTGGATCCTGGCAAGTTCGGTACTGGCGTTTTCAGACAGCGGCGCCAGGTCTTGTTGCAGCAGGTCCATCGACTGGATCAGCATGCATAACGAGTTTTTCATGTCGTGTACGGCTGATGCCAGTACAGTGGCGAAGTCGATTTCCGGATGTTCCACGATGTTGGGTTTCCTTCTGCTGGAGAAAGCAAGGCTTTGGCGAAAAAGTGCTACTGATCCCGACAATTTTTAGCTACTATTGGTTATAGCGACCACCAAATTTTGATTTGGTTGGAATAATCAGAGCATCTGTACATATGCCTAATCATATGTCAATAACGGAAGGCTGACACATGAAATTACAACAGTTACGTTATATTGTTGAAGTACTGAATCACAATCTGAACGTATCAGCCACAGCAGAGAGTTTGTATACCTCGCAACCGGGGATCAGTAAACAAGTTCGGATGCTGGAAGATGAGTTAGGCATTCAGGTGTTTGGCCGCAGTGGTAAGCATCTGACTCATGTTACGCCAGCGGGCCGTGATGTGATTGAAATTGCACAGCAAATTTTAGCTAAAGTTGAAAGTATCAAAGCGGTTGCCAAAGAACATACCTTGCCCGATCAGGGTAAACTGAATATCGCCACGACCCATACCCAAGCCCGTTACGCACTGCCAAATGTGATTGGCGGATTTATGAAGAAATTCCCGAAAGTCTCGTTGCATATGCATCAGGGCACCCCGCAGCAAATCTCGGAAGCGGCGTCACGCGGCGATGCAGACTTTGCGATTGCAACGGAAGCCATGCACTTGTTCAGTGATTTAGTGATGTTACCTTGTTATCACTGGAACCGCAGCGTAATCGTCCGCCATGATCATCCGCTGGCTCAGCTGTCAAACCGGATTGAAATTGAAGACGTGGCGAAACATCCAATTGTCACTTATGTCTTTGGTTTTACAGGCCGCTCAGAGCTTGATCGTGCTTTTGGCGAAAAAGGACTGGAGCCAAAGATTGTATTTACCGCCACGGATGCGGATGTGATTAAAACCTATGTCCGGCTCGGGCTAGGCGTGGGGGTGATTGCGTCGATGGCCATGGATCAGGAGCTGGATAAAGATTTAGTTTCCATCGATGCCAGCCATTTATTTGCAGCGTCTACCACCAAAATCGGCTTTCGCAAAGGCTCGTTTTTGCGTACCTACATGTACGACTTTATCGAACGTTTTGCCCCGCACTTAACCAAAGATGTGGTCGAAAAAGCGAACTTATTGCGCAATCAGGACGAAATCGATCGGATGTTTGCCAAGTTTGATTTACCGGTACGCTAAAATACGCTTTGAAGTGTGTAACAAACCTGTGGGGGCGCATCGGATTTGGCTCCCGCGGCAGCTCAGACTCCACTTTACTCTGCTTCCACAGACTTTTGCCTATGCAGCTTGCTAAAACGAAGTTGACGGATGATGTGACATTCTTAATTTAGACGTCTAGATGTTGATATGTCTTTTCCGTGCGGTTATGCTGGCGCTAGATTCCTGAAAATCAAGCTGGCTGGCAGCTAAAATCGACGATGATTGACTTAAAACTATTACGGACTTTACAAGCATTACAACAAACGGGTTCCTTACAAGGGGCCGCCAACCGTTTGTTTTTGACTCAATCTGCATTATCGCATCAGCTGAAGGATACTGAACACCAGCTGGGGGCCAGTTTGTTTATCCGAAAAACCCAGCCGGTCCAATTTAGCAGTCACGGCAAAATCTTGCTGGATTTGGCGGCAAAGGTTTTGCCACTTGTAGATCAAGCCGCAGCACAGTTGAAGAACGGTGATTTCCCGGCACAAACGTTAAGATTGACTGTCGAATGCCACGCCTGCTTTCATTGGTTGCTCCCGGCGGTAAAAGCCTTCCGTCAACAATGTCCGGAAGTGATGCTGTCGCTGGATACCGAGATTGAACACCATGCGATCGAGGCATTACTAAAAAACGAATTGGATTTGGTTCTGACCACCGATGTGCGCTTGGAAGGGCAGATCAGTTTTCAACCCTTATTTGAATTAGAGCTATTGGCTTTCATCTACCCTGAACATCCGCTTGCTACGCACACCATCATTCAACCGGAAGATTTGCAGGATGCAAAGTTATTGTCCTATCCGATCCCGCCTGAACGGCAGGATCTGTTTCGGTATTTTTTAAAGAAAAATCAGTTTCAGGGGCAACAACGCCAGGTCGGCCAAGCAAGTCAGATCCTGCAATTAGTGGCCGCAGGCGAGGGTATTGCCGTATTACCGGCTTGGCTGGCAGAACCTTTTGTCAGCCAGGGCTTGATTGTCACTAAGGCGCTCGGCGAAGCCGGGCTGAAACGGCAGATGTATCTGGCCAGTCGTCGTGATGATCGCAATCCGGCATCACAGTCGCTGTATCAGCTATTGCGCCGCTTTGCGCCACAATAGCATTGAAGCTCGGCTTTATTATTCGTACGGCAGCGGATCCCGGGCGTTATTTAAGCTAAATGCTTCCAGTCGCTCCTGACAGGAGCCGCATTTACCACAGGCTTTTTCGCGACCGTTGTAGCAAGTCCAGGTCTTGCTGTAATCCAGTCCCATCGCCAGACCGTCTTTGAGGATCTCAATTTTGGTTTGTAGCAGGTAAGGACTGACAATGTCCACTGGCTCATAATTGGCAATTTGGCAGACATCATTCATTTTCTGCACAAACTCCGGTCGGCAATCCGGATAGATAAAATGATCGCCCGAATGAGCTCCGTAATATACAGCCTGCGCATCCAGAGACACGGCGTAACCGACGGCCAAGCTCAGTAAAATCATATTACGGTTCGGTACCACCGTTGATTTCATATTGTCCGCAGCATAATGGCCTTCTGGGACTTCGATATCATCGGTTAACGACGAGCCGCCAATCAACTGATTAATCGCTGAAATATCAACGATTTTATGGTGGATGCCCAGTTCCTGGCAGACATTTTGGGCGCAAATCAGTTCTTTCACATGGCGCTGCCCATAATTAAATGACAAGGCATAAACATCGTGGCCAGCACGGATCGCGTTATGCAGCACAGTGAATGAATCCATGCCACCAGAATAAATAACAACAACTTTTTGCGGCATGCTGTGCGCTCCCGTTATAATGCACCCAAAGAAGGGCGCGCATTGTACTGTAAAACGCGCCGCATCTAAAGGAAATCAACTCAGCGTGTATAAAGTCAACGAAATATTCGAAACCATCCAGGGTGAAGGCAACTATACCGGTACCCCGGCAATTTTCCTGCGCTTACAGGGCTGTCCGGTCGGCTGTTCCTGGTGTGATACCAAACATACCTGGGAGATCCAGCCTGATTTATTGATCCAGCTGGGTGACACGACGCAAAAAAAAGCTGATTCTGATCATTGGGCGCCAGCGGATGCTGAAGCTGTATTTGCTTTGTTCCAACAACGTCAATACCGCGCCAAACATGTGGTGATCACGGGTGGCGAACCCTGCATGTATGATTTAAACCCACTCTGCGAGTTGTTGCATCAGCAGGGGTATAGTACGCAAATAGAAACCTCCGGCACTTTTGAAATTTTAGCGCCGGCAACGACTTGGGTGACGGTTTCGCCGAAAGTGAATATGAAAGGTGGTTATCCGGTGCTTCGCAGCTGTCTGGAGCGAGCCAACGAAATTAAACATCCGGTGGCCATGGAAAAACATGTTGAGGAGCTGGAGCAGCTACTCGTCGGGCTTGATTGCGAACAAAAATTGATTTACCTGCAGCCAATCAGTCAAAAAGCGAAAGCGACGCAACTGGCGATTGAAGCCTGTATGGCGCATAACTGGCGGCTCAGCGTGCAGGTTCACAAGTATTTGGGGATTAACTAAATCATGCTTGAAGCTGGCTTTGTAACCAGCTCGTCAGTGCTTCCAACGTCGGTGTAGCGCATTCGGCTGCCATCAATTGCTGTTTTAACGGCGGCGGCATCGTCAGAATTTCAATCCAGCGTTGCGCCAGCCAACGGCCATTTTCCCATTTTGGCGCTGGGTAAAGCGCTTGCAGGGATGGATTTTGTTCGAACACAGTAAGCAACTCCCGGGCAAGTTGCTGTTGATTGGGCAGTAATACAGCTTCCGGCCACTGCGCCAGTTCGATGATATTTGCAACATGCAACCCGTCTGGCTCTTGCCAGCGCTTAATGATCTCGACCCGTTTGCTCCCTTCAACCGTGATCCCAAGCAATCCGTCGTCCAGCTGCGTAAAATCGGTGACAATGACTTCGGTTGCGACAGCAAAGATCCGATCCGGGTGAGATTGGGCTACATAAGAATTCAGCAATGCAATAGCAAAAGGACGTGTTCCGGCACAGGCCTCACGTACCAGTCTGATGTAACGGGGCTCAAAGATCCGCAGTTTCATTCGTCCTTGTGGCAGGACAATCTGACTTAGCGGAAATAATGCAACTTCAGTCAAAATTTCTCCGGGAATTCATCATACATTGCTGGTCAATACGCAGAGGACCGGCAATTGGATTGCTGAATTGATTGATCCAGCGCAACGGTCATTTAACGACTTCGGGTTAAATATTTGCTATGGTTAAGTGGCTTGGTCATTGGACAAATAGATCATTTTTTTAATTGCAAAGGCCGCTGTGGATGACAACAATGATCCCAATGAAGTCTCAGGATCGAATGAACAGTAGAACAATCAGCGGTAGTGGTGCACTAAACGGCTTTAGCGCGCTCATCAGCACCAGTCGGTGCCGCCTGATCCAGAGTGGTTTGCTCGTTTTGAGCTTGTTACTCGGTCCAATGGTGCTGGCTGATGCAGAACCTTTGCCGGCACCTCCGGGGTCGGTAGCCGCTCGTTCCTTGGCACCTATCCTCCGAGCTGTCGTCAGCGAAACCAATCCGGTACCTTATGCGATGTTTTCTTCAGAGGGCAAGCTGATGGGCGGGATCAGTAAAAGTCTGCTCGATCAGATTGGCCTGTTAAATCAGCTCCCTGTGTTGTACCTGGATGTACCCCGTGCCCGAGTTGAAAGCTGGCTGCTGAGTAATAAGGCCGATGTCGGATGTTTTCTGAGTCCTGATTGGGTGAGCAAACCCGCCGCCTTAGTCTGGACTGGCCCTTTATTTTATTCCTCACAGCTTATCGTACGTCGCAGCGATACAAAACCCGTGACCAAGCTGAGCGATCTGTATCACAAGCGTATCGGGACCATCCGCGGTTTTGTTTATCCGGAATTACAACAAGCATTTAATGAAAAGTTAATCACGCGTGACGATGCTCACTCGCTGGAAAGTAATCTGACCCGTCTCGCTCAGGGCCGGCTGGATGCGGTGATGACCGTTGATTTGTCGTTGGGCTATATCATGACAAAACGGCAGTTTGACGTAGCACTGAGTTTCGATCCGTTATGGACTGAGCCGCCGGCTATTTATTGCGCCATCAGTGCTGATTCGCCGCTGCGGACACAATTACTCGAGTCATTTAGCCGGTTGCAACAGGATGGTTATCTGCAGCAATTACTGCAGCTATATCAACCAGTGCAACCTTAAACCGATAGCGAAATGTTTGCTGCTCCCTCAGTCCATCAAGAGTTCCGGATCGGATCATCCTTCAATTTGGGAATTTTTAAGCCTAACTCCTGGCCGCGAAATTTGGCGTAATAGGTACAGCCGACAAACATCAGGCAGCTAGCCAGCAGTTCAATCAGTGCGAGCTGCAGGCCAAGCCCTTGACTAACCCATAAATTGGTCAAGCTATGCACAAAGTAAATCATCACAATAAAGTTAGCCCAGGCAAAAGTGTATGCCTTACCACGGACAATTCCGGCCAGCGGCAGCCAGAGGGGCCCCCACAACAGCGCCAGTAATACCCACTGGCTGCCTAATTGTGGCGGATTTATCCACAAAATGGAGATAGGCATCAACAAAAACAACCCCGCGAACCCAAGTTGCCCCAGCCATAAAAAACGACGGGTTTTCGCGGCCATCGGTACATCTGATGCAATCAATAAACTCATGATAATTTTCCAGCGATCGTAGCGAGACGCTTGCCAAAAGCCAACGCCAATTGTTGTTCGTGAGCCGACAGCAACGTTGTGCCGGTGCTGCCACTGACGTGGCTTGGGCCGTAGGGGGTGCCCCCGGTTTGAGTTTGATGCAAAGCCGGCTCTTCATATGGGACCCCCATCAGCACCATGCCATGGTGGAGCAGCGGCAGCATCATACTGAGTAATGTAGCTTCATTGCCACCATGCATCGAACTGGAGGAAGTAAAGACCCCGGCCGGCTTATTAATCAGTTGGCCTTTTAGCCATAGATCGCTGGTATTGTCCCAAAAAGCTTTCATTTCAGCGGCCATCAAACCGAATCGAACCGGGCTGCCCAGCGCTAAAGCATCAGCGGTGATCAATTCGTCTTTTTGAACCCAGGGATGGCGTGGTGTCTGGTCGTTGCGAAAATCTGGAACGGTACGGATCATCGCAGTCGCGCCGGCCGCGGCAACGCCAATGGCGATTTTCTCCGCCAGGGCCGCAACCGAACCATGACGCGAGTAATACAGAATAAGGACAGTAACGTGTTGCAAATCTGTTTCCCTTTTCACCTCATGCATGACGTCCATTGGCCTAGAATAACTCGAGCAAACGGCTGGCCGGTCTGGCAATCACTGCTTTGTCTCCCAGCACGACGACCGGGCGTTCGATTAATTTCGGCTGCTCTAACATCGCCTGAATGATTAAATCGTCTGATAAACTCAGATCAGCAAGCCCGAGGGTGTGATATTCATCCTCTTTATCGCGCAATAACTGGCGCGGGCTTAACTGCAACTGATCGAGTAGCTGACGTAAAGCAGATTCGTTCAATGGCTCATTCAGGTAATGCACCACCTGAAAGGGTTTACCCAGTTGCTCCAGCAAGGCCAGAACCTCTCGGCTTTTAGAGCAACGATTGTTGTGATAGATAGTTAACATGGCCTTGTCCTCAATTAAGTTTTTTTAGTCTGCTAAATTCAGTTTGCAGTTGTTTTTTCTTGGCTTCCAGGCGACGGCTTTCCAGCTGATCTTCCGAGGTCAACTGATTGAGTGCAACATTAATATCATCAATTGCTTTGGGGTAATTAGCCAGTTGGTAATAGAGATCGGAGCGCGCTTCATAGTAGCGGGCCATATCGTTCAGCCCTTTATAGGCATCGACCAGCATTTCATAGGCTAGGAAATTGTCATTTTTGTAGTACAACAAATTACGCAGCAAATGCAACGCCAGCCGGTAGGATTTGCCCTGCAGGGCGGCATTGGCATAGTTCAGGGTAATCACCTGATTGTTCGGCCTTAACAAATACTGTTGCTCGAGCATTTCTAATGCTTTATTGACCCGGTTAGTACTGATGTAAACATCGGTCATTGCGTCGATATAAAATAGATTTTTATCATCTTCGCTACGTAATTTATTCAACAACTGCTCGGCGCCCGCATAGTCCTTTTTATCATAGAGTGCCAAAGCGAGCCCATACTGATTTGCTTTGGTATTGCCTCCCGGACTGGCCAATTTCCGTTGGAAGTGATCGATGGCAGCCTCATTGTCCAGTTGATATCGCGCCCAAATCCGCGCTTTCACCAGGGGGAAATCGGTGCTGTCGGGGATAAATCGTTGCGGAAATTGTTGTGCCCGTACTCTGGAATCACTGATCCGGGCTTGAGACAAGGGGTGGGTATACAAGAAAGCCAGCTGGGTGTTGCTAAATCGGGTTCTCTCGCTGAGTTTGCTGAAAAAATCCGGCATCGCGTAGGGGTCGTAACCGGCATTCGCCAACAATTGAATGCCGATCCGGTCCGCTTCCTGTTCGTTACTACGGGTGAAGTTGATGGCCGATTGCTGTGAAATACCCTGGCTGGCCATTATACCTGCCATACCGGCTTCCGGATTGACGGTGGCCAGAATGATCGACCCTAATAAAGACGCCAGGGTCAATGGCGCTGCCTGAGAACGGGCCTCCACCGAGCGGGCAATATGGCGCTGCGTCACATGTACTATTTCATGCGACATCACTGACGCAAATTCGCTTTCGCTATCAGCCACCGCCAAAGTACCCGTATTGGATACGATATGGCCGCCTAAGGTCGCAAAAGCATTGATATTCGGATCATTGACCCAATAAAAGCGAAATGGAAACCTGACGCCCTCGGCTTTGGCAACCAGGCCATTGCCAAGGTTATTCAGATACTCGTCCAGCAATGGGTCGTTAATCATCGGCAACCGGCTGCGGGTTTGCCGCATCATCACATCACCGATTTGTTTTTCTTTGTCCGGGGTTAATGTAGCAAATGCATTACCACCCAGATCGGGCAGTGGCGTTGCCGCATTCACCGCGCCACACAACGACAAACTAAATCCAATACTACATGCCCATACGACCGCTAACTTCATCTATTTTTTGGCTCTGTTATTCCGGCTTTGATTGCCGAAAGCTGCAATTCATCGGCATCCGCCTGGCCCAGCATTTTTTCCTGCTGGTCATAAAATTGACGGATAGAGACTCCATCGACCTTGGTGACGTGCACATGTTTTTGTAAAAACTCGATGACGGCGTTTACCAGCTTATGCGAGTACAAAATCAACGCGAAGTCTGCTTCATCACCATGTTCAAAGTAAAAGCTGATAAATTTATGTAACTGGTTGATCCGAAGCACCATTCGCATGGTCATTGGATCCCAGAGATTAAATTCCATCAACCGGTTGCCTTTTACATACTGATCGATTTCAGTGTCTTTGGCATATGGCAGCGCATGAAGTTCAAAACCGCGATCAGTAAAAACCTGATAAATGGCGAGTCTTGGTTTGTTTTCGCAGTGAATGACGTTGGCGTTGTCGATATACCCTTTAAGTAACTGCAGGTTCCAGTTCCGTTTATCAATAATGCGTTTGATGGCATTATCAAAACCATGGGTCAGTAAACCCTCTGACTCGCCGAGTGACTGAGCGACCATATGATAAAAAGGCGGCAACTCGCCCCAGTTTATTTGCTTTTTATACCAGTTGATGTCTTTCAGGGTTGGATTGTCGGGCAGTTTACAGCGATTTCCTGGTCCACTCATGGCGTTGCTACCTTTTCTTTGGCACTGTCTATTTGCCGATTATAACCAATTCCGCTGCTGATGCGAAAAGTAAAGCCGAACATTTTCAGTAGCTGATAATTTTGAAAAATGACTAAGCAAAACAGACGATTACGTTTTGAAAGGCCAAATGTAGAAAACAGTCGCCGCATCACGACTGATGTGGCAACCCATCGTCAAAATGACCATGCCGGAGTTCAGTTGAAATCAATGCGTAACTGTAAACCCGCCACCCATTGCCGGGGGACTCCGGGTTCAAAACTACGGCCATTAGCCTGGTTCACGACCACGGCGCCGACATAACTTTCGTTTAGGGCGTTTTCCAAGCCTAACCATAATTGCCACTGGTTGTTTTGCAAGTCAAGCTGCCAGCGGCTGTCCAGGTTGAGTAGCGTCACCGCTGGCGCACTCAAACTGTTGGCATCATCGACTGGTAATTTTCCGCGATAGTTCAGTTGGGTGCGTAGCAACCAACGGTCATCCTGCCAAGGGCGAAAATCCAGCTGCAAGTCGTGTTGCACCCGGGCGACGCCTGGGAGTTCGCGTTTAACGCCGGATTGCGCTTCAAACCGACTATCAAGCAACGTCGTGGTGAATCTTTGCTGCCAGTAAGCAGACAGTTGGTGTTGCAAAAAAATCTCCACACCACGTCGCTGACTGCTGGCTGCATTGCGATAGCTGGTGCGACCACCGAGTGATTGATCCACAATCAATTCATCCCGGCTTTGAATATAAAAAACATCAAGAGAGGCCTGCGTTGTTTGGGTTTGATACTTGAAACCGGATTCCACCTGTTGATTGCGCGCTGCTTTGAGCGCCAGATTTAATCCGGTGCCCTGGCTTTGATAAGCCATTTCCGTCAGCGTTGGCGTTTCAAATCCTTGTCCTAAACTCAGGTGCCAGCTCAATCCGCTTCGCAGCGGGTAACTCAGACCAAATGCAAAAGAAGGGTGTTGCTCTGATTTTTCCCCACTGTCGTCCGGATTACCGGGCCGGATAAAATAATCGGTCACCGCAAATTTCAGCTGACTTAAACGGGCGCCAGCGCTAAGTCGCCAAAGGTCGGCTGTTGTATACTCCGCACGGAAGGCGACTTCAGCACTTTGTACCTGGCCGCTTTCGTCGCGGCGCAAATCACCAATCACACCGCGCCGGTTGATATAGCCCTGACGCTGGTCGGTATGTTGTTCAAATTGCGCGGAATATTGCAGCCACCAGCGGTCAAGCTCGAACTGGCGCTGAGCTTTGACCCCGAAAAAGTGTCGTTGCAGATTGACAATCCCGCCGGCAGCGCTGATCGCGTCACCGCTAAAGGCGAGAAATTGTTCTATATCCCGCTGACCATGCCAGGCTCCGAGCTGCCATTCGCCAGTCATGGGTTCAAGCTGGAGGGTCAGTTGCCGCTGAGCTGAACTTTTTTGACTATTAAACAAAGTCGCCACCGCGGTGGTTTGTCTTGGATCTTGCTGCCACTCCGCGAATGTCAAACCCAGCGGGTCTTGCAGCAGCGGATCATCTGACCAGTCGTAACGCCAGTTCAGCTGGAGCTGATCCGTCACCATCCGGGACTGGCGCAGGCTGGCTTGGCGCTTTTCTGCGCTATTGTGCGCTCTGAAGCCGTCATGTTTTAACTGTTTGAGTGATAACTCCGTCTGACCACTGCTTACCTGCAGCTGTTGTTGCTGTAGCAGCTGCCCAGAACGTTGCTGGATACTGACTGAAGCGGGCGCGATAGCTTTACTTTGTAACGCCAGCACGCCACCGGCCGAGTTGCCGTAAAGCGCGGCAAATGGACCGCGCAAGACTTCAACCGCGCCGAGTTGCTCCAGCAACATGCTGCCAGGCTGGCTCTGGCCATCCGCCGTTGACCAGGGAATTCCATCCAGTAGTACTTCAATCCCCCGTACGCCAAAGCTGCTGCGGCTGCCAAATCCTCGGAGGCTGATCCGGCTATCCTGTGCAAAATTGGCACGCTGATCAGCCTGAACCCCGGGTAATCCTTGTAGTAAAGATGCAATGTCCAGCACCGGCGCTTCCTGTGTTAAATCTCGACTAAGAATTGCCGCACTGCTACTCAGCCAAGGTTTAGGTTGTTGAGTTGCTGTTACAACCAAGCGCTCGATTTCGGATTCAGCAAAGTGACCAGCTGCTTGCTTTACACCGGTAGTGGTGTGAGTTGCCAGCACAGTACCGGAAAATGTCGCAATAGATACCCCAAACAAGGATGGGATGACACAGGAAATTTTAAAAGGCATGGGTGTTTTCAGCCGGCGGTGACGCCGGCTGATCCAAAGTTATTTCATCGGGGTGATGCGTAAAATCGCGCCGTTTTTCTCATCAGTAAGCAAATAAACGCTGCCATCAGGATGTACTTTGACATCACGGATGCGGCTGCCTATCCGGATCCGTTCCTCATGGCTGACTTTATCATCTTTGATTTCCAGTCGGACTAATTGACCAAATTTCAATGAACCAACCAGTAAGCTCTGTTGCCAACCGCTGAAGAGCGTGCCGTTATAGAACTCCATTCCGCTCGGCGCAATCGAAGGGACCCAATAGTGGAGGGGTTGTTCCATACCGGCAGCTGCGGTTTTGCCAATGACACCGCCACCATACTCCTCGCCGTAGGTGATCAATGGCCAGCCATAATTCAGCCCTGCTTTGGCAATGTTGATTTCATCACCGCCTTGTGGACCATGCTCGTGCGTCCAGAGGCGACCGCTGCTATCCAGGGTGGCCCCCTGGATATTACGATGGCCAAAGGACCAGACTTCTTTTTTGGCCTCGGTCTGAGTCAGAAACGGATTTCCGGTGGCTGCTTCACCGTTTGGGGTGATCCTAACCACTTTACCGACATGGGTTGATAACGGTTGAACATCTTCCCGACGGCTGCCGCGATCGCCTAAAGTCACAAACAAATTGCCATCAGCCTGTTGCACCAGCCGACCACCGAAATGGTATTTACTTTTCACTTTTGGCTGCTGGCTAAAGACCACTTTTGAGTCTTTAATCCCATTATCTGCCAATACAGCCTGCAACACTGCGGTGCTACTGCTGTCGTCGCTGCCAGGCTCAGCGTAGCTCAGATAAATTTTCTGGTTGCTGGCAAAGTCTTTGTCCAGCATCACGTCGAGTAAACCACCCTGACCACCGACGGCAATTGGAGGCAAACCACTAATGGGCTCGCTCAATTTACCATCAGCAACATAACGCAGTTGCCCATCCCGTTCGGTCACCAGTAACCTGCCATCCGGTAAAAACGCCAGCCCCCACGGGTGTGCCAGACCTTTCACCACGGTTTCTATCTTCAGTGAGTGCTTTTCCGTTGGTAAAAAGGCCGGTTCGGCCGCCACCGCAAAGGGCAGGGCTAGGGCTATCGCCAGCGGGGAAACTAAAAATTTGGTCATCAGGTTAAGCTCCTTTAGATAACAGGCCTTCGGCGGCCAGCGCTGCCTGCACTGCAGGCCGTTGGTGACAACGTGCCATAAAACGCAATAAATTCGGGTATGGGGTCAGGTCAACATGGACAAATCGAGCCCAGCCCGCCACAGTAAACAGATAGGCGTCGGCTATGGTGAAATAGTCGCCGACCAGATGCTGTAGTGCGGCGAGTTGCTGATCCAGCTGGTCTAAACGTTGTCCGAGTTTTTGTCGTGCGGCATCTTTGGTCACCTCTGCGGCGGTCGGGTCAAACAGTGGGGTGAAATTTTTATGCAGTTCGGTTGCGATAAAATTAAGCCAGCTTTGTAATTTATAACGGGCAAAACTTCCATTGGCCGGCGCCAGATTGCTGGCTGGCGCCTGATCGGCAATATACTGCAAAATGGCCGGGCCTTCGGTGAGGATCTCGCCATTTTTCAACTGCAGAGCGGGCACATAACCCTGCGGATTGATTTGGCAAAAATCGCTGCCATCGCTGAGCTTCTTTTGCCGTAAATCAACTTTTTCTGCGGTAAATTTTAAGCCCGCTTCAAGCAAGGCGATGTGCGAGGCAAGCGAACAAGCCGCTGGTGCATAATATAATTTCATAGTCGATGCTCCTGATGATGCCGCCAGTTGAATCAGGCCGTCGATTGTTGGCGGTTTATGGCAGAGACTCTAGCACGACTTGATGATGGTTGCTGGTTTTAAAGTCCTGATAAACCTGCTTAATCAGCCCATCCTGTCCGATTAAAAAACTGATGCGATGGATGCCGTCGTAAATTTTCCCCATAAATTTTTTCTCGCCCCAGACACCAAATGCCTCAGCGATTTGATGGTCCGGATCGGACAGCAGCGTAAAATTCAACTGATCACGAAGCGCAAATTTGGCCAGGCTTTTCACCGGATCTGTACTAATGCCCACCACCGTAACTCCTTTAGCGGCAAATTCGGCCTCACTATCACGCAGTGCACAGGCTTGTACTGTACAGCCCGGAGTCATCGCTTTTGGATAAAAATAGACCAGGACTTGCTTCGTTTTTAGCAAGTCGCTGAGCGCCACCGTCTGATTGTCCTGATTCAATAGGGTGAAATTTGGTGCAGTGTCGCCGGTTTTTAACAACAACATATAAGATCCTTATTTGGCTTTTATTGTCCTACGGGTCAGCTGGAATTGCTTACCCCTGGGGTTCAAAACTTCCTGTCAGTGACATGTCTTGCAGTTGTTTCGCGATTAACAGCTTTAATCGTTCTGGTTGCACATCGGCTGGTAACTGAACCGTCATCACCGTATTGGTCATTGGAACTCCTTGCTGCAGCAAAGTCTCTGAACGCAAGGATCCGATATAAACCTGGTGGTCAGCCAACAAACTGGACATTGTACCTAAGGTCCCCACTTTGTCCGGGCCGGTGTAAGAGAGCAAATAGGGCTTGGACAGGGGTTGTGGTTTATGGGCAGATGTACGTTTGGTCATCGTCAACAGATCAAGGGCTAATCCTGAACTTGGCAATAAATATTCAATTTTGCTGATGGCGGCAGCATCTCCAGCTAATAACATGATGAAAGTAAATTCGTTGCCGAAGATCGCCATCCGGCTGTCGACAATGTTGCAATTACAATCGCTGACCAGGCGCGCCAATTGACTGACAATACCCGTTCGGTCGGTTCCAATCGCTGTCACTACCAATTGCTGAGCCATTTTTGGGTGCAACCTCTTGCCAAAATGCCTAAAAAAGGTCGCAGAGTTTAGCATAGTTCGTTGAAAATTCATTAGCTGCAGTCGCTGTTGCTTGTGTTTGTCTGGCTGCGTCATTACCATAGGCAGCCTGAAAATTACGGAGCAGTTGTTATGTTCAGAGGAAGTTACGTCGCCCTGATTACCCCAATGACCGACGAGGGTCTGGTTGACTATGCCGGTTTAAAGCAATTAGTCGAGTATCAGATTGCGAATGGCACGGACGGCCTCATCATCATGGGTACAACAGGGGAGGCTGCCACCATTCCGTTCAAGGAGCAGCTAGACGTGTTGGCGGCGGTAATTCAGCAAGTCGCTGGCCGCTGTCAAATTTTGGCGGGGAATGGCTCCAATTCAACCGCCGAAGCCGTAGAAAAAACGCAACAATTAAATGAGTTTGCAATCGACGGTTTTTTAACGGTAACCCCTTATTACAACAAGCCAACCCAAAAAGGCATGATTGCTCACTTTAAAGCGGTTGCCGCAGCGGCCCGAAAACCTGTACTGCTTTACAACGTACCAGGTCGTACCGGGGTTGATATGTTGCCGACCACTGTCGGTGAGTTGAGCCAGATTGAGCAGATTGTTGGTATTAAAGAAGCTACGGGGTCAATGACCAGATTGGCGGAAATCCAGCAATGTTGTGAAGCGGATTTTAGTTTGCTGAGCGGCGATGATGCCACTGCGGCTGAATTTGTGTTACAAGGTGGGCACGGTGTGATTTCAGTGACCACCAACGTCGCACCCGCACAGATGGCGGCCATGATTCAGGCGGCTCTAGCGGGTGATCGACAAATCGCTGAGACAATTGATCGCCAATTACAAGCTTTGCATCGTGACTTATTCATTGAGAGCAATCCAATTCCAACCAAATGGGCTTTGCGCCGGATGGGATTGATATCATCAGATTTTGCCCGTTTACCGCTCACCCGACTGGAACCAATTCACCAGGTTGTAATCGAACAAGCGCTACAACAAGCCAAAATTAATTTCTAGGAGTTTTTAGGTGCATTATTGGATTTCCGGCTCAGTATTGGCCACTTTGTTGTTATCGGGTTGTTCGCTCTGGACCAGTCCAGCCGCCACGTCACCAACTAAAACACAAACCATCGGCGAATTACAGGTGCCAACCGGGTTAACAGCCCCGAAAAAGCCCGGTCAGTACGACATTCCGTCGCAGGTAGCTGCGGGAGCCCGAGGTGATGCCGTTGAATTAAAAGCACCGATGCAGGTGTTGGCTGTGTCGACCAATGCCAGGGTGGAAGAAGATGACAAAGAAGTCCGGGTGTTTTTTGAACGGAATGAGTTTACCGGCGATTTGATGCCGCATATCAAAAGCAACCTGAACAATTTTTTCAGCGAAAACAACATCAATGTCACGAACACAGGCGACGATGGTTGGCAGACCGATTGGGTCAGTCAATATGAAGAAACGGGCTGGTGGCTGTGGAAGTCAGAACAGTTGACCCAGCAAAGTAAGTTCCAGGTGATGCTGGAGCCACGGGTGCATGGTCGGACTGTCGCCTTGCGTGTGGCGATGCTGCAACATCAGTATGCACAAGCGGAACAACCGATTACCGCGATAGCCCAGCGTCGGGAAGAAGTGCATTTTCTAAACCGGATGATCGATCATCTGGCCACGGTTGAAATGGAAAAAATCCGTGCAATTAAAGCACAATTGCCGGATGTGACTCTTACAAGAGCCGTCAACGAGAAAGATGAGGCCGTCTTGCTCACCACACAGCCTATCGACGTGACCTGGAATCAGTTAGAACTGTTATTTGAGCAGGTGTCATTAACGGTCACTGACTTAAACCGGAATGAATATGTGTACTATGTGAGCTTCACCAAACCTAAAGTCGGTTTCTGGGGCTCGATCTGGGGCGGGGATGAAAAACCTGTACTGCCAATCTCAGAGGGAGAGTACCAACTGCACTTGAGCAAAACCGACAAAGGGACAGCCATCAAATGGCGCGACAAGGACGGCAATGCACTGAGTCAGGAACAGGTTTATGCCATCTACGATGTGTTTGTCGCAGCGATCCGTGAGGCAAAACTGGAGTTATAAAGCAGGGGACTAGTTCGAACTAGCCGATGCAAGGCGCAATTCTTCGATGAATTGCGCCTTGTTTTTTGAGCCAGAGTGCTGTGGGAACGTCGCAGCATTGGTCTGGGTCAAATGGCACATTCAAGCTGAACCCAGGCACGAAATGGTGCGACGAAATTATTCTGGTCATTTTATGGTGCTGATCGGGTAAAATAACCTGTGACCGGCTTGGAAGCTATCTGTCAAAGCGCCGGATGTTGCCAGCCATTGGTATTTGATCGTCAGTCTGGGTCGGGGTCTGCCTTCCATGCTGGCTTGCTGAGGAAAACTGTCGATGCAACGATTGTGGTCGTTACTTTGTAAAATACTCTGCTCTAGTTTGTTACTGTCGCTGTCCTGCTACAGCCAAAGTGCTGAACTCACCGATCTGTATCAGGCGGAAGTCGATGCCAATCAGAGTCAAAGTCAATGGCAACAAGCGGCAGTGTCCGCGGTGTTGGTCAAACTCACCGGGTCGGAGCAAATTCTTGCCAATCAGGCAATCAAAACGGCTATCCGTAGTAGCAGCGATTTTATTAAACAATTCCAGATGGTGCAGCGAGATGGTCGCAATTTGCTCTTAGTTAATCTTGACCAACAAAAAATTACCAACTTGTTGCAACAACAGCAGATCCCGATTTGGGGGAGCCGTCGGCCCGATGTGTTGGTTTGGCTGACTGAAAAAACTTTAGAACAACCGCAGCTCGTGACGCTGGAGCAGCATCCCCTTCGAAATGCTCTGGCTGCCCAGGCTAAAACCTATGGTTTGAGTTATATCTTCCCGCAATATGACGAACAGGATCTGGCTCTGGTGAATGCGAACGCATTATGGGCGGGGGATTGGTCGGGATTGAGTCTGGCGTCGCCCCGTTACCAGGCAACGCAGGTCTTTAATGTGCTGGTAGAACAACAAATTGATATGACAGGTCAACTGCAGTACCGGTTAACCAGTCAAACATTGGTTGATGGCGCTTTGGTGCAAACTGAATTGAGTGCAGCCGATACGGCAATATTACTGTTGCAGTTCAGCCAACAATTAGCTGCGGCGCAGGCCGCACAGTATGCGGTAAACGTGCAGAGCACCGCAGTTGTGGAGGGCGTTGTGCAACTCACCCTCGATGGCATAAACGGGTTAACTGATTTGGTCTCCGTGCAGAAAATGTTCAGTTCTATGCTGACCGTGCGTCAGCAACAATTGGTCGAGTTTCTACCGGGGCAGGCGACCATCCGTTTGACTTTGGCTGCCAGCGAGCTTGATTTTTACCGCGCTTTAGCGCTGGAGAAACAAGTACAGCCGGTCATCAATCCTGAGCCCACAGCACTGGACCCTGAGGCTAACGTTGACATAACTCCCGGCGAGATAGCTGACGGGGCTGAGCGCGTCGAAACAGAAAGTCTGGCACAACCTCAATCTGAGCCGAATGAGATCTCGGAGATTTCTGCAGCAGAACAAGCGTTGGAAGCCGCACTTGGCGTTGAACCGGCGGCGCAGTCAACGCAAAGGGTTGATCCCATTGCTGCGGCTTTAGTAGCGCCGGCTGTGGTTGTGGCGCCGGGTCATACTCACTTTCGGTTTATTCGTCCTTGATGCAGCCCACGCAATACACATTGGCCGTGACATTACCGGACGATGAAACTTTGCAAAGCTTTTACGGGGCTAAAGAAAGTCCGGCTGTGCAGTTTATTGAGCAGTTTTTGGCACCAAGTCAACCGCAGCTGCCGTTGTATTTGTTTGGTGCCAGTGGCAGCGGCAAATCACATTTATTGTATGCCGCTTGTGTTCATGCGCAGGAATTGGGACTGACCAGTCAGTTGCTCGCACTGGATGATTTTCGGCAATATAGTCCACGCTTGTTTGATGGACTGGAACAGCTTGATTTAGTCTGTTTGGACAACATTCAGGCGATCGCCGGCGACAGCCACTGGCAGGTGGCGCTGTTTGATTTATACAACCGCATGGTTGAACAGGGTAAAAGATTGTTGATCGTGGCAGATGAAGCACCGCAACAACTTGGCATCACCTTGCCGGATTTAGTGTCGCGGCTACAAGCCTGTACTATTTTTCAACTGCGCCTGCTCAGTGATGATGACAAACAAAAGTTACTGCAGCAGAAAGCCCGGCTTCGCGGCATCGAGTTGCCGGATGAAGTGGCCAGGTTTTTACTCAATCGGCAACAACGCGAAATCCGGGCCTTAGTTGCCATTCTGGATAAACTCGACAAAGCCTCGATTGTGCATCAGCGCAAACTCACAATCCCATTTGTGAAAGACGTGCTGGCACAAAGCGGCAGCTGAGCAGGTGGCGGGACGTAAAATCCCCGAAAAAACCTCTGTATAAACAGCGATCCGCTGCCATTTCTGGTGTATTATTGCCGGTTTAATCAAGTCATTCCTTTTAGGCCGGTCTGAGGACAACAATGAACCTATCTGCCATTTTAGAAAACGCCTTAGCTGCTGTTGCTGCAGCGGCCGATGTACCCGCGCTGGAAGATGTCCGCGTTGAGTACTTCGGTAAAAAAGGCAGTATTACTGAACTGTTAAAATCGCTTGGCGCGATGGACGCTGAAACCCGCAAAGTCGCTGGTCAGCAAATTAACGAATTAAAACAACAGGTTCAGGATGCATTAAATGCCCGCCGTGATGCCATGCAACAAGCTGTATTGCTGCAAAAGCTAGCCTCCGAGCAGATTGATATCTCCCTGCCGGGTCGCACGCTGGACGCCGGTGGCCTCCACCCGGTCACCCGTACCATCCGCCGGATTGAAAGCTTTTTTGGGGAATTAGGATTTGAGACCAAACACGGCCCGGAAATCGAAGATGATTTTCACAACTTTGATGCGCTGAACATTCCCGAGCATCATCCGGCCCGTGCTGACCACGATACCTTTTATTTTAATCCAAAGCTGATGCTGCGCACGCAAACGTCCGGTGTGCAAATCCGTACCATGGAAACACAGCAACCGCCGTTACGGATTATCTCTCCAGGCCGGGTTTACCGAAATGACTACGATCAAACTCACACCCCGATGTTCCATCAGGTAGAAGGTTTGATGGTCGACAAAAACGTTAGCTTTACTGAGCTCAAAGGCATTTTGCACGACTTTTTAAATAACTATTTTGAAGAAGATCTGCAGATCCGGTTCCGTCCGTCGTTTTTCCCTTTCACCGAACCCTCTGCTGAAGTGGATGTGATGGGTAAAAACGGCAAGTGGCTGGAAGTGTTGGGCTGCGGCATGGTGCACCCGAACGTGTTACGTTCAGTCGGCATTGATCCTGAGGTGTATAGCGGCTTTGCTTTTGGCATGGGCGTGGAGCGCCTGACCATGTTGCGTTATGGCGTGACTGATTTACGATCATTTTTCGAGAACGACCTGCGTTTCTTGAAGCAATTTAAATAAGCGGGGAGTTTTAGCATGAAATTCAGTGAATCCTGGTTACGTGAGTGGGTCAGCCCGCAATTATCAACCAACGAACTGGCCGAGCAGATTTCGATGGCCGGTTTAGAAGTGGATGGTATTGAAGCCATCGCCGGCGAGTTTAGCGGTGTGGTCGTTGGCCATGTCGTGGAATGTGGCCGTCATCCGGAAGCAGACAAATTACAAGTCACCAAAATTGATATTGGCACGGGCGAATTACTCGACATCGTCTGTGGCGCAGCCAACTGCCGTCAGGGCTTAAAAGTTGCGGTTGCCACGGTTGGCGCAATACTGCCGGGCGATTTTAAAATTAAAGCGGCCAAACTTCGTGGTCAGCCATCGAATGGGATGTTGTGTTCTTTATCTGAACTGGGTATGGCAGAAAGCTCTGATGGCATCATCGAATTACCACAAGATGCGCCGTTAGGCACAGATATACGTGTCTATCTGCAATTAGATGACAAAGCAATTGAAGTCGATTTAACGCCAAACCGCGCTGACTGTTTAGGTTTGATCGGACTGGCACGCGAAGTTGGGGTGCTTAACCAACTGGATGTGATAGTGCCAGTGATCGAGCCAGTTGCTGCCAGCATCAACGATACTTTAGCTATCAGCTTACAAGCACCAAAGCAGTGTCCAAAATATTTGGGCCGGATCATTAAAAACATCAACCCAGGGGCCGTGACGCCGCTATGGATGGTCGAAAAGCTGCGTCGCAGTGGCATTCGTTCGATTGACCCGGTGGTTGATGTCACCAACTTTGTGTTGCTGGAGTTAGGACACCCAATGCATGCCTTTGATTTAAATAAAATTGAAGGTGGTATTGTGGTGCGTCAGGCCAAAGAGGGGGAAACTCTGGTATTGCTCGACGAGTCCGAAGTAAAACTGCAAACCAATACCTTGCTGATTGCTGACGATCACAAAGCATTGGCCATGGCCGGCGTGTTCGGTGGCTTGCATAGCGGTGTCACCAAAGACACCACCGATATCTTCCTGGAAAGCGCCTTTTTCTCTAAAGTTGAAATGGCGGGTATTGCCCGTCAATACGGTTTACATACAGACGCGTCTCACCGGTATGAGCGTGGTGTGGATCCAGAGCTGCAGCATCAAGCGATGGAACGGGCGACCCGACTGCTGCTCGACATCGTCGGTGGCGAGGCAGGTCCGGTTGTTGAGGCAAAATCGGTTGAACATTTGCCAACACCTGCACAAATTCAACTGACACGCGCCAAGCTTGATCGCATTCTGGGTATTTCAATCGCAACAGAAACGGTCACTGAAATATTCCAGCGCTTAGGCTTCACCGTTACAGCGTCACAGGACCGCTGGCAGGTTAGTGTTCCAACTTACCGTTTTGATATCAGCATCAGTGAAGATCTGATCGAAGAAGTGGCGCGGGTTTATGGTTACAACAACATTCCAAATGTGGCGCCCGTCGCCAGTTTAAAAATGCGTGACCACGCAGAAGCTGAAATTTCAGTGAACAGTCTTCGTGATGTGTTAGTTGGCCGTGGTTATCAAGAAGCAATCACCTACAGTTTTGTCGACCCGAAAGTTCAGCAAGTGTTGTTTCCATCTGTAGAAGCATTGGTGTTACCAAACCCGATCTCTGCAGATATGTCGGCAATGCGCTTAAATTTATGGCCGGGTTTGCTGCAAGCGGTCCAATATAACCAAAACCGGCAACAGACCCGTATCCGGTTGTTTGAGTATGGTCTGAAGTTTATTCCGGATGCCGCCGCCGAAGGTGGAGTGCGTCAGGTGCCGGTGCTCGGTGGGGTGATTCTCGGCAGTTTTGCCAACGAGCATTGGAGCATTGCTGAACGGAACGTCGATTTCTATGATGCCAAAGGTGATGTTGAGGCGTTAATTGCTGTGACCTCAGCTTCGGCCGAATTTAGCTTTGTCAAAGGCGAGCACAGTGCCTTACATCCGGGGCAGACCGCAGTGATCCAACGCCAAGGTCAAGCGGTTGGTTTCATCGGGGCCTTGCATCCGGAAGCCGAACGGAAACTTGGCATTAAAGGAAAAGCCTACTTATTTGAAATAGAGCTGGCAGCTTTTGGTGCAAAACATATTGTTTTAGCTCAGGAAGTCTCAAAATATCCGGCAAATCGCCGTGATCTTGCAATTGTTGTGAAATCAGATGTGCGTTTTTCAGATATCCTTGCTACTATTAGAAAAGTTGGCGGAAATCAACTAGTTGACCTAAAGTTGTTTGATGTGTATACAGGACAGGGGATTGCAGACGGCATGAAGTCGTTGGCAATCGCTCTGACCTTGCAGGACAAGGCGCGGACACTGGAAGATAAAGACATTCAGCAGGTCATTTCTTCGGTAGTTCAGGCGCTTGGTGAAGAGTTCAACGCAACGTTGAGGGATTGAGAATGGCGCTTACCAAAGCCGATTTAGCAGAACGTTTATTTACCAAATTTGGCATCAGCAAACGCGATGCGAAGATGATTGTCGAAGCTTTTTTTGAAGAGATCCGAGTGGCTTTGGAAGCTGGCGACCAGGTGAAACTGTCCGGTTTTGGTAACTTTGACCTGCGGGTCAAAAATCAGCGCCCGGGACGGAATCCGAAAACTGGTGAAGATATTCCTATTTCCGCCCGTTGCGTGGTGACTTTCCGCCCTGGCCAAAAATTAAAAAGCCGGGTCGAAGTCGGTACCGCAAAAAAATAATACGCAGTGCTCCTTAGTAAGCGCTGCAGTTCTAAAAGGAGCTCCCTGGAGAAGGGTGCTCCTTTTTTATTTAATGGCAGTTAATTTAACAGTTTTTAATGATCTCAAATCATGTTTACACCCTTCACAGGCCACTGTGGCTGGTGTTTTCGCTTATTTAACCTAGTGTGCTTATTTTTTCGGCGGTTGTACAAAAATATTGTTCGCTGCTGATCCAACTGAACTATTAGACTGTAAAGCATTCTATCCACGACTGTAATCACGATATCTATGACAATCCATATAGGGATCAGCGCCTGTGTTCTGGGCGAAAAAGTCCGTTATGACGGCGGCCATAAAAATTCACCTTTTTGTAGCGATGTGCTGGCATCTTTTGTCCGGTACCTGCCAATCTGTCCGGAACAGGCGATAGGCATGCCGATCCCACGTCCGGCCATTCGCTTGCTGAAAACCGAAGACGGCGAAATTCGGCTGGTCAATAGCAAAGACAGTCATATTGACTTTACCGCACAAATGTTGAAATTCACCGAGCAAAAAATGCCGGTGTTGGCCCAATTGTCCGGCTACATTGTCTGCGCAAAGTCACCCAGCTGTGGCATGGAGCGGGTACGGGTTGTCAATGAACGAGGTGAATTACTTGGCAAAATTGGGACTGGTTTATTCACGCAGCGCCTGATGCAGAAATATCCCTGGTTGCCGGTGGAAGAGGATGGTCGTTTATTAGACCCTGTGCTGAAAGAAAACTTTATTACCAGAGTCTACGCCTTGCACGCCTGGCATGAAATGATTGCCAGCGGCTTTTCCGTTGGGAAGCTGGTGGCATTTCACAGCCAGTTTAAATTCTTAATTATGGCGCATCATCCAACGGCTTATCGTGAACTTGGTCGCTTAGTGGCGCATGCCAAGTTGTTCTCGACTGATGATTTAGCTGAAGGATATCTGCTGGATTTTATGCGGGCCTTGAAACAGACGGCGACCCGTAAACAGCATGCAAATGTGCTGATGCATTTACAGGGATTTTTCAAGAAACTATTGAGTCCAGCGGCCAAACAGGAACTGTTAACGCTGATCCACCAATACCGACTGGGACATACGCCGCTGATGGCACCACTGACTCTGCTCAAGCATCATTTAAGCTTGCATCCGCATCAGTACCTGGCGGCACAACGTTATTTGTTACCTTATCCTCTGGAGCTGGGGTTACGGGCATGACGACAGTTGATTCTTCTTTAGCTGTGAAAGCGCAGCCTTTTGCTCTGGTCTGGCTGCGAAACGACTTACGCTGTTTTGATAATGCGGCGCTCACTCAGGCGCAACGAACCGGATTGCCTGTTGTTGCTGTTTTTATTGCGATGCCCAAAACCTGGGATATGCATCAGATGGCGCCAATCAAACAAGATTTTTTGCGCCGGCGAGCAGCGCAAATGCAGCAGGAACTAGCCGGGATTGGCATTCCATTCATCTTGATTGAGGGTTCAGACTACCGCCAGTGTGCTTGGCAACTGTCTGAAATTGCGGCCTTGGGCGCAGTATCTTTATTTGCGCAACGTGAATATGAACTGCGTGAGCAAAGACGGGACCAACAGGTGACGACCCGGCTGGCCGGGATAGGCATCGCTTGTCACTTTATCGACAACCAGTGTCGGTTTGCCCCCGGCACAGTGCTGAGTAAAACCGGTGATGTCTATAAAGTATTTACGCCATTTAAAAAAACCTGGCTTGGAAAATTTCGCGAGCTTGGGGTGCAGTGTGAGGCTAAACCCCGCCAACAGCACTATCAATTGACGTTGCCCGCCTCACTGCAACCGATGGCGGCGGGTGATGGCAGTTCAGTCGCTTACACTGTGGTTGAAAGCGAAGTGTTAATGCAGCTTCGCAATTTTTGCCGCGATCGGGTGCAGGATTATCAACTGGCCCGGGATTTTCCGGCACGGCCCGGTACCTCCGGTCTCTCCGCCTATTTGGCAATAGGGGTGATTTCGGCGCAGCAAGCCATGGCCAGATTACAGCTCGAAGCTGGAGATAGTTTGTGGCAAGAACAATCCGGTGCTGCCGTCTGGCTCAGTGAGTTAATCTGGCGTGAGTTTTATAAGCATATCCTGGTGGCTTATCCTGACTTGATTAAACATCAACCGTTCCAAAAAGATACCGCAAACATAGTCTGGGGCAATAACCAACAATGGTTTCAGAAATGGTGTGATGGTGAAACGGGTTATCCGATCGTTGATGCCGCGATGCGGCAACTGAACCAAACTGGCTGGATGCATAACCGGCTGCGGATGATTGTCGCGAGCTTTTTAGTCAAAGATTTACAGATTGATTGGCGTTGGGGTGAGGCCTATTTCATGAGCAAGCTTATCGATGGCGAATTTGCCGCGAATAATGGCGGTTGGCAGTGGGCTGCTTCGACCGGTACCGATGCAGCTCCTTATTTTAGGATCTTTAACCCGGTGACGCAAAGCGAGCGATTTGACCCTCAAGGGGATTTTATCCGCCAAATGATACCGGAGCTTGCTGGGGTGAGTACCAAAAACATCCACTGGCCCCATCCGCTGCCAATGTCGGTACGCTATGCAAAACCCGTGGTTGACCACGCAAAAGCCAGAATACGGACGCTGGAAATGTTTAATGCGGTTAAAAAGCCGCAGGCAGGTGTAAACGATGTCTGATACCTTGGAGTTGTCTGTGGCGCAGGAACCCGGCATGAGCCGCATTGAGGATTTTGTATCTTTTTACAATAACTTAAACGCTAGTAATCTCGCCAGTTTAGCGGCGATCTACCATCCTGACGTCCGATTTTGCGATCCGGTACACCAAATTAGTGGCATTGCGGCCCTCGGCGACTATTTTGCCCATGCTTATGCCAGGCTTACCGAGAGCCATTTTAGCGTACGGAGCATGGCCGCTTATGGTGATACTGGGTTTGTCAGTTGGCAGATGCGGATCCGTCATCCGGCGATTGCCCGTGGCAATGAAATACTCGTTGATGGCTGCAGTGAGCTGCGCTGGCAAGAAGATGGCCTGATCATCGCGCATCGTGATTATTATGATTTAACGCAAATGGTTTATCAGCACTTACCTGTGATTGGCTGGTTAACCTCTAAAGTAAAACAACAGATGGCTAAGGAATAAAGATGCGGATTGCAGTCGTAGGTGGTGGAATTGCCGGTATGATGAGCTGGTATTTGTTACGGCAACAACATCAGGTCACTTTGTTTGAAGCGAATGATTATCTTGGCGGTCATACCGCAACAGTGGATGTGACAGTGGACGGTCAATCCTATGCGATTGATACTGGTTTTATCGTTTTTAATAACTGGACTTACCCGCTGTTTAATCGTTTTTTAGCACAACTCGGTGTCGCTTCACAGCATACAGAAATGAGTTTTTCGGTGAAGAAACCCAGTCAGGATCTGGAATATAACGGCAATACCTTGTGGAGCTTGTTTGCGCAAAAACGCAATTTATTCCGGCCATCGTTCTGGCGGATGCTCAAAGATATTGTGCGATTTAATAAGGTGGCCAAACAGTTACTTGCGGCGGATCATCCTGATCTCGACCTGGCGATGGATGACTTTTTGGATCGGTATCAGTTTGGCAAAGAATTGCGGGATAATTATTTATTGCCGATGGGCGCGGCAATCTGGTCGGCCGGACTGGCGGATATGCCGGCGTTCCCGCTACGTTTCTTTCTGCAATTCTTCAAAAACCACGGACTGTTAAATATCAGTGATCGACCGCAGTGGTCGGTGATCCGGGGCGGCTCCCGCAGCTATGTTCAGACAATGCTGGAAAAATGTGGTGATGAGGGGATCCGCTTGAATAGTCCGGTTCAGTCCGTACGCCGTTTCACCGATCGGGTTGAGATCACCTCGCGAGATGGCCGCGTCGAAACTTTTGACCAGGTGATTTTTGCCTGTCATAGTGATCAGGCTCTGGCGATGTTGGCCGATGCCAGTAGTGCAGAGCAGCAAATTCTCGGCGGTATTGGTTATCAACTCAACGAGGTGGTGCTGCATACCGATACCCGGATTCTACCTAAGCGCAAAGCAGCCTGGGCCGCCTGGAACTATCAACTAGGCGCCAGCAGTTCCGAGCGTGCGACTTTAAGTTACAACATGAATATTCTACAGGGGCTTAGCGCGGCGCCAACATTTGTTGTGACGCTTAACGACAGTCAGCATCTGGATGCCGCTAAAATCCTGCGAACTTTTCATTATGCGCATCCGGTGTATAACCATCAAACGATGCTTTCTCAGCAACGGCGCTCTGAAATTAACGGCGTGCAACGGAGTTTTTATTGCGGAGCTTATTGGTACAACGGTTTTCATGAAGATGGTGTTCGCAGTGCCGTCGATGTGGCTGCGATGCTTGGAGTGAATTTTTGATGCAAGCGGGTCATGCCTGGTATCTCGGTGAAGTCGGGCATCAGCGTTATTTGCCCAAATCACATGGTTTTGGCTACAACATCCAGTTTTTCTGGCTGGATTTAGATCAACTGGCAACGCTAGAGCAGTATGGCAGCTGGTTAAAACATGAAAAGTTTGCCGCTTTTAGTTACCGACGTCGAGATTATCTGGCCGGGGACGCGAATTTAAAGCAGGCGGTCATCGACCAATGCATGGCATTGGGGGCAGATGCCGATGCCATCGACCAGGTATTTATGTTGTCGCCCCTGGCCAACTGGGGGCTCTATTTCAGCCCGCTGACCATCTATTATTGTTATGGGCAAGGCAAGCTTCGCTGGTTGCTGGCGGAAGTAAGTAATACGCCATGGAATGAACGGCATTATTATTTGGTGCCGGTGACAAGCGATGAGTCTCCTGAAGCTGCTGCAGATGCTGACCAAAGCCGGCAGCTTAGCGATTATCGGCACCGCAAAAACTTTCATGTGTCGCCTTTTAACCCGCTTGATATGCTGTATCAATGGCAAGTGGGCCAACCCGGGGCCGAGCTGTTGCTCAGCATCACCAATTGGCGCTCGCAGCAAAAAGTATTTAGTGCCTGGTTTGAGCTCAAACGCCAGCCGTTGAGCGCAGCAGCTTTAAAACAGGTGTTGATCCGCACCCCGTGGCCTTGCGTACAAGTGGTGTTCAGAATTTATTGGCATGCGATGAAGTTACTTTGCAAAGGACTTCCGATTTATAGCCACAAAAAGCCAGAGGATTCAGCTTTATGACATTTTCACTATCGCAACCATCTGTTCTTGCGGATTTAGGGACGCTCGACAAAATTTGCCGCAAGTTGATGTTGGATTATCTGGCAAAACTCAAGCGTGGTTGTATTGAGCTGGTTGAAGACCATGACAAACAATTATTAGGTGATAGCAAAGCCGATTTACGGGTGACACTGACCGTAGTTGACCCCGCTTTCTATCAGAAGTTAGTGCTCGGCGGCTCTGTTGGTGCAGGTGAATCCTATATCGATGGTCACTGGCGCTGCGATAATCTAACCGCGCTGGTGCAAATTTTTGCCCGTAATGCTGCTTTATTAGATGCGCTGGAGTCAGGGCTTGCCCGGATCAGTAAACCGGCGCTTAAACTACTAAACTGGCGTAATCGTAATACCTTGACGCAGTCAAAGAAAAACATTTCAGCGCACTATGATTTGGGAAACAGTATGTATCAGCTGTTTCTGGATCAAAGCATGATGTACTCCAGCGCTGTCTATCCGACACCTGACAGCACGTTGGCTGAAGCGCAACAGCATAAATTAAAGCAAATCTGTGAGAAGCTACAGCTGACCGAGCAAGACCATTTACTGGAAATTGGCACGGGCTGGGGCAGTATGGCAATTTTTGCGGCCCGTAATTATGGCTGTAAAGTCACAACAACCACCATCTCGAAAGAGCAACATGATTATGCCGCCGAGCAAATCGCGGCAGCCGGCTTGCAGCACAAAATTACCTTGCTGTTTCAGGATTATCGCGAGCTGACTGGTCAGTATGACAAACTGGTGTCGATCGAAATGATTGAAGCGGTTGGACATGAATTCCTAGATGGCTATTTTGCAAAATGCGCTAGTTTATTAAAGTCAGACGGTCTGATGGTGTTACAGGCGATCACCATCGCTGATCAACGCTATGAATTTTATCGAAAGGAAGTCGATTTTATTAAGAAATTTATTTTTCCGGGTGGGTGCCTGCCTTCCATGGTTCGGATGGCTGATGCCGTCGCCAAACACACCGACCTGGTGATCCGGCAGGTTCAGGATATTGGATTTGATTATGCGAAAACTTTAGCGGATTGGTGCAGCAATTTTATGGCGGCACGAGATGCTGTGCATCAATTGGGTTATGACGATCGCTTTGTCCGGTTGTGGCATTTTTATCTCTGTTATTGTGAAGGCGGGTTTTTAGAGCGGGCGACCAGTGCCGTGCATCTGGTCCTGACCAAACCGGATCATCGTTTGCCGATCTCTCGCTAGTCAGATTGACACTGCAGCAGGATGTCGACGGTCGCTATGCGATAAAGTGACCTTTGGCTGCCGATTTGGTTAGCAAATAAACCCATGAGAAAGAGAGCCAAAGGTAAAGCCGGCGCTCTTTCTGTTGATTTCGGGGGGAGCGAGAGTTCAGCCTAACCGTTAATCTGCTGCAACACACAATTTGCACGCATCGCTGTAATTTACCAATGTCGCGGAATTGTGTTATAACTTGATAAAATTTAACGGATATTCCGCGTCAATGACCAGCTCCCAGGATGGCAAGCCAACCGGTACTGCGCCCGATGCAGCACGGATACAGCAACTGCAGGCTGAAAATCAGCAGCTTTCACAACAGCGTCTGGCGTTGCTACAGCAAAATCTGGCGTTGCAACACGAAACCAGCATCCTACACCTCATCAACAAGCTTGCTTTACAGCTCAATGAGCTGATGACCGAAAATGAAATCTATCGTTTTGTTGCACAGCAAATTGCGGCGGCTTTAGGTTTTGAAGATTGTGCTATTTTCAGCTGCGACGAACAGCGACAGACGTTACAACGCGTTGCAGCGGTGGGGTCCAGAGATGTACCAGAACATCAGGGGATCGGGCAACTCAATTATGGTCATGGCATTGTTGGGCTCTGTGCGCAAACCAAAGCGCCCGTGTTAGTGCCTGACACCCGGCTGTCGCCACACTATTTACGTGATGTGTCTGAGCGTTTATCAGAGTTGGCTGTACCGGTGCTGGATCAGGACAGGTTACTGGCGGTCATTGACTGTGAGCAGTGGGAAGCGCGTTTTTTTGATGAGAATCACCAGCAGATCTTACAGCATGTGGCGTCCATTTTGAGTAGTCGCTTACGCAAGCTCCAAGATTTAGCCCAGCTGGAACAATCGATTAAAAAGCTGGAATATGCGGAACGGGTTCAAAAGGCGTTGTTTAATATTGCCTCACTCAGTTATGACGCCAATGATTTTCATGCTTTTTACCAGCAAATTCACCACAATGTGAACTCGCTGATCTATGCCCCTAATTTTTACATCGCTTTGTATGATGATCAGGAAGAAATCCTGCACTTCCCTTATTTTGCGGACACCACCGAACACATTAGTCCGGAAGCCATTTACCCAAAGGAAATTCTGGCAAATAGCCTGACCGGTTATGTGTTTCGCAACGATCAGCCGCTGCTTGCGGATCGGCAGAAACTGGCAGAGTTTGATCGGACAAAAGAAATTACTGCTTATGGCTCGCCACCCGAATGTTGGTTGGGCGTGCCTTTTCACTCTGGCGAGGCCGTACGCGGGGTGGTGGTGGTTCAGAGTTATGAGCCCAGTGTGGCTTATGATCAAAAAGACCTTGAATTACTTACTTTTGTCTCGCACCACATCTCAGGTGCGCTGGAAAGGGCCTTTGTCCAGCAACGTCTGTTACATCAAGCACTGCACGATGCTTTGACCAATCTGCCAAACCGTATTCTGTTTATGGATCGGGTCAATCACGCCTTTAAACGGCGCAACCGGTTTCCCGATAAAGTGGTTGCCGTGATGTATCTGGATCTCGACCGTTTTAAAATGGTGAATGACACGCTGGGTCATCAGGTGGGGGATGAATTTCTGATTGCTGTCGGCGCTGCGTTAAAAAAGTGCCTTCGACAAAACGATACGCTGGCGCGACTGGGGGGAGATGAATTTGCAGTGTTGCTGGAGGATGTAAAGACGCTGGCAGATATCACCGAAGTGGCTGACCGGATTGCCGATAAGTTGCAAACACCGCTACAACTAAAGCATCACCGGCTGCAAACCTCAACCAGTATTGGTATTGCGTTTGCTGATAGCTTGAGTGAACAGGTAGACACTGATGAACTGATCCGCCGTGCCGATATTGCGATGTATCAGGCGAAACAGGATGGCCGGGGGATCTGGCGATTGTTTTGCCAGGAAATGGATTTAGAAACGACGAGAAGTTATCAGTTAGAGCAGGAAATTAAAATTGCCCTGCAACAGCAGCAATTCTTATTGCATTTTCAGCCGATCATTGACCTGGCGACCGAGAATACCGCAGGATTTGAAGCCCTGATCCGCTGGCAGCATCCATCGCGTGGTTTTATCGCACCCAATGATTTTATTCCATTAGCTGAAGAGCTGGGTTTAATGAGTCAAATTGACTTGTATGTGGTGCGCAGTGCGGTCGAGCAGATCAAACGCTGGCGACTGGATTACGCCACAGAATTTTATGTCAGTGTAAACATCTCGGGTCGTAGTTTTTCAGAAACTGATTTTGCTGACAAAGTACTGGAACAGCTGAGGCTCAATCAGGTACCGGCTGGCTATCTGGCCATTGAAATTACCGAACGGGCCCTAATCGATAAAATGGGGCAGGCTAAGATCAGTATCAACTGTTTACGGGATGCCGGGGTTAAGGTGTTATTGGACGATTTTGGAACCGGCTATTCCAGTCTGAGTTATTTACATGAGTTTCAGCTAGATGTGCTGAAAATTGATCGTACTTTCATCGCTGGGATCCGACCGCGGATCCAGGAAAACCCGGTCGTAAATACCATCATTACTCTGGCGAAGACCTTGCAGTTACGGGTGATTGCAGAGGGGATTGAAACGAGCCTGCAACGAAAATTGCTCACTGATTTAGGTTGCGATGCCGGTCAGGGTTATTGGTTTGCTAAACCGATGCCGGCCAAAGAGGCGGTCGAGTGGTTAAAGTAACGCTGCCGCTTGTTTGGCGACAGCAGTTTCTTCCTGCCGGATAATGGTGCAGCGCGGCTTGAGTGCCGTACACGTGCCATGGATGTCGGTGGGGCACTTTTCAGCAACAGCATGGCGCCGCTTGGACTCAGCTTTGTTTTAGAATTATTTTCTGCGGCTCGATGGTAATTTTTCCATCTTTCATTAAGCCGCCAATGGCTTGTTTAAACACTTTTTTACTGACCCCAAAGGCGGCATAAATCGCTTCAGGTTCACTTTTATCTGACAGGGGTAATTCGCCATTGGCCGCGGTGAGCTTTTGCAAAATTTGATCGGCAATCGACAGTGTTTTCTGATAGCCTGGCTTTTCCAATAGCAAGTCAATTTTGCCATCAGCGCGGACTTTGTTGATATAAGCCTTGCTGGTATAACCGCGTCGTAGCGGTTTAAATACCTGATCTTTATATAAAACGCCCCAATGCTGGTGGTCAACCACTGCTTTATAGCCAAGCTCAGTCGGCTCACTCACGATGATCTGCACTTCATCGCCAGGTTGGTAAGAGGGGTTTGTTTTGCCAATAAATTTATCCAGTTTGCTGGAGGCGACAATCCGGTTACTGCGGTCGACGTAGCAGTAAACCAAGTAGCTATAATCCAGCTGCATCGGTACCTGTTGCTCTGAGAAGGGCACCAGTAAGTCTTTTTTCAGACCCCAGTTTAAAAAGGCACCAACTTTGGTGGTTGCAACCACCTTGAGCTGCGCTACCTGGCCGACCATCACCAGTGGCTTTTCGGTGGTGGCAATGAGTTGATCGTCAGAATCCAGATACAGGAAAACCGAAACCGAACTGCCGATATCTGCATCCAGTGGGACATAGCGGCGTGGTAGTAAGATGTCGCCCCAATGTAAGCCATCCAGGTACACGCCAAATTCGACTTTTTTCTTCACAACTAAGGTATTTAATTGGCCTAAAAACATAATTACTCCAGCGTAAATAGTGGGTTAGTTGCGACTTTGTACAATACAGGATTGATAACCACTGATTGTTCGTGATCGGCAAACCACAATTGACCTTCCTGAATGGTGCATTGTAATTGCATGGTCCGCTGACCTAGTTTAGTTAAGGCCTGGGATTCGTCCGCTTTAATCGCCACAACGGTGAGATTATCCAGTTCTTTCGCGACTTTTTGCACCCCAGCCCACCACTTATCGACGACCGTGCCGCCATAGGCCAGGATCATGCCTTGCTGGGCGCGGTGACTGGCGCGTCGGATCAGTTTATCCTCTGGCAGACCCAGTTCAACCCAAAGCTCAATGTCGCCGCCCAGACTATGCTGCCAGAGGTCGGGTTCGCTGTCTTCCGAAATGCCTTTGCCAAATAGCAGGCGTTCATCGGCGCAAAGGGCAAAAGCAACCAGTCGTAACATCATCCGTTCCAGCGTTTCCGATGGATGTTGCGCCAGAGTCAGGTTATGCGTTTGATAATAGTGCCGGGTCATGTCGGCAATTGCGAGTTCTGCTTTGTAGATGGTTGCTTTAAGGGCCATAGCCGCCTTGGAGTCCTGGATTGCGCGCCAAAATAGCGCAAATACTTCGAAAGGGCGCTAGTGTAACTGTTTTTTCCAGGCGGTGATATTGCTCTGTGCGCTGTCCGTTTTAGCCTGTGAGTGTCAATCCAGCATTTGCGGCGGCGCCCTGACCACGGCGCTGCCAGAATTGTTCATGGAAGAAATAAGCCACAGTATTCACTGCAGGTTCGATGACCGCCAATAAACCGCCCACCACCCAGTCTCCGGTCAGCAGGTAAGCGACAGTAAAGGCCACAGTGAAGTGCATAATGGCAAAGCTGATGGTTTTTAGCATGATGGAAACTCCGGTCGTTTTGATTAAGTAAATAATAGTCATTCTCATCTGAAATGTGCAATGGAATAAAATGGCGGTAGTCATCGGAAAAAATGAACTATTGGTTATCGTCGCGATCTCCGCTCAGGTTGCTGCAGAGTTTTTTTTTGGCGGGAGAGCGCTGCAACAGAACTCTCAATGTGTTAGCAACTTGCTGACATTTTGTCGCGGCCGAGGCAGTTCTTGTGGCAAAGAATTCAGCTATTTTCGAGTCATTTAAAACGAATAACATCGAGTTGATTAGCCATTTCACCGCTCTGAGCCTAGCCTGTTGACGATGGTGATGGTCACCGGCGCAAAGCATCTGCAAGAGATAAAAATATTTGGCAAAAATTATTTGAAATGCTGCACCGGACGAGGTTTGATCACGTAAGCTAACCGCAGTGAAAACAAGAGGCAGGGTTTGCGATGAGTATGGATTGCCGGGATTTTCTGGACGTTAAACAATATGAGTTTCTGATGAATTGGTTTATGCGCCGCCAGCAAGAAGTTGGTTTGGCGACGCTGGAGGAACCTTTGTCTTATGACGGAGATAGTCAATACGACCGGCTGGCGGCGCAACTAATCGCTCAGGCTAGTATCGCTTATTTGGAAAAATTTGAGCAGCAGGCGCCAGCGATTGTGTTTACCAATTTATTCCATTTGGCTGAGTTAGAACTGCAGGGGCGGCGCAGCCCAAAACTCAAGCCGTGCAAAACTCTGCAATAGTATGGGGGTTAATCTTTAGCGTCCGGCAAGCGTTTGAGTGCATCGGTCAGCATCGGTAAATCGAGGCGTTGCTCCAGACGGACCAGAGTTCCGGCTGACCAGACGCTGTAGCTCCCGTCTTCATTCACCACCAACATCTTATCTTTGCGGAAACTGTAGAGTTGATTATTCAACAGATTCAACTTTGCCTGCGTTACCGGACGCAACAGATTGTCGCCAACCCATTCTTGCTGGTTAAAACATCCCGCACCAGCCAGCACGGTCGGCAGTAAATCTAAATGTTGCGTGACTTCGTTAATCCGTTGTTGATGTAACTCCGGCCAGCGATACCAAACTGCGGTTTGTCCCAGGGCAAACTGACCGGCGCTGGCGTGTAGTTGCACCACCAGATGCCAGGATTCGGGCAAAGCAGTTAAAGCGGGTCTTAACGTGCTGGTGTCATCGAGTAAATGCAATTGGACTGGAGCCTGGGGGTGCACAAACTGTTGGTTTAGCCAGGGTAATTCTTGTAACCAATCCGATGTCGCGCTGACGCCTACGTAGCTCGATGGTAGCTGATGAAGCCAGCCAGGCGCTTGTTGCAAATCGGCAATCGCCACGTCGGCGTAAAGTAAATTCAGAATGGCGCTTTGTGGTGCGACAGGGGCCATATGTTGAGGTAATCTGCGCCAGCCATCACCCGGCAATTGCGCCGCCAAAGAGTTGTCGGTTTGTGTGATTATCCACAGGTGAATGGGGTTGCTGTTGCTGCCGGCCGCGCATTGCAACTCGACCGGGCTGGCTTTGGTTGACTTCGTCTGCAACCAATCCGACTGCCCCTGTTCAGAGAATGGTCGCGATAATTGCGCCGGATCAAGCAATTTGTATCTGACTAACATGGTCCGTGCGGTCGCCGGATAACTCAGCGGCAAAACATTGTCCTGCCGGATGATGTCCTGGTGCTGACTGGCATCCCCCCAAATATGCAGCAGATGACTGCACATAAAACAACTCAGCAGTAACACCATGGCGGGCCGGCCAATACCAGAGTGGCTGAGTCGGGCAATTTTTTTCCAGCAATAGTTGCTAATCACCAATTGGATTGAAACCAACAGCACGGCGACTGTAGTGGTGATGAGGATAAAATTCCGAAGATTGGTGACCACTTGCTGACGCAGTAAGTCGACCGTTTGTTCATAAGATGCACTACCGGCATGATAGCCCAGACTATGGTAGACGTAGGCGTCAAAGATCAGCGCGATCAGACCGATAGTGGCCAATACCGCAGCAATCCCCCGGACGTGCCGCTGGTAAGGGAAAATCAGGCTGACCGGAAAAATCGTGATGATAAAGAATAAAAAACATAAAAAAGCGGTGTGGCCAAGCCAGTTTAAAACCAGATAACTCCAGCCAAGCAGGGAGGTCGGCAGTGGATCCGCCAGGAAATAACTCCCGGTAACCAACAATGCCAACAACACATTAAAGAAGGTGAACCAGTGCCCCCAGCGCAATAACCGGTCAATTTTGTTGACAAGTGACAGGTTTTGCTCGAGCACCATAAGAGCTTAGTGCGCCTTGCTGTTCACGGCGTCTTGCAGCGCCTGACTGAAATGTTTGGCCACCTCAGTTTGTTGTGCTACAGGGACGTTGGTTTTGATGATATGGCTGATGGTATTGCCCAAACACATTAAACTCAGTTCAGTGGTGGCGTTTTGTTGCCGTAAAGTTTCCAACAGGATGTTGACGAGCGTTTCGATTTGTTGGTTGGAATACTTGGATTGGATCGGCATGAATTACTCTGAAATTAACTGAATGAAACAGGTAGAATACTAACAGAAATCCATTCAAACAGGAAAACTTATGTCTGTCGACGTGCATCTGCTGGCGATTAATTACATCGAAGCCAATGAATCTGCTCAGTTAACCGCCCATTTTCGTCAGGAGCTGGTACCGGTCAGCACTCAGGTTGCCGAACTGATTGAACAACTTCATCTTGCCTACAATGGTAAACCAGCCAAAGGGTACGCCGCCTTTAGTCCAGCCAAAAGTGCTGACTTTTGTGATGCGATCGCCAACTGGCAAGCCCAGGATTTGAATTTTGTGGGCTTAGCGGAACTGGCAACAGGCCAGTTAGTGGTTGAGCTGACCAAGCACCAAATCCCGGAAACCGGTTATTTCATGCTCTGCCACTACCGTTATCTGGCCAACGAGTATTTGCTGATTGCGCTGCTCGGTAGCAAAGAACATTTCTCAGTGTCGGCCGATCTACAACTGACCAGTGCCAAACATCTGGACATCGCGAGGATGCAATTAGCGGCCCGTATCGATTTGACCGAATATCAACTGGCGAGCGAACAAGGAAAATACATCAGTTTTATCCGTGGCCGTGCCGGACGTAAAGTCGCCGATTTTTTCCTGGATTTTTTAGGCTGTGAAGAAGGGGTTGATCCTAAAGCCAGCAGTAAGCTGGTGTTAGCATCGGTTGAAGAGTATCTGGCTGAGGGGCAGTACGATGCTGCCGAAAAACATGATGTGCGCAAACAAGTCTATCAGTACTGTGAGGAACGAGCCAAGCAGGGGCAGGATGTGATGCTCAGCGAGCTGTCAGCTACCGTGGATAGCTCTGATGACAACGCCTTCGCCCGTTACTGTGCCGAGCGCGAGATGCCTGTCGCTGAACAATTTCCAGTCGATGTGAAAGAATTAAAAACACTGGTGAAATTTTCAGGCGCAGGCGCCGGTCTGAGTCTGAGTTTCGAACAAAAACTGCTGGGCGATCGGGTGCAATATGACGCCGAACGCGACATTCTGGTGATTAAAGGCACGCCACCGAATTTGCGTGACCAACTGCAGAAATTTGTTCGCGGATATTCCAGTTTTGATCGTCAGCAAGATTAATTACCGCTGCGGCACGACTGTGGCGCTATTACCGGTTCGAAAATGCTGGGTTTTGTAAGTCTTCGGCTTGGCTGCGGGGTGTTGAGATGATCGGCTGGGTAATTTGAGCCCTCATGTTAGTCCTGAGCCGAACCGCTGTGATGATTGTCTGGGCTGAGCTTCGATGCGTTGTGTTGGTGTGTTGGCAAATGGTGTGCAGTTCCATCGGCTTCGACGGTCTGCGACTTGGTTGTCAGCGGCATGGCGCTCGTGAGCGCAGCCTGACTTTTGCCAGAATCTTTGGCAGCATCAGACGAGCCCGGCGGTGTTTTTTTGCGGGTCTGCATGGGTTTGTTGTAATATCGCAGCAACGCGATGTTGCCAAATACCACAGCAAACACCAACAATAAAATCAGCAAAAAAGTTAGGTTCATTGAGTCACTTCATCGCGCTTATGTCAGAGATTGTGGTCACCGAACCTGGTCACAGATTGTGGTCACATATCTTTCAAAAATAACCGGCAATTGTTGCAGGATCAACGATTGTTCGGGTAAGTCGGTGCATTCAATCGCTTGCTGTAACATGTTCAGTGAGAACTGTTGCAGATAACCAACAGCCAGCGGCCGATAGCTTAAATGCCATGGCTCGGCCGCGACCCCGCCGCGATACTGGCGATATGGTAGAAAGAATCCGAATTCGATAGCGTGCACCTGCAGCCAACTGCTCATCGGCGCGAATGGACCGTCTGACTGATACTCGGAACCCAGCAGTTGCACCCGATAGTCACTGTCAACTGCTGCCGCATCATAGAGGTCAAAATCGGTTCCCCAGTGATGACGGCTGGCACCGGGCAGAGCCGAATATAATAATACGGCTTCCAGCTTGGCGAAGCCCTGGCGGGTATTTAAATCAACCGGCTGTTGCATTGCGTCATACACCGGGCGTTGGCCGCTGAGCTTGGCGCGCCAGATGGCAGCCTGCCGCTCGAAGCTGCGATAAGCAGAAACCAGCTGCAAGTCAAAGCCATCAAGCGCAGCAGCGTGTTGCATCCGGGCAAATGCCGCTGCCGTTTCCCGCTCTAGCTGTAAAGCGCCAACATCAACCAGATCCGGCAAGGCACGGCCGGTTAACAGCAAAGATAAATCCATCAGGTCAGCATCTGTTCCAGAATGGCTTCATACATGTCAGTCAGTAACTCTAGATCGGACACCCGGACACATTCATTAATTTTATGGATAGTGCCGTTACATGGTCCAAGCTCCAGCACCTGAGCGCCGGTCGGCGCAATAAATCGACCATCTGACGTGCCGCCGGTAGTCTCGAGCGATGGGGTAAATCCACGGCTTTGCTCCACCGCTTTCACGGCTGCGGCCACCAGTTCGCCAGAGTCTGTCAAAAAAGGCAGGCCATTAAGTATCCAATCAATTTGATACTGCAACTGATGCTGGTCCAAAATCGCTAACACTCGTTGTTGCAATTGTTCAGCGGTCAGTTCCGTACTGTATCTGAAGTTAAAAGTTAAGCTCAGCTCGCCGGGCACGACATTGGTGGCACCGGTGCCGGCATGGATGTTTGAGATTTGAAAACTGGTCGCTGGGAAAAATGCATTCCCCTGATCCCAGACTTCCTGACTTAAGGCTGCCAGCGCCGGTGCCGCTTGATGGATTGGGTTAACCACTAAATGCGGGTAGGCAACATGTCCTTGCACGCCTTTAATGGTTAAATAACCTGTTAAAGAGCCGCGCCGGCCATTTTTAATCACATCCCCAACCTGGTGGGTGCTGGAAGGTTCGCCAACCAGACACCAGCGGATTTTTTCCTGCCGTGCCTCCAGCACTTCAACCACTCTTTTGGTCCCATTGATAAAGGGACCTTCCTCGTCGGACGTAATCAAAAAGGCGATATCACCAGTCAATGCCGGGTTTTTCTGCAGAAAACGTTCGGTCGCCACAATCATCGCAGCCAGCGAGCCTTTCATATCAGCAGTGCCGCGACCGTACATCATGCCGTCGATAATCGTCGGCTCAAACGGCGGCGTATGCCACTGTTCAACCGGACCGGTTGGAACAACATCGGTGTGACCGGCAAAACAAAACAGTGGTTTGCCCTGACCACGCCGCGCCCATAGATTTAATGTATCTTCAAAAAACATCGATTCGATGTGAAAACCAAGAGCAGCCAGCCGATCTGCCATCAATTGTTGACAACCTTCATCAGCGGGCGTAACCGAGGCGCGGCGGATCAACTGTTGGGTTAGTGCGACCACGGGACTCGGCGCAATTTCGGCTGATCCACTGTCAACCGAATGAGGCGTTGTTATTTCATTCATAATTGGCTCTTCAGTAATTGCTGATAAAGATCATGGCTAAAACCCAGATAAAACTTGCCGTCGATGTCCAGCAGCGGTCTTTTAATGAGCGCCGGTTGAGCTAACATCAGGGCCATCGCTTTGGATTGATCCAGATTCGATTTAGCGTCCTCCGGTAATGCGCGATAAGTCGTCCCCCGGGTATTGAGTAACTGCTGCCAGTCTAACTGCCGGCAAAATTCAGCCAACTGTGCGGCATTTAATCCATCGACGCGATAGTCAATAAATTGGTGGGCTAGTTGGTGCTGTGTCAAAAAAAGTCGCGCTTTTTTTATGGTGTCGCAATTTTTTATTCCGTAAATTTTCAGCATTGAGTTAACTTTTTAATCTTTAGGTTATCCCGCCGCAGCGGTTTTGGGTTCCAGTAAAAATAATGGATCAATCAGGGCTTCGTGATAACTGGGCCGACTCCAGATCCGGTTAAATTTACTGTGTTGCGGTAAGGTCAACACACAATAGGGCGTTTCGAGCCAGGTTGAAAACAACGATAAGTCGAACTGCAATAAACATTGACCTTTGCTCATAGAGGCTTGTTCGGGTACCTGCCAGTCGAAGCCCAAGCCGTGGTTGAGCAGACATTCAGTCGGAAAATGTAGATCTAACCTGAAACCATGCTGATGGCGTAGCACAATATGCTGTCCGGCATGGTCAAAGCGTTGGCAACTGCCGGTAAAGGGCGCAATCAATCGATTTCCCTGTAATTGCAATAAAATCCCCTCACCATGGTAGCCCGCGGCATATGCAGCTTCTTTCACTTGCGGTAACGGCATCACGAGTCCGCTCAGTGGGCTCAGAATCATCAGTCCGCTTTGGGCCGGTAAACTATGAACCAGATGTAAATTGCCAAAAGGGGCAGGCATGCCAGTGAGACTCCGGTTAAGCAGGTATTGGTTCAGCCTTTGATAGTACCCAATAATTCAGGTTCTGGGTGGAGAAAATTTCGTTATTTTTGGCAAAAATGTGTTGGTTGATACTTGCTAACGCTCCCCCATGCTGGCCCGTTAAGCCAGTGCGCTCAGCATATGTATCTATTTTTAATCATTTCGACATCTTTTTGTCATCAAGTGGCTGTTTGTCGCAGTCAAATTTGCAGGCATGCCGCTGTATGCTGCAGTTTGTCTGGAAAAAGTTGTCCACAGATTCTGTGGGTAACTTTGTGCATTTCTCTGTTTATGTTGCATATCTTTATGATTATAAACAACAATAGTCGATGGCATATTTTTTGTTAGTTAGCTCGTTTGTTGATGTTGTCTGAAGACGGTAAAAAATAGCAAATTAGCTCAAATCCAAGGTTGATAATGTTGTTTATTACTGTGGAAATGGAAAAAACGTCATAAAAATAACAAATTTAGTGAAAAACGAAGCTGAAATAACTGCAGCTATTGCTCGTGGTTGTCGTCTCTGGGCGCTACGGCAGCCGTGAGTCTGAAGCAGAACTATGCTATGGTAAAAGGGTATTGCAACGGTCAAGTATCTGAGGCAAATCACCATGCAAAGTAGTTTAATGATGACCCTGCAACAGGGGATGCAATACAGTAAAGACTGGCCACTGGTCAATGAATTAAATGCGGTATTTCCTGAGAATAAAGTCATCCGGATGACCCGTTTTGGTCAGCAGGTATTGCCGGCACTCAGTGTGTTGTCGGTGGTAGTCCAACTGCAGTGGCTCGGTCAGAGTTATCTGGCGCAGTCATTCGCATCCGCGTTTTTCTTATTGTCACTGCCACTGCAAGGATGGTACTGGTTAGGGATTAGAGCTTTGTCGCCATTACCGCCGGCGATTTTGCGTTGGTATCTGGAAATTAGTGACAAATTACGGCAAAGCGGGGTGACGGTGCCGATTGCTGCGCAGAAACCTTGTTACCGGGACTTAGCGGGTGTTTTAAACGTTGCCGCCAATCAACTGGACAAAACATTTATCCGGCAATTGTTATAATCCGGCCACGGTGAAATGATCTCTGTGGTGCCGGAAAATAGCTATCGGTATGAGTCATAGATGGTCGTTATGTCAGTAGCGAAAAGGTTAGCTCGAGTACTTCGCGCTACAATTTGAGACAAATGGCCGCGACCTGCGGCCATCGATTTAACTGAAGTCGACCTGAAGCTTTTGATTTCAAGTCGTTGTTAAATGCCAGTCCATATCGAAATGAAGCATCAATCAGCTCTGAAACAGCCTTTTAATGGTGAAGACGGTTTGGAAGGCGCAATTAATCCAATTTAAACTCAGACCAAACCGGCGCGTGATCAGACGGGCGCTCCATCGCTCTGAGTTCATAATCGACATCAGAGCCAATACACAAATCGGCCAGCGGCTGGGTCGCCATCACAACATCAATGCGCAGTCCACGGTTATCGTCAAAACCTTTCGAGCGATAATCAAACCAGCTGTATCGTTCAGTCCGCTCTGGATGTAAAGCCCGGAAGGTGTCAATCAGGCCCCAATCTTTTACCCTTTGCAGCATGTCACGCTCTTCAGGTAAAAACGAGCATTTCCCTTCTTTTAACCAGCGCTTGCGATTCGGTTCGCCGATGCCGATATCCAGGTCCAGCGGCGAAATATTAATATCGCCAATAACAGCAATAAGTTCGTCAGGTTGATGATTTTTTTCAAGATAATTCATCAAGTCGGCATAAAATTTTTGTTTGGCCGGGAACTTGGTTGCATGGTCGCGGCTTTCCCCTTGCGGAAAATAGCCATTGAGCAGAGTGAAGACCTGACCATTGGCCAGAGTCCAGCGGCCGATTAACATTCGGCGCTGTGCGTCCTCTGCATCTCCCGGGAAACCATAGAGCATCGAATCTGCCGGCGTTTTACTTAAAATGGCGACGCCATAGTGCCCTTTCTGGCCGAAATGGTAAACGTGATACCCAAGTGGCTTCACCTCATCCATCGGGAATTCGTCATCATGCACTTTGATTTCCTGCAGGCCGATAAAATCGGGTTGATGTTGTGCTACCAATGCCTGCAACTGATGAGGTCTTGCCCGTAAGCCGTTAATATTAAAAGAGATAACTTTCATAGATACATTCAACCTGCATAAAGCGGCAAGCGCCGGATGGCGCGATGATAGCATTAACCGGCAAATCTTGCGAAGTACCGCCTTGCCCGGCAACTAACAGCTCAGTTAAGCTGTCTGCCTTGGTTTGACTAGATCCGGTAGGTTTGTCGTTGGAAGTTTGTCAGTTTAGCGCCATGCCTTATCAGTTAAAGCGCTCCAGTCGGCGTCGTCGTGTGGCGCTGCAGATCCGTGATGGTCAATTGACCGTGCTGGCCCCTGATTATATTGACAAACGCCAGATCGACCAGTTTGTGGCGTTAAAGCGACCGTGGATCCAGCGTCATCTGCTGCTGCAATCCGCCAAGGCGCCCGCGCCACAGTATCTGGCGCAACGGCGTTTACCGCTGCTTGACGAAGCACTCAACTTGAAGATTGTCTTGGATCAGCACAGTGCTGTCTGTCGTGAAGGAATGACGCTGTGGGTGCAGTTGTCCGCACGGGTCAAAAAAGAAAATCATCCGGCAAAAACTTTGCAGTTGTTACAACAATGGTACGTTCAGGAAGCGCAGTGCTGGTTTGACGAGCGGGTGGCTTATTGGCAGCAACAAATGGGCGTGACGGTTACCGCGATAGAAATTAAAAACTGGAAGCAAAAGTGGGGTAGCTGTAGTGCGGCCGGAGTCGTCAGTTTTAACTGGCGTCTGATGCTGGCTCCATTCTGGGTGGCTGATTATGTGGTGGTGCATGAGCTGGCTCATCGTCGCCACATGGATCACTCCCCTGCATTCTGGCAATTATTGCTGTCATTCTATCCGCAAGGAAAAGCTGCACGTGCTTGGTTTGTTCAACATCAGCATCAGTTGCTGTTGTGCTAATTGCAGTTGTATCCCCGTATTCTTCGAAGACCTGGGGGGAGTTTGCAGTCTCGCCCCAGTCAAATTGTTCACGATGCTGCGGGCTGACGCTCCAGTCGCACTTACTCGTCGCCTAATCGCAGAGTTAATCCTTTTGGGCATCACCTGACGCGGCTGACAATTAACAGGTCGGATCTGCTGTTGTTCAAGCAGAGTACTTAATTTTTTAAGTGAATTCTGTTTTAATCCACCCACAATTTTATTGATAGAAAGCCGGATCAAAGAATTGAATGGCCGCTGGTAAAGCGTTTACTTTCACGCTGCCGGTTGCAATTCATCTGAACTTTCGCTGATACCGGATTTTGACCAGGACCCCGTTTATGACGAATCAACTAAAACTACAGCAGTTGGTAAAACTACTGGATCTGACACGTTTAACCGATGACGACCCATCAGAGGCGATGACGCAATGGCTGCAACAACAAACTGGCGCGCCATTTTCTCCTGCAGCCTTTTGTGTGTACCCGCAATTTTTAACAATGACCAGCCAGTATCTGCGCCAGCAGGCATGGCCGGCTAAATTAGCCACCGTCGTGAATTTTCCTGCAGGTGAGATGTCCATCGGGCAGGTCGTCGCAGAAGTTGAATTTGCATTGGCGGCGGGCGCTGACGAAATCGATTGTGTCTTGCCCTATCGCCAACTTCTCGCCGGGCAGTGCAGTTCAGTGGAAGATTTTCTGCGGCAGATCCGGCAGGCGTGTGGCCACTCTTGCTTAAAAGTGATCATTGAATCCGGTGAACTGATTACCCCACAACAAATAATCAAAGCGACTGAGATGGTTATTGAATCCGGTGCCGATTTTGTCAAATCTTCTACTGGCAAGGTTCCGATTGGTGTTACGCAAGAAGCCGCTAGAACGATGTTGACCGTGATCGCCGCCGCAGACCGTCCGGTCGGCTTTAAGGCGTCAGGTGGTGTCCGGTCTGTATCGCAGGCACTGGCGTTAGTGACGATGTATGAAGAAATCACCGGCAAATTAGCGCAACCGGCGTTGATGCGGATAGGGGCCAGCACCTTGTTTAGCGAAATTAATCAGTTGCTTGCCTCAACCAAAGCCTAAAGCAGCAGTGATATCCGGGCCATCTGAGAATCCTCGAAACCGCATGTTCAGATGGCTTTGGTGTCAGACAGATTTGCTTTAGACCAACCTTGCAAAACCAGCGTCTGGCGCGACGCGTTTTTACCAGCCGTTTACAACATGTCGCGGGTTGCTGTTATGCCGTCGAACTAACTGCTTTGTTTAAGTTCGTGGCGATATTGCTGATATTGATGGTGAAGTTCATTGAACCGTTGTTGGTGTTTCTCGGGCAGATGCGCATGTTCAATGATCTTGAACGTCTGACGGCAACGTTGATAAATGGCGAGTGACTTCTGTTTCTGTTGGGATTCAAGCACTTGTAGTAAAGACTGGATCATATTTAACGCCGCTCCGGTATTGGTAGGTGCCAGAGTCAGGGCTTGCTCAAAAACAACAATCGCTTCTTGATATTTTCCTTCCTGATAGAGCTGCATGCCTGTGCGGTTCAACTCGGCCAGTTGCGCTGCTGCGCCAGCAAATGTTTGTTGTTGCTGTTGTAGGATTTCACCGAGGATAGGGTCATTTCGCTCGGCCTCTGTAAGCTGTGTCATTAATTGAGCAGCTTCTTCAAATTCACCAATACTGAGCAGCAGCATGGCCAAATCAGGGACATCAGGATCCTGGAGCGCGACCTCCTGGCTGAGGCTGGCTGCAGTTTTCTTCGCGGGTTGATAACGACCTTCCAAAGCCTCCAGCCTCGCAACACAAATTTGTTCAAAGCGACCAAAATCGGTGTCGCGCACCAGTTGCTCATCATTTTGACAACGATGTAAGGTCAACAGCGTTTCTTGTTGTAATCGGTTGCGTTTACTGGCGTCTGTCGTGCGGCCTATGGCATCCAGCAGAGTACGAATATAGTTAAACAGGTGACTGATGTCCTGCTGGCTGGTTCTTCTTGTTAAATCAAAAATTTGCTTACTGGCAGATACCATTTCCGGTATATCTGCGGCGGCTCGGGCAACTTTTAATGTCAGATATTGGCGGGGTAAATGATAAGGCGCAATAGCCAAAGCCTGCTTGATGCTGGCCATGGCGGCCGCGGTTTCGCCCTGAGCTAACAAACAACTAGCTTGTAAATCATAAGCCTGTGCGAAAAGCCGGTTGATTTCGATAGATTCCTGACAGATCTCAAGACAGCGCTGGTAGTTGTGCTGTTGTAGTCTGAATTTGGCTTCCAGTAACAAGGCCCAGCTCGGTCGGCGTTGACTCAAACTGTCCGAGAGCAATAATTCGAGTTCTTCATACATCTGTTGCTCATATAGCGTTTCCGCCAGCACGCGGCGGCAGAATTGCTCGTAACGGCCAGCTGCGGCAATCTCCTGGTGACAATATTGAATCACTTGTTGCGCTTGCTGCTGTAATAGTGCCTCGTACAAGACAGCCAAATGCTGCTTTTTCGCTGCCAGTTTTTGTAGTCGGCTTTTCAGTAGACTTTGCGAAAATGGTTTAATTAAATAGTCATCAGGCTCCAATTCAACGGCGCTCATGACCATGGTCACGGTATTTTCACCCGTGACGATAATAAAAATACTACTGGCCTTTAAGAGTTGCTTTTGACGCAAATCCGCTAATAATTGCCGGCCATTTTTACCAGAACCAAGATTGTAATCGACAAACAATAAGTCATATTCGTTCTGGCTACAGCGCTGTAACGCCTGTTCGCCCTGATTGGCAAAATGGATTTGGACAATGCCAAGACTATTAAGAATACCCTTTAGCATGACTTGAAAAGGTCTTTGATCATCGACAATCAGCACCAACAATTCAGCTAGCTGGAGTTTGAACATGCACCAACACCTGTTTGCGATCATGTTGCATCAGTGTGGGAAAAGATCAGGATTTAAGCAAGCTGGTGCGAAATTTGAGACATAGCTGACTTGCATGTCATTAGAGGGTTACACAGCAATGGGATAGTTGGGGACTGACTGGGAAAACAGAAAACTTTGTTGCAGCTGCGCTTCGCGCTGAGGTTAAAATGGTGGAGGGGGAAGGATTCGAACCTTCGAAGGCAGTGCCGGCAGATTTACAGTCTGATCCCTTTGGCCACTCGGGAACCCCTCCACGTGGCCGGCATCTTATCAAATCATTAGCGGTTGTAAAGAAATAAACTGCAGAAACCGAACTGATTGTCGATAAAGTCAGCATATTCCCGTGTGAAGATATGAAGATGACCCCACTGGTTAACGAATGGCAACTTAAAAGCCAATTAAATCAGGCACTACAGACACAGCACCGAGCAGATTTTTCTTTGTGGCTGGCGATGTTGTCTCCAGCCATTGAAGAATTGGCGCAATTTTTCCCGCAACCTTTGGCGGACGATGTCAAACAACCTACCCTATATCAGCAGTTCGGTGTCCAACCCCAGCGTGACTATGCAATGGATCTGCATGATGTTGCTTTATTTGATATCCAGCATCAGGCATTGCTTATCGACAGTCATACCCAATGGCGATTGTTGTCGTTACTCAATCCAACAGCGGTGGTGGTGCGCCACGATGCCAAAAAGCTTTCAGCAGATGTTATTGACAGCCTGGGCTTCCATACGAAACGGCGTCTGTCATCTGATGCCCAAACAATGCCGGTTGCAGATCCGACCTTAATGTATGAGATGTTGCAGCAGTTGTCTTAGGTGATAGCACGCTTTATTCGATGATAGTCCCGCATTAACTTCAACCATTTTCTAGCGCGCTTTGTGCTGCGATATGTGCTGCGGATAAATGGGGTTGGCAATGTTTATATTTTTTACCACTGCGACAAGGGCAGCTATCATTTCGACTTAGCTTTTGCGGAGCATGTTCAGTAAAAGCACCATCCAGATAAAGCCACTGCTGATTACTGCGGATAAACCTGGAACTCTCCTCCAGCAGATGCAGTTTATCATGCATGATAAACCGCGCTTTGAAGTGAACCGTTGCATACAGGTCTTGCTCCGGGTCAATCCATTCAGAAAGTTGTTGCTGCAGCGGTCCTGGGATGAGGCTTGGATCACTGCTCTGAATTATTTCGAGGCTGATAAAGTGCGCCACTTTAGCAAAGGCGGTAATTTCCGAGACCGGATTTTCTGCTTGGCTTTTGGGGTGATAACTTTGTGCAAGGTACTGCATTGCTTGTGCTGAACCCTCGCAATATGCACTAAAACGCGAACGCATCAGCTGTTCTGCACTTGCTGGCAAATGCTGACCCTGAATAAACAGCGCGCAACATTCCTTAAAACTTTGACCTGATTGACAATAACAAAACATGGACACTACCCTGATTCCCCTGAAAATACGGGGTTAATGGATTCCTTCGCTCACGACCGTCACATCGAGCACTATAGCTTGGAGCACCGCTGGCGTTGCATACTTATTTAGTTGCCGAAGTTCTACCGTGACCAACCCGGATGTTCAATGCTGTTGGGGGGTGATTTCACTTTGGGCAACATGCTTAGTTTACTTTGTTTCAATCGAGTTACCAAAGGGCAGCGATTAATGCTTGATCATTAATTGCCGAGGACTATTTCTAAAGGCTAAAGGCTAAAGGCTAAAGGCTAAAGGCTAAAGGCTTCAAACCAATTTTTTCAAGCCAAAAGCTATTTGGAGTCTGGTGACGCCGTTCTTTTCATCACACTAATCGATCACATCACACTTCTTATCGATGCGTTGTTATTGTTGCAGTTAAAAGCAAGCCATTAATGCGTTGTATTGAGCTGATAAGTCTGGTTGCTGTCTAGATTCACCAGTTCTGTACCGTATTTAGCTGATAAGTAGTGATAATCATCGAGTTCTGGGCAATTCTGGGGTAAGAAACTGATCACAGCGCAACAGGTTGAGCAGGTCAAGGCATCCCGCATCAGATTATCAAAGTGAGTGATTTGACGTTGTTGGATCACCAAAATCCGTTTGCTGTTGATATTTAGCTGCCTCAACATCGACTTGGTTAGAGGCTGTGGCGGCGCAATCACCAGTAACCATCCTTGTTGACTATCAGTCTGGGCAGCTAGTCTGCCAATCAATGTCATTAATGTTGCTGATGTATGGGTTGGCTTTGTAGAACGCACAACTGGGTTGGTGGTACGTCCGCTGTGCAAGGGGTTTACTGCAGAACCATTATCAGACTGAAAGCGAAGACTATTTAACATTTGCTGCTCCGTACCTAGATGATGACTGTTTGTTTATACAGTGGATGTATATACAGTAATCATGGTTGGTACAAAAAGCAAGCGGGGAACTGTTCAAATATACAGTTATTTTTGGATTGCTGGCTGAGGAATACTGTATTCTGGATTATTTTTATTTTATATCAGTAGCTTAATGGATTATTGTAATGGTTTAGGATAGCTTGGTGGCAAGTCGTGCGGATGAGATGACTGGTTAAACCATTTACGACAGTCGGCTGAGGTAAACTTTCCGGCTGAAGTTGAGGATGAGAAAAAATGTTGTTACAGAATTTTGTGCAGCAGCAGGACGAACAATTCTGGTTCAGCCGGCAGCAAGCAAGTCAGTTCGCCAAGCAAGTCGCCTCGGATTTTAATCCGATCCACGATGAAGACAGTAAAAGATTTTGTGTACCTGGTGATTTGCTTTTTGCATTTCTGCTCCATAAATACGGTTTATCTGAGCGGTTGAGCTGCAGTTTCAATGGCATGGTTGGATCTGATGTGCCGTTGCACTGTGTCCGGGAAGGTGACACGGTGCAAATTCTTGATCAAAATGAAAAATCTTATTTAAGCCTGACGCAAAGTGGCAATGTACATCATAGTTGCCAGTTTATTGGTGCTTTGATTCAGGATTACGTCAGATTCTCTGGCCAAAACTTCCCGCACATCCTGCAACCGCTGATGCAACAGCATCAGGTGATGATCCATCCGCAACGCCCGCTGGTTATTTATCAAAGTATGGCGCTGCATTTCTTTCGGTTTAGCGACAATTGCCCACAGCTAAAACTATCCGCCTCAAGCTTGGAAATCGACGGAAAAAGGGGCAATGTGCTGCTGGAGTTTCAGTTGCTTGATGGCGATGAAGTCATTGGCGCCGGTGAGAAACGGATGATTCTGAGCAATCTGGTTCCTTATGATGCTGCGCAAATGCAGGCGTTAGTCGATACTTATAACCAGCGCAAAGCGACGCTTAGTGTTGATCCTCAGTCCTGTCCGGTTTAAAAGCAATTTTCTGAGCTGACTGAAACATTTCCGGGCAAAACCTGCTAGCCAGGTGATGCCTGAGTAAAAAACATCGTCAGTCATCATCTATTGAGCTGCCTCGATGGCCTGATGTTTGCTCTTTATTCGCAATGACGGGCGCCAGTCGTGGCCCTCGTCCGTTGCGATGTTCCTCCGTTTATAATCCTTTCTTGCCAAGTAATTGCTTTATATGAATATTTCGGTCATCGATACTCGATGTTATTTCTCTTTAATCGGCGATGCACATTAGGCAATTGCGCCTGTTGATGTCAAATGGCCGATTGGAAAAGACCATGGCTATCTGGTATCTTCGGACAAAGCGCTAAGGGAGCTGATATGTATTACATGATCTATTCTGAAGATGTCGTCAATAGTCTGGCCCAACGCAAGTTAACGCGTCCGGCTCATCTTGCTCGATTGCAGCAATTGGCTGCCGAAGATCGGTTATTGCTGGCAGGCCCATTACCGGCAATTGACGCCGAGGATCCACAAGATGCGGGTTTTACCGGGTCTTTGGTGGTGGCAAAGTTTGACTCACTCGCTGATGCTGAAGCATGGGCTGCTGCCGATCCATACCTGGCCGCTGGCGTCTATGCGCGCAGCACCGTCAAACCATTTCGTAAAGTACTGCCTTAAGGAAGACTTGGATGTCGACAATTTTATTAACCGGTGGCGCAGGTTATATCGCGAGCCATACCGCAATCTGTCTGCTTGCAGCAGGTTTTGATGTAATAGCGCTGGATAATTTTTCTAACGCTTCGGCTGAATCCGTGCGCCGAGTTGAGCAGATTAGCGGCCGTAAGGTCAAACTGATCCCCGGTGATATTCGCGACGAAGCTGCATTAACCCAGCTGTTCACTGACCAGAGAATCGATGCTGTCGTCCATTTTGCCGGTTTAAAAGCGGTCGGCGAATCCACCGAAAAGCCACTGGCGTATTATGACAACAACGTGGCTGGCACTATTACCCTGTGCCGGGTGATGGCTGCCCATGGCGTGAAGCAGTTGGTGTTTAGTTCATCGGCAACCGTTTATGGTGATGCGAAAGTGATGCCGATCCGCGAAGACGCGCCCCGTTCTGCGACCAACCCCTATGGCCAGAGTAAATTGATGCTGGAATACATTTTGGCGGATTTGCAAGCATCTGATCCACAATGGCGGATTGCTGTGCTGCGTTATTTTAACCCGGTTGGAGCCCATCACAGTGGCCTGATCGGGGAGGATCCAAATGGACCGCCGAACAATCTGATGCCTTTTATTAGTCAGGTCGCTGTCGGAAAGCGGGCGAAGCTCTCGGTGTTTGGCGACGACTATCCGACAGAGGATGGCACTGGGGTGCGCGATTATATCCATGTGATGGATTTGGCAGACGGCCACGTGAAAGCTTTGCAGTACTTGCAACAACATCCAGGTTTTGTGGCTGTAAATCTCGGAACAGGTCAAGGGTATAGTGTGCTGCAAATGGTCAAGGCGTTTAGCGAAGTGAATAATGTGCCGGTGCCTTATCAGGTGGTAGCGCGTCGACCTGGCGATATTGCGGTTTGTTATGCGGACCCGGCTTACGCCAGGCAGTTACTTGGCTGGCAAGCACAACGCTCTTTGACGGATATGGTTCAGGATGCGTGGCGTTGGCAGCAGCAAAATCCCGATGGCTATCAAACCGGCGATCAATTGCAGAATTCGGATCCCGGGCGATGAGGGAAGGCTCTGAGCAGGTGACCTCAGGGGGCCCTTCTTGTGGGCGATTCGATGTGCAACAGGCCTCGCTCAGTTAAAAAATGAGCTGTTGTAGGTATGACTGCTAGGGTTGACTATACCCAAAATCAGTGAAGATTCGGGCAGACGACAAGAGCGCGAGACTGGAGTGCCTGCCCGGCGCAGAGCTTCGCTGTCCATGTGACTGTGGAGCGCGAAGGCTACTTCCTTCAGCTTCACGGGATAAGAGGCTATATTGTTGAAGTCGAATGTCTTTTTAAGGAGCTGATGGTTGTCTCATCCCAATCTCACGCAGTTCGAAAAGCGACTGCCCGTCGTGTCGCGATGGCGGCGCTTGGCACGAGCTTGCTTTGCCGGATCCGTGTGCTTGGCAACGATGTTCTTTAGCCCTGCTGGCTGGGCCGGTGATCGTGAAAAATTTGACCGGTTAATTTTGCAACTCGAACAAGGCGAAATTATCTTTACCAGCCGGGCGGAAATTGACGCCTTCAGGCAGCAATTAAAAAATGCGGTACCAGCGGATGATCCCGCCAGAGTATTGCGACTCAACCGAGAGTTGTGTTTCAGCGATTTTCTGGACAAGCCAGAGCAAGGGATCGTTTTTGCCAATAAATTTATCGGCGAACTTGAACAAAAGTCTGATGCATTAAATGCCAGTCATTTCTATCTTTGTCGTTCGCAGCATTTTGGTAGTCAGAACCGCCGAAATGAGCAGGAGCGGGATCTGGCCCAAGCCCTGGCACTGGCGGAACAGAGTGAGGATTTGCTGTCGCAAGCGCTGATGTTGTCAGGGAATGCTGAAATGTACTCTTCGCGCGGGCAACATGCAGACTCGCTTGTGCTGCTGTTTAAAGCACATGATTTATATAAGAAACTCGGTCATCGTTATGGCATTGGTTTTAGTGTTGAAAACATAGCCACGGCATTCCGGCGGATGGGCGAATATGAAAAAGCCATTGAATACCTTGAACTAAGTGAAAAAGAATTTGCAGCGCCCGGCGATCAATACCGGCTCGGATTTTTACTGCAACAAAAAGCCTTTGTTTATGGCGAACTGGGTAAACCGGATATCGCCAAACAGTTGTTCAATCGGGTCCGGCAAATTTATCAGCAAATTGATGAGCCGACTTTTGTTACTGCAACCGATGTGGACCTGATGTGGATTGCCAACATGGAACATCGTTACGGCGATAGTCTGGAATTGGCAGACAAAGTCAGTGCACAGCTTGCTCAATTTCAGCAACAAGGTGAAGGTCAGCAGGTGGTGAATCAAGGGTTATTTCAGTTGTACCGTGCTGAAGCTTTAGCGGGTACCGGTAAGCTTGCGCAATCGCTGCAACAATTTGAACAGGCTTACCAAATTATTGAGAGTCTGAACAACCCAAGGTACATGCTGTGGCTAAAACGCGCCTGGTCAACCACCTTGGCCGATGCCGGCATGCATCAGCAGGCCTATCAGCGCTTGCTGGAAGCGAATCAATTGCAAGAAGCATTGAATTCCCAGGCTAAGCAGCAGCGCGAGTCTCTATTGCGATACCAGTTTGATACTGCGCTGCAGGACGAAAAAAACAATCAACTCAAAGCTGAAAATCAGTTGTCGGCACAACAGGTTGCGGTGCTTGAATCGGCACAGCGTTGGCAATATATCGCAATTGGTTTGTTTATCGTCCTGGCGCTGATTGCGCTGTTTTACGCAATCTCACAAATTCAGCGCAACCGGCAATTACATCGGCTGGCAATGACTGATGAACTCACTCAGGTGGCCAATCGGCGCAGCATCCTGTGGTTTGCCGAACAAAGCCGTTTAAAAGCAATAGCTCAGCAACATCATTGGTGTTTGCTGTTGATTGATATTGATTACTTTAAGCAGTGCAACGATAGTTTTGGTCACGATGCCGGCGATCAGGTGCTGGTACAGGTTGCGGCCGCCATGAAAAGCTTGTTGCGGACCGGCGATCGCGTTGGCCGTACTGGCGGTGAGGAGTTTTTGTTGGTACTGCCGGATACTGAACTTGAGGCGGCAACGGCGATTGCCGAACGCTTGCGTCAGGTCGTAGCGCAGTTAACTTTTGCCCCTTATCGCGACGTAAAAATTACCATTAGTATCGGGGTGACGGAAGCCGGCCGGCAGGAAGATGTGCGCGAAGCCATGAGCCGGGCGGACGCTGCGCTGTACCAGGCAAAATCTCAAGGCAGGAATAGGGTGATTGCAGCCTGAATTTACTGTGCGCCTGCATCTCCAGCTTTTGTTGAAAAAGGAACTTGCTGTTGTTTAGTCCATCTCAAGCGGCACTCACCCCTGGCTTTCTGGTGGTGCATGCAAATTTACCCGAGCAACTGCGTGCTCTGGTGGTCTCCTGGACCAAAGCCTATCCGCTGGCAGTGCTGGAAACCGAAACTGTGTTGGTGCAAAGTAATGGCATTGCGCAGTGGCTAAAACTCGCGCTGGCGGCGGATCCGGACGCGGACGACCCGACCGAAGGCGGTGCCGGGATTGCCAGTAATTTAAGTCTGCAAATGCCCGGTCGTTTTATCTGGCAACTTTATCGCTGGTTATTGCCTGCATCTGACATTCCTGAACAATCCGGTTTTGATAAAAACCAGCTGCGTTGGCGATTGTTTCGCCTGTTGCCGCAGCTTGCAGAGCGGGATGAGTTTCAGCTGCTGCGAACTTATCTGGCAACCGATGATGATCAGCGCAAACAACAGCAACTGGCCTTTAAGCTGGCGGATCTGTTCGACCAATATCAGGTCTATCGTGCTGATTGGTTGGCAGCCTGGCAGCAGGGCCAAGATGTGTTGCTTGATCATCAGGGGCAACCGATGCCGTTAGCTGCAGATCAGCGTTGGCAAGCTGCATTATGGCGGGCCATCATTCGCGATGTGCCCAATGCAGAGCAGCAATTTAGCCGCGCGATGTTGCATCGGAATTTTCTGCTCGCAGCGAAAAAATACAGTTTGCAGCACCGACCGGCCGGTTTACCAAGGCGGGTCATCGTGTTTGGGATTTCCAGTTTACCGCAACAGGTATTGGAGGCCCTGGCTGCGATTGCACCTTATACCCAGGTGCTGTTAGCCGTACATAACCCTTGTCAGCATTATTGGGCGGATATCATTGCAGATAAAGAATTACTGCGCGCCCAGCAGCAACGTCAGGTGAGAAAACCAGCCAGTCCGGCGGACCTGGCTCCGGAGCAACTGCTAAATCATGCGCATCCTTTGCTGGCCGCCTGGGGCAAGCAAGGTCGAGATTACATCCGTCTACTAGACCAGTTTGATGAAACCATGGCACATCTGGAGCTATTCCGTGGTCAACGGGTTGATTTATTCAGTAGCAATCCGCCTGACCATCTGCTGGCGCAGCTGCAAAATGATATTCTGGAACTACGACCCGCAGCGGAAAGTGCCGCGCATTGGCCGGCCTTAACCAAGACTCAGGCGCAGAGTCTGTGTTTTGCCACCGCGCATAGTGCAATCCGCGAAGTGGAAATCCTGCATGATGATTTATTGGCTCAGTTCGCTGCTGATCCGCAATTAAAGCCGTCGGATATCATGGTGATGGTGCCGGATATTCACCTGTATGCTGCCGCCATCAGCGCGGTCTTTGGCCGGATCGGCAAAGAAGATGCCCGTTATATCCCCTTTACAATTGCCGACCAAAGTGCGGTGCAGCAAGAGCCGTTATTGCAGGCGCTGCAGTTATTGCTGCAGCTACGTACCGAGCGGTTTTCGGTCAGTACCGTCCTTGATCTGCTGCAATTGCCGGCACTGCAATTACGGTTTGGCTTGAGCGAACACGATGTGCAACTTTTGAAAAGCTGGATTGGTGCGGCCAATATCCGTTGGGGTTTGGATGCGGCGCAGCGACAAAGTCTGGGGTTGCCGGAAGATTTCCACCAGAACAGCTGGCAGAGCGGCTTACAGCGGATGTTACTTGGTTATGCACTAGGCCAGAGCGAGCCTTGGCAAGGTATCGCCCCTTGTGCTCAGGTGGGTGGTTTGTCTGCGGCGTTGGCCGGGCAACTGGCACAGATCCTTGGACTGTTACAGCAAACCTGGTTGCAAAGTGGCGAAAGGCGGACGCCTGCACAGTGGGCGTTGTGGCTGCAACAGCTGCTGAATCACTTTTTCGAAGCCAATGACGAACGACAACAACAATTGTTGGATCAATTACAGCAAGCGCTGGCTGAATGGCTGGAGCAATGCCGGCAAGCAGAGTTGGATGACGAGCTCGACTTACAGGTCGTGAGCGTCGCCTGGCTGGAGGGGTTCTCTGCGGCGGGCTTGGCGCAACGCTTTTTGGCCGGAGCGGTCAATTTCGCCACTTTAATGCCGATGCGCGCCATTCCTTTTGCACAAATTCATTTGCTTGGCATGAATGATGGCGATTTCCCACGGCAGATGCTGAAGCAGGATTTTGATTTAATGGCGACGCATTACCGGCCGGGCGATCGTTCGCGCCGCGATGACGATCGTTATTTGTTCCTTGAGGCTTTGCTCTCTGCGCGGCAACGCCTACGGATCAGCTGGGTTGGCCGCAGTGTGCACGATAACAGCGAACGTGCACCTTCCGTGTTGGTTGGGCAACTGCGGGATCATCTGGCTGCGGTGTGGCGGCTTGATCTCGGTTCTGGTCAAGAACTACAGGGCGATGCTTTGCTACAGGCATTAACCGTGCATCATCCGTTACAACCTTTTAGTCGGCGCTATCTGGCTGCGGATTCGCAGTTGTCAAGTTACCAGCATGAATGGCTGGCTTTGCATCAACCACGGCACAGCGCTGTGGCCGAACCGCTAAGCAAGGTGTTGAATCCGCCTGAGCAGGGATTGCTTTGGGATTTAGAACGCCTGAGCAGTTGGCTAAAAGATCCGGTGAAGTTTTTCTTTCGCCAGCGGCTGAAAGTCAGTTTTGAAAGCGACTATCTCAGTTTGCAAACGACTGAAAATTTTGCGCTCGATGGACTCGAACGTTGGCAATTACAACAGCGATTGCAACAAAAAATCAGCAAAGCGATCACAGCCGGCCAGCCATGGCAGAGTATATTCGAGCAAGAATTATTGGTCATTGCCGCCGAAGGATTATTACCAGTTGCCGCGGCGGCTACTTTATTAGCAGATCAATTGCGCCAGTTACTTACACCTCAGGCTGAACAGCTGCAGCAGTTAGTCACGCACTACGGCGCCGTCGTGACGCCAGCGCTATGGTGCGAGTTTGCAGCAGAAGGTCAGCAGGCTGGCGATTGGTTACGTGCGCTTCGGCTTTTTAACACAACTGCTGTTGATGTCACCAGGCCATCGCCGCAGACGACGCCACATTATGTGCAGCTGCACTGGCTGGTCGGTGCTCTGTATAAAGAGAAACAGCTGGATTATAAGCAGTTATTAAAACCCTGGTTACAGCAGTTGCTGGCGGCTGCAAGTGGTGTGGTATTGCACACCGAGCTGGTGGCGGTGGATGGTGTTTTCCAGTTACCAGCTTGTAAAACAGAAGAAGCAAAAGTTCAATTAAAGCAATTGTTTAGCTTGCTTGAACGAAGTTTATGCCAACCGCTGCCGGTTGAATTAGGCTGTGCCCGACTGGTATTACAGTCGGGCTTGGCTGTTGGCGAGATACCGGATGAGAAGCTTTTCAAACAACTGGAAAAACGTTATCAGGGGGATGGTTTCAATGCTGGGGTGCTGGCGCGTAACCCATACCTGGCGCGGGCCTATCCGGATTTCACTGCATTGTGGGCAGAGGGAGAGCTGGTTTCGGTGTCGATGGCGCTTTATCAGGGACTGCGCGATTATCTGGCAAGTGCCGGTATCGCGGAGCGGCAATAGGATGCGCCAGAGGGAGAGCAGAAGCGGATGCGTCAATTAGATTTACTCACATTACCGCTGGTTGGCAACGCGTTAATCGAAGCCAGTGCCGGTACCGGCAAAACCTATACGATCGCCGCTTTGTATTTGCGCGCTGTGCTGGGGCATGGCGCTGCTGCAGAGCAGCGTGCCTTCATCAACACCACTGCAGAGCTCGAGGCCGGACAAGGCAGCTCTGCGGCTCAAAGCGTCCGAGAAGATACTGCGTGCGCCAGGCGGCCACTGCTACCGCCGCAAATTTTGGTCGTGACTTTTACCGAAGCGGCCACCGGTGAGCTGATAGAACGGATCCGGCAGCGGTTGACCGGCGCAGCCCGTTATTTTCGCGGTGAACTGAAAGACGCTGATCCGGTGTTACAGCAGTTAGCGGCTGAGTATCCGCCAACGCAGTGGTCACAGTGTGCGTTGCAGTTGGAGCTGGCGGCGCAATGGATGGACGAGGCCGCGATTTCAACGATCCACGGCTGGTGCAACCGGATGTTATCCGAACATGCCTTTGAAAGCGGCAGTCGTTTTGAAGAGCAATTAACGACCGACCAGTCCGGATTGCTGACCCAGGTGGTCGAGGATTATTGGCGCTGTTTTGTTTATCCGCTGACTCCTGAGGCTTTGTTGCGCTGGCAAAGAAGTTTCCAGACTCCGGCGATCTTGCAAAAGTCGTTGCAAAGCGTGTGGCAGGAGCCGCCGTTACCGGTCAGCGCTGAGCCTGCTGCGCTGATTCGAACTGAGCAACAGCAGCGCCATGCACAGCTGGCTGAACTAAAAAAGCCCTGGCCGGTTTGGGTGCCTGAGCTGGCAGCGTTGATTGAGCAAGCTCGCAGCGAAAAAAGACTAAACGGGAGCAAAATGCGCGCGGATTACGTGCAAAAGTGGCTGGACGGAATTTTAAAGTTCGCCACCGATCCAGCGGCAGCATCATTGGATATTGGTAATGGCAGTTTCCGTTTAACTCCTGAGGGGATTGCTGATGCCTGCAAAGGGGAACCTCTGCAACACCCGGCTTTTGCAGCGATGGCATCCTTAGCTAAGGCGCTGTCGCAGCTGAGCGATTGTACTGAAGATTTACGTCAGCATGCCTTGCACTGGTGTCAACAGCGGTTTGAGCAAGCTCAGCGTCAGCTTGGCTGCTTTGGTTTTGATGATATGCTGGATCGGCTGCATCAGGCGCTGCTGAGTGAGCGGGGAGCTCAGCTGGCCGAACGCATCCGCAAACAATTTCCGCTGGCACTCATCGATGAGTTTCAGGATACCGATCCGACCCAATACGGTATTTTTCAGCAGATATATCCACTATCGTCACCACGTACCGATTGCGGCTTGTTGCTGATTGGCGATCCCAAACAAGCGATTTACGCCTTTCGTGGTGCTGATATTTACACTTATCTGCAGGCCAAACAAGCAACGGCCCCCCGGCATTATTCGCTTGACACCAACTTCCGCTCAACCCGAGCCATGGTCGAAACGGTCAATTTGTTGTTTTTAAAAGCAGAGCAGCGTGAAACTGGCGCTGGCGCTTTTTTGTTTCGCCAACAAGACAATTTGGTGCAATTTACTGCGGTCAAAGCCAAAGGCCGTAATGAGCAGCTCACCCGCAACGGCGAGCCGGTGCCGGCGCTGGATTTGGTCTACCTCGACAGCAACGATCAAGTAACAGGTCCAGACAAACATTCAGACCAGGTTCCAGAACAAGACGCAGCGAAGAGCACGGACAAAGTCCTGAGCAAAGCTGGGTATTTTGATGCCATGGCCTCACATTGCGCGGCCCAAATCAGCCAGTTGATCCAGGAGGGGCTATTACAACAGACCGGTTTTAGTCAAACCGCCGACGATGGCAGCCGCCGTTTTCGACCGCTACAACCGGCGGATATTGCAGTGCTGGTGAATAATCAGCAAGAAGCGTCCTGGATCCGTAGCGCACTGTCGCGGGTCGGCGTGCGTTCGGTGTACTTGTCCGATCGCGGCTCGGTGTTTACCACCGCGATTGCGCAGGACTTATTGCTGTGGCTGGAAGCGTGCGCCGATCCGCTGCATGAGCAAAAAGTACGATCTGCACTAGCCAGTCAAAGCCTGGGCTGGAGTTATGCTGAGCTGGCCAGGTTGCAGCAGGATGAATGGTTTTTTGAACACTGGTTGACCCGCTTCAGTCATTTTTCAAAAGTATGGCAACAGCAGGGCGTATTGCCGTTAGTACGGCAGTTATTACAGGAGTTTGGCTTAGTGCAGGCGTTTGCCGCACAAGATCAGGGGGAGCGGCAGCTGACTGATTTGTTGCATTTAGCTGAGTTGTTACAACAAATCAGCCGCACGTTGGAGGGCGAACAGGCCTTACTGCGCTATTTCAAAGAGCATTTAGCCGGTGATCAGCAATTGGATGCTGATCAACTTAAATTGCGTCTGGAAAGTGATGAAGCGTTGGTCAGGGTGGTGACCATCCATAAATCAAAAGGGTTAGAGTATCCGTTGGTGTTTTTGCCTTTTATCGCAGCGGCAAAAGCGCTGGATCCAAAGCAGCTGCCTTATCGCTATCACGATGAGCAGCAGCAACGACAGCTGTGTTATCAGACTAATGAGCAGATTTTCGCCAAAGCTGAATTTGAGCAACTCGGCGAGGATTTACGCAAGTTATATGTGGCGCTGACCCGTTCGCGGCATTATTGCTATCTGGGACTTGCACCATTAAAAGAACGATCTGCTATCGGCTATTTACTCAGCGACAGTGGACGACTGGCACCCTCTGAATTGGCGACGCGATTGGCCTTGTTGCAACAACCCGCGCCTCATCCAGCCCTGTTGATCCGGCCCTGGCAATTGCCGCTGACGCTTGAACCGGCGGCAGCGCTTTCTGCGATGCCAGATCCAGCCTTGCCGCTGCGCAGTTATGCCACCATGCCACAACGGCCCCGATATCAGTGGTGGGCAGCAAGCTATAGTGCTTTAGCCGAAGGTGCTGGCGAGCACAAAATCACCAATCAGCAGCCGGCGGTTACGGGTGGGGAGTGGTCTGGAGTTGATTTAGTCAAAAATACTGAATTATATCAGGAGCTCAAAGCTGAAAAATCGCGGCCTGCCGAGTTGGCAGATCTCGAAGTTTCAATGATGGCAGGCCTGACAAACGATGGAGTCGATCTGAGTTTAAGGTCGCTGTTGGCTGAGGATTTCAGCCAACAGTACCTGCGCGGTGCTCAAGCGGGGACTTTCTTGCATGACACGCTGGAATGGGCCGCCGAACAGGGCTTTGCCAAAGTACTGGCAGATCAGGATCTGCTTCAGAATTATTTACTGCAGCAGTGCCAACAGCAGCGTTGGCTTTGGTTGGATCCGGCGTCCAATCGCTGGCAACGACGCTTACTGGTCGGCGATGCCAGCGTATTGCAAAGTTTTGACAGTGCCTCGCAAGCGTTGTCGCCTTTGGTTCAATGGGTGTTGGCATTATTACAACAGCAATGGCCATGCGGCCAGACGCCGATCTCGCTAAGTCGTTTGAGTTCCTATAAAGCTGAATTGGAGTTCTGGTTTGCCGCCAGTGATGTGTCGACCCAGGGGATTGATTCTTTGTTGCAGCAATGGCTATGGCCAGCGCAGCCGCGGCCCGCTTTACAACCCCGCACCGTCAACGGCATGCTTAAAGGGTTTATTGATTTAACCTTCGAGCAGGATGGGCGTTATCATGTGCTTGATTATAAGAGTAACTTTATTGAAAGTGGTCAGTATGAACCCGACGAAATGCGCCTGATCATGCTGGAAAAACGCTATGATCTTCAGGCCGCGTTATATGCGCTGGCGCTGCATCGGTTGTTAAAAAGCCGTTTGCCATCCTATGACATCCACCAGCATTTGGGCAGTGCCTGGTATTGGTTTGTACGCGGTTGCCCGGCAGAGCCCCGCATCGAGAGGTCATCAGCCGGGATGTTACAGCTGGAGATCCCACCGCAACTGGTGCTGGCATTAGATGCATTATTTGCCGGCCGCAAAGTGAAATCGCTGGCGGAGGCTGAATGAGCACAGAGATGACCTTGTCACCAGTCACCACGGATTTCTCAACGCTGAAATTAAAACTTTCACGTTGGCAGCAGCTTGGCATTTTACGGCCATTAGATGTGGTGCTGGTGGAGATGTTACTACAGCAGGGCACTGCGCTGACAAGCAGCGATAAGTCTGCAGAGTTGCAGTCGCCGCCGGACGAATTCTGGTTATGGCTGGCCTTGTGCAGCAGCCAACTGGCGCAAGGGCACCTCTGTTTGGATTTAGCGCAAGCCTGGAGACAGCCGGATCGTCTGCAAAACGCCGGTCCCTTTGCAAAAGCCGCCGCGCAGGAGCTGCAGACTTTTATCCGGACTCAGCAACTCGCGCCCGTTCTGGCGCTGCTGTGTCAGGTGCCGCTGGTTGTCGAAGTACGTCATCCGCAAATGCTTGTGGGCGCGTCGTCGACTTCGCTTAGCGAAGCCTCATCGACAGCCTGCATGGGGCCGCGGCCTTTTGTGTTGAGTGGTGAGCGATTATATTTGCGTCGCTATTGGCAGTATGAACAACATATCGCCGATTTTGTTCAGCAAAATAGCCAGTTAACGCAGCAACTACGGCAACAGTTTCCAGCGCAGCAGGTTCGAACCTGGCTGGCACAATTGTTTCCGTCCGCAGCGAACAGGCTGTCGTCATCACTGGACTGGCAGCAGCTCGCCTGTGCTATGGCGGTCAGCAGCCGCTTTGCGGTGATCACCGGAGGTCCGGGAACCGGCAAGACCACCACCGTGGTGAAGTTGTTACTATTGCTCCAACAAGCGCATTTTGCCGGGCTTGCGCAAAAATCCCGGCTTGATTTTAACGAACAGGCCAGCCGGGGGCTGACCATCCGTTTAGCCGCGCCTACCGGCAAAGCCGCGGCCAGATTGAGTTTGTCGGTGACGCAGGCGCTGCAAAAATTAACGCGGGATTTAGGCTGGAGCGAGCAGGTGACTGGGAGTATTCCAACCGAAGCACAAACCTTACACCGGCTGTTGGGTAGCGGTCCGGATCGGGCAGAATTTCGCTACCATCGCGACTTTCCACTACCGCTGGACGTGCTGGTGGTGGATGAGGCGTCGATGGTCGACGTGGCAATGTTTGCTGCGATGCTGCAAGCCCTGCCACCCTCAGCCAGATTGATCCTGTTGGGCGATAAGGATCAGCTGGCTTCAGTCGAAGCAGGTGCCGTGATGGCTGAACTGTGCCGTGATGCGCAGCTTGGCGGGTACAGCCAACAGACCGCTGACTGGTTAACGATGCTCACCGGTCAACCGATCCCGGACGCATTTATCAGCCCGACACCGCAACTATTAGAGCAACAACTGGTGATGCTCAGAACCAGTCATCGATTTGGTGCTGACAGCGGTATTGGACAGCTGGCAACAGCGGTCAATCTTGGGGATGAGTCGTCGGCACTGGCGCTGCTGCAGCAACCGCCGCCGGACCTGCGCTGGCTGCAATTTAGCCCTGAGAGCGCTGAGTTTAGCTTTCTGATCCAACATGGCTCGCCCGATGAGTCGCTGGCACAAGGGTTTGCCGGTTATCTGAATCAGGTGAACCATCCGCCGGCAGCACCTGCAACAGCGGAAGCCTATGATCAATGGGCGCTCGAGATCCTGCAAAAGTTCGCCGCGTTTCAGGTGTTGGCGGCAGTTCGGCAGGGCAAGTTTGGTGTCGAGCAGTTGAATCAGCGGATCGCCACTGTGTTAGCCCGGCAGCACTTGATCCCGCGCACCGAAGGCTGGTATCCGGGGCGACCGGTGATGGTGGTACAAAATGACTACAGTACCGGTCTGATGAATGGGGATGTCGGGATTTGTCTGCCCGGGTTCCCCGAGCCGAGCGGTGAATCGCAATTACGGGTCGTTTTTGTTTCGGCAGATATTAAATCCCCGGTTCGTTCGCTTCTGCCAAGCCGTTTACCGCAAGTTGAAACCGTATATGCGATGACGGTGCATAAATCACAAGGCTCAGAATTTAGTCATGTGGTGTTGGTGTTACCGGAGCAGGGCAGTAGTCTGTTAACCCGCGAACTGATTTATACCGGTATCACCCGCGCCGCACAGCGATTTAGCTTGTTGTGCGCGGATCCGAAGGTACTGCAACAAGCGGTGTTACAACGAACGGAGCGCAGTGGCGGCTTGCGGCTGTTTTCCTGAGCACCCTGAGCTTGCCGTTCATTTACCCCTCAGCGGCGGATGCCAGCTGCGGCAGCAGCGAATTGGCCGCCTGCTGTTCCAGCCAGCCGATAAAGATCGCGATGGCCTGACGCTGCAAACTGTCTTGGCGAAAGTGAATTTGATATTGGCCCCAGGGTAATAAATAACGCCAGTCGGTAATCGCATGTAACAAGCCCTGGCGAATTGCATCGCCGGCGATAAAGCTGTTACTCAGTGCCAAGCCGCTGCCAGAGCTGACGGCTTTAGTGGCGAGCAGCGCCAAACTGACCTGAAATATCTGGCTGTGCGCCGGTTCGCGCAGTTGCAGTTGCTGGCGCCACAATTGCCAGTCTTCGCCTTGCTCTGAGCTGTAGAGCGGGAATGCAAATACTGATTCTGGCCGGGCTAAATCAAGTTGTTGAAACTGCGCCGGTGCACAGACCGGAAACCACCATTCGGTGCGCAGTCGCTTTGCTACAAATCCTTCAGGCGTTGGCCAGGTGCCGATAATCACGTCGGCCTGTGCCGGTTGCAGGCTGTCGGCGCTGGATTCCATATGTAACAAAGTGGCAATATCCGGATATTGCTGCTGAAACAACGGCAACCGCGGCGCCAGCCATTCCACGGCAATCGAGGTTTGCGCGACGATCCGAAGTGGCTGGCTTTTGCTTTTGGTCAGGTGATGACTAACCGAATGCAACCGGAAAAAACAGTCGCCAACCACTGTATATAACGTGGCGCCAGCTTCGGTCAGCTGCAAAGGTTTGGCTTGTCGTAACAACAAACTACAACCAATAAAATCTTCTAAGCTTCGGATTTGATGGCTAATCGCACTTTGACTCACACAAAGCTCATCGGCGGCTTTGCTAAAACTTTTTAACCGCGCAGTGGCTTCAAATGCCTGCAGCGCTTTGAGGGGCGGTAAACGTGCTGGAACCATCATGGGCCTTTGCCTGAATTTTTAACCTATACCGTGAATTTAATTCATGTCACGCTGAATTCATATCATTTTTATTCATGTCTAGGTCTGGCGATACTGGTTTCATAACGAACAGCAACAATCATAACAATCGTCATCAGAATTATCCCGGAGCACAGTATGACCCTAGGTGTAGGTGGAACTTCGAAAGAGGCGGCATTAGCCAGTTTGCAGAATATGACCGGTGGCGCGACGCCGATTGGCCGGGATGAGTATCAGGCACGGATTAACAAAGCCTGCGCACTGATGCAACAGCAGCAACTGGCTGCAGTCTATCTTAATGCTGGTACTAACTTAAAATATTTCACCGGCACCGCCTGGTACGCCAGTGAACGACTGGTTGGCGCTATTTTAACCGCAAGTGGCGAGCTGCATTATATTGCGCCGGTATTTGAGCTGGGTACTTTGCAGGATTATTGGGTGATTGAAGGCCAACTGCACGGCTGGCAGGAAGATGAGAGTCCGTATCAACTGGTGGCAAAAATTTTAACCCAGCTTGGCATTGCCGCAGATGCAGCGGTTGGCTTGGATGAAAGCACCGCGTTTTTTATCACGGATGGCTTACGTCAGGCCGCCCCAGCACAGCGCTGGACCAGTGCCAAGGCCGTCACGGCTGGCTGTCGTCAGCAAAAATCTGCCGCCGAACTTGCGCTGATGCAACAAGCGATGAAGATGACGCTGGCGGTGCATCAAGCGACAGCTAGCATGCTGTATGAAGGCATCAGCACCACCGAAGTCGAAGCTTTTATCGCGGCAGCGCACCGCAAAGTCGGCGCCAGTGGTTCCTATTTTGTGATTGTGTTGTTCGGCGCCGCAACGGCCTTCCCGCATGGCGTCAAAGAGCCGCAGATTTTAAAAGCGGGCGATACGGTGCTTATCGACACAGGCTGTAAGCTATACGACTACATCTCCGATATTACCCGCACCTATGTGTTTGGCGAGCCTTCGCCACGCCAACGTGAAATCTGGCAATTGGAAAAAGCGGCGCAAGCGGCGGCTTTTGAAACAGCGCAGCTTGGGGTGGCTTGTGGTGAGGTGGATGCCGCCGCCCGCGCTGTGCTCGCCGCTGGAGGCCTCAGCAAAGACTATGATTTACCGGGTCTGCCGCATCGCACCGGCCATGGGATTGGTTTAGATATCCACGAATGGCCTTATTTAGTGCGCGGCAATACCCAACCTTTATTACCCGGCATGTGTTTTAGTAATGAACCGATGATTTGCATTGAAGGCGAATTTGGCGTGCGGTTGGAGGACCATTTTTATCTAACCGAACAAGGCCCGCGCTGGTTTACTGAACCAGCCTATCGTGTGGATGATCCTTTTGGTCTAAGCCGGGTTTAAGCCGGAAAAACGCCTTGTCCAGGCAGTCCAATATTGGGGGGCAGCTGCATTTTAGCGGCAGCTGCATTCCTGTCATCGACAATTTACTTGCCTGTTCGGTAAAAGCCTTGATAATAGCCGCCTAATTTGTCAGTTAACGGAGCAAACATGGATTGGTGGTTGTTAATTCAGGCCTTTATTCTAGGCATTGTCGAAGGCTTAACCGAGTTTTTGCCGGTGTCCAGTACCGGACACTTAATTGTCGTCGCCGATTTAATCGGCTTTCAAAATGATGGCCGGGTATTTGAAATCGCCATCCAGTTTGGTGCCATTCTGGCCATCGTATTTGAGTATCGGCAGCGTTTCACCAGTGTTGCTACCGGCATGTTCAGCGATAGTAAAGCGCAAAAATTTATATTGAATCTGTTTATCGCCTTTTTACCGGCTGCGGTGATTGGTTTGATGTTTATTTCTTTAATTAAAGAATATTTATTTAACCCGATCACCGTCGCTGTGATGCTGGTGCTGGGTGGGTTAGTCATTTTATGGGCAGAGCGCCGCGCCCATCAGGTGCGGGTGGTCGATGTTGATGACATCAGCTGGCAAGACGCGTTAAAAATAGGTTTTGCCCAGGTCGTCTCGATGATCCCTGGCACATCCCGTTCCGGCGCCACCATCATTGGTGGTTTATTTATCGGTCTGGATCGCAAAGTCGCTGCCGAATTTTCGTTTTTTCTCGCCGTACCGACTATGTTCGCCGCGACCTTTTACGACTTATTTAAACACCGTGATTTGCTCGGCACGGACGACATCCCAATGTTTGCGGTTGGTTTTGTCACCGCATTTTTCGCCGCTTGGATTGCAGTCCGCACCTTAGTCAGGTACGTCAGCAAGCATAGCTTCGAAATCTTCGCTTGGTACCGGATTGCCTTTGGCGGTTTTATCCTGCTGAGCTGGCAATTAGGTTGGATTGATTGGGCGACAGCGGCTTTTTGATATCCAGCGTTTAAAATATGTATCAGTATTGCCAACACACCGGGGCTTCGGCGTTCGCAACAAGCTGCTCGCTTGTATAGTTGGCGTATTGATACAAATAGAGATTGTCATGCATGGTTTGACCAAATTTACATCATAAACGGCAGATATCTGCACTCATTCGTTCAATCCCCTTGTTGCTGGATCAGCCTCTTGTTATCAAGCAGATATAAAACCTGAGCTATTATGGCTCCGGCAAAGAAACCAAACCAATGTGCAGCATTCGCTGACTTCGCATTGAATAACATAGCACCCATACATTGCAACAGGCCTGCACTTAGCAGCAAACAACCTAACCATCGACGTTGTTGATTCGGTATTGTAAGTAAACAAGTTCCGATTAACGAATACAGCGCAATGATGCCGGCTGAAGCGCCGGAAAAATATGGGTAAGCCCAGGCCGAAAAATAGTACATTGGTAGCGCAGAGGCCACCGACACCAGAAAAATGCTTAGATAGATTTGCAGAACACTGAACCGGGCCACTGCATAAGGTAACACAAATGCCAACATCAGCAGATTAATGATGAGGTGCGTAAAATTAAAATGAATCAACGGAACTGTCAGCATTTGCAGGCTAAAACCAGCATCGGCCGTTGCAAACGCATACAAAAAATCGGGCATCTGTTGATGATTGATATGGATAAAGTAGAGATACGTCGGAATTACCGTCAGAAAAGCTGGCAGTAGTAACCGGAATAATGTCTGGCTATCAATGAAGTACTCTTCAATCAGTTCTTTTCCAGCTTTTTGTCTGAAATAAAATAGAACGAGAAAACAGGGGATGAGAAGCGCAAAAGTTGCGTACTGCATGATGAAATTCCTGATTGATTATTGTTCTCTATAGGCTGAGTTATGCTGCATTTCTGCTGAAAAATTTTTGGATATTTAAACGTACGTAGCTGCTAGTTACAGCTTTGAAAAAACATGTCGTAGTCATAAATCCAAACCAAGTCGCAATCACGTCATGAAAATCAAAGGTTTGGGTAGGCATGTTTAGTTGATGAAATTCGTAAATCGTAAGCCCGACACAATAAAAAAAATAGTAATGAATAACTTCGAGCTTATGAACAAACGGGAGGAAAATAAAAACTCCAAAAGTCGCAGCAATGAAGTTTGGCATCGCACCAAGAAGTTTAATTATGGAACCTGATTCTCGAAGAACGTTCACATACTCAACTAAAAATACCGTCAGGATGATCGATGAAATTGCAAAAAAACAATTTAGTAATTTTATACTCATACAAACTCCAAAAAGCTTAGCCGGCATCATAGGCTAAGCTTAGTCTTGCTTTGGTCTTAGTTTGAATTCGGTACAAGACGTGGCTTGAATATCGATACCAGCAAGCACCGACCTCCAAACTATAACTTCGATCAATTTGCTCGGAAACTGTCAGATCTGACAGGGGGGTATTGCGGCGAGCTATGGCAGTTTTTCATCCAATTCATCAAGTTAATCTCAAATTTCAAATTGGGGTTGAAAATGTCCTGAAAGGTTAAAGGTCGGATGAATCACTGGCCGATGGCGCTGCGCTTATCGGCCCTACACCAAATGCTTCCGGCAAGTATCCACATTATCATAGGGTCGATAAGCAAAGCGCCATCGACCAAAGCAGACATCAAAACCTTGAGTTTTTATGAGGTTTAAGGCCGATGGCGCTGTGCTTATCGGCCTTACACCAAATGCTTCCTGCAAGTATCCAAATTATCGTAGGGTCGATAAGCAAAGCGCCATCGACCAGGGCAGACATCAAAACCTTGAGTTTTTATGAGGTTTAAGGCCGATGGCGCTGGGCTTATCGGCCCTACACCAAATGCTTCCAGCAAGTATCCAAATTATCGTAGGGTCGATAAGCAAAGCGCCATCGACCAGGGCAGACATCAAAACCTTGAGTTTTTATGAGGTTTAAGGCCGATGGCGCTGCGCTTATCGGCCTTACACCAAATGCTTCCAGCAAGTATCCACATTATCGTAGGGTCGATAAGCAAAGCGCCATCGACCAAAGCAGACATCAAAACCTTGAGTTTTTATGAGGTTCAAGGCCGATGGCGCTGCGCTTATCGGCCTTACACCAAATGCTTTCAGCAAGTATCCAAATTATCGTAGGGTCGATAAGCAACGCGCCATCGACCAGGGCAGACATCAAAACCTTGAGTTTTTATGAGGTTCAAGGCCGATGGCGCTTCGCTTATCGGCCCTAGACCAAATGCTTTCAGCAAGTATCCACATTATCGTAGGGTCGATAAGCAAAGCGCCATCGACCAGGGCAGACATCACAAAGTTGCAGCTATTACTTCAGCTCAGCCCACAGCTTTTGCCACATCAGTTGGTTTTTCGCTTTCAGCGCCGCTGAGTTTTCGGCCAATACCGGTTGAATTTGCGCTTTATTGGCCATCAATTCAGAGATTTTCTGAGTTAATGTCAAAGCCGATAGTTGCTCAATACAATAATCGGCCATGCCAAAGTCCGTCATCATCGCGTGATATTTATGGCTCCAGCTGGTGGCGATACAAGGCACGCCTTGGCTGAGTGCATTAATCGCACCGTGAAAACGCGAGCTCACCGCAAGTTCGGCTTGACCGATAAAGGCTTTGACCGCGAGCGGATCTTCAATAGTGATGATTTGGCAAGGCGCCAGCAAGGCGATTTCCTTGCAGAGTAAATCATCTTCTTTGCCTTCATGATTGACGAGCACCACCTGCATACCCAGTTCTGTCAGCTGATTCGCCGCAGCGGCAAAGGCTTCCACATAACGGGTGCGCTGTGCTTCGGCATTGGCATGGTTAAACTTTGAAATCACTTTATTGTTGGGAATCAGTGCGGCAAAAGGCCCGTCGATAGCGGGTAATTCCGCGGCAGCGTTGCCCTTAAGGCCAACGGTAAAGTCCGGCGTTAACACCACCGAATCCGGTAGCACATCAATACAAGATTTCACGTGCTCTAATGAGACTGGATCGCGCACAAACACCAATCGCGCATGGCTGATGATATCGCGCATAGCCGCTTTACTCTCTGCCGACTGAAAGGGCCCAAAGGCTTGTGGCATAAAGATAAAAGGTTTGCCGGCTTCGCCAAAACGTTTCACTTCCCGCGCGGTATTTTGCAAAAACTGCAAAGGCCATTGATCACCATAGGCAAAACCAGAAGCTTCTAAAATCACATCGACATCACGTTCGGTCACGATGCCATACCGGGCAAACGTATTGCGAATCGCTTTGGGTAACTTGCCAAACCAGGGCGTCAAATCGATGCTTTTGCGCCGGAATGACAGTTTTTGCCAGGCGCCCAGCTGTGCCCGTTCACGATAGGGCAGGTTCGGGCCGGGCGATAACACCAACTCAAAAGGGCGGCCTAATTGCTGCAATCCTTGCAGGCAACCTAACAGCATCAGATAAGCGCCCTTATTGCGAAATTGCACGCCTTTGACTTCAATTTTTAATGTTTTTGTATCAGACATAACTGAGTAATCCAGCTGGAGATTTCTTTTCAGAATGTGGAATGAGCGCATCCGGATCCGGATATCCAACTGCGATCAGCATCACCACGCGTTCAAACGGCTGTAGTTTCAGCAGTTTGGCAATTTTAATTTCATAATTTTCAATATCAGGCCAGTTAATGGAGCAAGAAGCCAGGCCTAAAGTTTCCAGCGCCAGCATCAATTGCATATTGGCGAGGCTGGCATCAATGTAAATCACATGACGATCCCGTTCAAACGGATAGGCACTTAAATCACCGACGACCGCCAGCACACAAGGCAAACCATCAGCATAACCAGCGGTACCCATCGGTAAATTGGCGAGTTTATTCAGGATGGGTTGCTCCATTGCCGCGACATATCGAAACGGCTGCCGGTTACAGGCACTTGGCGCTTGGCTCGCGGCTGCGACCGCTTGCTCCAGCATTTCTTTGGGCACAGGTTTTGGCAGGAAAGTTCGCACCGAACAGCGCTGCTGGCACAAGGTCAAAAATTCTTGATAAGAAATGGCGGCACGTGGGCGAGATTGATAAGGCGCCGGAGCGGCCAACCGTTGCTGTTGACAACTTGCGGTGTGCAATGTCGCCAGTTTGGGTTTAATCTGCAGACTGAGTTGCCGATATAACGCCGGTTGTGGCGCGGTGTCAGGCCATTGCGTTTGAGCAAAATAACTTTCCAGTACATCGTGGGCGTATTTCAGCAGTACCAGATCTGCAGCGCTATCTTGCAACAGATTGCCAAGCGCGGTCAGGGTTTCGTCGATGTAATCCAGCGCAAACAAGCTTTTGCGCGGCACCATACTTAAACCTTTTTCTAATCGGTGAATATTACGCCGGATAATCACGCTGGCGATGGTTGAGCTTTCTTCGTGTAAGCGGTAATGCTGACGCCCTGATGCAGTGGCGTGCATTTCACGGCGAAAATGCGGGTTAAAAAAGGCATAGTACACACCGGCGAATTTACGGTTGCGGGCAGCGAGCGGTAGCAGCAGCAAATCCAAACGGGCGTAGAGACGATGTATCAGCTTTTTCATCACAGAAATTTACTCCGGTGTCACAGCAGGCCTGGCTTTGACTTTGCAAAGCTGCCAGAGATGTTGCCTGGTACTTTTGGCAAACAACAAAAAGAAAAATGAGGCATAAGCGTAGGATATCAGGGTCGCCCAGGCGGCTCCCTCGATGCCGTATCGTGGGATAAGCCAGATATTCAGTAGCACATTCAAAATAGCGCCGACACCATGGCTGAGCAAACTGAGTGGTTCATTGCCGGTGATGATCAGGTGTTGGCTGATCAGTGCCCGCACGAAGATAAAACAGCCAGCCCAAACATGGATTTGCAGCACGCTGGCTGATTCGACAAATTTCTCGCCATAAGCCAGCAGCATGATCCAGTGCGCGGTCAGCGTCATCAGGATCGCAATGGCAAAGGCCATCGCAAAAAACTGGATGCTGCGTTTTTTCAGGATCAAAAGATAACTGTCCCAGTCCCGATGAAATGCTTTGAGCAGATCCGGATAATAGCGCGCAGCCAGGGTGGTCGGAATGACATACCAAAGTTCAGACAAGCGGGCGACGGCGGTATATTGCCCGGTGGCGGCAATACCAATCATCTGTTCAATCATGATGGTATCAATTTTCAGATAAATCACCGACACCACGGCCGACAGCCACAACCAGCTGGAGCGTTGTAACATCGCTTTTGCAGCAGACCACTTGACCCACTGTAATTGCAAACCGGGTTCGTTTGGCGCATAACGACGAAACCAATAATATTGCATGGCGCCGGTCAGCAAAAACTCAACCCCAACCACCAGAAACAGCATATCGATACTAGCACCATACAGCAGAGCAAGGATCCGGGCGCAAAGGGTCAAAATAGAAACGACCACTTTTGACAAAGCAACGGCGCGAAAATGCCCCCGGTAGTTCTGTTCGTATTCGCACAGTATCATCGCACTGAAAGCTTGCAGGATAAACAAGCTACTGATTTGCCAGGGACCGGAGTTGAAATAATGTGGGTAAAACAGTGCAAATCCCAGGATCATCAAAAGGCCAAACAACAAACCTGCAGTCAATCTTAACCAGAGCGCTGTCTGCAGATAGACCCGGGCTTGTTCCGGACAGCTCTGCGTGCTGGCCATTTTCTGCACCAGATTAAATAGCCCCATCCCGGACAATGGCGCCAAAAACGCAGCCCAGACCATCACCACACCATAGGTCCCCAGCGCTTCGGCTCCGAGCATTCTGGCGACCATAAAAGTAATGATGGCCCCCGCACCCAGACGGAAAAAACGCTCCATCAACATGATGATGGCGCGCGCCTGGAGCAAGTTATGGATTGTTTTTAGCACGGTTTTTCGCTTTGTGGCGTTTAATAAAACGGGTAATCCGCCAGATATACTGCAATGACAGTGAATAAAGACTGAATATCAGCAAAAACAGTAGCAGCATCACCAGATCCGGCACCATCAGATATTCACCCACAATCCCGATGGTTGCCAACATACAAGCCAGACTGGTAATGACCACCAGCGCCTGACGCGAGGTTAAACCTAATCTCAGGAAAATATGATGTAAGTGCTCACGATCAGCCAAAAAAGGCGACTGACCTTTGCGCACCCGGCGGATCATAATTGCCACCATATCCATCAGCGGGACGGCAATAATCCAAAGCGCAGTGACCGGTCGAAAACTGGCCGTGCTACTTTGACTGCCAATGATCAGCAGCCAAATCACCGACAAGCCAATCAACATACTGCCTGCATCCCCCATAAAAATTTTCCCTTTCCCTTTGCCAATCAGATCCAGATTAAACAATAAGTAGGGGATCAGCGCAAAAACCAGCACCATCGGTAACAAGGCATGCTCCAATTGACCGCCAATCCCCATCATTAAGGTGAGTGAGACAAAACTCACCCCACTTAACATCCCGGCAAGACCGTCAATACCATCGATCATATTAAAAGCATTGATGGCGGCGATCACCGCGATGAGCGTCAACGGAATACCAAAGTAGCCCAGTGTTACAGAGCCAAAGCCAATTAAGTTACCCAGATCTGCTAAATAAAGCTGCAGTCCATAGATCATCACGGCTCCAATGACCAACTGGGCACATAATCGCAGTTTGACACTCAAGTCGAGGAAGTCATCAAAGACTCCGAGTAAGACGATACTGCCGCCGCAAAGCAGGTAATACCAATGATTGTCTTGTGGCAAACCAAAGATGAGCAAGGTCACTGCTACGCCGCTGAAGATGGAGATCCCGCCGATCAGCGGAATGGAACCGACATGCTGCTTCCGGCCATGTGGTTTATCGACTAACCCTATCTTATGGGCCAGTGGAATGAGGATAAAAATGGCAAGCAATGTGAGGACAAAAGTGGTCGAAAACAACACAAAGTGTTCACGCATAAAAAGTCCGCTAAAGAATTGATTCTATTTGTTGTTATAAAGGGCAATCCGCCCCTGACACCGCCGATTATAGGTGAAGTTAAACCGACTTACTATCTGGGTGGATGCAAAGCTGTGCTCTGGTTGGATGAAAAGTGTTCATCCGCAGCAAAGAAGAGACCTCGAGGCGACCCGATAGAACCGGGCCGCAGATATTTGTCAGGCAAGTTGTTGTTGTCCATAGAGCTTCCACAGTATGATCAAGATATTGTGCACTGATTGATGCAGTTATGGACCAGAACATCCTTATCGTAACCAACATGGGGCCAAAAGCTTCAGCACCTTTTCAGGGGCAATTTGTCAAAAATCAGGTTGAGGCGCTCGCTGAATTACGACCTGCCTATTTTTACATGCGTTGGCATAATGATTCCTTACTGAACCGATTGCTCAAGTATCCGGTGCTCTGGTTACAATTTGTTTGGCGATTTGTGTTGCATCGTCAGACCTTCGATCTCATTCATGTGCACTATTTTTATCCGACCATCTGGCTGGCGTTGACCTATCGCTGGTTGCGCAATCCACGGGTGAAAATTGTGGTGACCTGCCATGGCAGCGACATCTATTTATATCAACCAGAATCTGCCTGGTATAAGTTCGCCGCGAAGGCGGTCGATTATTGGATTTTTACCAGTGCAAAACTCAAAGCGCGTTTTTTTAATCCGCAGGTTGCACACGAAGTGTTACCGGCCGGGATCCATCCGGTATTTAGCCAGGGGCAACTGAAATCCCGGGCTGAAAAAAGCTATGACCTATTGTATGTCGGAAGTTTGGATCACAACAAAGGGATGGATCGATTACTGGATTTGCTGCCTGAGCTGCTGTCTGCGATGCCAGGGCTTAGGATTGCTGTCATTGGCCAGGGCGCATATCGCGCCAGGCTGGCTGCTGCATCTTTGCAATATCCGGGTTTACAGCTGTTTGAGCCGAAAAGCCCGGCTGAATTACAACATTTTTATCAGGATAGTCGCTGCTTTTTAAGTTTGTCCCGCAATGAATCTTTTGGGTTGGTGATGACCGAGGCCATGGCCTGCTACACGCCGGTGATAGCTACTGCCACCGATGGTTCAGCGGCGCAAATTCAGCATGGCGTGACTGGTTTTATTTTGTCGCAGCAGCAAGAGACAGAGTTACTGCAACAGCTGCTGCACTCAATTCAGCTGCTATTAACCATGCCGGAGCCAGATTATCTGCAGTTGCAGCTGGCGGGCCGACAAAATTCCGAACAATACCTGGTCACCCGGGTGGCTGGCCAGCTGCAACGTCTCTATCGAACTTTGCTTGATGATTCTAAAGCAAACTAAACGCTGGCGATCAGCCGCTTTTTGCTGCCGTTTTAAACAGAAACTGTAGCCAGAAACGCGTATCTTCGGGTTGTGTTGGGTATATATTTTACGGATGAGTGTTTTAGGCGCTTTTTGTTACAGGAATAATCTATGTCTTTTAAACCGGAAGTAGTCAACGTTGGCGGAGTCGACGTGATGGCTTTTGAAAGTATGCAACAACTGGTGAATTATATTGTGCAGGATGATGGCACTGTGTTTGCCGGCGCTGCGGTGGCAATTAATCCGGAAAAAGTGATGAAAGCCCGGCAGGATCCCGCGATTAAAACCATGCTCAATAGCGCAGAATTGCGTTATGCCGATGGGATGGGCGTGGTCAAGGTCATGCGGCAAAAATTGGGTAAGCCGGTACAACGGGTCCCTGGCTGTGAAACCTGGGAAGCCATTATGGCTCGGGCGGCCAGCAAGCAGGTGCCGGTGTTTTTAATTGGCGCTAAATCCGAAGTCCTGATGCAAACCCGGCAGAAACTGGAAGCAATCGGCGTCCCGGTGGTCGGTGCTGTTGATGGTTATTTTAAAGATGCGCCGGCATTGATTGAACAAGTCGTACAAAGCGGTGCGCGGATTGTCACGGTGGCGATGGGATCACCCAAGCAAGAACAGTTTATTGCGCTGGCAAAGCAAAGCTTGCCACAGGCTTATTTTATGGGCGTGGGGGGGACCTACGACGTGTTTACCGGCAATGTGAAGCGGGCGCCGGCGCTGTGGTGCAAACTCAATCTGGAATGGGCCTATCGCTTAATCGATCAGCCCTCCAGAATCAAGCGGCAGTGGAATCTGGTGGAATATCTGTGGTTGTATTTGCGCGGTAAGTTATAGTGTGAACCTGTCGTCGCTGTCGTGATCGATTTTTGTGTAACTGAACCCTCAATTTCTCAAGCAGCCGCTGTTCCTGCGGAAAATTTGATGCAAAGGGTTTTTAATTCAAGAGACTGTAGCTTTGTCAGATCAACATCCAATAACTACGACCCAAGTGACGCCGCCGCTGATCAGTGTTTATATGCCGACTTACAATCGCAGTCAGATGGTGCAACGTGCCATCGCTTCGGTATTGGCACAGGATTATCCTTATTTTGAGTTGCTGATTGTCGACGATTGTTCCAAAGATGATACCTGGGAAGTGCTGAACCGGCTGTATGGCGATCATCCGAAAATTCGTTTGTTCCGGCAGGAAAAAGGTCAGGGCGCTTGTGCAGCACGTAATTTGGCTATCAAAGCCGCTACCGGCGAGTTTGTCACCGGACTTGATGACGACGACGAGTTTTTACCCAATCGGTTGTCGAGTTTGATGAGTGCTTATGACGACCAGTATGCTTGTGTCTGTACCAGCTATTTCTGGGATTATGGCTCCATCCGGAAACAACTGTACCCAGAGCAAAAAATAGTCAGGTTACCGGAATTGCTGGACGTGCATTGTTTATCAAATCAGGCACTGGTGCGCAAAAGCCGGATGTTAGCGCAAGGTGGCTTTGATGAAACGCTGGCGGCTTTTCAGGATTATGACATGTGGTTACGGATGGTCGCTGCGTACGGCCCCGCGCTGCGTTTATCTGAAGCCACTTATGTGGTCCATGTCGGGCACGAGTTAGGACGGATTACTCATTCTCCAAAGCGCCTGGATGCGCAGGCGCAATTTGTTGAAAAACATCGTGGCCTGATGAACGAACGAAATCTGCATAATCAGGCGTTTTACCGGCGAACCATGCAGCAATTCCCCCTGTCATTAACAGAGCTGTTATCGTCGATGCGTTATGGCTTGGTGGAAATTAAAGTCCGCTACTACTTCAAGTATAAAATGCAGTGGGTGATTCAATCCCGCAAAGAAATTTTAAATAAAGGCCTGAAGTTATGGCTGAAAGGATTGTTCAAACAAAAATGAATTCACCTTCAATGTTCAGTCAGAAACGGGATCTGGCGAATTTGCTGTGGCAGGCTTTATGGCAATTTAAGTTGTGGATTGGTGTGTTCGCGCTGGCGGGCGCACTGGGCACTGTAGTTGCTTTAAAATATTTGCCAAAAAATGGCGTAGCGAAAGCTACTTTCACCTTAGCCGATGCCAGAGTGAAAGAGCTTGCCAGTGTCTATTCGGGCCTGCCTGCCAATACACAGTTAATGTTGGGCGCGTTGGAAATTGACGAGCTGTCGCGTTTTAGCGTGCTGTTGCAACATCCCTCCGTATGGCAGCAGCTTTGGACCCGTGATCTGGTCTGCCAACCTGTCACTCAGTGGTGTGCCCGGGATGATGCCAACAAGAGTGCAGCGCTGGGACAACAGTGGCGTCGTGGTTTTCAGTTTGAACACCGCCGCCGCGGTAATATTCTCAGTGTGCAATGGCGCAGTCAGGATGCCAAAACCGCTGGTCTACTGCTGCAAGCCTTATTGGAAAGTGCTGCGGTCCAATATCAGCAGCAACGTCTGACCCAACTCTCGCAGCAACGGGATGCATTGCAAAGTGCCCTTGTCAGTATTCAGTCGATTGGCGAGCGCAGCGAATTGAGCCGCCGGCTTGATCCAATTCTGGCTGATATTCATTTATGGCAGCAAGGCCCGCAACAGATCCTGCATCCAATCCTTCCGCTGCAGGTCCAGGACGCCAAAGCCAAGCCGGTGCTGTTTAGTGCGGTGGTTGGTGCCTTACTTGGTGCCTTATTCGGGATGCTACTGGCGCTGGTGTTTGTGCGTCGATGAGCAGTCAATCCCCATCGCTTAGTAAACCTTATCATCCGGCGGCAGTGCTGGATTTACTGATTTTATTGCTGGCGAAATGGTACTTGCTGGTCGATGCTGGCAACGGTGTGTTGCTGCAGTTGTTTGGGCTAAGTGTACCGATGTCCGCAGCCTACAAAAGCCTGTTGTTACTGCTGATCATGCTGGCCCTGTTCTGGCATCAGGTGCGTGGGCTGGTGCTGCCGTTGCTGCTGTTGCTACTGATGTTATTGGGGCCATTTTATAGTTTATTGCTGTTTGGCAATCAGGCAGGCTTTAGTTACGACGCGGGGATGTTGTTGAAAATCCTGTCGCCCTTGATAGCGGCTTTGTATTTTTACAATCTGGTGCAACGGGAGCCGGAACTGGCAAAACAAGGCCTGCATCAAATCATGGTGTTTAGTTTTGTCATCTTGCTGGTAAATCTGCTGCTGGGGCGACTTGGGTATGGCTTTGAAGCTTATTTGCCCAATGATTACTTGCCCGATCAGAATTTAGGCACCAAAGGCTTTTTCAAGGCAACCAATGAGCTATCTGCTTTGTTACTGGTGTTAACCGGCTATTTATTGGCCTGCTACTGGCCGCATGCCAAGTTAAAGTTTGCGCTGGTGCTTGGCCTCAGCTTGTTTTGCGCCAGTTCAATGCTCACGAAAACCGGTATTGGTGGGGTTTTACTGTTAGCGCTGCTGATCCCGCTGCTGCAAAGTAAGGTCTATTGGCAAGGTTACAGCCGTTTGATTGCGATATCGATGCTGTTGCTGAGCCTGCTCGGTGTTTTGCTGTTATGGCAATTACCATCGGTGCTGCAAACTCTGGGGATGGGGCAGAAGTTGCTGTGGGTCTATCAGCAACAAGGCCTGCTTGGGGTGATTTTGTCATCGCGCGATCAATATGCCTTGCAAAACTGGCAACTCGCCACCAGTTATTTTCAGCACTGGCACTTACTCAGTGGGATCGGTGTCACAGGGCTTGAGCTTTATACGGCCAAACCGCTGGCGGAACTGGATCCGGTTGATTTATTCATTTGGTACGGCGGTTTGGGGCTAGGATTTTTTCTTCTGTGGTTCGGTTTTGTGCTGACTTTGAGTGTACGCCATTATCGACAAGCTCCAGCCAGTGTGCTGGCCGGTATTGTCACGGTGAATGCCGTGTTGCTTCTCGTGGCTTGTCTGGCTGGGCATGTGCTGACTTCCGGTATGTTGTGGATCCCTTGGGGCATGTTAAACGGCGCTTTTTTACTGTGGTTATCGCCTGCGCTACAGTCGATATCGTCGCAGACCGCAGAGCGTGCATCATGATCCGCAGTGACTTCGCCCGGAAAATGATGAGCAACAGCGTAGCGCAAGGCTTGAATTTCGGCTCGCGCTGGTTGCTCAATCTGGCATTGGCGCGACATTTTCTGGAAGTGGAATTCGGCATCTTCAGTTTTGTTTATATGCTGGCGAATTTGTTTTTTCCAGCGATCGCTTTTGGCGCGAATTTCTATCTCATCCATCAAACAGCGACCGCTCGCCGGGTCGGCGATTTGGTCAGCAGCATCGCCATTAGTTTACTGATGTTCAGCTTATTCAGCCTGCTGTTGTTAGGTTACGCGCTTTGGGATCAACAAGCGCTGGACTATCAGTTGTATCTGTTAAGTCTGGCGATTGGTCTGGTGTGGGCACTGCATCAGGCGCTGTTTTGCTACCTCAAAGGGGCTCAGCAATTTGCGATTGAAGTGAAAAGCCAATTGCTCGGCGGTTGTTTAATGCTGGTGTTGGTGGTTGCGGTCTGGTTTGAGGCGATTGATGAAACGGCCACCGTGCTTTGGTGGATTTTGTTGTTAAGTCTGCTGCCATTAGCGGTAGGTCTGAAAACGGTCTGGCCGGAGTTACAATCCACTAACCTGCAGTTTGTAACGTTATGGCGTGAGCTCTGGCAAAAGTCAGTCTGGAAAGCCAGGATCAGCTACGCTTGGCACGATGTGTTTGCCATTTATCTGACGAATATTCCGTTTATTTTCCTGGCGATATTCAGTAGCCTCACTGCGCTGGGTCAATTCCGTAAAGCGTTTATTTTGTTTATGCCGGTTACCTTACTGCCGGTGGTATTTTCGCAGGTGCTCTTGGCTAAACTGTCACATCAAGCCACTCTGAGTGCCAAAGCCGCGTTGTTCCGCCGCAGCTTTTTACTGACCTTTCCACTGTTGTCGGTACCTTATCTGGTATTGCTGCTGTTGTACCCCTGGCTGTACCCCTGGCTGTTGAATGAGCGATTGACGCCAGAATCAGAGCTGGTGACGATGTTGGTAGTGATTACCTTGTGGCTGACGTTGCTGAAAACCTACTTTGAAGTTTGGATCACGGCGGTTGGGCGTACCGATTTAAGAGCGGCGAACGTGACGCTGGTGGCGATATTAAGCTCTTTTGCTTATTTGCTGCTGAACACCGAACTGGATCCGGAAGCGGCAGCCTGGATTTTTATCCTCTCGAATCTGGCCGCTGTGCTGCTGTTACAGATGATTTGTTATTGGAACTACCGGCAGTTAAAAGCCAAGGCATAGACGTCGCTGCAAGAGCCAACAACTGGCCGACTGATGCAGCATCTGCGGCTGTCCAGTAAACTGACCGGCGTTTAGTTGTTAGATAAAGCAACCAGCGCCGGCGGTCTGTCATCGGTTCTGAAACAAGCAGGTCCTTGCTTCAGAACCAGTCACTTCCCTGGTTATTCACCAACGACATTGATGACTGTTTTACCTTTGAAATCACAGCTGTTAAAGGCTTTGTGTTTGACCAGGATCACGATGATGTCAGCAGCTAAGCCTTGTTCGATACTAACCAGTTCGGCATTGGCGTGAAGTTTGTTGGTACTGTGCACATTCGGTTCAACTGCCAATACTTTACCGTTATATTCAGTGGCCAGTTTATTCACAATATGCAGGGCCGGACTTTCACGTAAATCGTCAATGTCCGGCTTAAAAGCCAGACCAAAACAAGCGACCGATGGTTTGTTTAGACTGTGATTGGCCACCGTGGCGAGAATTTTTTGTAATACCCATTCTGGTTTAAAGTCATTCACTTCCCGAGAAGTACGGATCAGTTTGGCTTGTTCCGGCGCTGAATGCACAATAAACCAAGGGTCTACAGCGATACAGTGGCCGCCAACACCAGCGCCAGGCGTTAAAATATTAACCCGTGGATGACGGTTTGCCATCCGGATTAATTCCCAGACATTGATATTGAGCTTGTCACAAATCAACGACAGTTCATTGGCAAAAGCAATATTGACATCCCGGAACGCATTTTCAGTCAGTTTCGACATTTCTGCAGTGCGAGCGTCGGTGACTAATAATTCACCGGCAACAAAAGTGCTATAAAGTGATTTCGCCATGTCCGAACATGCAGCTGTTAAACCACCAATAATCCGATCGTTGGCAATCAGTTCATGCACGACTTTGCCAGGCAATACGCGCTCTGGGCAATACGCAACATGTAAATCCGGGCTGTTTGAATCGGTGGGCAAGGTTAAATCCGGACGGATTTCTTTAATCCAGGTGCAGATCATTTCGGTGGTTCCGACTGGGCTGGTTGATTCAAGGACAATCAAATTGCCTTTTTCCAGCACAGGCGCAATAGATTTCACTGCAGCTTCAACATATGAAAGATCAGGGGACAGGTCATCGAAGAACGGCGTTGGCACTGCGATCATAAAAGCATCAGCAGGTGCTGCTTTGGTTTGTGCGGATAAATAACCGCCGGTGACTGCCGCGTGGACCAGTAAATCCAGCTCAGGTTCTACGATATGAATTTTGCCCTGGTTTATCGTGTCGACGGCGTGTTGATTGACATCAACCCCGATCACCCGCAACTTGCGTGATGCCAACATAGCGGCTGTGGGTAAGCCAATATAACCTAAACCTATCACTGATACTGTCTTCAACATAGCTTCACTCCGATTGCTTGCTATTTCACGCTGGATGGTGCGCAGATTTTGCGCCAGATCTTACCACAGCTCAATGTTTTATCAGCAGCAGCGAGTTGCCTGCAGTAAAATATTTATCGGATGTCTTGCTCCGCGATCATCCAACACTGGCAGATGATTAGGCAAACTGTCATGATGCCAAGGCGTACCATATAAAATGGAGTCTGCAGTGAAAGACTTGATTGAACCTTTTTTATATCCGCACAACCTGTTTTTGTGGGGACTGTTGTTTGCCGTACTTCGTTATCGAAAAACCGGATTAGCGCTGTTGTTTGTCTGGTTTTATGCCTTCGGCAATGGGTATGTCGCCAATCAGGTCAGACATTGGTATAACCATGTGATCAGTATCGATAGTGTCGCTGCAGATTTTAGTGGTAATTACGTGGTGCTGGGCTGTGGAGGCAGTGCGACGGCAATACCGGATTGTGCCCGTAGCCGATTGGATCAATTAAGCGCGATCATTGCCAACCGCACTGATCAGCCAACTGTGCATATCACCACTTTATTTTGTCAGCCTTATCTGGATTATCTGCGGCCGAAAATTCCACAGACAGTACAACTCGATTGTTTTCATGGCGGTGCGACAACTTATCATGAGTTTTACCAACTCGCCGACCGGCTGGACCGGCGACAGCCACTGGTTTTTGTTAGCAGCGACTACCATGCATTCCGGGTGAAACAACTGGCGGATCAATATTTGTTTGACGCCAAAGTGTTTGCCTCGCCAAGCTCAACATTCAGGCCCGTGAATTGCGGTGCGGTTTGTTTTCTTACGGTAAATTTGTCGAATTATGATTTGTTCGCCAAGCTCGCCGCTGAGATGAGCAGTTATTATGTGTATGCGATGACCAAAGGCTGGCTCAACTGGTATAAAACGCCCTAAACAAAAAACCGCCGTCATGGCGGTTTTCCTCAATTAAAAACCATCTCTGCTGCAGGTGGTTTTTTATTTTAAGCGACGGGCGTTATTTTTGGCCGCGGGCAATAATTTCCTGCGCCATTAAATCGGCAATCATATTGGTTGGTTGTTGTTCGACGTCAGAGCGCTGGAAGATATTCAGCAGGGTATGGTAAATTTCCATCACCTTGCTGGTAGACCAGCTTTCGTCATAGCCTTGCGGGCTCATTTCTGAGTAGACGTTGATGATGCCACCAGCGTTTATCACATAATCAGGCGCGTACAAGATACCTTTTTGGCGTAGCACTTCACCATGGCGCGCTTCTTTTAGCTGGTTATTGGCACATCCGGCAACAATCTTACATTTTAACTGCTCGATACTCTGATCATTGAGGGTTGCACCTAAAGCACATGGCGCATAGATATCGCACTGTTGACTGTAAATCTCATCCAGACCTACCGCCGTGGCGTCAAATTGAGCGACTGCGCGACTGATAGCATCAGGATTAATGTCAGTGACAATTAATTTAGCCCCTTCTTTATGCAGATAGTCACACAGATAAAAGCCAACACTGCCAAGCCCCTGCACGGCGACCGTCAGCCCCTGCAGCGAAGAAGTCCCAAATTTGTGCTGTGCCGCGGCCTTTAAGCCCTGATAAGTCCCCAGGGCGGTAAAAGGACCTGGGTTACCACTTTTACCCTCTAAACCGGCGACATAAGGCGTCTCTTTGTGAACAATCGAAATATCGGCGGTGGTAATATTCACGTCTTCAGCACTGACATAACGACCGCTGAGAGAATGCACATACTGGCCAAACTTGCGGAATAATGCTTCTGACTTCATAGTTTTGGCATCACCGATAATCACCGATTTTCCACCACCAATGGGTAACCCAGCCATTGCATTTTTGTAAGTCATGCCACGGGACAACCGCAACACGTCTACCAGTGCGTCTTCATCGGCGACATAGTCCCACATCCGGCAACCACCAACGGACGGGCCAAGTTTGGTGCTGTGAATGGCGATAATCGCCTTTAAGCCGGTTTCTTTATCGCTGCAAAAGACTACTTGCTCGTGGTTATCAAATTCTGGGTGGTTAAATACTGCCACGTCTGGTTCTCCGTTGTGTGAAGCGTGCTGCGTTGGGTAAGTGCAGCAACGAATAATAGCGCGCTGAGGGGGTAGGGTACAGCGACGCTTCCGGTCCGGTTTTTCGCGGCGAAATGTATCACTTTGGCCAAAATTTCGCTATGAATCTGCAAAAATAATCTGTGGTCAGTCCAGCGGATTGTCGACAATCTATCTTCTGACTTGTCTTCATGCTGCGGCTGGCTTAGAGTGTGGTTTTTGACGAGAAATGAAGAGCAGTAACATGGAATCATCGAATCAACAGCAAGCTGCGACGTTAGACGCAGCGCAAGTCAGTGAGTGGGTCAGAGCTCAGTTTCAAAAAGCCAATCTTTTTCTGGCAGAAAAAGGCATTTTAATGGACAGCGTTGCCGTACAGGATTCGCGTTATTTGCCGCCGATGGTGGCGGTCTGGAAAATCAATGCCATGGACAAACAAAGCTACTGGGTGATTTCCGGAGATTTGCCAACCGATCATATTGCACTGTCCGCCGCTGCAGATGCCCGCGAGGCATTACGGGCATTTTCCTTTAGATGGCAAATGAAAGCGCAGCAACTGATCGAAGCCGGCGTGCAAGATCAGACCGGTGCCGACTACGTGAAATTGCTGATTGGCCGTGCACATTCACTTTATGATCTGTTCGAAAATGAGCAAATCTGGAATGGCGCCAATACGCCTAACGCTTAAAACAGCAGAAAAAAACCGGCGAGGGCCGGTTTTTTTCTGCTCTCGATCAAACTTAGGCTGCTGCGGCGGTGCAAAGACCATGGACCGCCTGATTATTCGACAAAATACCAATAGCCTTGGTTAATCAGCATGGTCAACAATTGCAGTTTGGCCGGATCTTCGGCAAAACGGACACAAGTCTGTGCATCCAGTTGAATTTGCTCGCAAAGCTCTTTCACTGTCGACAATTCTGATGCGGGGACATGAATCGTGTGGCCGTTGATAAACAGCAAAATATCCTCATCAGCACTTGCCTGAATATAGCAGCATCGTAAACCACCAAGCCTTGCCAAGACCGAACCTTCCTGTAAATATTCGGCAATTTCATCCTGATGATAATGCGGATCGGGCTCTGTTGCGTCCAGTTCATGCTTGGCATGAGTAATGTAACTGCCAAAGTACCTTGCCAGTAGTTTGGGATCGTTGATCAGACCCTGCAGCATTTGCTGAACTGCAGTTAAATCAGCGCTGGTAATTTCGCCGATGGCCTTCGATACTGTCCGACCGGCATCGCTGAAACGCTCACCCTGGATTTCGTTTTCAATCAGATAATCAGCCAGGCCGGTTAATAAATCTTTTTGCGCTGGTGCCCGAAAGCCAACGGAGTAGTTCAGACTCGCATCCAAAGAGACGCCATCGTGTGGGCAACCCGGCGGAATGTATAAGATGTCGCCAGGTTCGGTGATGACATCAATACAATCGACAAATGGGCTAATTTGCAGTAAACGCGGATGCGGGCAGTGCTGGGTCAACGTTGCGTCCGGCATGCCAACACGCCAATGGCGTTTACCCATCCCCTGAATGATAAAGACATCATACTGATCCAGATGCGGACCGACACCACCACCCGGTGTCGAAAAACTAATCATCAGATCATCAATCCGCCAGTTTGGAATAAAGCGGAAGGGTTCAATCAACACTGCCGATTCTGGATGCCAGTGATCAACCGCCTGTACCAGCAAAGTCCAGTCTTGTTCGCCAAAGGCACTGTAGTCTTCAAAAGGCCCGGTTTCGAGTTGCCACTCCCCGTTGGCCTTACTGACGATCCGCGATTCAATTTCCTCTTCAGCAGCAAGGCCTGCCAGTTCATCGGGGCTGATTGGATCTTGAAAATTAGCAAAACCACCTTTGATTAATAAAGGTTTTTTCTGCCAGTATTCGGCGAGAAATTGCTCAACGGTTAAATCATGCAGGTTCAGTTGGTACATGGCCACATTCCGGAAATAAGGAGAACAAATAAAAGGCAGCGGCTCCATTACGGAAACGCTGCCCCGATACAACAGACTAACCAGCCAAGATTAGTTCAGGCTATCAACCAGCGCGATCGCTGCACCAATATAATTATCTGGTGTGAACTGCTTCATTTGCTCTTTCGCGTGCGCCGGAACGTCCAGCTTGTCGATAAAAGCATGTAAATCTGCCGGGGTAATGCGTTTGCCACGGGTTAGTTCCTTCAGCTTTTCATATGGTTTTTCAACGCCATAGCGACGCATCACCGTTTGTACCGGCTCAGCCAGCAATTCCCAGTTCTGGTCAAGTTCTGACAGTAAGTTGGCTTCACTGACTTCCAGTTTGCTGATGCCTTTAAGGGTTGCGTGATAAGCAATCAGCGTGTAGCCAAAACCAATCCCCAGATTACGCAATACGGTCGAATCGGTTAAATCGCGCTGCCAGCGTGAAATAGGCAGTTTACTGGCCAGGTGTTGGAAAATGGCGTTGGCCAGACCCAGATTACCTTCCGAGTTTTCAAAATCAATCGGGTTCACTTTATGCGGCATGGTTGAGGAGCCAATTTCGCCGGCAATGGTTTTTTGCTTAAAGTGACCCAGCGCAATGTAGCCCCAAACGTCGCGGTCAAAATCAATCAAGATGGTGTTAAAACGCGCCACAGCATCAAACAATTCTGCAATGTAATCATGCGGTTCAATCTGCGTGGTGAACGGGTTCCATGTAAGGCCCAGGCTGGTAACAAACTGCTCAGAAATCTGATGCCAGTTTAAATCAGGGTAAGCTGATAAATGCGCATTGTAATTGCCGACAGCGCCGTTAAATTTGCCCAGCATCTTGACCGCTGCGATTTGTTCGCGCTGACGTAACAACCGGATATAGACGTTTGCCATTTCTTTGCCAAGCGTGGTTGGCGATGCGGGCTGACCATGAGTCCTGGCCATCATTGGGATCGCTTTATAGCGCACGGCAAGTTCTTTTAACGCGCCCAGTAACTGATCACATAGCGGCAACAAAACCTGATCACGCGCTGTTTTTAACATTAAGCCATGCGATAAGTTATTGATATCTTCTGAAGTACAGGCGAAATGGATAAACTCACTGATCGCCGCAAGTTCCGCCGAATCGGCGACTTTTTCTTTGAGCAGGTATTCTACGGCCTTCACATCATGATTGGTGGTGCGCTCAATTTCCTTTACCCGCTCGGCATCCGCCAGACTAAAATTGTCGACAATTGCGTTGAGCAGCGCATTGGCTTCGGCACTAAGAGCCGGAACTTCGGCAATACCGGCAATCGTTGCCATCTGCTGTAACCAGCGCACTTCCACCGTGACACGGTATTTGATCAAACCGAATTCACTGAAAATGTCTCTCAGCTCAACAGTGCGACTGCCATAACGACCATCGACCGGGGAGATGGCGGTTAATGCGTTCAGTTCCATGGAAACTCCTATGCTTGGGCTAATTGTTGTAACACAGATTTTATTTCCTGCAGCAGTTGTTTGCGCTGCAGAATAAAGTGATATTTGCGACCGCCGGCCTGACGCCACAGCACCGTCGCGCGGATGGCCGCTAATAATAAGGCGCGGATTTTATGCTGCACCATGGGCTGCTTTAACGCCGCGGGTTGACCGGCAATCTGAATGCGCTGCCCCAATGGGCTGATATGTTCGATATAAATATCAGCCATGCTGGCGAGTACCGTCTCATCCAATAGCTGAAAATGCTGTAGCTGCTGTTGCAGTCGCTCAATTCGCCTCCCGACAGCTTGTAAACTATCACTGTTCTTTGCCAGTTTACGCTCCAGCGTCATCACCGCCATCGCGTAGCGGGTAAGTTCCAGATCCTTTTTCGGATGATCGCCAAGCTGGGCTTGCAACACATGATAACCGGTCGCGAGATTTGCCAGTTTACCGCCGAAAATATCAACCGGTTCGGCTGCGTCCTGGACCGTGATGCTTTGTAGTGATAATTGCAGTTCTGCTGTGTCGACTTCCTCGCCGCGGGCGATTTGCTGGACTAACCGGATGGCCTGGCACAAAGCGGCCAGTGCCAAAGTTTGAGTGGTGTAAGAAAATTGCATCTTCAGAGTACCGCCTGATCAATAATGCCGCCGCCAAGGCACACGTCATTTAAATAAAATACCGCAGATTGGCCGGGCGTAACCGCTTTTTGCGGCTGGTCAAACAGCACGGTCACGGTACCGTCGGCATTGGGAGTCAAAGTACAGTCGATGTCTTGCTGCCGGTACCGGGTTTTTACCGTACAGCGCAGGGCACTTGCCGGTCCGGTTCTGTCTACCCAATGCAGTTGATCGGCCACCAGCCCGTTGGAGAATAAACTCGGATGGTCATGACCTTGGGCGACAATCAGCTGATTGTGAGCTAAATCCTTAGCCACAACATACCAGGGATCCTCTGCACCATCTTTCAATCCGCCAATGCCTAAACCTTTGCGTTGACCTAATGTGTGATACATCAGACCTTCATGACGGCCAATCGTCTCGCCGTCCACGCTGACGATATCGCCAGGCTGTGCCGGCAAGTATTTTTGCAGAAAATCTTTAAATTTACGTTCGCCGATAAAACAAATACCGGTACTGTCTTTCTTATTGGCGGTAATCAAGCCTTGTTGCTCGGCAATGGCGCGAACCACAGGTTTCTCCAGCTCGCCAACCGGAAACAATGTTTGAGCGACATGCTGTTCGCCAAGGGTGTATAGGAAATAACTTTGATCTTTGTTGCCGTCGAGTCCGCGCAACAATTGCCAGTGCCCGTCGACTTCGCGCCGCCGGACATAGTGACCTGTGGCAATGTAATCCGCCGCTAAAGCTTCGGCAGCAAATTCAAGGAAGGCTTTAAATTTGATTTCCTTGTTGCACATGATATCCGGATTTGGCGTGCGGCCAGCCTTGTATTCAGCCAGAAAATACTCAAAGACGTTGTCCCAGTATTCACTGGCAAAATTCACTTTGTGCAGTTTAATGCCAAGTTTGTCGCAGACTTGCTGTGCGTCTTTTAAATCTTCAGCTGCCGCGCAGTATTCATCATTGTCGTCTTCTTCCCAGTTCTTCATAAACAGGCCTTCGACCTGATAACCTTGCTGAAGTAACAAATAGGCCGATACCGACGAATCAACGCCGCCAGACATTCCGACTATGACTTTTTTACTGCTGTTGTGTGACATATTCCAGGCTTCGAGACAAAAACGAGGCGCGGATTATAGCACCGTTTTAGACGCTGACACAGAGCTGACCGGCGTTTTAATCAGCGACAGCGGCAGCCGCACTCCTTGCAGATACTGCAAGATTGCGTCAGAAACGAGCTGGCTGCGCTGTGGTCGCAGGTGTTGTGATAGCTGCGCCAGGCTCAGCCAATGCAAAGCCAGGATATCGGTATCCTGCGGTTGGTAGATTTCAGGGAGCGACTGGGGCTCAAAGAAAAAGTTAACCCGAACATAGCGGTGACCATTTGCGGCAACCAACTGTGAAATGCCGAGCCAGCCGTCTGCCTGCAATTGCAAACCGGTTTCCTCATACAGCTCGCGTTCGACCGCGGCAATCAGATCTTCGTTGCTTTCCACATGTCCGGCAGGTTGATTCAGCACTAACTGCTGGCTTTGTTTGTCCCGTTCTTCAACCAGCAAAAATTTTTCCCGATAATACACTATGGCGGCAACCGTTAAATGTAATTGACTTCGGTCCATCATCATCCTCAAGGCAATGTATTTCAATCATTACCCATACTACGGCCTGTTGGGCAGCCTGGTCTATTCTCCACCAGGCTTCACCACAAAAACAGCTAAAAACGCCACATTTTTTCGCCAATTTAGCACTTTTTTCGAAGTGGTCAGGCCACGAAAGGTTTTGCTCTTTATTTGAAGTCTGTAGTATGTGCAGGCTGTTTGATTAATCGGTTGTTCCATATCTGATATGCGCATGGCAAAAGCTTTTGGCATTTGAACATCCTGAAGCAGAGCCTCTACTGCGGGCGGAACTTAACTGATAAACTTATTCAACAAATCCAGCTGGTATTGGCCGGAAACAGTGTTTTGATCGTCCAATAAATGGGGCGGTTAAGCCAGCACTGGGGTAAATACCGGCATCATTGTTGCTGATCCAGGAAATTACATGACCACTGAAACTTCAAAAATCATTTATACCCAGACTGACGAAGCACCAGCGCTGGCTACGTATTCATTGCTGCCAATTGTCCAGACTTTCGCTCAAGCGGCTGGCGTGCTGGTCGAAACCCGTGATATTTCATTGTCTGGCCGGATTATCGCTGCATTTACTGACGTTCTGTCACCGGCGCAGCAACAAGCTGACGCTTTGGCCGAATTAGGTCAGCTGGCAACCCAGCCAGATGCGAATATTATCAAGCTGCCGAATATCAGTGCTTCAGTACCACAGTTAGTGGCCGCCATCAAAGAATTACAGGCAAAAGGTTATGCGCTGCCGGATTATCCGGAAGAGGCACGGACCGATGCCGAAAAAGATATCAAAGCCCGTTATGACAAAATCAAAGGGAGTGCGGTAAACCCGGTGTTGCGCGAAGGTAACTCAGACCGTCGAGCCCCGCTGTCGGTGAAGCAATATGCCCGCAAAAATCCGCATTCGATGGGCGCTTGGTTGCCATCATCAAAATCTCACGTTGCGCACATGAGTGGCGGCGATTTTTATGGTAGCGAGCAATCTGTCACTGTACCTCAAGCGACCAGCGTTAAAATTGAACTGCATCAAGCGGATGGTTCAGTCAAAGTACTGAAAGAAAAAACCAATCTGACGGCAGCGGAAGTGATCGATGCTTCGGTGATGAGTGTTAAGGCATTGCGAGAGTTTTTGGCGGCAGAAATCAGCAGTGCGAAAGCCCAGGATGTGTTGTTTTCCGTTCATTTGAAAGCGACCATGATGAAAGTATCGGACCCGGTGATTTTCGGTCATGTGGTGACGGTGTTTTTTGCCGATGTATTTACCAAGCACGCCGCAGTGCTGAAAGACTTAGGCGTTGATGTCAACAACGGTTTTGGCGATTTATTGGCGAAAATCCAGCAATTACCAGTTGAACAACGTGCTGAAATTGAAGCTGATATTGCTGCTGTTTACGCAGCACAACCTGCGCTAGCCATGGTGAATTCGGATAAAGGCATCACCAACCTGCACGTGCCAAGCGACGTGATCATCGACGCTTCGATGCCGGCGGCAATCCGAACCTCAGGTCAGATGTGGGGCCCGGATGGCAAGTTAAAAGATACTAAATTTGTGATTCCGGATCGTTGTTACGCCGGCGTTTATCAGGAAACCATCAATTTCTGTAAAGAAAACGGTGCCTTTGATCCGAAAACGATGGGTTCGGTGCCAAATGTTGGCCTGATGGCACAAAAAGCTGAAGAATACGGTTCACACGACAAAACCTTCGTGATCCCGGCTCCGGGCACGGTAAAGGTTGTGGATGCAGCAGGTCATGTGTTGATGTCGCATCAGGTTGAAGCGGGTGATATCTGGCGGATGTGTCAGACCAAAGATGCCCCGATCCAGGATTGGGTGAAGTTAGCAGTGAGCCGTGCCCGTCTTAGTAACACGCCAGCTATCTTTTGGTTGGATGCGTCACGGGCGCACGATGCGCAGTTGATTGCAAAAGTAAATACCTATCTGGCTCAGCATGACACTACGGGTCTTGATATTTCGATTATGACGCCAGAACAGGCGACTAAGGCCAGTCTGGTGCGAATCAAACAAGGTCTGGATACTATTTCAGTTACCGGGAACGTCCTACGCGATTATTTGACTGATTTGTTCCCGATTTTGGAATTGGGCACTAGCGCTAAAATGTTATCAGTGGTCCCTCTGATGAATGGGGGTGGCTTGTTCGAAACAGGCGCAGGCGGGTCAGCACCAAAACATGTCGAGCAATTTGTTGAAGAAAACCATTTACGCTGGGATTCTTTAGGCGAATTCCTGGCGCTGGCTGCATCGCTGGAGCATTTAAGTCAGGTGTCGGGCAACAAAGGCGCAAAAGTATTGGCTGATACTTTAGATGCGGCTACAGCCAAGTTCCTGGATACTGATAAGTCGCCAACCCGCAAATTAGGTCAATTGGATAACCGTGGTAGCCACTTCTATCTGGCACTGTACTGGGCGCAGGCTCTAGCTGCGCAGACGGCAGATCTGGCTTTGCAACAACGTTTCGCACCTCTAGCGGCCACTCTGGTCGAGAACGAAGTGAAAATTGTCCATGAACTGAATTCGGTCCAGGGCAAGGCAATTGATATTGGTGGATACTACCGGTTAGATGACGCTAAAGCGACCGCTGCGATGCGTCCGAGCAGTACCTTTAACCAGGCTCTGGCTGCTGTTTGATGGTCATTACAACTTGAGTTGATTGAAAAATCCGGTGCTTGCGCCGGATTTTTTTTGCTTTTACAGACGACATCAGCCTTTTGGCTGCACGCTTTTCTAAGAACAAACCCGGTCTTTACTTGTGAGGCGATTTGATATTATAGGCGGAGATAGTTGAGGTGAGTGTCAGGCAGGTCCCCCTGCATGGCTGCTGCCTGTCACTAGCTGGTGCAGTGTTATTCCTGTTTGCCTTCTTCAGGCAGGGCAATATTCACCGCATGCAGGCCTTTGGGGCCCTCTGATAATTCAAAGGTTACATCCTGGCCAGCTTTTAACGTGCGGTAGCCGTCCATGCTAATGGTTGAGTAATGAGCGAAAATGTCTTCGTCACGACCATCTTCACGAATAAACCCAAATCCTTTGGCATTATTAAACCATTTCACTTTACCGGTAGCCATACTACATACTTCCTTCTCTTAGTTAGCTAATTTCTGTATTCTAAGACGACAACGTCGAAGCTTTTTTGAGCTCCATTAGTTACTGTAGATAATTTGTTCAGCTAGTCAAGTTTTTTACCGAACTAATCGCGATTGAAAAGCGTAGATATCACCACAACATCCTTTGATGGATCAACCAGGCATGACTATAGTTTATGAGCGGCATTAAACAGACCAAAGGACAGGGCGAAGGCTTAGCGGAGTTAATCCGGCAAAAAGTAGAACCACCTCCAATGTATAAAGTGGTTCTGCACAATGATGATTACACTCCGATGGACTTTGTCATCGATGTGCTAACGCGTTTTTTTAATCTACAGTATGAACAAGCCAGTGAGATCATGTTAAAGGTACATTACGAGGGAAAAGCGGTTTGTGGCACCTTCACTGCAGAAATCGCCGAAACCAAAGTGCAGCAAGTCAGCAGTTATGCAAAGGAACATGAACATCCGTTGTTATGTACGATGGAGCGAGCTTAGCTGGAATAGCAACATGAAGATTATTGCAGACGACTTTTAACAAATATCATTGAAAACCGGAGCCAACGTCTGCACGTCTCCGGATCGTCGTTCCAGCCAAGACATCGTCGTGTGCAGGGTATGGGACTGCTCATCGTCGAAGTGAGCAAGCAAAGGCAACCCCCGCTTCTTTAGGGAACACGGGTAGATCAGTCAGTAACTCAGGTGGATTAGGAGCTGTGCATGTTAAATAAAGATCTTGAGTTGACGCTGAATCTGGCATTTCGGTTTGCCAGAGAACGCCGCCACGAATATATGACCGTCGAACATTTGTTACTGGCATTGCTGGACAATCCGGCAGCCGGTGATGCGTTAAAATCCTGCGGAGCGAATATCGACCGGCTTCGTAGCGAATTATCTACCTTTATCGACTCAACCACGCCACTCATTCCAGACGGCGATTTGGATCGTGACACTCAACCTACGCTGGGGTTCCAACGGGTGTTACAACGTGCCGTTTTTCATGTTCAGTCCTCCGGCAAGGCTGAAGTGACGGGCGCCAATGTGCTAGTTGCAATTTTTAGTGAGCAGGAATCGCAAGCAGTTTATTTACTGAAAAAAATTGATATTAGCCGGCTGGACATTGTGAATTACATTTCGCATGGCGTGATTAAGGCCGACAAGATTGAACCTAATGACGAGCATCATGAAGATTCTTCTGACGTTGGGGTCGAAGACAACAAATACCTTGAAAATTTCACGGCCAATCTGAATGTGCTGGCGAAAAATGGCCAGATTGATCCGCTGGTTGGGCGGGACACTGAACTGGAACGCACCATTCAGGTACTGTGCCGGCGCAAGAAAAACAATCCCTTGCTGGTCGGCGAGGCCGGTGTGGGGAAAACGGCCATCGCTGAAGGTCTTGCCTATCGGATCGTCCAAAATCAGGTTCCTGAAGTGATTGCCAACGCCACCATTTACTCTTTGGATATGGGGGCATTACTTGCAGGGACAAAATATCGCGGTGACTTTGAAAAACGGCTGAAGTCGTTACTCAAAGAAATCGAGCGCGAGAAGGATGCCGTGTTATTCATTGATGAAATCCATACCGTGATCGGCGCTGGCGCAGCCTCGGGTGGAGTGATGGATGCATCCAATTTAATTAAACCCCTGTTATCCAGTGGTCGCTTGCGCTGTATTGGCTCCACGACCTACCAGGAGTTTAAGAGCATCTTTGAAAAAGATACCGCTTTGGTCCGGCGCTTCCAGAAAATTGATATTACAGAACCAAGCGTCGATGATACCACGCAGATTTTACTTGGGCTGAAAGAGCGATACGAAGCCCACCATGGTGTCCGTTATACCCAGAAAGCTTTGCGGGCAGCGGCGGAGCTCTCAGCAAAATACATCAACGAGCGGCATCTTCCGGACAAGGCGATTGATGTCATCGATGAAGCGGGCGCCAGTCAGCGTTTGTTGCCTGCATCAAAACGTAAAAAAGTGATTAATGTGCCGGAAATTGAGCATGTGATTGCGAAAATGGCGCGTATTCCGGAGAAGTCAGTATCCGCTTCGGATAAAGATGTGCTGGCCAATCTGGACCGTAATCTGAAATTGGTGGTCTTCGGACAAAATGAACCTATTGAAGTATTGACTTCGGCAATCCGGTTGTCACGCTCGGGGCTTGGTAACGAAGAAAAGCCGATTGGTAACTTCCTGTTTGCCGGCCCGACCGGGGTGGGTAAAACCGAAGTGACTAAGCAGCTGGCAAAAATCATGGGCGTCGAGTTGCTGCGCTTTGATATGTCAGAGTATATGGAGCGGCATTCGATTAGCCGGCTGATCGGCGCGCCACCTGGGTATGTTGGGTTTGATCAGGGTGGTTTGCTAACGGATGCAGTTTCCAAACATCCGTATTCGGTGGTTTTATTAGATGAAATCGAAAAAGCTCACTCTGATATTTATAATATTTTATTGCAGGTCATGGATCACGGGACTTTGACCGATAATAACGGCCGGAAAATTGATTTTCGTAATGTGGTGCTGGTGATGACAACGAACGCCGGTGTCCAGGAAACCGTGCGTAAAACCATTGGTTTTAAGCAACAAGATCATAGTTATGATGCATTAGCTGAAATCAACCGAACTTTTAGCCCGGAGTTTCGTAACCGGCTCGATGGCATTATTTGGTTTAAGCATCTATCGCGCGATATTATTTTGCAGATCGTCGATAAATTTATCTGTGATTTGCAGGTTCAATTGGACAAAAAGCAGGTGTCGATGGAGTTAACATCCGCGGCACGCGCTTGGCTGGCGGATAAAGGCTACGACCAGGCGATGGGCGCCCGACCGATGTCAAGAGTGATCCAGGAACAACTGAAGAAGCCTTTAGCCAACGAAATTTTGTTCGGTCGCTTGTTAAATGGGGGGGATGTCAGAATAGATTTGCTGGATAACGAACTCAGTTTTGAGTACGCCGATTCGGTGGTGCCGGCTTAGACTCGGAGCGAACATCAGCGACCGTGGCAACAACAAGGTCGCTATTCGCTACCCAGAGCGATAAGTTGAAAAACAAAAAACACCCGGGGAAGCCGGGTGTTTCTTACGTTAGTGTCTCTGGTCTGTTGCGGACAACATGCATCAGAGGTCATTCACTTAACGTTGACGGAATACGATGCGACCTTTGGTCAAATCATATGGCGTCAGTTCTACAGTGACTTTATCGCCGGTCAGAATACGGATATAGTTCTTCCGCATTTTACCCGAAATGTGCGCGATAACCACGTGACCATTTTCGAGTTCGACCCGGAACATTGTATTTGGCAAGGTATCCAAAATTGTGCCTTGCATTTCAATCACGTCTTCTTTCGCCATGCAGCGTACGAGCC